>Ga0209219_1000002_pt1 | contig 182668 bp, 173 predicted proteins | sample BlaSpr_A8_OM1_M1_FD_187973 | JGI IMG/M metagenome (GOLD analysis project Ga0209219, IMG submission 187973) | Forest soil microbial communities from Thunder Bay, Ontario, Canada - Black Spruce, Ontario site 2_A8_OM1_M1 (SPAdes) (version 2) | ecosystem: Environmental > Terrestrial > Soil >... | reverse complement strand
GGCGCAGCTCGAGTGCCGCGCGAGCCGCACGCAGCGCGTCATCCTCGTGAACGGCGGGGACTCCGAACACGGCCATCACCGCGTCGCCAATGAACTTCTCCACCGTCGCGCCGTGACGTTCGAGCGTGGCCCGTGACACCTCGAAGAAGCGTGTCATGACGCGGCGCAACGCCTCCGGATCGCTACGTTCCCCCATAGCGGTGGATCCCGTCACGTCCGCAAAGAGGATCGTTACGGTCTTGCGGACCACCCGCAGAGTCTAGAGAAGTTGAGCCGCCCGCCCGATCACGGCAGTGGGCATCGAGTTGGTGGAGGCGCCGGGGATCGAACCCGGTGCGCGCACTCTCGACGTGGGCAATTTGTATTCGCGAAGTGCGCACCACCGCGCACCAAATGGCACGTTTGCGCACCCCCGTGGGGGTCAGCGTGGGGGTCAAACCTGCATGTTCATGGCGACGCCCTGTTCATTGGCGAAACGGACGATCTCGGTCACGTCAGCTCCAAGCCCCAAGTTAAGGATTTGATGCTCGACCGTGCTTCGGCCGTTCACCATGACCGTCGGATTGAACCCGAGCTCGACATGCCGCGTCTGGCTCTGGATCGCCCACACAGTCCCCTCAACGTCGTAAATCGGTCCTCCGCTCTGCCCGAGAAGGCCCGGAGTTGACGTCTCAAGGAAACGAGCACTGCGACCACCTGTTCCGGGCTCGGCATAGACCGCCGTTCGCGTGTGCATCCCCTCGAGTGGGAAAAGCGCCAAGGGAAGGTTGTCTCGGCTCAGCGCGAAAGTCCCTGTGGCAGCATCCCACGAAGACCCCAACACGTTGAACGGGAAGCCTAGGCGGCAGAGAGAAGCTCCTGGCTTCACATGTCGCGCTGGGTTGCCAAACGTCGGAAAGTTCCTCACCTGGTCGACGGGGAAGTCATCGAGTCCCACCAGCGCAAGGTCGGCGAGGGGATCAATCTGGATGACGCGCATCGTCGCCGGCGTGAACCCCCAGGAGTAGGAGTACCGAGTGATCCACTCTGGATCGGGGCGACGAAGCTTCTTGAGCAGCGTTTGCTTTCGACCGGCCGAGACGGAATTGTCGGCGTTTATAGCATCGAACTCCGCCTGCCACGCGCTGGATGCTTTCTGATCCCTCTCTGCCTCATGGTGCCTGGTGAAGATGTGTGCGGCTGTGATCGCCCAGCCATCGCGGTTGAGGATCACGAAGGCGGCGATCTGCGCGGTCACCTTCCCTGATCTTCGCAGGACGCTTATAACCACCGGAAAGGTGAACCCACCCGCGATCTCCGTAGCGTCCTGAAACAACTGTTCGCCCTAGCTCCAGCGTCGTTGCCAACGTCGCGAAAATGCGATCGGCGCACCATATCGTGCGAGGGCGCGGTGGTTCTACTATTGACGTGGAATGGAACTCCATATCGACCGATCTCTCCTGGCACCGACAGTCACCTCAGATACGAGCGGAGCGGAGCGCCCTCGCATGGGCACGACGGCAGCCCCGTACCTCGCTAGCGAGCTGCCTGAATACTTCGCGGCCATCAGCGTCACTAGCAGCATCGATGATGGAAACGCGAAGGGCGCATCGGGGTCCACGACGCTCTAGACAGGTCCTGACGCGCCTGCGCGCCAATCCGGTGATGTAGGCTTCAACGAAGTAGGGCCGCGCTGCTGAAACAGCCGGCCCCATGGTCAATCCTCGGATAAGGAGGTTCGACAGTGGTGAGTCTACGTGACCTGACTACCTCGTCAACAGGTGGTCAACCACCCATCACCTGGCCTGCGCGTATTCCGGGTCCGCGTGATCAGCTACCTGCTCAGGTCGTGGAGTACCTCGAGTGGCTAACGGTGGTGCGCAACCGGCCGGCGACGACGATTCGTACCTACCGACAGCACCTCGCGAAGTTCGTGGCTTTCCTAGGCACGAACGTCGACCTCCGGAGCCCTGACGTTCTTGAAGGGCTGGATCGCGCCGTGCTGCGCCGCTACCAGGTCGAGCTCGCCGGCGTGCTGCCCCATCCTCGGTCGCGTGCGGGCGCCCTGGTCGCGCTGCGCGGCTTCCTGAGCTTCGCTTACGACGAGGGATGGACCCCCACGCTCCTGAGCCGCCAGGTCACCATCCCGCGCTATGTCCTCGGTGATCCGCACCCGATCCGCACCGAGGACGTGCCCAAGCTGCTCGCGGCCTTGCCCCGTCGCAACCTCCGCGACCTCCGCGACCGTGCGCTCGTCTCGTTCCTCATCGCTTCGGGATGCCGGATCGCCGAAGCCTGTTCACTCAATCGTGAGGATCTCCGCCTCGAGGGCTTCCGGGTGCTCGGCAAGGGCGGCAAGCACCGGACGGTTTACCTCACGGATGCCGCGATGGTCGCGGTGCGCGACTACCTGCGCAAACGCGGCCCGGATCTCTCGCCGGCGCTGTGGATCAGCGTGGCGCGGAAGGATCGCCCGGGTGGAATCACCCGTCCCGACAACCGGTTGACGACTGACGGCTGTAGGAGGGCCTTCACGGCGCTCAGGGCGCGCATGGGCACCGATCCCGAGAGCTTCCGGCTGTGGAGCGCCTTACATAGCCCCCACGTCGCCCGGCACACCGCCGCGACCACGCTCCTTGAGGCAACCGATGGTGATGTGCGCCTGGTACAGGAAGTACTCGGCCACGCGACCCTGGCCACGTTGGCGATCTACACGGAGATCACCGATCGACGGAAGCGGGACGCCTACCTCAGGTTGCAGACCTACCTGCGCGAGGTGGCCGCGCGTGTCTGACGTGATCGACATTCGCAAGCGGCTCGAGGATCGACAGATCACCCGTGACGGGTTGCTCGCTGAACAGCAGGACGCCCTTCTCAATCCCAGGTACTCGCGCGCGATGTACTCGATGACGCTCGCACTCGCAACCTATGTGGGGCTGAGGGCCGAGGAATTCATCGGCCTCCTCGAGAGGGCCCGGACTGCGCCGAGCATTGACGAGGGTGCAACCGCGATCCGTGGGGAACTTCTGGAGAACCTGGGGCGGCCGTTTGAGTAGCATCGGGTCGTGGTGAATCGGGGGGCTGAGGGTTGCTATTCCTGAGCGCCAGTCCTCTTGGGGAAATGCCGCATCCACGAATCGAGTGATCCGACGACGCGAATCAGGCGCCCGCTTCGGAGGGTCAGCTCAGTGTCCTGGCCGCCATTGACGGCTTCGAGGCAGTCAACGGCGTCAGTACTTAGCCAGACGCTCGCGGTGGCGGGCCTGGCGGCGATGTCGTTGACATGGATGAACGTCGCCATGAGTGCTCCGGAAGCGGAGTTCTGAATGGAAGAGGAGACGAGCCGCGGCAGTCTGGCCGCGTGGCCGCATCGCAACCGAGCCGGGATGTCGATTTCGAGGTCTTCCGTTCGTCATTCTCAGTGACGAGCACACGCGGAGTAGGATCGTGCCCGTGGCGGTGAACCGAGGGCCGAGTCTCTTGAGCTGCAGCGACGCCATCGCAGCCGCAGTCGTCGCCGACATCGTGGCCCGGCAACAGCGAGAGGAAGCGGCTCACCGGCGCTGGCAGGAAGCATCCCGAGCGGTGATGCGCCGGCCGCTGAGCGTGGCGTGGATCGAACCTCCGAAGGCGTAGCTACCAGCTACGGACGGTGAGGAAGGTTCGGATCCGCTTTCCAGTCGGCTTCCCAGCCGGGAAGGCGCATGAGGATGTGCTCGGGCAGAAACTTTTCGACCCACCAGTTCTTCTGGGCGCGCACCGTGTCCTCCTCGCGGATTTCGTCTGGCCACGAAGACACGGCCGCCCGGAATACCGCTCCGTCGATGACCAGGGTCCAGTGCTGCCCGGCCTCGTCGAGGCATTCGACGAAGGCGAACTCGTCCGCCAGCTGCATCGCGCTGGACAATTCACGTCTGTCCCATTCGCGCATCACGCTGCGACCGAGGAACCGGACATTGCCGGTCGTCAACAGCTCGCCGACCGGTTGTTTTCGCTCCCCCGGTTCGTCCATCTCTGGAGCGTGGGCCAGCATCCTATCGACGTCCAGCCTGCAGCGAGGCGAGCAGCTGGGCGTTCGACCGCCCGATAGCGGCTTCAACGAGGGGGATCAGGCTCCGGTCGGCTCCGGCACCGAGGTTGATCACGTTGTTCTGCGTGATGGAGTGGCCGCCGGCGCCGACACTGGGAATGATTGTGCCGCTTACATTCGGTCGGAAGATCTCTGGGCGGAACTCACCCACGAGGTATGAGGCGCCTGCAAGGACGGGACCCCCAGTCGCACGGCGCCCGATGATTGGGTTGGAGTTCGGTTGTCCCGGACTCCTCGGCCCTGTCGACGTTGCTGCGCCACCGAGGTTTCCAAGCCAGGTGATCACGTCCTTGATGCCAGTGACGATGTCGGCGATGAACCCGACGACGGCGCTGATCGCGTCTCCAATAGCACCGAAGATGGTTTTGAAGAGTCCGCCGATGGTTCCCCAACCCGACCAGGAAAGGATCGCCGCGAGCACTGTGACCACGGCCTTGATCACTGCGACGACGATGTTCACCGCAAACCCGATCCCACCTGCAGCCACACTGAACACCCTGCCGAAGATCGCATTGATCACGCTCCAGCCTGACCAACTAATGATCTTCTGAAGCACGCCGACGATGTTCTCGATCACCGCGACGATGATCGAGATGATGGTGCCGATCACATGCCCCATCACGTTGAAGACTTCGACGATGATCGGCACCACCACCTTGATCCGAATCCAAGTGGCATTGAACGCATCACCGATGAACTTCAACACCGAGTTGATGGTTGTCTGGTTCTGCTTCATCCAAGTCCCGATGGTGTTGAAGACACCGCCCACGAAGGTCATCACATTGCCGAGCACCGTGACCACGCCGGGCATGATCGAGGTGAGCCAGTTGAAGACGATCGTGACCGCGGGCAGGAACTGCTGTCCGAGCTTGATGCCCGCGTCAACCACCGCGCCCTTGAGTTTGTCGAAGGCTCCCTTCATGGTGTCGGTCGCCGTCTTGGCCGCGACATGCGCGGTGCCGAGTTTGTCCGCCGCCGCCTTGGCTTTGTCATAGGCGCTGATGCCGGCGAGGATGGTGGCGTCAAGCGCCTTGCTTGCCCCAGACCCGAACAACTCCTTCTCCGCGAGCAACCGTTGCGCCTCAGTCATGCCCGCGAGTTTCGGGGCGAGCCGACCGATGATCGACCCCATGCCCACGAAGCTCCCGCTGGCGTCGAAGACGTGGAGACCGAGTTTGGCGATCTCGTCCCTCGCACCTTTGCTTGTTCCCAGCAACGTGTTGAACGCGGTGCTGACGAGGAGCAACCCACGCGATCCGGTCGGACCACCATGCGACCCCAGATCAACCAGGAGCGCCGCGACATCGCCGAGTGTCGGCGCCAGCGGTCCGAGCTTGTACTTCAGTTTGTCGAAGGAGTCTGCAAGCGTACTGACGGGAATGTGCAGACGAGTGGAGACGTTGAACAGGATGTCGCTTGCGCCTGCTGCCCCGGCCACGTTGATGTGGTAGGCAAGCATCACATTGGCGAGAGCCGAAGTCACGTCAGCCAAGGGCTGCCCGATTGACTCGGCAAGGTTCATCGCCGCTGACATCACGGTCAGAGCTTCTTTGGCGCCAAGCGCATGGCCCTCAGCGAGCGCCAGTTGTCCTGACACCGGAGCGAAGGCGGCCATGATGGTCTGCGCCGAGAAGGTGACCTTGCCGCCGGTTGTTAGGAAGGCGTCGCCGATCTTCTTCGCCTGGTCGGCAGTGATTCCCGACTGCGCCGCCATGAGGTCGGTCGCCGTCTGATACTTCGCGGCAAGGTCAATTGATCCGACTACTACCGCAGCCACGGCGGCGGCGACCACCTCAAGGCCCGTCTTCATCGCGCCACCAAAGCTGTGAACCTTGAGGACTGCGGCGTCAAGCGATGATGTATCGACCTTCAGCCGGGCTACGAGGTCGCCGAGATCGCCCGCCATGGGCTATCCGGCGCGGTTAGCAGCGCGAGCGAGCATGGCGACATCCATCGCGGTCGCTGGTTCTGCCTGCGGCTGACTGGCTTGGCGTTGGATTTTTTGACCGGTCTCAGCGAGACTCACGAGTTGCGCCAAGGTCATCCCGTCCCAGAACTCGCCGATGCTACGGTGGAGTTGCGTGACCGCGAACCAGAGGAGTGGCGCCCAGTCGATCCGCTCTGGCTCGCTGTCGTAGGGTCCGCGCTCTGGTTCTCCGGCGCGGGTGGGCTCGCCTCTGTCAGTGCCGCTGAGACCGCATCCATGTATTCCGTGACGCGGCTGGGAGGAGCGTTGTCAAGCAGCCAATCCTCGTCCACCGGCTCGCCGTCGACCATCTCGTGGCGCACTCCCAGCGAGAGCAGGAAGAAGAGGGTTTCGTAGGTCGGCGCTTCGCCTTCCTGGATCGCTGTGAACAGTGGCCCGAGTTTGACAATCGAACCGTAGCGATCCTCGAGCAACTTGAATGAGCGAGAGGTGTAGCGAACGTGAAAGTCGTGGCCTGCAATGGTCAGTTCGGCACCCGCCGCTGCGAGTCTGTCGGCATCGGTAATCATGGTTCCTCCATGTGGGGGGTCACGGCTGCGCCGCGAAGGTTGACGCCGGCGACGGCGACGGGACGACCCTCGCGAATGACGTCCGCGGGCCTGTCGGTAACGGCGAAGTTCTCAGGAAAGCGTTGCGCCGCGTAGTGGTCGCGCACGACGTAACTCCGACCCGCGGTCATGGCCTGACCTCCGACGACGGGATCGAAATACCCGAAGCTGCGGATGCAGACGAGCATGGCGTGATCGGCACGTGTCGTCATCGGCCCGCTCCCATTCGCTCCGACTGGCGCGCTGCCGCCATAAGGCGCTCGGTGTTCCAGTCGGTCGGCCATCCGGGCGCGTAGACCAGGATCTGCTGGGGTGAAAATTCCACCGGCCACCCGTTCTCGATTGCTGCCCGAAAGGCTCCTGCCTCCATGAAGATCGACCAGCGACGGCCCGAATCGTCGGTACCTCCGAACACGATCGCCAGCTCCTCAGCCTGCCGCGCGGCTTCAGTCCACCCATCAAATGCGCCGTTGGCGCGGCATTCGCGCATGGCATCGGCGTCGAGGAACACGCACCGCGACAGACCACGGACTAGGCCGTCAGGGAATCCATCGACATGGGAGGTGGTAGCTGCGACGTCTCGCGCTGCGGCTTCTGGTTGGGACGGCGATCGAGGACTGGCGTGCGGCGATCGAGGATAGGCCGATACGATCCTGCGAAGCTTCTTCGCGTCCATGACGATGGTCCAGTGCCGTCCGGCATCGTCGATGCTGTCAGCGACAGCGAATTCCCTGAAGGGATGTCGCAAGATGTTGCGCCAGTGGCCCCTTTGGGCACCGGAGACGCGTGCCGCTGCTCTACTCAGCTCATTGCGGGCATAAAACTGCATCGCACCGGACCGCAGGTCGCCGACGGGTTTCATGCAACCGCTTACGCTGTCTTCGTCGGATCGTCGCTGTCGCGGCACGCCGCCGGAGCGGCGGGATCCTCGGTCAAGGCTCTCGAGCCCTTTCCACTCACACTGGCCGCACCGAGGTCGATGGCGACGCTGATCGGCTCGGCGCTCACCGAGGCGGCATCCGTCGCGCTGATGGCGTCGCTCCCAGCGGCGTGTGAGGTCGTGATGGTGTGCGTCCGGGTCGTGACTGTGCTGGTGCTGATGCTCTCAGCCGCCGACGTCTTCTTCATCGTTCCGTCCATCCCGTGATGCGCTCGTTGATGTTCGCTGCGAAGACCCGGATGGGCCGATGCGGAAACCCGCCAAGCTGAACTGATCGCAGCTCGCCGTCCGAGATCATCTTCCGGACGGTGCCCGGTGACACTCCCAGGACATGAGCAGTCTCCTGCACGGTGAGCAACGGGCCACCCTCGAGCACCGCACTCTTCAGCCGGTCACCGAAAGCGTCAGCCATGTACGAATTGTATCAGCCTTTAGCAAAGAAACTGCCATGCTTGTCTGCAACTATGCACAGCAGCGCATCGGGCGGCATGTAGACGCATCCTGGCGCAGTCAGACCCCTCAGCGAGCCTTGAGGACTTCCCTTCGGGCACGGTGATACTCGCGAAGGCAGGCGTGACAGTACGGCGGGACGCCGAACTCAGACAACGGGCGCCACTCGCCGCAGTGGAGGCACAGACGTTGTAGAGCTCCGAGCGCTTGGGGATCCTGGACGCGCGCGGCAGCCTCGGCGATGGTCCACGCGACTTTCAGTACCGCCGCCCGTTGTCGTCGCGCCCGCTGCCGGCACGCACTCGAGCAGTAGCGCGGCGCCGGACCATGATTCATCCGCCTCACGACCACCCCGCACTGCTGACAGGCCAACGGATGCCGGGCGCGAGGACGCTGCAGAGCAACGCCGCACTGCGGACAGAACGGGAGGGGCGTCACGGGTTCAAAGCCCTAACACGCCCCCGCGGTGGGGTTTTCCTCCCATTGCTCGCGCATAAACACAAGTATTTCTCGCGAAGAGCCGGGCCTCGCTGGCATCTGAATTTGGCGCGGCGATCCCAACCCACCCCCCTACCGCCCGGCACCCAGTGGCGCGGGATCATGCGACCAGCGGTCCTGCTAGTCCCATGCGTGGGATGCGACGGGATGTGCTGTCGGTGGGCGTCTGCCTTGCAGGTCCTGGGCCTCTGCAGGTGCCACCCTTCCTGGCTACCCGTCTTCCTGGCTGGCCCCTTTCCTGGTGCCCCGGTCAACTCCCGCCCCATCATTCTTCGCCCCCCTTGCTCGTGCAAGTCCTTGCGCACGACGCCTCGCGATTCCGCGTTGTGGTGGCGGTCACGACTTTGAGCAGACGAAGGTGGTCGAGCGAGGCGCTTCACGGTTCGCCGCCTGGATTGGCTTCGACAACGCCGGCGTATTGATCGAACGGCTTGAAGAACATCGGGACCTGCTTCATCGCCGGATGGCTGGCGAGGATTTTCGTCACCCCTTCCCTGAAAAAGAACGGCACCGGGTCGCCTGTGATTTCAACCCATCCGGTTTCGATGGCGATGTAGATGTTTTCCCTGCTCGCCTTGGTAGCCATGCTCGTGCTCCTCGTGTGTGGTCTTGATGTCATTGGCGGATCCCCGCGGACGTGCCGGCGAAAGCGGGCGGCGACGCTGGGCCGAACTCCTGGACGCGCATCTCAAGGACGGTGTGCTCCGGAAGGCCGCGTGGGTTGTGGGCTGACGTGCCGGGATTCCTCACGAACCTATCGAGCTGTACTTCGAAGGTGAGCGAGCCTCCGTACTTTCCGGTCGCCAACCACGGCGCCAGCTCCCAGGTGTGGTCGGCGTCGAGCAGGTCGACCTCATAGCGAAGGCCATGCGCGTCCTCCTCGAGCAGGGAGATCGACCCGAGCGACTGATAGCTGACCCGATCATCCTTGCCGTGGCGGAAGACCACCTTCATACGGTGCCGCTCAGTTGCGATGGTCCGGGTGAACGCGCCCGGGGCGATCCGCTGGAGGTAATGACCTTCGAGGAGTGAGTCAACCTCGCGCCACTGGTCGAAGACAGCCGCGTAGCCGTAGAGGGTGCCGGGTCCGCGCCCAGCAAGGCGTCCAGTGCGACGCGTCACGTCGCGGGCGAACCGATCGGCGACCTTCCACAAAGCACCTGGCCCGAGTCCGCGCCGGCGCGCCTCCGCCTTGAGCGCCTGCGAGGCGCTGGAGCGACCATCGGTGCTCAACTGCCGCACAGCGTCGATCCCAGACTCGGCGAGGAACCCGTTGACATCGCACCCGCGACCGTGGGCACCGTTCGCTGCCGCTGGTGACTCAGGTTCCGACTCGACGGGGACGATGACGTAGCGGGCGCAGATGCGCTCAAGAAACGCACTGAGGCCGGTCACGTTGTCGATCAGGTCCGAGAGCCTGACGATCGGGCCGCGTGTCCCGACCCACGTCCACGGCGCACTCGGCCCCGTGAAGGCGCCTTCAGCGTCGACGACGAGCGCTGTTCCTTGGAGCCGGTCATAGAGGCTTCGCAAGTCGGCGCCGAAGCCTGACGCCGGGCTCATCCCGTATCCAAACACAACGGCCAACGGGGGTGCGAGCTGACGGCCGATCGCCTTGGCGGCAGCGCTTTCCGCCTCGACATCAGCCTCAAGCGCCCTGTCCCAGAACGGCTTCGCGTCAGGGTCGCGTTCCACGAGCTTCGATTCCTGTCCCAACGGCGCGTCGTGACATTGGATGTGGATCGAAGGATCTGCAACGCCGGCAACGTCGCATACCTCGGCCATGAGACCACGCCACGTCGCCCAATCGCTCGAGTAGCTGGCGATGATGACATCGCCCGGGCCGTCCAGGCCCCAGCCGGGCACGACCTCAACGCCGCTGTGATATGAGACCGCGAGCGCGCACGTCAGCGCCGCCAGTTCGAGGCCAGGCGCCCCAACCAGCGTCGTAATGCGGCCGCGCTCGATTGGTAATAGCGGCCACGGGTTCTCATCCGTCATCGGCGTGCGAGCCGGGCCTTGCCGGCCGCCATCATCGTTGCGCGCCGGCGATCGTCCTCTTCCATCCAGCTGGCAAACCACGACGGTTCGGGTGGCGGCCACGCTAGTTCGTCCGGTGGAAACGACACCGAGCCGCCGGACAATGCGGCGATGAGCTCGTCGCGGTGGGTCCTGATATGAACATCGAGTGCCGACGTGATCCGGTCGGACGGCCTTACGGTGAGTCGCCCATCAGGTCGTACATCGACGGTTAGACCGGCAGCGATCAGCAGCTCGAGGATAGGTTGCGCGGTCATCAGTAGACCCGCTCGCCGGAATCGTCAGAGTCCATAGGACGCCACGTTTCCTCATAGGACGCCATGGTTTGGGACTGGCGATCTATGGGTTTTGTTGGCGCTCTATGGTCGGGCAGGCTCCAGAACCACTCGCCGTCAGAGCCGAAGCCTTTGCGCTCGGAAAGGACCTGAAGACGCGCTTTGGCACGGTCAAGGGTTCCGTCGGAGATGCCTGCCTTACGCGCGTCCGTCTTGACTGCGAGAGCGTCAACCTTGCTGTCGCCGAGGCGCTCGCGCAGGAACTCCGCAGCATCGCCTACTGCCGTGCGCTCCTCGTCATTGACGGGCACAGCGAGTAGCTGCCCGGCGGTGACGTTGGACGTGCCCAGCCAATCGATGCGGACGGCGCCGCCAGCCTCCACCAGCCGATAGGCAAGGCTGGGCGGCGCTACGGTGAGGTTGGCCTTCACCGCGGCCAGGATTCGCCGGCTTTCGTCCTCCGGATCGGCGCCCACGGCCAGGACAACGCGAGCTGCGCCGGCCAGCCCGATAGATCCGCCACCTCGATAGATCGCCGGACCACCGGATGACTTATTGAGGTGGCGTATCACCAGGACGGCCACTCCGAGCCGTTCCGCCATCGCTGCGAGCGGTGCCAGGGCGCGTCGGACGTCCTGGTCACGGTGACTGTTGACGTCGCCGCCCAGGAAGGCCATCAGCGGATCGACCACCAGGAGGACCGCGCCTGTGGCGATCAGTTCGGCCTCGATCGCCGGGATGTCATCGGGAATGCTCGGCGGATGCTCACTTCCGGCCACGCCCACGGTGGGCAACGCGTAGACGCGGTGGACGTCGGCGCCGGCGGCGTCGAGCCTAGGCCGGACGGTATCGGCGAGTCCATCCTCCGCGCCCATCAGCAGCACCGACCCGGACAGCGGGCACGGTAGACCGTCAGGCCACGCCGCTCCCATGGTCACGCGTGCGGAAATGTCCAGGGTGAGCAGCGACTTTCCCAACCCTGGATCACCGTCGATCAGAGTCAATTTGCCGCGGCCGAGCCGACCAAACCAAAGCCATTCCACGGCTTCGGCTTCAATGTCTGAGAGGCGAACCGCGCCGATGCCAGTCTGAGCCTCGTCAACCGGTGGCGGTGGCGTCCACCGTGGGGACGCAGCCACCCGCGCCTTGAGCTCGTCAACGGTGTGGCCATCGCCCAACCAATCGGAGACGTCGCCACCATCAGGCAGACCGTCCAACTCGACCATGTAGACGGGACAGTCCACAGCTGCTACCGATGCGGCAACCTGAGCGGCCCACTTGCGGCCGGGTGGATCGTTGTCCGGCAACACGATGGCGCGCGAGCGGCCGCGGAAGGTTTGCGCATATTCCCCGGCGTGCTTTTGCCAGGATGCGGCGCCGCCCACGTTCGTGGTGGCGAGCAGGCCTAGCGCAGTCAGCGCGTCGCAGTCTTTCTCGCCTTCGACGATGAACACGGCTCGACCTGGCGCCGCGTCGAGCTCGGGCAACCGGTACAAAACCCTCTCGTCACCGGCATAACCGAATTCCCAGGTGCTGGCGCCGTTGAAGTGTTGTGGGAGAAATCCCTTGGGAGAGAGCCGCGCGACGCGATAGAGAACGTCCCCAGCGGCGGTCCTGTATTCGTATGTCGCCACGATCCGGCGCGGTGGCTGGCTGCTGGGTTTCGCGGCCCTTGGTATGGCTCCCGTGAGCGCGCCGTAGCGACTGTGCGCCCGTCCGCACCGGCAGTCGTCGCGGTCGATGTGCGCGAAGGTCGGTACCGCCGCATCACTCGCCTCGAGCGGTCCCGCATGTTCCTCGCGCGTGCAGTGGATGTACCCGTCCTCGGTGACAAACCCGACGCACCGGATGCCCTGGCCGTGCGGCATGGCTGGGTAACCGCCGCACACCGGACACGGGTTGGTCGCGGTGAAGCGAGTCGGTGCCACGACGCTCACGACAGGACTAGGAAGCGACGCTTCTGATGGATCATGGCATTGACCACCTCGGCCAATACGGCCGTTTGATCGACTCCGGTTATCTGGCTGACTGTGTCGGCGACATCTCGCAGAACGCCGGTCGACGCATCGCGGTCAACAGCGAAGGACATGTTCCACGGCGGGGTCGTGATGAGGAGCCGAACAAACCCGCCGACCAGATCGGCACGGGCTCGCGGCGCGCTATCCTGAGTGCGAGAGGCCAGCTCCATGGCCTCCCTCCACGGCCGCGAGATTTTGTCCCTCGCGGTCGTTTTCCTCTCTGAGCAACTCCACGTAACGGATAAGATCCGCGACAACCACGCGACGTGCCCGGCCGATGCGAACACTTGGCAGGCTGCCGTTGTAGATGAGGGATTGGATCGATCTCCTGCACAGCCCGAGACGCCGCCCGGTCTCGGCCAGGTCGATAAGCAGTTCGTCGGTCACAGCCGCACCTCGGCCTGCAACGCCTCAAGCAACGCGATATAGCGCGCTAGCAACTCCCCCCGTGGCTTGCGCTGCCCCAACTCATAGCGAGCGACAGACACGCGCCCAACGCCCAACTCCCGAGCGACGCGTGCTTGCGATACTCCCGCCGCCTGACGGATTAGCTTGAGCACCCGGGGTGCTGGGAGTAGGCGCTCGCGGCGCACCTCCTCGACCAGGTCGCCGGCGCTCATCGGTCCGCAGTCCTCTCGGGCATGGGTACATGATGGGACACTGAGTCCGGCGCCACCGCTCACAGTTAGGTGGCGCGTTATTTGTGAGAGCCTTGCGGACTGGCGACAGGGTCGGCTACACTTTGACGACGATGTCGAGGACCCAGAAAGTGCTGCACGACTACCACCCCAGCCAACTGAAGCGGCTCTTCACGGATCTGGCGCCCTTTCCATGGCATGGCATCGACGTGCCGGGCTACCCCCACCGCGTCCTGGTCTGCTTCGGCGAAGCCGAGGACGGCCGGATGGTCTGCACGGGTGTGCTGATCGACCCCAAGCAGAATCGTGAAATCTCATCACGCCTACTGCGCGATATCCGCCTGGGCGAGGTCGTGACCTTTGCCGCTATCGCAGACAAGTTCCTCCCGGTGGGCACGGTCAGACGATCCACGCGCCGACGGACACGTCCGGGCCCGACTGGCTACCCGGATTCGTTCTACAGCGGCGTAGCCGACGAATATGCGCTGGCGCTGAAGATGTACCCGCGCACGCCCATCCGTCGACTAATGACGGTGTACGGGTGCAGTGAAGCCACCGCCCACCGCTACCTCAAGCGTTGCGAGGAGCTCGGCCTACTGAACCCGCGAACGACCAGGAAGGGGAAGTCATGACGAGGCGACGCTCAAACGGAGAGGGCTCGGTCAGATCCGAGCCGCGCACTGATGGACGGTGGGAAGGCCGATACACCATCCAGGTCGGCAGCGTACTGAAGCGGCGGTCTGTGTTCGGTCGCACCAAGGAAGAGGCCAGTCACAAGCTTCGCGATGCGCTCACGGCTCGCGACAGCGGGTTGCAGCCGGCGCCGGCTAGGGAGACAGCCGATCACTACCTGACGACCTGGGCGGCAGGGGTCAGGGCGTCGGTGCGACCCCGCACGGCGGACAGCTATGAGCAGATCGTGCGCGACCACCTGGCACCCGCTTTCGCCCGAGTGCCGCTAACTCGACTCACGCCCCAGCTGATCCAGCGCACCTACCGCGACCTCGCTGACCGCGGGCTGTCGCCGAAGACGGTCGGCAACTGTCACGCCGCCCTCCACAAGGCGCTCTCACAGGCCGCCAGGTGGCGCCTCGTGCCCGCGAATGTCGCCGACCTCGTGGACCCGCCGCGAGTGCCACAGCACCAGATGAAGGCGCTCTCACCGGATGACGCCCGCCAAGTGCTTGCGACCGCGGCGGATGATCCACTCGAGGCCCTGTGGCGCCTTGCGATCACATGCGGATTGCGCCTCGGCGAGCTGCTCGCGCTGCGCTGGAGCGAGGTAGACCTCGACAGCGGCACCTTGAGTGTCATCGCTAGCCTCGAGCGGTGGGAGGATGGCGTCGCCGTCGTGGCTGAGCCGAAGACGGCTAGGTCGCGGCGCCAGGTGCAGCTCGGCAGCGCCATCGCGGACGCGCTCCAACGCCACCGCAGCGCGCACCCCGGTATCGGCTACGTCTTCACCCGTAGCGACGGCCGCCCTCTGAGTCGTTCGATCCTGGACAAGGCGTGGACTCGACTCAACGGGCGCGCAGGCGTTCCTCGCGTGCGATTCCACGATCTCCGCCACACGGCTGCGACGCTGCTACTCGGGCGCGGGGTACATCCGAAGATCGTGAGCGAGATGCTTGGCCATTCGACGGTGGCGATCACCCTCGATCTCTACTCCCACGTCACCCCCACCATGCAGCGTGAGGCGGCCGCCGCGATGGACGAGCTCCTGAGCCGGTAGGGGTCACGGCAGGGGTCAAAACCCCTCCCGGGCCCTGATTTCGTATTCGCTGTGTGGTGGAGGCGCCGGGGATCGAACCCGGGTCCGAAGCCGCGTTCCATGCGACATCTACGAGTGTAGTCCCGGTATTGATCTCACCTCAGCCGCGCCCTGGGACCAGGCTCGGCATTGGCCAGCCTCGGTGTATGTCCCGCCCGGCGCCGAGGCGCCACCGGGCGGCGAGACTGCTTGCATTAACGTCGGGTCCGGCTCCCGCAGCCGAGAAGCCGGTCGACGTCAGGCCGAAGCCTGAGCTTTTTTCGTCTCTGCTACTTACGCAGCGAGGGCGAGAGGTGCTCTATTCGCACGTATATTTTTCCCGGTTTTACGAGCCCGGGGCTCGACTCGCATTCGCACGACCCACGACCCCGTCGAAACCAATACGCCCCCATGGGAACGCAGCATCCGAGATCAGCGTGCTGCGATAAGCATACAACGTTGCTAGTATCCAGAACGTGGTTGCCATCTCTGCGTCGCTGCACGCCCATCTCTCTGCGTGACGGCCGCGTGCCTTCCAGCGTCGAACTGACAGCAGAACCCGCCGTCGCTGCCGAGCGCGCGACATATGGCCGGCTGCTGCGCGTTCCCGGCTTCCGCCGGCTGCTCATCAGCTCGCTGCTCACGCGTACCGCCGCGCAGATGTGGACGGTGGGCCTCGTCCTCTTTGCCCTGCAGCGGTATCACTCGCCAAGCGTCGCGGGCGTGGGTCTGTTTCTCCTGATCTTTCCGGGACTACTGCTGAGTCCGATCGCTGGAGCGCTGCTCGACCGTCACGGACGAAAGCGATTGATGACGCTCGACTTCATGGTCGCGGCCATATCCCTGACGGTGATCGTGACCCTGGCCGCGGCGGACCGTCTCCCGGTCTGGGGTTTGTACGCGCTGCTCGTCGGTGGTTCGTTGACCAGTGTCCTCAGCCTCGCCGGACAACGCTCGTTCTTTCCGCTCATCGTGCCACGCGACCTGTGGGACCGCGGCAACGCGGCAGACAGCGTCTGTTATGGGGTTGCCAGCATCGCCGGTCCGGGACTCGCCGGCCTGCTGATCGCGCTTCTCGGGAATGAAGCGGCTCTCGCAGGCGCTGCTGTCGGCTTCGTCATCGGCGCGGCCGCGCTGCAGGGAGTTGGAGAGCCCGCGCGCACCCACGAGGTCTCCGGCCGCATCCTCTACGAAGCGTGGCGGGGCCTGCGCTACGTCGTGGCCAACCGCACGCTGCGCTGGATCGCCATCTCTTTCTCGACGTTGAACGTCGGCTGGGGGGTGGTCATCGTCGCGTTGCCGGTGATCGTCTTCCGTCTGGGTGGCAATGCGGCACTGGTCGGCTCCATCCTCGCACTGGCCGGCGCACTGGGAGTGCCGGCCGCGCTCGTGGCCGGACGCGTGCGGACCGAGGGGCGGGAGCGCCAGGCGATGGCGCTGCTGAGCGTGCTCATGGGTGTGGCCATGCTGACGCTGCTGGTTCCATCGATCGCGGTGATCGCCATCGGCATCGCGATCGTGGGCGGCGCGGACGCAGCATCCAGCGTCAGCGCGTTCTCGCTGCGCCAGCGGCGAACCGCCCGTGCGTGGTTCGGCCGGGCGTTCGCGGTCTCGATGAGCCTCAATTTCGCCGGCGTGCCGGTCGGGTCGGCGATCGCAGGACCCGTCCTCGGCGTCTCGACCACGTTCGCGATCGTGGTCGCCGCGACGCTGACGATCGCCGCCAGCCTCCTCATGCAACTCAAGATCCCCGCTCTCGCACAGCCCGCCTGACGGGCACGCTCGGCAGACGGCGGACTGCGTTGGTAGGCTGGTCGGGATGCTTCGCGTAGCGATCCGGCGGGCGAGACACTAGTTGCCCCATTTCGACGCGCCGTCCGGCGCCGACCCGGCGGTCGGCCGGCAGCTGAAGCGCGTCATCGTCATCGGCACCAGCGCCGGACGGGACGAACGCGAGCAGCGCGACATCGAGCTCGACGAGCTCGAGGAGCTGGCTCGCACCCTCGGCACTGAGGTGATCGAGCGAAGCCTGATCTCGCTGCGTGAGCCGCACCCGGCAACGTTCTTCCGCTCCGGGGTCGTGGCCGCGTTCGCCTCGCACCTGGTCGAGCTCGGGAGTCCCGCCGTGCTCTGCAACGATCAGCTCACCCCGCGCCAGCAGCGCAACCTCCAGGAGGAGTGGGGCGTCCCGGTGCTCGACCGCACCGAGGTCATCCTCGCGATCTTCGCCCGCCGGGCGATCACCGCCGAGGGGCGGGTGCAGGTCGAGATGGCCCAGCTCGAGCACCTGCTCCCCCGCCTCGCCGGCGGCTGGTCCCACCTCGAGCGCCAGCGCGGCGGCGTCGGGCTCCGGGGCGGTCCTGGGGAGAAGCAGATCGAGGTCGACCGCCGGCTCATCCGCCAGCAGCTCAAGCGACTCCGTCAGCGACTCGTGGTCATCGAGCGACAGCGCCAGACCCGGCGCACCGCCCGGACCAACGTCCCATTGGCGTCGTGCGCGCTGGTCGGCTACACCAACGCAGGGAAGTCCACGCTCCTCAACGTCCTCACCCACAGCGAGGTCCTCGCCGACGACCTCCTCTTCGCCACGCTCGATCCGACCTCCCGGCGACTCGAGCTGCCTTCCGGAAAGCTGGTGATCCTGACCGACACGGTCGGTTTCATCCAGAAGCTGCCGACCGAGCTCGTCGAGGCGTTCGCCGCCACGCTCGAAGAGGTCCGCCAGGCACACATGCTCTGCGTTGTGGTCGACGCCTCCCATCCCGATGCGGAGCAGCAGCTCCGCACCGTGCTCGAGACCCTGCGCTCCATGGAGTGCGAGCAGCCGATGATCCTCGCCCTCAGCAAGATCGACCGTCTCACCGCCTCCGAGGTCCGCGCGGCGCGCCTCCGCCTCGGTGACGTCGCCGGGGTGTCGGCGCTGGCGGTGAGCGCAACCCGCGGCATCGGCCTTCGCGACCTGCGCCAGCGCATCGACGGGCTGGCGGCGCAGCTGGTGCCGGACATCAGGGCGAACCGTCCCAGCGCGGCGCCGCAGCCGGTGCCCGACACCGCGCCGCGCGCCGCGGCAGGCTGACTCAGCGCTTCAGCGCCCGCTCGATGTCGCGCTCGGCATCGCGCTTGGCGAGGTCCTGGCGCTTGTCCCAGAGCTTCTTGCCGCGGGCGAGCCCGATCTCTACCTTGACACGGTTGCGCACCAGGTAGAGGCGCAGCGGAATGATCGTGAGTCCCTGCGTGCGAACGCGTGCATCGAGATACTCGATCTCGCGCTTGTGCAGCAGCAGGCGGCGACGGCGTTCCGGCTCCGGATTGTGCCGGTTGCCCTGCTGATACGACGCGATGTTCACCTGCATCAGCCATGCCTGGCCGCCCTCGATGCGCACATATCCCTCGCGCAAACCGATCCGACCGGTGCGCAGCGACTTGACCTCGGTGCCGGTCAGCTCGATGCCGGCCTCGAGGGTTTCGACGATGGTGTACTCGTGCGTCGCGCTGCGATTGCGCGCCAGCAGGTTGTCGCCCGGCTGCCGCGGGGAAAGGGTCACCGTGTGCGCGACTCGCCGGGCGCACGCCGACCGCGGAGAAACGCCACGGGGGTCATGGCTCGCTTGCCGGGTGGGGTGATCCTGTCGATACGATACGCGTCCTCGCGCGCGGCGATCACCACCGATTCATCCTGGTGGCGCACCACCATTCCGGGCGCCATCCGCTCGGGGTCAGTGGTCACCGCGCCCTGGTCAAGACGCACCTCGACGCCGTCGAGCGGAGCCACCACGCCGGGCCAGGGTTGCAGCGCGCGCACCATCCGATCGACCTCCAGGCCGCTGCATCGTGCCCAGTCGACGCGTCCGTCGTCGCGGCCGAGCCGCGGAGCATAGGTGACCCCGGATTCCGGCTGCGGGTGCGCGATGATCTCACCTCGCTCGAGCCGGCTGAGCACATCGATCAGGGTTGCGGCGCCGAGATCGGCGAGCATCGCGGTGAGCAAGGGCGTCGTCGCGTCCGGCTCGATCGCAACCCGTGCTGTCGCATAGACCGGCCCCGTGTCGAGACCGCTGTCCATGCGCATGATCGAAACCCCGGTTTCCTCATCGCCGGCAAGGATGGCGTGGGCGATCGGCGATGCGCCGCGCCATCGGGGCAGGAGCGACGCGTGGACATTCACCGCACCGAGCGGCGGGGTCTCGATGAGTGTCGACGGCAGGATCTGACCGTACGCGGCGACCACCAGGCAGTCAGGGCGCATCGCGAGCAGCTCGTCGACGACCTCAGGGCTGCGAATCTTCAGAGGCGTCAGCACCGGAATATCGAGCTCTCGCGCGGTCTCGGCGACCGGTCGCGGCGCCGGTTTGCCGCGATCTCCCGGGCGATCTGCGCGCGTCACCACCGCCGCAACGTCGTGGTGTTCCGCGCATACCCGCAGCGACGGCACCGCGAATGCCGCGGTGCCACAGAAGACGAGTCTCACACAGCGCTGACGACGCCGGGCTCTTCAGCCTCCTTTGCGGAGTCGACCTCGCGCAGCGTCCCCTCGTTCACCCTGGTGGTGAAGAGGATGCCGTCGAGATGATCGATCTCATGCTGGATGGCGCGCGCCAGCAACCCGTCACCCTTGACGCGGATCTCCTTGCCGTGACGGTTCAAACCTTTGGCGACGACCCTCTGGCAACGGGTCACCTCGCCAACCCATCCGGGCACCGAGAGGCAACCTTCGAGGCCGGTCTGGTCGCCTTCGCACCTGACCATCTCAGGGTTGGCGACCTGGTAGATCTGATTGTCGACACGAAGCACGATGACGCGCAGCGACACGCCGACCTGCGGTGCGGCGAGTCCGACACCGTTGGCGTCGAACATCGACTCGACCATGTCGTCCATCAGCCGGCGGATCGCGTCGTCCACGCGGGGCACGCGGGTCGCCTTGGTGGTGAGGAGGTCGTTGTGATCCGACACCAGAATGATCGGAAGTACTGCCACGGTAGGTCTCCGTTCAGGGCCCAGGATCGACGTCGATGCTCCAGCCTCGACCCCTGGGAAGATGGGGGAATGCCCTCTCGATGTCGGCGCCCCGAACCGTGATCTGCCAGCGATACTCGCCGCGCAGGCGGTGCAGGAATGCCGGCGTCGGACCGAGGACGTCGAGCCCGGCGTCTGCTTCGAGTGTACCAGACAGGCGTTGGGCTTCCCGGCGCACCTCGATCTCGGCTGCACCGTCGTCCTGGTGCGTGAAGGTGCAGACGCAGAGGCGCCCGTACGGCGGGAATCGCAACGCCTTGCGCACCCGGATCTCGTCGTGCGCGAAGCCGAGATAGTCGTGGGTGGTCGCATGGCGGACCGCGTAATGGTCGGGGCTGTAGGTCTGCAGCACAACCTGCGCGGGTTCGTCGCCGCGCCCCGCACGACCCGCGACCTGGGTGAGCAGTGAGAAGGTGAGCTCGCCGCTGCGGTAATCGGGGAAGTGCAGCGACGTATCCGCATTCACGATTCCCACCAGGCGTACGTTGCCGAGATCCCATCCCTTCGCCACCATCTGCGTGCCGATCAGGCAGTCGGCTTCGTGACGCGCAAACGTGTCGTATATGTCGAAGTACGCGTCGCGGGTGCGCGTGGTGTCGCGGTCCATGCGGATCAGACGCAGACCCGGGAAACGCTGGCGCACATCGCGCTCGAGCCGTTCGGTCCCCATGCCCAGCGCGCGAATGGCTCGGGAGCCACATGCGGGGCACGCGCCCGGCAACGGGATCGACAACCCGCAGTAGTGACAGTCGCAACTGGCCCTGTCGACGTGGTGCACCAGCGACACGCTGCAGTTCCTGCACGTCAACGCCTCGCCGCAGCTGCGGCAGAGCACGACGGTCGCCGTCCCGCGGCGGTTGAGGAAGAGGATCGACTGGCCGCCCTCATCGTGACATGCCTGCATGGCTCGGTCCAGCGTCTGCGACAGCGGGCCGGTGTTGCCGGCGCGCAGCTCCTCGCGCAGGTCGACGACCTCGATGGGCGGCAGTGTGCGACCGCTCACCCGTTCCGGGAGCGTGGCCAGCTCCAGGTCACCCGTATGAGCGCGGAAGAAACTCTCGACCCGCGGCGTGGCGCTGCCCATCACCACCGGTGCGTCGCACAGCGCCCCCAACATCAGCGCGACGTCGACCGCGTGGTAGCGCGGCACCCGGTCCTGTTTGTACGCGGGTGCGTCCTCCTCGTCGACAACCACGATGCCGAGATCGGACACGGGTGCGAAGACGGCGCTTCGCGAGCCGATGACCACACTGTGCTCACCACTGCGAATCCGCCGCCATTCGGCAGCGCGCTCGGCGTCGGTCAGCGCGGAATGGACCACCGCGATCCTGCCCGGAAAACGCGCGGTGAAGCGGCGGATCATCTGCGGCGTCAGCGCAATCTCCGGTACGAGGACGATCGCCCCGCGCGCGGCTGCAAGCGCTGCATCGATGGCCGCGAGGTACACCTCTGTCTTGCCACTTCCGGTGACACCGTGGAGCAGCACTCGGCGGTGGGTGTGTGTCGCGATCGCCTCGAGCAACGGCGTCAGCGCCGCTCGCTGCGCGTCGTTGAGCACCGGAGCGGGCTCGGGAGGGCCCGAAACTCCCGCCTCAGCCACGGCGCGCGACATCGAACGCGGACCCGCCCGGCGCGACGGGCGGGTCCGAACCCCCTTGGGAAGCATTGCCCGCAGCACCTCACCGAGCGGCGCGCAGTATCGATCGGCAACCTGGCGCGCGAGGGCGAGATGGTGATCGAGGATGAGCCGGGGCTCGTCGATGACGCGGTCGATCGCGCGCACATCAGCGTGGTCGGTCCGCTCGGATCGCTCGACCACATATCCGAGGATCGACCGCTTGCCGAATGGGATCTCCACGCGCACGCCCGGAAGCACGACATCGATCAGCTCATCCGGTATCGAGTACGTGTAGGCGTCGCGGGGCAGTAGCGAGCGCGTCTCGGGGACGACCGACGCGAAGGTCACGACAGCCTGCCCGCGATGATGCCGACGATCGCCTCCGCGACCACCGTCTTGCTGGCGCGGGTGATCGTCAGCGCCCCGCCATCGCGGTCGAGCACGGTCACCTCGTTGTCGTCGGCGCCCATCCCGATGCCCGGCTGCGAAACGTCGTTGACGATGATGAGGTCGAGGTCCTTGGCAAGCAGTTTTGCCCGCGCGTGCTCGAGCACGCTCTCGGTCTCGGCCGCGAACCCGACCCGGAAGACGCCGGCCGACTCCTGGTCATCGCGCAGTGCCTGCAGGATGTCGACAGTGGGCACAAGGTCGAGGGTCATGGTGCTCGCGCCCTTCTTGAGCTTGTCGCGGGAGACGTCGCGTGGACGCCAGTCGGCGACCGCCGCGGCCATCACCAGCACGTGCGCACCCGGGAGCGCGGCCCGAACCGCCGCGTACATCTCGCGTGCAGTCTCCACCGGCACCACCTTCAGGCCGGGCTGAACCGGGGGTGGGACTGCGGCGGTGACCAGGGTGACCGTGGCTCCCCGGCGAGCGGCGGCGGCCGCGAGCTCGTTGCCCATCTTGCCGCTCGATCGATTGCCGATGTAGCGCACCGGGTCGATCGGTTCGCGGGTCCCCCCCGCGGTGATCACGAAACGAAGACCGGCGATCGAGGGCTCAGGCCCCGGCACCAAGTCGCTCCCCCACGGCGCTGACGATCTCGTCGGGCTCGACCATGCGTCCGTTGCTCTCACGCCCGCTCGCGAGCCGCCCATGCACGGGTCCGAGGATGCGGACGCCCCGTGAGGTCAGTGTCGCAGCGTGGCCGTGGGTCGCGGGATGCTCCCACATGGCGGCCTCCATCGCCGGGGCGACGAGCATCGGCGCCCGCGACGCCAGGGCGGTTGCGGTGACCGGGTCGGTGGCAAGCCCGAGCGCCAGACGGGCGATGAGATCGGCCGACGCCGCGACGATCACCTGGATCTCGCACCAGGACGCCAGCTCGAGGTGGCTCATCCCATGGCCGGATTCGGCGCCGTCGTCCTCCCACATGTTCGAGGCCACCCGGTTGCCGCTCAGGGCCCGGAGCAGGGTCGGGGTGACGAAACGGGTCGCCGCCTCGGTCATGGCCACCCTGACCTCCGCCCCCTGACGGCGGAGCTCGGTCACCACCTCGCACGCCTTGAAGGCGGCGACGCTGCCGCCAACACCGACGAGGACGTGGCGCCCCTCGAGGGTCATCGCTGCCCTCCCGTCCGCGCGGCTCGGGTGGCGTCGATGATGGCCTGGATCTCGCGAGCGGCCCGATGGGGATCGTCGTTCACCACCCGATGATCGTACGTGTCCTTGAGGGCCAGCTCCGCAGCCGCCTGGTCGAGCCGTGCTTGCAGGCTCGCCGGGTCCTCGGTTGCGCGCTCGACGAGACGCTGCTCGAGTGCCTCGAGGCTGGGAGGCATCAGGAAGATGTAGGTGGCCGCCTCGTCGAGGCGTCCGCGGATCTTCTCGGCTCCCTGGACGTCGATCTTGATCACCGTGTCCCTGCCGGAGGCGATCGCCCGATTCACGCTCTGGTACGTCCTCCCCTTCAGCTCTCCGTAGACGGTCGACCACTCGAAGAACTCGTCGCGTTCGATCATCGCTCGGAACGTCGCCTCGTCGACGAACCAGTACGAGACGCCGTTGACCTCGCCGGGGCGCGGCGGACGGGTCGTGTACGAGACGCAGTACCCGAGCGACGGATCGAGTCTGAAAAGCTCACGAAGTACGGTGTCCTTGCCGACACCGCTTGGGCCCGTGAGCACGATGAGCATGCCGTTCGCAGTCACTGCCGCACGTTGCTCAGCCGGTCGGCGGCAGCGATCAGCTCAGTGGGGATCGGTGATTCGAACGTGCGCTCGCTGCCGTCGCCGGGATGGATGAGGCGGAGGCGTTTGGCATGCAACGCGGGCCGTCCCAGCGCGAGATCGGGACGGCCGTACACCGCGTCGCCGACGATCGGATGACCGATGGAGGCGAGATGCACGCGGATCTGGTGAGTACGTCCGGTGCGCAGCGACAGCTCGAGCACGCTGGCGCCGCCGAGGCGCTCCACCACCACGAAGTCGGTGACCGCCTCCCGACCTCCTTCGACGATGGCCATGCGCCGGCGGTCGCGCGGGTGGCGCGCGATGGGGGCGTCGATGGTTCCCGACGCCTCGCGAAACCCACTGTGGACCAGCGCCCAGTAGGTGCGGCCCAGACTGCGATCGCTCAGCTGACGCGCGAGGCTGCGATGAGCCGCCTCGGACTTGGCGACAACCAGCAGCCCGCTCGTATCGCGATCGAGCCGGTGGACGATGCCCGCTCGCTCCGCGCCGCCCAGCAACGACCAGGTCGTTCCCCGCTGTTTGAGCCCGTCAACGACGGTGCCCGCCGGATGGCCTGGTGCGGGATGCACGACCATGCCCGACGGCTTGTCGATCACCGCCAGCGTCTCATCCTCATAGACCACCGTGAGGTGGACCGGCTGCTCCACGTGGGCGAGGGTCACACCCTGCGGACCGTCTGCCGCAGCGGCGGACACGCGCACCAGGGCAGACTCGCGAACCCGTTGACCGGGACGGCCCGGGCGGCCGTCCACGGTGACAAGCCCGGCGTCGATGAGCGTTCGGGCGGCGTGGCGCGTGATGCTCCTCGAATCAGCCAGCCAGACGTCGAGTCGCGGCAACGGCACGTCGGTTGCCGAGGTCACAGCGACTTCGAAGGCAGCGACGACGGCTGAGGTCGAACGAAGCTGAGCACGAGCAGCGCGATGATGGCGACCACTATGCAGCTGTCGGCGACGTTGAACACCGGCCACCAGTGGACGTCGATGAAATCGACGACGTAGCCCTGCACGAGGCGGTCCACCCCGTTGGAGATCGCACCTCCGAGGATCATGCCGATGAGGACCTGCCGGTACCACGTGGTCCCGTACCTGTAGCCGAAGAACACGATGTACGCGCTCACGACCAGCGCCACGGCGAGATACAGCCAGTGCAGCTGGGGCAGCACACTGAAGGCTGCGCCGCTGTTCTCGACGTGGTCGATCGAAACGATCGCGTGCGGCCAGATCTGCTGATCGCGCGCGATGCGCGAGGCCACCAGCCATTTGGTGAGGTGATCCAGCGCCGCGACCACCACGGCGGTGGCGATCATCACCGCATAGATCCGCCGTCTGGTGAGACGGCCCTCGATCGCTACCGCTCGACTCCCAGCCAGCACCTGGAGCCTCCAAGGTCGCCTTCCCACTCGGCGAGCGCGGCTCCGCGTTCGTCGACCACCGTGACCGCCAGGGTTTCCGCCTGCAACCACTCGCGGTGGGCGTCAATCGCGCGCCGCACATCGCCCTCGGCCTCGACCAGCAGGGTGATTCGATCTTCCACACGCAGACCCGCCTGCTTGCGCAGCTCGTTCACCTTGCGGCTGACCTCACGCGCCAGCCATTCGAGGCGAAGGTCGTCGGTGATCGTGGTGTCGAGCACGACCGCGGCATGGCCGCCGTCGGGATCGACATAACGGACGCTCTTGACGTTGAGCTCCTCGGTGAAGATCGCCTCGAGCTCAGGCTCCAACGGGGTGCTGGCGACGGTGGCGCTGGCGAGTGGCTGGCGAACCCGGACACCCGCGGCGGTCCGAGCGGCAAGGCCATCCTCGACAAGCCTGCGCAGCCGGCTCATCTCGACGAGGACGTCGGGGTCGCGCCACACCCCGGCCACATGCGGATAGTCGGTGAGGTGCACCGAGTCGGGCGTGCCCGCCGTCGGTGGAGGATCGCCGTTGAAGCCGGTGAGGTTGCGGTACATGCGCTCGGCCATGAACGGCATGAAGGGCGCCACGACACCGGACAGCGTCAGCAACACCGTGTGCAAGGTCGCGAACGCTGCCTGGGCATCATCGCCGGTCCCGGCGCTCTTCCAGAAGCGACGTCGCGAGCGGCGCACGTACCACTTGGAGAGGTCCTCGACGAATGCCTCGACAGCGTGACATGCGTCCGAGGCGTCGTAGCGCTCCATCGCCGCGCGAACCGCCTCGACCGTCTCTGCGAGTCGCGACAGGCACCAACGGTCGAGTGCAGGGCGCTCGATCACCGCAGGAGCCGGCGATGCCGGGTCGTACTCGTCGGTGAGCGCGTAGGTGACGAAGAAGGAGTACACGTTCCAGAGCGTCAGCATGAAAAGGCGCACGACGTCCTGGAAGGAGGCCGGACTCACCCGCAGCTCCGCGTTCTCGACGCCCTGGGCGTAGAAGTACCAGCGCGCGGCGTCGGCGCCGAACTGGTCGAAGATCGTGTTCGGCTCGATGGTGTTGCCTCGCGACTTCGACATCTTCTTGCCCTGCTTGTCCTGCAGCGTCCCCACCACGACGCAGTTCTTGTACGCGGGCGAGTCGAAGAGCAGCGTGGACTCGGCGAGCAGTGAGAAGAACCAGCCACGGGTCTGATCGACTCCCTCGCAGATGAAGTCCGCGGGATGCGTGCGCTCGAACTGCTCGCGGTTCTCGAACGGATAGTGCTTCTGCGCAAACGGCATCGCCCCCGAGTCGTACCAGGCGTCAATGACGTCGGGAACGCGACGCATGACGCCGGAGCACGCCGTGCAGGGAAGCGTGACGTCGTCGATGAACGGCCGGTGAAGGTCGTCGTCGACGGTCAACCCCACCTCGGCCGCACTCCCGGCGCAGAATTTCTGGTCGCACTGCTCGCATACCCAGATCGGCAGCGGGGTGCCCCAGTACCTGCTTCGCGAGAGGTTCCAGTCGATGAGGCTCTCGAGCCAGTTACCCATGCGTCCGTCTCGGATGTGCGCCGGCTGCCAGTGCACGCTCCGGTTGTGGGCGAGCAGACGGTCCTTGACCGCCGTGGTGCGGATGAACCACGAGGTGATCGCGTAGTAGAGCAGCGGCGTGTCACAGCGCCAGCAGAAGGGATACGTGTGCAGGATCCGCTCGACGCGATACAGGTTGCCCTGCTCGCGGAGGTCCTCGATGATCTTCGGGTCCGCGTCCTTGACGAACAGTCCCCGGTATCGGGTCTGTCCGTCGAGAAACCGGCCGTCGAGCCCGACCACGTGACGAACGGCGACCCCCATGCGCTGGCAGAGCTCGAGGTCTGCGACGCCGTACGCGGCAGCCGTGTGGACGATGCCGGTCCCCTCCTCCATGCTCACCAGCTCAGGCGCGTCGAGCACGATGAATGCGAGGCCGTCGGGATGCATGTCCGTGAACAACGGCTCGTAGGAGAGGTCGACGAGGTCGGCGCCGTCCATCTCGTCGAGGATCTCGTAGTCGCCGTCGAGCACGTCAAGACGCTGCTTCGCGAGGATGTACGACTCGTCGCCCTGGGCAACCCGCACATAACGCTTGCCGGAATGCACCGCGAGCGCGACATTGCCGGGGAGCGTCCACGGCGTTGTCGTCCACGCCAGCAGGAACGTCTTGCCGTCCGAGTCGTTGAGGCGGAACTTGACGTACACGGACGGATCCGGGGTGTCCTCCTTGTATCCCTGGCTCAGCTCGTGCGATGAGAGGGTGGTCTGGCAGCGCGGGCAGTACGGCGTCACCTTGTATCCCTGGTAGAGCTGCTCGTCCTCCCAGAGCTCCCTCAGGCTCCACCACACCGACTCGATGTAGGTGCCGTCGTAGGTGCGATACGGATGATCGAAGTCGAGCCAGAACCCGAGGCGCTCACTCATCTCCCGCCACTGGTCGATGTACTCGTTCACGGAAGCCTTGCAGCGCGCGTTGAACTCGGCGATGCCGAACTCCTCGATCTGCTTCTTGCCGCTGATCTTCAGCGCTCGCTCGATCTCGAGCTCGACCGGCAGACCATGCGTGTCCCATCCCGCCTTGCGCGCCACGAAGAAGCCGTTCATCTGCTTGTAGCGCGCGAACACGTCCTTGTACGAACGCGCGAGCACGTGATGGAGGCCGGGCAGTCCATTGGCGGTCGGTGGACCCTCGTAGAACACGTACGGCGGTGCATCGCGACGCATCTGCAGGCTGCGTTCGAAGACGCGGGTGCGCTTCCAGAGGTCGAGGATCTCGAGCTCGGCGTCGGGAAAAGCCGCGCGGGCGCTGACGGACGAATACCTGGGCATCAGCCAAGGATACCGGCAGATCGTTCGGGGTCGGGCGCAGTCAGCAGGGCTTACCCGCCCGGATGACCGAAGATCGCCCGCCCGATCCGGACCATCGTGGCGCCCTCCTCGACGGCGACCTCGAAGTCATCTGTCATGCCCATGCTCAGCTCCGGGAGCGCCCACCCGGTGACGTGCTGCATGTGATCGCGGAGGTGGCGCAGACGCGTGAAAAATGGTCGTGCAGCTTCGGGATCCTCTGCGTGCGGCGCGATGGTCATCAGTCCCAGGAGGTGAATCGCCGGCACGTTGACCAGCTGTCCGATGACGCCCTCGACATCCACTTCGGACACGCCGTAGCGCGTCGGCAACCCGGTGAGCTCCACCTCGAGGAGCACGACGAGCGGATCGCGACCCGAGGGCCGGTTCGCCGACAGCACGTCCGCGACGCGCCGGCTGTCCACCGAGTGCACGACGTCGAAGAGCTTGGCTGCGCGTGCGGCCTTGTTGGTCTGGAGGTGACCGACGAGGTGCCAGCGCGCAACGTTGGTGACCTCACGATGCTTGTCCACCGCCTCCTGCACCCTGTTCTCGCCGACATCCTCGACGCCGGCGGCGATCGCCGCTTCGACGTTTGCCGCGGCCGTGCCCTTGCTGATCGCGACCAGGGTCACCTCATTGGGATCACGACCAGCCCGCCGCGCCGCAGCGGCGATCCGGGCGCGCACCCTGCTGACCCTTACCGCCACCGGCGTGGTCGCCGCGCGGTTCATCTCACTTGCCGATGTCGAGCGGGAGCTCACGGCCCTCAGTGTCCCGGCGCTTGCGCTGGCGGCGTGCGGTGTCGGGACGCGTGCCCGGGGGATGCGCGAGCACATCCTCGATGGTTGCGCGCATCTCCTGCGCATCCTTGAAGGAGCGGTACACGGAGGCGAAGCGGATATAGGCGATCTCGTCGAGGTCGCGCAGCCGCGTCATCACCATCGCACCGACCTCGCGGCTCGGCACCTCTGAGATGTTCTGACTGCGCAGCGCGTTCTCGATCTCCGCAACCATCAGCTCGAGGGCCGGCGGCGAAAGCTTGGTCTTCTTGGCAGCCATCACCAGGCCCGACAGCAGTTTGGGGCGGCTGAACTCCTCCCGTCTGCCGTCCTTCTTGACGACGTACAGCGGAGGCACCTCGACGCGCTCGTAGGTGGTGAATCGCTTGCCGCAGCCAAGGCATTCCCGGCGCCGGCGAATCGCCTCGCCCGTCTCCGAGTCGCGCGAATCGACAACCTTGATTTCCGTCTCGCCGCAGAACGGGCACTTCAACGTGCAGCCCCTAAACGGTCAGGGAAGGTGCCGCTCGCGGTGGTGAGCAGCGCCCTCCCCGACAGCGACCCTAGCGACGGTCCCTCAGAAATGCCGGGATGTCCAGGTCATCGACGTTGTAGGGCCCGGTCGGACGGCCACCCACGGTGAAGGCGGGCTGGCGCTGATCCGATGCCACCGGACGTGCCGATGGCTCGTAGCTGAGCGCGCCGATGACGTCGATCTGGCCGGTGAATCCGGTGGCGATCACGGTGATCTTCACCTCGCCCTTCATGTGCTCGTCGATGACGGTCCCGAAGATTATCTGGGCGTCGGGATCCGCCGACTCGCTGACCAGCTGGGCCGCCTCGTTGACCTCGTAGAGCGTGAGGTCCGGCCCGCCGGTGACGTTGAGCAGGATACCCTTGGCCCCGGCGATGGTGGTCTCGAGCAGCGGGCTGGCGACTGCGTCCTTGGCCGCGTCGGCGGCGCGGGTGTCACCGCTGCCGAAGCCGATACCCATGAGCGCCTGACCCTGCCCCTGCATGATCGCCTTCACGTCGGCGAAGTCGAGGTTGATGAGGCCTGGGAAGACGATCAGGTCGCTGATGCCCTGGACGCCCTGGCGCAGGACGTCGTCCGCGACCTTGAATGCATCCCCGATCGGCGTCTTCTTGTCGACGACCTGCATCAGGCGTTCATTGGGGATCGTGATGAGCGTATCGACGCGGCCCTGGAGGTTGGCGATGCCTTCCTCCGCCGACTTCTGACGGCGCAGGCCCTCGAACCTGAATGGCTTGGTGACCACGCCGATGGTCAGCGCTCCGGTCTCCTTCGCAATCTCCGCGATGATCGGCGCCGCACCCGTACCGGTGCCGCCGCCCATGCCCGCGGTGATGAACACCATGTCGCTGTCGACGAGCGCCTTGGTCAGCTGGTCGCGTGACTCCTCGGCGGCCTCCATGCCTTTCTGAGGATCACCCCCGGCGCCGAGCCCGCGGGTGAGCTTGCCGCCGATGCGAATCTTGATGTGCGCCGACGACGAGCTGAGTGCCTGGTGGTCGGTGTTGATCGCGATGAACTCAACGCCCTTGAGGTTGCTCCGGATCATGCGATTCACGGCATTGCTGCCGCCGCCGCCGACCCCCACGACGCGGATGCGGGCGTTGCCGTCGAGTGTCCGGTCGAGGTCTGCCATGGCTATCTCCTCGCGTTGTGTGTTCATTTCTCGGGATGGGGGTGAATGTGGTGATGATGTGCGGCGAATCAGGGCGTCGCCTGGCTGATCGAGTCCATGGGTGCGCAAATGATCAAAAGAGCTCACGGAACCACCTCGATAACTTGGCCCCGGCGGCGGTGGCGCCGTCCGAGCTCTTGCCGTTGGAGCGCGAGGGTCTGCGCCCGAGGTTGCTCCGGGCACCCCAGCGCAGCAGGCCGACGACCGTCGCGTGGCTCGGTCCGCTGATCTCGTCGTTCATTCCGTGTAGCCCCTGCGGTGCGGCGACCCGCGCCGGCAGGTTGGTCTGCTGCTGCACGACCTCCGCGAACCCGCGCAGCAGCGCGCCCCCTCCGGTGATGACGATGCCGCCGGGGAACATGCCGAGCGGTCCGGCGCGCTCCACCTCGACCGCGATCAGCGAAGCCATCTCGCGGGCTCGTGGGCCGATGATCTCTGCCAGATACCGCTGTGGAACGCCCACCGGCTCGTCGTATCCCATCGGCGTCAGGGTCACCTCGGCGTCCGCGGGCAGCGTGAGCTGCAGGCAGTGGCCGAAGCTGCGCTTCACGGTCTCGGCGGTTTCGAGGTCACAGCGCAGCCCCACCGCGAGGTCAGCGGTCACATGGTTGCCACCGACCGGGATCACGCTGGTATGCACGATGCTGCCGCGCGCGAACACCGCGACATCGCTGGTGCCACCACCGACATCGACGACCACGACACCGCGCTCGATCTCGTCCTCGGTGACCACCGCCTCGGCGGAAGCCAGCACCTGCAACACCATGTCGTCGACGTTGAGTCCGGCTTTATGGACCACCTTGACGACGTTCTGGATCGCGGTGTTGGCGCCGGTGATGATGTGCGCGTCGACCTCGAGGCGATTGCCCGCCATGCCGATGGCGTCGCGCACGCCCTCCTGACCATCGATGGTGAACTGCTGCGGCAGCACGTGCACGATGCGTCGCTCCGAGGGGACGCTCACCGCGCGCGCGGCATCGATGGCGCGGTGCACGTCCTGGTCGCGCACCTCACGATGGCCGGCGGCGACGGCGACGACGCCACGGCTGTTCTGCGAGGTGATGTGCCCGCCGGCGATGCCGACCACCGCCGAGTCGATCGGCACGCCTGACATCTGCTCGGCCATGTCGACTGCCTCGGCCACCGCCTCGGCGGCTCGGTCGATCTCGACCACCGCCCCCTTGCGCACCCCCCTGGAGGCGACCACGCCGACACCCAGGACTCGGAGACCGGTGGCCTCCAGGTCAGCTGCCGCGCAGCAGACCTTGGTCGTTCCGATATCGAGTGCGAAAACGCGGCGAGGACGGGTCACTGTATCGGTCTCCGAGTGTAGCCGTCGCGGGTGCGCCAATCAAGGTTTTTGCGCGCAAAACCGCAAGATGCTGGGTTCGCCGGCCCAGTATGCCACAACATGTTGGTTGTCCATGAGAGTTCGACCGCGTCCGGTCGCCCCTGCGCCGAGGCGGGAACGGCACCCGCCAGCCGCCACTCCCCAGGAACGAGAACAGGGCCCCGTCACTGCACCTGGAAGACGAGACCCTGTACGCCGCGGTCTCGGTGGGACCGGCGAGGCTGCGCAACCGTAGCACCGCCCGGTTTCGCCGTCTACGCGTGCTCCTCACACCTCGATGAGGATCTTGCCACGCAGGTCGCCGTGCGCCATCTCCTCGAACGCGGTGACGGCATCCCCGAGCTTGTGGGTGGACCCGATCAGCGGTCGGAGCGCGCCGGTCGCGCAGAGGTCGACGAGCCGGCGCAGGTCACCGCGGGTGCCCATGGTGGTCCCGGCGACGGTGAGGCTGCGGTAGAAGATCCGGTTCAGCTGCGCAGGCGGGTTCGCTCCGCCGGTGGCGCCGGGCACCACGACGGTGCCGCCGGGCCTGACCGCCTTGAGGCTGATGTCCCAGGTGGGCTCCCCGACCGTGTCGATGACCGCGTCGACACCGGTGCCGCCGGTTGCGCCGATCACCGCGCGCGCGGTCTCACGCTCCACCGGAAACGCCGCCTCGGCGCCGAGATCGACCGCCATGGCTCGCTTGGCCTCGTCACGGGAGGTCGCGTAGACGGTGATGCCGGCGAGCCGGCATAGCAGGATGCAGGCGGTCGACACGCCACCGCTCGCCCCCTGAACGAGCACGCTCATGCCCGGTCGCACGGCCGCGCGCGTGAAGAGAGCGCGGTAGGCGGTCAGGTATGCAGTGGGCAGGCACGCCGCGTCGGCGAAGCTCACCTGCTCAGGCAGCGGGACGAGGTTCGCCGACGGGATCTCGAGGTATTCGGCGAGCCCGCCTCCCAAGGGCGGGTCGCTCAGCATCCGGAACCACCGGCACGCCATCGGCTCGTCGCTGAGGCACGCCGGGCAGTGCTCGCAGGTCACGACCGGATAGACGACCACTCTGCTGCCCTCCTCGGGCGCGCCGGGCGGCCGCTCGCCACCGTAGCCGGCAACCTCTCCGGCGGCGTCGCAGCCGAGGATCTGCGGCGGAGTCACCGGCACCGACGACACGCCGCGGAGCGTCCAGATGTCGTGGTGGTTGAGCGACGCGGTGCGCACCTTCACCAGCGCCCAGCCCGGCTGCGGTGCGGGCGCAGGCAGGTCGCCGACGGCGAGATTCGCCAGCGGATCGTCTCCACCGATGGCTGCCGCATACACCGCGAGCATCGGGTGACCGTAGCATGTGCTCGCGATGCGTCTCGACAGCGTCCTCGACGGCCGCCGGCACCCGGTGTTCTCCTTCGAGTTCTTCCCGCCCAAGACCGACGACGGCGTGCGTCAACTCTTCGAGACCATCTCCCACCTGCGTGAGCTCGAGCCCACCTTCGTGTCGGTGACGTACGGCGCCGGCGGCTCGGTGCGCACGCGGACCGTGGAACTGGTGACGCGCATCCGCCGGGAGCTCGACATCGAGCCGGTGGCACACCTCACCTGCGTTGACGCGACGGTGGCCGAGCTCCGCTCGATTCTGGACGGGCTTCGTGATGCGGGCGTCGACAACGTGCTCGCGCTGCGCGGCGATCCCCCTGACGGCGTCGAGCGTTTCGTGCCCACCGACGGTGGTCTCGCCCACGGCAGCGAGCTGATGGAGCTGATCACCTCGGCGTACGGCTTCTGCGTCGGTGGCGCGTGCTACCCGGAGAAGCACCCGGAGTCGGCGAACAGCGAGGAGGACGTGCGATCCGCGAGGCGCAAGGCCGACGCCGGCGCCAGCTACCTGATCACCAATCTCTTCTTCGACAACAACGCGTACTTCGATTTCGTCAAGCGGGTCCGCGCCGCGGGGGTGACCGTGCCGATCATTCCGGGGATCATGCCCGTGACCAACGTCGGCCAGATCCGCCGCTTCACGTCGAAGATCGGCGCCACCATCCCGGAGCCGTTGCTCGATGCGCTGCGCTCCCGCGAGGCCGATCCCGACGCGGTCCTGCAACTCGGCGTGGCATGGGCGACGCTGCAGTCAGCCGAGCTGCTCGCCGGTGGAGCGCCCGGTGTCCACTTCTACACCATGAATCGCTCGCCTGCGACGCGCGCGATCCTCTCGGCACTGCGCGCTGCGCGCCCCTGGGACCGGGTGCGATAGCGCCGTCAGTGCGCAGCTGACGGCGTGGGCGAGGGCCGCGGCGTGGGGCCGACGGTCACCGCGACCGGGGTCGGGCTGGGGGTCGGCGATGGCTTCAGGGTCGGCGTCGGCTGCGGAGTCGGCGGCGGCACCGACGAGGCTGCGGGGGGTGGTTGCACGTCGGGAGCGACTGGCAGGAGGGCGGCCACAACCTCCGCTGGAAGCCCGGGCTTGCCGCCGCTCACCGGGTCGGCCGGGGACTCGATGTCCAGGTACCCGAACGCCGGCCTGGCATAGTTGAGGTGGCCCTTGAGCGCCGCCATGGTCTCGATCTGGTTGGGCAGGCCGCGGAGCGCAAGCTCGGTGTCGAGGGGTCCGAGCACGGCGCGCCAGCCGGTGCTCGCCCAGAGACTCACGACATCGTCCGATCCCCACAGGTAGGCGGCGACCGAGCATCCGAACACCGCCGGGAAGCGCTCCGCGATGGTGCCGAGCATCTGCACGAGCTCCGGGTTGAGCGGTTGTGGGGACCCGGCGCGGTCGTCGATGAGCACCGGGATACCGCTGCGCGCCGAAGGCGTTGCGTCGATGCCCGGAAGCGTTGCCCCGTTGGCGGCGATCAGGGTGTCAGTGCCGTTGCGGCGGACCCGAAGGACCGGTGCCCGCTCGACGATGTTGATCCGGACCGTCGCAGGCAGCTGCGTGGTGACCACGGCGCTCGCCACCCATGGAAGGGCCAGCACTCGGCTCTGGATCGCCGCGCCGTTGATGCTGAAGATGCTCTCCTCCGGGACCCTCGCGGCGGCGACCACCGCGCTGGTGGTGACCAGGTGGGCGCCGGCAACCGTTACCCGCCGAACCTGAAACGCGGGGAGGGTCAAGGCGAGGCCGAGCAGGGCCAGCTGCACCCCGAGCGCCGCGATTGCGATCAGCCGGCGCCGGGCCGGGCTGCGCCGGCGGGGTGCGGGGGGCGCCGCCTTCTGCGGGCGGCGCGCGTGAAAACGTTTGCGTGGCGAGGAACGGAGTCGCGTCCCCGCGCTGATCGACAGCCGCGGCAGGGGTCGTGCGGCGTCGACGATCAGCGATGCCTGCGCCCGGACCAGGGCGACGTGACGCGCGCGTTCGTCAAGCACGTCGGTGCTCACGAAATAGGCTCGGTCCGGAGGTGGTGACTGTGCATGGACGCAGGCTGGGACGCGTGGTGAGACGTTGCGGGCCGCAGCGGCCGGGCCGATTATCCCCCAGGCGAAGGCTCTGTGACCGGCAGGCCGCGTCTCCCACGAGTCATCGGCAGGTACGTGTCGGGCAGGTCGTTGGCGAAGAGGACGACGTCCCCGGGCTTCGCCAGGCTCTGCAGCACCGCTGTCGCCTCGCCGAGGCTGTCGACGACATGGATCCGGTCGTCGCTCATCCCGGCACCGCGCAGCCCGGCGCGCAGCGCATGACTGGTCTTCGCCGACATCACGATGACGTGGTCGCACACCACCGCCGCGTGCGCGCCGTAGCGGCGGTTCTCCGCCTCCTCGACGCTGCCGAGCTCGACCAGCCCGGGCGTGACCAGGAACTTCGCGCCGGCGTCCATGGCCGCGAGGACCTCGAGGCCGTTGTGCACGCCGACCGGGTTGGCGTTGTACGAGTCGTCGATGACCGTCAGCGGCCCGGCGGTCGGCATCAGCTGCAACCGGTGTTCGATCTGTCGCAGATAGGCCGCCGCGGCGATCGCCGCATCGACCGGGTAGCCGAGCACGTGCACCGCGGCGAGCGCCGCGCTGACGTTCGCCACCTGGTGGCGGCCGAGCAGCGGGGTGGTGACCGCGCGGTCCAGGCCCTCCGCCGCCCATCGCCACTGAAAACCAGAGCCGCGTGCATCGATGCGCACGACCGTCGCGACCACGTCGGCCTCGATTATTCTGCCGTCGACCGCAAGCGCGTAGCGGATGACCCTGCGATGCGTCGCGCTCGCCCGGTGCGCCAAGGCGACGCCCGGGTCGTCGCCGGTGTGCACGATCACAGTCCCATCGTCAGGGAGCGCGACCACAGCCTCGTACATCGCGTCGGTGATGCGCTCGATGGTCCCGAATCGCTCCATGTGCTGCGGTCCGATCGCGGTGATGATCGCGATGCGTGGATGCACCAGATCGCTGATCGCGCCGATCTCCCCCTGCGCGTACGCATCCATCTCCACGACGAAGATCCGGTGCCCGGGCTTGAGATCCTCGTTGATCACCCGGCTCACGCCCATCAAGGTGTTGAAGCTCTTTCGCGTCGGCAGGGTGTTCACCTTGGGCTGCAACAGCTGGGCGAGGATGTGCTTGGTGCTGGTCTTGCCATAGCTTCCCACCACCGCGACGACGGTCGGGTCGACCTTGGCGAGGGTTTTCCTGGCCTGGGTGAGGTAGTGCCGGCGGATGCGCGCCTCCGCGGGCTTCGTGACGACATTGGCAGCAACGAGCAGGATGTCGCTCAAGCTCGTGACCAGTCCGGCGGCGAGCAGGACGAGCAGCACCGAGACAATCGGCTGCAGCTCGAGGATCCCGAGCGCGAGGCCGGCGGCGAGCAGCACCGCCAGAAACCCGCCGGCGACGAGCAGCCGGCGCATTCGCGCGGTCATGACCAGCGGTCGCTTGGGTGCCGTCCAGCGCCAGGTCAGCTGGGCTGCGGCGCCCGATGCCAGCCACGCGACCGCGATGGCGACGGTCCGGGCCGCGGGGAGCACCGCCGCCACCGTGAGTGCCAGCACGCCAACCGCCAGACCGAGCCACACCGTGCGGTGCGCAAGCCACTCGCGCGTCAATCCCCAGCGCAGGAATCTGACCGACTCGTACTCCTCGATCTGGAACATGCGCGCGGCCACGAGAATGATGCGCACCACGAGCAGCAGCCAGACCACCGCGGCCGCCGCGACCAGCGGTCCAAGCAGCGGGCTCATGCAGCGTTCGTGGAGGGGTCGCCGTCGAGGAACACGTCGACGATGCGGCAGAAGCGGCCGGGCTGCTCGAGGTACGCGTAGTGGCCGGCGCCCTCGAACACCACGAGCCCGGCGTCAGGGATGAGGCGCTCCATGATCCGTCCATCTTCGACGGGCGCTTCCGTGTCTTGGTCACCCCAGATCAGCAGCACGGGGATGCGCAGCTCCGGCAGCAAGGCGCGCAAGTCCTCGTTGACGATCCGGACCAGCGTGCCTCGCATCGTCCCCGATGCCGCGCGATAGTCGGCTGAGCCGCGCTGGTCGGCGCGGCGTTTCGCGATGCGGCGCACTGCACCGGGCATTGCAGATGATCGTTCCACGGCACGCAACACCTTGTACGTCCGTACTCGAGCGGCGTCGCGCAGCGAGCGCCGCGGCCGCAAGCCGGCGCTTCCGGTCAGCACCATCCTCGAGATCCTGTCCGGGTATCGTGCCGCCATGACGATCCCGACCCGGCCGCCATTGGAATGCCCGATGAGATCGCAGGTCTCGACGCCAAGGCGGTCGAGCAACGCGATGCACCAGGCGGCGTACTCGTGTACCGACCACGGGGAGGCGGGCGCCGGGGTTGCGCCGAAGCCAGGGAGGTCGGGGACGATCAGCTGCCTCCCCGGCTGCAGACCCTCGAGGATAGGAGCGAAGAGTTCGGACGAGACACCCCACCCGTGGAGCAGCAGCAGCGGCCTGCCGGTGCCGTGCACGGCAACCGCCGCACGAGGGAGCTCATCGGCTCGCGCGTCCAAGCTTGCCCGATCCCCGCTCGGGTCGCCGTTCAGCCCGGCCTGCCGGTGAGCAGCCACGTCTCGATTGACGAGGTGGTTGCCTGCTGTTCGCGATGACGCGTCATCGCCATGTCGACGAGTCGTTCGATCAGCGCGCCGAAACCCATCCCCGACGCCTCCCAGAGGTAGAAGGAGAGCGACCCTGGCAGCGTGTTCAGCTCGTTGATGACGAAGGCATCGCGTTCCGTCGAGACCAGGAAGTCGATGCGCGTCACCCCGGCGGCGCCGATGGCTCGAAAGGCCGACTTCGCCGCGTCCTGGATCCGCGCGGTGAGACCGTCGGAGATGGGTGCGGGGATGAGGCGCTGCGCGCTCTTCATTCCCATCGCCGGTGCCGTCGCGCTGCCCTTGGCCTTGGCGCCACTGAGGTATTTGTCCGCGTAACTCAGCGTCCCGCTGCTTACCGGCTGTTCGCACACCGAGACCTGGACGTCGTCACCCTGCCCCAGCACCGCGCAGTTGATCTCGATGATGCCAACCTGCGCGGGTTCGGCGAGCACCGACGTGTCATAGCGGAATGCAACGTCGAGCGCGTCACGCAGCCGGTCTCTCACGTCGACGCGGACGACGCCGATGCTCGAGCCGAGACGCCGCGGTTTCACGTACATGGGGTACCCGGGGCTGCGCTCCAGCTCGTCGATCACGCCGTCGGGTTGCGTCAGCCATCGGACGCGCGCGACGGCCACGTCGTCGAGCACGGGAAGACCGGCGCCGCGCAGCGCCGTCCTGGCCAGCCGCTTGTCCATGCTCACCGCCGCCGCACCCACGTCCGATCCGCAGTACGCGACACCGGCCAGCTCGAACAGACCCTGCAGGGTGCCGTCCTCACCGTTGGATCCGTGGACGAGGGGCATCGCAACATCGAAACGGGTGACGGTACGTGGGGATCCGCCGAGCAGTCCGCGACGCCCGTCGACCTCGATCAGCTCACCCTCACCGGCCGGTTCGGGACGCATGGTCACCCGGGTCGACGCGGCGACCAGCCGATCGATGTCCTTGTAGCGATCGAGCTGGAGGAGGAGATCTCCGGTGTACCAGGCGCCGGTCTTCGCGATGTAGACGGGAACCGGAACGAGAGGAGTTGAGGTCATTGCCGCCATCACCTGCTGCGCGGTGATGACCGACACCTCGTGCTCGACGGATCGGCTGCCGAAGAAGACGCCAACCCTGAGCGGATCGGTCATGCGCCACCGGTCGGCGCCGGGCCGAGCACGATGATCTCGCGCTCGAGATCGACTCCGAACGCCGCCTGCACCGCGTCATGCGCGACTCCGACCAGCTCGAGCACGTCTGCCGACGTGGCGTGGTCGACGTTCACGATGAAGTTGGCGTGCTTCGGCGAGATCTGCGCCCCGCCGCGTCGGCGTCCCTTGAGTCCCGCCGCCTCGATGAGCCGGCCGGCCGTGTCCCCGGGGGGATTCTTGAAGATGCTCCCGAGGCTGCGCACCCCGTAGGGCTGGGACGCCTTGCGCTGTGCCTGGACTTCGTCGGTCCGGTCGCGAACGTGTGCGGGATCGTCGGGAGTGACGCGCAGTCGAGCGCTCACCACGACATACCCGCGCAGATCCCTCTTGAACACCGAGTCGCGATATCCGAACCCGCACGCCGAGGCGTCGAGGTTCACCGCCTCGCCATCGGGGCGCAGTGCGGTGCAGTCGACGAGCACGTCAGCGATCTCGGTGCCGAACGCTCCGGCGTTGCCGTAGACGCTCGCACCGCACGTGCCCGGCACGCCGATGCCGAACTCGAGCCCCGCGACGCCTCGCGATGCGCAGTCGAGCGCCACCCTCGGCATCATGCATCCGGCGCCGAGCTCCACCGTGCGATCATCGAGCGCCCGGAGCGCGCGATCGTCGTGACGGATCACGAGTCCGCCAATTCCCTCATCGCTGATCAGCGCATTGCTTCCCGCGCCGAGCATGGTCACGGCGATCCCCGACGCGTTGCAGCGCGCGAGCAGATCCCCAAGCGCGCGCGCATCCCGGGTCTTGATGAACCATCGCGCCGGACCGCCGACGCCGAACTGGCTGTGTCGCGCCAGCGGTTCATGGCTGCGCACGCCGGCGACGGCGTCGAGCCAGTCATCCTCGGACACCCTGTGCCTCCAGGGCAGCGAACAATCGCGGCGCCAGCCGGTCGAATCCGCCGAGAGACAGGACGAGCAACACGTCGCCCTCACGGGTGATGCGGCTGATCAGGTCGATCGCCTCGGCGCTCGACGCGACAACGTGCACGTCCGCCGTCGGTGCGACGCGCGCCGCGACGTCACCGCTGGAGACAGTCTTCGGCATGCCCCGCTCCCGGGCCTCCTCGATGGGACCGACGATCACGACATCGGCGCCGGTGAAGCTCTGCCGGTAGTCCTCGAGTAGCCGGCTCACCCGCGAGTAGGTGTGCGGCGTGTGGATCGCAATGAGACGCCGTCCCGGGTAGCGCTGACGAGCCGCGTCGATCGCCGCCGCCACCTCGGTGGGGTGATGCGCGTAGTCGTCGACGACGGCCACACCGCCGCGCTCGCCGAGCACCTCGAAACGCCGTGATGGACCGCGAAAATCGGCGCACGCGTTCACGCCGATCTCGGGATCCACGCCCGCATAGTCGGCGAGGATGAGCGCCGCGCACGCGTTCTGGGCGTTGTGGACTCCAGGAAAGGTGAGACTGACGGCCAGCGGTGGCATCCGGGCCCGCTCCACCTCGAAGATCTGCACGCCCTGGTGGTCGCGGGCTCCACGGATTCGCCAGTCGCTCTCCTCGTTGAGGCCGTACGTGACGACCTGAGCAGGAGTCGCCGCCGCGAGCGCGAGGCATTCCGAGTCGTCGGCGCAGAGCGCGAGCACCCCGGTCGCGGGCAGGGTCGCCGCGAGCTCGATGAACGGCCTGCGGTAGGCGTCGAGGTCCGCGTAGACATCGGGATGGTCGAGCTCGAGCCGGGTCACGCAGGCGGCGTCCGGCCTGGTGTGCAGGAACTTCGGGCGTGGGTCCCAGGGCGCCGAGGTGTACTCATCGCCTTCGAAGACGAACGGCCCGGTGCCGAGCCTCGACGTACCTCCGAGATCCAGAGAGGTCGAGCCGAGCCGAAACCCCGGGTCCCGCCCCGCGAGCTCGAGGATGTGCGCGAGCAACGCCGACGTCGTGGTCTTGCCGTGGGTGCCGCAGACGGTGAGCCGGGCCCGATCGCCGGCGACCGTCACGTAAAACTCGATCTCGCTGACGCAGGGGAGGCCGCGTTCACGCACGGCTGTCAGCTCGGGATTCGCCGGGCGCGTCTGGTTGCCGACAACCACGAGGTCGGGGACTCCCCACCTCTCGAGGTTCGCCGGGTCGCTACGGTTCTCCCAAGGGATGCCGGCGGCGGTCACGGCGTCGGACATGGGTGGGTAGGCATGGTCGTCCGAGCCGGTCACGCGGTCGCCGCGTTGCAGGGCGAGGGTCGCCGCGCCGAAGGTCGCGTAGCCGCAAATCCCGAGCACGTGCACGTGCATGCTCACGCGGCGTCACTCCGCCGGTTCGGTCCCGCCCCCGCGGCCTCGACGATCAGCTCGACCACAGCGTCGGTCGCATCGGGGAGACCGAGCGCGGCGCTCGCCTCGGACATCCGCCGCCAGCGTACGGGGTCGGCGACCAGCCCCCTGATCTCGGCGCCGAGGCGCTCCGGCGTGCAATCGGCGTCGTCGATCAGCATCGCGGCTCCGGCCTCGAGGTAGGGGGAGACGTTGTGGCGCTGGTGACCCCCAGCGTGGGGGTAGGGAACGACGATCATCGGACGCCCGAGCGCAGAGCACTCGGCGATCGACGACCCCCCGGCGCGCATCACCACAAGATCACTCTGGGCCATCCGGACCGCCATGTCGTCGAAGAAGGGGGACGCGATGTATCGCGTCGCCAGCGCCGGCGGCAGTGCCGCGGCCGCCCGGGCGATCATCTCGTGGTCGAGACTCCCGCACTGGTGGACGATGCTGAGGTCCGGGTCATCGCTGAGCAGCGCGACCATGCAGCCGGTGATGGCCCGGTTGAGGCGGCGCGCACCCTGGGATCCACCGGTCACCAGGACCTGGCGCAGCCGGTCGCCGATCGGGCGCGAACGCACCGCGCGCACCTCCGCGCGCACCGGGTTGCCGGTGTGGACCACACGCGCATTGGGCAGGTAGCGGGCGGTCTCGGTGAACGACGCCGCGACCACCCTGGCTCGCCGGGCGAGCAATCGGGTCGCGCGCCCCGGCACCGCGTTCTGTTCGAGGAGCACGACCGGGATTCGCTGGGCCAGTGCCGCTACCACCACAGGTACCGAGACGTACCCACCGGCGCCGACGACGACGTCGGGGCGCATCCGCCGCAGCAAGCGCCGGGCCGCCATGGTCGCGCCGGTGAGCTGGGTCGTCGCTCGCGCGATGCCGCCGGGGCTGCGCACGTCGACACCGCTCACGTCGAGGGTCTCGAGGCGAAGGCCGGCAGCGACCACCAGGCGCTCGGCCACCCCGTCGCGGCGGCCGACCACAACCACCTCTCCGTCAGGCGCGGCGTCTCGGAGAGCGAGCGCGACCGCCAGCGCCGGGGTCAGATGGCCCCCAGTTCCCCCCCCAGCTATCAACGTGCGCACGATTTGCCGTCCCTTGCCGTCGACCCTGGGCCGAGATGTTGAGCAGGATGCCCATGCCCACCAGGGAGGTCGCCAGCGAGGTGCCACCGTAGCTGATGAACGGCAGGGGAATGCCGGTTGTGGGGATCACGCCGGTCACGGCCATCACGTTGATGAACGCCTGCATGCAGATCCAGGATGTGATGCCTCCAGCCAGCAGGGCGCCGAACCGATCCGGCGCGCGTAGCGAGGCACGCACTCCGCGCCACGCCAGGAAGAGGAACGCCGACAGCACCGCCACGGTTCCGATCAGGCCGATCTCCTCGCCGATGATCGCGAAGATGAAGTCGGTATGTGCCTCGGGAAGCCATTCGTACTTCTGTACCGAGTTGCCGAGGCCCACGCCGAAGATCCCGCCGGATCCAAAGGCATAGAGCGCCTGGCAGTTCTGGAACCCGGAGCCGAGCGCGGCGGCGCAGGGGTTGAGGAAATGGGCGAGGCGATCAGCACGATAGGAGACCAGCCCGACCAGCGCCACACCTGAGGCCCCGAACAGGGCGACGATCAGGATGAGGTGACGCTTCCGGGCGCCGGCCAGCGCCAGGAGGATGAGCGCAGTGGTCGCGATCACTATCGAGCTCCCGAGGTCGCGCTCGGCGAGGACGAGCCCGAGGAGCGCAACCAGCACGATGAGGTAGTCGCGCACACCGCGGAGGCTGCGCACCGAACCCTCTCGGTCGGTGAGCCAGCGCGAGAAGAAGACCACCGCCACCCCGACCGCGATCGCCGACGGCTGCACCGACAGGGGTCCGACCTGGAACCAGCGCTGGGCGCCGAAGTGCTGGGAGCCGACATGAGGGATGAGCACCGCCAGGAGCAGGACCAGCACCAGGAACATGACCGGGCGGGCGAGGGTCGCGAGCCGGTGATAGTCGAGACGCGCGCCGACCACCAGCCCGATGCCGCCGAGCATGGCGCCGAGAAGCTGGTGGGCGAAGAAGTAGTTGGGGTCGTTGTACCAGAGGAACCCGAGCGCCTCGGAGGCGCTGTAGACCATCACCAGGCCGAAACCCACCAGGCCGACGACGACGATCATCAGCCACCCGTCGACCCCGGCCGCGGCGGCCGCCCGATCTGCGCTGGCGAAGGCGCCGGCGACGCGCGAGCCGCCTCGCCAGCGCCCCGCGAGACCGGTGAGCCTGCCGACTCCCGCGGCCATCAGACGTTGCCCGCCGCGGAGTGCGCGAGATCGCCGACCAGGGCTGCAAACACGTCGCCACGATCCTCGAAGTCGCGGAACTGATCGAAGCTCTTGAATCCCGGCGCGAGGAGTACCACGTCACCGGGGCGCGCGATCTGCTCGGCCACCCGCACTGCCTCGGCCAGGTTCGCCACGACGGACCGCTCGACAAACCCGCGCAGGGCGAGGGCAGTGTCGAGCTCGCTCGCGCTCGCTCCATTGAGGATCGCGAAGCGCGCCCGGAGCGCCACCTCATCGGCAAGGCTGTCGATCGGGAAGCCGGCGCCCTTGCCCCCGCCGATCCAGATGATGGTGCGGCCGGGGAAGCTGCGCAGGGCCGCGACCGCCGACTCCACGTTGGTCGCCTTGCTGTCATTGACCCAGAGCACACCGGCGGCGTCGCGCACCGGCTGCAGCCTGTGCGGTACCGCCCGGAAGTCGCGCACCGCGCCGGCGATCGGAGGGGTATGGACACCGGCGGCGCGGGCAATCGCCACTGCGGCAAGCACGTTCTGGAGGTTGTGCTCGCCGAAGAGCGGGATATCGGCCACCGGCATCACCTTGGTCGCAACCCCCGAATCGACGCTGACCACCTCGTTGCCGCGACGCGTGGCGCCGTCGCTCACCCCCGGCTGCAGGCCGAACTGGTGGACGCGCGAGTGCGCGACCGACCCCATCTCACGGGTCACGGGGTCGTCGAAGCCGAGGACCGCGTCGTCGACGGCGAATCGCACCAGCCGGCGCTTGGTCTCAGCGTATGCGGCGAAGTCGCCGTGGCGATCGAGGTGATCCGGGGTGACGTTGAGCACGCAGGCGATGGCGCAACGCGGCTCGCGTACGGACTCGATCTGAAACGACGAGAGCTCCAGCACCACCCAGTCGGTGTCGACCACGTCGTCGAGGCGATCGAGCATGGTCACGCCGATGTTCCCGCCGACGTGGACGCGCTCGCCCGCTCGCTCGAGGATCGCGGCGACCAGCGCGGTGGTGGTGGTCTTGCCGTTGGTGCCGGTGACACCGCAGATGCGCGCACGGCAGCGTTCGAACACGAGATCCATCTCGCTGCGCACCGGCACACCGTGGGCGCGTGCGACCTCGAGCTCGGGGGCGTCCCAGGGCACGCCCGGGCTCGGGCACACCATGAGTGCGCCGGCGGCCACATCGTCGGCATAGCCGCCGAGGCGTACCTCGACGCTGTCCGGGAGCTTGGCGACGCGCTCGCGGATGGCGGGCGTGTCGGCACTGTCCACGAGCACGACGCGATGCCCTTCGCGCGCCAGGGTGCGGGCGCAGGCGAGCCCGCTGCGACCCGCGCCGATGACCACGACGGGCCTGTCGGTCACGACGAGGTCCCCACAGCCCGCGAGATCAGCACCGTCACAGCGACACCGAGCGCGGCCGCGGCGGCGAAGCTGGCGACCAGGCGCTGCTCACGAAGGCCCATCTCCTCGAAGTGATGATGGATCGGGCTTGCCCGCAGGACGCGCCTTCCGAACCTACGGATCGCGGTGACGTTGACCACCACGCTGGCCGCCTCGACGACGAAGACGATACCGAGCACCGGGAGGAACCAGAGCAGGTGCAGCTCGGTGGTGAGCGCCACCACCACGCAACCCAGGGCAAGCGATCCGGCGTCACCCATGAACACGCGTGCCGGGAACCAGTTGAAGAGCAGGAACGAGATGACCACCCCCGCGAGCGCCGCGGCGATGAGCCCCACAGTGGCGTCGCCGCGACTGACAGCGATGATCGTGATCCCCACGAACACGATTGCGGTGCACGACGCGGCGAGGCCGTCGACACCGTCGGTCAGGTTCACGGCGTTGCTGGTCGCGACCACCGCGATGGCGACCACCACCGCCAGCCCCCAGCCGAGGTTGGGTGCGCCCAGCCCCGGGAAGAACTGATGGGTGAAGCCGGCAATGGTCAACCCGACGCCGACGAGCAGCCCGACGACGCCCTGGAGTCCGAGCTTCTGCCAGACGCTGAGCCCGAGCCTGCGCGCATCGCTGATGTTGACGGCGTCGTCGAGCCCTCCGGCGATGGCGCCGGCGACCAGCGCGAAGATCGGTATGAACCCCTGCCGCGAGCGGTCGACGGCGAGCCATACCACCACGACCACGAAACAGAAGAGCGCTCCACCGAGAGTTGGCGTTCCCTCCTTGGCACGATGGCTTGCCGGGCTATAGGAGGCGACGTGCTGGCGTGCGCCCGCACGCACCAGGATGCCGATGAATGCCGGGTAGAGGACAACACCGGCCGCGAAGGCGATCACCCCGACGATGATCGCCTGCCTCACGGCGCGATCCGCCAGTCGTTGATCATCATCTCCGTCATCTGCTTCCAGATGGGGGCGGCAAGCAGGGACCCGAAGCGACCGGTGTGGTTCTCCTGTGGCTGGTTGAGGATCACCATCATTGTGAACTGGGGATTCTGCGCCGGCATGAAGCCCACGAACGACGCGACGACATTGGGTCCGTAGCCGCCGCCGTTGGGCAGCGCGACGCTGGCGGTACCGGTCTTGCCGGCGATCTGGCCGATGTAGCCAGGGATTTTCGCCTTGAAGCCCTCGCCGCCCTGATCGTCCACCACACCCACCATCATGTGCGCGAGGGTGTGGGCGGCGGCCGCCGCCATCACGCGTCGCGTGGCCGGCACGACCGGTGTGGTCGTACCGTTGTTGGTGTTGACGATCGCATCCACGGCGTGCGGCGCCACCCACACCCCCCCGTTGGCGACGGCGTTGATGGCCGCGAGCATCTCGATCGGCGTGGCCAGGATGCCCTGCCCGAACGCCGCCGTGGCATAGCTCAGCTGATTCCACGACGACTGCGGGTGCAGGGGACTGTTGACCTCCCCCGCCAGGTCGATCCCGGTGGGAGCGCCGATCCCGAAGGCGAGGAGGTTCGAATAGAAGGCGTTCGCGCCCTCCATCCGCATCGCGGCGATGGCGCCGTTGTTGAGCGAGTCGTCGAGCACGAATTGCATGGTGATCCTGCCGTGCGAGCGACCGTCCCAGTCGTGGATGAGGAATCCATCGATGCGCTGCTGACGCTCGTCGATCACCGTGGCGGGGGTGAAGGCGTTGTTGGTGAGGCCGCCCGCGAAGGTCACCACCTTCATCGTCGATCCGGGCTCGTAGGGCTGAGACACCGCGAGGTCACGGAAGCTCGCGAGCGTCGACGAACCGTAGGTGTTGGCGTTGTACGAGGGGTACTGCGCCCATGCTCGGATCGCCCCGGTCTTCGTGTCCATCACCATGAGCGTTCCCGACGCCGACTGCGACGAGATGACTCCGTCCGCAAGCGCGATCTCCGCGTCGTACTGGATCTGCGAATCGAGGCCGAGCACCAGGTTATCGCCATTTGCGGCAGGAACTTTCTGCTGGCGGCCGAGGACGATGGCGTTGCCGTTGACGTCGGTGAGCGTCGACTCGTGGCCGTTGGTGCCGGCGAGCAGGGCGTTGTAGTACCCCTCGAGCCCGTACTGCCCCACCCCGTTCGCGTTGACGAAACCGAGCAGGTTGGCAGCGAAGGAAAGCCCCGGGACTGGCGACGGCTCGTACACGGTCTGCTCCGACGGCACCGTGCCGATGCCGCTCAAGCCGAGCGCCTGGAGCTTGGTGTTCACGTCCTGCGAGACGCCCTTGGCGAGATAGTCGAACTGATTGTTCTGCTGGATGGCATTGAGGATCCGGCTCGAGCTCACCTGCAGGATCGGAGCGAGTATGCCGGCCACGGCGGTGCGATCAACGGGACTGATCAGCGCGGGGTCGGCGAAGACGTCGAAGACCTGGACGGCGCTCACCAGCACGCGTCCGTTGCGGTCGAGGATCTGCCCGCGGCTGGCCTGCAGATCGATCGAGCTCGTGTGCGTCGAAGCGGCTCGGGCGGCGAGCGACTTCCCCTGGATCACCTGGATCTGCACCAGCCGGCCGAAGACGGCCGTGGCCATCAGAAGGAAGACGAGTACCAGCCAGAGACCGCGCCGGCGCAGGTTGGGGCCGTCGTTGAAGGCCCGTACGTCCTGTGACCGCCCTGTCCGCGCAGAGCGGCGGCGGCCACTCATCGGCCGTTCGCGCTCCTGCCGAACGCTCCGGCGAGTGCACCCACCAGCTGCTGCAGGGTGCTGTCACTCTGGCTGGACGCGAGCTGGTTCGGGGCGGGCGACCCGATCACCGGCGACGGGGACGTGGCAACGAACGCCCAGCGCGCTGCGGGGCGCATGCCCAGGTGCTGCGCCGCGGCGATGATGCGCTCGGACGACTCGAGACGCGAGAGCTCGCTGCCGAGCTGACCCGCCTGCGCCACCAGCTGCTGCTGCTCGGCGGCGAGGCGTGTCGCCTGGTAGGTCGCGGTCGTGACGTGAGCCGTCTGATTGACGTAGGCGATGCCGATACCCGCCGCGACGGCGATGACCGGAAGCAACGGCAGCGGCGTCCGCGGGCCGCCGCGCCGGATGCGCAACCCGCGCACCAGCGGCTCCATGGGGACGTCGTCGACGCCGCCGGTCGCCGGAAGCGATTCGCGCGCGAGCCCGCGCGCGGGACGGAATTGAGGCACTGCCTTGATCTCCAGTGGTGGAACGCTGTGAAAGGACGATGGAGGGCCACCGGCGGTGCCGGCCGGCGTCGGAGTCGGAAACGGTGGCGGGGGGAGCCGCTGCGAGCCGCGGCTCCCCCCTAGGGGAGCGAAGAAAGGCGAGGAAGCTCGATCACCCGGTGGTGGCGAGCTTTTCGGCCACCCGCAGTCGTGCCGAACGAGATCTCGGGTTGGTCGCCAGCTCGGCTGAGTCCGGCTTGATGACCTTGCGGGTGAGGAGAAAGAGAGTGGCCCGGTGGACGCAGGTGCAGTGGGGCTGTTGGGGCGGACAAACACAGTTCTGTGCTGCGACGTGGAGTGCGTTCTTTACAAGGGAGTCCTCGAGGGAGTGGAAGGAGATGACCCCAAGACGCCCACCGGGCCGGAGGATGCTGATTGCTGCCTGCAGGCCTCGTTCGAGGCTTTCGAGCTCGTGGTTCACCGCGATGCGAAGCGCCTGGAATGTGCGGGTCGCGGGGTGGATCCGCTTCGGCCAGAACCGCCGCGGGACCACCTGCTCGACGAGTTCACGAAGCTGCGTCGTGGTGGTGAGTGTCACGAGCTCTCGGGTCCTCGCGATCCGGTTCGCGATGGGCCGGGCAAAGCGCTCGTCGCCGTACTCACGGATGAGTGACGCCAGCTCGTCGGCCGTCAGCGAATCCACCAGCTCGGCGGCGGTCACGCCGGAGCTCGGGTCCATGCGCATGTCGAGCGGGCCGTCGAGGCGGAAGCTGAACCCGCGGGCCGGGTCGTCGAGCTGGACCGAGGAGATGCCGAGGTCGAAGACGACCGCGTCAGCGGCGCTAACTCCCAGGGCACGGACGATCGAGTCGAGGTCGGCAAAATCGCCCTGGGCGATCTCGACCGCGTCGCCGGATGCGCTGAAGCGGGTGCGACCGGCCTCGACAGCGTTGCGATCGCGATCGATCGCGATCACCCGGCCGCCGGGAGACACGCGCTCGAGGAGCGCGGCCGTGACCCCCCCGGCGCCAAGCGTGGCGTCGACGGCGATCTGCCCCGGCCGGGGCTGCAGGCTCTCTATGAGGGGTGTGAGAAGGACCGGCCGGTGGTCCGCGCCGTCAGGCGCCGGGGCACCGGGCGTGGCGTCGTTGAGCTTCCCCATGTCGGCCACGATCGGCAAGGGGATCGTCATGTGTCGCAGCGGATCCGTCTGGGGCGCTCACGCCGGCGACGGAGAGGCGGACGTTCCGCGCTGGTGGACCAGGTCCCAGACCTGGGTGAACTCGTCGGGGTTCAGCTCTGCCTCATCTGATTGCCAGAGCTCTGCCGAGGTGATCTCCACGCCGTTGTCGAGACCGACGAAGACGGCGGTGTCGCCGATCTGAGCGAACGCCCGCTGCCGCGCCGAGAGCAGCAGCCGTCCCTGGGCATCGAGCTCAAAGAGGTAGGTGTTGCCGGTGAGCCGGCGCATGAACCGGCGCTCCTGTGCCGGGGTCTCAGCGGTGCGGCGGAAGAGCTCCTTCTGGACCGCCCACTCTTCTGGGGGCCAGATCATGAGGCGGCTGTCGGGGCCCGGAGCCACCACGCTCCCTTCGGGCAGCCAGCGGCGCAGCTGGGCGGGGATTGCGACCCGCCCCTTCTCATCGACGTGGTGCCGGTATGTCCCACAGAACGTCACCGGAACGCGCACATCGGTCTGCGCCTGCTCGACCATCACGTAGTTACCTCGGACCCCCACTACTCACCACTTTTCTCCACCAGCGGTCCGAACCCTAACAGGTGTGTGGTGAGGCGTCAACGCAAACAAATGTACGCATCACCCGGGAGCACACGGGAGCTCAGGCGTCGTATTGGGGCGCCTCCTGGAGCAGTGGCGAGAGATCGGCGCCGCCGCTCCGCGGCTCAGGTGCGGCCCCTCTCCGGAAGACCAGAGCGCCCCCGGTGCCGCGCAACGACATGACCGGTCCGTTGACGAGCAGCCAGCTCTGCTCCCGGAGCGCCACCACGGTCACCGCGTTCTCCTCGAGGAACTCCTGGAGGCGTTCATCGCGGGTCTCGCCGACCCGAGCCTCGGGCGGCGGCGGATCGATGTAGTGCGGGTTGACCTGAAAGGGCACCAGCCCGAAGGCGGCGAAGCTCGGTGGTTGCACGATCGGCATGTCGTTGGTGGTGCGGATGGTTGGACACGCGACATTGGCGCCCGCGCTGGCGCCGAAGTAGGGCACGCCACCGCTGATCGCCGCGCGCACCGGATCGATCAGGGCCAGGCGGTGGAGCGCGGTCACCAGCCGAAAGCTGTTGCCCCCGCTCACGATGATCGCGTCCGCCTCGGCCAGGGCGACGACCGGGTCGTCGAACCTGTGCAGCCCTGTGACCTCCAATCCCTGAGGTGCGAAACGCTCGTTGAATCGCGTCGTGATCCGGTCGTGGTCCTTGACCGCGTAGGGGATCATCACGGCGCGACGCGCACCCCGGAAGTGCTCGAGGATCTCCTCGGCGGCGGAGGCGATGTCCCCGCCGGCGTGCAGCATCAATCGTCGATCCACGCGCGCGTGCCTCCGGCTGAAGCGGTGTCCTGTAGGAGCATCCCAGAGGATAGACTCGTCAGGCAAGCCGGCCAGACGGTCGCGGGCGCGATGAGCGTCCGAGGAAAGTCCGGGCTCCGCAGAGCAGGGCGCTGGGTAACGCCCAGTCGGGGTGACCCGAAGGAGAGTGCCACAGAAATGACACAGCCCCGGACCCGTCCGGGGCAACGGTGAAATGGTGGGGTAAGAGCCCACCGGCGGCCGGGTGACCGGCCGGCCAGGTAAACCCCGCCCGGAGCAAGGCCGAACAGAGACCGAGCGCTTCGGCGCTCAGGAGTTGCTCGCTCCCCGTGTCTCAGGTGGGCCGCACGAGGCGCCGGGCAACCGGCGTCCTAGATGGATGACCGTCCCTCGTCTGCCGCGCGGACGTGGACAGAACCCGGCTTATCGGCCGGCTTGCACTTCCCTGATCCGCTGGGTCTCCTCCACCGCCAGGCTGTCCACCCGATCGTTGCCGGGATTCCCGCTGTGCCCACGGACGTGTTCGAACGTCACGCGCGAGTCGATCAGTGGATCGATGCCCGGATAGAGGTCAAGGTTCTTCTTGCGTTTCCACGCCCGCGTGAGCCAGTTGATGACTCCGAGGCTGTCGGTGCGCACGATGATGCGCCACCCAGGATCCTCGTCGACTCGCGCACGAATACGCAGCAGCGCCTCGCGCACCGCTTTCAATTCCTCACGATTATTGGTGGTTTCGAGGTCACCGCCGACGCCTTCGTCGATCTGCCCGTCGGGCCATTCCAGCCGGTACGCCCAGGCACCCGCGCCGGGGTTTCCCGAGCACGCACCGTCTGTGTATGCGACCACCGTCGCGGTCACGGCGCCAGGATGCGATCACAGTTGGCGCACTGGGTGAGGCCCGCCCCGGTGCGCACAGCGCGGCGTTCCTCAATGGACACCGGCATGCGGCAGCCGCCGCAGAACTCGCCGGCCAGCTGGGTCACCGCCGGCCGTCGCCGCGCTGCGATGCGCGCATACAGCGCGAGATCGGCCGCGTCCGCTTCCGCACGCAGCGCGTCACGCTCCGTGCTCGCCTCCTTGACTTGCGCGGTCAGCGACTCCAGACGGGCGCGAAGCGGCTCCATAGAGCCGGCCCGCTGCGCTTCGCGCGCGACGACATTCGCCGACGCCGTGTGCATGCTTGTCGCGGCTGCGTCCACGAGCTCCATGCGCTCGAGCGCGTCGTCCTCGGCGGTCGACAGCCGCGCACGCATCGCCTCGAGCTCTCGCTGCATCTCCATGAGCTCGGCGGGGTTGCGGACGGTGCCACCGTAGAGGCGGCGATCGAGCTCGCGGATACGCGTGTTCAGCGCAGCAGCCTCCAGCTCGGCGAGCCGTGCGCGCGCGCCGATCTCTCGATGCTCGTCGTGCGCTGCGCTGGCAGCCGAGCGCAGACGCTCGAGCTCGGGATCGCCGCGAAGGGAAGCCTCAACAGCAGCGAGGTCGGACTGGAGGGCGGCGATTCGATCGTCGATCTGCTGAAGGCGCAGCAACACCGATGCGCGGCTCATGCTGCCTCCTCATGTGACGCTCGAACCAGGTTCGCGAGGGCACGTCGCGCCGCGCCGGAATCGATCGATTTCGCGGCAACGCCAACCCCATCACGCAGGGTGGCGACCCGGTCCGCCGCGAACAGCACCGCAGCTGTGTTGAGGAGCACCACGTCGCGACGCGGGCCGAGCTCTCCATTGAGCACCGCCAGGATGATCGCCGCATTGGTGGCGGCATCACCACCGCGTACCGCAGCCAGCGGTGCCGTCTCGAGGCCGGCGTCAGCCGCGTCGACGATCGACTCGGTCACCCCATCGGGAGTCACGTCATAGCAGCGCGCCGTTCCTTCGACTCCGAGCTCGTCGATGCCGTCGTGCCCGGAGAAGACGAGTGCGTGGACGTGTCCGAGTCGATGCAACACCTCGGCCATCATCGGCGCCAGGCGCAGGTTCGACACGCCGATCAGCTGGTGGCGGACCAGGGAAGGATTGGCGAGCGGTCCGAGCACGTTGAAGACGGTACGGATGCCGAGCTCGCGACGCACCGGTACGACATGACGGAGGGCGGGGTGAAAGTCGGGGGCGAAAAGGAAACCGATACCGGCCTCCTCCACGCATCGTCGCACCCCGGCTGGGGGCAGCGAGATCACGACACCAAGAGCCTCGAGAACATCCGCGCTGCCGCACTGCGACGACGCCGCACGGTTGCCATGCTTGGCCACCGGGCATCCCGCTCCGGCCGCTACCAGCGCTGCCGCTGTCGAGATGTTGAACGTACCGGCGCCGTCGCCGCCGGTGCCGCAGGTGTCGACCGCGTCGACCGACAGCGGCACCGGGGTCGCGTGCGCGCGCATCGACTCGACCATGCCGGTGAGCTCGTCGACTGTCTCACCCTTGGTGCGCAAGGCCGCGATCAGTGCACCGATCTGGGCGGGCGTCGCCTCGCCCTCCATGATCCTGTCCATCACCGCGCGTGCCGAGGCAGCGTCCAGCCCGCGCCCGGCGACGACCGCCTCGAGAGCCTGGCGCATCACCTCCTCGCCCATCGCGGCCGACGGTACCACCGAGCCTGCGGAGGACGATCCATATACTCGAGAGGTGACCGCGCGTACCCTCCAGCCGTTCGACCCGGTCGTCGTCCAACCCTGGACGTTGGGCGATGGTCCGCGGGGCGCACTGCTCATCCATGGGTTCGCGGGCACGCCACCGGAACTTCGCCGCCTCGGCGAGATGCTCGCGGTGCACGGTTTTCGATGCCGTGCCCCGGTGCTTCCCGGGCACGGGACGACTCCTCGAGAGCTCGAGCGGACGCGCTGGGAGGACTGGGCGGCGTGCGTCGGCGACGCATTCGATGAGCTCGCATCGGAGTGTTCGGACGTGGTGGTCGCGGGACAGTCGATGGGTGGAGCGCTCGCCCTCAACCTGGCGGCGCGGGACCTGCGCGTCAGTGCGGTGGCCAGCCTCGCCTCACCCATCTGGCTGAGTGGGCCGATACCACCGCTGCTTCCCATCATCAAGCGGGTGGTGCGCTGGCATCGCGCCGGCGATGACGTCGACCTGTGGCATCCCGGCGCCGTCGAGGAGTTGTACAGCTACAGATTGCGTCCGACGCGCAGCATCAACGAGCTTCGCCGTCTGTGCGCGGTGGTCCGGAACCAGCTTGCGGAAATCCGCGCGCCGGTGCTCGTCCTGCATGGCGAGCGGGACCGGACCATCGATCCACGCTGCGCCCACGAGATCGCTCGCCGGCTGATCGGGAGCAAGGCCGTGCAGCTGCAGATGCTGCCTCGGAGTGGCCACGCGATTTCGGTGGATGTCGACCGCGACACCGTGAATGCCGACATCCTGCAGTGGTTCGAGCGATTCACGCCGCCCGAAACCGCGGTTGTCGCCGCGGCCACGGGGACCGCCGGTCGTTGAGGAATCAGCTCGTGTCCCGAGTCGATTCCAGCAGGCGCGCCGCGATGATGGGATCGAGCACCTGATTGGCCGGAGGACCCGCGTCGAGGTCGCGATGATGCTTCGACTGATGGCGCTGCGTCGCCTGCGGAGCCTCGCGAGCGGAGTCGCGGACGACGTCCCCGCAGGCCCGGCAGCGCAGCACGGCGGCCGATGTGCCCCGGCCGGCGTATTCGCGATGCGAGAAGGCAAGCTCGCCGCCGCAACCAGGGCAGCGGCGGCGCCGCTTCGGCGTGTCATGAGGGTCGACGGTCATGGCCGCAAGCGTACGACCCCGAAGCCGCAAACCTCATGTGCCCCGGCTCGGTGAAGGCTGTGTCATCCCTCGTCGATGAGCTCCGCATGGTGGTTCGCCGCAGCGGCGACGCGATGCCCCCGCCACCCGAGGGCTCGCGTCCCGCCTCCGTCCTACTGCTCTTCGATCCGTCCATCCCGCGCCTCCCCCTGCTTTTCGTGCTCCGATCCGACCAGCTGCGCCAGCACGCAGGTCAGATCGCGTTTCCAGGTGGGAGTGCGGAGCCGGCCGACGCTGACGAGATCGCAACGGCGCTGCGAGAGGCCAACGAGGAGGTCGGGGTCGAGCCCGACAACGTCGAAGTCCTCGGCGTGCTCTCACCGTTTTCGACAGCGGTGTCAGACCGCTGGTTGACGCCGGTGGTTGGGCTGGAACGCGGCCCGACGCGATTTCGCGGCGATCAGGTCGAGGTCGCCGAGTGGTTTCGCATCGATCTCGCCGAGTTGATGAGTGCACCGCACGTGGTTCGAGAGCTCGAGCGTGATGGCGTCCGCCGCAGCGTGCACTTCTACCAGGCGTCGCAGCGGATCATCTGGGGTGTCACCGGGGCGATCGTGCATGAGCTCCTGGAGCTCCTCGGCAGAACCGACTGAGCTCAGATCCCCGACGCGAGGATCTTCTGATCCTGGACCCGGGCGACCGCTTCGGCGAAGCTCCGATCGACGGTGCCGGCTGAATTCTCCAGAAGCAACACGGCGATGACCGCTCCCTCCTGGAAGGTGATCCCGATCTCGCTGTATCCGGTTGCGGTGGTCCCGATGTACTCATTCGCCTGCGAGCCGAGTCCCGAGGGAGTGGTGGAGACGGCGAGCGTTGTCACCTGAGCCTTGGTCGCATCGCGCAGCTGTGGATAGTCGGCCGTTGCCGCCTGAATCGACGTGTCCAAGAGCCCGTCGTCCTCGATGCGAAAGGTGTTGGTGACGTTGGCAAAACCCCGCTGCACCGTGTTCGGCTGATTATTCATCTCGCCGTTGCTGATCTGCGCGAGTGGCGGACCACCCGCCGGAATATCGGTCACCACCAGCGCGATCGAGGCCACCACCGTGCTCGCCGACCGACTCGCGGTGGCGCTGCTCGACGGCGTGACGACGAGCGCGCTTGGCGATGGAGTCGTAGCGGAGGTTGTGCTACCGCAGGCGACAAGTCCGGCTGTGGCAGCACACATTCCGACGGCGATCACGACACGCATGACATTGCTCATGCTCACATCCCCCATCGCACCCACCGTAGCACAGGTGTTCTGAGTCAGCGGTACCTCGGATGCACGACAAACGGATTGCTACGCATCTCCTCACCCACTGTCGTGCGCTCCCCATGACCGGGATACACGACGGTGTCGGGAGGCAGCGTGTAGACCCTGTGTTCGATCGAGAAGATCAGCGCAGGCCACGATCCTCCGGGGAGATCGCAGCGACCGACACCACGATGGAAGAGCGTGTCTCCGGAGACGAGATCTGGACCGACACGGAAGCATACGGACCCTCGTGTATGGCCCGGGGTATGCACCACTTCGATGTCGAGGTCGTGCCAGCGAAGCACCTCGCCGTCGCTCAGATTGCGCTCGCAGACGACATCGGGCTGGTCGTCGGGCACACCAGGGAGATAGCGCACCGCCTCGAGCTGCTCGCGATCGTCGGGGTGGATCGCAGCCTCGCAATCGAACGCGGCCTTCAGCGCCGGTACACCACTGACGTGGTCGGGGTGCCCGTGCGTGAGCAGAATCCGGTCGCAGCGCAGGCCGCGCTTTTCGAGCAGCGCCAGCGTTTGGGGATGCTGCAACCCTGGATCGACGATCAGCGCATCGGTCGTGTCGCGGCGCCGAAGCACGTAGCAGTTCTGATCAAAGGTTGGATCGACGACGATGGCGAGCTCAACGAGGTCGCGCAACGTGTCAGTCACGACAACAGGTTACCTGGGGGTGGCGTTGATCGGTCCGAGGACGTCAGCGCCGGTGATCGGGAGCACGAATCCCGCACCTCTGCGTTCACGTCGGCGAGGCGCATCGGACTCGACGAGAGCTCTGTCGAGCACCTCGCCGACATTCTCGACAGGAACCACCTCGATCGCATCGAGAATCTCCTTATCCACCTCATACAGGTCGCGGAGGTTCTTGGCCGGAAGGATGAAGGTCTTCAGCCCGGAACGGTGCGCGGCGAGCAGCTTGTCCTTGACGCCACCGATGGGAAGCACCTTGCCGCGCAGGGTCACCTCGCCGGTCATCGCCAGGTCGCGCCGCACGCGCCGGCCGCTTGCGACCGACACCATGGCGGTCGCCATCGTCACCCCGGCAGAAGGACCGTCCTTGGGGATCGCGCCCGCGGGCACGTGCACGTGGATCGCATGTGTGTCGAAGAAATCGCGAGGGGCGCCGTACTCGACGGCATGGACCTTCGCCCATGAGAGGGCGGCGCGCACCGACTCCTCCATCACGCTGCCGAGCTGCCCGGTGAGCACGAGGTCGGGTTTGGTCTCGATGGCGAGTGCCTCGACGGTGATGATGTCGCCGCCGACCTCGCTCACCACGACGCCGGTCACCGCACCGATTTCGTCCTGCTCCTGCGCCTCGCCGTAATCGTGGCGACGTGGCCCGAGCAGATCGGTGAGGTCGTCGGGTGTGATGACCACCGGCGGTGTCGCGCCGGCTGCAAGCTTTCGTGGCACCTTGCGCGCGACCTCGGCGATGGTGCGGTCGAGCTGGCGCACGCCCGCCTCGCGAGTGTAGCCATGCAGCATCGCGATCAACGTCTCGCGCGGGATCTGCAGCTCGTCGACGTCGAGCGAGTGCTGGTCGAGCTGGCGAGGCACCAGGTGCCGCTCGGCGATCTGCACTTTCTCCTGCTCCGTGTAGCCGGTGATGCGGATGATCTCCATGCGATCACGAAGCGGCGGACTGATCGTCTCGGCGATGTTCGCGGTCGTGATGAACAGCACCTGCGAAAGGTCGTACGGCACCTCGAGGTAATGGTCGCTGAACTCCCAATTCTGTTCGGGATCGAGCACCTCGAGCAGCGCCGCCGACGGGTCACCGCGGAAGTCCGCGCCCACCTTGTCGATCTCGTCGAGCATGATCACCGCATTGCGCGTCCCCGCGGTGCGCATCGACTGGATGATCCTGCCCGGCAATGCGCCGATATACGTGCGCCGATGCCCACGAATCTCCGCCTCATCGCGAATACCGCCCAACGACATCCTCACGAACTTGCGGTCGAGTGCTCGCGCAATCGAACGTCCGAGCGACGTCTTGCCCACACCGGGTGGACCCACGAAGCACAGGATCGGTGTCTGGAGCGTCCGTCGCTTCGCGTGAGTAACCGGCGACGACTCCGGCTCGAGGGGCGAATCAGGAGCGGGTGGCGACGCGGGGGGCAGCGCCGGTCGGAGGGCGGGCGGCGAGATGTCCGCCCCAGGATCGGACGACACAGGTGACCCGACCGCAGAACGGGGAGGGGTCCCCGCGTCGACAGGACCCGCGCTCTCCGACGCGGCCTTCGAGCGTATCCGCTCACGCACTGCGAGCCATTCGAGGATGCGGTCCTTCACCTTGCTCAGGCCGTAGTGGTCCTCGTCGAGGATCGCGGCGGCGCGTTCGATGTCGAGAGTTTCGGCGGGAGGGTCGACCCAGGGAAGGTCGAGCAGCCAGTCGACCCAGGTGCGGACCATGCCCATCTCGGGTGATGCGCTGGGGATCTGCTCGAGGCGGTGCACTTCCTTGAGCACGCGCTGCTTGACGTTGTCGGGCATGCCCGCCTTTTCAACCCGGGTGCTCAGGTCCTCGTCGTCCTCGCCGGCGTCGTCGAGCTCGGAGAGCTCCTTGCGGATGGCGCGCAACTGCTCGCGGAGGATGTGCTCGCGCTGTGAGCTGTTGATCGTCTTCTGGACGTCCTCGTTGATCTTGGTTCGCAGCTGGGCCACCTCGACCTCGCGCGCGAGCAGCGGGATGAGCATCCGCAGCCGCTGCACCGTGTCGATCTCCTGGAGCAGTTCGACGCGGTCATCGAAGCCGAAGTCGGGACAGGTGCTGGCGATGTCGGCGATCAGCTCGGGCTGGGCGGCACGCGCCATCGCAACCGCTGTATCGGCGCCGACCTGAGCGCCGGCGTTCACGTATTCGGCGAACAGCGCCCGGATCGACCCGGAGAGCGCGTCCACCTCGGTCCCAATAGCCTCCGGGACGGGCACGGGTGTCACGGTCGCGGTCCAGGTCTCGTCGGTGGCGTCGAACGCCTCGATGCGCACCCGCTCCTTGCCCTCGACGAGTGCGTGCGCGCCGCCACCGGGGAGTCGCCTGAAGGCGCCGACATGGGCGATGACCGCGATCGCGTGGATGTCCTCGAGGGAGGCCTCATCGCGCGCTGCGTCGCGCTGGATTGCCAGCACCACGCGTCCATCTCCGTTGACCGCGGCCTCGAGGGCCGCGACCGAGCGCGCCCGCCCGGCGGCGAGCGGCGCCAGCTGGGAGGGAAACACGACGTTGTCCCGGAGCGGGACCGCCGGAAGCGTCAGCCGAGCCGGCGGCGAGGCCGGCGGGGCCGGGTCGACCGGCAGGGGGGGCTCTCCCTCAGGCATGGGGCGAGCATAGCCTTGGCTCGGCGCCGTCAAACGTCCAGTGGCACCCCTGTGTCCCAGTCGCGCCGCCACGCCGCGGCGTAGTACGCGGCGGGCGCGGGATGGTCGATGCGAAGGGCCGTCTCCCAGTTGCCACCCATTCCAGGCGAGCTCCAGTTCGCGGAAGAGACCAGCACCGACCCGTCGGCGATGGCGCCCTTGGCGTGACCGGCCGTCGATCGTGCCGGGTCCATCCGCCGCACCTCGAAGGGAAGCGCCCGGAGCAGCGCGGCATCGCTCGGGTCGGGGACATCGCCGAGCAGCAGGGCGCAGGTCACTCCACGAGCCGACGCCCGAGCCATGACGTCGAGGAGGTCACGCACGGCTGGAGCGTTCGGGCGGGCATATGGGACGGTCACGAGCACCCTGCGCCGGGCGGAGATGATCATCGATCCCAGCGTCGAGCCGACCGCGCGGCCGCCGATGACGAGATGCAGCCGGCGAGAGGCGATCCGTCGGGACGAGGGAGCAACCTGGGGCATCGGCGTCCCGACATGTGGCGCTCTGGCCTGCGGCGACGCCGACCACCCCGCAGGCGGTCGCATCGCCGTGGCCCAATGCTGGTCGAACGTGAGGCGGGCGGCGTGACGCAGCGCTCTGGACCGCGCCACCATGACCCACCATTCGCGCGTCCCGGCGAGCGGAGTTGCCGAGGGCGGAAAGCGGAGGTGGCGGTCGCGCGGCGCATCTCGCCAGATCAGATTGCCGGTGCCCACGGCGACTGTCGCGTCGCTGCAGAGCAGCTTGCCGTGGGCTGCGTCGGCGCCGACCCCCGCCACCCGGCAGACGCCTCCCGCCGCCGTCAACTCACGTGCGGTCGCCGCGTTGCCGTCAGCGCCGTGGTCGTCAAGGACCAGACGGACTCGCACCCCGAGCCGGGCTGCACGCACCAGCTCCCACCGGTACGAGGGGCCGACCTCGTAGAGCGCCGCATCGATGCTGTGGCGCGCGCCGCGCAACATGCGCGACACCATCGTCCCTGCCGCATCCGGACCGAGCGCACACGTCACCACCGTCACGTGAGGCGCCCGCAGATACATCGAGCGATGGACACACCCTCGAGCCTGACGTGGTCTCGCACCCGCTCGACGCACGATGTGCACACGGACAACGGGTGGGCCCGGTCGGTCTGGCGGGAGACAGTCGCTGCGCTAGGCCGTCGAGGGCCCCTGCTCGCCCTGGAGCTTCTGCAATGCCACCTGGTGCTGCTTGACGTGCTCGATGACATCATCTAGGACCACGTCCTGTGCCTGGAGGTGCTGCTGCAGCTGCAGGCACTCGCTGAGGATCGCCTCCGCATCCTTGTATGTCTGCTCAGACCGCTTGTCAGCCGCCTTGCCCTGGATGTTCTGCCCCACGATGATGATGGGCAGCAAGACCAACTGAAGGAAGGTCTGTGCGATCCAGGCGACGATGACGATCGCCTGACCACTCGAGAGAGCCGACGGGAGGCTGATCAGCGCGATGATCGTGAACACGTAGGCGCACCACATCGTCCCGACGATCGCGGTGATGATCAACGCAATGTGGGCGTTGATGCCGACGCGCTCGTCATCCGTCTTTGCGGGCTTCTCGTTGCGACGTTGCGCGATACGCGGGTGCGGCACGTGCTGGAACAGCGACTCGACCCTGGGTATCGGATGATCCATCGGGTGGTCGGTCATTGCGACTCTCCTGTCAACGGGCGCTCGGAGCTGGCACCCGATCGCGCGCAATCGTGAACGATGCGAGGCGATTTGCGTGAGTGCGGCCGCGATCGGGCGAATCCTGGTCAGACGCGACGTCGCAGCATCGCCGGCGGTCGTGACCGGCGCAGGCTCCACGCAGGTTGACGTTCCACGAACTCGTACATGGCGGCCGGACGGCCTGGGCCTCCCTTGGCCAGCGTCCCGGTCGCCCGCACCAGGCCCGACTGCTCGAGCTCCCGGCGGAAATTGGACGGCTCGTAGGTGACGCCGCTGATGGCTTCGAACACGCGGCGCGCCTGGGGCATGGTGAAGCGCTCGGGCAGCAACCCGACGGCGATGTTCGACCACCACAGCTTCCCGCGCAGACGATTGACCGCGTCGTCGACGATTCGTGCGTGGTCGAAGCCGAGCGGAGGCAGCTGATCCACGGGCTCCCACCGTGCGCTCGACTCGTCGGCTCGCAGCACGGCTGCGTCGATGAGCGCGAGGTACGCGACCGTGGGGATCCACCCGCGCGGGTCGCGCTCTGGATCGGCGTACGTCTCCAGCTGCTCGAGATACACCGCGCCCACCCCGGTCTTCTCGGTCAGCTTGCGCTGGGCGGTCTCCTCGGGACGCTCACTCGGGCTCATGAATCCACCCGGGAGCACCCACGTCCCCGCGAACGGGTCCTCCCCGCGCTGGACGAGCAGGACGTGAAGGCGCCCCGAGAGGGGCGCGAGCACGACCGGCACCGCGGACATACCGGCCGGAGCCGGAAACCCTGAGGAATTGACGGCGGTCATGCCGGCTGCAGCGCCGGCGCCGCTCCGTGGTGGCATCACGATCGATTGTGGCGACACGCTAGGCTGCATTGGCGATGGCGAGCGGCAATATCACGACCGCAGAAGACTTCAAGACCGCCTACGGGGAGGTCTTCTCCAATGTGTACGCGATGGCCGCCGAGCTGGACGAGCAGCGAGCGCTCGGCACAACCGGCTGCCCGGGTTGGTCCGTCCGCGACCTCGTCGCCCACATCGTGGACCTGGAGAGCCTGCTGATCGGGCGGCCACGCCCAGATCACGTCATCCCCGACGGGCTGCCATACATCCGCAACGAGCCTGGCAAGTTCATGGAGATCGGCGTCGACACGCGACGCGGCGTGCCGCTGAAGGACCTCCTCGCCGAGTATCGAGACGTGACCGAGCATCGGCTAGCCCGCCTCGACGAGCTGCAGGATTCACAGCTCGACGAGATGCGACAGGGCTTCTTCTCACAGTCGAAGGTTCGTTCGTTTCTCGCCATACGGATCTTCGACATATGGGCGCACGAGCAGGATCTGCGCCGCGCTCTCGGGCAGCCTGGCGGTTTCGACGGCATCCCTGCCGCCCACAGTCGCGAGCGCATGATGATGGGCGCTGGGAACGTCATCCAGGAGCGTCTCAAACCGGCAGCGGGGACCAGCGTCGTCTTCGACATCACCGGGCCGGGTGGCGCGGTGCGGTCGGCCATCTTCGACGGCGAGCAAGGGCGCGCCGGCGAAGAGATTCCGGAATCCCCCACCACGAGGCTGCGGCTCGATCTCAACACGCTGACGGTGCTCGCCTGCGGCCGCTCCGACGACCCGCTGGCGGCCTCGCGTGTTGTCGTCGAAGGTGACCAAAACCTGGGCCGCCGCCTGCTCGAGGACCTGGCGGTCACTCCGTGAGGCTCAGCCCACGCCGGCTCGGGATCGTGGCGGCGTTCGCCGCGGCGCTCACAGGTCTCTCCGGCTGCGGTCTCCAGCAGGATCTCGCCCACGTTCCCAACCTCGGGAACGGACCGACCGGGCCCGCAACGCCGATCACCGCACCCACGCTGTCGGGCGAGCGTTTCGACTGGTCGACGACCCATGGGCACGTGGTCGTCCTCGACTTCTGGGGATCGTGGTGCAGCCCCTGCCGTCTCGAGCAGGCGGCCTTGAACCAGCTCCATACCCAGTTCGCTGCGCGCGGAGTGATCTTCCTCGGGGTGGATCTGCGCGAAGCCAACCCCGCCGATGGCATTGCCTACGAGCGCAGCTTCCATGTGGCATACCCGAGCGTCAGCGACCCCGGCGAGGTGATCACCTCCGAGTACAACGTGATCGATCCGCCAACGATCATCGTCATCGACTCCCGGGGCAACATCGTGGACCGATTCCTCAGCACCACCACGGGCGTGAGCGCCGACCTGAGCCGCCTGAGCTGATGTTTGAGATCACCGTCTTTGGCGCCCCCTGGTGCCCTGATTGCAGGCGAGCCAAGAAATTCCTCGCCGAACAGCGCATCCCCTATGCCTGGGTCGACATCGACCAGGACGAGGCGGCCCTGCGACATGTCGAGGAAATCCAGAAGGGCGGGAGGACGATCCCGACGGTCGTCTTCGACGGGAAGGACGTCCTCGTGGATCCGACCAACGAGGAGCTCGCCAACAAGCTCGGCCTGACCATGGAGGCAAAGCGCAGCTGCTACGACCTCGCCATCATCGGCGGCGGTCCCGCCGGTCTCGCGGCCGCTATTTACGCGGCGCGCGAGGGCATCGAGACGGTCGTGGTCGAACGAAGCGGCCTCGGTGGACAGGCAGGGGTCACCGAGCGCATCGACAACTACCCGGGGTTCCCCGATGGGATCGGCGGCGCCGACCTGGCAGAGCGCTTCATCGCCCAGGCACGTCGGTACCAGGTTGAGCTGCTCAGCGCGGTGAGCGTCGACCACATCCGTACCGACGGCCCCGAGGCGGACGACGTGTGCCTGAGCCTGGCGAACGGCCACGAGATCCAGGCACACGCAGCGCTGATTGCGACCGGATCTTCGTACCGGCGCCTCGGTGTCCCCGGTGAGGACAACCTGATCGGCGCGGGCGTCCATTTCTGCGCCACCTGCGACGGCCCCTTCTACCGCGGTGCTGACGAACTTCTTGTCATTGGTGGCGGGAACTCGGCGCTCGAGGAGGGTCTGTTTCTCACGCGCTTTGCCAAGCGTGTCCGGATCGTGCAGCGTGAACCCGAGCTCACCGCCTCTCGGCTGATCCAGGACAAGATCGCCAACGACCCGCGCTTCGTGATCCACCGCAACACCGAGATCGTGGGATTCACCGGCAAGGGAAAGCTCGAGTCGGTCCGGATCCGGGACCGCGCCACCGGCGAGGAGCAGGTCGTGACGCCGCGAGCCGCCTTCGTGTTCATCGGCCTCGATCCCAACACCGAGTTCCTTCAGGGCAGCGTCGATCTCGACTCCCGCGGGTTCGTCGATGACCGAGGTGGCTTCCGCACGTCGGTGCCCGGGGTGTTCGTTGCCGGCGACGTCCGGCGTGGTTCGACCAAGCAGCTCGGATCGGCCGTGGGCGACGGCATCGCCGCCCTGATCGCCATTCGCGAGTACCTCGAGGAACACCACGAGGTGGCCCGGCACCCGGAGGATTGAGCCGGCACCGGATTGACTCGGTACCCGGCGGGCCGCTATAGTGCGAACCGCAATATGGAACTCCGCACTCGCCCGAAGGACTTGGTCGCTCTGGTCACGCTCGGCCTGCTCAGCGAGCAGCCCTGTCATCCGTACGAGATCCAGCGCCTGCTCCGAGACCGGCACAAGGCATACGCGGTGGGCAAGACCCGGGCGCTCTACCGAGCCATCGAGGAGTTGGAAGCCGCCGGGAACATCGAGCCGGTCGAGACCAGTCGCGAGGGACGGCGTCCCGAGCGGACGGTGTACCGGATCACCCCCGAAGGCCGCGAGGAGCTGGAGAACTGGCTCGCCGACCTCCTCGCCACCCCGGTTGACGAGACGCCGGTGTTCAGCGTCGCCATGGGATTGCTCGCCTACGTCACCCAGGACCGCGCTGAGGCGGCGCTGGCGAGCCGCGTGGTCGTGTTGCGCGCCAAGCTCGCGAGCCTTGCGGCCAGCCTGCAGTTGCTCCAGGACGATCTCGGGCTCCCCCGGCTGGTGCTGCTCGAGCTCGAGCATGCGATGGCACTCGGCTCCGCCGAGCTGGACTGGGTGCGCCGGATCCTCGGCGACATGCACTCCGGCTCCTTGATCTGGAACGAGGCGCTGATCAGGGCCCATTTCGAGTCGATGCACGCCGCGGATGCGTCGCGTCGCAAGCACCGCGAGCACCACGCTCACCTGCGTGCGACAAGCCATCGCGAGCACGCACCACATAACGACCGGGAGGAGAAGTGATGATCGAGACCCACGACCTTCGCCGCAGCTTCGCGTCACGCAAGGGCACGGTTGAGGCCGTCGCCGGCGTCGACCTCGACGTCAAGCGCGGCGAGATCTTCGGGTTCCTCGGACCCAACGGCGCAGGCAAGACCACGACGCTGCGGATGCTGTCGACGCTGCTGCCGCTGACCAGCGGCGACGCCACCGTGGCCGGGTTCGACCTCCGCCGTGACCCGGCAAAGGTGCGTTACCAGATCGGCTACGTCAGCCAGGAGGGCAGCAGCGCGCCGGAGATTCCCGGCCGCTCCGAGCTGGCCATCCAGGGGCGGCTCTACGGGATGACCAAGACCCGAGCCGCCGAGCGCGCGGCCGAGCTCATCGCCGCCCTCGAGCTGGCCGATTGCGCCGACCGACCGACGAGGACCTACTCCGGCGGCCAGAAGCGCCGGCTCGACATCGGCATCGGCCTCATGCACCTGCCGCAGCTGCTCTTCCTCGACGAGCCGACCACCGGACTCGACCCGCAGAGCCGAGCGCGGATGTGGGACGAGGTCAGAGGGTTGCGGGACACCGGCACGACGGTCTTCTTGACCACCCACTATCTCGAGGAGGCCGACGCCCTCTGCGACCGGATCGCCATCATCGACCACGGCAAGATCGTTGCCCTCGGCACCCCGGATGAGCTAAAGCGCCAGGTGGCCGGCGATGTCGTGGTGGTCGGCACCGACAATGCCGGCGCTCGCTCGCTCGAACTGCTCAGCGCGCAGGCGTTCGTCCGCGACGCGACCCTGGTCGACGGGGTCGTGCGCCTCTACGTTGATCGAGGGGAGACCGCGATGCCGCAGATCTTGCGCACGCTCGACTCCGCAGGGATCGCACTCGAGTCACTTTCGCTCAACCGCCCGAGCCTCGATGACGTCTTCCTGCGTCAGACCGGGCGCTCGCTCCGCGACGCCGCATAGGAGCTCGAACATGAAGCTGCTCAAGGACACCTGGCTGATGTTTCAGCGCTATCTCTTCGTCTTCCTGCGCAATCCCGCCTGGGTTGCCATCGGAGTGCTCCAGCCGGTGCTGTACCTGGTGCTCTTCGCGCCCCTGCTCAAGTCGCTGACCCAGGCGCCCGGGTTTCCATCCGGCGGCGCGTACAACGTCTTCGTGCCAGGGCTGCTCATTCAGCTGGGGCTGTTTGGCGCCAGCGGTGTCGGTTTCGGGTTGATCGCAGAGCTGCGGGCGGGAGTCATCGAGCGGTTCCGCGTCACCCCGGTGAGCCGGTTCGCGCTGCTGCTCGGCCGTGCGCTGCGCGACATTCTCACGCTGGTCGCGCAGTCGCTGATTCTGCTGCTGCTCGCGATCCCGTTCGGCTTGCAACCAACGGTGTTCGGCGTGTTCGTCATGCTCGGATTGGTCGCGCTCATCGGACTCGGCATGTCGTCACTCGCGTACGCCGCCGCGCTCGCCCTCAAGAGCGAGGACTCGTACGCGCCGCTGATCTTCACGCTCTCACTGCCGCTGCTGTTGCTGAGTGGTGTGCTCCTGCCGCTGCAGCTCGCACCCGACTGGCTTCAGCACGTGGCGCAGGCGAATCCGCTCTCCTACGCTGTGACCGCCGCGCGCGATGTGTTCAACGGGCACGGCGCCGATCCCGACGTCTTCAAGGGCCTCGCCATCATGGCCGCACTCGCCGTGGTCGGAGTCCTGGTGGGCGCGCGCCGCTTCAGTCGCGCGATCAGCTGACCCAGACCGGAGTCCCGATCGGAGCACCCGGCTCCTGATCAACCCGCCAGGGCGGGGGCGTCCTCGAAACACGAGCGAACCACCGCGCCGAGCCCCGGGAGGCTGAACGGCTTGGTGATCAGGTGGTTCGCGCCGGCGAGGCGTGCACGCTCGACATCCGCGTCGGCGGAGAGCGAGGTGAAGACGAGCACCGGCATCGACTGCGTCTCGGGACGGGAGCGAATGTGCCGGCACACCTCGATCCCGTCGACGCCCGGCATCATCACGTCAAGGATTGCCAGGTCGAACTCCTCGGTTTCGAGGATCGCCAGCGCCTCGGCGCCGTCCTGGGCTTCTCTGACTTCGAACCCTTCCATGCTGAGATACAACCCGACCACATGCAGCAGTCGCGGTTCGTCATCGACGAGAAGGATGCGCTGCTGGGTCAACGAGTGCGACCTCCCGGGCGCGTGGACAGGTGCTTCGCCCCAGTATCGAGCGATCGAAGCAAGCGATCTGGCCGACCATGGTTCCGTCACCGGGCAGCGACAACGACTATCGCATCTGCCCTTGCCGGCGCGACTCGTGCTGGATGATGTGCCGATGCCTGACCCCGAGGCGCCCCACCAGGTACCCCCCAGGATGCTCACCGAGCCACGGCGGCCGGCACGGATCCGCGCCATGCGCGCCGCCCCCTGGCTAGCGGTGGGAACCGTGTGCGTCGGGGCGTTCATGGGCCAGCTCGACGCGAGCATCGTCGCCACCGCGCTGCCGGTGCTGCGCGCCAATCTCCATGCATCGATTGCGGCGGTCGAGTGGGTCGTGCTCGTCTACGTGCTGGTCCTGGCCGGGACGGTCGCCGCCGTCGGAAAGGTCGCCGACCGAATCGGTCGCAAGCTCCTCTACACGTACGGGTTCGGCATCTTCGTCGCCGGCTCCCTGGCGTGCGCGCTCGCACCCTCGCTCGGGTTGCTCGTCGCGGCGCGATTCGCGCAGGCGATCGGCGCGGTGATGCTGCAGGCGAACTCCTACGCCCTCATCCGCGATGTCCTGCCCAGCTCGAGGCTCGGCACCGGGCTGGGTATCCAGGGCGCGGCGCAGGCGGTGGGTCTGAGCGTCGGGCCGGTGCTCGGCGGTGCGCTGATCGCGCTCGGCGGCTGGCGACTGATCTTCCTGGTCAACGTGCCGATCGGCCTCTGCGGGCTGGCGCTCGGCTGGCTCTTCCTGCCGAGGAGCACGCACCATGATCCCGACAGCCGGATCGACCTTCGCGGCACCCTCCTCCTCGCCGCGATCCCGTCCACGGCCGTCGCCGCGCTGTCCCTGGCCGCCCAGCCGGGCATCCCCGCGTGGACGGTGCCCGGCCTGGCGGTGCTCGCGTGCGCGCTGGTCGCCGCCGCGATCAGCCGGCACCAGCACGCCCCCGGCGCGGTCGTCGACGCCGCGCTGCTCCGGGTCGGCGCGTTCATCGCGGGGATAAGCGCCGCGCTGCTCTCCTACGTGGTGCTGTTCGGCTGCCTCGTCGCCGTCCCGTTCTTCCTCGAGCGGGAGTCCCATCTCGGTCCTGCGGCGGCCGGCCTCGAGTTGACGGCGCTGCCCCTGGCGCTGGCGGTGGTCGCTCCGCTGGGTGGCCTCATCCGCGACCGGGCCGGCCCGCGCCTGCCTGCCGGTGCGGGCATGGCGATCACTGCTGCCGGCATGGGGCTGCTTGCGCTTGCGGCGACGCGTCCCGGGCTGGTTCCCGTCGCGCTCGCCGTGGCCGGCGCCGGTCTCGGGCTCTTCATCCCGGCCAACAATGCCGCGACCATGGGTGCGGCCCCCCCGAATCGAGGCGGTAGCGCGGGGGGGCTGCTCAACATGGGACGCGGGATCGGCACCGCGGTCGGTGTGGCGGCGACATCGCTGGCCTTTGCCGTCGGACGCGGCCTCGTCACGATCTCGCTGTTTCTGTGTGCAGTTGCCATCGTGGCGGGGATCATCGCGATGGCGTGGTCGGGAACCACCGGGCCGGGCGCTCGCCGGCCCGCCGTGCCCGGCCTGCGCGTTCGAGCAGCACCAGGTGGGCGAGGGTCTCGCCGACCGCGGCGCGGCGCATGAAGCCCTTGATCTCGGTCCAGTCGCGCGACCATCGCAACCGCAGGGTCACCTCCCAACAGGTCACACCAGGGGACGCGTTGAGCACCGCCTCGGTCTCCTCGAGCCGGGTCCGATGATGGGCGCGGAGCTCGTCGACCCTCGCCGCGAGGCCTCGGAAACGCCACTCGTGAGCAGGCAGCACCTCGTCGATGTCGAGGTCGCGCACCCGTCCGAGTGCATCAAGGAAGTCGGCGAGCGGATTGTCCGGCTGCTGCACGTGCACCGCGACGCTCGGACTGATCCTCGGCAGCACGTGGTCGCCACTGAAGAGCAGCCGGCGGATACCGTCGTGGAAGCAGACGTGACCCGGTGAGTGCCCGGGCGTGTGCAGGGTGACGAGATCCCAGCCCGGCAGCGGCACCGCGGTGCGATCCTCGAGAAGCACGTCGGGTTGGGCGGCCGCCACGAACTCGCGCAGACCCATTGACGCGCCGGTGAGCTCATCGCGCATCTCCTCCGGAACCCCCGCGTCCACCAGCAGGTCGCTCATCCTGGCCAGCAGGGCGTCGATGCCGAGGCCGTAGCGGGCGGGAATCAGCGCCGCGTCGGCGGGGTGGAGAGCGATCCAGGCTCCCGATGCCTCTCGCAGCCGACCGGCCAGCCCGTAATGATCCGGGTGGATGTGGGTGACGAGGATCGCTCGCACATCACCCGGTGCGTATCCGGCGACGCCCATCCCGGCGACAAGCTCCGTCCACGCCTCGTCCGTGTTCCACCCTGTGTCGATCACCGCCACCCCGGTGTCGAGCTCGAGCAGGTACACGAGGACGTAGCGCAGTGGATTGTTGGGGAGCGGAACCGGTATCGACCAGAGCCCTGGACGGACGCGCTCGACGTCGGGAAGCCCTGGCGACTCCCATGAGCGTCGCTGCGCGGTCCCGGTGACCTCGATCGCCCCCACCGGAAGGCTGCTCAGCTGCGGTCGGAGTGGGCGGCGAGATGCTCCACGACGAGGTCGGATACGTCTGCCCAGTGCTCATCGGGGATCCAATGCGAGCCGCCATCGAGCTCGAGCAGGTGGTAGTCGCCGGTGCAATGTTCCGCTGTCAGCTCGGTGGCCTCGCGAGTGAATGCCGGGTCGCGATCGCCCCAGATGTGCAGCACCGGAGCCGCGACCGGATTCGAGTGAACGCGTCCGGTTCCGAGCGCCCGGTACCAGTTCAGCGCGCCGGTCGGGCCAAGCTTTCGCAGCGCCACGACGTCGCGGTGAGCGTGCTCTTGGCTCAGACCCGTCGCCGTCAGCAGCAACTCCGCGGCGATGCCGCCCCCCGCGTCGAAGAGGGTTTCAGCAACCCGCGGGAGTCGCAGGACGGGCACATACGCCATCTGCAGGCGCTGCCGCGTGCCGTGCAGTGCCTGACGTAGGGCGGCGGTGTGCGGCGTGGAGACCGCAGTGAGCGAGATCACGGCCTCGGGCCGGTCGCCGGCAACCGCCCACGCCACCGTGCCGCCCCAGTCGTGTCCGGCCAGGTGGAACCGCGCTCGGCCGAGAGAGGATGCGATGGCGAGCACATCGTCGGCCAGCTTGCTGACCCGATATGCGCCGACTCCCTCAGGACGAGCGCCCTCGGAATACCCGCGCTGGCTGGGCGCAACCGCGTGATACCCGGCCGCCGCGAGCGCATTCAGCGCGTCGTTCCAGCAGGACGCGGTCTGGGGGAACCCATGCAGGAGCAGGACGAGCTCGCCGCTCGCCGGGCCCGCGGCGAGCGCATCGAATCGCATGCCGTGGGCGGCGATGGTGGTGCGCCTGACTGTCACGTCGGATCAGCCTAGCAGGCTGTCGCGCCACGCTCCTCGGCGCCGGATCCTGCACGATGCGCGGATGTCCGAAGCCCTGTTCACGCCGGATGGCGGAAAGTTCGTGCCGAGCGAGCATGCGCGCGGACCGTGGGACCCGGCCGCGATGCACGGTGGTCCAACCGCTGCGTTGATGGGCGGGGCCATGGAGTCGCTCCCCAGCGAGGCCGCGATGACCGTGGTGCGCACGACCGTCGAGATCCTCCGCCCGGTGCCGTTGCGCCCCGTGAGCGTGTCTGCACGCATCGAGCGCAACGGGCGTCGCGTCCAGTTCCTCAGCGCGTCCGTCTCCGATGGGGATACGGAGCTATGCCGGGCGACTGCCTGGCGCATCCGTGTCGCCGACGTCGACCTGGGGCTGCAACCTCAGGATCCCTTCGACTTTGCAGGTCCCGACGTGTCGACGCCGCACCTGCCCGACAGTGACGAGCCGGCGTTTCACCGCACCGGTGTCGCGATGCGCTACGCGCGTGGCTCGTTCACGGAACTCGGCCCCGCGACGGTGTGGATCCGGCTCGCCATGCCGCTGGTAGCGGGCGAAACACCGACGCCGCTGCAGCGCGCGCTCGCGGCTGCGGACTTCGGCAATGGAGTCAGCGCGGTGGTGCCGTGGGGACAGTTCGTCTTCATCAACACCGACCTCACTCTCTATCTACAACGCCAGCCCGAGGGCGAGTGGGTGTGTCTCGAAGCGAGCACGGACGTGGATCCGCACGGCATCGGTGTCGCGCACAGCCGTCTCTACGACGAGCGGGGCCGGATCGGTCGATCCCTGCAGGCGCTGTTCATGGAGCGCGTGCAAACGGCACCGGCTGACGCGAGATCCTGATCGCGGTCAGGCGCTGAAGAGCGTCAGCACTTCGACGCGCCCGCTGCGAGGTGCTAACTCCTCGTCGTCCCACGTCCCTGCCATGTCGACGTAGCGACAGAGCGCGTTCACCAGTCGCATCTGCTCAGGGGTGTGACAACGCGCCCGGAGCAGCTCCGGTGAGCAGACCAGCACGGACAGCCCGCGAGCTCGAGACACAGCGACGTTGAGCCGGTTGAGGCTGAAGAGAAACTCGAGATTGCGAGGCAGATCCTCGACGCTCGACGTCGCCATCGAGAAGATGCTGACCGCCGCCTCCTGTCCCTGGAATCGATCGACGGTTCCCACCCGCGCGCCAGCCGGCAGCGCCTCGACCAGGCAGGCGACCTGCGCGTTGTACGGCGCGACCACGGCGATGTCGGAGAGGGTGAGTGGACGCTCGGTGCCACTGTCGGATCGCCACGTCGCCCGCGTCAGCTGTTCGACGATGGCGCGTACGCGGAGGGCTTCGCCTTCGGAGCGGACGCGGTCGCCGGCATGTTCGATGGATGCATAACGGAGACCGGTGATCCGTGCGCCTTGTACGAGCACCCCTTGCCGCGCGCACTGCGGCTCTGAGCTGAGCTTGCCCTCGTAGAACGCCTGCGATACGAACGCGCAGACGTCGGGATGCATCCGCCAGGTGAGATCGAGGAGGACTCCCCGGTCAGGAGCGATGGTGACGTCACCCCCGAGCAGATGATCGAGCGCCGAGACCCCGACTCCAGGTGGGTGGCTGCCCTGCAGCGGTTGGGCGAGCTGTCGGGGGTCGCCGACGAGGACGATGTTGTCAGCGGCTCGCGACGCCGCGACTGCGTCCGCAAGCGACATCTGCCCGGCCTCGTCGACGACCAGGGTGTCGAAACGCTGTTCAACGTCGGGGCGAGAAAAGAGCCACGAGGTGCCTCCGACCACATCGACACTGCCGTCGGCGACCGCAGCGTCGACGTCCGCGTTTGATCGCACCATCTGAATCCCGTCGGTGCCCACTCCTGCCGAGCGCAGGTGGATCATGCGGGGCATCCGGCCATACGCTGCGGCGAGCTCCTCGATCTTCATCATCAACGTGCGTATCGCGCTGTGCGATACCGCCGTGATGCCGATGGGACCCCGGCCGCTGTCGAGCAGCGCGAGGACCGCCTCTGCCGCCGTATGAGTCTTGCCCGCACCCGGCGGCCCCTGGATCGGCAGGCATCCATCATCGAGGTCGAGGATCAACCGTCGCGCCGCCGCCGACGCGGTCTCACCCGGCTCCCGTCCAACCCCGGATGGACCAGGGCGAAGTCGCGGTGCGAGACGCATGAGCAGGTCGCGGCCCGCACGTCTGAGCCCCGAAGCATCCACCCCGTGTGCAACCACCCACCGGGCGAGATCGAGCAGCGACTCCTCCTGCGCTTCGGTGGGGATCGGCGTCGTCGGGACCAGGAAGCGAGGAGGTCCTGAGCGCAGTTGGGCAGGGGTGCGCGACAGCGTGATCTCGCCCAATGCAGGCTCGATATCGGCGACCTCCCCAACAGCCGGCGCCCAACCCTTGTCGCTTCTCGACTCCGGGTCGAGCGGTTTGTCGCCACGGCCGACGCGGTGCTCCTGAGGATCGAACCGATACCGCTCGATGGTGCGGCCACCCTCCTCGTGCGACCCGATCTGGGTCAATGGGCCAAGTGCGTAGGTGTCGCGCTCGAGCTCCTCGGGGGTCATCGCCAGCTGGTCGAAATGGCGCCACCATCCGACCTTGTTCTCGCGCCGGTGGTACGAGAGCAGGGGCGCGAGCAGCCAGCGCGCCCGCGCAGCGTCAGTGCGCTCTTCCGGGTCGCCGGGCACATCGACGAGCAGCGCCGCTGCGACCTCCTGCGTCGCAACGACCTTCGCGTGCAGCGCGTCGGGCAATCCCCGCTCGACGATCGGCGGCCGCTCAATGGGCGCCCCGCGAAGGCGTTCCCCCTCGGCACGGCGCGCTTCCAGCCAGTCGCGCAGCAGCACGGTCGAGACGCAGTCACGCTCGTTGTACAGCGCGATCTCGTCGAGCAGCGCGGCGTCGCCGTCACCCCCGCCATCGCGGCTGGTCAGCCAGCGCTCGTACATCACCATGCTTCCCGCCGCGTCGGCGATCGACTCCTCACGTGTCGGCATGTAGAGCCGTTCCACCTTCTTCAATGAGTACGAGTCCGTGGAAAGCCGGATCCCTTGACGGACGACGCGATACAGGTCGACGAGCACCTCGTTGCGGAGCAGACGATCCACCTCCTCTTCGCGGGTGCCGTGGCGGCTCATCAGCCGGCGCAGCGCGCTCTTCTCGTACGCCGCGTAGTGGTAGATGTGCATGTCCGGATGACGCTCGAGCCGGGCGATGGCGAAGTCGACGAACTCTTCGAAGGCGCGGCGTTCACCCGCATCGTCGTGTCCCCACCAGGCGTGATAGTGACCGTCCATGTCGACGGCCCCGAACAGGTACTCGAGGGGCACGTCGCGTGCGAGCCCGTCGCCTTCCATGTCGAAGAACACATCGCCCGGCGACGGAGCCGGGAGCGCGCACAGCCCCCGCCCCACCTCCCATGCATCGAGGAGCTCGTAACGCGGTACCCCGCCCGCCTGGTGTCCTTGGTGCTGCAGGGCAGCCTGGGCTCGCAGCGATTCGAAGGCGTGCACACTCATGCGCTCGGGGGGCTGCGTCCCCGCCGGCATTGTGGCGAGATCGGTGAGCGTGGCGATGCCCCCGGTGTGGAGCACGCGCACCTGGCCGGAGCGCATCCGCGCCACCTGCGAGAGGTGATCATCGTCGCGCCGCTGCGCGGCACATCGCGCTGCAAATCCGCATGTATTGCAGTGCTCGACCGGGTCGGGATACGTGAAGCTCGGCCCGACACGCATCGCCGCCTCGAAGTCGCGCTTGACAGTCCCGTGATAGGCGGAGAACTCGTCGACACGGTAGCCGTGCTCGACGCCATCGCCGAGGATGACCTGCATCGACAGCGGCGGCGTTCCCTGCAGGCGCTCGAGGTGAGCCGAGTACTCGCATAGCTGCAGCAGCGCCTCAGAGCGCACGCGGCGGGCGAGTTTCGCGTCGGCGGCCTCGTAGGAGTACGGCCACCGATCGCTCGGAGTCTCAACGCGGAGCAGAAAGTCGGCCCTGCCGAGCCAGCGTCCGTCGAAGAACGTGGGTTGATAGATGACATCGAAACCGGCACTCATCGCGTCGATGGTCTCGGCCTCGAGTGCGTGCAGGTCCGCAGCGCTTGTCGCCTGGCGGTCGCGACCGTCGTCGAATGCCTTGATGCGCAGGCCTTTGGCTGCCAGCGACTCGAGGTGGTGCTGCTCGTGCCCGGCCCCGAGAGAGGCCAGCACCTCGCTGAGTGCGGAAGGGTCGCGGGGGATCTGCTCTCCCATGGCCACTCGTCGCTTGAGCGCGACCAGATGGCCGCAGGCGAGGTAGTCGCAGAGGTCGGTGGCCGTGTAGACCGGACAGCCGTCATCAAGAAGGAAGCGCACTAGCGAAGCATCCTCGCTCGCCGGCGACCGCGCTCGCGCGGCAGCGGCAGGCTGAGTTGCCGGCCGGCGGGGCGCTCGCGGACTGACAGCCCATCACGCTGGGTGATGACCATGCCGGCAGAGCGAGCGGCAGTCGCCGGGGGCCGGTCGAATAGCTCGGCACGAGCAGCCATCAGGGTCTGAGCGCGCTGCGCGTACGAAACGGCGGCGCCGGTGGCATCCGCAGTGGGACGGGATGCGTCTGCTTCCATGACGGTAGCGTGGCCGGCGACCGCGACAGGAGCCTGTCGCGTAGGGTGGCCTGGATGCCCGATGACATCGAGATCCACCCGGCGCGCGAGTCCGAGTACTCGGCTGCGGGGGAGGCAACCGCCCGTGCCTACCGACAGTTCGCTGCGCCGGGCTCCGAGGGATGGGAGGCATACCTCGCGCGGATCGCCGACGTCGCCGATCGAGCGCAGCGCACCACGGTGCTGGTCGCCTCCGTCGACGGCGTTATCGCCGGGTCGGCGACACTCGAGCTCGACGCTCGCTCGAGCGCTGCGCCGACTCAGCCGCTGACACCCGACGAGGCGCACCTTCGCATGCTCGGCGTCGACCCGCGGTACCGGCATCGCGGGATCGCCAGGAGTCTGGTGGCTGCATGCATCGACGTCGCATGCCAACGGGGAAAGCGTCGGCTGACCCTGGACACCGCCCCGGTGATGACGGCGGCGCAGCGCCTGTACGTCAGCATGGGTTTCGTCTCCACGGGGGAGCGCATCACTCCGGACGGCATGAGTCTGCTCGGGTACTCGCTCGCCCTCGGCCCGGAGCCGGCGGCGACAGGCTAGGCTCGTTTCGTGCCTGGCGTGTACGAGAAGGGAGAGAAGCAGCTTCGGGTCATCAAGCTGTTCGCGCGGCTGTGCGAGACCGAGGTCGGTTTGACCACGCGTCAGCTCGCCGAGGAGCTGGAGGTGGACCCCCGCACCATCCAGCGCTACGTGGCCACCTTGCGCGACAGTGCCGGCATCGACATCGAGGAGACCGAGAGCCGCTGGCGGATCGGCAAGCGCAGCAGGCTTCCTCCACTGCAGCTGGACCACTATCAGGCCACGCTCTTGCTGGTCGCAGTTCGCCTGCTGCAGCAGGTTCGGACCGAACAGGATCCCGCCCTCGTGGGCGCGCTCGCGCACCTTTCCCGCGCGCTGAGTGTCCCCCTGGTCAGCGAGTACCTGCGCCGGACCCTGGCCGCGGCCGAGCGACGACCTGCCGCGACCGACCGGCTCCTGGTGGAGCGCGCGGTCATCGACGGTTTTGTCACCCACCGCGAGGTCGAGGTGCGCTACATCGATGCCAAGGGCAACGAGACGCGTCGAGACCTGCGCCCGTACTTCATCGAGCCCACCGCCGAGAGCCGGCACATCTACGTCTTCGCCCACGACTCGATGTCGCGCGAGGTGCGCTCCTTCCGGCTGGATCGCATCCGAGCTGCGCGGTTGCTGCCGGCGTCCTTCACGGTGCCGGACGATTTCGACATCGATGTCGCGCTCGGTGCCGCATGGGCCATCTGGCAGGGACCCGGCGGCGATCATGTCGTCCTGCGGTTTCCCGAGGAGGCGCGACAGTGGGTCGACGAGACGCGCTGGCCCGCCGGCATGCGCCGGAGTGACCTCGCCGGCGGCGGCATCGAGGCGCACCTCGACGTCGCCAGCGAGGTCGAGATGCGCCCATGGCTGCTGCGGTGGGGAGCGAACATCGAGGTGCTCGAACCGGCATCGCTGCGGCGCCACATGGCCGAGACCCTCGCCGCCGCCGCAGCTCTGTACGCGTCGGATCCTCCGAAACGGGGTAGAAGATGAGCACCATGGACGAGAAGATCACCCTCACCGACGACGAGTGGCGCCAGCGCCTGACACCCGAGCAGTTTGCGGTGCTCCGCAAGGCAAGCACCGAGCGCCCCTTCACCGGCCAGTACGTGCACGTCGACGATGCCGGCGTCTACCACTGCGCCGGGTGCGGCGCCGAGCTCTTCAGCTCCGACACCAAGTTCGACTCGGGAACGGGCTGGCCGAGCTTCTCTGCACCCATGGCCGAGGGCGCTGTTGAGGAGCACCGCGACTGGAGCATGCTCATCCCGCGCACCGAGATCCGCTGCGCGAATTGCGGCGGCCATCTCGGTCACGTCTTCCCGGATGGGCCGGCGCCCACCGGACAGCGCTACTGCATGAACTCCTGCGCGCTCAAGCTCGAAAAGCAGAAGGACTGACCCGATAGCACCGTCGCCGCGGGCTCGCGCCGTTCTGGAGCAGACCTTCGGCTTCACGGATTTCCGTCCGGGCCAGGCTGACATCGTCGCGGCGACCGAGGCGCGCGCCGACGTGCTCTTCGTCGCCCCGACGGGGTCGGGCAAGAGCATCGCCTACTGGGTCCCGGGGATCGCCAATGGCGGCCTGACCATCGTGGTGTCGCCGCTCATCGCCCTGATGGTCGACCAGGTCGCCCGGCTCAACGCCCTCGGTGTTCCGGCTGCGTGCCTGCACAGCCAGGTGAGCGTCGCCACTCGCGGGGCGGCGATGCGCGCCGCGGCCGCGGGAGAGCTCCGCTTCCTCTACCTTGCTCCGGAGCGACTGGGCGCTCCGGGCTTTCTTGACAGCTTCGGCGACCTCGCGGTCGATCGCTTCGTGGTCGACGAGGCCCACTGCATCTCGAGCTGGGGGCACGATTTCCGCCCTGACTACCGCCGCCTCGGCGATGCCATCGCCGCGTGTGGGCGTCCGCCGGTCGGCGCGTTCACCGCGACGGCGACCCCTCGCGTCCGCCAGGACATCGCGACGAGCCTCGGTCTCCGAGCGCCCGTCGAACGGGTGACCGGCTTCGTGCGCGAGAACCTCACGATGTCGGTGGTCCGCTGCCGGGGCGTGGCGGCCAAACGGGACGCGCTGCTAGGGCTCGTGCACCCCGGAGCGGGCCGTGCTCTCGTCTACTGCGGGAGCAGAAGGACGACCGAGAGCGTGACCGAGCTGCTGACGCGTGCCGGCGTCGCGGTTGCCGCGTACCACGGTGCCCTTGACGGCGACGAGCGCCAGCGAGTCCACGAGGACTACGCCGCGGGGAGGCTAGAGGCGATCGTCGCGACCTCGGCGTTCGGAATGGGCGTCGACTTCCCCGACATCCGTCAGGTCATCCATCACGACTTCCCCGGGAGCCTCGAGGAGTACTACCAGCAGGCCGGGCGCGCCGGCCGTGACGGCGAGCGCTCCGAGTGCATCCTCCTGTACAACGCCGCCGATCGCCAGCTCCAGGAATTCTTCATCGAGCAGGCCTACCCCGAGCGCGACGTCGTCCGCGCCGTCTACCGCGAGGTGCTCCGGCAGGGATCGGACGCGATCGAGGACTGGGAGGCGCGAGGCGTGGGCGTCAACCCGGCTCGGGCCGCGCTCGAGCTCCTCCGCCGCGCCGGGGCGATCGAGCCCGACGGCAGCATCCATCGCCTCACCGGGTCGCCCGTGGATTTCGACGAGCAGACGCGGCTCAAGGCAAACGCCTATGCGCGGGTCAACCAGGTCATGGAATACGCCGGGGTACGCACCTGCCGGCACGCACGCATCGCCGACTACTTCGGCGAGCAGGGCGTTGCCCGGACGTGCAGCGCCTGCGACAACTGCCTGGACCACGAGCAGGTAGCCACCGCACAGGTCGAGGCGGGCGACGTACATGCGGCACTCGCCTGCGTGGCGCGATTCGACAACCACCTCGGAGGCGTTCGCATCGCGTCCATCCTCCACGGCGCCACCGACGCCTGGACGTCGTCGCGTCCGTGGGTCCCAGAGCTCCCGTGGTACGGAGCGCTCCGCAGCTGGGAGACGGATGGCATCCGCGATCTCCTCGAGCGTCTCGTCGAACTGGGATGCGTGAGCCGCGGGCATGGTGAGAAGCCAACCCTCGGGATCACCCCGGAGGGACGTGCGGTGCTCAGCGGTGCCGGGACCATCGACGTGGACGTGAGGACGGCTCGGGCGCCCGGGGCGGGCCGGGCCCGGCGGCGGGTGGCCGGTAGTCCGCCGGCGGAAGAGATGAGTGCGGAGGTCGCGGCGCGATTCGAGGCGCTCCGAGGCTGGAGGCTCGAGACAGCCCGCCATGACCAGGTCCCGCCCTATGTCATCTTCCACGACCGGACGCTCGCTGATATCGCACGCCGTAACCCGACATCCATGGCCGGCCTCGCTGCCATCGCTGGAATTGGACCGGCAAAGCTCCTTCGCTACGCGGGGCCGGTGCTGGCGCTCCTGCGCGAGCTGGGGACGGGCTAGATGTGGCAGGTGGCGGCGATGCCGCGACGGCTGAAGTACTTCTGGTGGTACTCCTCGGCGTCCCAGAACCGGCCCGCGGGGACGATCTCGGTCACGATCGCACGCCGGTAGCGGCCCGACTGCTCGAGCTGTGCTTTCGAGGCGATCGCGGCGGCCTCCTGCTCGGGTGAGTGGAAGAAGATCACCGACCGGTAGTTGTCGCCGATGTCCGGACCCTGGCGGTTCAACTGGGTGGGATCGTGGTTCATCCAGAAGATGTCGAGCATTCTCTCGTAGCTCACGCGGGCGGGATCGAAGGTGACCTCGACGGCCTCAGCGTGGCCGGTCCGGTGCGAGCACACCGCCTCGTAGGTTGGCGCTTCGGTGGAGCCGCCCGTGTAGCCGACCTTGGTGGCGGTGACCCCGTCGACCTGCTCGAAAACCGATTCCACACCCCAGAAGCATCCCGCGCCGAACGTCGCTGTTTCCATGGCTCGAGTATGCCTCGGGGGCGCCTCAGCCAATCATGCCGAGGGCAGGCTCAGCTTGATCTTTCCGGTGGCGTACACCGGCGGCCACACCACCACGCTCACGCGCGGTGCCTGCCACTGCCAGATCACGTCCGCCGCGCGAAGGTTCTGGCCGAGCTGCCTGGCGGCGGTCGAGAAGAGCACGCCACCTCCGTTGGGAAGGCTCCCGGCCGGGAGATCGAGCGATCGTGCCGCCGCGGCGATCCCCGCGGCACCGCCATCCCCGGCGCGGCCGAGCACGTCCGCGAAGAGCACCCACGCCGCACTGAACCCGGCGATTCCCTCCTCGTCGGGAGCCGGCTGGCCGGTGCGCTGCCTCCACAGCGCGGCGAAGCGGTCGTACAGCGCTCTCGCCTGCGGGTCGAGCGCGTTCGGATTGAAGTTGCCCTGGGGGCGGTCTGACGCGAACACGCCGACGGCCGCCGACCCGAGGACGTTGCCGAAGTCCTGGTCGCACTGCGCCATGGTCGTCCCCATGAACACCCGCACCTGGAGGCCTGCAGCCAGAAACGCTCGCCGGAAGGCGATGCCGTCCTGGACATGCGACGAGAGCACGAGAATGTCCGGTCTCGCAGTGGCGATCGTGCGCATGACCGGCGCCCAGTTGGGCGTGTACGGGTTGTACACCGACTCCCCGGTGACGCTCAGGCCGCCCGCCTCGACCGCGACGCGAGTGGCATCGGCCACAGAGTGCCCGTACTGATCGTCAGCGGTGACGAAAGCGACGCGCACCCTCGCTGGCGAGATCCCCATCCGTGGGATCAGCTGCTGAATGATGAACTTCCCGGAGTTGCTCCCCAGCTCTGCCCCGTTCACGCCCACGCGGAACACGAGCGGGGAACCCTGGCCGGTCACGCGATCGGCGACCGCGCCGGTCTCCCAGTACACCATGCCGCCGGCGGACACCGCCGCGGCCGCGGGAATCGACAGCTGCGACGAGTATGCGCCAATCACGACAGGAACTCCGTCACTGCGGAGGCTCGACACCGCCGCCGAAACCTGACTCTCGGTCTCGACGTCGCGGCTGACGAGCGAGATCCTCTTCCCGCCGACGCCACCTGATGCGTTGACCATCTCCGCCGCGAGGCTGACCCCGAGATACTCGTCGGTCGAGCCCGGAGCTCCGCCCGACAATGGAAAGATCGCCCCGATCCGCAGCGGTGTCGGGGCGGAGGCTGCGACCGACGCACAGGCACCGGCGAGCAGCGACACGAGCAGCGCGCCGATCAGTCCGAGTCGTCGAGGTTGCGCAGCGCCGGGATCAGCGGGCATCGCGCGATCTTAGCGCTGCACGCCTCGAGCGCACGTTGTCGCCCGAACGGTCAGGCGGCGAGCCCTGCGCGGCGCCCGCTCTGTGCTTCGCGTGCCCCGCGCAGGCCGCTCCAGACCCGCCCGATCCCATACGAGATGGCACCGATCGCTCCCACGAAGAACCCGATCGGCCAATTCGAGAGGTACGAGATCGCGATTGCTGCCCACACCGTGACAAGCGCGAACACAACCGACAGCACCAGTGCCAGCGATGGACGGTCGGTGAAGGATCGCGCCGCGGCCGGAGGGCCGATCATCAGGCTGAAGATGAGCAACGCGCCGACCACCGGAACCGTCACCGCCGTCGCCACGGCGACCACCAGGAGAAACGCCATCTCGACGCGGCGTGCGCGGATTCCCCGCGCCTCTGCGATCTCGGGAACAATCGACGACAGCAGCAACGGCCTGTAGAGAAGCATGACTGCCGCGATACAGACCATCCCGAGCAACGCGACAGGCAGAAGTTCGGTGGTGCTCACTCCCAGCACCTCGCCGAAGAGCAGGGCGTAGATCTGCGGCTCGTATTGACTGCTCCGACTCAGGAGCACCGCGCCGATGGCGAGCATCATCACCAACGCGAGCGCCGTCACCGCGTCCTGCCTGCCTCGCCTCCCAAGGGTTCCGATACCGAGCGCGGCGAGCACCGCGAAGACACCGAGACCGACCAGGGCATTGATTCCCAACAGGTTTGCAGCGGCGGCGCCGGCGAAAGCTCCCTTGGGGATCGCATGCGCGGGGAACGCCGAGCCGCGCAGGACGACAAAGAAACCGACGACGCCGGCGACGATGGCCACCACCGTTGCAATCGTCCAGGCGTTGATCATGAACCCCGAGAACATGCCCCTATCCCTTCCGCTCGCGCAGGCCGGAGGCCAGGTAGAGCAGGAATACCAGGGTCACGATGAAGAAGCTCACCGGGTAGCCCTGCCGGCTCGTCCCCCAGTAATAGCTGTCGTACGCGAGCAGCACACCCGCCCACGTGACTCCGACTCCGATGACCCCGGCGACGAGCAGCGCGATTCCCGGTCTCGCTGTCAGGCGCAGCGCGATGGCGGCGGGACCCACAAGCAGCGCGGTCGAGAGGATCGCGCCGATGGTCAACGACGACAGTCCGACCGCCACTGCGAGGGCTGCCATGAACAGGAGGCCGACCAGTCGAAGCGGGACTCCCCGTGCGGCCGCGACATCGTTGCTCACCGAGCTCAGGAGGAGTGGGCGATACAGGGCGGCGATGATGGCGATCGCCACGGCACTGAAGACGATCACCAGGGGGATCGTCGAGCTGTCGATGCTGAAGATGGAGCCGAAGAGGATCTGCTGGGTCGCGCCGGTGGTGGCACCGGAGGTCGTGCCCAGGTACAGAAACAGCGCCGCCAGACCGATCGAGCCACCGAGCACGATGCCGGTCGCCAGGTCCCTGCCGCGGACCCGCCGCACCCCGATCGCGTCCATGGTCGTCGCCCCGACGACTCCCAGGCCCACGAACCCGACCAGCGGGCTGAGACCGATCAGGAAGGCGCCGGAGCCTCCTGCGGTCGAGACGTCGGACAGCGCATGCCCGGCGAACGACTGACCGCGCATCACCGTGAAGACACCGACGATCGCGGACACGATCGCCGCGGCACCGCCGATCACGAGCGCGACGTGCACCGGTTCGCTGGAGAAGAACCCCGGTTCGAAGATAGAGGTCAACAACTGTTGCATCGTCAGCCCATGACCACGATGTCGGACTCATGGGCAGCGGTGTTCTCGTTCTCGTCTCCCGCGACGACCAGGATCCGGCCGTGCACGCGAATGACGTCGACGTGGTGCCCGTAGAGCCCGCTGAGCACGTCCGCGCGGATCACCTCCTCGGTGGTCCCGCTCACGGCTCTGCCGCCGGCGATGTACACGACGCGGTCCATCACCGGGAGCAGCGGGTTCAGCTCGTGGGCGGAGAGCAGGATCGAGACCTGCTGCTCGGAAGCGACCCGACCGAGCAGCGAGACGATCTCCTGGCTGCTGTGCAGATCGAGGTTCGCCAGCGGTTCGTCGAGGAGGAGAAGTCGCGGACGGCTGATCAGCGCGTGGGCGATCAGCACGCGCTGCTGCTCACCGCCCGAGAGGTGACCAACGCGGACATCCGCGAACCGCTCGGCATCGACGGCGCGGAGCATCTCCTCGACCGCTGCGGCGCGACGCCTCGACGGCAATGGCACGCCGAAGCGGTTGCCATCGAGTCCCAGGGCGACGAGATCCCGCGCGCGCATCGGCATGTCCGGGTCCAGGGGGACCTTCTGGGGAACGTATCCGATGGAACGTGCACGCCGCGACCGCGCTTCGTTTGGCATCACGATCCTGCCCGCGCTCGGACGTTGCAGTCCGAGGATCAAGCGCAGCAATGTCGTCTTGCCGGCGCCGTTGGTGCCGATCACCCCGGTGAACTCTCCGGCGCCGACACTGAAGCTGACGTCCTCGAGGATTTGGCGGCCTGAGAGCGAGACGCTGATCGCCTCCAGGCGCAGGACCTCACCCGCCAAGACCGGCTCAGCGTAGTTCGTCACGTCGTGCCCATCAGAGGTGTTCGGTCGAGATGCCCTGGGTCACTGCTTTCTGGATGGCCTGGACCTCGGCGAGCATCCAGGTCTGGAAGTCGTAGCCGGGCGTCGGCATGGTTTCGTAGACGCCGACGATCGGGATGCCCGACCTTTTGGCATTGAGACGGATTGAGCTCGTGAGCGCACTCACGACCTGCTGGTTGTAGCAGAAGACCTTGACCAGATGGCTCGCAAAGAAGCCGTTCTCCAGTGAGATGTCCTGGGGAGCCGGGTCCACGCCGTTCATGATGTCGGCCTGGAAGGTAAAGGGGGTGAGGTTGTCGGCGCCCATCGCCTGGAGAAGGTAGTCCGCCACCGGCTCGGTGGTTGCGACTCGCGTCCCACCGTAGCTCGCCTTGAACGCGGCGATGGCGTTGAGCCACGGCGTGAGCGACGCGTTGAACTTTTGCAGGTTCGACTGGAAATAGGACGCATTCGCGGGCTGAAGCGCCGCGAGTGCCGCGGCTATCGCCTGCGCCACCTTCGGCATCGTCGTGGGGGCATACCAGAGATGCGGATTCGGAGTGCTGGCCGGCAGTCCCAGCAGATTCTGGACCACGATCAGCTTGCGGCTCGAGCTCGGCGACGCCGCCTCGATGTTGTCCATGAAGTGGTCGTAGCCCACGCCGTTCTGCACGATGAGCGCGGCGGCGCTCACCTCCTGGGCCACGCTTGGGCTCGCCTCATACGTGTGCGGGTCGGTGTTCGGATTGTTGAGGATCGAGGACACGTGCACGTACGTGCCACCGATCTGGGAGAGCACGTTTGCGTATTCGTTCTCGGTGCCGATCGCGTTGATCACGCCGGGAGTCGACGGGCCCTGGGACCCAGCCCCGCAGGCGGTGACAAGGAGAGCCATGGCGGCGGTTGCGGTCGCTCCCGCGCGAGTTGAACTATACATGAGACCGCAGTCTACATGAAACTCAGTCTCGTCTAGCTCTGATCCTCACGCTTAGCTGGGGTTCGTGAAGGCCGCCAGCGCGCTGGCGAGGTCGACCCTTCCCTCATGAAGTGCCCGGCCGACCAGCACGCCGGAGGCGCCCGCCGCCGCACACGCAGCGATGTCATCGAGACTGCTGATGCCACCGGCGACGATCACCGGGTCGCCATAGAGGTCGCGGCAGATCTGCAAACCGTCGAGGTTCGGCCCGGTCAACAGCCCGTCCCGAGTCGTGTCGGTATAGATGAGACCGGCGGCCGGCCAGTTGCGCCAGCGGCGCAGAAGTTCCGTGGCCGCGAGGCCGTCCTCCGTCCACCCCTCCACCCTTGCGACACCGGCACGCACATCCAGCCCAAGGAGCACACGGCCGCCGGCGGCATCGCAGATCTGCACTGCGAGCTCGGGCTCGCGCGCCGCCACGCTGCCGATCACAACCATCGTGGCTCCCACGCCGAGCCAGCGCAGCGCGACGTCGACGCTGCGCACTCCTCCCCCAACCTCGACCTCGCGGCTCGCAGCCACGCACGCATCGACGACGTCCCCGACCGCGGTGGCACTCTCCACTGTGGGAATGCCACGGGCCGCATCGAGGTCGACGACATGGAGACGCGAAGCACCCTCATCGATGAATGTTCGAGCCAGCTCCAACGGGTCACCCGCGTAGCCGGTCGGCTGGGCATACTCGCCTCGCGCAGGCCGCACGCATCTGCCGCCCTGCACGTCGATCGTCGGGATGACGATCATCAGGAGTTCCCCGATTCGCGCATCAGCGCCACGACCGCGTCGTGAAGAACGCCGTTGGTGGAGATGACGGTGCCGGAATCGATGCGATCCGCGCCGTCGAAGTCGCTGAATCGGCCACCCGCTTCGGTGATGATCACCTGGGTCGCCGCGACATCCCATGGGTTGACCCACGCCTCGATGGCGATATCGATCACCCCTTCGGCGACGAGCATGTGCGACCAGAAATCGCCGAAGGCGCGCATCACCCGAGCCCGCTCCAGCACCTGACGCCACCCCGCGTCGCCCCGCCGGGTGGTGAAGTCACGGATGTCGGTGCACGAGACGTACGCGTCTTCCATCGCCGCCGTCGGCGAGACGTGCAGCCGCTGCCCGGAGTCGGTGAACGCACCGTGGCCGGTTGCGGCCCACCAGCGCCTGCCCAGCGCCGCCGCCGACACCACGCCGCAGACCGCTCGCTCTCCGCGCATCAGCGCGATGAGCGTCGCCCACACCGGAACGCCGTGCGCGTAGTTGATGGTGCCGTCGATGGGGTCGAGCATCCATCGCCACTCGGCGCTCGAGTCGCCGCCATACTCCTCGCCGACGATCTCCTGGTTGGGACGCAGGCGTTGCAGGGCATCGCGCAGCGCCTGCTCGGTAGCCTGGTCGGCGTCCGTGACCGGGGTGTTGTCCGATTTGGTGTCGACGCGCAGGTCCGGGGCGCGGAATCGCTGCAGCGTGATCGCGTCGGCGACATCTGCCAGCTCGAGGGCGACGTCGAGGTGCGATTTCATGTCGAGCCACATAGTGTCGCCATCGTCCCGGCCCTCGTGGGTGCATTCCCGCGGTTTGTGGGTTTCTCCATACGATGCACAGCGATGCCTGACGCTCCCGGCGCTGCCCCGATCCCGTCCAGCACGGTCGCACTGCTGCGTGACGGCGGTGATGGCGTGGAAGTGTGCATGCTCCGCCGCCCGGATCGCAGCACGTTCGCAGCGGGTGCCTTCGTCTTTCCAGGCGGCGCGCTCGACCCTGAGGACGGCAGCGGGGATCCCGCGTACGCCATCGCCGGAGTCCGAGAGGTGCTCGAGGAGGTGGGCCTGCTCATCGGGACCTCTGCGCCCGGCGCCGGTGAGCGGGATCTCGATGCGCGGATCGCCGCGGCACGTGCTCAGCTGCTTGCCGGGGCGGGCTTCATGGACGTGCTCGCCGGCCACGGCCTTGAGATCGCTCCGGAGCGTCTGGTCTACATCGCTCACTTCATCACCCCGCCGCGCGACGGCCGCCGATACGACACGCGTTTCTTCGCCTACCAGGTTCGGTCGCAGCAGGAGGTGAGCGTTCATTCGGCCGAGGCCGTCGAGGGCGGGTGGTACCGACCCGAGTCGATGCTTGCACTCGATTTCCCCGCGATCATGCCGCCGACCAGGATGCTGTGCCATGAGTTCGCGCGGCTGGGATCGGTCGACGTGATCTTCGAAACCCTCGGAAGTCAGCCCATCGAGGTCACGGAGATCACACCGGCGATCGTCGCCGGATGGATGTCGCTCCAGCACCAGCCAGGCGCGCAACCATGAAGGGCGTCACGACGCAGGTGCTCGCGCCCAACCCCTCGATGTTCACGGGGACAGGCACGAACACGTATCTGGTCGGTGGCGAGCGCACGCTCGTGTGCATCGACCCCGGGCCCGACGATGACGCACATCTCGCGGCCATCCTCGCCGCCGCGGGGGATCGAGCAGCGCGTATCACCACCGTCGTGCTCACCCACTCGCATCCGGACCACCGCCCGCTCGCGGCGCGCCTCGCCGCACGCACGGGAGCGACGGTCCGCTGTTTCGATCCCTCCGGCGGTGACGACGCTGCGCGGGCGTTGCGAGACGGGGACAGCGTGCACGCGGATGAGGTCGCGCTGATCGCCGTGCACACCCCCGGACACACGCGCGATCACCTCTGCTTTTTCGATGCGCAGTCGCGTGTTCTCTACACCGGTGACCACATCCTGAGCGGGACCACCACGGTCATCCATCCCGGCGAAGGGGACATGTCCGATTACATGGGCTCGCTGCGGCGCGTGCACGACCTGTATCCCCTGACGATCTACCCGGGTCACGGCGAGCGAGTCGACGATCCCGCAAGCTTGATCAATGAGTACATCGAACATCGGATGCAGCGTGAGGCGCAGGTGCTCGACGCCGCGCGCTACCACGCGACATCCTTTGCGCCGATGGACCTGGTGCCCGACATCTACGCGGGGTACCCCGCAGAGGTCTACCCGCTCGCAGCCTGGACCATCGAGGCGCACCTCGAGAAGCTGACGCTCGAGCGTTTGATCGACCGCGTCGGCGACGCTGCGGAGACCGGGAAGACCCGCTACATCGCTCGCCCCGTCTGACCCTCAGCCGCGGCGGACCTTGCCGACCGAGGTGCGGTCGAGCCGCTCGACGATGATCACCTCGCGCGGGAGTTTGTGACGAGCGATCGCATCCGCTGCGAATGAGCGCAGCGACTCCAGCGAGGGCGGTGCAGCGCGGCGGCGCGGGACGACCCGCGCAACCACCCGCTGACCCCACTCTCGGTCGGGGCCCGCCGACACCATCACCGCGGCGACCCCGGCGTGCCCGGCGAGCGCCGCCTCGACCTCCGCCGGCCAGATCTTCTCGCCACCGCTCACGATCACATCGTCGAGCCGGCCCCAGACGCGCACGCTGCCGTCGGCTCCGACGTCGCCACCGTCTCCCGTGCGCAACCAGCCACCGGGCGCAAAGGCGGCTGCGGTGGCCACAGGATCGAATCGATACCTGCGCATCAGCGTGGGCCCGCGCACCAGGAGCTCGCCGGACTCATCCACGCGCACCTCGACGCCGGGAAGCGGTCGCCCGGCGTATACGACCCCACCGCACGTCTCGGTCATCCCGTAGGTCGGGATCACCGCGGCGCGTGCTCGCGAGGCCGTGGCCGCCAGCTCAGCGTCCAGGCCCGAGCCACCCACGAGGATCGCCCGAAACTGGCTCAGCGGGCTCCCCGCGTCGAGCAGCCGCAGCAGTTGGGTCGGGACCAGCGAGGTGAACCGGGCTGCCGGCACTGCGGCGAGCGTCGCCGGGGTGAGGCGGCGGCGAAAGCTGATGGGGGCGCCGAGCAGCAGGTGGCGGTAGAGCACCAGCAGGCCGCCGATGTGCGCCAGGGGCAGGCAGGAGAGCCACCTGTCCTCGCCACCAGCGCCGATGACGGCCGCTGAGGTCCGGACCGCCGCCGCCACACTGGTGCGTCCCAGTTCGACGAGACGGGGATGACCCGACGTGCCCGAGGTGGCGATGACCACGGCGATGGAGTCGTCGGCAGGCACGCCCGGGAGGCGCCGGACGCCGGCTTCGTCCACGCTGATGGTCGGCCGTGCCCGGGCGATCAGCGCGGCTCGCTCTCGATCCGAGAGCCTGACGTCGACGGGCAGCACTGACGCTCGGGCCTCGCTTGCGGCCCGCAGGATCGGCAGCCATCTACGCGATGGCGGCATCGCCAGCGCGACAACGTCGCCGGCGCCGATCACACGGCGCAGGTCAGTGGGCGGCACAGCGTCGAGCGTACCCCGGCCGCCAGCGCGCAGCCTCGCGGGATACCATCGAACGCGTCCGATTCGAGATCAGCGTGAGGTACATCGCATCGTGGAATGGGTGGCGGCCGGCGAATGGGAGGACATCCGATACGAGACCGCCGGCGGTATCGCAAAGCTGACCATCAATCGCCCGGAGGTGCGCAACGCGTTCCGCCCGACCACGCTGTTCGAGCTGGCCCGTGCCTTCGAGCTTGCTCGCGACGACCCTGACATCGGGGTCATCGTGCTCACCGGGGAGGGGCCCGACGCGTTCTGCTCGGGTGGCGATCAGCGCATCCGGGGTGACGATGGCTATCGCGACGCCACCGGGACCGGCCGGCTGAATGTCCTCGATCTGCAGGTCCAGATCCGCCGCCTGCCCAAACCGGTGGTCGCCATGGTCGCCGGCTATGCCATCGGCGGCGGGCACGTGCTCCACCTGGTGTGCGACCTCACCATCGCCGCGGAGAACGCCCGCTTCGGGCAGACCGGGCCGAAGGTCGGCTCGTTCGACGCCGGTTACGGCTCGGGGCTGCTGGCGAGGACCATCGGGCTCAAGCGAGCGAAGGAGATCTGGTTCCTCTGTGAGCAGTACGACGCGGCGACCGCGGAACGATGGGGGCTGGTCAATCGGGTTGTCCCGCTCGACCGCCTCGAGGATGAGACCGTGGCGATCTGCGAGCGCATGCTCGAGATGAGTCCACTCGCCCTGCGTCTGCTCAAGGCCGGGTTCAACGCCGACACCGATGGGCTGGCAGGCATACAGCAACTCGCGGGGGACGCAACCCTCCTCTACTACATGAGCGAGGAGGCCCAGGAGGGCCGGGACGCCTACGTGGAAAAGCGGAAGCCGGATTTCGCGAAGTTCCCGCACCGCCCGTGATCGCCGAGGCGGCACCTCCGCCGGGGCCGCTCGCCGTCTGGTGGATGGGGGCGCGACCACGAACGCTGGTCGCCGCGGTAGTGCCGGTCATGGTCGGCGCCGCGTGGGCGGGCCGCGCCGGCATCTCGATCCCGCGCTCGTTGCTCGCGCTCATCGTCGCTGTGGCGTTTCAGATCGGCGTCAACTACGCCAACGACTACTTCGACGGGGTCGGTGGCGTTGATACCCCGGCGCGAATGGGGCCGCGCCGCCTGGTGGCATCGGGACTGGCGCCCCCGCGCGCTGTGGCGGTGGCCGCCATCGTGATGGTGGCCGTGGCGGTGGTGGCGGGCCTGGTGCTCGCCTTCCTCACCACGCCGTGGCTCATCGTCGCCGGTGCGGCGTCGGTGTTTGGGCTTGTCCTCTATTCGGGCGGACCCAGGCCGTACGCGTCGAGCGGCCTTGGTGAGATCTCGGTGTTCGCGTTCTTCGGCCTGGTGGCCACATGCGGCACCGCCTACGTGCAGCAGGATCGGATCGACGCCAGCGTGCTCTGGCTCGCAGTGCCCGTCGGATTGCTCGCGTGCGCGCTGCTCATGGCCAACAACCTCCGCGACATCCCCACCGACACGCTCGCGGGCAAGCGCACGCTGGCGGTCCGCCTCGGCGCGGCTCGGAGCCGCGACCTGCTCGTCGCGATGGTCGCGATCGCGCTGGTGCTGCCGGCTCTCGGAGCGCTGCTCCGTGAGCTGCCGCCCCTGACCGCGCTCTCCGCGCTCACCGCGATGCTCGCGGTCGCACCGCTGCGGACGGTTCGCAAGGCCGAGGGGCGGGCGCTCGTTCCGGTGCTGATCGGGCTCACCCGCCTCGAGCTGGTGTTCGGCATCGTGCTCGCGGCTGCGCTGCTGGCGTCGTGAAGCGTCTGCAGTTCCGCGTCGAGCTCCGCCATCCGGTCATGGGTGTGACCGAGCGGAGCGGCTACCTGCTCGAGGGACCGGCGGGCTGGGGTGAATACTCGCCGCTGCCGAGATGGAACGACGCCGAGCGCGCGGCTGCGGAGCGTTCGGCGCTCGAGGCGGCGACGCTTCCCTTTCCCGCACAGGCACGCGATCGCATCGCCGTCAACGCGATGGTCCCGCGGCTCGCTCCGGACGTCGCCGCGGCGCTCGCACTCAGCTCGGGGTGCGCCACCATCAAGGTCAAGGTCGGTGACGCGGAGTCGGTCAACAGGGTCGCGGCGGTCCGGGCGGCATGCGGCCCTCGCGTGCGCATCCGTCTCGATGCCAATGGTGCGTGGGACGTCGACACAGCGCTGCGCACGCTCGCCCAGCTGCGCACCTATGACATCGAGTTGGTCGAGGACCCGGTGACCTCTCTCGAGGACCTGAAGACCCTGCGCGGCAGGGTGGGGATGGCGGTCGCCGCTGAATCCTCGATCAGGACCACGGCGGATGCACGCCGTCTCCACGACCTCGAGGCGGCCGACGCGATCGTCCTCAAGCCGCAGCGCATCGGCGGCATTCGTGAGGCGCTGCGCGCGGCCGATGCGAGCGGCCTCCCGGCGATCGCATCGAGCGCCCTGGAGACGTCGGTCGGTCTTGCCACCGTGGTCGCGCTCGCCGCATCGCTGCCGGATGCTCCGTTCGCCCACGGCGCCGGTACCGCGCTGCTGCTCGCCGACGACGTGGTCAGCGATCCGCTCGTCCCCGTCGACGGATGGCTGACGCCTCGCCGTCCGCACGTGGATGTGGAGTCGCTCGCACCCGCATGAGCGAACCCGGCGCCGGCGACGTCGCGCTGGCGTGCGTCAGCGCGATGCTCGACGAGTTGGTGCGCGGGGGTGTCGCGCACGTCTGCATGACTCCCGGGTCGCGATCGACGCCGATCGCACTCGCCGCCGCCCGACATCCGGGCGTCACCCTCCACGTGCATATCGACGAACGATCGTCAGCGTACTTCGGGCTCGGTGTCGCCGCCGCGTCGGACAAGCCGGTGGCGATGTTCTGCACCTCCGGCACCGCCGCGGCGAACCACTTCCCGGCAGTGGTCGAGGCCTTCATGGCGCGGGTGCCGATCATCGTGCTCACCGCGGATCGACCGCCCGAACTTCACGGTGTCGGAGCCAATCAGACGATCGACCAGCAGCGGCTGTTCGGCAGCTTCGTCAGGTGGTTCAGCGACGCCGGCGTGCCCGACCTGGGCGCGCGCGCCGGCCATCACTGGGCGGCCCTCGGTGCGAGAGCGATCGCCGAGGCAACCGGTGACCCACCCGGGCCAGTGCACCTGAATCTGCCGTTTCGCGAGCCGCTGCTGCCCACTGCCGAGCTCGCCGGCGCGGCATCGGTGGTTGGGGGGCCCACTGAGATGTCGTCGCGTGAGGCGCGCCCCGACCGCGTCGCGGCTTTCACCCGTGAGGTGGGCGGCGGGCATCGCATCGTCGTCGTGGCGGGACGCCTACGCACCCCTCCGCCGGGAGTCGTGGAACTGTGTGCCGAGCGCGGATGGCCGCTGCTCGCGGAACCGGTGTCGGGTCTGCGCGCCGGCGCACCGGTGGGTCTCGCGCATGGAGCGCTCACTGCCGGCGCGTTGCTCGCCGCAGATGCCGGCTTTCGTGAGGGCCACCGCCCCGATCTGGTGATCCAGCTCGGCGCGACGCCAACTTCGCGTGGCGTCCAGGAGCTGGTGCGCGCGGCGGACCGGTTGGTGATCATCGACCCCGACCGCCTCGTCGCGGATCCCGATCGTCGCGCCGCGCTCAGAGTGGAATGCGACCCCGCGGTCGCATTCGCGGCGCTGCGCGCCCGCGGCACGTCGGCGCCGCCTGCGAACCCGGGTTGGGCTGACGGCTGGTACGCGGCCGACAGCGCCGTGCGCGCGGCTGTTGACGCACGGCTCGACGGATGGGACGAGCCGTTCGAGGGACGGATCGCGCGCGACCTTGCCGCCGCCGTCCCTGATGGTGGGGTTCTCTTCGCGGGATCGAGCATGCCGATCAGGGATGTCGATCAGTATATGGCGCCTCGAACAGGCCTCCGAGTTCTGGCCAACCGTGGCGCCAGCGGCATCGACGGGACGGTGTCGACGGTGTTGGGCATCGCTGCCACGGGCGAGAAGACCTATGGGCTACTTGGTGATCTCGCGCTCCTTCACGACGCCGGCGCGCTGCTGTGGGGCGCGCGTCGCAGCCGGGCCGCGGTGCTCGTGGTGGTCGACAACGACGGTGGCGGGATCTTCTCGCTGCTCTCCCAGGCGGCCCTTCCACGCGATCAGTTCGAATTGCTCTTCGGCACGCCCCACGGGCTCGACCTCGAGGCCATCGTCAGGTCGTCGGGCGCCGGCGTGCGCTCCATCGACATGGCCCAGGTCCTCCTCCCCGCGGTTCGCGAGGCCGAGGCGTCAGGCGGGGTGCAGGTGGTCCGCGTGCGCATCGACAGGTCGAGGTCGGTTGAGTTGCGCGCCGAGGTCGCGAGCACGGTCGCTGCAGCCGTTGACCGGTTGAGCCCTGGTCAGCCCTGACCCGGCTCCGCCCCGAGCGCTCTGAGCAACACGCCGAACTTCGCCTCGGTCTCGAGGTCCTCGGCCGCGGGGTCCGAGCCGGCGACGATGCCGGCGCCCGCGAGGAGGCGCGCGATCGACCCGGAGATCTCGGCGCACCGCAGCGTCAGCGCCCATTCACCGTCACCACGAGCATCGACCCATCCGACCAGGCCGGCGAAGAACCGGCGGTCGAATCCCTCGAGGCGAGTGATCAGATCCGCGGCAGCAGGACGTGGCGTCCCGCAGATCGCCGGCGTGGGATGCAGTGCTGCGGCAATCGTCAGCGCATCGGGGGCGTCCGGTTTCAAGGTGCCGCGTACCGAGGTCTGGAGGTGCCAGAGGGTCGACGTCGAGGTGAGAGACGGCTCGGGGTCGACGGAGAGCTTCGAGCAGAACGGAGCCAGCGCGTCGGCCACGGCCTCAGCGGTGATCCGGTGCTCTCGCTGCTCCTTGACGGTGTCGAGCAGCTGCCGAGCGATCTCGACGTCCCGCGCTCGGTCTCGGCTGCGCTGGGCCGTTCCCGCCAGCGGGTCGCTCGACACCCTCATGCCCCGACGGCGTACCAGCAGCTCAGGAGACGCTCCCACCAGGCTCGAAGCTCCACCCGGAAGCGCGACGAGAAAGACGTAGGCGCCGGACTCGGCCGCACAGAGACGGCGGGCGACCACACGCGGGTCGATGGGCGAGTCGGTCTCCACCACGAGTGACCGCGCCAGGACCACCTTCTCAACCTCGCCGGCGTCGATCGCCTCCAGCGCCGTGGACACCGCGGCCTCGTATTCGACCGGGAGCGGGTCCGGGATCAGCGCGATAACTGCCCATGCCGGCTCGGCCGGTGAGTCGACATGCGTCCGCTCCCCCCGCATCGCACGCTCGGACACCCGGAGCACCGCATCGCACGAACCGTCGAAGGGCAGCGCCCCCATGGCGATCCCGATCCCGTCCACCTCTCCGAGCATCTTCTGGGTCAGCGACGCCGCGCGACCGACATGGCCGGCTCCGGCCGGCACCACCACGGTCCGCGATCTGCCGATTGCGGAAAACGCCTTGCCGCTATGCCGGATCACCACCGTGGTCCTGTCGCCGAACCCCTCGAAGAGGTCGCCGCCGATTGCTTCGGCGGGGGTTTCGGGCGCTGCGCGAATCGTGGTCATCACCTGGTTCCGATGATGAGCTGGGCGGCTCCTGCGCCGAGGACGATCCGCCGGCAGCGCGTGAACCCGGCATCCTTAAGCAGAGCCAGGAGCGCTTCGGGCGGCGGCAGATATGCCGTCGACTTGGGCAGGTACCTGTAGGCCGCTGTGTCCGAGAGGAGCCCCCCAATCAGTGGGACGACCCTCTGGAAGTAGAGCGCGTGCAGACGGCGGAGCACGGGATTGGGCGGCTCGGACACTTCGAGAAAAACCGCGCGCCCGCCCGGTCGGATCACCCGCGCGGCCTCATCGAAACAGGCAGGGATGTCGACGACGTTGCGCAGCGCGAAGCCGCTGATCGCCCCGTCGACCGAGCCGTCGCGAAGCGGCAGCCTGAGCGCGTCCGCCCGCACCAGTGGTGCCGACGTGTGCGCCCTGGCAAGCATGCCCGCGGCGATGTCGACGCCCACTGCATCGAGCAACGCCCGCTCGAGGACTCGGCAGAGGTCGCCGGTGCCGCAGCCGATGTCGACGACACGAGCGCCAGGGACGAGCCGCAGCTCGCGCACCGCTCGCCGCCGCCAGCCGGCATCGAGTCCCAGGGTCATCACCCGGTTGACGAGCTCGTAGCGAGGCGCGATCCGGTCGAACATCTCCTCGACGGCCTGCGCCTTGCGCTCGCCGATGGGGAGTTCGGCCGCGGTCACGAAACCACTCTAGCAAGCCGTACTCTGCGGGTTGAGTCCTCAGATCGTCGGTGCTCGTCTACCCTGGCAGCCATGGAAGTGACGACCACAAGCACGCCGGCGGCGGTATCCGAGGCCCTTCCGGGTGCGGCACGCACCACCGATGCGGTCAAGGTATACGGACGCGGCGACGCGATGGTGCGCGCCCTCGACGGCGTGACGGTGACCTTCGCCAAGGGGCAGTTCAGCGCGATCATGGGCCCGTCGGGCTCAGGGAAGTCCACCCTCCTCCACTGCCTCGCCGGCCTCGACCGGCTCACATCCGGGACGGTGCACATCGGCGAGGTCGAGCTCGGCAGCCTTGGCGACCGGCAGCTCACGCTGCTGCGTCGATTGCGCGTCGGTTTCATCTTCCAGTCGTTCAACCTGGTCCCGACGCTGTCGGCGTACGACAACATCGTCTTGCCGCTCACCATCGCCGGGCGCAAGCCCGACGCCGCAGCGCTCGCGGAGATCGTCCGCATCACCGGCCTCGGTGATCGACTCAAGCACCGGCCGAATCAGCTGTCGGGCGGCCAGCAGCAGCGCGTCGCGGCCGCGCGCGCGCTGGCGAGCCAGCCGGAGATCATCTTCGCCGACGAGCCGACCGGCAACCTGGATTCGCGCGCCAGCGGTGACCTGCTCGACTTTCTCCGGCACGCTGTGTCCGAGCTCGGGCAGACGATCATCATGGTGACTCACGATCCGCTCGCCGCCGCTCACGCCGACCGGGTGGTGTTCCTCGCCGACGGTCGGGTCGTCAGCGAGATGCACGGGCCCACCGCGGACAGCGTGCTCGACGTCATGCGTCATCTCGGTGAGTGACCGGGTAACAGTGCGCTGATGCTCGGGGTCAGCCTGAGAAGCCTGCTCAGCCACAAGCTCCGGCTGGCGCTCACCACCATCGCGGTGATCCTTGGCGTCTCGTTCGTCGCCGGCACCTTCATTCTCACCGACACGATCAACGCCACATTCACCAGCATCTTCAACGCAGCCAACGCCGGCGTCGCCGTGACAGTGCACGGCCGTCCGATCGCGGGCGACACGGGAGGCATCGGGGGCGGTCAGAACCATCCCGTCCCGACCTCGCTGCTCTCCACAGTGCGATCGGTTCCCGGCGTCAAGAACGCGGTCGGCAACATCTTCCGGCCCGGCGCAACGCTGATCGGCAACAACGGAAAACCAATAGGAGGCAACGGCCCGCCGACCTTCGGCGCCAACTGGATCGCCGACAGCGCCATCTCCCCGTACCATCTGCGCAGCGGGACTCCGCCACAGCAGGCCAACGATGTCGTCGTCGATGCAGGCACCGCGTCGAAGAACGGGCTGGTCGTCGGGCAGACGCTGGCGATCGTCTTCGCGGGCGGGGTCGAGCAGCACTTCAACATCTCCGGGATCGCCGGTTACGGCAGCTCCGACAACCTCGCCGGGGCAACCATCGCGCTCTTCACCGAGCCGACCGCAGAGCAGGTGCTCGACGGTCAGGGCAAGTACGACAGCATCCTGGTCAGCGCCGACAACGGTGTGACCGACGTGGTGCTTCGCGAGCGATTGGCCAAAGCACTCCCGAGCTATGCGGTTGCGGAGACGGGGCAGGCCGCGGCCGCCGCAGCCGAGCAGAGCACCCAGGCGACGATCAGCACCTTCATCGGCACGCCCCTGCTCGTGTTTGCGTTCATCTCGCTCTTCGTCGGCTCGTTTCTGATCATCAACACCTTCAACATCCTGGTCGCCCAGCGCACCCGTGAGCTCGCGCTGCTGCGCGCGCTCGGGGCGACGCGAGCCCAGGTCATGGTCTCGGTGCTCGTCGAGGCCGCACTCACCGGTGTGGTCGCATCCATCCTCGGCTTCTTCGTCGGCATTCTCATCGCGCGGGCACTGCTGTCACTCTTCGGGACCGCCGCGAGCACCGCTGTGACGCTGCTCCCTCGGACGTTCATCATCGCCGTGCTTGTCGGCACGATCGTCACGGTGATCGCGGCGACCCTCCCGGCGCGGCGCGCGACCCGGATCGCACCCGTCGCGGCGCTCGCCGAGGCACTGCCGGAGACACAGGAATTGCCACGGCGGCGGATCGTCATCGGAGTGGTGATCTTCGTGCTCGGGTGCGCCGCGCTCGCGGCCGGCCTCTTCGTCTCCAGCGGCTCACGGCTGCAACTCATCGGTGCAGGTTTCCTCGGGGTGTTCCTGGGCGTCGCGCTGCTGGCTCCCGTGCTGGTCGTACCGGTTGCAACGGCACTCGGATGGCCGGTTCGCCATCTGCGGGGCGCGGCCGGCCTGCTCGCCGGCGAGAACGCGCGGCGGAATCCGCGGCGCACCGCGCTGACCGCGGCGGCGCTGATGATCGGTCTCGCGCTGGTGACGTGCGTCGCCGTGCTCACCGACTCGGTGCGCGTGTCCACCAACAACGCGATCGAAGGCGCATTCCGCGCGGATTTCATCGTCTTCGAGCAGGGACCTGATTTCAACACCCAGGCCGCGGATGCCCTCAGGCAGGACCCGGCGCTGACCGATGTCACCGAGGTGCGAGGCACGTCGGTGCTCATCGGTGGCAGCTCGCAGAGCATCGCCGGCATCGACCCGGCCAACCTCGCGAGCGTGCTGACGTTGAACATGATCTCGGGGAGCGCATCGACGATCACGTCGACCAACACCGCGATCGTCGACTCCACGCTGGCCACCGCGGCGGGCGTCCGCGAGGGTGACACCGTGACCTTCAACTTCCCTCAGGGCGCAACGGTGCGCATCAGGGTCGGCGGCATCTATACGGCCAATGCCCTGGTAAGCGGCTATATGGTTTCGCTTGCGACCATGCTGCCCAATGTTCCCGCCGCTCGGGACAGTCTCGTGCTCGCCAATGCCGCCGCGGGAACTTCCACGACTCAGGCGGAGCGGGCCCTGCACCAGGACGTGAAGGCATTCCCATTGTTGATGGCGATGAGCCGCGCCGAATATCGCAGCTTCGTGGGCGCGTCGCTCGATAGCTTCCTGAACCTCATCTACACACTCCTGGCGTTCGCGATCATCATCGCCGTCCTCGGCATCGCCAACACGCTGATCCTGAGCGTCCTCGAACGCACACGCGAGATCGGGGTATTGCGTGCGCTCGGGATGACGCGGTCACAGACACGCTCCATGGTGCGCTGGGAGTCGGTGATCATCTCGCTGCTCGGGGCTGTGCTCGGACTCAGTGTCGGCCTCGGACTCGGTGTGGCGGTCAGCGCGTCGCTGCATGACCTTGGGATCACCCAGGTCGCTGTACCCGGCCTCAACCTGATCCTGTATGCGATTGTCGCCGGAGTCTTCGGTGTCGTGGCTGCCATCTTCCCCACCATCAGAGCGTCCCGGATCGACATCCTCCGAGCGATCACGACCGAGTAGCGTCGCCGAGAGAGCAGTCGCCGCGCGCGGCAGGAGGCGTCAGCACGCCTCCTGCCGACCACGCCTGGTGGCAGTTGCTAGTGAGTGCTCAGCGGGATGCACTCGCCCCGGATCGCGCCGAAGACGATGTTCGGCGGTTGGGCCGAGTCGCCGAACTGGGCGACCGGGACGTTGTTGAAGCAGGCCAGGTTGCCAAACACCTGGTTGTTGGCCACCTCGGTGGCGTCCGAGTTGGCGAACTGGTTGCCGGTCACGGTGGCGTTGCCCATGATGATGTTGCGGAACACGCCGAACCAGCACGACCGCAGGCCGGAGACGTGCAGGCTGCCGCTGATGACGTCGTCCTCGGCGTCAGAGAAGACCCCGAAGTTGAAGGGCCCGAAGCCTGGGGTGCAATTGACGCCGCCACCGCCGCCGCTGTAGGAGACGTTGCCCCCGATGATGTCGCTGTGGAGGATGACCCCCAAAGCCCCGTCCGCATTGACGTTCCCCTTCACGGCGTCAAAGGTGGTGTTGACGCAGCCGGCGTGGGGTTCGCAGCCGAGCAGGAGTGTCGCACCGTGGCCAACCCGGACATCGCCCTTCACAAGCCAGGTCGCGTCGCCCTCAGGGGCCCCCGGTGCAAAGGCTGGGTAATTCGCCGCCAACACCGCACCCTTGGCGACGTTCACGTCACCGGTAACGATCACGTTGCCGCTGGGCGGGCCCAGACAGAACCCAACCACCCTCACTGACGAGTAGGTCCCCGGAGCGATCGAGCCCGGCGCGCGAGTGTCCCGGAACACGTCAACCCTGAGGACGACACCGCGCCCACCGAGCTCGTACCAAGGACAACGAGCGGCAGAGTCGCGACCAGGGCTAACAGCGATCGCAATCCCTTCATTTCGGACCCCCTGAGCTGGCCACCCCCGAATGGCGGTGAGTGTGCGAACTCTACGCCCGCGCTTGCATGCATGTCTCGAGTGCACCGTGCGGCGCACACGTCTCGAAACTTCCACGCCGCCTGGTTGCGGCGGTGACGTCAGGTTGGACGGCCACGTGCGGCCGCACGTTCCCAGCGCTGCTCGATCCGCCCGAATCTCCAGATCGCAAGCGCCGCGGCCCAGGTGACCACGAAGAGCCCGACGATGATGAAGCCGGCTTGATTGATGTTGAAGCTGGACATGAACTTCCAGAAGCCGCCGGAGAGATTGAGCTGCGCGGCCAGCAGACCAAAGATCTCGATGGTGCCGATCAACATCGCGACCGCAACCGACAGGCCAGTGATGGTGATGTTGTAGTACACCTTGCGCACCGGCTTGGAGAACGCCCATCCGTAGGCGAAGTTCATGAACGAGCCGTCGAGAGTGTCCAGCGTGGTCATGCCCGCGGCAAAGAGGATGGGCAGGCTCAGCACCGCGTACCAGGGGAGGCTCGCGGTGGCAGCGCCGGCGGTCGCTGCAAGCAGCGCGACCTCGGTTGCGGTGTCGAACCCAAGCCCGAAGAGCACTCCCACCGGGTACATCTGCCAGGGGCTGCGGATTGACCGCATGAGTTTGCCGAAGAATCGCGTCATGAGTCCGCGCGCATTCAACTGCTGCTCGAGTTCCTCATCGTTGTAGCGGCCGCGGCGCATCTCGAGAAAGACCTTGACGATGCCGACGAGGATCACCAGGTTGAGGATGGCGATCAGATAGAGAAAAGTGCCGGACACCAAGGTCCCGACGATCCCGCCGAAGGTCGCCACAGTTGAGTTGGGACTGCTCACCTGGCTGATGATCGCGCGCGCGGCGAACGTCAGCGCTATGCCCATTGCGAACACGACGCTCGAATGACCGAGTGAGAACCAGAAGCCGACCGACAAGGGTCGCTGCCCCTCGGACATCAGCTTTCGCGTGGTGTTGTCGATCGCGGAGATGTGGTCCGCGTCGAAGGCGTGGCGCAGGCCGAGGGTGTAGACGGTCACCGCGACGCCGATGCCGAGCAGCTTGGAGTGCTGGGGCAGGATGGCGACGATGAAGACGCCCCAGCCGACGACGTAGAGCCCGACGATAAAGCCGACCATGCCGCCGACCCGGCCCCATTCACGTGGAGTCAATGCGCCGCGGACCCGGGTCCAGCGAGACGGCGTTGCGGCCATGGGTTTCCTCCTCAGTTCCCTCAACGTCAGGAGCCGACCCAGCGTATCAAAATGCGACCAGCACGCAACAGCGTCCTGGAGCCATCTGCCTCCAGGGTGCCCTCGCGAGCTGGGCTACGCCTATCCTTTGCATATGGCCTCGACCACCGTGGATGAGCTCGTCGCCCAGTTGCGAGACGGCGGTTCGCGCGTGACCACGGCCAGGCGATTGGTGCTGACCGCCCTCGTCCAGGGGGCGAGCCATCCGACGGCGGAGGAGCTCCTCGCCGCGGTCAGGAAGCTGGCGCCGGACGTCCACCCCTCGACCGTCTATCGCAACCTCGAGGAGCTCGAACGCCTCGGGGTGGTGATCCACAACCACCTTGGGCACGGCGCCGCCACCTATCACCTCGCCACCGAGGCTCATGGACATCTCGTCTGCGAGGTGTGCGGCGACACCATCGAGGCTCCTGAAGACCTCTTCGAGGCTATGGCCGAGGGCGCCCAGCGACGCCTGGGGTTCGAGCTTCGCCCGTATCATTTCGCGGTGCTCGGGGTCTGCTCCGGCTGCGCCAAACTCGCGGCGGCGCCTGAACAGCGTCTCTAGTCGACGGCCCGATGGTGCTCCGGCACCAGGCGCTCGACCTTCAGAAACTCCGGTGGAGCGTGGTCGACCTGGAGAGTGGTGTGCTCGAGGTGAAAGCGCTCGGCGAGAAAGCGCTCGAGCTCCAGCCTGATCGCGTGACAGTCGTCCTTTGGGTGCACGAGCACGTGCGCCGAGAGCGATGGGAAGCCCGACGTCAGCTCCCACACGTGCAGGTCGTGGACGTTGACGACGTGAGCGTGATCCGCGAGCGCCCCGCCGATCTCCTCGGGATCGAGGTCGGCGGGCGCCGCCTCGAGCAGCACCCGGCCCGCCTTGGCCAGCAGCACCACCCCGGCATAGGTCATGAGGCCGGCCACCACCAAGGACGCGACCCCGTCCGCACGCTCGAAACCGGTGGTGACGATGACGATGCCCGCGACGAGCGTGCCGATCAGCGCGTAGAGATCGGTGAGGATGTGCCGGAAGCTCGCCTCGATATTGAGGCTCCTGCGATTCGCTCTCGAGAGCTGCCAGGTGACGCCGAGATTCACGACGATGCCTGGGGCCGCGACGGCGATGACCGCGCCGCCCTGCACGGCGGGCGGCGAGGCGATCCGCAGCGCGGCTTCGAAGACGAGCACAGCCGCCAGCACCAGCAGGGTCGCGCCACTGACGAGCGCCGCGAGGATTTCGGCGCGCTTGAGCCCGAAGGTGAGCCCGCCCCTGGGCGGCCGTTGCGCGAGGCGCAGGGCGATGAGCGACACAGCGAGGGCGGCGACATCGGAGAGCATATGGGCCGCATCGGAGAGCAGCGCCAGGGACCGGGCCAGGATCCCGACCAGCACCTCGGCCACCATGAAGAGCGCGATCAGGCCGAGAGCGGCAAGCAGGGATCCTTGATCGCCCTCAACCCTGACCGGGTGAGCCTGCGTTCCATCCCTGCGTGCGGGTGCTGACACAGATTCACCCTACCTCCGCGCGGCCTACCCCAACCGCTTCACGTGACCCCCTGTGAGGGTTAGCTCACGTCCCACCACAGCGTGACCAACGGCTCACGGGGCGGACGGGCCGACCAGAGCCCATCCTCGTGGACCAGGCGGTTACCCAGGGCAGCGGCGACCTCGGAATCGCGCGCCGGATCGAGACACAGACGGCGGCGGATCCACGCGATCGCGTCCTCACGACGCGCGAACCCGCCGGCGCCGCGCTGCTGGATCGCCGCGTGCCGGCGCACCGGCAAGCCGAGATCTCGGAGGAGGGAGACGGCGTCGCCGGCGTTCGGACGCGTGGGCCGTTCCAGGTTGTGAAAGTGCAGCCAGAGGTCGGCCATCCAGGAGGTCGGGTGGCGGTTGGTGATCTCCATGACGACACGCCTGCGGGCGTGCGCATTCAGCGCCATGGCAAAGGGCGCAAGGTCGCCGACGTTGTAGGCGACGTGATTGCAGACCACGACGTCGGCGACCGGTGCGCGCCGTGCCACCGCCGGCCATGCTCCCTTGATGGTTCGCGCCGCCACCCCCACGCGCCGCGCCTGGCGGCGAAACTCATGCAACGACTCGGCCGACGAGTCGACGCCGACGATGAGCGCGCAGCGCGGAACGAGCGGTAGCGACGCCGCTCCAGCGCCCGCACCGACGTCGAGCACCGATCCCTCAGGGGTGAGGGCGTCGCGCGCTCGACGATTCGAGAACGTCAGATCTCCCGGGAGCGCGCGCTCGGCGCGAGTCCGGAAGGGTTCGATCGGCAGCCGCCACGGCGATTCCGGAGCCGCAGCGAGAATGGCTTCGGGCAACGCCCACTCGCGCATCGCGGCGCGCCATTGCTCGGTGTTCATCGGTCGATCATGCGACCTTCACTGCTAGGGTGACGCGGTGGCAACGTCGATGACCATTCGCGATGCGGTGCTGGACGAGATCTCGCAACTCGAGGCTTTGCAACTTCGTGCATCGCTGGTCGCGCCCGATTACCGTGAGGCGCTCGCCGCGCACCCGGAGGTCATCCACCTGCCGGCTGCGGACGTCAGCGAACGGCGCACGCGGGTCGCGATCGTCAACGGACGTGTCGCTGGGTTCTCGGTGGTGCGCCCGGCCCACGGCATCGCGTGCGAGCTGGACGGGCTGTTCGTCGAGCCCGACCTCATGCGCAGCGGCGTCGGCCGCGCGCTGGTCGACGACGTCGTCGAGCGAGCACGACCACGCGGCGTCCGCCGCATCGATGTCATCGCAAACCCCACGGCGATAAGCTTCTACACCAAGGTGGGGTTCGTCCGCGGTGCTGACGCCGCGACCCAATTCGGCCCCGCCTTCTGGATGCACCTGGACCTGCGACCGAGCAACGACATATAGCTGTCGACATATAGCTGTCGACACATCGCAGTCATCGATACAACGCGTGCACGCCCGCGGCGGTCGCGCACGCGGCGACGACCACCACCAGGAAGGGTGCTCGCAGCGCAACCAGCACGAGTGCGACGGCGAGGCCCGCGGCCCGCGAGTCGAGCAGCAGGTGATTGCCGGTTGCGAACGTGGATACCGCCACGAGTGCGCTCAGCAAGGCCACGGGCAGCGCCTCGAGTACCCGGCGTGCGATCGCAGATTCGAGCAGGCGCAGCGGCACCACGAAGCCGGCGAGCTTCAGCGCCGCGCATCCCAGCGACGCGACGATGACGGTGAGCCACAGCCTCATCGGTCGAACACGAGGAGCGCGGCGACCGCCGTCAGTGCTCCGATCAGAATCGGGGCGCCGATCGGCACCAATGGCACCGTCGCAATTGCGACCGCGGCCGAGCTCAGTGCAAGCAGGCGCATCCGCGCAGTGGTCAACCGCGGTGCGAGCAGTGCGGTGAATGCGGCCGGTCCCGCTACATCGAGTCCTGCCGTCGCCGGTGACCCGAGCGCGTTCCCGACCAGCGCCCCGACGATCGTCGACGCGTTCCAGAGCACGTAGACGGTGAGCGCCGTGGCCCAGAAGGCATACGCCGCATGGCCCGACGCCGACTCGGCTACCGCCATGGCGGTGCTTTCGTCGATGGTGGTCTCGGCCATGAGAAGGCGACGCCATCCCCGTGGACGGAACAGCGCGTTGATCCGAGCGCCGTACAGCCCGTTGCGCGTTCCCAGCAGCAGCGCAGTGCCGACAGCGGAGAACAGGGATCCTCCTCCGCTGATGATGCTCACCAGCGCGAACTGCGAGGCGCCGGAGAAGAGCACCAGTGAGAGAAGGCACACCTGCGCCAGATTCAGATGCGTTTCCACTGACACCGCGCCGAACGACAACCCAAAGGGCACGACGCTGGCGCCGATGGTCAGTGCGCGATTTCGAATTCGGCGGAGAGCGGCCCGCCGCGGTTCGGCGACTCCGTTTCGCTGCAGTGACATCGGCGGTACAGCGTAGGGAATGGCGACGTGACGCGGGGCCGGTGTCAGGCTGACGGAGGCCCGCCGATCAGGCGCTGGCGCACCTCGCGCATCCGCTCGTCGGTGTGATGCGGCATCTGCCATCGCGTCTCGAGCCACCAGGCGCATCCCGCCCTCGCCCACGGGCCGACCTTGGCGCTCGCCGCCGCCGGGTCCTCGGCTGAGGTCTCGCCGTCGACGATGACGTCGACATCGCCACGACCGCGTTCGGCGAGCCAGGCCCGAAGGTCGCGGACGTCGTCGGGGGCGGGCTCGCGGCCGGACAGTGTGAACTGGGGCACGACCCCATCGCAGCGCAGCACCCGCTGCATCGATCTCGGTCTCGGCCAGACTCCGACCACCCAGATCGGGATTCGCTCCTGCACCGGCCTGCCCACCTCGACGAGGTCGGCGCGCTGGCGATCGAACGTGAAGTGACGCCCGTGGTAGCTCGAACCACCCTCCCAGAGCACGCGGATCAGATCGATCCCCTCGTCGAGGTATTCCGCGCGGGTGCGGAGGTCGAGAACCTCACCGGTCTCGGGAAGTTCGGTATCGACCGCCCCGAGGCCGACGGTGAGAATCGCGCGCCCACCGGAGAGCTGGTCGAGGGTGACCACCTGGCTCGCGACCTTCCAGGGACGCCGCCAGGGCAGCGGCGTCAACATCGTGCCCAGCCTGACCCGCTGAGTCCTCGCCGCGATCGCAGCCAGCAACGTCCACGCGTCGACGCCGTAGGCCGCTTCCCACACGAAGACTCCGTCCCAACCGGCCTGCTCCGCGACGATCGCAAGCTCGAGTTGCTGGGTCGCGGTGCCGCCCGGCAGAACCACCCCGAAGCGCATCTGAGCTCAGCCCAGGCCGTGAAGGATGGCGGTCATGGCTGTGAGGATTCTCCATCGCCGGCGTTCCTTTCCGCCGTCGTTGCCCGTATTACCCGTGTGCGGTCCAACACGCTGACGCCCGTGGCGGTTGCCGCCGCGACTCTCTTGTGTGCCGGCTGCGCGCTGCCGGCGACATCGCCCAGCGCAACTCCGACGAACCCTCCCGCCACGCCAACCAGCTCGCCGACCGCGACGCCCATCCCGTGTTCGAACGCGATGGTCCTCGCCACCTGGAGCCTGGCGCAGCTCGCCGAGCAGACCGTGGTCATTCCAGTGAGCGAGACGAGTGTTACCTCCATCGCCTCTGAAGTGGCCGCGGGTGCCGGCGGCGTGATCCTGTTCGGATCGAGCGCTCCCGCGAACCTCGGTGCTCAACTGCGCACCCTTGACGCCACTGCTCAACACGGCATCGCGCCGTTCGTGATGACCGACGAGGAAGGCGGCGTGGTGCAACGCATGGCGAACCTGATCGGCTCCATTCCCTCCGCGCGCCAGATGGGCGCCACAATGTCGCCGGATCAGATCCGGCAGCTCGCAACCCTTGTGGGTCAACGCATGCGCGCAGCGGGGATCACCATGGACCTGGCACCGGTGCTCGACCTGGACGCGGGTCAGGGGCCGAACAACTACGACCCCGACGGCACCAGGTCATTCAGTCTCGACCCGAACATCACCGCTGCTGACGGGGCTGCATTTTCGGCAGGCCTTCAGGCCGGCGGGATCATCCCGGTTGTCAAACACTTCCCGGGATTGGGCAACGCAAGCGCCAACACGGATGTGAAGCCGGCGACGACGCTGCCGTGGAGCACGCTGCAGCACGCCGGGCTCATCCCGTTCGAGCGCGCGTTCGCGGCCGGCGCTCCGGCGGTGATGATCGCCAATGCGAGCATCCCGGGTCTGACCACGCTTCCGGCGAGCATCTCCCCCACGCTGATCACCGGCTTTCTGCGCAACCAGCTCGGCTACCAGGGTTTGGTGATGACCGATTCGCTCTCAGGCGGCGCGCTTGTGGACATCGGCTACTCGGTTCCGCGAGCGGTGGTCGCGGCGATAGCAGCCGGCGCCGACATGGTCCTGTACACAGCCGATGCAGCGAAGGTTGCGGCGCTCACCAGCACGACTGTGGCCGCGCTGGTGGCAGCGGTCGGCGCCGGCACGCTGGATCGGACACGTCTGGAGAACGCCGTCGCGCACATCCTCTCGGTCAAGGGCGTCAACCTCTGCACCGCAGGCTGACCCTCCACTGGCGCGAGACCTCAGCGGCTCACGCGTTGGTGTCGTCGGGTGGAACCTCGGTCGGGTCGGGAAACTCGGCGGCCGGCGAATCGATGTCCTGCCGATCAGGACAACTCGCGTCGAGGGTGTACGAGGTCATCGACAACGATCCGAAGGTGTAGCCGTCTACGAGCACGTCGAGTGTGCGACCGCTGACGCCCGCTGTGCCCGCAAGGTAAAGCAGCGGGAGGAAGTGGTCAGGAGTCGGCACCGCGAGCCGGAAGTCGGGGCGCGCATCGACGGTGAGGACCTCGGTCGGCGCCTCCTGCATCTTGCTGCGCACGGCCTCGTTGAAGCTGTGCGCCCAGCCATATCCGCCGTTCGGATTCCCGAAGTCCATGCCTCCCAGGTTGTGAACCACGTTGCCACTGCTGACGAGGAGCACGCCGGCATCACGCAACGGCGCGAGCCGGGCGCCCACATCGAGGTGGTAGTCGAACGGCTTGGCAGCATTGATGGACAGTTGCACCACCGGAATATCGGCGTCAGGAAAGGCATGCGCGAGGACCGACCACGTCCCGTGATCGATGCCCCAGCTGTCGTGATCGAGGCCCACCCACACCGGTTTCACAATCTCCGACACCTCCTCCGCAAACGCGGTCGACCCGGGTGCCGGGTACTGGAAGTCGAACAGCTCCTGCGGGAACCCGTAGAAGTCGTGAATGGTCCGCGGAGTCGGCATCGCCGTAACTGCCGTCGACCCGATGTACCAATGCGCGGAGACGACGAGAATCGCGCGAGGCCGTGGCACCGACGCTCCGAACGCCGCCCACGCTGCGGTGTAGCGATTGTGCTCGAGAGCATTCATCGGGCTGCCATGCCCGAGAAACACTGCAGGCATCGGAGAAGCATTGACGGCCATGACGCTCATGCTAGCGACCGTTGCAGCGACCCCCTGGGGTCTCAGGTTTTCAGTGACCCGGGAAGTGTGACCGGAACAGCCCGGCTAGCAGTCAGTGCAGGGAGCGAGCTCGTTCGGTCCGCGCTCGCCGACCGCGGCCCGGGGCACCAGGACGAAGTCGCGAGGAGCCCAGAATGCCGCCCACGCGCGATGGAACCGCCCGGGACCGCGCAGGCTGCGCAGCTCACGGCGCTGCTCAGCGAGCGCCCGCCCCATCATCGCGTGCTGCATGTGCTCCTGTTCCGCCACCATCGCCATCTCGCGAATCTGGGGTCCGTACATGGTCAACACCTCCGTTGTTGCATCACCACTCAATGTGGTTTACTAGTGACATCTTACCGCACGGACAATCACTTGTCAAATGGGTATACTGGTGACGATAACGACCCCAAGGCCCCCTTCCTGAGATGAGCGAACCCGAACCGCGTGCCCCCGCCCCTGGACCCCTGGAGCTCGTCCAGCGCTTCATCAACAGCCACGAGATGCCAGACGGCGACGATGCCCTTCGAAGCGGGCCGCTGGCCGGCGAGTGGTTGCAGCGCACCACCGGGACGGCACTGGCCGTGACCGAACGGGACCGCGAGCGGCTGGTCGCGACTCGGGAGGCGCTGCGCGATCTTCTCGAGGCACACACCGGTGAGAACGTGGACCCGGCGGTGGCTGTGAGACTGGAGAGGCTGCTGAGCCGCGCTCCGCTGCGCCCCGTCCTGTCGTCGCGGGGCGCGACCCTCGCCGTCGACTGCGATGGGGTGGACGGTTTTCTCGGCGCTATCTCGGCGGCGATGGTCGAGGCAACCCTGGTGGGAACATGGGACCGCCTCAAGGTGTGCGCGAGCGACACGTGTCGCTGGGCCTTCTACGACCGTTCGAAGAACGGCTGCAGCTGCTGGTGCTCGATGCGCTCGTGCGGTTCGAGGGAGAAGGCGAGGGCCTACCGGGCCCGGCGCCGCCCGGCCGTCACACCTCCCGGCGGCGGAAGTTCCAGACAGCCAGCGACATGATGAGCACCACCCAGCAGGCGGTCCAGACCATGAAGGCGACTGACGGCGGGGATTGCACGAAGAACGGATTCCCCGCACGTTCCGTTGTCGCTCCGAGCACATCCCGGTAGAGCACCGGTTCGAGCTCGTACACCGAGCCTCTCCAGAGTGCATCGGTCGGCAGCAGCAGCTGGCTGACCGTGCCCGCGTTGGCGATGCCGGCGTTGCCGAACACCTCGCCGATCGCACCGGCGATGCCGCCGATCCAGGCGACGAAGAACAGCACCAGCGCGATGACCCCCGCGGTCATGCCTGATAGCCACGTGCTGAGCACCAGGGCGAGGGACATGACCACGATCCCCTCGGCTGCGAGGTACCCGCCGAGTCCGACCGGGCCAGGAGGGACGTAGTTGGTGGTGAACGCGACCACGAGCAGCTCCAGGGCGGTGGTCGCGCCCACGTAGACCACGATGAGCGCGGCGAATCCGAGCCACTTGCCGACCACCACCTGGTAGCGGCTGACCGGGCGGGCGAGTATCGCCAGCGCCACTCCCGACTCCACCTCGCTCGAGATCGACGGCGACGCCACCACCACCGCACTGAGGGCGAGGACAGCGCTGAACATGAACTCGACGAGCACCAAGACCTGAGAGGTCGCCAGCCGGAGCTCACTCGCCGGGATCGGCGTGCCATCGCGGGTCGTGAGCGTGGTCAGGTGCTGAAATCCCCACCCGGTGAGCCCGATCACGATCAGGGTCAGGATCGCCAGGGCAAGCAGGAGCCGTCGCCGCGCGGCCTCCCGAATGGTGAGCCGGGCGATCGTCAGCGCTGCCATCGCCGCTCCTCGGCGCTGAGCAGGGCGAGGAATCGCTCCTCGAGCGTCTGACGCACCGGTTCGACCGCATAGACCCGAGCGCCTCCAGTCACCAGCTCCGCGACCAGGTCGGGCACTGTGTCCGCATGAACGCCGTCGACGATGACCCATCCGTCGTGCTCGTTGACAGCGCCGCGCCGTGCCAGCGCGGCACGGACCGCATCGGTGACGCCGGTCAGACGCATGCGCACGCCGCCGGTCCCGAGCAGTTCGTCAAGACCCCCGGTCGCGAGGACGCGACCGTTGGAGACGATCGCCACGCGGTCGCATACCTGCTCGACCTCGCCAAGCAGGTGTGAGTTGAGGAAGACGGCACACCCGCGATCGCGAAGGCGGCGGATGATCGCGCGGGTATCGGCGCGCCCGACCGGGTCCAGTGCTGACGTCGGCTCATCGAGGATCACCAGGCGCGGGTCGCCGAGGAGCGCCACCCCGAGCCCCAGGCGCTGCTGCATGCCCTTGGAAAACGTCTCGACCCGTGCGTCCGCGTGGCCGGCGAGGCCGACGGTCGACAGCGCGTCGGAGATCTGCGCGGGCCAGTCGCTGCGTTCGACCTCGGCCAGCTCGCAATGCAGGGCCAGCACCTCGCGGGCGCTGAGCCACGCCTGGTAGCGGAAGAGCTCCGGCAGGTACCCCACCCGGCTCCGCGTCTCGCGATCGCCGGCGCGGCGTCCCAGAACCCAGGCCTCACCACCGGTCGGCCGGGTGAGCCCGAGGAGCAGCTTGACGGCTGTGGTTTTCCCGCTGCCGTTGGGACCGAGGAATCCGAAGACCTCACCGGGGGGCACCACCATGCTCAGTCCCGAGAGCGCGACGGCGGCCCCGTAGTGCTTGGTCAGCTCGAGCGTCCGCACCGCCGGCTCATCGGCGCCTGCGACGGGGGTCGGGCCGGCGGGCATCAGTGCAGCGAACGGGCGATCCCGAGCACCTGGTTGGAGCTGAGCGTTCCCGCAACTGCGTACACGATCCCATTGTGTTGCCAGAGCACCAGACTCCCGATCTGCGTCGAATCGCCGACGAGCACTCCCGAGGCTCCGTTGACGTCGACGGTCGACGCACTCGCCAGGTCGATGGGGATCGGTACCGGGACTGTCTTGGTCGGATCGCCGATCGCTCGGATCTCCGAGACGACCGTGGCAGGAATTCCCGGCAGGGAGAGCAGATAGGTCTCGAGCTGTTTGACGGTGACGCCGGTCGACGAGACCGTGGGTGTGCGCGATGCCACGACGATCACGCTGGTGCCGCCGGACGGCAGACCGCCTCCCTGGAAGAGGGCCGCGAGATCGAGACCGTACGAGATCACCACCGCGGGAGCGATCGAGACGGTGAGCGTGCTCCCGCCCAAGCCCCTCGGCATGGGTGGCAGCTGACCGCCGGCTCGTGACGCGGCTGCGCGCGCCAGCTCGGCGTTGAAGGTGAACGACACCACTGTGCCGGAGACAACCGCATACGAGGGCGCCGCACTCGCGCCGCTGGGAAGATCCGCGACCGCCGGAGGAGTCAGGCCGGCCGCAAGCCCCGCCGCGGCCGCATCGGGTTCAGGCTGGATGTTCGGCGACGATCCCGCGTGGATGGCGCCGTAGCTGGCAAGCCCGGCAAGGGAGCGGATATCGGCGCTCGTGACCGGAACCGGCGCGAATTGCTTGGGCTGGAAGAGGCTGAGAAAGTCCTGGGCCCCACCGCTGACGACCAGGGCGACACTGGCCACCGCTGCAACCGCCACGCCCGCCATGACCCGGCTGGCTCGGGCGCTCCTGGTGCCGATGCGCGCCGGACGGCGGCTGCGCCGGATTGCGGCACCATCAGCAGCGGTCGCCGCCCCGCTCTCAGCCAGGCGCGCGCGGGCTGCGTCCAGGTTGATCGATGGATCGTGGGCAGCGAAGGTCGCGAACGCCGTGGCGGCGTCGGTCTCGATGGCCGTGAGCCGCTGCTCGCACCGTGGACACGACGCGAGATGACGCCGTGCCCGCGGGTCGAGCGCGACCGGCTCGTCGAGGCTGCGTCGGAGCGTGCCGTCAGATGGATGCATCACCAATCTCCTTGCGAAGGCGCGCTTCGGCGCGCCGCAATCGCGTTCCTACCCCATTAACTCCAATGCCCAGGGCGGTCGCGATCTCCGCATAGCTGAGTCCGCTGTAGCGGAGAGCGAGGACCATCGCATGACGCCGGGGGATCCGAGCGAGCAATGCTTGGATGGCACGGCGGGTCTCGGCGGCCTCAACCGCGATCTGGGGATCGTCAGACGACGCGGGCCCCGCCACTGATCGTTCCTCGCGTGCGGAGCGGCGGCGCTCGGTGCGGATGACGTTGAGCGCTGTGTGCACCGCCGCAGCGTGGAGCCACGCGGGCGCCTTGGCTCCCGGGTCATCTCCGAACCGCCGGTGGAGATCGAGGAAGACGTCCTGCGCGACGTCCTCAGCGGCAGCTGGATCCGCGAGCACGCGGTTCGCGATCGCCGCCACCCTCGGGTACTCCTCGGTGAACAGCCGGTCGAATTCGGTCGAGGTACCGCTCGATGCCCGTGAACGCAGCGACCCGCCGTTCACGAACGGCACGGCGAGGGTGTGCGCGGCGCGAGAGTCGACCACATCACCTCAGCACCGCTGGAGGCCGGATTTGTGACAACCGCCGCGATGTGCCGGGTCGGGGGCGGCACTGAGTACCCTTCCGGGCGATGTCCGCCTCGATCGCCACCAGGGTCCGACGCGTCACACCGGGACAACTCATCGTGGTGGCAGCGTTCGTTGTGACGCTGTGCGTGATCGTTCGGAGAGGCGGTGATCCCGATATCTTCTGGCACATCGTCACCGGACAGTGGATGGTCGATCACCACCAGGTGATATCGCACGACGTCTTCACCTTCACCGTGCAGGGCAACCGATGGGTCGACCCGGAGTACATCACCGAGATCATCATCTACGCACTCTTCAAGGCCGCTGGCTTGACGCTCGTGTCCCTCGCGTTCGCCGCGGTCACCTTCATCGGATTCCTGCTCATCTGGATGCGGGTCCGCCTCGAGGCGAGCAACCCGCTGGTCGCCGCGATCACAATCGGCCTCGCGGCCCTGGCCGGCGCGGCGGTGTGGGGGCCACGCCCGCAGATGATCACGTTCGCCTTCAGCGGCCTGGAGCTGCTGTGGCTCGATCAGTACCTGCGTGCCAGGTCGCGGGCCATCTACTGGCTCCCGCTGGTGATGGTGGTGTGGGCGAACCTCCATGGCGGGTTTCTGTTCGGGCTGGTCCCGGTGGGCGTTGCGGTGGTCACGGAGGCGATCCATTGGATCCGGCGGGCCGACGTCGATACGCACCGGCGACGCACACGAAATCTCGTGCTGATCCTCATCGGATGCTTCGTCGCGGCATCGATCAACCCACACGGGATCAATATGTACGCCGACGTGATCCAACCGCAGTTCGCTGCGGTGCAGCAGAACTTCATCGCCGAATGGCAATCACCCAATTTTCATGTGCTCGAGGAGCGTGGCCTGGAGCTCATGCTGCTGCTCGTCCCGGTCGCGTTCACCCTTCGACGTCCCACGTTGTGGGAGGTTGGCGTGACCCTCGTGGTCTCGTACATGGCGCTGACCGCCGTGCGGCATGCGGCACTGTTCGTCGCCGTTGAAACTCCCCTGCTCATCTGGTCGTTCTCGGCGGGTTTGGAGCGGGTGCCGCACGTGAGCCGCGTGGCGGCGTGGATCGTGCCTCGATCGAGGGCGGTGCTGACCGCATCAGCGGCCGTCCTGGTGGTCGCGATTGCCGGCACCGGGCTCTTCGTGCGCTCGACACTTTCGGGTCAAGCCCGTGCGACGGCGGCGAACTTCCCGGTGGGAGCGTCCGACTGGCTGGCATCGCACCCGACGATCGGCACCAGGATGTTCAACCAGTACGGCTGGGGTGGCTATCTGATCTACAGGTTCTTTCCTGAGCCCACCCGCCGTGTCTTCTCGTTCGGTGACGCAACGCTGCTGGGGACGACCGTGATGCAGCAGATGAGCGACGTCGAGCTGGGGAGTCCCGATTGGCAGCAGATCTTCGCGCAGTACCGGATCGACTATGTGATCGACGTCCCAGCCGCGCCCGAGGTGCTGGCGTTGCAGGTCGACCCGCAGTGGACCCAGGTCTACAACGATGGGTTCGCGGTGATCCTGGTCAAGAACTCGGCCCTCGCCGCAGCAGCCTCCTGAAGCAGCTCGCAGGTCATCTCTCCGGAGCCTGCGGGAGCACCTCGTCGGCAACCAGACGCACGTGATCGAGGTCGGTGATGTCGAGGACCTGGAGGTAGAAGCGGTCCACGCCGGCGGCGGCGAAACGGCCGAGCTTGTCGAGCACTTCGGCAGGCGTGCCTGCGAGACCGCTGTTGCGCAGCTCGTCGACGTCGCGGCCGATCGCTGCGGCGCGCCGCGCGATCTCGGCATCGGTCCGGCCACAGCACAGGGTCTGCGCCACCGACCACCTCAGCGCCGCAGGGTCCCGCCCCGCCTCGGCGCACGCTCGCCGGACGCGCTCGTGGATGTCCCGAGAGTCTTCGATGGACCTGAACGAGACGTTGTATTCGTCGGCGAAGCTGACCGCCAGCCGAGCCGATCGAGCCCCGCCCGCTCCACCCATGACGATCGGCGGATGCGGGCGCTGGTACGGACGGAGATTGTCGGGTTCGAGGCGAACCGAGCAGGTGCGCCCCTTGAACTCGAACGTCGCGCCAGACGGCGCCGACCAGCAGCCGTGGAGGATCGCCAGCTGGTCCTCGAGCCGGTCGTATCGAGCAGGCAGTGGCGGAAACGGCAGGCCATAGGCCTCGTGCTCATCCGCATACCAGCCGGCGCCCAGGCCGACCTCGAGGCGGCCACCACTCATCTGATCGACCTGCGCCGCGAGGATGGTGAAGCTGCCAACAGCCCGGAAGGTCACCGGGGATACCAGGGTGCCGAGCCGGATCGTCCGCGTGTCCCTGGCGAGCCCAGCGAGTGTGATCCAGGCATCCGTATAGCCCGGAAGGGCGGTGCGGGCGCCGAACTTCAGGTAGTGGTCCGACCGGAAGAAGGCGTCGTACCCGCATTCTTCGGCGGTGCGGGCAACGGCCAGCAGGTCCTCGTAGGAGGCGCCCTGCTGCGGTTCGGTGAAGACTCGAAGTGACGTCACTGGTTCGGCGGTGAGGTCCGGCGCACCTCCTGCACCAGCCACCCGTTGCCATCGGGATCGCTGAACGTGATGAACGAGTTGTAGTCGAGACGCTCGGGATCCGGTCCCGAGATCTGGTTTGCTCCGTCGAAATGAAAGACGTCGGTGGCATCGACGCCGCGTCGCTTCAGCTCAGCGCCGGCTTCGCCGATATCGCCGACGATCAGGTGCAGTCCCTGGGCTGAACCCGCCGCGGCGTTTTTCATCAGCGCGATCGAGCACGCCGAGCCCGGGGGCGTGAGCTGGACCACGCGGAAGTCTTCGCCGGCACGATGATCGACATCCAGACCGAAGCCTGCCTGCTCCATGTAGAAGGCTTTGGCGCGATCGATGTCCGACACGGGCACCACCACCAATTCGAGCTTCCAGTCCACATTGCACCTCCTTGTCACTGATCGGTTCGCGCCTGCCCGACGGATTCTCGACGAGCGCCGCAGGATCGTGCCGCGTGCCCGGCCGGGCAGTGCCTCGGGAAGAAGTGCTCTGGGAAGATCAGGCCGTGACCACGTCGCCGCTGCATCCCTCACTGCGCGACGCGACTCCAGGTGTCTTCTGGCTGGACGATCGGAACGCTCCACCTCCGGCGCCTGGGCTCAGTGGACGCACCGAATGCGACCTCGCTGTCGTGGGCGCCGGTTTTACCGGGCTGTGGACCGCACTGCTCGCCAAGCAGTGGGAGCCGTCGCTCGACGTGGTCGTGCTCGAGGGTCGTCGTTCGGCAGCCGCAGCGTCAGGGCGCAACGGCGGATTCTGCGATGCCAGCCTCACGCACGGATTCGCCAATGGGTTGAACCGATTCGCCGGCGAGCTGCGCACCCTCGACCGCCTCGGGCTCGAGAACCTCGACGCGATCGAATCGACAGTCGCCGAGCTCGGCATCGACTGCGACATGGAGCGCACCGGGATGCTCGACGTCGCTACCGCCCCCTGGCAGTTCGACGAGCTCACCGAGATCGCACCATCAATGAGGGCACACGGATACCAGGTCGACGTGCTCGACACCGATGCACTGCGCGCACACGTGGTGTCTCCCTCGTACCACGCGGGCATGTGGGTGCACGGACGTACGGCGATCGTCAACCCGGCGCGACTTGTCTGGGGTTTGCGCAAGGCATGTCTCGAACACGGTGTCCGAATCCATGAAGGGACTGCGGTTACCGCGCTGCATCGCGAGTCCGGACGGATCCGGCTCAGCACATTTCGCGGCAGCGTGACGGCCCGCAAGGTTGCACTTGCGACCAATGCCGATCGCCCGCTGCTCGGACGCCTTCGGCCCTTCATCCTGCCCGTGTACGACTACATCCTGGTCACCGAACCACTGACGGCAGCGCAGCTCGACTCCATCGGTTGGAAGCATCGTCAGGGCATCGCCGATGGCGGCAACCAGTTTCACTACTACCGCCTCACCGCAGACTCGCGCATCCTCTGGGGCGGTTACGACGCCGTGTATCACTTTGGCAACCGCGTCGCGCCGGACCTCGAGCAACGCGCAGCAACGTTCGACAAGCTCGCCGGCCACTTCTTTGCGACCTTCCCGCAGCTCACCGGGGTTCGTTTCACTCATCGATGGGGCGGCGCGATCGACACCTGCAGCAGGTTCTGCGCGTTCTGGGGCACGAGCTTCGGTGGTCGCGCCGCGTACGCGCTCGGCTACACGGGCCTGGGAGTCGGTGCGTCGCGCTTCGGCGCCCAAGTCATGCTCGACCTCCTCGAAGGACGGCGGACGGAGCGAACCGCGCTGCGCATGGTCCGGACCAGGCCCCTGCCCTTTCCGCCCGAGCCGCTTCGCTACGGCGTCGTCCAGCTGACTCGATGGTCGCTGGACCGCGCCGATCGCAACGGCGGACGGCGCAACCTGTGGCTGCGGGCCCTCGACGTCACAGGTCTCGGCTTCGACTCGTAATCGTGCGAGACGCGGCGCGCTACGGCGGGTTGCGCCCGGGAGCGGACCCTCCGGTTGCTCCGCGTGAGGTAAAAGGACCCTATTCCCGCGTCGACCCGTATTAAGGACGTGTCGAGCATGACGGCAGAACAACGCACGGGCTCTCCGACCGGGATCGACAGCGCCCGTCAGAGCGCCCTTGCCGACGACTTCGACGCGGAGTTGCGGCCTCTGCTTCCGACCGCGCTGCGCCTCGCTGCGGGCATGCGGCTCGATCCTCAGGATGCCGAGGACGCAGTGCAGAGTGCGGCGCTCCGTGCTTGGAGCAAACGGGGAAACCGCCGGCCCGGAACCGAGCTCCGGCCGTGGTTCCTGGCAATCGTGGCGAACCAGTGCCGCGAGACCCGCAGAGCGCGCTGGGCGTCGGTGCTTCGCTTTTCCGACCCACCTGAGGTCGCGGTCGCGAGCGTCGACACCGCTGCCGCCATTGATCTCGTGCACGCCTTGCGCCGGATGCCGCCGCGGATCCGGCTCGCGGTCGTCACCCGTTACTACCTCGACCTTCCGTTCGAGGAGGTCGCGTCCATCTGCGGGTGCTCGGTCGGGGCGGCCAAATCTCGCGTCCGTCGCGGCATCCAGAGCCTGAGCAGCACGCTCGAATTGGAGGAGCCCTGACATGAGCAGCAACGACATCGAGCGCACGCTGCGCGACCGGCTGCGCGGGGCCATCGATCCGATGGTGCCCGGGCCGAAGGCGGCCGACCGGGTGATGGACACCGTGGCCGGTGCGGCATCAGCGGACCGCATACGGAGCGCCGGTGGGTCGCGCATCAGTCGCGGACTCGGCACCGTCCTGGTGGCGTCGCTCGTCGTCCTGCTGGTTGGCGGTGCGCTGGGGCTGAGTCTCGCGTTGCGCGGCCGCACCCTGCCCACGGCGCCCAGCAGTCACACCAACCCACCGCTCCCGGTGCCGACCCCCTCGGTCGCACCGCCGACAGCGTCACCGACGCCCTCCCCCTCGGCAGCGCTCGCGACCTGCCGGAGCAGCGATCTCACCGCGCGCTTCGCCGACCAGAGCGGCGCGGCCGGCACGCTGAGCGGCGACATCGTGCTCCACAACGTCAGCCACACCGCGTGCACCCTTGACGGTTACACCAATCTTCAGGGCGTCGCCCACGGTCACGCGACCCAACTCGGCGTGACCCACGACTTCTCGGGAATCTTCAGCAACAACGGTATTCCGCCCAACCCGCGCCTCGTGACCCTCGAGCCCGGAAAGGACGCGTACGTCGCGGTTGCGTACTCAGATGTGCAGAGCACCCCGACAGCGTGTCCGTCGTTCACGAGACTGCTGATCACGCCGCCCCACCAGGCAACGGCTGTCACGATGCTGGTACCGACCTCCAACCCGCTGACACTCTGCGGGTCCGTCGCGGCCGCGATGTGGATCGACGAGGCGCCGGTCAGCTCGACTGCATTCTTCGCTGCGCACTGACGTCTCGGTGGCTCACCGCGAGGTAGGCGACGACCCCGGCGAGCACGACGGCGGCGCCGATCGAGGCTCTACGTGATCCGAGCTTTCCGGTTAGCCCAGGCGCTCGACTGGGGTGGAATGCACAGGCATCGGAGCGACCGAGATCCGATCCCTTCCCTCTCGCTTGGCCTGGTACATGGCGCGGTCGGCCGCCGCGACGACTTCGTCGATCTCCGTTCCGTGGTCCGGGAACACGGCGACGCCAATCGACGCGGTGACCCGTCGGATCTCGGGCGTGGGGGCTCGAAGCTCGGTCATCGCCGCCTGCAAAGCCTGGGCGACTCGCATGGCGCCTTCGACGTTCGAATTCGTCAACACGATGAGGAACTCCTCACCGCCATAGCGAACCGCGTAGTCGCTGTCGCGGACTACGCGACGCACCGCTCGCGCGACGGCTCGCAGCACTGAGTCCCCGGCTGCGTGCCCTGCGCTGTCGTTGATCTGCTTGAAGTGGTCGATGTCCATGAGGAGGACGCCCACGCCGGCCCCGGTACGCAGGCTCTGCGACATCACGCGAGGGCCCATGTCGCGCCACCAGCGGATGTTGAAGAGACCGGTGAGCGCGTCGGTGAGCGCCCGACGCTCGAGCTCCCCATACATCTGCGCGTTGCTCCAGGCCGCGGCGGTGATGAAGCCGATGAGTGCGCAGCGCTCGAGATCCTCCTCACTGAAGGTATCGGTGCCGTTGCGCCACACGTCGAGCATGCCGAGGCGCTGATCGCCAGCAATCAGCGGTATCGCAAGCAGGGACTCCGGTTCGCGCAGGGTTCCGGGGATCGTCGACGCCGCCGGGTGCGAATCGGTATCGGCGCAGCGGTAGGGCTGACCGCGTGCGAAGGCCCACCCGGTGATGCCCTCGTTCAACGAGATATCGGAGTCGATGAGGCCCTCGGTGCCTTCACCGGCCAGCACGCGCGCCCGGAACCGATGACGCTCCCAGTCTGCCTCGAAGAGTGCGAGACGGTCGATCGACATCACCTCACCAAGGCGCGCCGCCGCGATCTGCAGGATCCGCTCCGGATCATGCTCGGCCTGGAGCGTGCGCGCAGCCTCGACGAGGAAGCGAGCGAAGCTCCGATCGTCGAGGTGGGCGACGCCGCCCAGGGGAATCGGCATGAGCTCGATCGGCGACCGGAGCGTGTTGCCCCGCTCCTGGAGGACGCGGACCTCGCGGCGCTGAAACCAGGCGAGGGGGACGACCTCGTCATCGGCTTCTGCGAGTTCGGCATCGACGACGAGCGGATGGGCCAGATGTGGCCCCACCCCGTACTGGACCCCGAGCTCGGCCAGCGCCGACGCCGTTTCCTTGCTGTCGATCCCGCGCGCGACAATCCGCCCGCCCAGGCGAGCGACGAACACCACCGCCGCGGCGAGATGGGCCTTGCCGACCTCGTTGTCTGCCAGCCGGGGTGCCACTGCCGGGTCGAGAAAAACGAAATCAGGTCGCAGGTCCGCGATCAGCCCACGATCGAGGGTCGGGGACATGACCCCGTCGACGGCGAGGCGGTACCCCAGGTCGTGTAGCTCCCGGAGACGGGCCATGGAGGTCTCATCGAGCTCGCTCTCCAGGTCACTCTGCACGATCCACGCGAGCTCGCTCGGATTCACCCCCCGGCTTCGAGCCTGCACAAGGATGGCGAAGGCAGGGGCTGACAGCACCCGTCGAGGCAACGGCACCAGGAGCACCGCCGGCCCGGTGTGCTGGGCGAGCTCGAGGGCCGCAGCGATGGCGGCATCACTGGCGACACCCGCCGGTCGTGGCAACGCCTCATACCCCAGATCGACGCGATCGATGAGGTCGATCACCGGCTGCAGCGCCACGCCCTGGCGCAACGCACCGGCGGCGCCGTCGGGCGCCGCTCTGGCCTTCACTACTGCTTTCAAGCTCCCCCTAGGTTCCTGCTCGGTCGCGCACGCTTCCCCTGCGGTGCGGGTCACACCTTCGCACCGAGCGGTCGACGAAGCTGTTTCGCCGGAAAACCGACCCGGTGCGTTGCCGAGTCCGATTGTCTTAAGACCTGTGCGACGTGGCCCCCACCCAACCGATGACGAGGTCGTTACGCGAACCGCCAAACGGGCGGCCCGCGATCGCACACGAGGCGCGGCGACGACGCCGGGCTCCGCCTCTCGTGGCGTGAGGGGGACGGGCTACGCGCTCCGTGACTCTGCGGCGGGCATCTCGATGCGCCGAGCTGGACGCGCCAGGGCCGAGTACACCGCGCCGATCACGACGATGACGACGACCACCAACAACGTGATCCAGTCGTAGTTGAACAATGCTCCGCGCGGACTCGTGACCCCGGACGGGATGAGGATGTTCACCAGCATCGCGGTGAGCCACACGACTCCCGCGACCATGACCGGCAGTGCCCAGCTGCCGAGTGTGAAGGCGCCCTGCGGTCGCCAGCCACGCAGCCGAGCGATGAGCGCGCCCAGCACGACCAGCAGGAATGCGAGGTAGATGCCCGAGACCGCGAACGAAACCAGAAGCGTGAGCGCATTGACCTTTGCCGGGATGGTGATGAAGCCGATGGTGATATTCGAGCTGGGCGTGAAGCGCGCGAGTGCCGCGAAGAGCGCGGGGATAACCGCGGCCACGATGAGTGCATTGACCGGCGTGCGGAAGCGCGGCGACACCCGCGAGAGTGTCGCGCTGGCCGGGAGCGCGTGGTCGCGACTGTACGAGTAGATGACACGCGCCGCGGCGGCCTGAATCGCCAGCCCGCAGCTGAAGAAGGCGAAGCAGATGACAAAGAGCACGAGATCCTGGATGACCTGGCTCGAGACCGCCGACGAAATAAGGAAGGGCACGCCCCCTAACACCGTCTGACCGAGTCCGTTCTTGCCTGAGGGGATGGCGAGCAGCAGAGCCGCCACCAGCACGAAGCTGCTGACGCCGGCGATGAGCAGCGACGAGATGATGGCACGCGGCACGCGCCGGGATGCGTCCACCACCTCCTCAGCGATATCGCCGGCTGACTCGAAGCCATAGAAGATGTACACGTGCGCGAGGATCGCGACAAGTGCCGCGCCGAGCCACCAGTTCCCGCCAAAGTCGACGCCCAGCGGGTTGGTCGCGGCAGTCTCGGCGCCCTGGCTTGTGAACAGGTAATCGAGCCCGTGGTGGAAACCAGCCACCGCCAGCAGGATGGCGATCCCAAATGTCCCGATGATCTCGAAATAGACACCGATCTGTGAGATCCGGCCGAGGAAGTTGACGCCGCCGATATTGAAGGCAAGCTGGATAAGGATCAACACGATTGTGAAGACGAGGATCTGGTTGGGGTCAGTGGGGTTGAAGTTGGTGTGGAAGAGGTTGTTCAGCAGCGGCCCTGCATACAGCACCAGCCCGGTGTCGACTGAGGCGACGGTGATGATCAGCGCCCATCCATAGATCCAGCCGACCCACCATCCGTACGCCGGACCGATCAGGTTCTTTCCCCACTGAAACAGTGCCCCGGCTATCGGATAGTGGCTTCCGAGCTCGGCGAAGACGAGTGCCACGAACAGCTGTCCGACCACCACGATCGGCATGAGCCAGAGGTATCGCGGACCCGCGGTGCCCAATCCCAGGGTGAAGAGCGAGTAGATCCCGACGACCGGCGAGATGTAGCAGAAGGCGACCGCGAAGTTCTCGAACAGGTTGAGGACGCGCTTCAGCTCCTGGCCATACCCGAACCGGGCAAGTTGGGCGGCATCGGCGTCGCCCTGCTCGGGCGCCGCAACCACAGGTCCACCGCTCATGGGTGCCTCCTCGTGTGACGCCGCTCCCGCCAGCGGCGCGCCGGCGAAGTATCAAACACGGAGTGTGGTGTCCGCAATAGGTGATGGGAGGTCTGCAGACTCGACGGCCAGCCATGACGACGCCCCTCTCACCCCTCGCGGCGATGGCCGCCGCCGTCACCCTCGGGGTCGCCGATTTCACCGGAGGCCTCGCCGGGCGACGAACCAGCGCGCCGAGTGTTGCTCTGAGCGTCGAGCTGGTCGGTCTGCTGGTCGCGCCCGTGGCTTTCGCACTGCTCCCCCATGGGTGGGACCTGCGAGCGGCGTTGCTGGCGGCCTCGGGCGGGATCGTCGGCGGCCTGGGGTTGATCGCGTTCTACCGAGCGATGTCCCTCGATCTCATCGGCGTGGTGGCTCCGATCACCGGGTTTGTTGCCGCTGCGCTGCCGCTTGCGATCGGGCTGCTCGGCGGGGATCACCTCCGCGTCTGGCAAGTGGTCGGAGTCACCCTGGGTCTTCTCGCGCTCGTGCTGGTGACCGGTGCGGGCACGGAGCGCCGCGGCAGCAGCGCAACCGGGATCGCCCTTGCCGTGCTGGCCGGCATCACCTTCGGCCTCTTCTTCGTCCTCTTCCACGCCGCGAGCGACGCCGGGTTCACGGCGTTTGTGAGTGGGCGTCTGGGCTCGACCCTGGCGTCGGTTGGTGCCGCGCTGGTCAGCGGCACGGCCGTGGTCGCATCACGGAGCGCATGGCGCATCCTGGTTTTCGCAGGAGTCGTCGACGGCTGCGGGGTCGTGCTCTACCTCTTCGCGGCACACGGCGGGCTGCTCTCGATCACCGCTGTGCTCACGTCGTTCTATCCCGCGTTCACGGTGTTGTGCGCGCGGCTCATCGCCCACGAACGGATGACCCGATCGCAGGCGCTCGGTGCCGTGATGGCGCTGGCAGCGATTGCGTTCATCGCAATCACCTGAGCCCGGACCGAAGCTCCGGGCTCAACCGTCGGTTGCCATCCCGAGGGCGCGCTGGATGAATGCCAGCTCGAGCAAGAGGAGGTTCTCGGCGATCACCTCATCATTTGCCATGTGGGTGGCACCGGTGAGCGGGAGGACCGTGTGCGCACGACCCGCTGCCAGGAGCGCGGCGGAGAGTCGAAAGGTGTGCGCGACCACCACGTTGTCATCGCTCAAGCCATGGATGAGCATCAGCGGGCGTTCCAGACGCAGAGCGTCGACGATAAGCGACGAGCGTTCATAGTTGGCAGGTTCCGTGTCGGGGCGGCCGAGGTACCGCTCCGTGTAATGCGTGTCGTACAGATGCCAGTCCGTCACGGGCGCTCCAGCGACGGCAGCGTGAAACACATCTGGCCGGCGCAACACCGCAAGCGCCGCCAGGTACCCGCCGAACGACCACCCGCGGATCGCGACCCGCGACAAGTCAAGGTCCGGCCACTGTGCAGCCGCGGCGGTGAGCCCGTCGACCTGGTCGTCGAGAACCTGTGCTGCCAGATCGCCTCGGACCGCACGCGCCCAGGCCGATCCTCGCCCAGGTGTGCCTCTGCCGTCGACCACGAGCACCGCAAAGCCGTGATCCGCGAACCACTGCGACTCGAGATATGCCCCGGCAGCCGCGAGCACCCTCTGATGTTGGGGGCCGCCATAGGGGTCGAGCAGGACAGGGAGTCTCGCGCTCCCGGCCTCGTGCCCGTGCGGGAACACGATTGCGGAGCGGAGGGCGCGCTTCCCAAGCGTCGCGAGCCGCACATTGAGCGAAATCGCCGGGGTCTCGGCATATGACTCAATGCGCGCGACCTCGCGATCACCGGCGTGCACTGAGATTCGCGGTCCAGCGCTATCGAGGCCGCGGTGGATCAGCACCGTCGTGCCACCGGCGCGACGCGCTGCGCTGACGCCACCGGCGGTCAGGTCATGGAATCGCTGCCTCACTCCCTCGGCGCGCGACCACGTGTAGACGCCCACCTCGGTCGGTTCAACCGAGGCGCCGAAGAGCACGACATCGCCGTCAACGTCGAATACGGCGCGCACCTCCAGAGCCGCTTCGGTGACCGGCTCGCCATCGATGACGAGTCGTGCGGCGTCATCGCGTTCCGCGATCCAGACGAGCGTGCCATCGGAGAGGCGCGCCGGCACCCCTGCAGCGATCTCGAGCCACGCGTCGTCATCGTCCTTGCGCACCAGGGCCGTCTCGCCGGTGGCGGGATTCACGTCGAGGATTTGCGTGCTCCGCTGATCGCGACTCTGCACCACGATGAGGAGCCCATGGTCGGACCAGTCGACGGCGGTCAGGTACTCAAAACCGGCGGCGTCCCACCGCACTGGCAGTCGAGATCCATCGCGGTGGAGGATGTGGAGCGTCACCTCGGCGTTGGCCGTTCCGGCCTGCGGGTACGCCACCTCATTGGGGGGCTTGTCCGGGTTGGCCGGTTCGGAGATGTGCCAGCGTTGCACGCGCGACTCGTCGACGCGCGCCGCCATCAGAAGCGAGCCGTTGGGTGACCACCAATATCCCTTCTGCCGCCCCATCTCTTCGGCGGCAACGAACTCGGCGAGGCCGTAGGTGACGTGGTCCTTCTCCGGTGCGGCCAGACACTGCGCCGGCGTTCCGTCGACGCCGATCACGTACAGCGCCCCATGCTCGACGTATCCCACAGATGCACCGGTGGGGTCGATCTGTGGGTCGATGGCCGTCCCGCCTGTCCGCAGTTCGGTGACCGCAGCCGAGCCGATGTCCACGACGTAGAGCCGCCCCGCGAGGTCGAGGGCGGCTCGTGTGAATTCCCGATCTATAGAGAATCGCGTGATACCTCCGGAGGTCTCTCGAGCGCGCTCCCGGCGAGCTCGTTCCTCCGGGGGGAGCGCTACGTCGGCATCCGCGTGCAACACATTCGGATCGACGAGCAGGCGCTCGTCTCCGCTCATCACATCGAGCAACCAGAGACACGTCGAGGGATCACCGCCGCTGCGTGTGCGCAGGAATGCGATGCGGCTGCCGTCATTCGCAATCGAGAAGTTCCTTGGAAGTCCCAATGCGAAGCGCCGCGTGCGCGCCCGCTGCCGGGGAAAGCTCTCGGCCATCAGGTGGTGGCGGTGCCCTGGATCTCGATCCAGGTAAGGCCTTGCAACGCGAATCGAATGCGTTCCTTCGCGTGCACGACAACCATGAGCACGCTCTCGCACGCGGCGCAGCGCAACACCGCACCGGGAGAGCTCGGGTACATGTACAGGTGCTGCGCGCCGACCTGGGCGATTGAGCCACAGGTGGCGCAGGCGCCGCGCGCAGCGGTCACGTCGCTGACGAACAGCTCTTCAAGGATGCCCGCCATGGCATTGCCGTCAAGCGCCAGCCGCGTCTCATCCATGTGCGTCTCAGCCTCCGGTTGGTCCGAATCGCTCGGTCTTGATCCGCGCCGCATCGTGGCCGAGTTGCACGAGGGCCTCTGCAACCGACTCCACGAGCGGCGTCGGACCGCATACAAATGTCAGCGCCTGCTCCCACGGTGGCCAGGCGACCTCCTCGAGCATCGCGCGATCCACGCGGCGGCGATACCCATTCCACTCCACCGGCTGCGCACGCGTGAGCGTGTAGCTGACCTCGAGCCCGTCGGCGGCCGCAGCCAGCCGGTCGAGCTCGTCGCGGTAGATGACGTCGTCCAGCGATCGCGCTGAGTAGAGCAACCGGGTCGGGACCGTGCTGGCTCTGGCAGCTCGGTGGCGGAGCATCGCCATGAGCGGGCAGACGCCCGATCCGCCTGCAACGAGGAACAGCGGGCCGCCTGCCGCCACGTCCCATACGAAGTAACCGCCGATGGGACCGCGGAACTCGAGCATGTCGCCGACCTGCACCTCACCGGCGAGAAACGGAGAGACCTCGCCGTCGTCGATGCGCTCGACCGTGACCGCGACGCGGCCGGCGATGTCCGGTGGTGAGGCGATCGAGTAGCTTCGCTGCGTCTGGTAGCCGTCGTCCGCGGTGAGACGCACATCGACGTGCTGACCGGCGAGGTGTCCTGGCCAGTCCTGCACGCTCATGACCAGACTGCGAACGCGGGGAGTCTCATCCACCAGTTCGGCGACTTCACCGACACGCCAGCTCAGTCTCCGCTGTACCGCTGCTCCTGCCATGGGTCCCCATACATGTGATAGCCGTACGTTTCCCAGAATCCGGGCGCATCGTCGTTCATCAGCTGCAGTCCTCGCACCCACTTGGCGCTCTTCCACAGGTACAGGTGGGGCACCAGCAACCGGGCAGGGCCGCCGTGCTCGGGCTCGAGCGGCTGTCCGTCGTAGGCGAAGGCGATCCACGCCTTCCCACCGGTCAGGTCCTCGAGTGGAAGATTCGTGGTGTAACCGCCGTCGCAGAACGCCATCACGTAGTCGGCAGCCGAGACCACGCCGGCGAGCAGCGTGTCGACCGACACGCCCTCCCACGTGGTGTCGAGCTTCGACCACTTGGTCACGCAGTGGAGATCACGAGTGATCGTCTCACTTGGCAGATCGCGAAACTCGGCCCATGTCCAGCGCTTCGCCTCGTCGACCTCGCCGTTGATTGAGAAGGTCCATTCCGACAACGGCGTGTGCGGGGTCGGGCCGGCTGAGAGCACCGGGAAATCACGCACCAGGTATTGACCCGGGGGCAGACGGTCGCTGACTGACGCGTCGCGCGGCCGTCCCTTGAATCCCCTCGTCACAAGTCGCATCGCTCTCCGTCCCAATGAAGGCGCACGGTTCGCGAGCGGTCAGTGCGTTGAGGTGGCTGGGGCGTCACATGAACCTGCCGCACGTCTTGATCATGTAGAACGCGCCCGTCACGTTGATGAGCAAGACTTGGTTGGCGCGATTGAAAACCTGTTGCTACGTGCGCGCCAGAACAAGGCAGCTCACCAGTCACCGCGGCGCCTATCCCTCTAATGCCTCCGGTGACGATCGCCACCTTCCCGGAGAACGGCAGCGAGGCCGTTATGGGGCCGGCGGCGAGTTCCACCGCAGCGATGGTAGTGCATGGCCCGCCGGCTCCGCTAGGCTTGGGGTGATGGTCACCGACCCGCGTGCCCGGCCGCAACCGCAGCCGCCACGGGCGGGACAGCGGCCTCCCCCGGTCCCCGGATACAACCCGATTCGGTGGAGGCGTTTCTGGCTGATCTTCGGTGCGTTGTTGCTTGCGAACATCATCATCTCGACAATTCTCCAGGGCCTCAGTACGCCGCAGTCCGTAACGATTCCATACAACGTGTTCATCGCGCAGGTCGACGCCGGAAACGTGGTGAGCATCACCGCAACCGGCGACGCGATCACCGGCACAGCCAGGAAGGCGATCAGCTCCGGCCAGACCAAGGCGACCAACTTCGTGACTCAGCGGCCGTCGTTCGCAAGTGACAATCTCGAAAGCGAGCTGCTCAAGCAGAAAGTCAGCATCCTCGCGGAGCCACCGAACCCACCCGCACCGGTGTGGGAAACCCTGCTGCTCGACTTCGGCCCCACGTTGCTGCTGGTGTTCGGCTTCATCTACCTGATGCGCCGGAGCGCCGCACTCGCAGGAGCCGGTGGCGCCGGCGGGATCCTCGGGCGCTTCGGCCAGAGCACTGCCCGGCTCTACAACCCCGAAGAGCCGAAGGCCACCTTCGCCGACGTCGCCGGCATCGACGAGGTCAAGGCAGAATTGGTCGAGATTGTCGATTTCTTGAAGAAGCCGGAGAGGTACCAGCGCCTCGGAGGCACGGTGCCCAAGGGTGTGCTGCTCATCGGCGCGCCGGGAACCGGTAAGACGCTGCTGGCACGCGCCGTCGCCGGAGAGGCGGGCGTGCCTTTCTTCTCCATCTCCGCATCCGAGTTCATCGAAGCGATCGTCGGGGTCGGTGCCGCACGAGTACGGGATCTCTTTCAGAAGGCCCGGACGGCGGCCCCAGCGATCGTCTTCATCGACGAGCTCGATGCCATCGGGAGGTCTCGGTCGTCCGGCATCCGGCTGGGTGGCAACGACGAGCAGGAGCAGACGCTGAACCAGATCCTCACGGAGATGGATGGCTTCGACCCGCACGAGGGAGTCATCGTGCTCGCAGCCACCAACCGTGCTGACGTGCTCGACGCGGCGCTGCTCCGCCCGGGCCGTTTCGATCGGCGCGTGACCGTCCCCTTCCCGGACCGTCGAGGTCGCGACGAGATCCTGCGCATCCACACCAGGCACATCCCGCTCGGACCGGATGTCGACCTCAACGCGATCGCGTCGCAGACCGCGGGCATGGTCGGCGCCGACCTGCGCAATCTCGCCAACGAGGCCGCCCTGGCCGCCGCACGTCGCGATGCCACAGTGGTCACCCAGGCAGACTTCACCACTGCGCTCGAGAAGGTGGAGCTCGGCTCAGAGCGCAAGCTCTCGCTGACGCCGCAGGACCGCGAGCGGATCGCGTATCACGAGTCCGGACACGCGCTCCTCGGGCTGCTGCTGCCGGGCGCAGATCCTGTACGTCGCGTTTCCATCATCCCGCGCGGCCAGGCCCTCGGCGTCACCGTGCAAACACCGGTCGACGATCGCTTCAACTACGGCGAGGACTACCTGCGCGGGCGCATCACCGGAGCGCTCGGCGGCCGTGCGGCGGAGCAACTCGTCTACGGGATCATCACGACCGGCGCAGAGGCCGATCTCCGCAGCGTGACCTCGATCGCGCGGCAGATGGTCATCCGCTGGGGCATGAGTCCCAAGGTCGGATCGCTCAACTACGCGGAGGAGGGCGACGGGACCGGACAGTCGTTGACCGTGACCAAGCCGTACAGCGAGGAAACAGCGGCACTCATCGACGAGGAGGTGAAGCGCATCTCAGACGAGTGTCTCGCCCAAGCGGTCGAATTGCTGACCAGACATCGCGACAAGCTCGACGCGCTGGTGCGCGCGTTGCTGGAGCACGACACCCTCGGTGAGGACGCGATCCTGCAGGTGACCGGGCTAACCAAGGCAGCGACCGCACCGCTCGCCGGCGCGGTTACTTCGGCTGGGCGGTGACCCGCAGGTAGGGCTTCGGCGCGTTGTAGCCGGGGAAGAGCTGCTGCGCCTCGTCGTCGGAGACGGAGCCGGCGATGATCACGTCGTCGCCCTGCTTCCAGTTCACGGGCGTCGAGACACGGTGCTTCGCGGTCAGCTGCAGCGAGTCGATCACGCGGAGGACCTCGTCGAAGTTGCGCCCAGTGGTCATGGGGTAGACCAGGATCAGCTTCACCTTCTTGTCGGGACCGATCACGAACACGTTGCGCACGGTCTGGTTGTCCGCCGGGGTTCGCTGCAAAGGGTCACCGGACGTGCTGGCCGGGAGCATCCCGTAGAGCTTCGACACGTTGAAGTCCGCGTCGCCGATGATCGGATAGGTAGGCCGAGCCCCCTGGGTCTCTTCGATGTCGTCTGCCCACTTCTCGTGCCTGCTCACGTCGTCGACCGACAGGCCGATGACCTTGACGCCGCGGCGATCAAACTCGGGCTGGATCTTGGCCATGTAGCCGAGCTCGGTGGTGCATACCGGGGTGAAGTTCTTGGGGTGCGAGAACAGCACTGCCCAGGAGTCGCCGATCCAGTCGTGGAATTTGATCTTCCCCTGTGTGGTGTCGGCCTCGAAATCCGGGGCGGTGTCGCCAAGCGAGAGTGCCATCGTGATCCTCCTGGTTGCCTCAGTGGCGCGGCAGCCGGCACGGCTGCTCAGCGCGTCTCAAGTATGGCGTTGGAGGCTGCTCGGCCGCCTTTCATGTGGGTCAGGTGGACAGCGGCGCCAGGCGTCGGTCGGGCACGAACCACATCACCGCGACCGCGACATACGCGACGTAGGACGCGACAGGTGTGACGAACGCCAGCGCTGTCCCCGCTGCGTAGAGGACGAGCGAGAGCTTGCCTTTGAGGTCGCCGCTGATGGCTTGGGCGACCCGCGAGTCGCTGCCGTTCGCGCGGATGATCGCCCGAACCAGGATCCAGTAGGCGACCGCGGTCGCCAGGCCGAGCAAACCGTAGAACGCCGACGGCACGGTCTCACCGGGGAAGTGGCCGACCCACCCGGTGGCGATGGGTAGGAGCGACAGCCAGAAGAGCAGGTGCAGATTGCTCCACATCACTCCCGCGCTGATCCGTTCGGTGGCCCGGAGTAGATGGTGATGGTTGTTCCAGTAGGTGCCGACGATGGCGAAGCTGAGCACGTAGACCAGCAACTCGGGCAGGTCATCGCCGAGCGCCGCCAGTGACGCCCCCGCCGGGGGCTTCACGTTGAACGCCATGAGGGTGATGATGACCGCCATGACACCGTCGCTGAAGGCTTCGAGCCGGCTAGTTTCCTGCACAGCGGACAGTCTCCCACCGGGGCGGTCGTAACGGATGGCCCGGCTTCCGCGCGTGGTGATCCTCGGTGCGGGATTCGGCGGGCTTGCGGTCGCACGCAACCTGCGCCATGTCGAGGTCGGCGTCACCCTCGTGGACCGAAACAACTATCACCTGTTTCAGCCGCTGCTCTACCAGGTAGCCTCTGGACTCCTCGATCCTTCCGCGATTGCACGTCCGGTGCGAACCATCATGCGCCGGGCGCACAACGTTGACGTCCTCCGTGCCGAGGTCACCGACGTCGACCTCGACAACCGCCGCGTGATCACATCAGGGGCGGCGCTCGACTACGACTACCTGGTGATAGCGTCAGGCAGCGTCACCAACTACTTCGGGAACGACGGCGCGCGCACCCACAGCATTGGTCTCAAAGACCTTGGCGAGGCGCTCGCGCTCCGCTCCCATCTGCTCAGCTGCTTCGAACGTGCAGGCCTCACCAGCGATGCGATCGCTCGACGCAGGCTGCTCACCTTCGCTGTCGTCGGGGCCGGTCCAACCGGCGTGGAGTACTCGGGCGCGGTTGCCGAATTGATCAAGCACGTCCTGCCCAAGGATTACCGGCGCGTGGATTTCGGCGAGGTCTCAGTGGTGCTCATTGAAGCCGGGGGGCGCATCCTCGCAACCTTCGCTCCGCGGCTGAGCCGGCTCGCGACGCGCTCACTGCAGCGCAAGGGCGTTCGCATCGTTCTCGGCGAGTCGGTGCGCAGTGTGGACGAGAGCGGACTGACGCTCAGCAGTGGCGATCGCATCGAGACGGCCACGGTGGTGTGGACCGCCGGGGTGCGCGCCGCGGCACCCTTCGACCTCGACGGCGTTGCAATTGCTCGTGACGGGCGGATCAAGGTGACCCCATCGCTCAACCTGACCACTCATCCGGAGGTGTTCGTGATCGGCGATGCAGCGGCTTTCGAACAGGCAGGTGCGCTCCTGCCGATGCTTGCACCGGTGGCGATCCAGGGTGGGACATACGTCGGGAAAACGATCGCCGCGCGCTTGCGGGGCGCCGATGCGCCGGCGTTCCACTACCGAGACAAGGGCACCATGGCGACAGTTGGTCGGGGCGCGGCGGTGGCGCAGATCGGGCCCGTGCATATCAACGGATTGATCGGCTGGTTCATATGGATCTTCGTCCACCTCCTCTACCTGGTGGGCTTCCGCAGCCGTTCGCTGGCACTGGTGTCGTGGGCCTGGAACTACTTCTTCTGGGATCGGCCCGTGCGCCTCATCGTCACAGCGTCAGCTGACGATTAGCGATCAGCCGAGCTGCTGTCCTGCGACTCAGTCGTGAGTGGGTAACATCCGACGCACCCAGGCGGACGCCCATCCGGGCACGGAGGTCACCAGTTGCTGTCGATAGTCCGCCACGTGGCGACCGCGTTGATCGGGATTGGTGCGATCGTCGCGGTGCTCCTCTTCCTCAACCCATCTCGCGTCGGGAGCGCGCTCAGCCACTTTCGGCTCATCCTGATTCCTCCAATCCTCGTCCTCGCGGTCGTGGTCTACCTGCTCCAGGGTGTGCGCTGGCATTTCCTGCTCAGGGATGTGGGCACCCATCTGCGTCTGCGCGACACCCTGCTCGTCAACATGGCCGGCCAGACGATCACCGCACTGGTGCCGTTGGGGGATCTCACTCGCGCGGCTTTCGCGAGCGCTGCCACCGGCACCGATTTTGGGACTGCGGCTGCAACGGTCACCGTCCAGGAGCTCTCGTACACGCTGGTGCTCATCCTCGCGGCACTGCCGGCGATCCTCGCCCTTGGGTACGGGCTCGCGGCCGTGGTGCCCGTGGCCCTCGGTATCGCCGCGATCATGGTGGTGCTCACGGTGTCGCCCATCTTCTGCCGGGCACATGACCTCATCGCGCGGATTCCGCTGCTCAACCGCCTGCTGCCGGCCATCGATGAGCTCCAGGCGCAAACTGTCGTGCTCCTGCATCGCCCCGATGCGCTCGCGCTGACGATCCTCGACGCCGCCCGCGTTGTGGTCGCGGTGACCGTGTTCTGGCTGGTGCTCGCGGGCTTGCATCCCGGATACATCGGCTGGTGGCAGGCGGCGTTCGTGCTCACGTTGTCCACACTTGGCGGGGCTGTGAGTCTGCTCCCCGGCGGCGTCGGCGCCAACGAGGCGACGGTGGCGGCGTTGCTGATCTTCCTCGGCGTCGATTACGGCAGCGCCGGTGCGGCAGCGATCATTCAACGTGGCCTTATGACAGGCCTGTCGCTCGTGCTCGGATTGACTGCGTACGCGGCGATCCACCGCCGCCTCCACCTCGGCGGGATATTCCAATTGGTCACGCGCCGACCGGCCGTATCGCCCGCATAAGGCCAAGCAGCCGCCGCCACTTACACTGCTATCGCTGCGGCAGCCTCACGTTCGTCGAGGAATGCCCACCACGCATCTGCGGCCGAGCGAGCGGCGTTGACCAGTTGACGCTGCGGCGTCCCCAGGGCCACCAGGGCCTCGATCCCCCAGCGGGCATGGTCGTCATCCATGGTCGCGTGGAGATCCCAGAAACGAGTGCCGGGTGCGGCGATGCCGTAATGCCGACGCAGGCCGTCCGCCTTTGATGCCGCGATCGCCGGCGCCTGCATCTCGTAAGCGACCACCGCGGCAAGCCCCTCGCCGGGGCTCGAATCGATGAGGTGCCGGTAGGTGTCGAGGAGCCGGCGCGTGGCGTCGCTCGGTGCAGCGTCTGTCGATCCAACCGCGCTCGCAAATCCTGCGAAGACCGCAACGTGCGGCTCCGGGTTGGTTTCCTCGTCGGAGAGATTGCGTTGCACCAGGTCTGCTGCGGGGCCCGGCTCGAGACGGCCGAGCAGCGAACGCAGGATCTCCGGCAGCGCCGCCTCGAAATGCCGGTACTGCGCCGCGTAAGCGCCGAGCTCGCCGGGCCGCAGTGCCCCTGCCTCCCAGCGGACGTAGAACGGGTGCTTGAGCAGTTGGCGGTCGACGAGAGCGGTCGTCAGGTCGGCTTGGAGCTGATCGGGTGTCATGGCGTTCCTCCGTGTCGACCAAATGCGCAGTCCCGGGAAGAATACGCTCAGCTTAGGGAGCGCCCGCCCTATCGCCCGCGTCGTCCCGATGTGAGCCGAGAGTTGGACCGGGCCACCTCAGGCTGCGGCGCCGCTGATTCGACATCCGCGAGGGATGCGCTCAAGCGCCTATCTCGCTGCCGGACCCACTGAGGGGCCAGCACGCGGGTTCCGAAGCGGGGCTACCACCCCTGGATTCGGTGATGTTTTCGATCTGATCCGGGCGGCAGGTGCCCTTTTCGGGTCACTACAGGGACACCCATACTGGCCGCGTATGAATGACCTGGGTCCTTGACCCCGACCGAGCGTGTGCGTGCGGTTGGTATTGATGTGAGCATCAGCGGTTGGGTCGCCGGGCGCGCAACGAAAATCGCGTGGACCGGTGTCTTGGTTGCCGTCGTGCTTGCACTTTTGTACCCGGCCCTGCTGTTCCTGGACCGTGACGCGGGTTTCCAACCGCACGGGTTCCCAGGCATCAGTGAGCTCGTGAATGTGGTGACCGTCATCGCAGCCGCGCTGGTCATCGCGCGCCAGCCGAAGAACCCGATCGGGTGGATGCTGCTCTTCATCGGCCTCGCGGGTCAGATCAGCAGCGACATCCAGCTCTATTCGCTTCTGGCCAACACCGTCCACCACAAGACCCTCTTTGGAGCCACGTTCTCAGCCTGGCTGGGATCCTGGCTTTTCGCTCCGCCGCTGATGCTGCTCGTGACCCTGGTCCTCCTGCTGTTTCCGGATGGCCGGCTCCCATCACGGCGCTGGCGCCCGGTTGGCTGGCTGAGCGCGATCTCGGTGATCGTTGCGAGCGTCGGGGCGGCGGTCGGCGCGATTCCCCGGTCGGCGAACTTCGTCATTGACCGCGGCGGCTTCCTCGACGCGTCGTCACGGATCGGTCCCGACTTCCAGGCGCTGGCGATACTCAACTTCGCGTGCGGGTTTGCTTGCCTGGCCGCGCTGATCGTCAGGTTTCGCGGATCTCGCGGACAGGAGCGCCAGCAGCTGAAGTGGTTCACCTACGGAGGCGTGATCTTCGTCGCCGGCATCGTGGTCTCTGTCGCATCCGTGATCGGACCCGGCAACAACAATGCGCCCGCATGGGCAAACGCGATTCAGCAGCTGAGTACTGTCGCGGTTCCCATAGCGATAGCCGTCGCGGTGTTGAAATACCGCCTCTACGACATCGATCTGGTCATCAGCCGCACCATCGTGTACGGCTCACTGGCCGTCTTCATCACAGCGGTCTACGTCTTGGTGGCGGTCGGCATCGGCACGCTGGTCGGCAGCGGCGGCAAGCCGAACCTGGCCCTGTCGATTGTTGCCACTGCGCTTGTGGCGCTCGGATTCCAGCCCATCCGCGAACGCGTGCAGAGGATCGCGAATCGCCTGGTGTACGGGGAGCGTGCGACTCCGTATGAGGTGCTCTCCCAGTTCTCCGAGCGCGCCGCCGAGTCCTACGCGAGTGACGAGGTGTTGCCCAAGATGGCCCGGGTGCTGGCCGAGGGGACTGGGGCGGAGATCGCGGGGGTGTGGTTGCGCAGTGGCACGCACCTGCGCCGCGCGGCGGCGTTTCCCGCCGCGCCGCCCGTGACCGTTGGTATGGAGCCCGACGGTGCAGGCTCTCCGGAGCTGCCCCATGCCGATCGCACAGTGATGGTGCGCCACCAGGGAGAGGTGCTCGGGGCGCTCACGGTGGCCAAGCGACGTGGTGAGTCGCTCACACCGATCGAGATCAAGCTGATGGACGACCTCGCCAACCAAGCCGGCCTGGTCCTGAAGAACGTCGGGCTCTCGGCGGCACTGCAGGCTCGGATCGACGAGTTGCGCGCCTCTCGACAACGCCTGGTCAGCGCCCAGGACAGCGAGCGACGCCGGCTTGAACGCAACCTCCACGACGGCGCCCAGCAGCACCTGGTCGCCCTCAAGGTCAAGTTGGGCATCGTCGAGATGCTTGCCGTCAGAGATCCCGCCAAGGCTACGGCAATTCTCAGCGAGCTCAAACGCGATGCCGACGAAGCGCTCGACACCCTTCGCGATCTCGCCCGCGGCATCTACCCGCCCTTGCTTGCCGACAAAGGTCTGGCAGAGGCGCTGCGCTCGCAAGCCGCCAAGGCGGCAGCTCCGGTCCATATCGATGCCGACGGCGTCGGGCGGTACCCTCAGGAGACTGAGGCCGCCCTCTACTTCTGCACGCTCGAGGCGTTGCAGAACATTCAGAAGTACGCGACGGCGTCGAGCGTCGAGGTTCGCTTGCGCGACAACGGCGACCAGCTCCAGGTCGAGATCGTCGACGATGGGCGTGGGTTCGACGTCGCGACCGCCACGCGCGGCGCCGGTGTCACCAACATGGAAGACCGTCTCGACGCCATCGGGGGCAGGCTCGACATTCAGTCGACTCCCGGGGTCGGGACGACCCTCCGCGCCATCGTCCCGACACACGCCGCGATGGCCGCCGGCTGACGGATCAGCGGGTCATAGTGAGGGCATGGACGAGAAGGTCCGTGCGTACATCGACGCCGTCGGCCCGGAGACCCGCCCGGTGTTCGATCGCATCCACCGGCTGATCATCGATACCTATCCCGGCGCTGGCGTCAAGCTCTCCTATCAGATCCCCACGTTCACCGTCGGCGGGCGCCGTCTCTTCGTCGGCGCCTGGAAACACGGCCTGTCGATCTACGGATGGGACGAGGGCCGAGACGCCGGCTTCCTCGAACGCCATCCCGAGCTCAAGACCAGCAAGGGGACGATCCAGTTGCGGCCTGATCAGGCCTCGCAGATCTCGGACGACGAGTTGCGCGCTATCATCCGGGCGGCTCTGGACAGGTAGCGCTCGTATAGAGCCGTCCGCTGACGATGAGGCGGCCGCCTAGACTCCCTGTACGTCAATAGGGAGGATCGCCATAGCCATCTATACCGTCGGCATCTGGATCACCAAGCCCGGGCGCGAGGACGAGTTCGCTCACCGGTGGCGAGAGATGGCAGAGTGGACCGAGCGCGAGCTACCCAACGCAGCGTCGGGAACCCTGCTGCGCGACCGCGAGCGGACAAATCGATTCGTCAGCTTCGGTCCCTGGGCGAGTCTCGGCGACATCGAGGCGTGGCGCTCCAATCCTGGGTTCACGGAACGCGTCGATGCGATACGGGAGTTGCTGGAGACGTTTTCACCCATGACCCTGGATGACGTGACGGTCGGCTGACGAGAGTCCGTTCGCAATAGGGCACACGTCCTGGGGCGTTGCGATCGCCGTGCCCATTGGACCCAACGGCGGAGCCGGTCAGTTCCCCGGAGAGGACGACATCGCCGGGCCGGAAACCATTGCCGAGAGGAAGGGCACAGAGATGGGGGTCGCCCGATTGAGGGAGCGCTTCGGATTAGCGCTCGAAACCCAAGCCGTAACGTAGGGGCGAAGACGCAATGTTCACTACCTACCTCGTGGTCGCCTTTCTCTTGTCCGTAGGTCTCGTGATGTCGGGTGGCCTCATGCTCGCCAAGAACCCTCGGATCGTCGAGGGCATTGGCGGGCTCGGTGTCCCACTGTCGTTGTTTCCGGTGCTCGCGGCGTTGGAGATCGCTGGCGCGGCGTGGTGGTGTATTTCACCGGCGCAGTGATCACCCATCTGAGGGCCCACAATCGAGAATTTGCATCCCCGTTGGTTCTGGGCATGACGGGGGCTGCCTTCGTCGCGCTGCGCTTGCTCAGTCTCTAGCCGATCACGCACTGCGGTCGGGCGCCCGGCGCGATACGCACTTCCCTCGTGTAGCTCACGACTCTAGGTTCCATCATCGCGCGCAAACGCCGGGCGAAGACCTACGTTGCCCTCCGGGACCCGGAGGGCAACGTAGGATGTAAGCATGAACAAGAAGGATGTCGATCTCGACGCCGTACGGGCTGCCGCTCAGGGCGTCGCATACACGGAGGATGGCTCGACGCCCAACTTCGTCACGTACCACGATCCAGCAGCCCCCGATGGCGCAGCGCTCGCGTCCGCTCTGCTGCTGACGTCGGAGCGTGATCTCAAGAACCTGGAAGCCATCTTTGGCGTTACTCCGACTGGCACGCCATTTTCGCTGTACGTCGACACCGGCTCGTTTGGTGCCTACCACAACTCCTGCGCTGATACTGCGCTGCATCTTGCCGCCTTCGATGGCAGCAATACCGATTTGGTGCGAATGCTGATGGTCGCCGAGGTAGACGAAGTGTTTATGGCCGATCAGGGCATGGGTTGGAACTGCGGGAACAGCGCCGGCGAGGGTCTATCGCGTGTGCTGGCCGCGCTCGCGTATCCCGCGCAGCTCGACGGCTTCGCGACTGCAGATTCCTGGCTCAACTCTTCGCGCGTCGACTACGTGACCGAGAGTGATCCAACCGATCAGAACTACGTCTCGATTGGCTGCGCAACGCTTTTCCTCAACTACTTGACGAACCAGCTTGGCTACAGCATCAGAGACGTTGTGCGAGCTGGCGGATCCGGACTTGCTGAGACCTACGCGAAGCTGACCGCTAAGCCTGCCAGCGATGCGTTCCCACCATTCAATGCGCTGCTGGCGCAGTTCTTCCCGGGGCAGACTGCGACGCTCAGCGACGACAACCCTTTCCCATTGGGGACGCCTACGCGACCCCGACTCTAGTGCAGCGGTGACGGAGGTCAGATGGTCGCTCACTTATCAAGGCTGAGCGCGCAGGCGTTCATGTAGTAGCGCTGCCCCGTGGGCTGAGGCCGTCGTCGAAGACGTGGCCCAGATGGCTGCCGCACGTGGCACACCGCACCTTGATACAAGGCACCAGCATGCTCCAGTCACGCCGGAACTCCAGGGCATCCTCGCGCACCGGCTCGTAGAAGCCGGGCCAGCCGGTGCCCGACTCGAACTTCCCGTGACCCTGAGCTGTGCACTTTTCGTGCTCAACTCTGTCCACTCTTCGTCCGATGACTGGTCACCCGTCTTGGGCGCGGCGTGGAGGTCTCATGGACGTCTGATGGACGGGGTGGCGGGAGACGGGGGCCTCCCGCGCGTGTACCACCGCCTCTGGCGGGACTACCTTCTCCTATCGATTCGCCCGGCGGCCTGACCCCCGCCGCCCGTTGAGCCACTCCCTCATCGAGAAGGTTGCTTCCAGGCGCGCGGGCTACGCCCAGTCCTTCACTGTTACGCCGACAGCGGCGAGGGCTTCGGTGCGGCTGAGATAGTCGTCCATCCGGATGATGCGACCCTCCTGGAGCGTGTACACCACGTAGATCTGGCCGTTGAGTGGCGCCCACGGCACCTCTGAGAAGCGTGGACCGGCCAGGCCGACGACGACGCGGTCGCCAGCATCGATCAGCTCCAAGCGGTCGACGCCGAAGTCGTCGCGTGCAAATCCACGTTGGACATTGGCGAGGACTTCATCACGGTTGTTGCACACCAGGTCAGGCAGCACGCCCTGATGAACAACCGCAGGATCCAGCTGTGACTCCAGCAGTGCGAGGTCGCGCATACGTCTCGCGTGCAGATGGTCGAATACGACTTCGATATTGGCCTGCGTCACGCGTGGCACCTCCGTCTTCGACGTCAACTCATTGTGCCTGGGCTCGACTTGAACGTGCTTCATCCGAACCCGTCGGGGGCGAGGCTTGCAGCAACGGTGTCCACCCGAGCCTCGGACAGGAGGTGGCTGAGGGCGGCGCTTGACTCGATACCTAGGTACGGGGTCTAGGCTACTCCTCATGAAGACTGGACAAGTGGCGCGACAGTCGGGGGTGAACACCCAGACGTTGCGGTGCTACGAGCGGCGCGGCCTACTGCCGGTGCCGCCGCGACGCCCTTCTGGGTACCGCGAATACACATCTCACGCGGTCGAGGTCGTCCGCTTCGTCAAGCGGGCTCAAGGAGTTGGGCTTCAGCCTCGATGAGGTCGAGTCGCTACTCGAGCTCGCCGCCGGCGGCCCGCCGAACTGCGATAAGGCGCGAGGCCTGGCTAGGCAGAAGCTGGCGGAGGTGGACGGGAAGATCTCCAGGCTTCGGGCCATGCAGGGCTCGCTGCGCCGCCTGGTCGAGACCTGTGAGAAGCTGCGACACCAGCGGGAATGCCCGCTGCTCGATGCCCTCGTGGATGGTGATCACGTAGCTCCGCTCGGGGCAGCACCATGAGACCGCGTGGCCACGCTGTCCCCGACCTTCCGGTGAAAACTCGGATCGAGGTACTGCACGCGCCTGGTTGTCCACACGTCGACGAAGCTCGCTCTCTACTGCGCACCTGCCTTGCCGAACTCCGACTCGGATTGTCAATCCAAGAGCGCAAGGGCGACTACCCGTCACCAACCATCCTGGTGAACGGAGTTGACGTGATGGGTCGAACCGACATTCAAGGGGCAATGTGCCGTCTGGACCTACCCACTCGCGACCGCCTGCTCGCTGCATTGACGAGATGAACGAGAGCCCCGCGACGACGATTGACCTTCGTCACCTTGCCGACGCGCTACCTGGTGCCTTTCCGAGCCTCGATGCAGCCGATCAGCAGATCGCCATCGCCACCGATTCAGCCGTCCGAGAATCCGTAGGCTCGCAAGAATGCCGTAACGCCTACGTCCGCATATCTGTCGAGGGCAGCATCGGTCAACGAGTTCTCGTCTCCAAGGAGCATTACTTGGTTCAACGGGATCGAAAGGATCAGTGACAACAGGTGCTCGGCGGCCAGCTTAGGATCTTCCAGAGACAGGCCTTGCCGGGCAGCCGCGTCGCGGAGAGCGAGTGCCAGCTGCTCAGCTGCTCTCTTGGGACCGAGGTCATAAAACGATTGCCCGAGCTCTGGGAATCGCCCCGCCTCGCCGATCACCAACCGCCGCAGCTTGAGGACATTCGGCTGCATCACTCCCTTCAAGAAGTGGCGGGCGAAGGAGCGAAGCCGCTCTCCGATTGGTCCGTCGCCTGTCGAGAGGAAGTCGGTAGCTATCCCACCATCTCGGGCCCGCACGACGTTCGTCACGACCTCTCGGAACAATGCCTCCTTGTCGCTGAAGTGCTTGTACACGGTCTGCTTCGAGACCGACGCTGTGGCTGCCACCTGATCCATGCTGGCCCCCACGAAGCCATTGGCGAAGAACACCTGCTGGGCCGCCTCGAGGATCGCCGCCCTCTTGCGAGCTCCGCGGGAGGGACCTTCTGCTTTGTCGGCCGCGACCCAGGAATCCATAGGGACAATAGTACTAGACAGTTCCGTACCAGCCCATGTTATGGTACGGAACCGTCTAGTACTATTGGAGGCTGACATATGAAGATCGTCGTTATGAACAACGTGACCCTTGACGGTGTGATGCAGGCGCCCGGGAGGGCGGACGAGGACACTCGAGGAGGCTTTGCCCACGGCGGGTGGGCGTCGCAGAACATCGATGAACCGGACCCCGAGATCGGAGCGGCAATGGGCGTGCGGATGTCTCAGAGCGATGGGCTGCTGCTCGGAAGGCGTACCTACGAGGACTTGTTGACGACCTGGAACAGCCGGGGCGGGATGTTCAAGGACGCGCTCAACGCGGCGCGGAAGTACGTCGTATCGCAGACCCTGGCCGATCCGTTGCCCTGGCCAAACTCCACGCTTGTGGCCGGCAATGTGGTCGACGCGGTGGCGGAGCTCAGGTCACGGCCGGGACGGGAGCTCCACATCATGGGAAGCGGGCAGCTCATCGAGACGCTCGTGGCCCATCAACTCGTAGACGAGTTCTTGTTGATGATCTTTCCTGTGGTTCTCGGATGTGGTCGGCATCTCTTCTCAGGTGATACCTACATGGAGCTGGACTTGGTCGATGCGAAGGCGACTAGTTCGGGCGTGGTGATTGCCACATTCCGAAGGAACAGGCCGAGCTAAGGTCAATTTTGACGGTCGGAATGAGTGGCGGAAGTTAGATGCCTGAAGTTACCCCAACTTTCACGCTAACTGGGGCCGCAGTCATCACGAATCCGGTCCCGAACGAAACTGCTCGGGGAGCTCCAACACTCGAGCTTGTTCGAACCTCCGCCAGCTGATGGCTAAATTGAAGCAACACCCTGGTCTGCCGAAGCGACGATAGTTGCCCGTGCGTACCTATGCCTCAAGCTGTGGGCAATCGCAGGCCCAGCGTTGCCGCGCCTGCTCAAGATGGCCAGGGTCTCCGATGTCCCCCCGCCATGCCTCCCCTCGCACGATGTACCCCACGTTTGCTGAGCTGACTCCGAACACTGATGCCATGGATCCGTACGTGGCTCCGTACCGCGCCAAGCGCCTGATAGACAACACGTCATCGACTGTAAGCTTGGCGTTGGGATGGCGTTCGCCGCCGTTTGAGCGGCGATTGAGCACTTGCTGCTCCCAAGTCGTCCAACGACAGTTGCCCGGTTCGTAATCCCCTTCGTTGTTGATCCGATCCAGCGTGAGGTCGTCAGGACACGGCCCCATGTCGGCGAGAAAGTCTTCGAAGCGATGCCAGCGGAGGCAAACAGTGATTCCGCGCCCGCCATAGCGCACCCAGTCGGCGCTCGAGGGATTCGTGCAACGCCTCAACATGCTCTTCCAGGCGTGGTACGTGCGAGTGCCGCCGCCTGCTGCTTGTCCGTGGCGGCGCGACACAAACGAATCAAAGCGCGACGTCGCACCCTCACCGCGGACAATCGAGGGCCGGGCGGGGACGATGTCCAGATGCGCCGTCGGTGCACCCGAGCGGCGCCTGTCCGGCAGCGGGAGACGGGGCTCGAACCCGCAACTTCAACCTTGGGAAGGTTGCACTCTACCGTTGAGTTACTCCCGCGGTCCGGCCACCGAGGATAGCGCGTGCGACGCCGGCGGACGTGCCCCTGCCGGTCGTGACGGCCTCGTCATGAGCGGGTTGGCGGCGGGGGGCATGATGCGGCCATGATCCGCGTTCAAGCCGGCACGACCGGCCTCCGGCTGGCGACCCTGCTGGTGTCTTCGTTGGTGGTGCTCACCGCCTGCAACGGCCCGGCAGCGCAGTCGATCCCGACCCCATCGGGTGGCGGTGCCGGTCTGGTCGGCGACGTCCCCCATGGCCTCGGTCCCACCATCCGGCCGTCGGCCTCGGCCGCCCTCGTAAAGGCAACCCCGACGCCTGCAGCCGCACACCACACTCCGCCGCCAACCCACGCCCCTTCGAAGCCGGCGACTTCGCTCACCAAGATCGGTGGGTGCCAGGTGTTTCCGCCGAACAACCCTTGGAACCAGAGCATTGCGACCGCCCCTGTACATCCCAATTCCGCGGCCTACGTCGCGAGCATCAACTCGACCAAGCAGTTCCTCCACCCCGACTTCGGCTCGAACCCGACGTACGGCATCCCCTATGTGGTGGTGCCCAAGTCGCAGCCGTTCGTGCCGATCACCTTCAACGCGTATGGCAGCGAGAGCAACCCCGGCCCCTACCCGGTGCCGCCCAACGCTCCGGTGGAGTCGGGCAGCGACCGTCATGTCCTCGTCGTCGACTCCGGCAACTGCCATCTCTACGAGATGTTCGCCGCGCAGCAGGTCGGGGCTGGTTGGACGTGCGCTTCCGGTGCCGTGTTCAATCTCAACAGCAACGCCCTGCGACCCGACGGCTGGACGTCGGCTGATGCAGCGGGGTTGCCGATCTTCCCCGGGCTCGCGCTGTATAGCGAGGTCGCCGCAGGCGTCATCAACCACGCGCTGCGCTTCACCGTCGACGCGACCCAGAATGGCTTCATCCATCCCGCAACCCACCAGGCGGGTGTGGCCAACTCCGCGCTGCCGCCGATGGGACTCCGGCTCCGCCTCAAAGCGGCATTCAACCTCGCCGGTTTCCACGGCGAGGCGCTGGTGATCCTCCGGGCGTTGAAGACCTACGGCATGATCGTCGCCGACAACGGGAGCAGCTGGTACATCAGCGGCGCCACCGACCCGCGCTGGAACGACAACGATCTGAACCAGCTGAAGTCGGTGCCCGGAAGCGCGTTCGAGGCCGTCTCGACCGGGCCGATCCTGCACTGACTGCCAGTCAGCGTGGCGCGGGAGTGAGCTCCTCCACCGAGTACTTGCCCGCCGCGTAGTCAGCGCGGATCAGCTTCTTGTCGAGCTTGCCTACGCTCGTCTTGGGGAGCTCGTCGACGAAGGCCCAGCGCTCGGGCAACCACCAGCGCGCGACCTTCGACGCGAGAAAATCCCGCAACTCCTCTGGGGATGCGGTCGCACCCGACTTCAACACCACCGCCGCAAGAGGCCGCTCTGCCCAGCGCTCGTCGGGAACGCCGACCACCGCGGCATCCGCAACAGCAGGATGGCCGACCAGCAGCGTTTCCAGCTCGACCGACGAGATCCACTCACCACCGGACTTGATCACGTCCTTGGAACGATCCGTGATCTGCACGTAGCCGCGCGAATCGATGTTGCCGACGTCGCCGGTACGCAGCCAGCCGTCGTGGAATTTCTCGGGAGTCTCGGCGTTGTAGTACGAAGCGGTGATCCATGGTCCTCGCACCTCGATCTCGCCGACAGCCTCCCCATCATGGGCGACCTCCGCGCCGCTGTCGTCCATGATCCGTAGTTCCACGCCGGGGATGACCCGACCTGTCTTGGCCCGGTAGAGCATCTCGTCCTCGGGGGCAACGCCGTTGGGCGGGAATGCGATGGTCGCGATGGGGCTCGTCTCGGTCATTCCCCAGGCCTGCCACAGCTCAATGCCGAGGACGTCTCGGTATGCCGTGATCAGCGATGCGGGAACCGCTGACCCGCCACACACGGCGCGCTTGATGCTCGAGACGTCGCCACCGTTGGCCTGCACGTGATTGAGGATTCCGGTGAGAATCGTCGGCACGCCACCGGTGAAGGTCGGCCGCTCCTGCTCGATGAATGCGCAGAGTCCCTGCGGTTGTAGATAGCGTCCCGGCAGGAGGATCTGGCTTCCCACCATCCACCCGGCGTAGGGCGTGCCCCAGGCGTTGACGTGGAACATGGGCACGATGACTAGCAGTCGCGCTGTGTCGTCGAGCCGGAATGTCGCCCACACAGCGAAGGAGTGCAGGTACACCGATCGGTGGCTGTACACCACGCCCTTCGGATCACCCGTGGTGCCCGTCGTGTAGCACATCGACGCCGCACTGCGTTCGTCGATGTCAGGCCACTCGAACGTCGACGGAGCCTCCGCAATCAGCGCCTCATACGCAAGTGTTTCGCCGAGACCCGACACCGCGCCGGAGCCGACCACGATCACCTTCTCGACGCTGGGGCACGACGCGATCACCGCTGCCAGCAAGGGAGCGACCGAGTCATCGACGATGACGATCCGGTCCTGCGCGTGATTGATGACCTGGGCGAGTTGCTGGGGTGGCAGCCGGAGATTGAGCGTATGAAGCACGGCTCCCATGCACGGGATTGCGAAGTACGCCTCGAGGTGCTCCTGGTGGTTCCAGCCGAGGGTGGCCACCCGGTCGCCGGGACCGACCCCAAGCGCGCGCAGCGCGCCGGCGAGACGGCGTATCCGCTCCGCCACCGTCGCATAGCTCGCGTGCCGAGCCCGTTCGCCCTCGAAGGTGATCACCTCGCTGTCGGGGAAGACTTCGGCTCCATGGCGGAAGAGCTCGGTGATCGTGAGGGGCGCGTCCTGCATGGTCGAATTCATCATCGAAACTGATCGTACGCGGCATCCGGCTCGCTGCGCAGCATCCGCGCGCGGACGCTGCTTCGCTACCCTCGACGTCATGGCGATGACCCGAGCCGGATCGATGACCGGCGCCGACCGGATGCTCGCGACGGCTCGTCGGGAGCCTGCTGACCGCACCCCGGTCTGGTTCATGCGCCAGGCGGGACGGTGCCTGGCCGGATACCGCGCGCTGCGCGAGACGTACGACATCCTGACCATCACGCGCACGCCGGAACTCTGCGCGCAGGTGACGCTCATGCCCGTCGAGGAATTCGGCGTCGACGCGGCGGTGATGTACGCGGACATCATGCTGCCGCTGATCGGCATGGGCGTCCCCTTCTCCATCGACCCGGGGATCGGCCCGCTGATTCATGCTCCGATACGCTCCGCGGCCGACATCGCCGCGTTGCGCATCGTCGATCCTCGCGAGGCAACGCCGGAGCTTTTCACCGCGATCCGCCTGGTGCGCGCGCAGCTCGAGGGCAAGACCGCTGTGGTCGGGTTCGCAGGCGGCCCCTTCACCGTGGCGTCGTACATGATCGAGGGCAAGCCGACCAAAGAGTTCTCGCGAACCAAGGCGATGCTCTATGGCGAGCCGGAGCTCTGGCGCCACCTGATGTCGACGCTCACCGAGGTCACCATCGCCTACCTCGAGGCGCAGGTTGAGGCGGGTGCGCAGATGGTCCAGCTCTTCGACTCGTGGGCCGGAGCGCTGTCTGTTTTCGCCTACGAGGAGTCCGTGCTCCCTTACAGCCGGCGCATCCTCGAGGCGGTATCGCTGACGGGCGTGCCCACCATCCACTTCGGGACAACGACGGCGCACCTCCTCGAGGCGATGGCGAGCTCCGGCGCCGACGTCATCAGCGTCGACTGGCGTCTGTCCCTCGACGCCGCGTGGCGCACGATCGGTGACCACGCGATCCAGGGAAACCTCGATCCAGGGGTGATGCTCGCGCCCTTCCCGGTGGTGGCGCGCGAGGCCCGCCAGATCCTGGCGCTCGCCGGCGGCCGCCCCGGGCACATCTTCAATCTTGGCCACGGAGTGCTTCCCGACACCCCAAGCGACCACCTGAAGCGCCTGGCGGAACTCGTTCATGAGGAAACCGCCCGCACCTGATCCAGCCGCCGCAGCGTCGGGCGCGTCAGGCCGCGCTATACCCTTACCGGGTGGCCCAACTCGGCGTCGTGCTTGCGACCTTCGGCTCGGCGATCACCGCCGACGATGTCCCCGCCTACCTCAGCTCGGTGCGTGGTGGGCGGCAAGTCCCGCCCGATCTGATCGACGAGTTCCGGCGCCGCTACGACCTCATCGGGCGGTCGCCCCTGATCGACATCACGCAGGAGCAGGTGCGCGAGCTCCAGTCGCTCCTCGACGCGCGGACCGGCGCTGAAGCCGCGGTCGCGGCAGGGATGCTGCATTCGGAGCCGTCGCTGCCGGGTGCGCTCGACCACATCCATGCCGGCGGTGCTCGCCGCATCGTCGTGGTGGTGCTCGCGCCGCAGTACTCGCCGATCATTCTCGCGGGGTACGAACGAACGGTCGCGACGTGGTCGGCTGATCATCCCGATGTCGAGATACGAATCGCCGGGGCTTGGCATCTGCTCCCGGAGTGGGTCGCGGCGATTGCAGAACGTGTCGCCGACGCACTCGACGATCTCCCCGCCGCGCTGCGCGATAGCATTCCGATCATCTTCACCGCGCACAGCCTGCCGCGCCCGGTTGTCGATCGCGACCCCGGGTACATCGTCCAGCTGCGCGACACCGCAGATGCCATTGCTAGCGCGCTGCACCTCGACGCTCCGCGCTGGAGCTTCGCGTACCAGAGCGCCGGCCACACACCAGAGGAATGGCTGACGCCGGACGTGAAGGATCTGTTCCCGGGTCTCCGCGATGCCGGGATCACCGACGTGCTCGTCGTGCCGCTGCAGTTTCTCGCGGACCATCTCGAGATCCTGTACGACATCGACATCGCGGCGCGCGACGAGGCGGCGGCGGCGGGCATCACGATGCATCGCATCGCGCTGCCCAACACGCAGCCTGCGTTCATTCATGCGCTCGCCGCCGTTGTTGAGCGCGAGCGCGAAAGAGTTGCGATCGCATCGGCGGCGCCCTGAACCCGCTGGCGGGCATCGAGGAGCGGACGCGGGCGCACGGATCGGTCGAACCCGGCTTCGAGCCGGTGCGCGACATCTTTGCAACCGTCCTCGGCGAACAGCGCGGCACCGGCGCGGCCGTCGCGGCGTGGTCCGACGGGCGATGGATCGTCGACCTCTGGGGTGGCACCGCGAGCGACGATGGATCGCGGCTGTGGCAGCGCGACAGCATTGTGATGCCGTACTCGGTGTCCAAGCCATTTGCGGCGATGTGCGCGCTGATCCTCGTCGATCGCGGCCGTCTCGATCTCGACGTGCCGGTGCAGCGCTACTGGCCGGAATTCACAGCACCGGCCACGGTACGACACGTGCTGTCACACCAGGCTGGCGTGGTTGCCCTGGATGTGCCGACCGACACCGACGCCTTCTACGACTGGGATCGCCTGTGCGCGTTGCTCGCCGCCCAGCGACCGGCGTGGCCACCGGGAACCGCGCACGGCGAGTCGGCGCTGTTCTACGGACACCTGGTCGGCGAAATCGTGCGTCGCGTCGACGGACGCGCCCTCGGCACCTTTCTTCGGGAGGAGGTGTGCCAGCCCGCCGGACTCGACTTCATGGTGGGCGTGCCACCCCATGAACAGGACCGCGCGGTCGACATCACGTGCCTCGGTGACATCGAGCGCTCGAGCGACAGCGAGCTGTACCGCCGAGCGACCTCCAACCCTCCCGGAACCCGCGATCCTTCAGTCGTGAATAGCGCTGCATGGCGCGCTGCAGAGGTGCCGGCGATCAACGGACACGGCACCGCGCGCGGCGTCGCCGGTCTCTACGCGGCACTGCTGCGCGGCAAGCTGCTCTCGCCGGACATGCTTCGCGAGGCAGTCTCGAAGCAGTGCTCTGGTGTCGACGCGGTGTTCGACCATGAGAACGCCTGGGGACTCGGTTTCAGCATCGACGACGAGGGCTTCGGCATGGGCGGACTCGGAGGGAGTTACGGCGGGGCGTCCACCCGTGCAAGCGGATACGCCTTTGCCTTCGTCACCGGGACCATGGGCACGCATGCGCGAGCTGAACGACTCGAGAACGCGCTCCGCGGGTGCCTCGGAGTGCCCGCGATCTGAACCGACGCCGGGGTGGTCAGACCGGGCGGCCGACCCCGATCGGATACGGGGATGCGATCCCTCCGGAGTTCTCGAGGCGACCGCAGAGCCGCCGAAGCAGACTGAACAGCCGCGCACGTCGCTCCCCGTCGAAAGCGTCCCACGCTTCAGCCGCAAGGCAGTCGGTCGTCTCCTCGACAGAGCCGTGCAGCGCCCGCCCTTCGGTAGTCAACCTGTTGTCCGCGTCCAGGATCCTGCGGACGCGGAGGCGGTGCACTGCCTCGTCGCACTCCGCTTCCTCCACCCGCGCATGCGATGAATTCTCGCGGGGTCCACGCCTGGACCTGCTGCCCGGGCGGTCACGAGCGCTTCCAGACCGCTCAGGCCGCTGACGGTGAGCGCTGCGACGTGCCCGCCGAAGCGATGCTCTCGAAGCAGCGTGCACCCATGCCAGAGCTTGAGGTGCGGGGCCTCAGGCACGGCCAGCCCTGCGTGTGCCGCGTAGAGAGGACGCCCATCACCGTGCAATCCTGCGGCGACAGCAAGGGTCAGAGCCGCGGCCTCCGCGACGTCAGCGGAATCGACCTCGGCACCCCACAGCCGTCGGAACACGGCGTCCGCGACCGCGAGACGCGCTTCCAGGGCGCTCTCGGGACTCGAGAACCGCCACGCGTCGGGAAGAGCCCGCGCCACCAGCTGCGGCCGGAAGTTATGAAAGAGGGCGATCGCCGCCTCAGCGGTGACCGCGCCCATCGGCGCTGCACGCGAGGCGAAATACCCCATCCATCCGCCGCGGAGCCCTGCAGCCCTATATAGCGCGGGGGACTCCGGCGCGAAGTAGACGGCGGCGTGGATGGGCTCGTAGAGGGTCCAGGCGCGCCGCGCGATCGTCTGGGGCACGCCTGCATCGTAGTGGGTGCCCCATGGGTACGACCGGACTGCGCCCGCGAGCATCGAACCTCACGTGACTCGCGGTCAGCCGGCCTTAGGGGCGTGAGGGCCGCAGAGTCCCGTGGAAGATGCCCGAATGCGTGAAGGTTGGTGATGTACCCGGACTCAAGGCGTTGCCTGTCAGCTCCGACGAGGGCATGAACTGCAGGAACCGCGAGTCGGCACGTGACGCGTCGACGATCGATTTCTCCAGCACGCACGAGTTGTAGTGCCGTGCCGCGGCCTCGAGCGTGTTCGCGTTCAGCACGACCTCCTGGTCCCAGGTGCGCGTGTAACGGCGGAGGCCCGGGATACGGCTGTGCTCGGGGGTCAGACACTCGGTACCAATCACGTTCTCGCTGCTTGCCCAGATGCCGGTCTCCGTGTTGACCACCAGCGTCTGATTGCCGACGGTGTGACCAGGCGTCGACAGCAACGCGACGCCCGGCCCGATCAGGACATCACCCTCTATGACACGCAGCGCGTCACGCCGAAGATCGCTGTAGGCGAACGGCTGATACCAGGGCACCTGCAACGGGTGCAGTGAGGTCAGCGACTCGAGCTCCGAACGCTGCACGAGCAGCTTCGCGTTGGGCAGCAGCGCCGGCACCGGCGTTCCTGGCGAAATATCAGGTGCCGGCGCGGCGGTGCCGATCCACCGGCGCACGTCCTGGGTGTGGAGGTGATCGAACGTGATCCAGTCCACGTCGTTGTTCTCGATGCCGACGCTGCGCAGGTGCGTCAGCACGTCGCCGAGTGGTTTCGAGAACGCGCGCTCGAACGCATTCGGGGTCGAGCTGCTCAGTCGGGCGAAATATGGCGTGCGCCGGGCGAGCTCCACGTCGGTGGGCTCGAAGAGCAGCACCCTCGGCCGCCCGTCCGGCTCGTGCCAGCGGACCACCATGAGCCGGTGCGTCAGCGAGAGAAACGGCGCGGGGCTCATCGCGGCGCGGAAGAGCCCGAATCGCGTGGGATATGGCAGGGACACGAGGTCGAAGGTCCCGATCCAGTCGGGCATGCCGGTTGTCCGGAACCAGTCGCGAAATCCTGGCGCCGCCTGGCGGATCAACTCGAGCTGCCGTCCCGGTTGCGGCTCCCGGCCGGCGGCCGCGAAGTGCGAGATCGCACTGATCTCCCGATTCGTTGGTTGAGCGTCTGTTGGCATCGAGGGACTCCCGGCAGTGTACGCGCTGTCAAAAGCGCCGGTCGATATACTCGACTGGCGTGGTCGGAGTGTCACCGTGAGGCGATGGGGGCGGTTCGTGTACCGCCGTCGCACAGCGGTGCTTGTAGCATCCCTGCTCTGCTTCGGTGCGTCAGTGCTCGCACTCCTGACCGGCGGTCAGCCGATCAACGCCACCGACTACAACGTCGAATCGGTGCAGGCTGCGAATCTCGAGTCGACCCAGCTGCCATCCACAACCGGCTCGTCGTTCGCCCTGCTGCTCACCAGTTCGCAGCTGAAATACGGCGAGCCGGCGTTCGAGTCGGCGGTGGACACCGCACTCGCTCCGTTGCGCAACGACTCGCGAGTCAGTGCGCTGTCCACTCCATTCACCACCCCCGCCTCGGCCGCTCCGATGGTGTCCACCGACAAGCACAGCGTGCTCGCCCAGGTCGGCCTGCGTATCGACTTCTCACAGGCTCGCGCGCAGTACGGCGACATCCGGTCCGAGGTGCATTCCAACGTACTGCGCATCACCGCAACCGGCGATGTGCCGCTCGCCTACGACTTCGACACCTATCTCGCGAGCGACCTGCGCACATCCGAGACTGTATCGCTGCCACTCGCGCTCATCCTGCTCGTGATCGTATTCGGCACCGGGATCGCAGCCCTGCTCTGCCTGGGGGTCGGCGTCTTCGCCGTGCTCGGTGGCGTGGGCGCGGCACTCGCCCTGGCGCACGTCATCGATGTGTCGACGTACGCGGTGAACGTAGTTACGCTCGTGGGCCTGGGCATCGCCATCGACTACTCCCTGTTCATCGTCACGCGTTTCCGCGAGGAGCTCGGGTCCGGGCACAGTGTTGAGGACGCGCTGGCGACGACCATGGCCACCGCTGGACGGGCGATCCTCTACAGTGGCTTGACAGTCGCCATCGGACTGGCGGGGCTGCTCTTTTACACCGGTACCGCGCTGGTCTCGATGGGGATCGCGGGTGCGGTGGTAGTGGCGATCTCGGTCCTCTATGCGGTGACGCTGCTCCCCGCCACGCTGGCGGTCCTCGGCGGCCGGATCAACAGCCTCCGGATTCCCATCCTGCAGCCCAAGCCATTCGGCGAGGGCGCGTGGCACCGCCTCGCAACCTGGGTCATGCGCCGCCCCTGGATGGTGCTCATCCCGACGGTGGCGATCCTGCTGGTCGCCGGGTCGCCGTTCCTCAGCCTGCAGCTCGCCAACAGCGACGTCAATCAACTCCCGACCACCGCCGAGGCGCGCCAGGGCGCTGACCTGCTCCAGGCGCAATTCCCGCAGGTGGGCGCCAACACGATTGCTGTGGTGGTGCAGTTCGATCACGGCGCTCCGACCAGCGCTGCCAACGTCGCCGCGGCGTATGCACTCAGCCAGAGGCTTGTGGCACTGCACGGGGTTACGTCGGTGCGCAGCTACGTCAACGTCGATCCAACCCTCACGTTGGCCGCATATCAATCCTTGTACGCACACCCGAGGGCGGCGCTGCCATCGTCGATTCGATCTGCGTTGACCACCCTCACCGGCTCGAGCATCGCCGTTCTCGACGTCACCAATCCCTACTTCGTCACCAGCGATCAAGCACACGCGCTGGTGCGACAGATCCGCGTCAATGACTCGGTTGCGGGAGCCACAGTCAAGGTGACCGGCGACACCGCGTTCGACATCGACCTGGTGAACTACATGATCGACCATACGCCGCTGGCAATCGGGTTCGTGGTCCTGACCACGCTGATCGTCCTGGCCGTCCTGCTCCGGTCGGTGGTGCTTCCGTTCAAAGCGGTGCTGATGAACGCGCTCTCGCTCAGCGCCGCCTTCGGCGCGCTGGTGTGGGTCTTCGAACAGGGTCATCTCTCGTCGATCCTCGGCTTCACCCCCGGTGCGCTTGACCCGACGATCCCGGTGCTGCTGTTCTGCGTCGTCTTCGGCCTCTCGATGGACTACGAGGTGTTCCTGCTCACGCGAATGCAGGAGGCGTGGCATCGCACCGGCGACAATCGCACGGCGGTCGCCGACGGCCTCGAGCGCAGCGGCCGCCTCGTGACCGGCGCCGCGGCGATCATGGCCTGCGTCTTCCTCGCCTTCGCGCTCGCCAGCATCGTTACCATCAAATCGATCGGTGTCGGCATGGCCGTGGCGGTCATCGTGGATGCAACGCTGGTACGAGCCCTGGTCGTCCCCGCGCTGATGCGACTGCTCGGCAGAGCCAACTGGTGGGCGCCGCGATGGCTGCGCCGTAGATCGGAACCACAGGAGATCGCTCCCGCTGCCTGAGACGACGCTCACTCCACCCGTCCCCCGGCCGGCGCTGCGCGGCTGGAGCCACGCCCTGGCGGTGCCTCCCGCGCTTGTCGGCGCAATCACGCTGGTGGCGGTGAGCGGTGGCGACGTCGCACGACGCATCTCACTTGCCGTGTACGGGCTTTCCCTTGTGCTGCTCTTCGCGGTGAGCGCCATGTACCACCGCGGCCCGTGGTCGCTGCGCACGCGCCGGGTGTGGGGCCGTCTCGACCACGCGACCATCTTCATCGCCATCGCGGGCACGTATACACCCGTGGTCGTCAACGTCCTGCGCGGCTGGCAGTCGATCGTGCTGCTCACCGTGATCTGGGTGCTGGCCGCCGCCGGCGCCACGGTTGCCGCCACCGGCATCCCGCTGCCCCGCGGCGTGACCGTCGGCCTCTATATCGCGGTGGGATGGACTGTCATCTTCTTCATGCCCGCGCTCGCGGAGCGCATCCACGGCAGCGGTCTGCTCGTGATCGCCATCGGCGGCGCCCTCTACTCGGCGGGAGCGATCGTCTACGCGCTCCGCTGGCCGCGATTGTGGCCGAGGGTCTTCGGCTTTCACGAGGTGTTCCACGTGCTCGTGATCGCGGCGAGCGCCGTCTACTTCGTGTTCATCACCGTCACCATCGCGGTGCCCCGCTGACCGCATGCGGATCAGCGACTACTCCGTCTGCGCCGTCGCCTCCACCGCGACGTGGCCGTTCGAACCCTCAGCTTCGCGTACCTGCGCGAGGTATTCCTCGACGAGCGCGCGTCCGCGCTCCGGGTCGGCGACACTCGCCACGATGTGATACGCGGGCTCGTCCGGATCCGGACGGACCAGCACGAACCCGTCATCGACGTAGACCTTGATCCCGTCGACGAGGTCGACGGAGTCGGTGCGGTGCTTGTCGAGCAGGATCCGCATCACCCGGCCCTTCACCTCCCAGGGGCAGAACTCGGTGGCGGTCACATAGGCCAGCTGGGGCATCGCCGCGCGCGCCTCGCTGAGCGGGATGCCGACAATTGCGCGCAGCTCGAGCAACTTGACGAGTGTGTACATGGCATCGAAGGCGCCGAGATGGGCCGGCCATACGAACCCTCCGTCGCCGTCCGAGGCGAGCACGGTTCCGGGGTTCGCGGAGGCTCGGAGCACTGATGCGGGCTCCCCGGGCGTCGCCGTGAACGTCCCGCCGCCCTGGCTCACCAGCTCACTGATCCACATCGGCGTCGCCGCCGGGGCGAGCACAGTCCCGGGAGTGGACTGCAGCCACCACGAGGTGAGCAACCCGAAGCTCTCGTGGGGGGTGAGCACCACGCCGGTGTCGTCGATGAGCATGATTCGCTCCGCGGTCGGGCTGATCATGCAGCCGATGTCGGCGCGCACCGTCTTGCTGATCAGCGCGGTCTCATCCGGGACGGTGCGATTGTGCACGCCCTCACGCAACCCGGCGTTGAGCGGGATCGTGGTTACACCGAGCTCGTTGAGGATGGCCGGGAGCACCGCCGACGCATCGCTGTAGTCGTAGTCGATGAGCACCCGGAACCCCGCATTGCGGATCACCTCGGCGTTCACCGTCGTGAGCAGGTGCGCCGCATAGTCAGCGATCGGTTCGCCGTACTCGATGTCGCCCATCTCGTAAAAGCCGGCGCGGCGGAAGTCCTCGCGGAACAGCAGGTTCTCGAGCTTGCGCTCATCGCGTTTGTCGATCTGGAGCCCGTCGGTGTCGAAGAAGCGGATGTCGGCGCTGCGCTGGTCCAGTGGTGAGACGAGCACGTGAATGCCCGCGGCGCACCCGTCGAAGCGGGTCGCGAACTGGGTGACCGGTACCGGCAGCTCGCGCACGTCGCGAGCCTTGGCCCCCGCGCTCACGATGCCGGAGACGATGGCGCGCTTGATCATCCGCGACGAGCGCGCGTGATCCTGCCCGACCACGACGCAGGCTCCCTTGGGCAGGGTTGCGCCAAATGCTGCCCCGAGGCGGGCGCAGAACTCCGGGGTCAACTCCACGTTGATGAGCCCACCGAGTCCGTACGACGAGAACAGCCCGCGGCGCCATTCACCCGCCCAGATGATCGAGTCGCTCACCGTCGAGCCCGGCTCCACGGTCTTGTTCGGCCAGATCTTGACGCCGGCGCGGATCTTCGATCCCTTGCCGAGGACGCACTCGTCGGCCACCACCGAGTTCTCCTCGAGCAGCGAGTCGTTCTTGATGGTGACGTTGCGGCACACGATCGCCTGACGCAGCCTGCAGCGCTCCCCGATGTACGAATGGGGCCACACCAGGCTGTTGCTGATCTTGGTGTTCTCGTCGATGACGCTGTACTTGTCGATCACCACGTGCTCGTTGAGGATCGCTCCCGCCTTGAGCTTCACCTCATCGCCGATGAATGCTGGGCCGTCGAACTGGACGCCGATGCCGATCTCGACGTCCTCCCCTATCCAGACGTTGCCCTGGCGACGTCCGGGTATGAGGCAGCGGACCTTGCCATCGAGCGCGTCCCAGTTGGCCTGAAGGTACGACTGGATCGAGCCGATGTCGCACCAGTAGTCGTCGACCACGACGCCGTGGAGTGGTTCGTGGCGGCGGAGCATGGTCGGAAAGACGTCCTGTGACCAGTCCGCGTTGGCATCGGCCTTGATGTGGTCGAGCACCTGCGGCTCGATCACGTAGATGCCGGTGTTGGCGTGATCGCTGAAGACCTCTCCCCACGACGGCTTCTCGAGGAAGCGTTTGATGTTGCCCTCGTCATCGGTGACCACAACGCCGTATTCCAGGGGGTTCGGGACGGAGTGCAGGACGATGGTCGCGTGCGAGCCGCGCTCGCGGTGCGAGGCGATCACCGCGCTCAGGTCGATGTCGGTGAGTGCGTCGCCGCTGATGACCAGGAAGGTGTCGTCGAGGAGGTGCGCCGCGTTGCGCACACTGCCGGCGGTACCGAGCGGACGGTCCTCGACGACGTACTCGATCTCCATGTCGAGGTCGGCCCCGTCGCCGAGGCGGTTGCGGATCTCGGCGCCGAGGTAGGCGAGGGTCACCACGACCTCTCTGATGCCATGCAGCTTGAGCAGCCGGAGGATGTGCTCGAGGACGGGGGTGCCCATCACCGGGACGAGCGGCTTGGGCAGCCGGCTGGTCAGCGGACGCAGACGGGCTCCTTCGCCCCCCGCCATCACCACTGCCTTCACTCGGTCGCCTCCTCGGCACCGGTTGTATTGCTCAGATCATATGGCGCGGTGCGGGGCTCGATGTGTGCGGAGCCGAGCCGTCGGCGGGAAGCAGCACCCGCTGATGCAGGCACATGAAGCGCAGGCGCTCGAGCAGGCCGGCGATGACCAGCGGCCATGAGAAGTCCGCGGCGTCGCGGCGTGCGGCCAGGCGAAGCCGCTCGCCGAGCGCCGGCTGCTCGACCAGGCCACTGAGCGCGCTGGCGATTTCGGCGGGATCGTCGGTCTCGACCACGATGGCGTTGCCGTACGGCCGGGCATACTCCTCGCCGGTCGCGCCGACCATGGCGATCCCACCGGCTGCCATCGCCTCGAGCCCGACCAGGCCGAACGGCTCGTGCCCGGAGTTGGCAAGCACCGCGTCGGCCGCGACATTGATCTCGGTGATGACCTGGTCGGGCAGGAACCGACGCAGATGGACGATAGGAGCGCCGTCGGTATCGGTGAGCGCGCGCACGATCCCGCCGGCGTCCACGACCGGCTCGTACCAGTCGGTCACCGCAAGCCCGCACTCCCGCGCGAACGCGAGCACGGTCGCGCCGTACGGCTCCATGCCGCCGCGCATGAGCAACCGCGCGGGCATCCCTTCGGCACGCAGCTCCGCGATCGCCGCGACCGCCTGGTTCCAGCGCTTGTCGGGGCTGAACCGCCCGATCTTGAATGTGAGGCAGGGAGTCCCCGCGCCGGCGCGGATCGCCCCCGCTGCGGAGGCGTCAACTGGGGCGAGGGCGCTCTCGGGGATGCCGTTGGGGATCACCACGGGGTTGACCCCGTACGGCCACAGCAGGTGCTTCATGTACTTGCTGACCGTCGTCACCGACGCGACGAACTCGAGGATCGGCCAGTCGATCGCCTCGAAACCGAAGGTGTTGTTGGCGTTCCAGAGCAGCACCGCGTTCCTGCGGAGCCCGAGCGCATGCAGGCGATCGCTGAGCGATCGGCAGAACCAGGTGGTGTGCCATTCCTCACAGAGGACGGCGACGGTTCTCCCCGCCTGCGCGGCAGGCCTGATGACGGTGTCGATCAGCTGCGCCGGGAGCGTCGCGGTGAGGTCTCGAATCTTGGCGAGTTCCCCTTCGTAGACGCCGGCGCGGTAGCGATCGCTGATCTGCTGGCACCACCTGACCAGCTGCACGCCTTTGTCCATCTCCATCCCGGGCTTGTCAGGGTCGCCGACGAACACGAGCGTGGTGCGAAATCCGAGCGCAGCGAACGCACGGCAGAGCTCGCGCGCGCGGACTCCGAGGCCGCCGGCCTGGCTGTACTGATCGGGTCCCTCGAAGGACACCATCACGACCTCGAGCGTTTCAGGGGTGAACATCGCAGCACAGTGTGCGAAACCGGCCCATGCAGGTGCCGGTCTCGCGGTCGCGATTCACCCGATCCCTCATCGGAGCGTCACGAGCGACCTCGGACGGGGGCCGAGGCCCCCAATCCTGGTCACAAAAAGAGGCGAAGGACCGGCTGGCGGGCGCCGGTTTCTCCGCCCGAACAAAGTGTCGCAAAGGGTCCGAACATAGGCTCCGATGGTGAGACACAGGTGTGTAACAGGAGCGGTACGTTGTCACAGATCAAGCAGGCGGATGGCGTTGGTGCCCATCATCAGCGCGCGCTCGGCGGCGGTGAGCTCCGCGCGTGCTAAGGCATCGATGTAGCGCCGCGCGGGCAGGAGCGGCAGATCGGAGCCGAAGAGCAAGCGATCCGCGCCGCACAGATCGGCAACCGCGCGGTACGCGCTCGGCGCATAGAGGAACGGCGCGGCGGCGGTGTCGAACCAGAGCCGCCGGCAGAGCTCGGCAACCTCCGGCATGTGTGCGTAGAACGGGAGTCCACCACCGAGGTGGGCGCACACCAGTTGAAGCTTGGGGTTGCGCAGCGCAAAGCCGGCGACCCGTTCCGGCGTCGCCGTTCCCTTGCCCGGATAGTCATGACCGACCGGTTCGCTGCAGTGCAGCACCATCGGCACGCCGAGGTCAGCGCACGCGTTGGCGACGTTGTCGATCACCGATCCATCGAGGTCGAACCTCTGCGCGTCAGCGTTGAGCTCACCGGTGCCGCGCAGACCCTGGTCCGCGCAGCGACGCAGCTCCTCGACCGCGCCCGGTCGCGAGGGGCTGACCGTGGAGAAGCAGGTCAGGCGGTCGGGATGCGCGAGCTGCACCGCGATCAGATGGTCGTTGACCTCTGCGCAATGCCCCGCATCCGCAAACGGCCAGCCGAAGCAGAGCGAGCGGTCGATGCCGGTCGCGTCCATGGTCGCGAGCAGCTCGTCGGCGGTGAGGATGGCGCGCCCGCCGCTGTGGCACACGTCGAACCAGGGATCGAGCTCGGCGAGCCGGTCGCGCGCATCGCGCATCGACGCCGGAAGGATGTGCACGTGGCTGTCGACGATCACCCCAGCCACCGCCCCTGGGCAAAGATCCATGTCCCCGCGCACATGAGCCCGCCGCTCACCGCCAGCATCGCCGAGCGTGCGCGCGGGAAGCGAACGGTGAGGTCGGAGACGAGCAGCACCGCAGGAAAGAGCGCCAGGACGTAGCGCGGTTGCGATCGCCAGAACGGCAGTGACGCGGTCATCAACCACGCGATGGTGCAGTACAGGGCCATCGATCGGGGGATCCGTGACGAGGCCCACATCCCACAGCACAGGAGCAACCCCAGCAGACCGAAGGCGATCTCGCGAGCAAAGATCGACCTGGTCTCACCATCGCCGGTGTTGACCAGCGTGTTCCAGGTCGCCGCGAACCCCGTCCAGGGGGGCGTGGGCTGCAACCCGAACGACGGCAGGCGGTCGGCGTCGAGCAGCGCCAGGCCGTCGCCGATGTGGACCTGCATGTATGCGGCGTAGATCGCCAGCGGCGACGCCACCAGGAGCACCAGCGCCAGCTCGGGGCGCGGACGCCAGCCGGTGCGGCGCAGCTGCTCGACGGCGAGCGCGGGGATGAGCGCCAACCCGGTGAGCCGGAAGGCGCAGGCGAGTGCAGCGGCAACGATGGCCTTGCGCGACTCGCCGGCTCGAGCGTAGTAGAGGCTTGCCGCTGCAGCGGCGATGAACGAGCTCTCGCTGAAGGGCGCGATCAGAAAGACCGCGGTGGGCGCCAGCGCCAGCAACCACACCGAGAACGTGGCCGACGACTGGTCTCGCTCACCGAGCACCAGCCGTGCGAGATACCAGAACGCCACCGTCTCGGAGACGGCGTTGACCAGCCACGCGGCCGTGACCGCGTCGCGGGTGATCACCATCGTGGCGCGGGCCAGCAATGGAAACCCGGGCAGAAACGCGTCGATGTAGCTGAGGTGTTGGGGGTACCCGTGGCTGGCGATGGAGAGGTAACTGACCGCGTCCCACGCCACCAGGTGGTCTCGGAGACCCGTGAGCAGCGGCGTCGCGGGAAAGTCGATGATCAGCACGATCGCGAAGACGCCGATCCAGAGAAGGCGCGACACCGCGACCGCCGCGATCGCGGTCCGCCATGACGCTGCCGCGCCCCGGCTGCTCACGCCGGCGGATCGAGCCCGTTGAGGAGCCGGGGGTCGGTGCGCAGCTCCCACAGCTCACGAAACGCGCGCAGCACCACGTGCACGTCAGCGCCGGTGGCGCGACCGGTGGTGCGCGGGTAGTGGTGCACACCGACGTCGATGAGCCGGTAGCCGCTCCGCCGCGCCCGCACCAACAGCTCGGTGCAGACCAGCGCGCCATCGGCTTGGAGGCCCCGCCCGACCGCGTGCGGAAACAGCTTGAACGCGCAATTCACGTCGCGAACCGTCGGACCGAACAGCAGGCGCACCAGACTGAAGAACGCGCGGTGATACAGGCGCCGCATCAGCGTGTCGTTGCGGCGGATGCGGTATCCGGACACGACCCGATCCGGCCCGTAGAGCGCGAGCAGCCTGGAGATCTCGGTGGGGTCGAACTGCCCGTCGCTGTCCATGTGGAAGACCGCCTCGCAGGCTGCGGCGTCGAAGCCGGTGCGCAACGCGGCACCGTACCCGCGGTTGCGCGGATGCGACACCACTCGCACACGCCGGCCCGGCGCCGCCGCGCTTGCCGCTCGCACGGCGGTCTCGTCGGTGCTGCCGTCATCGACGACGAGCACTTCGAAGTCACTGATCCCGAGTCCGGCGAGCGCGTCGCCGGTACGGCGGACCGTCTCCGCGATCACTGCCTCCTCGTTGTACGCGGGGAGCACAGCGCTGATCGTCGGCTGCCAACGCTCGGCTGGAATCGGCTCGGGCACCTCAGGTTCTTCCACGGACGTCGTAGATGATGATGTGATCGCTCCGCGCGACGACCGGGTATCCCTGGTTCGCCCACCACATCACGTCCGCATGCGAGTCGATGGCGCCGGGGTCGTTGAGCCGGTCGTCGATCTCGACGTAGCTGATGCCGTATTTGCGCAGCAGGCCGGCGATCCGGCAGGTCGCCGGCTGGTTCGCGCAGCCGCCATACATGGTCTGGACGTCCGCGTAGCGAGTCCCGAAGTCGATGCCGTAGCTCCAGAGCCATCCGCCGTACCCCATCACGCCGATGCGACCCGCGACCGCGAGCACCGGGTCGTTGGGGCGGCCGAAGGTCAGCACCACCGCTCCCTTTGGGGCGGTGTTCGCGATGGTTACAGCAAGCTGGACCTCCTGCGCCGACGCGATCGTGTATGGACCGGTGATCGCGTCCATGGTTGGGGTCCAGGGCAGGAGACGCACAACCACGAGCGCCCCGGTGAGCAGCACCGGCCCGACCAGCAGGAGCGCGGCGATTCGGGGCCACGCACCCCGCCACCAGTGCGCCGCGAGGGCGCCGATCAGCAATGCGATGACCAAATACCAGTAGACGAGCAGCTTGGTGTTATCCCAGTTCCAGGTCTGGAAGACGACCAGGTTGCACGCGGCGAAGATCAGCAGCGCGCCGAGCGCGAGCTCGAGCAGCGGCACCGGGAACGCTGAGGTCACCACTCTGCCCACCCGTGCCGCTGCCCCACCGGCGCGACGGGCCACGACACCCGCCGCGACCACGACGATCAACGGCACGGCGATGCCGAGATTCGCCAGCCAGAATCCCCACCACTCTGCGGTTCCGATCATTCCCACCGCCTGGATGGCACCGGCGAAGACGTTCCCTGGCGAGAGATCGAGCCGTCCACTGGGGTTGGCGACGGTCCCCGCATTGGCGAGCCACCCCGGCTCGAGCCAGGGATACACGTCGGTTCCGTACGGACTCACTGGTGATCCGTGCTTGGCGAGCGCGAGCTGCGCGAGGCGCACGCCGCCGACCGCCAGCCCGATCAGCAACAGCGCCGCCCATTCACGACGTCGTCGTCGCCACAGGAGCACCAGGAGCAGGATGGTCAGTGCGATCAGCGTCTGCACGTGCACGATCGGAAGCAGGCCGGCGAGCACACCGGCGAGTGCAAAGGCCTCCCAACTCCGGCCTCCGGACGATGCGCCGGCGAGGACGAGCAGAAGCACGCTCACGGCCGCGGCGAACCCGAAGAGCATGGTGCGCTGAGGCAGCCACCATGCCATCAGCGGCGTGTACCACTGCATGTTCGGCAGCGGCGCCGTGCCCCCGTCGGAGGGCAGCCCGTCGTAGGCGCGCGGCTGTGCGGCGATCGTCCCGGGAAGGTCGTGGAGAGTCCAGCCGACGATCGACACCCCGGTGCCGGGATGGGTGACCGCGTACTGGAGCGTGCACTGCGTGGCACTGAAGCCATGGGTGGTGCAGGCGTCGGCGAAGACCCCGATGAAGCCAACACCGCCGCCGATGAAGCAGATCACCACGGCGATCACTCCGGCTCCGGGACCGAGACCGAGGCGGCGCCCCAGGGCAACGACGAGCATGCCGATCACCACCATCAGTGCTCCGCCGGGAATCGCGAGTGCGAGTCCGGGCGCGAGTCCGAGGGTCATGAGCGTCGCCGCGTGGAAGTCAGGGAGAAAGGGATAGAGCAGCGACGTGCCGCTGAAGAGCGGGTTGGTGGGCGGGATGTTCCCGCCGACAGCGAAGCTCGCCGCGGTGGAGAGATGTTGCGACCAGTCGGCCCACACCGTTGGATATCCGGCCTCGAGCCCGCGGGAGTCGGCATACACGGTGTGCGCGAAGATGGCCGTGACCACGGCAACGCCGCCGGCCAGCGCGGCGATCGAAAACCAGGGAATCTGCTGCGACCAGCGGTCGCGCGATTCCACCCACGATGCGTACCACGTCGAACGCGGATCGACTGTTAACAATGAGCCGGCGAGCGCCAGGAAGAGCGCAACGAGCGGTCCGCCGATCACCGTCTCGGTGGTGAGCCCGACGAGCAGCGAAAGCCCGTAGGTGATCCCCGTCGCCACGAGCAGACCGCTCACGATGCCGATCAGCGCGCGCTCGACGAGAGTGAGGTGAGTCCGAATCAGCCCGGTCAGCGCTGCGCCTGCGGTAAGGGTCAACGCGGCGTCGAGGATGACGAGAAAGGCTGTCACCCGATGTCGACCCAGCTCCTCGTCTGCTGATCAGCGGCGCTCTGGGGCAGCGCGGTCCAGATCGGGTAGAAGAAGATGAACGCCGCAAGCACGGCGCCGATCACCCCATATGCGACGGGTGCCAGCGACACCTGCCTCCCGCGGATCGAGACGTTGAGGCGCCGGATCGCGGTCAACGCGTACGCGAGCGCCAGCGCGGTGAAGAGCAGCATGCCGAGCGCGTGGTAGAAGAAGAGCACTCGACGCTCGTTGCCCGGCACCCACATCATCCACGCCGCGAGATATCCCAGGATGATGAACGCCGGCACGAATCGCCGCGAGATCACCGCGGACAGTGTGACCAGGCCCGCGAAGACGACGACACCGAGGAAGAAGATCACGAACCACGTCCCCGGGTACGTGCGCGCGATCTCGTACTGGGACGACGGTTGCATGTGAAAGCGGGCGATGAACTGCGCGGCCGTGTACGACGTGTTCAGGTTGTTCGGATCGTGGAAGCGAACCGCGTTCTGATAGATCACCATCATCGCGGCCAGCGATCCGAGCCCGATCATCGGGACCACGAGGCGCCACCAGGTGGGGCCGCGGGTGACCTGCCAGACGCAGAACAGCAGTGCCAGGATTCCCAGCCACCAGATCGCCGGATTTCCCATGTCGGTGATCTCCGCGACCGATCCGTTGTTGGGAGCGGACGTTGCGTAGAAGAGCACCGGGTGCTCCATGATCGGCCAGGTCAGCCACAGCGAGGAGTAGGGATGGCTGTGACACTCCTCGGCGTGATATCGAAGCGAGGCAGCGTTGATCTGGAGGATGTTGTCGATCGCCTGGATGGGATTGGGCACGCTGACCGGACCGACGTGCACTACTGGGACGTTGAGAGTCTTGGGTGTGCCGGGGAGACCCGCGACCGAAGGGTTACAGCTGGTGAAGAAGTACACGTCCTGGTGCTGGATCGTCTCGTAGCGAGAGAAGCACGCCAGGAAGATGGCGAGCGCGATGACGCCGGCGGCGATGTAATGGAGCACCGCCTTCGAACCGGCTGCGTTGCGCCACATGATCGCTTCCACACGACCTGGCCCGGCGAGACGACGGACCCAGGGAACGAATCCGGCGATGTACGGGGCGAGGCCTCGGGCCAGGATGAGTCCTGCAGCCACGATCAGCGGCGCGAGCGCGGTCAGCTTGGCGCCGAAGGCGAGACCGGCGACGCCTGCCATCACGTACAGCGTCGTCCGCCACTGGGCGCGCGTCCGTGCCTGCCAGTGGAGCAGGAAGACGTAATAGAAGAGCGCAACGAAGAAGATCGCGATGATGTCGATGACCCCGGTGCGCGACTCGACGAACGCGAGCCCGTCGAAGCAGATGAAGAGCGACGTGGCGATGGCGAAGAACCGGTCGCGGCGTAGCCGCAGGGCGACCAGATACATGAGCCCGACGAGCAGGCTGCCGAAGAGGGTCGTGCTCAGGCGCCACGTCCAGCTGTTGAAGCCGAACCAGGCGATCGGCGGCGCCATCAGCAGTTTCGCGAGTGGCGGCTCCGGGTCGAAGTACGACTCGGCGGGCTGGCGGAGGTCCTTGGCCGCGTCGACGGGGAAGTAGATCTCGTCGAAGACGTAACCGCAGACGCTGACGTCGAGGTGGCTGACCTTGACCCCGCCCACCACCCCCTGTGGACCGACCGGGACCGGCGTGCACTCCGCGCCGGGGCCGGTGGTGATCGGATACCCGACGCCGAGCGCGCTGACGGTGCCACCCCCGCTCAGAAAGTCCGGAAAGATCGGGCTGGCGATGCGAAGACCAAAGGCCACGAGGACCAGCACAATCACGGCGATCACGTCAAATCTGCCGAGGTCGAGGAAGCCTCGGAGACCGGCGCGGACGAGCGGCACGCCCCCGTCCGACGCGGGTGGACTAGAATCAGAAATCATGACCTCGCTTGACATCTATTTACAAGATTTGGAGGTTCCTTTACTGCTATCCTGAGAGGCGAGGGGTACAGTCAAGGCCGCAGTCCGCAGGCTGCACATCGTTGAAACTCATTCCCTTCCTGAAAGGCCGGAGGGTTCCCCCTCCGGTCTTTTTTTGCCCACTGGGCCTCCGGCGACATCCCCCGCGCGGTGCGCAGAACCGGGGCCGCAACACCGAATGCGGGTCACCTGATCGACCGCGACGACCAGGGGTCCGCTCACGACCCGGGATGCTGACATAGGCGTCCGCTCCACGGACGTCCTCGCAGCTCAGACGGCGGCCGGCACCAAAGCTGGACTGCTCGGCGCAATCGCGAGCATTCGATCGATCGCCCCTCGCGCCTGGTTGGCGACCGCCGCGTCCACGGTGACGCGGGGCTCCAGGTACTCGAGCGAGCGAGCCACCTTCTCCAGGGTGATCTTCTTCATATACGGGCACACCGCGGCTTCCGAGGCAGCCAGGAACCGCTTGCCAGGGGAGTCTCGGCGCATCCGATGGAGGATGCCGACCTCGGTCGCGACGATGAACGTGCCGGCTTCCGACGTCGCGGCGCGTCTGACCATGCCCTCGGTGGAGGTGACAACCGTCGCGGGGCCGCTGAGATCGCCGGAGGACACCCGGTAGAGTGTCGACGAGGTACAGCCGCACTCCGGGTGGATCAGCAGCTCGGCGTCAGGGTTGGCGCGGCGCATGGCGTCGAGACGCTCCGGGACGATCCCGGCGTGCACATGGCACTCCCCCATCCAGACGTGCATCTTGCGGCCGGTGACGCGCTCGAGGTGAGCGCCGAGGAACATGTCGGGACAGAACAGGATCTCGCGGTCGACGGGGATCGAGCGGATCACCGCTTCGGCATTCGACGACGTGCAGCAGTAATCGGAGAGCGCCTTCACCTCCGCGGTGGTGTTCACATAGGACACCACCACCGCGCCCGGATGCTGGGCCCGCCACGCCCGCAGCTGGTCGGCGTCGATGGTCGCCGCCAGGGAGCAACCGGCCTCGAGATCCGGGAGCAGCACCACCTTATCCGGCGAGAGGATGGCCGCGGTCTCGGCCATGAAGTGGACCCCGCAGAACACGATGACCGCCGCATCGGTCGCCGCCGCCTGCTGCGAGAGCCCGAGCGAGTCACCGACGAAATCGGCGATGTCCTGGACCTCGGGTCGCTGGTAGTTGTGCGCCAGGATCACCGCGTTGCGCTCGTGCCGCAGCCGATCGATCCGGTCCAGAAGCTGAGCCCGGCCCGCCGTCGCCACCTCTCGCGCTGCTGTGATCACCCCGGCCACCTGTCCCCGACTTCGTGGGCTTTCTGAATTTAGGTCAGATTGACCTAAGCCAAGTATAGCAGGGTGCGGGTGCCGATTCGCCGTCGTGTTCTACCGTGTGGCCGTGCCGCTGATCGGGATCCTGCTGCGCCCCCGAAGCACCTTTGCGGCGCTCGCTTCGACACCCCGCATCCGTGTCGGCTTCGCAGTCGTCGTTGGGAGTGGCGTGGTCGCTCTTGCCCTCGGGCTGCTCGCCAACCAGATCGACAACGGCGGGGCGACCGGAGCCGTGGCGTCGCTGCTCCTCCCACTTCTGTTCCTCATCTACTGGGTCGCCGCCGCGCTGATCGTCGACGCGGGCGCTGGACTCGCCGGACGGGCCGGGCGGTGGCGCCAGTACCTCGCCGTCAGCGGGTTCACCCTCGTCCCCTGGATCGCCTACGGCGGGCTCGCCGTGATCGAGGCTGTTGCCGGATCAGGGACCGTCGCCCAATCGATCGTCGCCTGGCTGACCCTGCCGCTGCTGGTCTGGTTCCTCTACCTCACCACGCTGGCGGTCCTCGCGGTCTTCGACGTCGCCCCATTCGTGGCGGTGGCGCTCGCGATGCTGCCCGACGCGGTGTTGCTGCTCGTGCTCATCGCGCTGCTCATCGCGACCCGGGGCTGACGCTTTCGATGTCGACTCCGATCCATGACGACTGGCGCCGGGTGTCGGGGTTCGCGCCTATCCTTTGGCGGTGACTCCCGAACCGGCGCGTGGGGCCGCGCCCGTTGTCAGCGTGGTGATCCCCACCCGCAACGAGGCGAGCAACGTCGAGCCGCTGGTCCTCCGCATCAAGGCGGCACTCGCGAACACGCCCTTCGAGATCTGCTTCGTCGACGACAGCGATGACTCCACCGGCGAGCTGCTCATCGAACTGGCGCGCACCGATCCCTCGGTCCGCTGCCTGCTCCGTCAGGGCGCGGATCGCAGGGGCGGCCTGAGCACTGCGGTGGTGGCCGGGCTGCGCATGGCGCGGGGGCGCTACGCCTGTGTGATGGACGCGGACCTGCAGCACCCACCGGAGCTGGTTCCGGTGCTGCTCGCCGAGGCCGAGCGCGGTGCCGACCTCGTGATCGCGAGCCGGTACGCGCCGGGCGGGAGCCACGAGGGGCTGGAGGGCGCGGTGCGCCGGCTGGTAAGCCGTCAGGCGACGCTGGTGGCATGCATGCTTTTCGGCGAGGCGCGACAGAGCTCCGATCCGCTGTCAGGGTTTTTCCTCTGCCGGCGTGCGCTCATCGACGGGATCGAGTTCCGACCCGTCGGTTTCAAGATTCTCCTCGAGCTCCTCGTGTGCGTGCCGGAGCTGCGGGTCGTCGATGTGCCGATGACCCAGGCTCCACGGAGCACCGGGGTGAGCAAGGCGACGGCCGGCCAGGGACTCCTGTACCTACGCCATCTGCGCTCGCTGTTCTTCGACGTCCCGGGATCGGCCCGGGCGTGGAAGTTCGGCCTCGTGGGGGTCAGCGGTCTCGGCGTGTTCCTGCCAATCCTGGCAGTTATGACCGGCATCGTCGGGCTGAACCCGCTCGTGGCCTTCGTGCCTGCGTTCGTGCTCAGCGCCGCCTGGAACACGGTCATGAACTGGCGCCTGACGTTCGGCGACCAGCGTCGCGGTGGCCGTGGCCCGCGCCACTACTTCGAATTCGCGCTGCTGAGCGGCTGCGTCATGTTCGGGGTCTTTGCCCTGCTTGTCGAGGCTCGGGTTGCGACCGTGCTCGCCGGACTCGCGGCTGCGGTGGTGGCGATGGTGAGCAACTGGCTGGTCAACCGTGCGTTCATCCACCGAGGCCCGGCGGTGTGGGCAGCGGTTGCCGTCGACCATGGTGTGCAGGGCGGCCTTGCCAGGCTTGCGGCCGATATCGGAGCGGACCGCGCCTATGTTCTGCCCGCACGCGGCGACGCTTCCTCCGGTCTTCCGGCTGGACTGCTCGCCCATGTCATCGCCTACAAGCGGCCGGTGTTGATCACCGAGGCGGCGTCGTACCGCGCCCAGCGGCGCAGCAACATCGAAACGGCGTCCCGGATGCTGCTCCCGGTGGTCCGCGGCGACGTCGTGCTCGCGGTGGTGGTCTGCGAGCGCTTCGCGCCAGGGGGGTTCGATCCGGCCGACCTCGAGACGGCGACGGTCGCCGTCGAGGCAATCGAGCCCGCGCTCATCGCAGCGGCGGCCGACCAACCCCAACGTTCAGAGGTCGCTCCTACTCGGGCCGCACCCGGACCGGCGAGGTAGGCCGACGGCAGCGGAGGGCTTCGCGCCCGCAAGGATCTCGGCGAGACCCGCCACGTCGCGTGCTGTTCAGTCGTTGCTGCTGGTCGCGGGGATCGGCGCGGCCACGGGGGTGCGGGTCGTGATCGGAGGTTCGCAGAGCGCCACCTCGATGCCGGCTGGATTTGCGTTCGCGCTGGCCCTGATCCTGCTTGCATCGGGTGCCGGCTGGCGCCCCCGCCGCCCGAACCTTCGCGCGGTGGTCCTCGGCACCGCCGGCGGGGCCGCGGTCGTGGCCATCTGGATAACCGCACACCCGGGGATCGCCATCGACCTCGCCTCGGTCAACGCGGCCATCGGGCTGTGGACGCCGATCGTAGCCATGGTCGCGGTCGCCGAGGAGGTGGTGCTGCGGGGTGTGCTCTTCAACGCGCTTCGGGGCTGGGGTGGACACGGGCTGGCCCTCGCCGTGACGACAGTGCTGTTCGGCTTGATGCACGTGCCGCTCTACGGGGTCGGGGCGCTGCCACTCGACTTGGCGGTTGGCCTGCTGCTCGGCGGGCTACGGATCGTCAGCGGCGGTGTGCTCGCGCCGGCGATCGCCCACGTTGTCGCCGATCTCGCCGGCGGTTGGCTGCTGTGAGCCCTCGCCGCGGGTGGCTGGTCATCCTGGTTGCACTCACGGCACTCTCAGTAGTGCTGCGCCTGCTTCCCGCCGGTTCTCCGCCGATCTTCGACGGCAACTGCATCGCCGATCCGTACCGGTTCCTCGGCAGCACCCCGGCACCGCAGCCGGTGTCCAAGGTCTTCGCTGCGGGCACTGCGTTTCCGACGTCCGAAGTCTTCACCGGCGAGACCCCTCCGCAAGCCCAGCTCCTCATGGAGGCCGGCACCTTCGACACCAGCACCTCGGTGACGGTCAGCATCACCCCGGTCCCGGCCCCGGCCGCGAAGCCACCGAACGGAGTCATCGAGGGCAACGTCTACAAGTTCGCCGTGCTCACGCCGGCCGGCACCGGGCTCGAGCCCAGGCCGGGGATCCCGGTGACCATCGTGGTTCGCGCCACCACCTCGGTCCCAGCGCCGGTCGTCGATCACTTCAACGGAACCACCTGGACCCCGCTTCAGACCTTCAACTCGGGGTGCGGCAACACCTTCGAGTTGTCCACGGGTCAGCTCGGCGAGTTCGCCGCCGTGGGGCCGTCGGGGGCTGGACCCCCGAAGCCGACCGGGTCCGGGAGCGGGATGCCTGTCGCTCTGATCATCGCGGGGCTCGGGGTGCTGCTGCTGGTCGCCGTGGGAGCCTTGTTCACCCTGGATCGCGGCCGCCGCCGGACCCGGTGATACCGCGACGGCCGGAGGTCAGGCGCGAAGCCGCGGGGTTCCCATCCAGCTTTCCATCTCGATGAGCCAGCGCTCGCCGGGGGGACCCATCCCAGCACCGGGGACTCCGAGACGCTGGAGCACCGTCCGGCGCCCGCCGAGTCGCATGGTCAGGTGGTGGGGCAGTCCGGCGAGGTCACCGGCCGCCTCGAGCGCCGCCTCCTCATCCTCGGCGAGCCCGTCGATGAGCCCCAACTCGACGGCGCGGGTGCCGAGCCAGACCTCGCCGGTGGTGACCCGCGCGAGTGCCGCATCGTCATACCCGCGTGCGCTGCGTACGGCGCTGGTGAAGCGGCGAAAGATCGCGTCGACGAGCTCGTGCTCGTGTGCCTCGTCCTCCTCGGTGGGTTCGCGCCACGGGGCACCGAGGTCCTTGAACTGTCCGGTCTTGGTCACCGACACCCTGGCCCCGACCCGGCGCAGCGTATCGACGAGGATCGGCCGAACGCTGATCACCCCGATCGATCCGACGATGGCGCTCGGAAACGCGAGCACCCTGGTCGCCGCGCACGCGAGAAAGTACGCTCCCGAAGCTCCAGTGCCCTTGATCCACGCGACCACCGGCTTCCGAGCGGCAAGGCGCCGCACCGCGACGTGGAGTTGCTCGGACGCGATCGCGGTCCCACCCGGCGAGTCGATCTCGAGCAGCACCGCGCGGACTTGGGGAGTCCGTCGCGCTTGGCCAATCGTGCGAACCAGGTCATCGGTGCGCACCGCGCCGCCAATCGCGCCGCGAACCTGCACCACCGCGATCCGCCTGCGGTCGGTGAGGCGGACCAGTCGTTCCGGGAGACGGCGTTCCGAGATCACCTTCGCATGCTAGTCGGCTCGGACCGCGCCATGGCCGCCGACGGGAGGGTCAGTGCTCTCCTGCGCTCCGAGCCGCTTCCCCCTCGTGCAGGGTCGTGTTCACGGGCTGTCCGCTGATATCCATGACCAGGCCGATGGTGGTCCCGTCGTCCCATCCGCACACTGAGACCGGCGTCAGCGGAGCGGCACGCGTCGCCGTCGCGCAGATGAACTGGGTCCCTCCGGAGGTCGTCGAGATCGTGGTGCTGCGGTCCACCTTCATGCCGTCGGTTTGCAGCCCGCCGGCGAAATCGTTGAAGAACTGCTGGCTGGTGGTCTCGATGCCGGGTCCCTGGGCGAGCAGCGCGACGAGCGTCGGGCGTCCGCCGAGGCCGTAGACGCCGCTGACGACATGGGTCGCGCCATGGGCGAGCATCACCTTCTCCATCTGGGTCGTGACCGCCGCGGTCGCCGGGGTGTTGATGGCGGTGAGGCCCGCGACGCTCGCCGGGGTGGCGATGGTCACGGTGGGGTGGCCTCCTCCCGACACCAACTTGAAGGCTGCGAAGCTCAGGGCCGCGACCAGGATGACCGCGACCACCACGGCCACCAGGGGCCGGTGGGACGACACCGGGAGACTCGGCGCTGTGGGAATGTCCCACGCCGAGCCATCCGCGCGGAAGGAATGTCGCGCCTCCTGATGCCGGATGTTCCAGCCGCTGCCACCTGGACCGCTGACCTTCGCGCCTGCCGAGGGCGCTTCCGGACGGAATCCGACGGTCGCGGTCGACAGCCGTGTCTGCGGGACGCCGACCGAAACCGGCACCGGCTCGAACTTGGGAGCGACGTGACCCGCCTCGATCGCGACGCGTGCGGCCTGCGCATTGGCGGGGGCGGGCGGCGGTGGCGTGCGCGGGGATTGCTCGAACGCGAGACTGGTGGCCGGATGTTCCGCGACCGGCTCCGCCGCAGCCTTGGCGTTCGGGGAGCGCCCGAGGTCCCGAACGTGCTCGAAGGAGAGCGAGGAGTCGGTTCCCTGCGCAGGCTTATCGGTCATGGGGTCCTTCCGAACGGCAACGCTTATCCATTGAGGTACGACGGGCAGCCTATGACGGGCGTCGCGCCGACCCGGCCGATGTCGACGCACCTGCTTCCGGAGTGTCACGAATGTGTCACGTCGGCCCGGCCCTAACTTCGGGTCACCGGTAGTCGTGAGAGCCGCGATATCCATCTTCGGCGGGCGGGGTGCCGGGATGATCGATCCGGTCACCGTCGGGGGTCAACGCGGTCACCTTCTCGACCAGCACGTTGACCCTCCCGTGCTCGACCTGGAGCCTTCCGTCAACCATGAGCAGCGGATGACGGCTCACCTCGAGAGTCCGTTGCACGACCGCGGGCCGGAACACGAGGTCGAGGTGCGCGTCCTCGTCCGCCAGCGTGAAGAACCTGAAGCCTCGTGCAGTCGAAGGTTGCTGCCGGGTGATGACCAGCCCCGCCACACGGATCCTCGTGCCGTCCGCCAGGTCGCGCACCTTCACCAGTGGAACGCAGCCGAGCGCATCGAGCCGAGTGCGCATGAATGACACCAGGTGCGGCCCGGTGCTCACCTCGGTGAGCGCGTACTCGGTATTCACCCGGGTCCGTTCGTCCATCACCGGGAGCGGCGGCGGCGGTGCGGGGAGCGCCACCAGCGGTGGCACCGGGTCGGCACTGGGATCGCGCGGCGTATGCGGGACATCACCCAGACGATTGCCGGCGATGGCGCCGCTACCGCGCGGTGGACCGGTCACCACCGGCGCGCCTTCGACGGCTGTCTCACCAGGCGTCAACGTCGTCCTGCGACGCTTGCGAGGCGGCAACGACTCCTCGATCTCTTTCAGTTGCCAGAGCAATTGACGTCGCGAATGCCCCGCCGCGACCGCGTCGAAGGCGCCGACCCGGATTAGGTTCTCCATAGCAACCCGGGGCAGGAGCGTGTGTTTCCAGAACGCGGACACCGAAGTATCGGCACCATCGGCGATCGCGTCGTCGCACGCGGCCCGTGCTGTCGGTCCGAGCCCATGCACGTATGCAAAACCAAGCCGTATCGCGAACTCCGTTGCAGCCTGAGCTGAGTGCTGAGGAAGGGGAAGGCGCACATTCGCTTGCTCAGACAGCCTTCCGCTCCGGAATCGCGCGTCATGGCCTCCGGCCATTTTCACGCGCGATTCCTCCACTCCAGGAACTCGCCACGAACGTGTGCCCTCCCCGTCCTCCTCACCGGTCGTCAACGGTTCAACGAGACACCGCGCCCGGCTTCGGGTGACGTCGACGGGCAGTACTCGAACTCCGTGCCGCTTGACGTCGTCGACGAGGACCGACGGGTGGTAGAAGCCCATCGGCTGGGCATTGAGCAGTGCGCACGTGTAGTGGGCCGGGTAAGTCATGCGCAACCATGCCGTTTCGTATGCGGTGCGCGCGAATGCCGCCGCGTGACTCTTGCAGAATCCGAACTCGGCGAAACCGGCGACGCTCTTGAAGATCTGCTGCGCCACCGCCTCATCGACATCGTGCTCGACGCAGCGCAGGATGAAGCCATCCCGGAGCTCTTCCATCTCGACCCGGGACCGATGCCGGTTCATCGCCCGCCGGAAGCGATCGGCCTCGCCGGCGGTGTAGTCGGCGAGCTCCATGACGATGCGCAGGATCTGCTCCTGGTAGAGGACGACCCCGCAGGTTTCTGCCAGGATCGGCTCCAACTTGGGATGCAGGTAGGTCACCGGCTCGAGGCCCTGGCGGCGTCGAAGATAGGGATGGACCGCGTCCCCCTGGATCGGTCCCGGCCGGATGATCGCCACCTGCACGATGAGGTCGTTGAAGCAGCGTGGCTGCGACTGCCAGAGCGATTGCTGCTGCGCGCGCGACTCGATCTGGAAGAGTCCGATGGTGTCGACCTTGCAGATCACGTCGTAGACACGCTGGTCGTCCAGGGGCAGTGCGTCGAGGTCGGGCCGCGTCCCCGTGGTCTGCTCGATGAGGTCCAGGCACTCCGCGATCGCCGAGAGCGTGCGCAGCCCGAGCAGGTCCATCTTGATGAGCCCGAGGTCCTCGATATCGTCCTTGTCGAACTGCACAACGACCCGCCCCGGCATGGTTGCGCGCTCCACCGGTACGACGTCGACGAGCGGTTCGCCGGTCACGAGCATGCCACCGACATGAATGCTCAAATGGCGCGGCGTTCCCTCGATGCGGCGCAGGATGTCGAGATACTGCTGCCATTGAGGGTTGGACAGGTCGCTGCTCGGTGAAGTCGCCGCGGAGCCGAGCGTGGTGTCGATATCGGCCATGTACCACCCCTGAGTGTGCGTGCCGAGCTTGTCGAGCAGCGTTTCCGGGAAGCCCATTGCCGCGCCCACCTGGCGTATCGCCATGCGCGGCCGGAAGGTGACCACGTTGGCAACCATTCCGGTACGGTCCTGGCCGTACTTCTCGTACACGTACTGCAGCACCTGTTCGCGATGATCGGTGGAGAAGTCGATGTCGATGTCGGGCGTGCCCTGGTGGTCCTCGTGCAGGAATCGCTCGAAGAGCAGGTCGTGGGCCACGGGATCGACGCGTGTGATGCCGAGCAGGTAGGCGACGATCGAGTCGGCGGCGCTGCCGCGTCCTTGCCCCGGGATGCCGTGCTCGCGAGCGAACCGCATGATGTCCCAGGTGATCAGGAAGAACTCGGCCAGATGGGTCTTCTCGATGACGTCGAGCTCGCGCTGCAGACGTGCCGCGACGGCGCTCGTCATGGGGTGGTACTTGTGCTGCACCGCATCCTGGCAGAGGCCGTAGAGCACCGAGAACGGCGTCTCACCTTTGGGGACAGGGAACCCGGGAAAGCGCACATCGCTGAAGTCGAGCGACACCTCGCACCCGGCGGCAATGCGCGCCGCGTTGTCGAACGCCTGCGGTAGATCGGGGAGCAGGGCGCGCAGCTCGGACTCGGCATGGAGGCGATGCTCGCTGTTGGGCAGGAGCAACCCATGGGCCGCAGCCTGGTCGAGGGTGGTGCGATGACGGATCGCGGTGAGCACATCGAGGAGTGGTTTGTCATCGGCGGTGGCGTGATCGGGAGCCGCGCTGGCGACCAGCGGGATGTCCGCGGCACGAGCGATCGCCGCGCATTCCGCGACCAGCCAGCGGTCTGCGGGATGCAGGTGATTGCTGACGAGGAGCGCCGCACGGTCGCGCCCGAAACAGTCCCGAAGCGCCTGCGCGTGGCGCAGCGCCTCGCGGCGATCACCATGGACGAGAGCGCCGACAACAGCGCTTCGCGGTCCGCCGATGATCGCGATGCAGTCGTCGAGCTCGCCCGGATCCACGCGCGCGGGGTCGGTCTCGACGAGCAAGGTGGTCGAAGGCAGGCCGGGCCACCCTTGGGGGAAGGGCCCGGCGGTGGGGCGGAGTGCCGCCGGCCGTGCCGGGGGAGCCAGCGTGGGTCGTCGTGATCGAGCCCTGGAGGGGTGAGGCTGTCCACCTGCGACCGCAGGGTCCGGCTCGAGGCCGTCGATCACGAGACGCGGCTGACCCTTGATGCCGGCGAGCTGGGCGGCGCTCACCGCCCGGCACAGCTGGCGGTATCCGATCCGGCTCCGCGCCAGCAGGCGGAGCCGCGAACCACCGGCAAGCTCGAGCTCGGTCCCGATGATCGGGTGGATCCCCTGGGCTTTCGCAGACTGGATCAGCTCGACCGCCCCATACAGGCCGTTGCGGTCACAGAGACCGAGCGCGGAGATCCCGAGCCGGGCGGCGGTCGCGACCAGGTGGCGAGGCGAAGCGGCACCCTCGAGGAAGGAATAGTGCGATCGGGCGGCGAGCTCTGCGAACCGGGGCATGGACGGGTGGCGGCTTGACAACTACTACAATTTTGTGTAACTATCGGTCCGGTCACCCCACCGCGGCAGCCGGCACCACCCGGCATCCAACCCAGGCCTTCTCCCCTTTCCCGGCCGCCGGTCCCCCTCGACCGGCGGCCACCAGGGAGAGGCAGGGCGCGGTTCAGTCATAACGGCGTTCTCGATGCCATTCCCCGGTCATCAGGTCGCGATAGAGATCGATGCATTCCCCGTCCACAAGCAGGCAGCGCGCGTAGTCGCGACCCACGGGGGCACGCCACCAGTCGGTCTCCACCCGCCAGGTGTTGACCACCTCGGCCACCCGTCCCCATCCCTGCCCGGTCCGGATCGCGACCGGCCTTCCATCCCCGTCGGTGCGCACCTCGACGGTGCCCTCGAGCAACTCGGTCATCGGGTGGAACCCGCCACGACCGGCACCTCCCAGGTGAACCGCCGCTCGGGAAGGTCACCGGGATCGAGCGCGAGCCGGGGCCGGCGCACGGTGGCGGCGCCGAACCGGGACCGGAGCCGCTCGGCGGTGGCGACCACCGCTTCCCGGGCTCCGTCGCCGGGCCGGAGCAGGTCGGCCTGCCGCCCCGCAGCCGGGGCCAGCCGGGTGACGCCGACCCGCACGGCTGCCACCGGGGCCGGGGGCTGGAGCTCGCCGAGGAGACCGAGGGCCGCAGTCCATAACTCGCCGGCGTTGCCCGGGGGCGCTGCCGGCACCCCCGAGGTCGAGATCGCCGCAGCCTCCTCGAGCTCGAAGGCCACGCTCACCTCGCCCGCGGCCAGGGTCTCGGCGGCGAGCCGAACGCCGAGCGTTGTGGCGCATTGGCGGACGCCCCGTAGCAGGGTCTCGAGGTCCCCGGTGGCACCTTCGAGCACCAGGCGCTCACTCCATACCCGCTGCGCCGGCGCCGGCAGGATTCCCGCACCGTCCTCGCCGCGAGCCAGGCGGTGCAGCCGGAGCCCGTCGGAGCCGAACTGGCGCTGCAGGTCGGCGGGACCCAGGCTTGCCACCGCGCCGAGGCAGTCGAGCCCGAATGCCGCGAGCCGGGCGGTGACGGCGGGATCGACGGGGAGTACGTCCAGCGGCAGCGGCGCCAGGAAGCGCGCCTCGTCGCCGGTGCGGATCCGGCGGATCCGGCCGGGGTGGCTTGCCCGCGCGGCGAGGCGGGCGACGAACCGCGATCCTGCCACGCCAACGGCGATCTCCACATCGAGCACGCCTCGCAAGCCGCGGGCCAGGGCCGACGCCCAGGCTGCCTCGTCGGGAAACTCGGCGTGCCGGCCGGAGAGATCGCCGAAGGCCTCCTCGTCGCCGGCCTCCACCGTTGGCGAGAGCCGGTGAAGCTCGGTGCAGACGGCGGCGCGCAACGTGTCGATCCCGGCGGGATCGAGGGGGACGAACACCGCGGCGGGGCAACATTGCTGCGCCTGTCGCAGCGGCTGGCCAATGCATACCCCGGCCGCCTGCGCCGCCGCCGAAGCGGCCACGACCGGAAGACGCAGTTCGGGAGCACCGCCCAGGATCACCGGCTCACCGCGCAGCTCGGGGTAGCGGCGAAGGGCTGCGATCAGTCCGAGGTGGGGATGGCGGGCACAGAGGACGCGCACCTCAACCTCGAGCTGCCGAAACGCCCACCACGTCCGGCACCGGCACGACGACCGGCTGCAGCCGCGGCACGACCACGCTCGGCAGCCCGAGCACCTCGGCGGCGGCATACGGACGGGGATAGCGGAGCAGCACGGTGGCCTCGGCGCCCGGTGCACCGAGCTTGCTCTTGGCGGTCGTGAGCCGCACCCGCAGCCCTGACACGTCTCCGTTGGCACGCTGCCAGCCCGCCGGAGCGCAGACCAGCGTGAGCGAGGAGGCGTGGCGAAGCGGGGCTGCGGCCGGCGCCGGCGTGGCGATCACACAGACCGCCCCGCGCTTGGCGACCGCCTCGGCAAGCGCTGCGAGCGCATGCTCCCAGAGCCCCGGCCGTGGCTGCTCCCAGCCCAGGGCGATCCCCACCCAGGGCATGCCCGCGCTCACCAGGGAACGAGCCATGACCAGCCCCCGCTCCCACCGCTCGGGACCCGGGGAGATCACCAGACAGGCGTCGAGGTCGGCCCCGAGATCGGCGAGAAAGCCGGGATCGAGGCTGCCGGCGAGGTCGACGTAGCCGGTGCCGTGCGACCGGCTGGCCAGCGCGACGAGCGACTGCAGCAGCGTCAGCCGGCCGGATGGCCCGCGACCGGCGGCGGCGAGGACCGTGACCCGGCCGCGAGGAAGACCACCGGAAGTGAGCACGTCGTCGAGCACGGGCACCGCGGTGGGCCAGGCGCCGGCTTCCTCCGGCGATCCGCCACGGCGAAGTGCCTGGGGACCATAGCGGGATCGAAGCGTCGCCAGAGCGGCGGACAGTGAATCGGACATCGCTCCTCACGGGATTTGCCATCGCCTAACTGGGACGGAGAGCAGGAGCGCCGCGGCGGGGACGCCAGTGTATCGAACGGATGTTCGTTCCGCAAGGCGCGAGAGGGAGAGGATGGAGGTTAGGCGCACCTCGTAACCAGCGCTCGATCACCGCAGCGGCCGCCTATGATGGCCACCTCGCTGAGGAGGAGATATGCGGTGCCCGTCGTGCGGGGCTGAGAATCCGGTCGATTCCAAGTACTGCGGTGCATGCGCGGCACTGCTGAGCCGCACGTGTCCTGCCTGTCAGTCGGTCGCCGCGCCCGGACAGAAGTTCTGCCGCCAATGTGGCGCGCTCCTCGAGGGCTCTCCCCCCAACACTGCCCTGAGTGGAAGGCCAGCCGGAACGCAGGAGCCGGTGGCCGAGCGCCGCCATGTCTCCGTGCTGTTCGCCGACCTCGTCGGATTCACGCCGCTGGCGGAGAGCCGCGACGCTGAGGCGGTTCGAGAGTTGCTCAGCAGGTATTTCGAAGCCTGTCGCACGTTGATCGATCGCTATGGCGGCACGATCGAGAAATTCATCGGGGACGCCGTCATGGCGGTCTGGGGGACGCCGGTAGCGCAGGAGGACGACGCCGAACGCGCAGTGCGTACCGCACTTGATCTCGTCGAGCTCGTGCCGTCGCTCGCTACGGGCACCGACGGGGTCGAGTTGCGCGCTCGAGCCGCGGTCGTGACCGGGGAAGCCGCCGTCACCCTCGGCGCCGAGCATTACGGGATGGTCGCCGGCGACCTGGTCAACACAGCATCACGTGTTCAGTCGGTCGCCCAGCCAGGCGGCGTGCTCGTCGGCGAGGCAACCCGGCGAGCGAGCGACGCGGCAATCGTCTATGCAGACGCCGGTGAAGTGGAGCTGAAGGGCAAAGCGGAGCCGATTCGCGTGTGGCGAGCGCTGCGGGTGATCGGAGGTCGCAAGGGGGCGCAGCGCGCGGAGGGGCTCGAGGCGCCGTTCGTCGGCCGCGAGCGTGAGCTGCGCTCGGTGAAGGAGCTATTCCATGGGTGCGCCGAGGATCAACGCGCTCATCTGCTGTCGATCGCAGGCGTCGCCGGCATTGGCAAGTCGCGGCTGGCGTGGGAGTTCGAGAAGTACATGGACGGAGTGGCCGCGGATGTGTGGTGGCACCGCGGACGCTGCCTGGCCTATGGCGAGGGGGTCACCTACTGGGCGCTGGCGGAGATGATCCGGATGCGCGCCGGGATCGTCGAGGGTGAGGAGCCGGAGCCTGCGAGAGCAAAGCTGCGTGCCAGCGTCGACGAGCACATAATCGATCCCGACGACCGGAGCTGGATCGAGCCCAGACTGGCCCAGCTGCTCGGCCTCGAGGAACGCGAGGCCCGAGACCCTGAGGATCTCTTCAGCGCCTGGCGCCGCTTCTTCGAGCGGCTTGCCGACCGAAATCCGGTGGTCCTGGTCTTCGAGGACCTGCAGTGGGCCGACGCCTCGCTGCTGGCGTTTATCGAGTACCTGCTCGACTGGTCGCGCAACCACCCCATCTTCGTGCTCACCCTGGCTCGCCCGGAGCTGTCGGAGCGCCATCCGAGCTGGGGGGCCGGAAGGCGGAACTTCACGTCGCTGTACCTCGAGCCCCTCCCGTATAGGGCGATGGCCGACCTGCTCGCTGGCCTCGTTCCCGGTTTGCCCGAGGAGCTGCGCGACCGCATCCTCGAGCGTGCCGAGGGGGTACCGCTCTATGCGGTGGAGACCGTGCGCATGCTGCTCGATCGAGGCTTGCTTGCGCGCGAAGGCAGCGCGTACCGGGTCAGCGGACCCGTGACCGAGCTCGAGGTGCCCGAGACCCTGCACGCGCTTATCGCGGCGCGGCTGGACAGCCTCCCCGCCGAGGAGCGACGGCTGCTCCAGGATGCGGCCGTGCTGGGTAAGACCTTCAGCACGGCGGCTCTGTCCGCGCTCGGCGACGTCACTGAAGAGAAGGTCGCAGCAGAGCTCGGGTCATTGGTGCGCAAGGAGGTGCTCTCCCTGCAGCAGGATCCGCGCTCGCCGGAGCGCGGTCAGTACGCCTTCCTTCAGGACCTGGTCCGTCGCGTCGCCTACGAGACGGTGTCGAAGCGGGAGCGCAGAGCGCGCCATCTGGCCGCAGCGGCATGGCTCGCGTCGAGCTGGGGCGGCGACCCGGACGAGATCGCTGTGGTGCTCGCGTCGCACCACCTTGAGGCCTACCGGCTCGACCCCGATAGCGTTGACGCGGAACGGCTCAGGGCCGTCGCATGCGAGCTCCTCGCTCGGGCTGGCGAGCGCGCCGCCTCGATGGCGGCGACCGGAGATGCGCAACGGCTGTTCGAGCAAGCTGCGGAGCTCGCCGAGCAACCGGGCCTTCGCGCACAGCTGTGCGAGCGAGCTGGTCAGATAGCAGATGCCGACAACAGAGTTGACGAGGCGGCCGCGCACCTGGAGCGTGCCCTCGAGCTCTTCGAGACGGAAGGGGACGCCCACGCCGCCGCCAGAGTGGCAGCGCGCCTGGGCAACGTCGACTGGTACCGCGGCCGCGAGGAACTCGCGCTCACTCGCATGGAGCAGGCCTTCGCCGCGCTGGGTGATGAACCGATGGACGCCGATCTCGCCGAGCTTGCCGCGCGGCTGGGGTTTTGCTACATGCTCAAGGGCGACATGGCCATGGCCGGCGCGCGCATCGAATCCACGCTCGCGGCTGCCGAAGCGCTCGAGCTGCCGGCGGTGATCTCAGACGCACTCCTGACCAAGAATTTCATTCTCCAGACGCAGGGTCGGTATGTTGAGGGGCTCGCGCTGATCAGGGAGGCGCTCGACGTCGCGCTCAAGCACGGTCTGTCGCACCTGACCAGCAGGGCTCTATTCAACCTTGCGGAGTCGCTCAGGCAACTCGACCGCTACGCGGAGGCGGGAGACTACGACCGGCAGGGCCTGGCGCTCGCGCGGAAGACAGGATTCCGCCGATGGGAGCTATACCACCTGAGTGAAATGACCTGGACGCTGCTCATGCGGGGTGAGTGGGACGAGGCGCTGGATCGGACCCTGGAGCTCGCTGACTACAGCGATCCTGCCTCTACGCACCTTCAGGTCCTCCTCGAGGTTGCAATCGCTCGCGGCGACATCGCCGGGGCCGAAGAGGTGCTGTCGAGAGTGACAGTGCTGGAGACATCGCCGGACCTGCAGAACCGCGGATTGCACGGAGTGTGCGCAGCCGAAGTCCTCGCGGCGCAGGGTCGGCATGCCGGAGCCCTCGAGATCAGCGAGCGCAGCTTCGAGGCGGTCCGCGGCCTCGGTCTGAACACGCAGTATTCGAAGGCGTTGCTCGTGCAGTCGATGGAGTCGGCCGCCCAGCTCGGCGACCTCCAACGCCTCGAGGACCTCATCAACGTCCTTGAGAGCACGCCGCGCGGGAGCGTCGGACCGTTCCTGCGCGGTCAGATGGCTCGGTTTCGCGCCCGCCTGCACAGCGCCGGCCTCGAGGACAGCGACGTCGAGCCCGCTTTCCAGCGAGCCGGCGCCGTCTTTCGGGAGATCCATGCGGTTTTCTGGCTTGCGGTCGTGCTGCTCGAGCACGGCGAGTGGCTGATAAGCAGGGGGCGAAGCCAGGAAGCCGCCGCGCTGCTCGATGAAGCCGGAGCGACGTTCGAGCGGCTCCGTGCGACGCCCTGGCTCGAGCGTTTGCGCAGCGTGTCGGGCACCGCTGATGAGGTGGCCCTCGCGTAACCGGCCGCAACTAGAAGGCGTCCGGTTGTGCGGCACTTCACCCCCCTCTATCTCCTCTCCCCGCAAGGCGCGAGACATCGGCGACTGAGCTGATCCATCGCCCGCCGTCGCGCTAGTTGGCGCCGACGACCTGGAACTCCTGGTTGACGAAGATGTGGTGGGGCCAGTTGACGCCGATGTAGTGCACCTCGAACTCGCCGTTGCTCCGCTGCACAACACGATCGACGATGCCTCCAGGGTAGGCGGCGAGCGCAGCTTCGGTCGCCTTATTCGCTGTCGTTCCGCCGACGATCGTTCCTGACCCCTGACTGTAGTCCGCCGGGATCTGACCGACCTGCTGTGACGTGGTCGCTGCCCCGCGCTGGAAGGGGATCACCCCTGCCGCCGATGAAGCCGCAGATCCGCCGCCGGCCGGTTGGACGCTGACCTGGGTGGCCGTAATGGTTGTTCCGCTGGTGGTCCCGAGTACGAGGACGCTTTCGCCTGTCGTAATGGCAGTCGCCGAGATCGAGCTCGTTCCGTTCTGGTATGTCGTGGTGGGCGCCTCGTCGACGGTCACCTTCTGACCCGCCGATGTCGACAATGTGAAGGTCGACGTGGACACGCCGCCAACCGTGCCGGATGCTCCCCCGGCGGCCGGTCCAGACCGAGCGTTGGATCCAGCGCCGCCGGATCCGAGGCCACTGGCAGCGGATCTCGGCGAGGGCGACGTGGCTGTTGCTGACGTCGTGCCGCAGGCGGCGAGTCCGATCGCCGCACTCGATAGCGCCGCGGCCAGGATCCATTGACGCCTGCGGTGTGAGGTGGGCGTGGTCTCGTGGGGGCTTGTGGAGTCGTAGTCCGCCATGACGGTGGTCCTCTTACTGGGGCTGATGAGTAGAGAATGGCCTTGGTCCATTTGAGGTTGATGTGGGCGGCCTGGGAGGGGACTGTGGCTTGCTGCCGCCGCTTCGGACCCAGGCGATCGGCGCCGCGAAGAACATTCCTAAACTGACGCCAGGTCGTGTGGTCGAAGGGCTGTCCGTCGCGCGACGGTCGAGCCGCGTTCGCCCGGGGCGACGCGATTGTGGCGTAAAGCAATCCTTCGCGCAGCGGGAACGCATGTCCTTCCTGCGAAAAGCCCGAGCCCCTCCTAAACTCCGCGCATGCGAAGGGGCCTCGTCCACGGCCGGCGACTGCTGACAGCCTCAGGCATTAGAGAAACCGGAGTCGTCGCGTTTATGTTGGTTGTCGGACTCCTTGTCCGGCTTCCGAATCTGAACGCACCGCTCCTGGCCATCTCCCCATTCCGTCAGACCGAGACGGCGTATCCCGCGTTGATCTATCACCAGCAGGGAATCAACCTCCTCATCCCGCAACTGCCGGTCCTCGGGAAGCCATGGCAGGTCCCGTTCGAGTTTCCGCTCTTTCAGGCCATGGCTGCCGTGATCATGGATCTGGGTGGGGCAGTCGATTGGGCGATGCGAATGAGCGCTGTGATCTGTTTTATGGGGACGGCGCTCGCCTTGTGGGGACTGGTGCGCCATCTGTCGACGCGCACGGCAGCCGGACTCGCCCTCCTGGTGTTCCTTGCATCACCGTTCACGGTCTGGTGGAGCCGGGCGTCGATGATCGAG
>Ga0209219_1000001_pt1 | contig 200933 bp, 189 predicted proteins | sample BlaSpr_A8_OM1_M1_FD_187973 | JGI IMG/M metagenome (GOLD analysis project Ga0209219, IMG submission 187973) | Forest soil microbial communities from Thunder Bay, Ontario, Canada - Black Spruce, Ontario site 2_A8_OM1_M1 (SPAdes) (version 2) | ecosystem: Environmental > Terrestrial > Soil >... | reverse complement strand
GCCGAGCTGATCGCCAGCCAGCAGCCGGACGGCGGCTTCAAGTTTCCGGGCAGCCCCGGCTCCGACCCCTTCACCACCGCCCAGGTCCCCCCCGCCCTTGACCTGCAGCCCTATCCGGCTCACGGGACGTTCGGCACCGGGGTGACCCCGGGATCCGAGGCACACGCGGCACAGACGGCGCTGCTCTACCTGCAGGCGCAGCAGTCGGCGAGTGATGGGTCGATCCCGTCGGGGTCGAGCACCAACAGCGTCAGCGAAGCGTATGCGATCGGCGCCGCCGCCGCCGGCTATGACCCCAACGCCCTGCGCCATGGTGGCGGTCCTTCGGTGATGGCCTATCTCGCTGCCCATGCCGCCTCGGCGTGTGCCCTCGCCGGCCCCTGCGGCCAGCTCATCCAGGCGGTGGTCGCCGCCGGGCTCAACCCCGGCGCCTTCGGCGGCGTCGACCTGCTCACCACCCTGGCCGGCCTCTACACCAGCAGCTCCGGCGCCTTCGGCGACGGCACCGCCTTCACCCAGGCGCTCGCCGTCCAGGGACTGGTCGCCGCCTCCCAGCCGGTCCCCGCCGCCGCACTCCACCTGCTGGTCATCCGCCAGGACAGCGACGGAGGCTGGGGCTACCTGCTCGCCAAGGACAACCCCAACGCTCCCAGCGACACCAACTCCACGGCGATGGTGCTGATGGCGCTCGACGCCGCCGGCATCCACACCCGGGACACCGGCGCGCTCGCCTGGCTGCACACTCAGCAGGACAGCGACGGCGGCTTTCCCTACCAGGCCGGCTTCGGCACCGACCCCGACTCCACCGCCCTGGTGATCCAGGCGCTGCTCGCCGGCGGGCAGAATCCCAACGCCCTCGCCTGGACCATCGCCGGGCACAGCCCGCTCGCCGAGCTGATCGCCAGCCAGCAGCCGGACGGCGGCTTCAAGTTTCCGGGCAGCCCCGGCTCCGACCCCTTCACCACCGCCCAGGTCCCTCCCGCCCTGGATCGCGCGGGGTATCCGCTTCGCTGCGGCACCCTAGTCTGCTTTGTGCCGGGAACCGTGCTCACCGGACCACCCCCGAGCCCGACTCCCCGGCCGACCGCGACCCTGAGGCCCACCTCAGCAGGGGTCGTCACCCCGGCCCCGCCGGGGATCACCGCGGCCCCCAGCCCGACGGCATCCGTCCAGGGCGTGACTGCGACTCCCACGCCGGCGCCGACCACTCCCGCGAGCACGCCGATTGCGAACACACCTGCGCCGAACGGGCAGGGAAAGGGCTCGACGCCAGCGTCGATCGCTGCCACCGGGATGCCTGCCGCGGCGGTATACCTGCTCGCCGCGCTGGGTGCAGCCGTCCTCGTGGCCGGGATTGCCGTCGGCGTGCGCCGCCTTCGACGAGCGTGATCTGCAGGTGATTCGCTCCCTCTGCCGCCTCGCGCTCGTTGCTCCGCTGCTGGCGATGGCGCTCGGTGCATTCTCGTCGGTCGCGGGGATCGGGCTCGTGGTGCCGCTCTGCGCGCACGCTGCCTCCAGCCACCGGGTCGGGCTCGTCGTCCAGCACGGCGACGGCCAGGTGATCCGGCGCTGCATCGGTTTCGACGGCTCGACGATCAGCGCGGTTGCCGTCCTCCAGGCAAGTGGTCTCGAGATCGGCCTGGACACCTATGGCTCTCTGGGAGCGGCCGTCTGTCAGATCGACCACGAACCCGCCGGCTACACCACCTGCCTTCCAGCCTCCGGTTCCTACTGGGTGCTGTTCATCTCGCACGCCGGCGGCGCTTGGGCCACCTCGACCACCGGTGCCTCGAGCACCTACGTCGGCGGCGGCGACGACATCGGCTTCCGCTTCGACCCATTGGGCGGTCCCGACCCGCCGCCACCCACGGCAGCGGGTACGTGTCCGGCGATCGCACCGGCGACAGCGGCGCCATCGAGTTCGGCGTCCGGCCGGACCCCCGCGCCGGCCCGGACCACGTCGCAGCCAGCCCGAGCGATCCCGTCGGCTGCAACCGGGTCGACCTCCGGCGTGCTCGCCACTGCTCCGACGCCGGCCGGGACGCTGCCACGCGCGCGCGCCGCGACCGCCGTCGCGTCAAGTGCAAAGGCCCAGATCAACCTCGGACTTCTCGCAGCGGTGACGGCAATCGGTGGGTTGTTCGGATTGCTCGGGGCCCAGGCGGTCCGTCGGCGGCGTCGATGAACCCACGTGCGCTCGCGCTCTGGTCCCTCTCGGCCGTGACCATCGCGCTTGCCACGGGCAATCCCGTCTACCGCGTGGTCGTACTGCTCTGCGCGCTCAACCTGCTCGTGGTGATGCGCCGGCCCGGCACCTCGCTCCGCGGGTTGGTGATCGCGCTGGTCGTTGCCGCGGTAATCGCGATGGCGGTCACCACGCTGGCCAGCCATACCGGGCACCACGTCCTTGCTTCGTTGCCATCCGGGATCCCGGTGATCGGCGGGCCGCTGACCTTCGAGGCGGCTGCGTTCGGCGTGGCCACCGGCCTCGGCATCGCCGCCTCCGTCCTCGGCGCGGCGTCGCTCTCGGTGGTCCTGCAACCGCACGAGTTGATCGATGCGCTGCCGGCGGCGCTGGCGCGCACCGGCGCGGCGGTCGGGACCGCGCTCAACCTCATCCCCGGGGTCGCGCGCAGCGCCGTGGAAATCCGTGACGCCCAGCGAATGCGAGGTTGGCGGTCGCGGCGGATACGCGAATGGCCGGACCTGGCGGTTCCGGTCGTGCTCACCGCCCTGGAGAGCTCGCTTACCATGGCTGAGGCGATGGAGGCGCGTGGCTACGGGTCGGGAGCGCGCACCCACTACGCCGAGCAGGTCTGGCGGGGTGGCGACCTCATCGTGGCGGTCGTGGCCGCGGTCGCGGCCGCTGTCTTCGTTGGGCTGCGCATCGCGGGAGTGATCACCGACTGGTACCCGTTTCCCGACCTCGCGTGGCCGCATGTCGAGGTTGCCGGAGTGATGTGCTGCGTCGCGCTGACGGTTCCGCTGCTGGTCTGGCGTCGATGACCGTCGCTGCGAACGTCTCGCTGACCGGGTTTCGGTACTGGTACCCGAATGCCCGCGAGCCGGCGCTCAACGGTATCGACCTCGACTTCGCCGATGGGATTGCGCTGCTCGGGGGCGCTTCGGGCTCCGGGAAGTCGTCGCTGCTGCGCGTCTTCAACGGCCTCGTCCCTCATTTTCATGGCGGCATGGTGAGCGGGAGCGCCAAGGTGTGTGACCACGACGTGGTCACCACCACCACGCGTGTGCTCGCGCGGCGGGTGGGCTTCGTGTTCCAGGATCCCGAGCTCCAGTCCGTGTACGCCGGCGTCGACCGCGACGTCGCATTCGGTCTCGAGAACGTCGGCGTTGCTGCCACCGAGATGCCGGGTCGCGTCGCTGAGGCGTTGGAGCGCACCGGCATCTCGCACCTTCGTGGGCGCGCGGTCGCGACCCTCTCCGGCGGCGAGCGCCAGCGCCTCGCGCTGGCCGGCGTTCTGGCGATGCGTCCGCGCCTGCTCGTGCTCGACGAGCCGCTTGCGCAACTTGACGACGCGGGAGCCCGAGCCCTGGTGTCGACCCTGGGAGAGCTGGCGAGTGCCGGAACCGCCGTGGTCGTCGCCGAGCACCGATTCGAGCATCTCGCCGGGCTGCCGGGCCGGCGTCTCGCGATCGACAGCGGACGTGTTGTCGACCCGGGTGAGCGTTTTACCACCCGGATCTCCGGCGCCGAGCTCCGCATCCCGACACACGCGGTCCCCACACGGGCCGGCGCAACGGGTGCATGGGGTCTCACCGACGTGGCCACCGGGCCGGCGGGCGCCCCGCTTCTGGAAGGGGTGTCTCTCGTGGGACGGGCCGGCGAGGTGATCGCCCTGGTCGGCCCCAACGGAGGCGGCAAGACCACGCTGCTGCGCACCATCGCCGGGCTGCTCTCGCCCATATCGGGCTCGGTCGAGCGCGCGCCGGGCCGGGTCGCGTTTCTTCCCCAGAATCCGATGGCGCTGCTCCACCGTCCGACGGTCGCTGCGGAGGTCGCCTGGACTCTCCGCGCCGGCTCGCTCGGCCGAGACCCGGGAGACATCCTGCGCGACCTCGGACTCGCTCATCTCGCGGAGCGCGACCCGCGGGATCTCAGCAGCGGTGAGCGGCAGCGCGCCGCGATTGCCGCGGTGCTCGCGGGCGCTCCGGACATCGCGCTGCTCGACGAACCCACGCGTGGTATGGACACGGCCGCCCGCGAAGCGCTCTGCCGCGTGGTCGCGACAATGCGCGCCGCGGGCAGCGCCATCGTCATTGCCACCCATGACAAGCAACTGGTCGGCGCGCTCGCGGACCGCACCGTGGCCGTGGGCGCGGGGAGTGCACGCGAGCTCACCACCGTGGCGGTGGCATGAAGGTCGCCGCGATCTCGATCGCCGGACTCGCGCTGTTCCTGTGGCCGTTCGCAGCCTCGGACGCACCGCCCGCTGCGGCCACGCTGGCACTGAGCATCGGCGTGGTCGCCGTCCTCGTGTTCGTCGAGGCCTCGGCGCGGACGCTTGATGCTCGGTGCTTCGCACTGCTCGCGGCAATCGCCGCCATCGACGCGGGGCTCCGCCTCGTCCTGGTGACCGGGCTCGGGGGCTTCAGCCCGATGTTCTTCCTCATCCTCATGGCCGGCTATGTGTACGGCCCGTCGTACGGGTTTCTCGCCGGCTCGGTCGCGCTGCTCGCCTCTGCGGTCGCAACCGGCGGCATCGGGCCGTGGTTGCCGTACGAGATGTTCGGCTGCGGGTTCGTGGGGTTGATCGCCGGGCTCGCCGGCCTGCGTCGCAGTGGGAGGGTGACCTGGCGCGACGTGGTGGTGCTCGCCTTGGTCGGGGCCGTTACGGGTTTCGCCTACGGCGCACTGCTCGACGTCTGGGACTGGACCACCTTCTATCGAAACGTCCCGGGCTTCGGGTGGCAGCCGGGACTTACACCACCTGCTGCGCTGGCTCGTTTCGCAAGGTTCTACGTGGCGACGTCGCTCGTCTACGACGGCTTCCGCGCCGCAGGCAACGTCATCGCAGTTGCGGTGCTTGGTGCCCCGGTGCTCGCCGGGCTGGTGCGCATACGCTCGCGATTCACGGTGCGCGTGCTCCGCCCCGGCGCCCAGCACGCCGGCGGCGCGATCAGCCCGACGTGAGGGCAAGCACCGAAAAGACCACGGCGATGATCGCGCCAGCGACGAGGGGAAGCTTGGAGAGTGGCCATGGCGTCCGCCGGCTCACCGCAAAGGTGACCCCCAGGGTGACCGCCGTCCCGGCAGCGTAGAGGTAGTGCACCTCGTGGACCGGGCGATGTCCGCCGACGTAGAGCCCAGCGCCGAGCACCACCTGGACCCCGACGGCAAGGAGCAGGAGTCGCAGGTAGAGGTTGAGCACGAAGCCGAGCAGTGGCGTCACCAGGGACAGCAGCGCAAGCAGCCCACCGAGGACCGCCGCGACCACGATGAAGAGACCGACCTTGTTGTGCAGGGCCACCCAGTCGATCGACGCGATCATCAATCCGGCCAGTACTGCTCTTCGCGGATCGCCTTGTCATCAAAACCGGCTCGGCGCATGATCGCGCGCGCCCCGCTGATCATCCCCGGGTGGCCGCAGAGAAAGATGCCGCCATAGCCGGGTCGCAGCCCGGCTGCGTCCGCGTACTTTCGGATCACGTCCTCGACCCGCCCCAGCTCGCCGTTCCACTCCGGGTCCTCCCACGGGCGGCTCACGGTGGGTGCGTAGGTGAACCAGCCGAACTCGCGCTCGAGCTCGGTCAGCTCGTCGGCATAGCCGAGCTCCGCTGACCTCGCCGCGCCCTGGATGGTCACGATCGGCACCGGAGTCCAGTCGCCCGATCGAGCTCGGCCGGCGAGCGTGCGCAGCAGGCTCACAAACGGTGCGATGCCTGTAACCGTGGCGACGAAGAGGTGCGGCTGCTCCAACAGCGGCGCCTCGCGAAGGAACAGGCCCTTGGTCCGCCGCCGGACGATCAGCTCGCCACCCACCCCAAGGGCGAAGAGTGGGTCGGACAGCTCACCTTCCGGCACTCGTTCGATGAACAGCTCGATCTCGTCCTCGACCGGCGACGAGCAGATGGAGTACGGGCGCTCGATGATCCTGCCGTTCGACTGCAGGCCAACGGTGACGTACTGGCCTGGTCGATAAGGAAGCTCCGACTCGGTGCGGATCCGAATGATCCAGAGATCCGGTGCCGGGTCTCGACGGGCGACGACGGTTGCTGAGGCGTACTTGTCCTGATCGATCATGAGCGCCGTCAGAGTGTAGGGGGAAGTAGCAAACGCGCCCCTTTCGCGATAAGGGCGGAGACTGTTGGGCATGACGTACGGCCCACTCGCCCTCGTCGGTGGCGACGAGTTCCAACCCGGCAATGAGCGCCAGGACGCAATCCTGCGGGATGCATGCGCTGGCCGCCCCGCCTACGTGGTCGCGACGGCCGCGCAGGAGTATGCCGCCGCCGCCGTCGAGACCGCGCGGCGGTGGTTCAACGGCCTCGGGCTCGAGATCGCCGAGCTCCAGGTCCGGACCAAGGAGGACGCGCGTTCCGAGCAGGTCGCCGCCGCCGCGGAGAGCGCCGGTCTCGTGTATATCGCGGGCGGCGACCCCGGCTGGGTCGTCGAGGTGCTGCGTACGAGTCCGGTCTGGCGAGCGATCGCTGCCGCGTGGCGCGCCGGCGCGGCACTCGCCGGATCTTCCGCGGGTGCCATGGCACTCTGCCAATGGTGCCTCGTGCAGACGAGCTGGCCGGGGGACGTTGAGGAGCGATCCGTCGACGCCCTGGGCCTGGTTCCCGGATGCGCCGTCCTCCCCCACTTCGACGTCCTCGGCGATGCGTGGATCCCCTGGGCGCAGGAGGGCCTCTCGGAAAGGGCCCAGGTCGTCGGGATCGACGAGCGCACCGCCGCAGTCCTCCGCGACGGGAGATGGGAGGTCTTCGGACCCGGCGCGGTCACGATTCTGCAAGGAGCGCTACGGGACCGCCACGTCGAGGGCGAATTGATCGAAGGACTGGCGAACCCGGAACCTTAAGGTTGTCCAGGCCGTAATCCGACCGTAACCCTATTCCGTTTACATCTATGCAAGGCTGGATAACCTCATCAGCGAAGGATTACGTGAGACTGACATGAGCTTTAAAGGCGCAATCATCGACATGGACGCGGCGAAGGCCCGCGCCGCAGACGAAAAGGCGCGGCGCCAGCTACGCATCGAGCATATTCAACGCCTCGAGCGCGTCCTGGACAGCGTCGAGCATCACAACCTTCAACGCGATCGTCAGGTGCCGCCGGCAATGTGGCGGCAGCTCGCCGAGCTCGAAGGCGTGCTCCCCGTGCCGGCACCCCCGGCGCTCTGGCAGGCGCGCAATACCGCCAGGTTGCACGACGCATTGCTGGACTGGGAAGCGGACTTGCTCGACCAGGTCGCACCGCACCGCGTCGCGTACGACGACACGCACGACGACTGACCCCTCACCCGCTCAAGCGGGTCTGGCACACTCAGCGGTCGTGACCAACGCTGAACGAATGGCGCTCATCGAGCGCAACACAGCCGAGGTGCTCGGCGTTGAAGAGCTCCCGCCGCTGATGGACGCCGGCGTCCAGATACGCCATTACATCGGCTTCGAGATCTCCGGCAAGGCGCATCTCGGAACCGGGATCGTGAGCATGGCGAAGGTCCGAGACCTCACCGCGGCGGGGATTCGTTGCTCGGTCCTGCTCGCCGACTGGCACACCTGGATCAATGACAAGCTCGGCGGGGATCGTGGCCTGATCCGGCGTATCGCCACCGGTTATTTCACCGAGGCCCTCCGCGCCTCGTTGCTCTGCCTGAACGCAGACCCCGCGGCGGTCGACTTCGTGCTCGCGTCGGACCTCTACCGGGACGACGACACGTACTGGGCGTCGGTGATCGAGGTGAGCAAGAACACCACCCTTGCGAGGATGCAACGCAGCATCAGCATCCTCGGCAGGCAGGAAGGCGAAAGCATCGATTTCGCGAAGCTCATCTACCCCGCCATGCAGGCCGCCGACATCTTCACCCTGGGCGCGCACATCGCCCACGCGGGCATCGATCAGCGCAAGGCTCACGTGATCGCTCGCGACGTCGCGCTGCAGATGCGCGTCCACGCGGTGCGCGGTGCGGACGGCGCCCCGATCAAACCGGTGGCGCTGCATCACCCGCTGCTCCTCGGATTGCGCCGGCCGCCGGTCTGGCCGGTGCCAGCTGAATCGGCGCGTGACGTCTTCTCGTCGATGAAGATGAGCAAGAGTGATCCCGGCTCCGCCGTGTTCGTTCACGACACTCCTGACCAGATCACGGACAAGGTCCGGCGCGCGTTCTGCCCGCCCGGCGAGGTGACCTTCAACCCGGTGCTCGACTGGATCGACAAGCTCGTCTTCCGCATCGCGGGAGGACCCCTCGTCGTCGAGCGCACGCCGGCCAATGGCGGAAGGATCGTTTTCGACACCCAGGCGGACGTGGTCGGCGCCTACCTCGACGGCTCGCTCCACTCGATGGATGCGAAGGCGGGCCTCGCGGCGCGACTCATCGACCTGCTCGAACCCGCCCGAGCGCACTTTGCCAGACCGGAGATGCGTGCCATGCTCGACGAGATCGAGGCCGCGACCTCCGCGTCCTGATCAGCGCAGGCCGACCGCCTGCTGGACACGATGCAGGGTCGCGTCCGCCACGATACGTACGCGAGCCGCCGACTCTGCGAGCACGCGACGCAGACCGGCATCATCGGCGCGCAGCGCCGCGTATCGGGACTGGATCGGTGTCAGTGCGTCGACGATCGCGTCCGCGACAGCCCCCTTGAGCACGCTGTACGTCCTGCCCTCGAACTCGTGCAACGCTGCCTCCGCGCTGATCTCGCGCAGCGCCGCGTAGATCTCCAGCAGGTTGGTGATGCCCGCCCCCACCGGGGCGGTCACGGCCGGGTTGGTGTCGGTGGTGGCGCGTGCGACCTTCCGGCGCACTGCGTCAGGTGGGTCGAGGAGCAGCACCGCGTGGCCCGGACGTTCCACCGCGATGCTCTTGCTCATCTTTTCCTCCGGCGAGTCGAGCCCCATGACCCGTGCACCGACGGAGCTGATCAACGGGGCCGGCACGGTGAGGATGTCGCCGCGTTGGGAATTGATGCGCTGAGCGAGGTCGCGGCAGAGTTCGATGTGCTGCCGCTGATCCTCGCCGACCGGAACGAGGTCGGCGTCGTAGAGGAGGATGTCCGCCGCCTGCAGGACGGGGTAGGTGAAGACCCCGGTATTGACGCGTTCCCGCCCCTGGGCCTGACTGCGCGCTTTGAACTGAGTCATCCGGTCGAGCCATCCCATCGGAGTCAGGGTCTCGAGGATCCAGCACAGCTCGGAGTGTGCCGCCACGTGCGACTGCACGAAGATCTCGCATCGTTGTGGGTCGATCCCGCAGGCGATGTACATCGCCGCCAGCTCCAGCGTCAGCGCACGCAAACGCTTGGGATCCGGATGCTGGGTCAGCGCGTGCAGGTCGACGATGCAGAAGAAGTTCTCGTACCGATCCTGGTCGCGGGCCCAGTTGCGCAGGGCGCCGAGATAGTTACCGAGGTGCAGACCGAAGTCCGGCTGGATACCGCTGAGCACCCGGGGGCGCGAGGACACGTGGTCGGGCATCGCAGGGCGCGGCGCGGTGTCGGCGGGCATCTCGCGAACTATGCCGGAAAGACGCGAGCGTGCCTGGGATTTGCTGCTCGCCGTCCGCCACGACGGTGATTGTGTCCGCCTGTCCTAGAGTTGTCGGATGGGCATGCTCACCCGCTCCGCCGCCCGCGCGCTGCTCGCGGCCATCTTCGTGTACTCCGGGTATGGGATGTTCAACAACGCCGAGCGATACGCACAACGCGCAGCTGCCGCGCTGCCGATGCTCCCCGAGGAGCCGATGCTTGCCAAGGTGCACGGCGCGGCCATGGTGGCCGCGGGCACGACCCTGGCCCTGGGCATCCTGCCGAGGCTCTCCGCCCGCATCCTGGCGCTGACCATGATCGCCAACACCTATATCGGCCATCCGTTCTGGAAAGCAGACAAGCCCGAGGACCGGCGTCCTCAGCTGGTGCATTTCCTGAAGAATCTGGGCTTGGTCGGCGGACTCCTTTACATCTCGGCGGGACAGCCGAAGCGAGCCGAGCGGCCCGACTGATTCAGCCGGGCTCGAGGCTCGAGAGGTAGGAGGCGAGTCCGTCCTCCCACGGCGGTAGCGGTGGCTCGCCCAGCTCTCGCCACCTGCGGTTGTCGAGCACCGAATACTTCGGCCGTGCCGCGGCGGTCGGGTACTCCGCGGTGGTGATCGCAGCCACGTCGGTATCCAAGCCCCGAGCGCGGATGGCGGCCACGGCCAGTCCGTGCCACGTGGTGACCCCGCTGTTGGTGAGGTGATACGTCCCCGGCGGTGCGATCTGCACCAGCCGGAGCACCGCTGGAGCGACGTTTCCGGTCCAGGTCGGCGCACCCCGCTGGTCGGCAACGACCCGCACCTCCAACCGCTCTGCAGCCAATCGCAGCATGGTGAGCACGAAGTTGGGACCCTCGCGACCGAAGAGCCAGCTGGTGCGGACGATCAGGTGGTCCGGGCAGCGCTCGCGCACGGCCATCTCCCCGTGGAGCTTGGTGCGACCGTAGGCCGACCGCGGCGCCGGCGGGGTGGTTTCGTCGATCGGCTCGGTTGCCTCGCCGTCGAAGACGTAGTCAGTGCTGATGTGGCAGAGGCGCACCCCCGCCGCCGCGCACGAATCGGCCACGATCCCGGCGCCGGTCGCGTTCACCAGCTCGGCCTCGGCCTCGTGGTTCTCCGCAGCATCGACGCGGGTCCATCCCGCACAGTTGATGACGACGTCCGGGCTGCTGGCGCGGATCGCCCTCGCAACCGACTCGGGATCGGTGATGTCGCAGGCAGCATGGTCTGCGGCTGTCACCGAGTCGCCGCGAAGTCCGGCTGTCTCGGCGACGTCGCCACCGAGCTGTCCCGATGCCCCGAGCACGAGGTACCTCAGCGACGTGGTCCCTGCGGCGTGCAGCCGTCGTGGTCGCGGCGCACGTCGCCGGCGGTCAGAGCTCGACGCGCGAGTGATCGCCGAGCATCAGGCGCACGGCGGTCGGCCGGGCCGGCGACGTGCACACCTCGCATTCCTTGCCGATCAGCGACCCGTCGATCTTGCCGGCGACATCGTGGATGCGGGTGCCCTCGAGCACGATGCTGTTCTCGATCTCGGCGTTGCGAATCACGCAGTCGTAGTAGATCGAGGTGAACGGACCGATGTAGGCGTTGTCCACGACGGTCCTGCTGCCGATGATCGCCGGCCCCCGAACCACGCAGTTGCGCAACGTCGCCCCGGCTTCCACCACGACCTTGCCGTGGAGACGGACGTCCTCTCCGACGGTGCCCTCGCAATGCGCGTCCAGGGTGTCGAGGATCATGCGGTTGGCCTCGAGGATGTCGTCGAGCCGGCCGGTGTCCTTCCACCACCCCTCGATGATGTGCGGCATCACGCGCTTGCCGGTGTCGATGAGGTGCTGGATGGCGTCGGTGATCTCCAGCTCGCCGCGGGGACTCGGTTCGATGGCGTCGATCGCCTCGAAGATCACCGATGAGAAGAGGTACACGCCCACGAGCGCGAGGTCCGAACGGGGCACCGACGGCTTCTCTACGAGGGAGATGACCCGTCCGTCCTCGAGCTCGGCCACCCCGAACCGCTGCGGCTCGGGCACGCGCGCGAGCAGGATCATCGTGTCCGCCGCGGAGCGCTGGAATTCGTCGACCAGGGTCCCAATCCCCTGGGCGATGAGGTTGTCGCCGAGGTACATCACGAAGCTGTCGTCGCCGAGAAAATCCCGGGCGATCCCGACTGCGTGGGCGAGCCCGAGCGGTGCCTCCTGGGGAATGAAGGTGATCTCGGCGGCGAACTTCGATCCGTCGCCGACCGCTGCGCGCACCTCGTCGGCGGTCTCACCGACGATGATCCCGATGTCGTGGATCCCGGCCTTGGTGAGGGCGTCGATCGCGTAGAAGAGGATCGGACGGTTCGCCACCGGGATGAGCTGTTTGGCGCCGGTGTGGGTGATGGGGCGCAGCCTCGTCCCCTTGCCGCCGCTGAGGATGAGTCCCTTCACGGCAGGTGGCGCACGCTCATCGCCGCAGCGTACCAGCCGACGATGCAACACCTCATCGGACGATTGCGGCGAACGCTCCGAACCCGACTACGCTGGCAGGACGGCGGCGCTCTCGAGGGGGAGCGTCGTCAGAGCCCCTGTAGGATGCGCCGATGGCCCGGCATCTGATCACGAGCGCCTTGCCGTACATCAACGGGGTCAAGCACCTGGGCAACCTGGTGGGCTCGATGTTGCCCGCCGACGTCCACGCTCGGTACCAGCGCCTCCGCGGCAACGACGTCATGTTCATCTGCGCGACCGACGAGCACGGCACCCCCGCCGAGCTCGCGGCGGCCGCCGCCGGGTTAAGCGTCGCCGATTATTGCGCCGAGCAGCACCGAATCCAGGCAGACCTGGCGGTGCGGTACGGGCTCTCCTTCGACCACTTCGGGCGCAGCTCCTCGCCGCAGAACGCCGAGCTGACGCGCCACATGGCCGAGCGGCTCCGCGACAACGGCATGGTGGAGGAGCGAGTCACCGATCAGGTCTACTCGCTCGACGACGGGCGCTTCCTCCCCGACCGCTACATCATCGGCACCTGCCCCCACTGCGGGTACGAGCGCGCCAACGGCGATCAGTGCGAAAACTGCTCGAGGCTGCTCGAGCCGTCGCAGCTCATCAATCCGCGGTCGGCGATCTCGGGCAGCACCAACCTGGAGGTACGCGCCACCAGGCACCTCTTCATCCGCCAGTCGTTGATGGCCGACCGCGTGCGCGAGTGGATCGACTCGCACACTGACTGGCCAATCCTGGTGACGTCGATCGCGCACAACTGGCTCAACGTCGGCCTGGAAGATCGAAGCATCACCCGCGATCTCAAGTGGGGCATCCCGGTGGGCTGGCCCGGGTTCGAGAACAAGGTGTTCTACGTCTGGTTCGACGCGCCGATCGAGTACATCGGTGCCACCAAAGAATGGGCCGACCTCGAACCGGGAACTCGAGACTGGCGGTCCTGGTGGTACGACGCCGGCGATGTTCGCTATACCGAGTTCCTCGGTAAGGACAACATCCCCTTTCACACCATCAACTTCCCGATCACGCTCATGGGTTCGGCGGAGCCGTGGAAGCTCGTCGACTATGTCAAGGGGTTCAACTACCTGACCTACTACGGCGGGAAGTTCTCAACCAGCCAGCAGCGCGGCATCTTCATGGACGCTGCGATCGATCTGCTGCCGGCCGACTACTGGCGCTACGCGCTCCTCGCCGCCGCCCCGGAGTCGGACGACACCGAGTTCACCTGGGAGGGATTCGCCCTGACGGTGAACAAGGATCTCGCCGGCATCTTCGGCAACTTCGTACAGCGCACCCTCAAGCTCACCGAGAAGCTCTTCGGCATGGTCGTCCCAGCCGGCGGCGAGCCGGGCCCCGCTGAGGCTGAGCTCGCGGGCGCCCTTGACGCAGCGCTGGGGACGTATGCGGACGAGATGGACGCGATGCGATTCCGGCCCTCCGCTTTCGCGCTGCGCAGCGTGTGGACGCTGGGCAACCAGTACCTCGACCGTTGTGCCCCATGGCACGAGACCGATTCCGCTCGGGTGGCGTGCATCCTTCGAACCGCCATCAACCTGGCGCGGATCGAGGCGATCGTCTCAGCTCCGTTCGTGCCTTTTGGCTGTGATCGCCTCGCCGGTGCTCTTGGCCTCGAGGAGTCGGAGCGGATGTGGCCGGGTGCGGCCGGGAAGGAACTGCTGCGGCTCAGGCCCGAACGGGTCATCAACCCGGGGGATGCGCTGTTCCCGCGGATCGGCGATCGCAGCACCCTCGCGGCGTGGGTCTCGGAGATGGAATCCCGATTCGGCGGACCATCCTGAGGGTTTGCGTTTAGCGACGCGCACCGAGCTCGGCGATGAGCGCGCGAGCGTAGAGGTCCTCCCACCGGCCCTCGAGTGACCCGGAGGCGAACTGCTTGTCGCACAGCACCAGGAGATAGACGAGTTCGCTGCGAACCGGGACCGCGCCGAGCAGCTTCGGCAGCAGGGAGTGCTGGATGAGCCAGTCTGCGTACCATGACGCCCAGTCAGGATCCTCCCCGTCGACGATCTTGAAGACGATGTGGTGGGTCTCCGCCGCATCGTGTAGCACCTCGGCTATCGCCGCTTCGCGGTCGTCCACGACCTTGGCCTCCTTGAGATCGAGTGGCCAATCGTATGTCGCCCGGTCACGGGGAGTTCTGCCGGATCGCTCGAGCCCGCCTGCGTAGCTCGCGGCGGCGTTCGGTGATCGCCCGAAGGTCGCGAGCACCATCGATCCGCGCCTGCTCGCGCTCCAGCTTTCGGCGCGACTCGAGTCGAGCAAGCACGGTGGGATCGTCCGCCGCGGCCGCGCGCACCGCGCAGCCCGGTTCGCGCTGGTGCCTGCAGTTGCGGAACCGGCAGCTCGCGGCGACGTCGGTGAGGTCCCCGAAGACCTCTTCGATGCCGGCGCCCGCGTCCCAGAGACCGAGCTCGCGGGTCCCTGGCGTGTCGATGATGAGCCCGCCTTCCGAGAGCTCGATCAACTCCCGGCGAGTGGTCGTGTGGCGCCCCTTGCCGTCGGCGCGCACCTCGCCGGTCGCGAGCACGCTTGCGCCGGCCAGACGATTCACGAGCGTTGACTTGCCGGTGCCGCTGGGTCCGACCAGCACCGCAACCGACCCTGGCGGCAGCAGCTCGCGCACCCGGTGCACCCCGTCGCCGGTCGCATTGACCGCGATGACCTCGGCACCCGCGGCGACCGACCGCGCCGCCAGGAGATCTGCGGTGAGGTCAGCGCTGAGGTCCGACTTGGTAAGCAGGACAACCGGCGTCGCCCCACTCGACCACGCCATCGCGAGCGCACGCTCGATGCGCCGGACTCGCAGTGTCGCTCCGAGCGCGACGGTCACGAACACGATATCGATGTTGGCCGCGACGGCCTGTCCGGCGGTGGCAACGCCGGCTGCCCGTCGCATCAGGACGCTGCGCCGGGGTAGCACGTGGACGCCGACGCCATCGTCGATCACTAGCCAGTCGCCGGTGGTCACGCCCCCATCGTTAGGTGCGCCGGAGAGCACGGGTGCGAGCGGCACTCGCAGCGTGCCGGCTTCGGTCTCCACCGTGACGACACGTCCATCGACGCGGGAGACGAGGCCACGGAGAGCATGCCGGCGGTTGGCGTCAGCGAACGCCGTGTCAAGAGAGCCGTTCCAGCCGAGCGTGGCGAGACGGCGAAGATCGTGAGACACCTGGGAACTCCATGGTGGATTGAGAGCCCGGAGCCCCGGTGACGACCCCGCACCAAGTGCGGCGCGAAGTCGGCGGACGATCAGGCGGTGGAGCCGCCGGGTACGACGTCGGAGTGGCGCGTCGGCGGCGCAATCGCTGGTGCCATGTCCGTGCCCTCCATGTCGTGCTGATCGGTTGCCTGAATGGTAGCGCAGGCGAGGCTTTCCTGCATTCGACGGGCGGCTACGCGCGTGTGACACGCATGACGAGCCACGATCCGCTGGCCCCCAACGCGAGGCCTCCGACCACGTCCGCGAGGTAGTGTTGTTTGATCAGCACGGTCGACATGACGATCAGCGCCGTCCAGGCCGCCGCCGCAATGCCGGCATGGCGGTCGATCCGCCACCAGTGCATCGCGATGATCGTGGACAGCGACGTGTGCAGGCTCGGAAAGTCGTTGTATGGACGGTCAATCGCGTAGACGCCTCGGACCATCGCTGAGAACGGATCGGTGCCCGCGATGTTCGGGCGCGCGACGTAGGACTGGAGAACGAAGAAGCAGGCGTAGCTGATGAACCACACGATGATCATCGTGATCGCGGCCGACCGATAGACGCGCACGCGAAAGAAGAGGAACGCGAGCAGGCTGACGCCGATGTACGGGATCAACGAGACATAGGGGACCGCAAAAAAGGGCACCAGGGGCAGCGCGCTGTCGAGGGGGGTCTGCAGAAAGATGCGGTGCGGACCGTGGTTCAGGAGCTCATAGATGAGGTTGGTTCCAAGAATGGCCGGAATCAGCAGCAGGCTCGCGATAAGCTCCCAGCCGCGCTCGGCGGTGATGCCCAGGCCGTCTCGCCGGTGGACGCCGCAGCTTCGTCTTGGAACCGCCATTCGCGGATACTATGGAACGCACGCGGGAGTAGCTCAGTTGGTAGAGCGCTAGCCTTCCAAAGCATATGTCCGAGCGGGAGTAGCTCAGTTGGTAGAGCGCGACCCTTCCAAGGTCGATGTCGCGAGTTCGAGTCTCGTCTCCCGCTGCCCCAGTCCGCGTAGCTGCTAGCGCTCCCGGGGGGACGGTGGGATGCCGCCGCCCCGCCGGTACTCGATGGCTTTGTTTATTTCGGCGAAGGGGCAAGCTCGTCACTTAGCTTGAAATGACGCCCTTTGATCAGAAGCCAGAGAATCAGCGCGACTTCACCGATAAAGGTAAGCGAGGCGATCTTCGTTGTAAGGCCCAGGGAAAATACCGAGGCCAGGCCGTTACTCATTTGCGCTTGCCGGGGATGTACTCTCCGAGCCGGTGAACGGCTGGGCTTCGACCCGATGGCAGCTCGCCGCGACCCTGGTCTTTCGCCCTCCTTGTCACCGGCGGGCTCGCCGCGACGACCAGGCTCGCCACTGCGCGCGAGCAAGTGTTGCTCGCCTCCCCCCAGGAGCAGGCGGTCGGGGTTACGGGGCCCCACCAGGCGATGGCTCGCCAGCGCGCGGGAGCATTCCTTGGTCGGCCTGCCTTTGCTCTTCTCCAAGTCCCACCGACTCGGCCCCCAACAGTGAGGGCGGCGGGGCCAACGGCTCCCACCCGGGCCACGGCTCCTGGGTCCGCGTGGATGCCTCGGCCGGTGCGGCTGGCGCTAGAGCACGGCGGTTCTCTGCCGTAACGATCAACTCGGCCGGGGAGGCTCTGATCGTCTACTTAGCAGGGAGTTTGCCGCGCCGAACGAACTGGTAGGAGCCGTCGTCCCAGCCGAGCGCGCCGATGACGACCTCCTCGCCCTGTCCCCCCGAGCCGTTCGCGTGGAACAGATGCCCGAACAGGAAGTAGAGCGAGCAATTGTCGCCACCGTTCTGGACGGTAAGAGTGCCGGTTGTTCGCTCTGTCTGCATCGATCGGAGCAGCGTCGCGAGCCCGACATCATGAAGGGAACCCTGCGTCTGCACGGGTGCGGGTCTCCGGTTTTGTGAAGGAAGACCGGCCCTCGAGGGCGGTCCGAAGGCCAGATTATGCTGCGGTGCTCCATTGTGCCAGCCCTATTTCTGGAATGCACCGGAACCCTCGCGCCTGGCCGATCACAACCTCGCCCCCGTGCCGGGAGCGCGAGCGCGCCCTCGCGGAGCCGGCCGAATTTTCGCCCTTGCTGGCGCCACCCCGTCGAAACCCCTTATTCCACAGTGTTTCTGTGACGACTAGCCTGCCAAAGCGTGCGTCCGAGCGGGAGTAGCTCAGTTGGTAGAGCGCGACCCTTCCAAGGAAGATGTCGCGAGTTCGAGTCTCGTCTCCCGCTGTCACCGGTCAGCGTGCACTCGAGCTTCGCATCAGCGTTGCGACGAAGGCGAGCAGGACTGCGGCGGACCCAGCCGATCCGACTATCACAATGACGGTTTGCCAATGGAGTGCGGGGGTCAACACCAGACCGAGGATCGCGCCCACAAGCATCCCGGTATATAGCGACAAGTCCACGGCCGCGCTCACGCGCCCCAGAAGCCCGACACGGACGCGCTCTTGGAGATCGATCGCGCCCCAAGTTTCTCCTATCACGCCTGCGATAGAGCTGGTCGCCAAGAATGTAACCGAAGCGCCGATCGCTGGGACGAGCGCAAATCCCACGTATGAAGCCAACTCCGCGAGTCCGATGGCGGCTAGTAGCGCTCCGGACAGTTGGCGGGGCCGCCAGCGCGCGACGACAGCGGTGCCGATCACACCACCAAAGCCGGCCGCGGAGTAGAGCCAACCCACCTCACCGGCATTGCCGAGGCGCTCGGCGGCAGCCACGACCAGGACCGCCTGCAACGTCGTCACGACCATTGCCCCCGAATAGAACGTTGCAAGGAGAACGCGCAACACCGGGTCCGCCACCGCAACGCGCAGCCCAGCAAGTGGCCCGTCTTGCGCCTTACCCGTCGTGACGCCGTTTGCTTCTCGCTCTTCGAGAGGGATCCTCGAAACGAGCGCCGCGCCCACGAAGAATGTCATCGCGTCGATGAGCAAGAGGAGCTGCACGCTGGTGAGTAGGAGCAATGCGCTCCCGATCAGCGGTACGACGAATACGCTCGAGCTTTGAGCCGCCGCGTAGACACGATTGATGCGCGCAATGTGGGTGCGCCGCCCGAGGCGGGGGATGATCGCGCCGGTGCAAGGACTGGAGAGCGCATTCAAGAATTGGTCGATACCGACGCAGAGGAAGATGCCGACAAGGGATCCCGTCCGCGAGACCGCCACCAGGGCAGCAGTCAGCAATCCCTGTGCTCCCCAACAGGCCGCAAGCACAGCAACAGGGGAGCGACGATCGGCCAGCAAACCCCCTGGCCCGACCCCGAGGACACGGGGCGCGACCCGCACGAGGATGTATCCGGCGGGAGCCGTGGCTGATCCCGTGAGACGGTAGAGGAGTACGACCAGCGCGACCGTCGTCAGCCAGTCGCCGTACATCGACAGAGTCACGGCGACGAGGAAACGCATCGCGTTCCCCGGCCAGCGCCGTGCGATGCCGGGGGCGCCGTCAACCACGAGGTCGGATCCTAGTTCGGACACGGGGTGAGAAGAACGAGAGCCCGGCACCCATGAGGGGTACCGGGCTCTCCTCTGCTGGGGACGGTCCGCATTCCAGGGGGTGTCTACTGCCACCTACGCATTTCTGTCTCAGCGCCAATTACGCATTTCGGTCTCAACTCCACTCACGCATTTCCGTTTCAGGCCCACCTACGCATTTCTGAGTCCTCCTGGTGGTTGTGCTCCGTGGTGGAGTGCTGCCACTTTCTAACGAGGCCCTGTAGGGGGACTGCGTATCCGCTGAATGAGGGCTGTAGCCGATCGGTGGGCGGCGGGTTGCGCCCTGGGCCAAAGGACGGCGACACTGGCCGCCGTGATCGAGTTCGCTCTGCTGGGACCGCTGGAGGTGCGGCGTGACGGGCAGGCGGTCCGCCTGGGGGGCTTCAAGCAGCGTCTTCTCCTCGGCGTGCTGCTGGTGGAGGCGAATCGAGCGGTGGCCACTCTCCGATTGATCGAGCTGTTATGGGGCACCGATCCGCCGGAGACGGCGGCGAACATCCTCCAGCAGTACATTTCGCAGCTGCGGCGCCTCCTGGAGACTCAGGGTGGTCGGCAGACGTTGGTCAGCCAGGCGCCGGGCTACCGACTCCAGATGGACCCCGAGCAGGTCGACGCGGCCCGCTTTGAGCACCTGGCCACGGCGGCTCGGCAGGCGGGAGCCGCGGGCGACGACGACGCGGCGCTCCGGCTGTACGCCCAGGCGGAGGCCCTGTGGCGCGGAACCCTGCTGGCCGACCTCGGCGACGAGCCGGTGGTGGTCCGCGAGCGAACCCGGATGGAGGAACTGCGGCTCGGTGCCCGCGAGGACTTTTTCGAGATCGGGCTGCGCCGTGGCAATCATGCCGACGTGGTCGCCGCGATTGAGGCGGCGGCCGCCGAGCACCCCCTCCGCGAGCGGCTCCAGGGTCTCCTCATGCGCGCCCTCTACGGCTCGGGGAGGCAGGCCGAGGCGCTCGCGGTGTATCGCGAGACCAAACGTCGTCTCAGCGACGAGTTGGGAATCGATCCAGGCCCTGAGTTGCAGAAGCTGGAACTGCTGATCCTCCAGCACGACGCCAGCCTGGCAGCGCCGCAGGCCCAGGTGCCATCGCCGGTGCGGCCGATCGTGGAGTCACCCCCTGTTGCACCGCCACCCACCGAACCGGCTCCTCTCGTCAGCGTCCCCGCCCCGCGCGAGGAGCGCAAGGTGGTCACGGTGTTGTTCGCCGACCTGGTGGGCTTCACATCGCGATCCGAGAAGCTCGATCCCGAGGATGTGCGGGCCTTCCAGTCCCCCTACTACGCGCGGCTGCGCACCGAACTGGAGCGCTTCGGGGGCACGGTGGAGAAGTTCATCGGCGACGCTGTGATGGCCCTATTCGGGGCCCCGCTGGCACATGAGGACGACCCCGAGCGGGCAGTGCGGGCGGCGCTCGCGATCCGCGACTGGGTGCGCGAACAGGAGACTGGGCTGCAGATGCGCATCGCGGTCAACACCGGTGAGGTGCTCGTGGCCCTCGGAGCCCAGTACGCACGAGGAGAGGGGATGGCCTCCGGAGACGTGGTCAACACGACCGCTCGTCTGCAGGCGGCCGCGCCGGTCAACGGCATCCTGGTGGGGGAGACGACGTACCGAGCAACCTCTCAGGTGATCACGTACCGCCCCGCAGACTCCGTAGCGGCAAAGGGGAAGACGGAGCCGGTGCCGGCGTGGGAGGCGCTCGAAGCGCGCTCGCGGTTCGGGGTCGACCTTGCCGGCGCGAACCGGGCGCCCTTGGTCGGACGCACTCACGAGCTGGCGGTGCTCACCGATGCTCTGGCGCGGGTGAGACGTGATCGTTCCCCACAGTTGGTGACCATCGTGGGAGTCCCAGGGATCGGCAAGAGCCGGCTGGTTGCCGAGCTTTTCCGAGGGATCGATGAGGACCCGAACGACACCGTGTACTGGCGGCAGGGCCGCTCCCTGCCGTACGGCGACGGTGTCACCTTCTGGGCGCTGGGGGAGATGGTCAAGGCGCAGGCTGGAATCCTGGAGACAGACTCTACTGAGGATGCTGTGCAGAAGCTCCACGCGTCCGTTGACGAGCTCATCCCCGATGTGACCGACGCGCACTGGGTCGAGGGGCACCTGCGTCCCCTCGCCGGCCTCGGCAGCGATGCGGTAGCGAGCAGCGACCGGCGTGACGAGGCCTTCACGGCTTGGCGGCGCTACTTCGAGGGGCTCGCCGAGCGGGGTCCATTGACGCTGGTCTTCGAGGACCTGCACTGGGCGGACGATCACCTGCTGGACTTTGTCGAGTATCTGGTCGACTGGGTCAGCGGGGTGCCAATGCTCATCGTCTGCACCGCTCGGCCGGAGTTGTTTGAGCGTCGGTCCGCATGGGCCGGCGGCACCCGCCACGCCATCACCCTGTCGCTGTCGCCGCTTTCTGACGACGAGACGGCCCAGCTGCTCAGCAGCCTTGGTGATCGACGAGTGATGGCCGCCGGCACCCAGCAGGCGCTGCTGGCCCGTGCAGGCGGCAACCCTCTATACGCCGAGCAGTACGTTCGCATGCTCGCCGAGCGAGGCGATGCCGGGGAGTTGCCGTTGCCGGCGACCGTTCAAGGCATCATCGCGGCCCGGCTCGACGCCCTTCCGGCTGCAGAGAAGAGCCTGCTGCAAACCGCAGCGGTCATCGGCAAAGTGTTCTGGCTCGGTGCCCTGACCCAGGTCGGGGGGCCAGAGCGACGTGAGGCCGAACTGCTGCTGCACGCGCTGGAGCGCAAGGACTTCGTGCAGCGGGCACGCCGCTCCTCGGTGGCGGGCGAGGCGGAGTATGCATTCCTCCACGTGCTGGTCCGCGACGTGGCTTACGGGCAGATCCCCCGTGGGCGGCGCGCCGAGCTGCATCGCTTGGCCGCGGAGTGGCTGGCTACGCTGGGCCGGACCGAGGACCACGCCGAGATGCTCGCCCACCACTACCTGAGCGCCCTCGGGTTGTGGCGGGCGGCGTCGCGACCCATCGACCCTGCAGTCGCAGCGACGGCGCTGGCAAGCATTCGGGAGGCGGGCGACCGAGCCTTCTCGCTCAACGCCTACCCGAGCGCAGCGAGCTTCTACCAGTCCGCGCTGGACTTGGCCCCGGCGGCGTCGCTGGAGCGGGCGCACCTGTTGTTCAAGCTGGGCCGTACCCGGGTCATTGGTGGCGACCTCGATCCTGACCTACTCACTGCTGCTTGCGCCGAGCTGGTGGCAGCCGGCGACCCCGAGACGGCGGCCGAGGCGGAGGCGGCGCTCGCGGACATGTACTTGACTCGGGGGGACACCGATCGGTCCGCCGAACACTTGGGGCGCGCTCGCGACGTGGTGGATGGGCGCGAGCCATCACGCGCCAAGGTCTCAGTGCTCACCAGCATCTCCCGCCGTCTGATGGCGTCCGGGAGGAGCGGGGAGGCAATCCGTGTGGGACGCGAGGCATTGGCAATGGCAGAACAGCTGGGCCTCGACGACCTGCATGCGCAGGCCTTGGTCTTCATTGGCAACGCCAGGGAAATGGGCGGCGATACCGATGGCATCGAGGATCTGCGGCAGGGCCTTGCGATTGCGGAGCGGGCGAACGCGCCAGTGGTCATCTGCCGGGCACACCTGAACCTGTCGATGACGTTGTCTACGCATGGCCAGCTCGAACAAGCAGGCGCCGCTGAGCGCGCGGCGGAGGAGACGGCCGTCCGCTTCGGCCTGATAGAGGAGCACCGCATGATTCGAGGTGTCAGCTCTGTGGGCGCGTTTTACCGCGGCCATTGGCACGAATCGCTGGCTCTGGCCAACGAGTTCCTCGCCGACGTGGAGACTGGCTCGCCGCACTACGCCACATCCTATTGCCACACCATCCGGGCCCTAATCCGGCTCGGTCGAGACGACGTTCCCGGGGCGCTGGCGGATGCCGGGCACGCCCTCGAACTCGCCCGCCTGACCGCGGATCCGCAGGTTGTGTACTTCACGTTCGTGACCTGCGCACACGCTTACGACGAGAGCGGTGACACGGCGCGTGCTGCGCAGCTCGTCGAGGAATTCCTCGCTGAGTTGCGAGCCAGCGGAGGAATCGGGCAGATTGTCGATAGCCTGCACATCCTGGCCTGGACGCTGTCCGCCCTGGGGCGAGGGGAGGAGTTGATCGACGCACTCCCAACCACCGATGTCCCGTGGGTGCGAGCGGCGCACGCGTTCGCCGCCGGAGACTTGCGCCGAGCCGCAGACATCTGCGGCGAGATGGGCGCGCTCTCGGAGGAAGCGCGCGATCGGCTCTGGCTCGCTCAGGAGTTGATCGAGCAGAACCGCCGAGCTGAGGCCGATGTCGAACTGCAGCTTGCCCTCGCCTTCTATCGCTCCGTGGGTGCGACCCGCTATATCCGTGAGGCGGAGGGACTGCTCGCAGCAATCGCATGATGTTGCTGCTCATGTCTGAGGGTACTCGTGCGATATGGGCCACTGACGCCGAGTTAACAGTCCAAGTTTAGAACCTCAAATCTAACGCTCCAAACCGGTTTAGGCGCGATCTTGAATACAAATGACATCGCATAGCTTCCAAGCTGAATGTCGCCGGTTCGAGCCCGGTCTCCCGCTCCAGCATGACGCGACTCTGTGTGTCTTCATGCCGCCCCTCTCCGTCAATCCGCGAGCAACCGCTCGAGCTTGTCGAGCTGCTCGGACCAGCCCTGCTCGGCACCGGCCATCGCCTCGGCGGGCGGCATCGGCTCGAAGTAGGACTGACGGATGGTGAGCGCGGTGCCCCCGTCACGGACCTCGAAGGTCACCTCGATCAGCGTGGCGAAGAGCTCATCCTGCTCGTCGTTGACTGCCCGGCCGCTCATGACCAGGCGGTGCGGACGCTCGATCTCGTAGTACTCGCCACCCATGTAGTGGGAGAACTGCGCCTCCGCAGGAATGAAGTCCGGCCACTCCATTGCGAGCCGGTACGCCCCGCCGACACGAAGGTCCACCTCTGCTGCGGGGCAGCTAAAGCCGTTAGGCCACCACCACGTCTTCAGCTGGTCCGGGTCGGTGAAGGCGTCAAAGACCCGTTCGGGCGAGGCCTTCAGGATGCGCTCGATGACGACTTGCTTGGTCGGGATTGCAGATCGGACGTCCACCGCGGGGCGGGTCTCACGCATTGTCGTTCTCCTCCGTAATGGTTGCTTCTGATTTGGCGGCAAGCTGGGCCTCAAGACGGTCGAGGCGGTCGGACCATTCGGTGTGGGCGCGCCGCAGCCAGTCGTCCACTGGAAGCAGACCCTCAAGGTGAAGCCGCGCGGGGCGGCGCTGGCGGTCGCGGGCCCGGCCGATGAGGCCGGCCCGCTCCAGCACCTTGAGGTGCTTGGTGATGGCAGGCTGTGTCAGCGTGGAGGCCTCTGCGAGCTCGACCACGCCCGCTTCGCCGACCGCGAGGCGCTCGAGGATCGCCCGGCGGGTGGGGTCGGCAAGGGCCGCGAAAGCGCGGCTCAGGGGATCTTTCATCTCCATTACCAAAAGGTTATATTACCAGATGGTAAAAGTCAACCGCGTCTTAACGGTGCTCCATAGAATCAAGCGTCGTCCTCATCAATTCTTGGACAGGAGCGCGAACCATGGCCCCGACGAAAGCTGCAACTAAGAGCACGCAAAAATCTGCGAAGCGCACCAGCGCGAACGGCATGGCATCCAAGGGATTCAGCGCTGAAGAAAAGGCCGCCGCGCGCGAGCGTGTCCGTGAGCTGAAGGCCGAGGCGGCCAAGGCGGATGGGAAGACGGAGCTGCTTGCGGCTATCGCCAGGATGCAGGAGCCGGATCGCGCCATTGCCAAGAAGATCCATGCGCTGATCACGGCCGCAGCACCGGGCCTCGCACCGAAGACGTGGTACGGAATGCCCGCGTACGCCAAGGACGGCAATGTGATCTGTTACTTCCAGAACGCAGGGAAGTTCAAAGTCAGATACCAAACGCTCGGCTTCAGCGACAAGGCGAAAATCGACGACGGCGTCATGTGGCCGATTCAGTACGCGCTCAGCAAGTTGACTGCCACCGAAGAGGCAAAGATCACCGCGCTTGTGAAGAAGGCCGTGCGCTAAGACGAATCTGACACGCGAAGGTAGAGCTCTCGACGCCAAGCGCGGGGAGGTCGAGGCATCGGGCTGTTCAGGCGGACGACGCCTCGGACCACAAGAGATCCGATAACTCATCGGCACTGTGCGCGATGCCGAACACCGGCCCGTCGGGCTCAAGGGCGCGACCGGCCTCGAGCGCCCCGGCGTCGACTGCGTCGAATCCGAGTCGATCGATGAGCTGCATCACCGCAGCGACCGCAGCACGATCATCGCCTGCAGCGGCGAGTGCAATGCGGCCGGGCGCACCGCGCGGACGCCTGCCGTTGTCGAAGTCGTAATAGCCGAGGTGATTGAGGCTCTTGACCACCCGCGCCGTCGAGAAGCGCTCCTGCACCACGCGGCTCGTGCCTCCGGTCGCAGCGGCAAGTTCCTCATCGATGCCGTCGATCTCCTCCCAGTAGTTCATCGCATCAACCAGGATCTTGCCGGCAAAACGATCGCGGGGAAGCTCGCGAAACCGGTGCATCGGTACAGCCACGACAATGAGGCTTGCGAATTGAACGACCTCGTCCGTCGTCACTGCGCGAGCGCCCGGAGCGAGCACGTCGACGATCAGCGCAATGCGTTCGGCGCTTCCGGAGCCGGACAGGGCGACGTCGTATCCGCCCGCCATCGCTGCACGCACGATGGTTGTCCCGACCTTGCCCGCGCCGACGATGCCCAGGCGCCGCTCGGTGGCGTCGCCGCTAGACGCCGGCATGCGTGGCCGCCCCGAGCAGACTGGCGGAAGCGGGCTCCGGGGCGGATTCTGCGAGCAACTCCCTGACCCGCGGAATCACCTCGCGTCCATACAGCTCGATGGTCGCCATCTTCTGTTCGTGGGGCATTCGCCCTGTGGCGTATGCGAGGTCGAAGCGACTGAGCCCGAGCAGCCGGATGACCCATGCAATCTTGGTCGCAACCGTTTCCGGCGACCCGAGATAGAGGGATCCATCACTGACCTCGGCCTGAAAGCGGTCCATTGTGGGACGCGCCCATCCGCGTTCGGCTGCAGCTTTCTCGAAGATGTCGGCCCAGTGCGGCCATTGAATGTCAACAGCTTCCTGGTCGGTCCGGGCCACGTATCCGTGCGAATGCATACCGATCTTCAGCTGCGGATGCCCGTACTTCTCGAGAGCGCGTCTGTAGAGCTCGGCCAACGGTGCGAACCGGCCCGGAGGTCCACCGATCACTGCCAGCATCAGGGGCAGGCCGAAGCGGGCGGCCCGAATCACCGACTGCGGGCTCCCGCCGACGCCGACCCACGTCGGCAGATGTCCCTCCGGCAAGGGAGGGCTGAGGTACTGATTGACCAGTGGCGAGCGGAACTTCCCCGACCACGTGACCGGTTGCTGTCGCAGCAGACGGGTGAGCAGTTCGAGTTTCTCCTCGAAGAGCTCCTCGTAGTCGGCGAGGTCGTACCCGAAGAGTGGGAACGACTCGATCAGCGAGCCACGTCCGACGATGAGTTGTGCCCGGCCATTCGACACGGCGTCGAGCGTGGCGAACTGCGTGTACACCCGCACGGGGTCTTGCGAACTCAACACGGTGACGGCGGTGCCGAGCCGGATGCGTTCGGTTCGGCCGGCGATCGCAGCCAGGATCACATGTCCCGCGGAGTCCATCATGTCGGGGCGGTAGTGCTCGGCAACGTTGAACGAGTCGATCCCCACCGCGTCGGCGAGAACAGCCTCCTCGACGGTGTTGCGGATGACGACATCACCGCTGAGCTCTTCGCCGGACTCGTCGACGGTGATCGCAACAAACGAGTCCAACCCGAACTCAACATCCTGGGTGGTCATTGCTTGCTCCTCGCCTGAGCCCGATTTCCAGTCAGGCAGGGCACGTGGGTGGTTCCTCGATAACAGGGCAGGGTGGTGAGGTCACCCCCACCGCGCGGACCAGAAGGTCGTACAGAGTCGCCCGGTCCTCGGCGCTGAGGGCACTGAACAGGTCGTCCTCGACAAGGCGGAGCCGCTTGTAGGCAGTGCAGAGCTCTTCCTCGCCTCGGGTCGACAACTCGACGATGTGGCGGCGCCGGTCCTCGCGGTCGCGCCGACGGGTGACGAGCTCTCGCTCCTCCAGCTCGTTGAGCAATCCCACGACATTGCTTGGGTCGAGGCTGAGCGACTCAGCGAGCGCCTGCTGGCTCACGGGTCCCTGTTCGCTGAGCAGCCGCAGCGCGATGAGATGCCGCGTACGGAGTCCTCCGGGTGCCAGCGTGGTCTCACCGGCACGGCGCCCGAGACGGGCGAGGTGCTCGAGCAGGGGAAGCAGCTGAGTGTCGATCGCCTCGTGGGTCTCGATGGTGGTGTTGGACATGCACAAATAATACACGAATGACCATCTATTCGTGTAGTACTGATAGTTGCTCATAGGGTTGATACCTCGAGGGTGGACCAAGTCGCGATATCTTCAAAGCGGGTGATCAACCGAATGAGGAGGAGGCAGAGCCACGATGAGCATCGGTGTGAATACCGCGATCGCAGTCGCTCCGGACGCTGGCGTTGTCGCCGGAGCTCCTCGTCGATGGTTGCGCGCTGAGGCAGCGGTGCTCTTGATCGGTTCGCTCTTCGCGTTCTCAGCGACGAGCGCACCATGGTGGTTGGTGCCCCTGGCGATCCTGATTCCCGACGTCGTCATGGTCGGCTACGTGGGTGGGGCGCGCACCGGAGCGCGTCTGTACAACCTTGGGCACACGACGCTGTCGCCCGCAATCCTGGTCGGGCTGGGTTGGTGGCGCAGCTCACCGGTCCTCGCTGTCATTGGATTGATCTGGCTCGCGCACATCGGGATGGATCGCCTCCTCGGCTTCGGACTCAAGTACGACGACCACTTTCAGCACACGCACCTCGGTTGGCTCGGCCACCATTCGCTGAGGGAACCGTAGAAGTCCCGACAATGACCCTGTGGCTGATGCCCGGATCGCGCGCAACCTTCGCTCGGTAGCGTCGGTCTTTGCGCCGCTCGGCTGGCGCGCGATCGGTGGACCTGCCGCACACGTCGCGCTCATGGAGCGTGAGGTGGTGCGCAAGCGGCACTGGCTGCAGCGGGAGGAGTTCGCACGCCTCTTTGCCGCGTGCAATCTCGTGCCGGGTCCGGGTTCCACTCAGCTCGCGCTGCTGCTCGGACTCCGCCGTGCCGGCGTCGCGGGCATGCTTCTCGCCGCACTCCTCTTCATCGGACCGGCGGTACTGATCATGCTCGGCGTTGCTGAGCTTTACCTGCATTACGGCGCCAACCACCAGGTCCAGCTCGTCCTCCTCGGGGTGGATGCCGCCGTGGTCGGGATCATCGCGCGTGCCGCGGTCGACCTCTCTACCCTCGGCCGGCGCGGCCTGGTTGGCGTCGCGATTGCGGGTGCCGCGCTCGTGGCAGGAATCCTTGGGGTGACTCCGCTGGCGGTACTTGCTGGCGGAGGCGTGGCCGCGTACAGCGTGTGGCTGGTACGGCACGTCGTATCAAGTGAGGGCAACGGAACACCGCATGCCGGCGCTGTCGTGCCGTGGCTGGGCGCAGCCCACGCACCGGCAATCGCCGTCGGATTGCTCCCGATCGGACTCACCTTCTTGAAGATCGGCGCCCTGGCCTTTGGGAGTGGGTACGTGCTGCTGCCCCTGCTGCATGCGGATTTCGTCGGCGGCACGTTCCATCTGTCCGATCGTCAGGTTGCCGACGCCTTCGCTGTCTCGCAGGTCACGCCGGGCCCGGTGTTCGCGGTCGTTGCGTTCATCGGGGTGCAGATCGCCGGCATCCCAGGTGGCATCGTCGCCGCGATCGCGATCTTCGCGCCGTCATTCGCCTATGCGCCCCTGGTCAGCGTCGTGATGCGCGCGAGCGAGGCTCAGCCCGGTCTTCGGGCGGCGCTGGATGGCATCGTGGTCGCCGCAGTTGGGTTGATAGCGTCGGCGTGCGTCACGATCGCGCGCATCGTATTCGTCGGCCCGATCGAGGTGGTGGTTGCCGTCCTGGTGCTCGCCATGCTCCTGCGCTGGCCGAGAGCGCAACCAATCGGGGTGCTCATCGGTGTGCTCGGCGGGCTCGTGGTCATCGCCGCACCGCCCTGAGCCGGAAGCTCGAAGAGCCTAGATCGCCGGCTGGGGGGTCGCCGCCGGCGATGGCGACGATGCTCCACCCATGCCGTAGCCGCCGGGGGGCGCCGATGTCACCAGGGTGGACCAGGCAACCGCTCCCGATGGAGCGCTGACCGAGGGTGCGGTCCCCCACTGGCTGTACGTGGTCGTCGTGGTCGCGGTCCTGCCGTTGGCGGTGGAGCGGGCGACGTACGAGAGCGGGATGCCCGAGCCGGTGGCGATGTCGAGATGAGCGGTTCCCGGCTCGGTTGGGAGGGTTCCGAGAATCCTCGTCACCGCGGTGCCGTCCGACGTGGTCATCCGGGTCGTCGAGGTTGGCACCAACGTTATCTGCGGCGGCTGCGCCTGGTCAGCTGTCGTGATTCCCGGCTGCAGCACATCGTACGGGCCGTTCCCGGTCACCACGGACACCCAGGTGCCCGCCAGCTTCGGAGCACCGGTTGGAGCGACCCCGAGCTGATCCTCGATCGCCGGCGTATTGCCCTGGAAGTACACGGTCGCGCCCACGAGCAGCAGCGTGAAGTGCTCGCTGCCATATGAGGAATTGAAAGTGATGTCCTGGCGTCCACCGAGCTGTCCGGCCACCCCGGCGATGGTCTCGTTCAGCGTCCCGGTCGACACCGAGACGTACTTGAAACCGGCGGCTCCCCGGGTGGTGCTGAGAGCCCGCTGGTAGAGCGCCGAAGCCTGGGCGGTGCTCGGGTCGGGCGCGGGCGCCCCTCCGGACGGCGCGCTCGGCTGACTACGGGTCGCGAACGCAACTGCGACGCCGCTCCCTGCTCCGATAAGGACGGTGGCGATCATCGCCGCCGCCAGCGTGAGCGGGCGTGAGGCCCGTCGCGGCGGCTGGACCGGAGGGGTGGACTGCAGCGACGGTGGCTGTGGCGGCAGCGCCCAGGTGTCGTAGCTGCTCGCCGGCACGGTGTCATCGCTCATCGACAACCATGGTGCACTGCCAGTCCTTTCTTTTTGCTTTCAGCGGCTGCCGATGGTCAGGACCACCTTGCCGTTCACGCGTCGTTCGAGGAGGTCCCTCGCCAGTTCTCCCGCCCGGCTCCAGTCCGCTTCGACGTCGATGTGGGGCTTGAGCTCGCCAGCCACGATCAGAGCACAGAGGGCGGTCAGGTCGGACGCCGCACTCCGGGTGTAACCCAACTCGTCGAATATCAAGAAGGAGCGGAGGGTCGCTCCCAGGTGGGTGCCAAACCAGCGTGGCCCGAGCGTCGCCGGATCCATCAGCGTCGAGGCATAGGACACGACCATGCCGTGCGATCCCACCACGTCGAGGCAGCTGCTGAGCACTGCTCCGCCGACCCCGTCGAGGATGTGGTCGTACGTGCCATGGGCTTCCCCGATGTTGCGAATCACGTGATGACATGCACCCGCCGTCACTGTGTCGGAGTCCGGGTTGCGAATCAACCCGGTCACGGTCATCTGGGTGCGCCGAGCGACCTGAACCGCGAGATGGCCGACTCCACCCGACGCGCCGGTCACCAGCACGCTCTTGCCCACCGGGAATCCGGCCATGGCGAGCGTCCGGAAGGCGGTGATCCCGGCGACCGGCAGGCACGCTGCCTCCGCAGTGCTGACACCCTCGGGAACAACGGCCAGGCGGTCGGCGGGAACCGCCGCGAGCTCCGCCCACGCGCCGCTATCGGCGTAGCCGACGACCGTCGAACCGACCGGTGGGCCGCCGCCGCGTTCGGGGGCGCGCTCGACGATCCCGAAGACGTCCCAGCCGGGTCGCGCGCCGGCCGGACCGCTGACGCATCGTGCGATCTCGCCACGATTGAGGCTGGTCGCGATCATGCGAACGATGGCCTCGGTCGCCATCGGCTCGGGCTCGGGCACCTCGGTGAGGCGGAGGATGTCGGCGTTACCGGTCGTGGTCAGGGCGAGCATCGACGGTCTCCGTGAATCGTCTGGGCTGCGCTGACCCTAACGCAGCCGCCTCGGCCATGGTTGCGACGCCCGGTCCCGAGGTGTTCAGGTGCGTGCTTCGCTACGCTCGGCGGGAGTTCCCGGGCTGTCCGGGGCATCGAGCCCATCGGAGACGAATCGCGGGTCGGGCTCCAGGGTGAGGTTGGCTCCCCGCGCCGCGAGCTCGATCAGAGAGGCAAAATCCTTGTCGCCGAAACCCTGGCCAATGAGGCTCACCACGATCTGATGGGTGAGTGCCGTCAGCGGGAGGGGAACGTTGTGTTGACGCGCCTCCGCGAGCCCCAGCTCGAAGTCTTTGCGGAGCAGGTGATTGGTGAACGTCGGCGTGTAGTCGAGATTCACGTAGGCCGGGGTCTTGTAGCGGGTGAACGTCGACCCGAGGACGCTCTCGTTGATGAATGCAAGGTAGTCCGCTCGCGCGATGCCGCCACTCTCGGCCAGAACCGTGGTCTCCGCGAGGATCTGTGCGACGACACCGAGAATGAGGTTGTGGCAGATCTTGACCAACCGGGCGGCCTCCCCCTCACCGACGTACGACACACTCCGGCCCAGCATGCGCAGGTACGGCAGCGCGCGCTCGTACGCCTCGCGGGGACCTGACACGGCGACGCTCAACTGCCCGGCGCGAGCCGCCTTCGGGTTTCCGCTGACCGGGGCGGCGAGAAGCGCAACACCGCGTTCGGCCGCGCGGTCGCGAATGTCGCTCGAAATATCCATGGACACCGTGGAGGCATCGATCAGCAACGCGGGCGCGCGGCGTTCGTTGGCAAGGACACCGCGGGGGCCGGCAACCACCTCCTCGAAGTCGCTCGACCCCGCGACCATGGTGATCACGATGTCTCGGTCCGCCAGGTCGACCGGATACTCGACCAACTTGGCTCCGCGATCGATGAGCGCCTTGGCCTTTGCGCTCGTGCGGTTGTAGACACTCAGATCGCAGCCCTGGTCGAGCAATCGCCCGGCGAGGACCTCCCCCATCCGGCCCACGCCTATCCAGCCGAGGGTCTCGCCATTCAGGGCTCCAAGGGTCATCTGCGACTCCCAAATCTGGTTCTCAACCCGTTGTCGCTCGCTGGACAAACGATTGCCTAGCATAGTGTCCGGATTTTCCGGATGTCAATTTGGCCAGGTTATTCGGCGCTGACGCTGGGCAGGCCGGACCGAAACGCCCTTGCGGCGCTCGCGACCGTCGACTCTCGCACCACGAGCTCGGGGGTGAACCGCACGCGACGGCCGCCGGCGGTGCCGCTCTCCAGCTGCTCGATGAGCAGCCGGACCGCCACGGATCCAAATTCCTGGATGGGTACGTGCATGGTCGTGAGCCCCGGGCTGACACGGCTCGCCAATGGGATGTCGTTGTAGCCGACGATGGCCAGATCCTCCGGGATCCTCAGACCTAGATCTCGGGCCACACCGGCGGCTCCCAGCGCCACCAGGTCCGTGACCGCGAACACTGCGGTGGGCGGGTCGTCGAGGGTGAACAGGCGCCGCGCCGCTTCGATACCGCCCTCCTCGGTGTACCCGGCCTCGATGATCAGGCGGGGATCGGCGGGAAGCCCCGCGACGGCGTGGGCTGCAAGGTAGCCGCGACGGCGCAGGACCCCAGTGCTCACAACCGGTTTTCCGGCCAAATGCCCGATGCGGGTGTGCCCGAGCTCGAGAAGGTGTTCCGTGGCCAGCTGGCCGCCGAGAAGGTCATCCGATCCGACGAACGGGTCCTCGCCCTCATCACTGAACCGGTTGACGAGGACATACGGACCCTTTTGCCGGCGGAGCTCGTGGACGCTGGGATCCTTCAGGAAACTGCTCGCCACGATCACACCGTCGACGCGACGGGCCTGGAGGCTCAGTAGGTGAGATCGCTGTCGCTCGGGGAGCCCGTCCGTGTTGCACAGCAGCACGTTGAAGCCGCGTGGCGTGGCAGCGTCCTCAACACCGCGAAACAAGGCCGCAAGGAAGGGATTGGTGACGTCCGGGATGACCACTGCAAGGACGTTGGTCTGGCGCAGTTTCAGCCCGCGGGCGATCCCGTTGGGCCGGTAGCCGGTCTCGCGGAGCAGGGCTTCGATCCGCAGACGCGTGTCGGTTGCGATCCTCAGGCCGGGATCGTGGTTGGCCACGCGAGATATGGTCGAGGGATGGACATTGGCTCGTCTCGCCAAGTCCTTGAGGGTTACCGGCATCTGGTTGCCCTTGACATCCGTTTCTCCTGGGTCCTAGGCTAGCGCAATCGTTTGTTCACCGGCAGACAGCTCGCCTCGAGCGAGCGGGGGACGAGCATGCGCAACCCTGTGTCCGTGGCCGCGACCGGGATCGTCTCGCTGGGCCTGATGGGCGTCGCGGCGTGCGGAAGCACGAGCGGTGGCGGTCCTACCGCTCAAGCCGGCCCGATCACGATCGGCGTCTCCGTATCACTCACCGGCGACTTCTCGGGGGATGGAAAAGCTCTCGTTCAGGGCTACGATCTCTGGGCGCATGACGTCAACGCGAAGGGTGGTCTGCTCGGCCACCACGTGACCATGAAGTACGTCGACGACGCGAGCAGCACGACACAGGTGGTCACCAACTACCAGAACCTGATCACCCAGGACAAGGTCGCACTCGTATTCGGGCCGTTCAGCAGCCTGCTGACCATCCCGGCCTCGACCGTCACCAACCGCTTCGGGTACGCCTTCCCCGAGCCGGCAGGCGGCGGCCCGAGCGTGTTCAACCGGACCCCCCCGATCCACTCGCTGTTCTTCGTCCAGCCTGCACCGGTGGCGGACAACCTCGTCAGCTTCACCCAGTGGGTGCTCTCGCTGCCTGCTGCCCAGCGACCTGCCACAGCCGCCTATGCCACCCAGGACGACCCGTTCACCCAGCCGCAGATCGACAGGGCCAAGTCACTGCTCGAAGCCGGAGGGATAACAACAAAGTTCTACAAGGTGTATCCGGTGGAAACCACCGACTACACACCTCTGGCGCAGCAGGTGATCGCCGCGCACGCCGATGTCGTCCTCCTCGGCACTCAGGAGCCGGACTCGGTCGCCTTCATCAAGGCATTCCAGCAGCAGCACTACAACCCGAAAGCCCTGATCTTCACGGGCGGGCCGGACCAGGGAAAGGACTTCTCTGACAAGGTGGGAGCCGCCAACACCGAGGGTGTCATGGTCCCCGCCGGCTGGTTCTCGAGCGCCAAGACTCCGGGCAACGCAACCTTCGTCAGTGAGTTCATCGCCAAGAACGGCGGTACACCGGGCGGCATCTCGCAGGACGCGGCCGAGGCATACAGCGTCGGCGAGGTCGTGGATCAAGCCGCGCAGAAGGCTCACAGCATCGCCAACTCAGCACTGATCACCGCACTGCACTCCGGCACCTATCAGACCATCCAGGGCCCGATGGCGTTCGACTCATTGGGCAGGCCGAACGGTGCAACCTTCATCGTGCAGTGGCAAAACGGCGTGACCGTTCCCGTGTACCCGACATCGTCCGCCGTCGCTCAGCCGGAGTATCCCAAGCCAAACTTCGCCGGGTGAGGCAGGGGCCGACGTGACCCTGGTCCTGGAAGCGGTCATCTTCGGCATCCTGACCGGCGGCGTCTACGCGCTCATGGCGTCCGGCCTGACATTGATCTTCGGTGTCATGCGGATCATCAATGTCGGGCACGGCGCGCTCGTGATCCTTGGGGCCTATCTGAGCTTCGCGCTCTTCAAATCAGCGCACATCGATCCCTTTCTCAGCCTGGTGGCCACGATGCCGGCGATGTTCCTGATCGGTGTCGTGCTGCAGGTCGTGTTCGTGCGTCCCTTGAAAGACAACCGCGAGGCACTCTCGGTGCTGGTGACCTACGCGCTCGCGCTCGGCATCGAGGGCCTGCTCGGATTCATCTTCAGCAACAACCTCGTCCAGCTCAACGCCTGGTACGAGACATCCTCGTTCGCGGTCTTCGACTTTCACATCGCGTACGTCTACGTGTTCGGATTCGGCCTCTGCCTCGCGATTCTGGCGGCGATGTTCGTGATCCTGTACCGCACCGACTTCGGCGCGGCGATCCGGGCGACGATGCTGAACCGGACCGCGGCCCAGCTGATCGGCGTCAATGTCGATCGAGTGTCGGCACTGGCCTTCGGCATCGGAGTGTCGACCGCGGCCGCCGGCGGCGTGGTCTTCGGTCTGACCAACGCCTTCAATCCAGGCAGCCACTATGACTTGATCTCGCGACTGCTCACCATCATCGTGCTCGGCGGCCTCGGAAGTCTGCGCGGCGCCGTGATCGGGGCCGTCCTCATGCTCATCGTCGAGGACGTAGCAGCAGTGGTGATCTCGCCGGTCTGGGCGAACTTCGTGTTCTTTGTGATTCTCGTCGTGGTCCTCGTGGTGCGACCTCAGGGGCTCTACGGCATTCGCGTCCGCGAGCGTATATGACTCGTCTGCGCAGAAAGGACGCGGCCAAGGCGATCGCGATGGTGGCGGTCGTAGGGTTTGCACTCCTCGTTCCCGTGTTCGCCACCGATCCGGCGACGACCAACATCGCAGTGTTCACCGCGATGTATGTCGGTCTCGCCACCTCCTGGAACATCATGGGTGGGTACACCGGCTACATCTCGCTCGGGCATGCCGCATTCTTCGGCTTCGGCGCGTATGCCCTGGGTGTGATGCTTGCCCACCTCGGGATCCCGTCCGGCTTCGAACCGTTCCTGTTCGTCCCGGTTGCGGGAATCCTGACCGCACTGCTGGCGGTGGGCATCGGTTGGGTCGCGCTGCGCACGCGCGCTGCGACGTTCGTGATCGTGACCATCGCAATGATGTTCATGATTCAGCTGCTCGCCGAAAACCTGTCGGGGCTCACCGGAGGCGGTGCCGGTCTGAGCTTCCCGGTGCCGCCGTGGTCCGGCGACTTCTACAACACACCGTTCTACTACGCGATGGTGGTCATCGCCCTGCTCGCTCTCGGGGTTTCATGGTTGATCCGGCGCTCGAAGTTCGGACTCGGGCTGCTGGCGATCCGGGATGACGAGGACAAGGCACTCGCGGTCGGCGTGCCCGCGCGTGCGTACAAGCTCACCGCCTTTATCATCAGCGCCGCGCTGGTGGGGATGATCGGCGCGGTGTATGGGTACTACGTGACATACATCTATCCGCAGTTTGCGATCGATCCGCTGATCGGTATTTCGATGGTGCTGATGGTCTTCCTCGGAGGCCTCGGGACGCTGTGGGGACCCGTCCTCGGCGCTGTGATCCTGGAGCCGGCACAGCTGTCGTTTGCCTACACCTTCGGCGCGAGCAAGCTCTACCTCGTGTTCTACGCCGCCGTCTTCCTGCTAGTGATCCTCCTGCTGCCTCGAGGCATCATCCCCTCGTTCATGGACCTGGTGGCACGAGTCCGCCGGCGGCGAGCCGTGGGACCCAGCGCCCCCGCCGCGACGGCGAGCGACCCGCACGCGGTGGCCGGAATTCAATCGCCATGAGCCTGCTCGAGGTCAGCGGTCTCTCCAAGCACTTCGGTGGTGTGACCGCTGTCAGAGACTGTTCACTGTCGCTCGAACCCGGGAGCATCACCGGCCTGATCGGGCCCAACGGCTCAGGAAAGACCACCGTCTTCAATCTCATCACCGGATTCATCGTCAAGGACGCGGGGGAGGTTCGCTTCGACGGGAGGTCGATCGGCAATCTCGGCCCCGACCGCATCTACGGACTCGGCATCGGGCGTACCTTTCAGCTGGCGCGCATCTTTCCGCGACTCACCGCGCTCGAGAACATGCTCGTCCCGGTGCGTCGAAAGGGTCTCCGCGGGCTCTTCTCTCCCGGGCAGCGCCATGACGAACGCCAACGGGCGATGGACATGCTGTCCGCGATGGACATCAGCGCCGTGGCGCACCTCCTCGCAGGCTCGCTCTCCTACGGTCAGCGCAAGCTGCTCGAGCTTGCCGCCGTGATGATGGCCCAGCCGAGGTTGGTGCTCCTCGACGAGCCCGCGGGAGGGGTCAATCCTTCACTCGTCGAGCGCATCGGTGAGCACATACGCGAGCTCAACCGGCAGGGGGTCACCTTCCTTGTTGTGGAACACAACATGCCATTCGTGATGAACCTGTGCGGTGAGATCGTCGTGCTGCACCGCGGCACAGTGCTCGCGCAGGGCAGCCCATCCGATGTGCGGGCGAACGCAACCGTGCTCGATGCGTACCTCGGTTCGTAGATGAGCGCACTGTTGGAGCTGGAGCGCGTCACCGCCGGCTACGGCGGTGGTGATGTCCTCCACGACCTGGACCTGAGCGTCGACGAGGGCGGTATCACCTGCATCGTCGGACCCAACGGTGCCGGGAAGTCCACGATCCTTCGCCTCGTGAGTGGGTTGCTCCGGCCGCGCCTCGGTGGGGTGCGCTTTCGCGGTGAGTCGATCGCGGGCCTGAGTCCTCGCAGGATCCTCCAGCTGGGAATCGTCCAGGTCCCCCAGGAACGCAGCCTGTTTCCGACCATGAGCGTCTGGGAGAACGTTCGCATGGGTGCCTATACGCTCTCGGATCGCGCCCTGACGGAGCGGCGGATGAGCAGCGTCTGCGAGACGTTTCCGCTGGTTGCCGAGCGCCGCAATGAGCGGGTCGCGTCGCTGTCCGGAGGCCAGCAGAAGCTCGTGGAGTTCGCTCGCGCGCTGATGCTCGACCCCAAGCTGCTGGTCCTCGATGAGCCGTCGATGGGACTGGACCCGAAGACGCATAGCATCGTGTTCGAGATGATCCGCGACATGAATCGTGCCGGGCGCACCATCCTGCTCGTCGAGCAGAACGCGCGCTCCGGGCTCGGCCTCGCCAGCCAGGGAGTCGTGCTGGAGAGCGGATGCGTGCGGCTTCAGGGCACCGGTGCGGAGGTGCTCGGCAACGGTGAGATCGGCAGGCTCTTTCTTGGGGCCCCGGCGTGACGCACGCGCTCGTGTCGAGCGGCGGGTCACGTCATATCCAACACGGAGACGCACGTGAGAACTGACGAGATGAACCGGGTGCAGCTCGCCGCGCACCACTGGAAGCCGCGCTTTGTGGCCAACGGTATCGACGTCAACGACTTCGAGACAGTCCTGGCAGAGACCATCGAGTGGGCCGACTGGGGTCCCAACTGGCAGCGCATCGGCGCAGTCCACGAGGAGCTCGGCGATGAGGCGACCCGCCGCAACAACATCGTATCGGCCGCGGCAGCCTATCAACGCGCAGCCTGGTGCTACCACCTCGGGAAGTTCCTGTGGTTCGAAGACCCTCAGCTGCACGCGGCACTTCGAGACCGCGCGGTGGCCGTGTACGGCCGCACGTTGAAGCATCTCGACCCTCCCGCGAAGCGCCTCGAGATCCCCTTCGAAGGCCACATGATCCCGGGGCACCTGCGACGCCCCCGGCACGCAACCACTCCTCCACTCGTCCTGATCGTGCCCGGACTCGATTCGTCGAAAGAGGAGATGTTCAGCATCGAGGACGAGTTTCTGCGCCGCGGCATGGCGACCCTCGCGCTCGACGGGCCGGGGCAATCCGAGAACTCCGTGCATTTCGCCATACGACCCAACTGGGAGACGGTCATCACACCTGTGCTCGACCGCCTCGAGACGCTCGGCCTCGCCGGCGAGCTCGGCCGCATCGGGTTGATGGGCATCAGCATGGGCGCCATCTATGGCCCGCGCGCCGCGGCGCACGAGCCGCGCCTCGCGGCCGTCGTCGGCCTCGCCGGCCCCTACAACCTGGGCGAGTGCTGGGACGCCCTCAACCCACTCACCCGGGGCGGATACGTCTTCTACACCAAGTCGGCGAGCGAGGCGGAGGCGAGGGAGAAGGCCTTCGGACTGACCCTCGAAGGGGTGCTCGGCAGCGTCACCCAGCCGTTGCTGGTGATCCACGGCGCGCGCGACCGGCTCTTCCCGCCCGAGCAGGCGGAGCGGATTGCGAGCGAGGCACCCAACGCGACGCTGGTCATGTACCCGGATGGCAACCACGTCTGCAACAACATCGCCTACAAGTACCGGCCGTTGATGGCTGATTGGATGAGCGCCCATTTGCGCTAGCGAGAATCGCAGGAGATGTCGTCATGAGTCGAAGCACCCCGACCGGGAGTGTCCCGCCAAGCCCCGGCCGCATGAACGTCGACTTCGAGGAACGGGTGGACTTCACCCGCCTGCGTACTTACCGGCTGTCGCGCGCTCGCGCGGCGCTCGACGCATCAGAGCTGGGCGCCCTGCTGCTCTTCGACATCAACAACATTCGCTACGTCTCCGCAACCATGATCGGCGAGTGGGCGCGCGACAAGGTTGCTCGCTACACGCTCCTGACGCGGGGCGGCGAACCGATCGTCTGGGACTTCGGGTCCGCAGCTCGGCACCATCAGCTCTTTGCGCCCTGGATCCGGCCGGAGAACAGCCGCGCCGGCATGCTCGGCCTCAGGGGAGCTGTGGCGCCCGATGCCGGGCTGATCGCTCGTGCGGTTGCGGAAATCCAGTCCGAGCTGGTTGCGGCGGGTGTCGCGGGGATGCCGGTCGGCGTCGACATCGCGGAGACGCCGATGTTGCTCGAGTTACTTGGCGTGGGCATCGATGTGCGCGATGCGCAGCAGGTGATGCTCGACGCGCGTTTGATCAAGTCGAAGGACGAAATCATGCTGCTGTCCACCGCGGCGGCGATGGTGGACGGGGTCTACCAGGACATCAGCGAGGCGCTCAAGCCTGGGGTGCGCGAGAACGAAATCGTCGCCCTGGCCAACAAGCGACTCTATGAGATGGGGTCCGACGACGTCGAGGCGATCAACGCGGTGTCCGGCGAGCGGTGCAACCCCCACCCCCACAACTTCTCGGACAGGCTGATACGCCCGGGAGATCAGGCGTACTTCGACATCATCCAGTCGTTCAACGGCTACCGCACCTGCTACTACCGGACCTTTGCGGTGGGCCGGTCGAGTCAGCCGCAACGCGACGCATACGCACGCGCTCGAGAGTGGATCGACGCCGCCATCGGGATGGTCAAGCCGGGGACCACCACCGACCAGATCGCCACGTTGTGGCCCGAGGCAACGGACTTCGGCTTCGCCAGCGAGATGAATGCATTCGGACTGCAGTTCGGTCACGGTCTGGGCCTGGGATTGCACGAACGCCCGATCATCTCCCGGCTCAATTCGCTGGAGCATCCCATCGAACTGCGCGAAGGCATGGTCTTTGCGCTCGAGACCTATTGCCCAGCATCGGACGGTCAGTCTGCGGCGCGCATCGAGGAAGAGGTGGTCGTCACCGCCGACGGATGCGCTGTGCTGACTCTCTTTCCCGCCGACGAGCTCTTCGTCGCCAACCAGTACTAGTCAGCGAGCACGAGAGGAGATCATCGCGATGTCAGCTTCCCCTGACGATGCCACGTCGCTGAGCGGGCCGCCGGGGATCGACCCGGCCGCGCTGCACCGCCCCGGTGGCAGCGTCGATGACACCACGCAACTTGCGCTGTTCCGGCAGATGGTTCGAATGCGCAAGTTCGAGACGCGCGCCTACGACCTCTTCATGGAAAACCTTGTCAAGGGAACCAGCCACCTCTCCCTGGGCCAGGAGGCGATCGCGGCCGCGTTCGGCGAGGCGATGGACGAAAACGACTACACCTTCGCGACCTACCGCGGTCACGCCCACACCCTGGCGCGGGGAACCTCGATGACCGGCGTCATGGGCGAGCTCCTCGGCCGTTCCTGCGGGGTGCTCGCCGGGAAAGGCGGATCGATGCACCTCACCGATGTGCGCCACGGTGTCATGGGCTCGTACGCGATCGTCGGTGCTCACTTGACCATCGCCCTGGGCGCGGCCTGGTCGGCTCAGTACCGTGGAGATCCTCGAGTCGCGGTCGCCTTCTTCGGTGACGGCACAACGAATATCGGCGCGTTCCACGAGTCGCTCAACCTCGCCGCGGTGTGGAATCTCCCAGTGGTGTTCGTCTGCGAGAACAACCTGTACATGGAGTACACCCCGATCGGCAGCGTCACCTCGGTTGCGAATCCCGCCGCGGATCGCGCCTCAGCCTACGGGCTCGAGAGCATTCTCGTCGACGGCAACGACGCCGACGCCATGTACCTGACCGCCCGCGAATGCATCGAACGAGCGCGCAGCGGGGGTGGCCCATCGCTGATCGAGGCTCGCACCTACCGGAGCGGAGGTCACTCGCGTGCCGACCCGGGCACCTACAAGCCGCCGGATGAGGCGGCCGCTTGGGCCGCCTACGACCCGATCTCCATCTACCGGGCGCGGCTCGTGGGTCGCGGTGTCAGCGAGGCTGCGCTCGACGCCATCGAGGAGACGGCTGACGGTGATGTCGAGACTGCAACTCGGGAGGCCAAAGCGTCGCCACCCCCAGGTCCGGAGACGCTGATGAGCAACGTCTGGTCGGATGGAGGATCGTCATGGCGGAACTGACGTATCGCTCCGCCGTTGCCAGGGCGATCACTCAGGAAATGGAACGCGACCCCAACGTCGTCTTCCTCGGCGAGGACGTCGCCGGTGCCGGCGGCGTGTTCAAGGCCACCGTCGGACTGCTCGAGCGCTTCGGCCCCGAGCGAGTCCGGGACACGCCCATCTCCGAGCAGGCGATCCTCGGCGCCGCCATGGGCGCAGCCATGACCGGGCTGCGACCGATCGCGGAGATCATGTTCGCGGACTTCTTCGCGGTCTGCTGGGACCTCGTGGCGAACCAGATCGCCAAGAGCTCGTACATGACCGCCGGCCAGGTGAGCTTTCCGCTGGTCATCAGGTCAGGGAACGGGGGCGGACTTCGCTTCGGTGCCCAGCATTCACAGTCGGTCGAGAGCTGGGCGATGGCGATACCGGGCCTCAAGGTGGTGGCGCCGTCAACTCCCGCCGACGTCATCGGGCTCTTCGCCGCCGCGGTTCGCGACCCGGACCCGGTGCTGTTCTTCGAGCACAAAGGGCTCTACGCGACCAAGGGCGAAGTGCCCGATGGGGAGCTGGTCGACACGCTGGGTTCGGCCAGAGTGCTGAAGCCCGGCGGGGACGCGACGATCGTCGCGCTTGCCGCGATGGTGCCCCGAGCACTGGAGGCGGCGGTGATCCTCGCGGAGCGGGGCATCGACGCCGCGGTGGTCGACGTGCGCAGTCTGGTGCCCCTCGACACCCGGACAATCCTCGGCGAGGTGTCCGTGACCGGGCGGCTGTTCACCGTCGAGGAGAACCCACGCCTGTGCGGGTGGGGGGCCGAGCTGGTTTCGATCGTTGCCGAGGAGTGCTTCAATGATCTTGACGGGCCGCCACTCCGCATCACGACCCCGCACATACCGCTTCCATCCGCAGACGCGCTCGAGGACATGGCGATTCCTTCGGTCGAGCGCATCGTCACCACCATAGAGAGGGCCATGCAGTCATGAGCACCACCATCACCCGGAGCCCCGAGACCGTCGGGATACCGACGCAGCTGCTGGTCGGCGGCAACTGGATCGACGCGTCCGACCGACGCACCTTCGACGTGAGTGATCCCGCCACCGGCGAGGTCATCGCGATGGTCGCCGATGCCTCGGTGGAGGACGGGCTGGCCGCGGTCAGCGCCGCCTCGGCAGCGCTGCCCGGGTGGAGCGCGACACCACCACGGCAGCGCGCCGAGGTGCTCCGCCGCACCTTCGAGCTCATGACCGCGCGCACCGACGAGCTCGCCCGGCTGATCGTCAAGGAGAACGGCAAGGCGCTCAGCGACGCACGCGGCGAGGTGACCTACGCCGCCGAATTCTTCCGCTGGTTCGCCGAAGAGGCGGTCCGCGCCGGCGGCGACCTCCAGATGGCGCCGGCCGCGACCAATCGCATCATGGTCCTGCGCCAGCCGATCGGGGTGAGCATCCTGGTCACCCCCTGGAACTTCCCCGCGGCGATGGCCACGCGCAAGATCGGCCCGGCGCTCGCGGCCGGGTGCACGGTGGTGCTCAAGCCGGCGTCGGACACCCCGTTGACCGCGCTGGCGCTCGGGGCGCTGCTCAGCGAGGCCGGAGTGCCCGCGGGGGTCGTCAACGTGCTGCCCTCGCGGCGCTCGGGACCGGTGGTCGAGGCCATGCTCCACGACCCTCGGGTGCGCAAGCTCTCCTTCACCGGCTCGACCGAGGTGGGTCGCGGCCTGCTCCGACAAGCCGCCGACTGCGTGGTCAGCTGTTCGATGGAGCTGGGTGGCAATGCTCCCTTCATCGTGTTCGACGACGCCGACCTGGAGAGCGCCGTGGCCGGCGCGATGGTGGCCAAGATGCGCAACGGCGGCGAGGCGTGCACGGCGGCCAACCGGTTCCTGGTGCAGCGCGGCATCGCGGCAGAGTTCGGCAGACGCTTGGCGGAGGCCATGGGAGGCCTGCGGGTCGGCCCCGGTCTCGAGGACGGTGTGCAACTCGGTCCGCTGATCAATGTTGCGGGCCGCGACAAGGTCGCAGCGCTGGTGGACGGCGCCCTGAGCGACGGCGCCCGCCTCGCTGTCGGCGGCGAGATTCCCGAGGGACCCGGGTTCTTCTATCCGCCGACCGTGCTCGTCGACGTGCCGGCGAGCGCCGCCATCCTCCGCGAGGAGATCTTCGGCCCGGTGGCGCCGCTGGTCGCGTTCGACACCGACGAGGAGGCCATCGCCTTGGCCAACGACTCGGAGTACGGGCTGGTGGCGTACGTGTACACCGGCGATCTGCAGCGCGGGCTCCGCTGCAGCGAAGCGCTCGAGTCCGGCATGGTCGGCCTCAACCGTCCGATCGTCTCCGACCCCGCCGCACCCTTCGGCGGCGTCAAGCAGAGCGGCCTCGGTCGCGAGGGCGGGCACGACGGTCTGCTCGAGTTCATGGAGAGCAAGTACATCGCGGTGACCTGGTGACCTGGTGACCTGATCCCGGGGCGTCGACGTCCGGCGGCGCGTTACCGTGAGGGCCGTTCCGAACAGTGACAGCCACCCAACGCCAGAGCCGCACGCCCCACGCCAGTGGGCTGATCTACGGCGTCGCAGCCTACGCCCTGTGGGGACTGGCCCCCCTGTTCTGGCCACTGCTCAAGCCCGCAAATCCGCTGGAGATCCTGGCGAGCCGAATCGTCTTCGGCTGCCTGGTCGTTGCGGTGATCGTGGTTGCACGCAACGAGCTGCGTGGAGTCCGGAGCATGGACCGCGCCACCCTGTTCCGCCTCTGCCTCGCGGGCATCGCGATCGCAACGAACTGGGGCGTCTACATATGGGGCGTCAACAATGGACATGTCATCGAGACGAGCCTGGGCTACTTCATCAATCCGCTGGTGACGATCGGGCTCGGTGTGGCCATCCTCCAGGAGCGGCTGCGCCCGATCCAGTGGATGGCGGTGGTACTCGGCGCGATCGCGGTGACGGTGGTCAGCATCGACTATGGGCGACCACCCTGGCTCTCGCTTATTCTCGCCTGCTCGTTCGGCACCTATGGCTTCATCAAGAAAGGCGTCCGCGCCTCCGCGCCAGAGGGCTTGCTCATCGAAGGCGGCGCGCTGATTGTCCCGGCACTCGTGGTGCTGGTCGCCCTGGCGCTGACGGGCAACGCGACCTGGGCCGGGCACGATGCCACCGTCGGCCACCTCGTCTTGCTCATTTCGGCTGGGCCGGTGACCGCGCTGCCACTCCTGTTCTTCGCGGGTGCGGCCACGCGGCTGCCGCTCTCGACCATGGGGCTGCTGCAGTACCTGACGCCCGTCCTGCAGTTTGCGATCGGCGTGCTCGTCCTGCGCGAGCCGACATCTCTCGCGCTGCTGTGCGGCTTTGGGTTGGTGTGGATCGCGCTGGCCATTCTTGCGGTTGACGGCGTTCGGCATCGCAACCAGATGTCGAACGTCGTCGTGGCTGCGTGACCTCTGTCAGAGTTGATATTGACGACTATTAGTCGCATCCGCCATAAGTTTCATAAACCTAGGTAAACTATGTTGAGGCATGGATGAGCTGGCCAACCCGTACCGTCCGGGAGCCGGCACACCGCCCCCGGCGCTGATCGGACGCGACGATCTCATCAACCGGTTCGGGGTGGCGTTCCGGCGCGCGGCCGCGGGACGGCCGGGCAAAAGCCTGATGCTCATCGGGCTGCGTGGGGCCGGCAAGACTGTGCTGCTGAATCGCTTCGCGGAAATCGCCGAGCAGGAGGGATTCCGAGTCGGGTTGATCGAGGCGCCCGAGCACGGCCATTTCCCCACCCTGCTTGCCGCCCGCCTGCGACGCATCCTGCTGCCGTTGAGCACCAACGTCGTCTCGACCGCGGTGACCCGTGCGCTTCGGGTGCTCAAGACGTTCAGCCTGCAGCTGCCCGACGGCGTCCGCGTTTCGGTCGACGTGGAGGCACTTCGTGGCGTCGCCGACTCCGGAAACCTTGCGGACGACGTCACCGACCTCCTGGTGGCCTGCGGCGAGGCCGCGCGCGACCGCGGCACCGGCATCGTGCTCGCCATCGACGAGCTGCAGTACGTTCGGGCTCCCGAGCTGTCGGCGCTCATCGTCGCCATCCACAGAGCCAGCCAGCTCAATCTGCCGGTCATCCTCACCGGGGCTGGGCTCCCCCAGCTGCGGGGCATCGCCGGCGAGGCAAAGTCCTACGCCGAGCGACTCTTCGACTTCCCGCAGATCGGCTCACTCGACGCGCACGATGCTCGCAGCGCGCTCGAGGTTCCCGCCGAGCAGAGCGGCGCGTCCATCGAGGATGCGGCGCTCGACATCATGGTCGAGCGGTCGCACGGGTACCCATACTTCCTGCAGGAGTGGGGCTACCACGTCTGGAACATCGCCCCATCGAGCCCGATCACCAGCGACGATGTCGCGCGCGCCGCCCCGCGAGTTCAGGAACAGCTTGACCAGAACTTCTTCCTCGTGCGGCTCGACCGCCTGACCCCGAAGGAGCGCGAGTACCTCGTCGCCATGGCATCGCTCGGACCCGGACCGCACCGTTCCGGGGACATCGCCGCCCGGCTGGGGGTCCGCGTCGAATCTGTCGCGCCGCGGCGCTCCGCCCTGATTGCCAAAGGGATCATCTACAGCCCCGCGCACGGCGATACCGCGTTCACAGTCCCGCTCTTCGACGACTTCCTCCAGCGCGCCCTTCCCGGGGCCCTGATGCCGTGATGTTGAGGCGCGTCCCCCATCCCGCGGCGTAGCCTTGCCCGCCAAGTGTCGAGGCTGATCTACCCTCATTCGAGGCGCGCGTGATGGCGCCCGAGCTCGTGCACCTCACGGTCGACGGCGCCATCGCCACGATCACCCTGGATTCCCCCGACAACCGCAACGCCCTCTCCGCACGACTCGTCGCGGAGCTCAGCGAGCAGCTGGCCGCGGCCGGGGCGTATACGAGCGTCCGCGCCGTGGTGCTCGGCCACACCGGAACGACGTTCTGCGCCGGAGCGGACCTCTCCGAGGCGCGGAGCGGCTCGATGAGCGGGACCGCCTCGACGCTCCTCGCTCTCATACGCGCGATCATCGACCTGCCCAAACCGGTTATCGCCAAGATCGACGGCAACGCGCGGGCTGGCGGCGTCGGGCTGATCGCCGCATGCGACATCGCTGTGGCCGGGCCGCGCTGCACCTTCGCGCTTACCGAGGTGCGACTCGGGCTGGCCCCCGCGGTGATCTCGGTCGCGGTGCTGCCGCGAGTCGACGAGCGCGCAGCCGCCCGCTACTACCTCACGGGGGAGACCTTCGACAGCTCGGAGGCGCTGCGCATTGGCCTGGTCACCATCGCTGCCGTGGACGTTGACGAGGCGGTCACGGCCGTGGCCGGCCAGCTGCTTCTCGGGTCACCACAGGGGCTCGCGGAGTCGAAACGGCTGACCACCGCGAAGATCCGCGACCTGATCGACCGCGACGGGGAAAGCATGGTCAAGCTCTCGGCGCGTCTCTTCGCCTCGGAGGAGGCGGACGAAGGGATGGTTGCCTTCCTCGAGCGGCGCCCTCCTCGCTGGGCTCGCTGATCGAGACCACTTCAGGCGAGGACATAATCCGCCCGGTGACCAGCGAAGCCTGGGGGTCGCATCAGCCCTCCCCCGCTCCCGCCGGCGCGAGTCCCGCAGCTGCGCTCCGCCACGTGCTGCTCTGGGCATCTCGACGCCCCCAGATCAAGCGGGTCATCAGCGCAGCCCCGATCACCCGCGGCGTGGTCCGCCGCTTCGTCGCCGGAGAAACCATCGACGACGCGCTCCGAGTCGCACACCAGCTCACCGCCGAGGGGCTCTTCGTCTCCCTCGACCATCTCGGCGAGGACACCCGCGACGCGCCGGCCGCGACCGCCGCCGTCGCCGCGTATCGCGCGCTCGCGGAGCGCCTCGCCGACGAGGGGATCGCTGCCAGGGCGGAGATGTCGGTGAAACTCTCCGCCGTCGGGCAGGCGCTCGACGAGGGCATGGCACTCGACAACGCCCGGTTGATCTGTGACGCAGCGCGCTCGGCTGGAACCATGGTCACTATCGACATGGAGGACCACACCACGACCGATTCGACCCTGCGCCTGGTTGGTCATCTCCGCGAGGACTTCCCGACCACTGGAGCCGTGCTGCAGGCATCGCTTCGCCGTTCCGAGCAGGACTGCAGGGCCCTCGGTGTCCCCGGTTCGCGGGTACGGCTCTGCAAGGGCGCGTATCAGGAGCCTCCGTCGCTCGCCTGGCAGCGTCGCGACGACATCCGTGCTGCGTACCTCCGATGCCTCAGCATCCTGATCTCGGGCGGAGCGCTGCCGATGGCGGCGACCCACGATCCCTTGCTGATCGACGCCACCGGCCGCCTGGTCAGAGCGATGCGGGACCCGGGCTTCCCCCACGAGTATCAGCTGCTCCACGGCATTCGTCCCGACGAACAGCGCCGCCTTGCCATGGCGGGTGAGACCGTGCGAGTCTACGTGCCGTTCGGCGTGCAGTGGTACGGCTACCTGATGCGTCGCATGGCCGAGCGACCCGCCAACACGGCGCTGTTCGTTCGCGCCTTGATGAGCCGGCACTGATGCCCGCCGAGCTCCGCGGCCGGCGCGTCGTGGTTACCGGGGGTGCCGGGTTCATCGGGGTACTCAGCGTCGAGGCGCTGGTCGACGCGGGTGCGTCCGTTCTGGTCATCGACGACCTCCGCCACGCGTCGTATCGACCCCTGCCGGCGTCCGCACGACTCGAGGTCGCGGACATCGCCGACCCTCCGGCGCGCAACGCAATCGGGGCGTGGAAGCCGCACGCCATGCTTCACCTCGCAGCGCAGGGCGGCGTGAATCGCTCCTGGCGCGAACCCGCCGAGGACGCGCACATCAACGTGCTCGGGACCGTCAGCGTGCTGACTGCGGCGATCAGCTGTGGATGCCGCCGCGTGGTGGTGGCGTCATCGGGCGGAGCGCTCTACGGCGCCGCCAGCCGACTGCCCACGCCCGAGGATGAGCCGTCTCAACCGCGATCGCCATATGGCACGGCCAAGCTCTGCATCGAGCACTACCTCGGTCACTTCACCCGCGCCGGGGCCGTCGACGCCCTGGCACTGCGCTACGGGAACGTATACGGACCCGGGCAGGACGGTACCGGCGAGGCCGGCGTGGTGGCGATCTCCAGCCATCGCCTGCTCACCGGCCAGGCACCGGTGATCCGGGGTGACGGCAGCCAGACCCGCGATTTCACGTACGTCGGCGACGTCGTTGCCGCCAACCTGCTTGGGCTTGCGTCGACCGTCACCGGTGCGCTCAACGTCGGTACCGGCCTCGAGACCGCAATCGGCGACCTCGTGCGCCGCCTGTGCGTGCTCGCCGGGTATCGCGGCGAGCCGCTCCGCGAACAGCTGCCACCGGGGGAGGTCTCGCGCAGCGCCCTCGACAACGCGCTGGCCGCCGAACGGCTCGGATGGAGCCCGACGGTGAGCCTCGATCACGGCCTCGCCCAGACCCTGGACAGCTTTCGCCACCAGGCACGTTGATCAAGCCGACGGGTGGGCGGCGGTGATCAGCCCGGACGCGTCGAGGAGCAGGGCCACTCCCACCAGCGCTGCGATCGCCAGTCCGCGCACCGCCCAGGCAGGAGCGACGCGGCGTCCCGCCAGAGTCCACGCCGCGATCGGCGCCGCGGCTGCGGCGGCGACGAGCAGATAGCGCGCCTGGGGCTGGAGGTCGAATGTTGTCGAGTTCAGCACCGATTGCCCGGCTGCGATGAGGATCACCACGAGCAGGAACACACCGACGCGCCGCCGGCCCCGGTCCCATCGCGGCCAGGAACGTGCCACCGAAACCGCGGCGGCGACGCTGAGCACACCGATCGCGGCCTCCGCAAGCAGGCTCGGCAGCGCGCGCAGCCCGAGGATCGAGATGGCCACGAGGTGCGCCCCGTTGCCGTACATCCCGACCAGGCTGACCGCGGTGGCCGCCAGGTAGCCGCGCACCTGGGCGAAAGAATCGAAGACCTGGCGCTGGCTGGTGATCGGATGCAGCGGCGGGAGTGGACCCCCGAACTCCACCGCGTTGCGCACGAACCACCACCCGGCGAAGACCACCGAGGGACCGATCAGGGCGATGGCGTGGGGAGGTCGGATCCTGGGACCAAAGCGCACCGCGACGAGCACCAGCAGCAACAGCGCGAGCAGCCAGACGGTCTCCTTGGCGAGCACCGCCAAGGCCACGGCACATCCGGCCGCAAGCGCGAGACGGGTCGTGAGCGCGCCTGCCTGGAGCAGGGTGATCCCGGTGAGGACCAGCACGGCGCCGGCGAGCCAGGCGAGGTTGTCGTCGTTAACGGCGCCGGCGAGGTACTGGGCTTCGGGGAGCAGCGCGACCATCGCGGCGGTACCGATCGCCAGCGCCGGACGGGTCGGGAACAGCCGCCGTCCGACCATGTAGACGGTGAGCACGGTGAGCACGCCGAGCGCCACCGAGAGCAGCCGGATCAGCCGCGGATCCCCCCCACCGAGCTTCGACACCACGGCTCCCATCAGGTAATACAGGGGTGGTTGCTGACGCTCGGGCTCGCCCGCGGGTGGCAGACGCAGATGGTCGGCGATGCCGTGGATGTAGCTCAGATGGGAGAGCTCGTCCGGAGAGGCTCCGATCGGTGTGATCCGTGTGTAGGCGATGGCAAACCCGGCGAACACGGCGATCACCGCCCCGAGCATCGCCTGCTCGACCCCGCGTTGCCGCGGACCGGATGGCGGGCCGGCGGTACTCACCGTAGTGGTGCGGCACTGTCGGCTCGCACCCAGATGGCGTCCGGATAGCTCTGGAACTCGCTGACGTATCTGACCCCGTCAAGCAGCTGTGCGATCTCCGGGTATTGCTGCAGCGCGTCGTGCGACGTCACGATCACCAGTGGACGAGCGAGTGCGACGTACGCCTCCACGGGGCCGTTGAACCCGAGCAGGACCTCGTCGTTGTAGATCGGTGGGGTTGGCATCACGATCTCGAGGTCGGCGAGCGCGTAGACCCACGCGTCCGAGGACCAGACGACCGCTGAGGCGCCTCGGAGCCCGTTCGCGTCGAGCCACGCGACGACCGCTCGGTCACCGGCGACCCGGTCATCGAACTCGTCGTCCCATGCGGCGCGATCCGACGAGCTGAGCGCCGCTCCCATCGCGCCGATGTAGTACTGGCTCAGGGAGTGGTTCGAACCCGGCTCGAGGCTTACCAGCGGGAGCCAGTCGAGCCCGGCGACGCTCGCCATGACCCCGGCGATCACCACGCCGGCAACTTCTGGAGCGAGCCCCGCGATCGGCCTCCAGCCTGCGGTGCGAAGCGAGCGCGCCCAGGACACGCCGAGGCCGGCGACGAGAAGCGCGAGCGGCGCAACCGCCGGCACCAAGAAGTGCGCATACGGCTGCCCCGCGATGGCAGTGACGAGCAGGGTCGCACCGCCCCAGAGCAGCAGCACCCAGTCCGGGCGCTCGCGACGCCGCGCGAGCATGGCGCCGCCTGCGATCAAGAGCGCCGCTGCGCCGGCGAGCGCGAAATGCGCAAGAGCTCCTGAGGGCGACGAAGGCAGCACCTTCTTCGTGTAGTCGATGTAGAACCCGGCAAGGGCGAAGGCCACCTTGCCGGCTCCGGCGGTGACGATCGCCGCGATCAGCCAGGCCGCCGTGATCGTGACGACGGTCCCGAGGAACACGAATGCATCCCGGCGGCGCATCTTCGGCGCCAGCAGCATCGCGAGGAAGAACGCTGACGCTTCAGCGATCGCGGTCTGCTGATATGCGATCGCGGCGGCGGTCAGCACGCCGACTCCCAGCGGCCAGACCGGGATGCGCCGAGCGGGTCGCCCCCCATCGGCGGCGAGCGGCCACTGCGGGGTGGCCTGCGCCGGGTGCTCGCCACCCCGGCCGATGATCCGCACCACGATGATCGCCCCCGCCCAGGTCAGCGGCGCGATCATCAGGCTCTCGGGAATCGCCAGCTCGGCGTCGAGAATCGGTGGCCCCAGGACCACTGCCGCGAGGATGCCCGCGACCATCGCGCGGCGGGGCGTGTAGAGGCGAGCCGCGGCCCAGACGATGCCGGCAACCGCCACGAGGCCGGTGATCAGGGTGAGCACGTGGAGCCAGGTCTCGCTCGCACCGAAGAGCCTGACCTCGGCGGCGATCGTCCAGAGCATCAGAGGCGGCTTGTTGTTCCAGATCTGCGCGTAGAGGACCTTGCCCTGAAGTAGTGAACGCGCCACGTTCACGTATCCGGCTTCGTCCGTGTACCAGTGCGGCTCCATCAGGGAGGGCAGACGGAGCACGGCGAGGAGGACGAGACCTGGGAGCGCCGACTTCGACACCTTGGCCATTACGGATGCTCCGGGCGAGCGCCCTCCGGTCGCCAGTGCATCGCCAGCCAGACGCGAAGGCGGAGCACGTCGCGCATGGCTCGGGCGACGGGTATGAGGCGGCCACCGGAACGACGACCGGCCACCCTCGGGAGATGCTCGACCGGGACCTGGACGACCCTGAAGCGCAGCCGGTGTGCCTTGAAGAAGATCTCGGGATTGAACACCGCCGAGCCCGCCCGGATCGGGGTGACGCCATTCCAGAGCGCGCGGGTGAATGCCTTCAGGCCGCAGTCGAGGTCGCGCTCGCGAATGCCAAATGTCGTGCGCACGATGAGGTTGTAGACGCCACTCACGAGTGACCTGTACCACGGGTCCGCGCGCCGCGTGCGGATCCCGGCCACCATGTCGGCACTGTCCAGTCCGGCGATCACGCGGTCGAGATCGCGCGGATCGAATTGTCCGTCGCCGTCCATGAAGGCGAGCACCCTCCCCCGCGACGCGCGCAGGCCGTCGCAGACGGTAATGGCATAGCCGCGCTGATGTCTGTGTGTCACGACGGTGAGATTGCGGGCGCCGTCGCTCATTGCGCTGCGTGCTGCCCCGACAGTGTCGTCATCGCTGGCATCGTCCACGAGGACGATCTCATATGTCCTGCCGCCGGCGGTCAGGACCGGGATCACGTCCTTGAGGACACGTCCAATGTTCTCCGCCTCGTTGTGGGCCGGGATGGTCAGGCTGACGTCGACCTCGGGTAGCGCCACGCGCGCTACGCCACCGTCTCCGCTGCCGGCTCCGCTACCTGCGCCTTGCCCACCGTCGCCCGCGCCTGACCGGTGACCCAGTCGACATCGGAGACGCCCACGTGCGCGAGGTCGACACGATCCAGGTGTCCTTCGACGGTCTCGATCACGGAGTCGATGAGCGTGCTCCGGAGCTGATGTGGTTTGAGGCCGAGGTCGACGAGGTGTTGATGCTTGGCGTTGTAAAAGTGCGTGTCCTTCTCGAACCGAGGGTTCGGAAGATGGTCGATGATGGTCTCGCCGCCGTGCGCCGCGCGCGCATCACGTACGAGCTCGGCCAGCTGCAGGACCGAGAACTGTTCGGTGAACTGATTGAATACGCGGAACTCTCCGGGTTTCGCGGGATGCTCGATGCTCAGCTGCACGCATGCCATGGTGTCGCGGATATCAAGGAATCCGCGTGTCTGCCCTCCGCTCCCGTACACGGTGAGGGGCTTGCCGATCGCGGATTGCACCAGGAAACGATTGAGCACGGTACCCCAGATCCCGTCGTAATCGAAGCGCGTCGCGAGCTCGGGATGCAGCCCGGTCTCATCGGTCGCGCAGCCATAGACGACACCCTGGTTGAGGTCGGTCGCGCGCAATCCCCACGCCCTGCAGACGAAGTGGATGTTGTGGCTGTCGTGCACTTTCGAGAGGTGATAGAAGCTTCCGGGAAGCTTGGGATACGGCAGGGTATCGGACCTGCCGTTGTGCTCGATGGTGATGAATCCTTCTTCGATGTCGATGTTCGGCGTGCCGTACTCCCCCATGGTCCCGAGCTTCACGAGATGGCAGTCGGGCGCGTGCTCGTGGAGCGCAAAGAGGAGATTCAGCGTACCGGCGACATTGTTGAGCTGGGTCATCACCGCGTGCTCGCGGTCGATCATGGAGAACGGCGCCGAGCGCTGTTCGGCGAAATGCACGACTGCGTCGGGGCGCGTGGACGCGATCAGCTCGGCGAGCGCCTCGGCGTCAGTGAGGTCGACGTTGCGCCATTCGATGTCGCGTTTGCCTTGCTCGCGCCAGCGCTCGACTCGGCGCTCCATCGTCGAGATCGGGATCAACGATGAGGTGCCGCACTCCAGGTCCCAACGCCGGCGGACGAGATTGTCGACGGCGATAACTCGGTATCCCTGATTGGACAGGTGCATCGCCTGCGGCCATCCGAGATAGCCGTCGGCGCCGAGCACGATCACCGTTCGGTCACGCATGCAAGAAGCTCCTGAGAGTATTCATACCCTGCGACCTTCAGAAAGATGAGCTTTCGAAGAGGTTATCGACTGGATTATGCCTGCAGCGCACGCCCACTGGCACCCTGCCCCGGACAAAAGAGCGACAATATTCATTCGTGTCGATCTCCGGTTCTGCTCGCCGCGGGCTTCTGATCCGCGCGGCGATCACCAGCGTCGTCACCGTCGTCGTGCTGCTTCTCGTCTGGCGGCTGCTTGGCCGCGGGGTGGTCTGGCATGGCGTGGACCTGTCGGTCGGGTCCGTCCTGCTCGCCGCCTTCGGTGCTGCCTGCTTCCTCATCGGGCGTGCCTGGCGCTTCGCGGTGCTGCTCCCCAGACGCCGGGGCAGCGCCCGCGAGTTGCTCGGAGCCACGGCTGCGTCATGGGGTGCGGGTCTCCTGCTTCCCGGCCCCTCTGCGGACGTGACCTTCGTCGCCCTGGCCCGCACCCGGTTCGGGGTTGGCGTGGCTCGAGGCTCGGGGAGCGCGATCGTGGCCCGGATCCTCGACGTGGTCAGCCTGGCGCTGGTGGCCGTGGTTGCCTCATTCTTCACGGGTCGCGCCGAGCCACCTGCGGTGGTCCTCGTGGCTGCGGGTGCCTTCCTCGCCGGCCTCGGGGTGCTGCTCTCGCTCATCATCCCCGGGCCACGCACCGTGGTGACCCGGCTGGCGGGCCGCATCCCTAGGCTCGCAGGGCTTGCGGCAAGAGCCGAGGCCGAGCTCGACGAGCTCAACAGCCGCGCTCGGTGGGCGGGTCTGGTGGGCAGCACCGTCTTCTGCAGGCTTGCCACCGCGGTGCAGTACGCAGCGCTGATGAGCATGGTCGGCCTGCACCTCGGGTTCTGGCAGACATGGTTCATCCTCTCGATCCGGACACTGCTGCTCACCATCCCCATCCAGGGCATCCTGGGAATCGGCACCGGACAGGCATGGTGGGCGGGTGCGCTGCTCCTTGAAGGCGTACCCGCCGAGCTTGCAGTCGGTGCCGGTCTGACCCTGCAGGCTGTCGATCTCGCCATCTCGCTGCCTATCGCCGGGATCGCCAGCACGCTGCTCTTCCGCCGCAACAAGGTCTCCGATCCGGAGACCCCTGCCCTCGACGTGGTGGGATCGCCGGCCGCGACGGCTCGCGAGCCGATCCACGCGGGCTGACCCGGCGACCGGAGCCACTCCGAAACACAGGGAGGCGAAGCCGTGCCCGTCATCGATCGTGACAGTGAGTACGACGTGGTCATCATCGGCGGTGGGTCGACCGGGGAGAACGTCGCCGGCCGTGTCACCAGGGGTGGGCTGTCCTGCTGCGTGATCGAGAGCGAGCTGGTCGGCGGCGACTGCTCGTACTGGGCATGCATGCCCAGCAAGGCCCTCCTCCGCAGCGGGCAGGCGCTCCGTGCAGCTCAGGCCGTCGAGGGTGCGCGCCAGGCGGTGACCGGCAATCTCGACAGCCGTGCCGTGCTGCGACGGCGGGACGCGTTCACCTCGCACTGGAGCGACGAGGGGCAGGTCAAGTGGCTCGAGAGCACACACGTCGACCTGGCTCGGGGCAAGGGCCGGCTCGCCGGCGAACGCGTGGTCACCGTCACCCCGGTCAGCGGTGCCGTCTACACGTTGACCGCGCGAAAGGCGGTGGTGATCGCCACCGGGAGCAAGGCCGCAATCCCGCCGATTCCCGGTATTGAGACGGCTGGGGCCTGGACCAGCCGCGAGGCCACCAGCGCCTCCGAAGTCCCGCGCCGGCTCCTCATCCTCGGCGGTGGCGTGGTCGGATGCGAGATGGCCGATGCCTGGCGATCTCTCGGCGCCGAGGAGGTGACCCTGATCGCGAAGGATTCACGTCTGCTCGTCAACGCCGAGGATTTCGCCGGCGAGGCGGTGCGAGCCTCCTTCGAGCAACTCGGCATCTGGGTGATCCTCGGAGCCACAACCGAGCGCGTGGCCCGCGCGGCCGACGGCGAGGTGACCGTCGACCTCAGTGGCGGCACGACCTTGGCGGGGGATCAGCTCCTCGTCGCCACCGGCCGGGTGCCGCGCTCCGACGACCTCGGCCTCGACACGGTCGGATTGCGGCCAGGGAGCTGGCTCTCCGTTGACGACAGCTGTCGCGTCGCGGGGGGTGGCGACTGGCTCTACGCGGCGGGAGACGTGAACCACCGAGCCCTCCTCACCCACATGGGCAAATACCAGGGTCGTGCCTGTGGCGATGCGATCGTGGCCCGTGCCAAGGAGAATCTCGCCGACGAGGTGCCGGCATGGTCGGCCTTCGCCGCGACCGCGGACCACGCCGCGGTGCCGCAGGTCGTGTTCACCGATCCCGAGGTGGCCGCAGTCGGGCTGACCCACGAGCGCGCCGTCGCCGCCGGGTTGAACGTCAGATCCGTCGACTACGAGCTCGGCAACGTCGCCGGGGCCTCACTGCTCGCCGACGGGTACACCGGACACGCGCGCATGACCGTCGACGAGGACCGCAAGGTGATCGTCGGAGTTACCTTCAGCGGCCCAGGCGTCGGCGATCTCATCCACGCAGCCACGGTCGCGGTCGTGGGAGAGGTCCCGCTCGACAGGCTCTGGCACGCGGTCCCGGCGTACCCGACGATCAGCGAGATCTGGCTTCGGCTGCTCGAGACCTACGGCCTCTGACCCCGAGGGTCAGTTGCCGATGTGGTTCGCCGGGACGGCTCCCATCCTGCCGGCCTGGTAGTCCGACAGGGCCTGCGCGATCTCCGCGTGCGTGTTCATTACGAAGGGTCCGTAATGAGCGACTGGTTCCCGGATGGGCCGTCCGCCGAGAATGAGCAGCTCGAGGTTCGGATGCCGGCTCTCTTGATGGGTGCCACCTGTGGCGACGACAACGTCACCCGCGCCCAGAGCCGCGAGCTGGCCGCTGTGCACCGGGCGCGCATCGGCGCCGACGGTGCCGCTTCCGGCGAGCACATAGATGAGCGCGTTGAAGTTGCGCGGCCAGGGCAGCAGCAAGCGCGCGCCCGGTGCGACGGTGACGTGCGCCAGCGAGATGGGCGTGTAGGTGATCCCGGGTCCGCTGTGGCCGGCGACGTTGCCGGCGATGACCCGCAACAGCGCGCCCCCGTCATAGGACGCGAGCAGTGCGACGCTGCCGGCACGGATGTCCTGGTAGCGCGCCGGGACCCACTTCTGCGCGGCGGGAAGGTTGACCCACAGCTGAAACCCGTGGAACAGTCCACCGCTCGCGATCAGCGCCTCCGGGGGACGTTCGATGTGGAGGATGCCGGCACCGGCGGTCATCCACTGGGTGTCACCGTTGGTGATGAGTCCTCCACCACCGTTCGAGTCCTGATGCTGGAAGGTGCCGTCGATCATGTACGTGACGGTCTCAAAGCCACGGTGAGGGTGCCAGGGCGTGCCCTTGGGCTCGCCGGGCGCGTATTCGACCTCACCCATCTGGTCCATATGGATGAAGGGATCGATGAGCGCCGGATCGGCGCCCGCGAACGCGCGTCGCACCGGGAAGCCCTCGCCCTCGAGCCCATGAGGTGCGGTGGTCACGCTGATCACCGGCCGGGCGGACGTGGCAGAGGGGTCGGGCTGCGGGATGTGCGGCAGCGTGGTGATGTCGTCGACGGTCACAGCGGGCATGGCGAACTCCCTTACAGAACAAGCGCCTTGACGGGCGCAATCACGTTCTCGAGATCCCAGCTCACACCGGGGACGTCCACGTAGAGCTCGATCTCATTGCCGTCGGGATCGGTGATGTACAGGCTGTGGCTCACAGTGTGGTCACTCATCCCGACAATGTGCACGCCTGATTCCTGGCAACGCCTGATCGCGGCACGCAACTCGTCGTCGGAGTCACCGACCTTGAGCCCGAAGTGGTACAGGCCGACGTGGCGGCCCTTTGGCAGGGGTTGGGCGTCCTCACCGACTTCGATGAGCAGCAGCTCGTGATGCGTTCGTCCGCTGCTGAACAGCGCCACCGGGATGTTTCCCAGCGGCCCATCCGGCGAGGACGTGAGTCGCTTCCAGCCGAGCACGTCTCCGTAGAACGCGGCAGAGCGTTCGACATTGCGCACGTAGAGGACGAGGTGTCCCAGCTCCTTGATTTCCATGCCCCAAGGGTACCCGGCGTCGCGCAGCCCAAACGATCGCGGCCGCGGAACGGCGCCTGGTGCAGGCGCGACCCTAGAAGAGCGTCAGTGCGAGCAGGACTTGGCTTCGCCGGCCGAGTCGGCGGTCTGGAAACTGTGGCCACAGCCGCAGGTCCGGACCGCGTTGGGGTTGTGGATAGTGAACCCACCCCCCATCAGCTCGTCGACGTAGTCGATCTCGGCGCCCTGGAGGTACTGCGTGGAGTACGCGTCCACGTAAACCCTGAGGCCACCGTCCACGTCGACGACCAGGTCGTCCTCACGTGGTGGATTCTCATCGAGCCCCATCCCGTAGGAGAAGCCCGAGCACCCTCCGGACTGGATGAAAACTCGCAGCCCCAGTGCGCGGTCGGCCGGCTGGTCGGCGATGAGGCCCTTGAGCTGGTCGCGGGCGGCGTCGGAGATCGTGACGGTCGACGGAGAGGTAATTGCCATGGCCCACCCATCATACGTCACGTCTCCGTTCGCGATACCCCGCCACCGGACCGGGACTTCTCTGCGACTGGAACTCGACGCACGGCTTGCGTACCGAGGAGGCCGCGTGCATCCGGCTCATCCGCGTGCAGCCGGTTGGCGACCGCTCCGAGCAGGATGAACTCGGCAAGGAAGTAGAGCCAGCTGGCCAGTACGAAGAAGAGCGCGAGCGCGCTGCCGTAGGTCGAGAAGTTATGCGACAGCCCCGCATAGAGAGGCCAGAGCAGGGTGAGGATCTCCATCGCGGTTCCGGCGATGACCACCCCGGGCCAGAGCTCGCCGACCAGGTAGGTGCGGTTCGGGACCAGGCGGTACACGGCGAGCATGAACGTGAACCACACCAGCAGACCGACCACGGGCTCGAAGAACCACACCACTCCGGGAAGTGCGATCAGCGAATTGACGCCGATGGTGACCACCAGCGCCACCACGAACAGGATCGTCATCGCCAGGGCCATCGCGCGCTGGCGGACGAAGCTGCGCTGCCGGGCCCCGATGATCATTCCCAGGGAGAACTCCATCGAGGTGAACAGGCTGCTCCCGCTCCACAGCAGGCCGACGAGGCCGATGATCCCGAACAGGCCTGAGTGCTGCTGCACACCGGTGAACGTCTTCACCAATTCGTCGTGGGCGCTCACCGGGAAGAACCCGAGGATGGCGTTGAGCACATTTGCCTTGGTCCGCGGAGCCTGGGTCGCGAATCCGAGGACGGCAAGCAACCCGAGAATCAGTGGGAACATGCTGAGGAAGGCATTGAAGGCCAGGCCCGACGCGTAGTTGCCGGCGTGACTCGATCCGAATGCCGCTAGCAGACGCCCCGGATAGGTCGTCCCGGCCCAGGTCGCCATCGATGCGATCCACCGTTTCACGCTGCGCAGCGTGACATGCCTTGCGCGAGCCGTCCGCGGACGACGCCGGGCGCCTGCTCTACTCCTCGCGTACGGCGTGCGCCACCTCTGATGCGTACCTTGGGAGATGGACGTCGTCGGACCCCGCGAAGCGCATCGCCCCGGCCACCAGGTGATGGCCCGCCACCTCGTCGATCAGCCGGAGCATCTCCTGACAGATCTGCCGGTAGCTCGGATGCCCCTGCGGTGCGGTCCGCAGCTCGATGATGTGCATCGCCTCGCGGGCGTTGAGCTTGATCAGGTAGCGCACCCGGTGGCCGAGGGTGACCAGATAGCCGGCCTGCTGTGGAAATGCGGCGGCGATCTCCCTGTAGGCTGCCTCTGCCTCGCCCACGGCCGCTCGCCAGCTGTCCCCCAAGCCGGCGTCTGAAACTACCGACGGCACCTCGTAGCCAAGCGCCGGGGTCAACTCCTGCCACTGGATGGTGAGCAGGCGATGGCGCTGCAGGTCGCGGAAGGCCCCGTAGTCGGAGACCACCTCGAAGGTGTAGTCGCAGTGCTCGAAGCCGCGCCCCGGGCGGTGGCGCCGGTTGCGACGCTCCCCCACCGCGGCTTCGAACAGCGCGGCGCGGCGCGGCGCGTCGAGGGGGCGAACCGCCGCGAGCAGCCGTTCCTCCGACGCATGGGAAAACGGGAACAGCGCCGCCGCGAGGATGCGATCCTCACCGTCGCCGTCCCAGTCGACCAGTGTCACTCCCGCGGGGCCCCATTCCTTCTCGGGCGCCAGCACGTCCGCCGCTGCGCTGAGCGCCGCGGCGGTCTCGCGCAGGTAATCCACCCAGACACCGCCTCGCTCGGGGCGGTCGAGCCGGGTGAGAAACTCGGGGATAAGTTGCTGCAGCTCCTCGTTGAGCAGCTCTGCGTAGCCCTTCGCTTCAGGGAGCGGGTGCGCACGCAGCCGGAGCACCAGCTGCTCGAACGCCTGCGGGGACGCGTACATGCCGACGTTGCTCACCGTTCCAGCGGGGAGGAGCCCGCGCAGCAGATCGAGCGTCAGGGCTCGAATCGCTCGGGCGCGCGCCTTCTCATGAGGTTCTGAGGGCAGGCTCGCATCGAGGTGCTTCGCGAGCGGTTCGCGAAGCTCTGCGTAGGTGTCGAAGAGCCTGTCCATCGCGCGCTGGTAGGTGCTGCCCGACGGCGACGAGAGGACCTGCCGATCTCGCAGGTACCGGTACTGACCGTCACGACGATCCGTGTACGGGATGTACCGGGTCGACTGTTCGAGGTAGGCGCCGAGGCGGCCCCACTCGATCGCCTTGGCAAGGGGTTGCGACACCTGCTCGCAGGCGATGTGCACGCCCGCGAGCTGGGCCACAGAGTCGTCCCCGTAGGCAGCGAGCACCCGTCCGAAGAGGTCGGAGGCGCGCGCTCGCCCGGCGTCGGTGGTCGCCGAGCCGGCGCCCGCCTGATCGCCGAGGAACTCGTCGAGGAGCAGGCGCCGGAGACTCTTGGAGCTCCGGCTGTAGCGAGCGAAGAGCGCAGCCGCGGTCACCTGCGGAAGATTGGTCAACCCGAACACGGGACGATCGAGGTTGGTGACGTAGGGCGCGAGCGCCGTGCGCTCGTCGGCGCTGAACGACTCGACATGGTAGTCCACGACCATCACGCAACTCTACGGATCAACGCGTTCGGCCATCACGTCATGGGGCGGCCGGCGATGTCGTCTACAATCCCCGCCCAATGGCCGGCGTCGCCGTCCCGCCCCCCCGCTTCCTTGCCGACGTCTACGAGGCGGCGAGCGAGTGCAACAAATGCTCACTCTGCCAGGCGACATGTCCTGCGTATGTGGTCAACCCGGTCGAGTGGGAGACGGCACGAGGGCGCATCGCGCTGATCCGGGATGCGATCGAGGGCAAGCTCGAGCTCAGTGACATCGCCGACGGTCCGCTGTCGACCTGCCTGACTTGCGACAACTGCGTCGCCGCCTGCGCGCCGAGAGTGCCAACCGGACACATCGTCAGCCGGGCCCGTCAGGAGCTGCACGCGCAGGAGGGCTACCCGTGGGGCCAGTCCTTCGCGCTCCGCAGCATCCTGCCCCACCCGGGCGCTTTGCGAGCGCTTCACGCCTTCGCGCGTCTCACCCGGCGCACCGGTCTGTACGGGCTTGCGCAACGCACCGGGCTGCTCTCGTGGCTGGGAACCGTCGGTGCGCTCGCCGAGCAGGGCGGTCCGCCCCCCGATCACACCGTCCATCAGCGCGTCGGCGATCTCCCGGCGCCGGCTGAGCCGGTGCGCGGGAATCTCGCGGTGCTGGTCTGCTGCCTCACCAACCTCACCGCGCCGGAGTCGACCGAGGCAACCATCCGCGTGCTCCTCGCCTCCGGGTACGCGGTCGAGGTGCCGGTGCTCGGTTGCAGCGGCATGCCCGCACGAACCCTGGGCGACCGCGACGCGATGATCGACATGGCACTGCGCAACAGTGCAGCGATGACCAATGTGCACGTGGACGCGTATATCGGGGATAGCGCGTCGTGCACCGAGCATTACCGCGAGTACGGCAGCATCGCCGGCGACGATCGTCAGGTCGGTGCCCGCGCTCGCGACATCGCGCGCCACACGGCGCTCGCCAGTGATTTTCTCGACCGCAACGGCCTGCGGGCCGACCTCGGTCCACTTCGCTGGCGCGTCGCCGTCGACGAGCCATGTTCGCTGCCGATCGACGGACCCGAGCGCGGCGCCATGGGGCGCCTGCTCGAGCAGATACCGCGTCTCGAGATCGTGCCGCTCCACGAGCGCGCCATGTGCTGTGGAGGCGCGGGGACGTATTTCGCGCGCGAACCGGAGCGCAGCGAAGCGATCCTGCGTCGCAAGTTCGACAACATCCAAGCGAGCGGGGCGGAGATCGTGGTCACCGAGAACATCTCCTGCCTGCTCCAGCTTCGCGCCGGCGCCGCGCGCTACGCAACCGACGTCCGGGTCATGCACGTGATGGAGGTCATGCTCGCGTCCCTGCAGAGCGCTGAACGCAGGCGCGCGGTGCTCGCCGGCTGACCGTCCCGATCAGCCGAGCGCTGAAAGCACCCCGTCGATGTCCATCGCGATGCACGTGAACGATGGGACGTCGCGCACTGTGTGCGTGGACGCCTCACTTCCCCGCATCTCGTGGACAAGGTCGAGAAAGTCCGCGACCGAGTCGCTTTCGAACGCGACGACGAATTCCTGGTCGTCGATCCCGAACGAGTAGGTGGTGTTGATCTTCACGCCGGGGTATCGATGCCCCATGGCGATGTGCTCGCTCATCTGACGCTGGCGTTCTTCGGCGCTCAATCTGTACCACGCTCGCGTCTTCACGAACGGATAGACGAAGAGGAAACGGCGCCCGGTGGGTGCGATCACCAGGCGGTTGCTTCGCCCCTCCTGGCCGGCATGCTCGTGCTTCTCGACGTACATGCTCTGCTTGGTCATCGAAAAGTAGCTGTACGGCGACTCGAGGTAGGCGGCGAGGCGCGTGCGGTTGAGCTGTGCGGAGAACTCGTGCAGGTCGTCGATGCGCTCGCTCACCAGCCAGAGCAGGAAATCCGTGTCCCCGCGGGTGCCGACGGTGCTGTACGGGCGGATGAGCACGCCGTCGCGAGCGCCGATATCCCGCACCAGGGCCGCGACCTCCTCGCGGTCGGCAGCGCGCTCGGTTGCTGGACGCAGCCGCCAGTCGGGGCGAACACGATAGAAGGAGAAGCGGATGTGCTGGCGAGCGGTCGGGATCTGCGCGGTCGCGTCCCGCACCGTCACCGGCGCTGTTACCTCAGGCATGACGTGGCCATCCTAGCGAAGCCGCCCAACCAGTCGGCCGCATCACCGGCTGCGCTGCGATGCATCTGCCAGGGCGCGTTTGCGAATCAGACGCTGCTCTCTGCGTACACGCGCCTCGGCCTGGCGTTGATGGTCTTCTTCGGTGACCGCGACGACCTTGGCCACCTCGGCGGGTCTGCCCTCGCGGTCGAGTCCCACGTACACGAGATGGGCGCTGGCAACGTGGAGCCGCTCTCCTGACGGGATCCGCTCGACGTCGACGCGGACCCCGATCTCCATCGACGTGTGGTGGGCGTCGTTCACCCGGGCGCGCACCGTGAGCAGATCGCCGATGTACACCGGTGCGAGGAAGCTCATCTCGTCCATGGCGGCGGTGACCACCCGGCGACGTGCGTGCTTCACGGCAGCGATGCCCGCGGCGGTGTCGACCAATCGCATGATCGTGCCGCCGTGGACATAGCCCGCGTTGTTGGCGTGCTCGATCTCCATCGCCACCGAGAGCACCGTCTCCGATTCGGCAGTCGCGCGTGGGGTGAGGTCGACGTTGCTGTACAGGTCGTTGCGGTCCTCGCGCGAGCGGATGAAATCCATCATCCGAGGATCTCGAGGGCGGCGCGAACCAGGGTCTCGACGCCGACCGGCAGCGCGGCCTCGTCGATGTCGAAGAAGGCGCTGTGATGAGGTGGCACCGCTCCGCGCTCCGGGTGGCCGGCACCGACCAGGAAGTAGCACCCTGGTGCGCGCTCGAGGAAGCAGGCAACGTCGTCACCGACCGTGATGGGGACGGCGATGTCGACGTGGTCCTCACCGACGGTCGCCGCCGCCGCCCGGTGCACGAGCTCTGCGATGGCAGCGTCCGAGACAACCGGTGGGCATCCTCCCACGTGCTCGAAGCGAGCCTGCGCGCCCGACCCCGAGGCAACCGCCGTCGCCACCTCGGCAATTCGGCTGAGCAGACGCTCCCGTTCGGCGGCGTCGATTGCGCGCGTCGTACCCAGCAGCTCGGCGGAGTCGGCGATCACGTTGAACGCGGTCCCGGCCGTGACCCGGCCGATCGTGATCACCGCCGGTGAGAAGGGCGAAGTCTCCCGGCTGATGATCGACTGGAGCGCAAGGATCACCTGCGCGCTCACGACCACGGGGTCGATCGCGGTGTGGGGCATGCCACCGTGGCCGCCACGACCTTGCACGGTCAGCGAGAAGCTGTCCGCGCTCCCAAAGATGACGCCAGACTTGACTGCAACTCGTCCGGTTTCGAGAGGCGCCCAGAGATGGATGCCCAGCACGCGATCGACGCCGTCGGCAGCGCCGTCGCCGATCATCGGCATGGCGCCGGAGGCGGTCTCCTCGGCCGGCTGGAAGCAGAGGCGGAGGCGGCCGGACCAGCAGTCGCGCAGTGCGGTCAGCGCCTCGGCGGCGCCGAGCGTCATCGCCATGTGGCCGTCGTGGCCGCAGGCGTGCATGACGCCGGCGATCTCCGACGTGGCGACGCGGCCGTCGCCGCGCTCGAGGATGGGGAGGGCGTCCATGTCGGCGCGGAGCATCAGCATCGGTCCCGGCCTTCCGCTGTCGAGGTCGGCGACGACTCCGGTGCCGCCGACTCCGGCGCGGATGGTGAATCCGAGGTCGGCGCTGCGCGCGGCGACCAGTTCGGCGGTGCGGTGCTCTTTTCCGGAAAGCTCGGGGTTGCGGTGCAGATCGCGTCTGGTCTCGACCATTCCATCGCGGGTCCTGTCGACGGCCGCGTGCAGGCGCGCCTCCAGGTCGGTGGCCACGCCGGTCATTGCGAGTCGCCGATGCTCGCGCCGGAGAGTCGAAGCGCGACCGCCTGAAGTGCGCCGTTGTTGATGACCCGTGTCGCGCCGCTGCTCCGCGCGCGCCGGCGCAGCTCCCGCTCGCCGTGATGACAGAAACCGACGATCTCGAGGCCCGGGTGGTCGTGACGGAGGCGCGAGATCAATGCCAGCCGGGCCTCGACGGCGGTGTTGAGGTCGACGAAGACCACGTCGACGTCAGGGACCGCGTCGCCGGCAACCAGGACCGCACTGCCTCCGGCATTTCGCATGGTGGTGCTGACCTGGCTTGCGAACATCAGATCGGAGCTGACCAGCGCGATCGCTCCCGGTGACCCCATGGCGACCATCATAGGTGCGCGAGCGTCTCGCCCTCGGGCAGACTGCGCGCTGAACACGGGTTACCGCCAGTCGTCGGAGGGTCATCGATGGAGATCGGGAGCGTGGGGATCATCGGCGCCGGGCTGATGGGTTCGGGCATCGCCGAGGTCTGCGCCCGCAACGGGATTCGAACCCTGGTCACGGAGGCGGGTCCCGAGCAACTCGCCGCCGGACAGCGCCGCCTGAACGCGTCACTGGAGCGCGGTCGTCAGACCGGCAAGCTCAGCGCGGAGGACCTCGATCGGATCACCGGTCTGCTCACCTTCACAACCCGCCTCGAGGATTTCGCCGAGTGCGATTTCTGCGTCGAAGCGATCGTCGAGCAACTCCCCGCCAAGGTGACGCTCTTCGAGCAACTCGACCGGATCGTTCCGGCTGACACCATCCTTGCCACCAACACGTCGGCGCTTCCGATCATCGAGATCGCCCGGGCAACCCGTCGACCCGATCGCGTCATCGGGACCCATTTTTTCAACCCTGCGCCGGTGATGAAGTTGATCGAGGTGGTCCGGAGCATCGCCACCAGTGACGAGACGCTCGACGAGACGCGTGCCCTCGGTGAGCGGCTCGGCAAGCGCATCATCGTCGCCCAGGATCGCGGCGGCTTCATCGTCAACCTGCTCCTGATCCCGTTTCTCACCCACGCGATCCGGCTGTACGAGTCGGGCTTCGCGACGCGCGAGGACATCGATGAGGGAATGCGTCTCGGCTGCGGCCACCCGATGGGACCGCTGCAGCTGCTCGACTACATCGGGCTTGACACCGCGCTGTTCGTGTGCGAGTCGCTCTACGACGAATACGCCAACAGCGACTATGCACCTCCTCCCCTCCTGCGCCGGATGGTCTCAGCGGGATACCTGGGCAAGAAGAGCGGCCGGGGTTTCTACGAGTACTGACGCCGCCGTGGTGGTCAGTTGGGTCGTTCGGCCGGCACCGGTGATGGTGGGATGCGCTCCTCGACGTGGAGGTTCACCACTCCCAGCTGGGTGCCGCCGGTCCAGAACTCGACCGTGTACTTGCCCGGTTCTCCGAACATCGGCTGGAGCACCGTCACGGTCGAGATGCTGACCTCCTGCCCCGGCCCGAGGGTGGCTCCGGCCGACTGGAACTGCAGGTTTGCGGGGGCGATGACCAGCTTGCCCTGAGCGTCGACGAGGCGCAGCTCCACCTGGTGTGCCTGGCCGAAGTCCGCGGCCTCGAATCGGAAACCCGCCACCACCGCGAAGGCCACGCGACCGGGCAATTGCGTCATCGAGAGCGTGCTGAACCCGCCCCCGAGGACGTACAGCTTTCCGTCGGGGGGCACCACCGCGCTGTCGGCGAAGAACGCGAAGTTGAGGTCCATGCGCGCGCTAGCTTGTCACGGCGCTCGCCAGGCCGGTGTGGCGTCGCGCCCACGCCGTTGTGGGCGACCATTGACAGTGATGGATGAACCTGGTCACCGCAACCTCCACGTGTTCGTGTGCACCACGGTCGGCCGGCACCACTGTGGCGGGCAAGGCTCGGAGCACATTCTCCAGCGCCTGCGCGACGAGGTCGAACGTCTCGAGTTGACATGGGTGCGCACCACGAGGATGGGCTGCAACCAGCAGCACCATCAGGGTCCGATCCTGATCGTCTACCCGGACGGAGTCTGGTACGGCCGGTTGCGCGTTGAAGACGTGGACGAGATCATCAGTGAGCACCTCATCGGTGGCCACGCCGTCGAGCGCCTGCGCATCGTCCCGGACGGCCCGTGGTCGGCGACCTCGCTCACCTGAGCCGGTCCGTGAGAGTAGGGTGGGTGCGACGCATCGATCGACAAGGAGGTCGCCGGCAATGGGCTACATACGCGGTTTCATGCACGGAGCGGTGGTGGGGACGGTGATCGGGTTGTGTGTCGCACCCCAGACCGGTGACAAGACCCGCGCGCAGCTACGTGTCATGAAGGATGCTGCTCGAGAGGGTGCGATCACGACCGGCCGCGCGCTGCGCAGGGCTCGGCCGATGGCCAGCACCGCCGTGCACATGGTCGCGAGCGCGCGCCACCGCGGGGAGCACGCCGCGAATGGGACCAGCGCGGCTCGGGGTGCCGCCGTCTAGGACGGATCGGCTCGTCGCCTCATGTTGCGGCCGGTTCGGCCGCGTTTCCACCCAGGCCGCAGAGCACTCCGAGCGCTCCGGTCACGGCATCGAAGATGTTGATGACCATCGTGAAGTGGAGCAACGCGATGCTCCGCGTTCCCGCCGCATTGTCGGGATACACGAAGCCGACCACCGCGAGCACGAGCAGCACCACACCCACCGTGAGCACGATCTCGCCCGCGCGTGAATCGCCGGCTCGAAAGCCCGCGAACCCGAGGGCTGCCGCAATCACGAGATTGAGGACATCGCGCGCGTAGGTCAGGTGCAGGGTCATGCCATCGAGGTTGCCGCTGGGGTGATGGTGCACGAGCGTCCCGGCGTCGCCGGTCAAGAAGCCGCCAAACCCGAATGCGAGGAAGACGATCGCGGCGAATTGCGCGTAGAGACGAGCCATCGAGGCTCAGAGGGTAGCCGATGCGCTCGGAAGCCAGCGAGCCGCAACCATGGTCACGTTGTCGGTGCCTCCGGCGGCAAGCGCCGCATCACATGCGCGGGTCAGCGCGACTCCGAGCGCGTCGGGCGAGGCCATCACAGCCCCGATCACCGAGTCGGCGAGCGGCTCCCAGAGCCCGTCGGAGCAGAGCAGCAGGACATCGCCGTCCCGCGCATCCACCTCGAAGACATCGGCCTCCACTGGATCACCCATCACGGCGCGATCGATGAGATTCCGCTTCGGGTGGTGACGCGCCTCCTCAGCGTCGAGCGCGCCCGCCCGAACCTGACCAGCGGCCCACGAGTGATCCTCGGTCAGCTGGGTGACCGTCGTGCCGCGTATCAGGTAGGCACGGCTGTCGCCCACGTTGGCGATCGACGCATGCGCCGCGGTCACGATGGCGAGCACGAGAGTGGTTCCCGGGTTGCCGCCGATCTCCGCGCGCACGCCCGCAACCGCCTCGGAGGCCCCCGCGACGGCGCGACGCAGGGCGGAGGCGGCATCTGCGGCCGGCGAGGACCCGGCCAGCACGGACATCACGCCCCGCACCGCCGCTTCGGCGGACTCGAGGCCACCCTTGTGACCACCCATGCCATCGGCCAGCGCGAGCACCGCGCTTGCGCCGTCGGGACCCATCAGGACCTCCCAGACGTCCTGATTCTGGGTGCGCACCGGACCGCGATCAGTGATCCCCGCGATCTCGAGAAACCCGCCGCCATCGGGAATGGACCGCGAGACGCGGTCGACGGTCACGTCCTGGCCTCAGCCTCGGCGGCCGCCGGGTGCCCGAGCAGGCGCTGCACCACTTCATCGGCGGCAGCGACGGGATCGAGGCAGAGGATCGTCTCCATCCCGAGCGCGCTCGCCGCCTCGACGTTGCAGAGGAGATCGTCGATGAAGAGGCATCGCTCCGGAGCAAGCCCGAGGCGGGCGCAGGTCAAGCGGTAGATCTCCGGGTCGGGCTTGCGCAGCCCGACCTTCGAGGAGTCGACGACGACGTCGAACAGCTCATCGACGGGGAACAGCTCGCGGAACTGGGCCTCGCCGTCGCGCGAGATGTTGGTGAGCAGTCCGGTCTTGTACCCGGCGTCTCGGACCTGACGGACGGCGTCGGCCATCGCGGCGCACGCGACCATGCCCCGCCCGAAGATCACCTGCTGCGCCCTTTTAGGGTCGACCACGTCGTTGCCGGCCTCGGCGTAGCGAGCGCACATGCGCTCGAAGAACTCGTCGTCGCCGATCTTCCCGGTTTCGAGCAGGTGCAGATCGTGGGCACCGGTGGGGAGGTGGTAGTGATCGCGGAACTCAGTGAGAAAAAATGCGACCAGTCCAAGGAGCTCCGGCGGCACGTCAGCACGGTGGCGAAACATCGGCTCGGTCATGACGCCGCCGAGATCGAAGATCACGGCGTCGAGGGTGCGGTTCGGGGCTGCCCGCGCGGCGGTCGTCTGATGCTGGGTCATCGGTCCATTGTGCCTAACCGTGCCAACATGGCCGGTCAAGGAGGCTGCCAATGACCGATGCGGCGATGGAGGTCGTGGGTTGATCGTACGAATGGACGACTACCGCACCCGCGCAGAAGCGATGGCTGCCGTCGGGATGGCGATGCGATAAGGAGCATCTGCCACCGTTGAATCGCGTCGTTCGCAAGCCCTGAACTGCCATGCTGGCGCCTCGCGGAAGGGTCCGTTGCCGCACCGGCATTGTCCGCCCGCTGTCCGACGTTGGCGCCGAGAGTATGGGGTGAGGTGGTGAGAAGGCTCGCAACAACTGCGATGGCTGGCGCCTGGGCGCTGGCGGCGATGCTTGCGGGTGCCGCTGCGGGAGCCGGGACAGTCGTTGGCTCCAGCGGCCCTGCTCCATCCCCCTCGAGTGACGGCAGCGCTGCCCTCACCCACGGCAAGCTCGTCGCCGGCGCGGGCGGCACGTACCTCCCGATCACGCCGACAGGCATCGTTCCGGGTGGTGGCGATCGCAACCCGCTGACGGTTCCACCCCATGGTCCTGACCCGCAGGGAATGTCGTGCCCATCGCCCAACCTCTTTCATGTCGGCCCGGGTTCCCCTGGACCGGGCGGTGGGGTCCTCGCTGTGGTCGCCATCCACCCCGGGTTCACCATGAACAAGCTCGGCGGCTACGACGGGTTTGACGCGCAGTACGGATATGCGGTCCCGAACGCGATCCCACCCGGAGGTGACACGTCGGCCATCGCACCCGGTAGTGCCGCCACGGCCGCCAATGCAGGTGGGCACGTGATCGCGGTCACCGCCTTCCTGCTCAAGCGCGGCACCTGGCAGGATGCCCAGACCACTGCACCTTTCGGTGGGAGCTGTGTCGGTGCGACGTTCTCCTTCAGCACCCCGTACCTCGCGGGCAGTACCACCCCACCTCAACCGCCAACATCGCTGCTGGTGACCCCGCCATTCCCGACCGGCCCGCCCTTGGTGGCGGCGCTGACCCGGTCCTGGACGATCGGTGGCATCGACACCATGCCGGGGCCTGGTCCCACCACCCGCACCTTCGTTCACATCCCCACGTGCGCGTGGCTGCGCTCCGACGTACCCACCGCGCCGGTGCCGTTTCATGCGCTCAGCGCAGCAGCGGTCGGCGGCTACACGTTCTTCCTGCTCTACGAGGTCACCGTCACGCCGGGACCGGTCACATGGCGCTGGGGCGACGGGACAAGCACAACCGCGTCAGCCCCGGTCGAGAACGGTCCGGCAAACCTGCCTGTCTACGAACCGTCAACGCAGCGCTGGACCGATCCGTGCCTGGTGAGCCATGCGTACGCGACGGTGTCTGCCGGCGCCACGGTCACAGCGACCGCGACGTTCACCATCACGATCTCGGTGACCTGGAGCGACGGCGTTGCCGTCCACAGCCAGCCGGTCACGTGCGATGCGGTGAGCGGGGGCGCGTGCCGGCTGACGCTCGGTCCGGCCGACGGCTGGCAGAGCGGCCCACATCCGGTCGACCAGATCGAGCCAGTTCCTTTTGCACCGAGTCCCAGTCCCTGAGGTCGGCGCCGTCAGGCGTCGAAGAGCGAACGCCCGCTCATCTCCTTCGGGACGGGGAGTCCGATCGCACTGAGGACGGTCGGCGCGATATCGCCTAAGCCCGCACCAGCGCGGAGCGAGCCGTCGCCCGCTCCGCACACGATCACCGGGACCGGGCTCGTCGTATGTGCGGTCAGCACCGAGCCGTCGCGTCGATCGACCTTGTACTCCGCGTTGCCGTGGTCCGCGGTGATGAGCAATCCCCCATGGGCTGCGTCGACCGCACGTGCAATGCGCCCGACGCAGGTGTCGACGCATTCGACAGCGCGGACGGTCGCGTCGAAATCGCCGGTGTGCCCGACCATGTCGGCGTTGGCGAAATTGGCGACGATGAGTGCCTCCACTCCAGCCTCCACATGGGCAATCACGGCGTCCGCCACGCCCCCCGCGCTCATCTCCGGCCTAGTGTCGTAGGTCGCGACCCGCGGTGACGGGACAAGGAGACGTTCTTCACCAGCGAAGGGGCGCTCGCGGCCCCCGTTGATGAAGTAGGTGACGTGCGCGTATTTCTCCGTTTCCGCGACGTGGAACTGCTGCAGCCCGGCAAGGCTCACCTCTTCGCCGAGCGTGTGCATCACGTCCTCGCGCGGAAACGCGACCCGCGCCGGCAGATCGCGCTCGTATTCGGTGAAGGTCACGAGGTCGATATCGCGGAGCACCCTGGTCCGAGCAAAGCCGTCGAATGACTCATCAACCAGCGCATGACACAGCTGCCGGGCGCGGTCGGGACGGAAGTTGAAGAAGATGATCGAGTCACCGTTCTCGATGCGACCGCGCTCGCCGCGATTGAGGATCGAGGTGGGCGGCACGAACTCGTCGGTGACTCCGTGCGCGTACTGCCCCTCGATGTAGGCCACCGCGTCGATGGCGGTCCCGTCACCTGCACCGGCGATGACCTCGTAGGCGCGGGCGACGCGGTCCCAGCGCCGATCGCGGTCCATCGCGAAATACCTGCCGGAGACAGAGGCGATGGCGCCCACCCCAGCACGGTCCAGATCGTCGCTGAAACGCCGGACGAACCCGGCGGCGCTCGTCGGCGGCTCGTCGCGCCCATCGAGAAAGGCATGGAACCACAGCGATGTCAGGCCCCGGCGGCGGGCCAGCTCGGCAAGCGCGACGGCGTGATCCTGATGACTGTGCACGCCACCCGGAGAGATGAGACCCAGACAGTGGAGCGCGGCACCCCGCTCGCGGGCCCGGTCCACCGCCTCGCAGAGTGCCGGGTTGCTGAAGAAGCTCCCATCAGCGATCGCCTGGGTCACACGCGGCAGCGGCTGCAACACCCGCCGTCCCGCGCCGATGGTGAGGTGTCCCACCTCGGAGTTCCCCTGCTGCCCGGGCGGCAACCCCACCGCCTCGCCGCTCGCGGCCACGTGGGTGTGCGGCCATCGCGCCTCGAGCTTGTCGAGCTCGGGCGTGCTCGCCGCCGCAATCGCGTTACCGAACCGATCGGGATTGGATCCCCAACCGTCGAGGATGACGAGCACAAACGGCCGAACCCCACTCACATCTCGTTGCCGCCGGCGGTCACCAGCGATGCGCCGAGGTCTCCGCTGCCGCAGCGATGATGGTGGCGAACTCCGCCGCGCGCAGGCTCGCGCCGCCAACCAGCGCACCGTCGATATCCGGCTCCGCAAACAGGGATGCCGCATTGACGGCGGTGACGCTGCCGCCGTAGAGGACCCGCGGGGGTGTTTCGACAAACCTCGGGCACAGGTGCGCTTTGATGTGGGCCGTGACCTCCTGCGCCTGGTCGGGTGTTGCCGTGCGCCCGGTGCCAATCGCCCAGACCGGCTCGTACGCGATCACGAATGCATCCGTGGGTACCGGGTCGACAGCCGCCCCAAAGACCGCGTCAAGCTGACGGTCGACGACTGCGAACGTCTGGCCGGCGTCGCGCTCGTCGCTGGTCTCCCCCACCGCGAGGATCACGCGCAACCGTCTGGCCACCGATGCGACGAACTTCTTGCCGACATCCTCGTCGCGCTCGCCGAAGATGTGGCGCCGCTCGGAGTGCCCAACCAGCACGAGATGGCAGAGACCGGCCAGCATCGCCGGTGAGATCTCGCCGGTGTAGGCGCCGGATTCCTCCCAGAAGACGTCCTGGGCGCCGAGCAGCACCCCGGTCCCTTCGAGAACGGAGCGCAACGCAAAGAGGTGGGTGAAGGGAGGCAGGACTGCGATCTCGACTCCGGATGTCTGCGACACGGCTGCACAGACCGCCTCAGCAAGCGCCACCCCATCGCCCACGGTGGTGTGCATCTTCCAGTTGCCAGCCACCATCGGCACGCGAGTCGACCCGCCGGAGTCAGCGCTCAACGACGGGCGACCTCGCGGTCACGCAACGCGGCCACGCCGGGCAGCGTCCTCCCCTCGAGGAACTCGATGGTCGCGCCGCCCCCCGTACTGATAAAGCCGATCTTGTCAGCAACACCCGCATCCTCGACCGCGGCCGCGAGATCGCCACCGCCGATCACCGTCGTGCCTTTGGACTCCGCGACGGCGCGGGCGACGTCGCGTGTTCCGACGGCGAAGGCGGGGACTTCGTAAATGCCGAGGGGACCATTCCAGATGATCGTCCCGGCCCCGCGGCAGTCGGCGGCGATGCAACTCACTGTGTCGGGACCTGCATCGACGACCATCCATCCGTCGGGAATCGCCTTCCAGGCCACCACCTGAGTCGGTGCATCGCCCTCCGCCCGCTCGGCCACCACCGCGTCGACAGGAAGACGCAGATCGGCCCGCCGTCCCGCCGCGCCCTCGAGCAGGGTTAGCGCGGTCGCAACCTGGTCCTCCTCGACCAGCGATGTCCCGGTGCTCTCGCCGAGGGCGCGATAGAACGTGCACGCCATGGCACCGCCGACCCAGATCACGTCGACGCGGTCGAGGAGATGGTCGAGCACGCCAACCTTGGTCGAGATCTTGGAGCCGCCGATGATCGCGACCACGGGGGTGCGCGGGTTGTCCAGCACACCGCCGAGCATCTCGAGCTCGCGCGCCATCAGCCTGCCGGCGACCGCGGGAAGAAGATGCGCGACCCCTTCGGTGGACGCGTGAGCGCGGTGGGCGGTGCCGAAGGCATCGTTGACGAAGACATCACCGAATGCCGCCAGCTGCGCGGCGAACGCCGGATCGTTGGCCTGTTCCCCCGGCTCGAAGCGCACGTTCTCGAGCATGCCCACGTCGCCGTCGCGAAGTGACGCGGCCATGCTCTGAGCACTGTCGCCGACAACGTCCGATGCAAGCCGCACGTCGGCGCCGAGCAGGCTGCTCAGCCGCGCGGCGACCGGACCGAGACGGGAGCTGTCGTCGATCCTGCCTTTGGGACGGCCGAGATGGGCCACGACGATGATGCGAGCATTTCGCGCGCGCAGTGCCTCGATGGTGGGGATTGCCCCGCGGATACGACGATCGTCGACGATGGCACCGTCGCGCATCGGCACGTTGAGATCCTCGCGCAGGAGGACGCGCTTGCCGTGGACGTCGATGTCATCGATGGTCGCCTTGTTCAGCGCTGGCATCGAAAGTCCCTACAGCCGGGACGCGACCAGATTCACGAGGTCGACGACCCGGCAGGAGTAGCCCCACTCGTTGTCGTACCAGGAGAGCACCTTGACCGTTCTGTCCCCGAGCACCATCGTCGTCGGCGCGTCGAGGATCGAGGAGTGCGGGTCGTGCAGAAAATCGATCGACACCAGCTGCTCATCGCTGACGGCCAGGATCCCTTCGAGCTTGCCGCTCGCCGCCTCGCGCATCTCGCCGTTGACGTCCTCGGCGCTCGCGCTCTTCGAGAGCGTCGCGGTGAGGTCGACGAGGCTCACGTCCGGGACGGGGACGCGCAGCGACATGCCATGGAATTTGCCCGCGAGCTCCGGGAGCACCAGCGCCACCGCCTTGGCGGCGCCGGTCGTGGTGGGAATGATCGAGAGCGCGGCGGCGCGTGCCCGGCGCTTGTCCTCGTGGGGCGCGTCGAGGATCACCTGGTCCTTGGTGTAGGCGTGGATCGTGGTCATGAATCCCGTCTCGATGCCGAACGAGTCGTTCAGCACCTTCGCAACCGGCGCGAGACAATTGGTCGTGCACGAGGCGTTGGAGATGATGTGATGCTCGGCGGGGTTGTACATCGAGTCATTGACGCCGATGCACACCGTGAGGTCCTCGTTCTTCGCCGGGGCGGTGATCACCACCTTGCGCGCGCCCGCCTCGAGGTGCCCTCTCGCTCGCGTTCCGTCGGTGAAGAAACCCGTCGACTCGACCACGATGTCAACGCCGAGGTCGCCCCAGGGAAGCCGTTGCGGATCGCGTTCCGCGAGTACCTTGAGGACGCGGCCATCCACCGTGATGTTGTCCGCATCGGCAGCAACTGTCCCGGGAAAGCGTCCGAGAACGCTGTCGTACTTGAGGAGGTGGGCGAGCATCTCAGGTGTGGTGATGTCGTTGACGGCGACGATCTCGAGGTCCGGGGAGCGCTCTCTGGCGGCGCGCAACACGTTGCGCCCGATGCGGCCGAAACCGTTGATACCGACTCTCACACCCATGCGGGGCAACCTCCTCGTCTCGGATCATCGCCGGCGCGAACGCGCGCCGGCACGCTCATCGCGCTGTTTCCACCCTATCACCGCCCTCGCCCGCCGCGGCGACCAGGCGGTGGAGCCGACCCGCCATCGCCGGACGGCTGCAGCCGGCTCGCGCCGCGAGCTGAGCCAGGTCGTCATCCGGATGGCGGGCGCGGAGCGCGGCTGCCTCACGTAAGGCGGGTGGGAGGGCCTGCCAGCGAACCGGGTCGGCCTCGAGCGCGTTGATCGATTCGAGCTGGCGTACGCTCGCAGCGGCCGTGCGGCGGAGATTGGCGGTCTCCGCGTTGAGGCGCCGGTTCACGCCGCTGCGCACCTCCCGGATCACCCTCCCGGCCTCGAAGCTCAGCCGGCCCGCCTGAGCGCCGATCGAACTCAACGCCGCACCGACCGCTGCGCCCGACCGCACTGTGATCACCCAGCGGCCCCGGCGCCGGCGGATGCGCGCGCTGACTCCGAGCGTCGTGAAATCCCCTGCCAGCTGCGTGGCGCCCCCCTCGGCGGCGCAGCCGATCTCGAGATACGGCTCTCCGTCCGGTCGGACGAGGCGGCCGGCCCCGAGGAATGCGCCGCGCAGACGGCTCCGGGTACAGCACATGCGAGTCGACCCCACCTGCACGACCTCCGGCTCGACACCGATGAGGACGTACTGCACCCGGCGCGCGGCCCCCACACGCGAGACGTGCGCTGGAATCCGTTCCGCGTGCAGCGATTGCATGGCTGCGCGCACCGCCACCGGACGCGTGGTCGCAATCACGCCCGGTGTCGCGGTCACGAGGGCGAGTCCCTCCACGAGCGAGCGCCTGCAACACGGGAGGAGCGGCGTGTGTGGTGCAAGCTCCGCGATGACCCGTTGTGTAAAGGACTGCGTGCTGTCCACTGACTATCGCTCGGGCCCGGGAGCGCCATAGACGGCGGCAAGTCTCCGGGCGTTCGCAACACATGCGGTCGCTCCCTTCCGCTCATAGTGCGCGATTGCGCGCTGGGTCTCCAGCGCACCCGACGCCAGGTCGCCGGCGAGATACAGCACCTCCGCCAGCGCGAGCGCGGCGTCGCCTTGTGACAATGGAGCCTCGGTTGGAACGGCAAGATGGTCGGCCTCTCGCGCAAGGGCCAGCGCACCCGTAAGGTCACCGCGTCGAGCGAGGAGCTTGGCTCGAACCCCGAGGCCGATGAGCAGCGTGTACACGTCCTCTTTTCCACCCAGCTCGAGTCCACGCAGAGCCCAATGTTCGGATTCCTCGTAGCGACCCAGCGCGTAGAGCGCCGCGCCGAGCTGGCATGCCTGGGTGGAAAGCCAAGCGCGTTCGCCGATTTGCTCGAGCAGCTCGCATCCTTGCCGGGCTGCACGCTCGGCTGCCTCGGGATCGCCGGCCATCCTCTCGATGTCGTAACCAACCTGCATGGTGATCGCGGACCACGTCGTCATCCCCCGTTCACCCAGCTGAACGTGGGTTGTGTCGAAGAGCACACGGGCCTCATCGAAGTGCCCGCGGCAGGCGAGCAGCCACGCCCGCCACACGTGGAGGAACGGTTGATAGCTGGAGCCGTCCGGCGCTGCCGTCTCGAGCCAGCGTATCGCCTCATCGGCGGGAGTCGGTCCGCCTGAGATAGCTGCCGCGGCCACTGCCGTTGCGGTGTTGACGAACCAGAATTCCCTCGCTCGCGCTGCATGCTGCATGGCGCGTTCCATCGATGCGAACGCAGCCCCGAATCGCAGCCCGTAATGGTTCACATAGCCAGCCGCGAACTCGAGCGACGCCAGAGCCGCCTCATCTCCGCTCTGCTCGATGACACGACGTGCCGCCTCGACTTCGGTGCTGAACTCCGCGTCGATCGAAGGGTCAAAGTTCACCCGCCATAGCAGTCCTATCAGCTTCGCGCGGAGCTCACCGACGATGTCGCCCGCTGCCGAGCACCTGGTTGCGAGTGATTCAGCGCCCGAGATTGCATCGGTCAGCCTGCCGCACGCCCCGAGTGCCTGGATGAGGCTCACCTCCAGCCCGACGTTGAGCTTGCGGGGTAGCAGGCGGCCCGCTCGCTCCAGGAGGTTGACCGCCGCCGAGGCGTCGCCACGGTCGAGCGCCCGTCGACCGGCGGCATCGAGGTGCTCGGCGGCGGCGGCGGCGAGCTCGCGAGCCGTCTCGTCCGAAGGGCCGAGTTCGGCACGGTAGCGGACGGCCTGTTCCAGGTGGTACCCGGCAATCTCGTCGAGTTCCTCAAGTTCACCGCCATGTTGGATCAGCCATCCCGCAAAGCTCGCGTGTAGCTCGGCTCTTTCCGCTTTGGGCAAGGAATCGTATGCGGCGTCGCGTATGAGCAGGTGCCGGAAGGTGAATGCGTCGTCGCCGGCGAACACCGGTCGGTCGGGGCGCAAGAGGTCCTTGCGCACAAGCGTCATCAGCCGCGCTCCAACATCGCGCTCACTCGGCGCCATCACCTCGACGGCCCCGCGATGGAAGGATTGACCCTCGATGGATCCGCGCTCGAGCAGACCTCGTTCCTCAGGTCGAAGCTGATCGAAGCGGGCGGCGAGGAGCGCCTTGATCGTCGGCGGCACGATCACATCGGAACTGTTCGACTCCCTGACCATGGCGATGATCTCCTCGACGAAGAGCGGGTTGCCGGCAGCGGTCGCGCGGACTCGCGCGCGGAGTTGCGGGTCGATCGCGGTCGTCGCCGGGAGAAGTTCGTCGATCAGCGCCTCGGTGTCAGCGGCGTTGAGGGGCTCGAGGAGCACCGTTGTGGCGTTCAACTTGCCGCCGCCCCACCCCGGGCGGCGGTCGAGCAACTCGGGACGTCCCAGGCAGAGGACAAGGATCGGGGCGTCGCGGGAGAAGTCGCCGACGTGCTCGATGAGGTCGAAGAGTGTCGGCTCACCCCAGTGGACGTCATCGAACACGACGACCAGCGGTTTGGGATCGGCAGCGAATTCCAGAAGCTTGCGCACCGCCCAGGCTATCTCCGTCGATGATGTGGCGGCCGCGTGTTCCCCAAGCAGCGTCTTGATCGCCGATGCGACGTTGGCGTCACGCGCCATGAGGTCAACCGCTGCCAATCCGTTCCGCCCCTCCAGCAGCTGCTTGACGATCGAGATGACCGGCCAGTAGGTGATGCCCTCTCCGTAGGACAGGCAACGCCCGCGCAGGACCGTGGCGTCGATGCTCCGAAGGAACTCTCCGATCAGTCGCGATTTGCCTACCCCGGCCGCACCGAGCACCGTGAACAGGCTGCACGACCGTCCGTCGGTGACATTGGCAAACGCGTCGCTGAGCATGCTCAGTTGCGTGCGACGGCCGACCATCGTCGCCTCAACCCTCGATTTCCCGAGCGCGTCGGTCTCCAGCCGCACCAGCCGGTACGCCGACACCGGCAGGCTCTTGCCCTTGAGATCCAGCGGTGCAAGTGGTTCGACGGTCACGGCGTCGCGCACCAGACGCCACGTTTCCGGACCGATGACGATCTCGCCGGGTGCAGCGGCCTGCTCGAGCCGGGCGGCAAGGTTCACGGCGTCGCCGGTCGCGAGGCGTTCCGCGGTGCCGGTCACCACCGGTCCGGTGTTCACGCCGGTGCGTACCGTCACCGTGGTCGCGTAGTCGCGTTCGAGCTCGACGTTGAGCTCGGCGAGCGCGTCGCGCAGCCCGGCTGCCGCACGGACCGCGCGAAGCGCATCGTCCTCGTGGAGCACCGGGACACCGAACACCGCCATGACCGCGTCACCGATGAACTTTTCCACGGTGCCGCCGTGCTGCTCGATCACCATGCGCGCTGCGTCGAAATAGCGACGCATCACCTGACGGAGGCTCTCCGGATCGAGCCGCTCGCCGATGGCGGTGGAGCCGGTCACGTCGCAGAACAGCACGGTGACTGTCTTGCGCTGGGCTCGTGGTGCGCTCGCGGCCGCGAGGGCAGCGCCGCAACCGTTGCAGAAGCCCGCATCATCGGGATTGGTCCGACCGCAGGTTGCGCAGATATTCACCATCGTGGATCCGGCTTGTCGATGTCGCGGTGGTTCACGGTCACCTCGATACCATCGCGGCGCAGCCGCTCCGCGAGGACCTCGACGAGCGCCACCGACCGGTGCCTGCCGCCGGTGCAACCGACCCCCACGTTCAGCAGCTCCCGGCCGCGCTCCGCGAAACGCTGCGCCGACCAGAGCAGCAGCGCGTGGGTGCGATCGATCAGCTCGCTCGTGACCGGGTCGCCGAGGACGTACTCGCGGACGGATTCCTCAAGCCCGGTATGAGGCCGCAACTCGAGCACCCAGAAGGGATTGCGCACCATGCGCACGTCCACCAGCCATTCGGCTTCGGCGGGGACGCCGAACTTGAAGCCGAACGAGGACATCGCGATGCGCAGTACAGCAGGCGCCTGCGCCTCGGCCGATGTCGAGACCTCGCTCACAGCAGCTCCTTGACACGCAGCGCAACCGGCCTCGGCACCACGTCGGTCAGCTGTTCCAGCGGTGCCTCACGGATGGCGTCGACGCTGCCGAACTGACGCAGCAACGCGCGCCGCCGCACCGGACCGAGCCCCGGCACGAAATCGAGCCGGGAGCGTAGCGCCGCCTTGCTCCTTCGGGCTCGGTGGTGGGTGATCGCAAAGCGGTGGGCCTCATCACGCACCCGCTGCACGAGGAAGAGGGTCGGGCTGTCGCGCTCGATGATGATGGGACGGGCGCGTCCCGGCTTGTAGAGCTCCTCGTTGCGCTTGGCGAGGCCGAAGATCGGGATGCGCTCGAGGCCCGCCTCGCGCAGCGCGTGCACTGCGGCGCTGAGCTGGCCCTTGCCGCCGTCGATGAGGATCAGGTCCGGCATCACCGAAAAGCTCAGATCGGCGTCGTCGCCGGCGCCGCGCGGACCCCGGCGCGGGCGCGCTTCGGCACCGTTGGCGCCTGCGGGGTCGAGGACCGGGACATCGCCGTCCAGGCCATCGCCGCGAGGGCCGAGGCGCCGGAACCGGCGGCGGAGCGTCTCCTCGATCGACGCGAAATCGTTCGAGCCCTCAACGGTCTTGATGCCGAAGTGGCGATAGCTCGCCGGTGCCGGGCGTCCCTCCTCGAACACCACCATCGAGCCGACGGAGTTCGTCCCCATGGTGTTGCTGATGTCGTAGCACTCGATTCGTCGTGGCGGCGCTGGGAGCTGCAGTCGCGTTGCCAGGTCGTCGAGCAGCGCCTCGGTCTTGGCGGCGTCGTAGTCGTCAACGATGCGCTGTTGACGCAGGGCGACGAGCGCGGTCTCGGCGGCCTGGGCGACAAGTTGCCTCCCGTCCCCGCGTTTGGGAACGTGCACCTCGACCGGACCGCCGCGCTGCTCCGCGAGGAACTCTTCGAGCACCGCCCGGCCCTCGGTCTCCTCGGACACGAGGAGGCGCCGGGGAATCGACGTCACGCTCGCGTAGTACTGGGGTAGAAACCCGTCGAGGCACGCTGCGGCGTCGAGGCCGGTGACCCCTTCGAGCTCGTGGGTCTCCATCGCCATCACGCGGCCCTGACGGATGCTCAGCACCGCGGCCATGGCGCGCCCCGCCTCGATCGCAACCGCGATGCAATCCTCGTCGGAGCGCGCTCCGCGCAGCACCGTCTGGCGTTCGCTGATGCGTTCGATCGCGCTCAAGCGGTCGCGGAACCGCGCGGCGAGCTCGTAGTCGCGGCTGTCCGCGGCCGCGTCCATCTGGTCGCGCAGCTCGTCGTGGAGCGCCTCGGACCGTCCCTCCATGAACTCCTGAACCTGCTCGAGGATCTCGGCGTATGCCGGGGCGTCGATCCTGCCCTCACAGGGGCCGGAGCAGCGCTTGATGTGATAGTCGAGGCACACCCGCCCGCGCCGGAAGATCTCGTCGCTGCAGGTTCGGAACGGAAAGATGGTGCGCAGCGAGCGCACCGTGGTGCGCAGCGATTGCGCGCTGGTGTACGGGCCGAAGTATCGCGCCCCGTCGCGAATCACCTTGCGCGTGTAGTACGGGCGCGGGAAGAGCGTCGCACCCTCGGCGCTCTTTCCCCGCGGCTTGCGGACCTCCTCGCGCGCCGTCCCCGGGGCGACCGCGTCGTGCACGCCGGGGCGGGGAATCTTGAGGTAGAGGTAGCTCTTGTCGTCCTTGAGCCGCACGTTGAATCGAGGCCGGTGCTGCTTGATCAGCGAGTTCTCGAGGACCAGCGCCTCGTGCTCGCTCTGACAGGCGATCACCTCGAAGTCGAAGACGCTGCCGATGAGCTGATGGGTGCGCGGCTGCAACGTGTCGACACCGCTGAACCACGAGCGCAGCCGGTTGCGCACATTCGCGGCCTTGCCGACGTAGATGACGCGGGCGTCCGATCCACGCATCACGTAGACCCCGGCGCCGCTCGGCGAAGCCCGCAGCCGGGCTTTGAGGAGTGCCGGATCGTCGAGGAGGCGCTCCGCGCGCCGTGTTGGGACCATTGCAGCCACTGTATCGCGGCTCAGCCGACCCCCTCCGCGCTCTTCAGCTCGGCAAGGAATTCGCTCTCGTCGAGCACGTGCACCCCGAGCCGTTGCGCCTTCTCGAGCTTGCTCCCCGGTGACGCACCCACGACCACCGCATGGGTCTTCCGGCTCACGCTCGAGCTGGGGTTGCCCCCCAGCGCCCGGATGCGTGCCTCCGCGTCCGTTCGGCTCAGGTTCTCCAGGGTGCCGGTTACCACCCAGGTCTGCCCACTCCAGGGTCCGCCACCGCCCGCCGCGCGCTCTGGGTCCACCCCGACGGACCGGAGATGGTCGAGCACCGCGCGGCCTTCCGGAGCGGCAAACCACGACGCGACATGCGCGGCAACGATGGCTCCGATCCCTTCGACGGCCAGCAGGTCCGCCTCGGTCGCGCTGGCAAGCGCATCGATGCTGCCGAAGTGGGCCGCCAGCGTTTCCGCGGTGTGCTCGCCCACGTGGCGGATCCCGAGCGCGTTGATGAACCGCGCCAGCGGCACCCGCCGCCGCGACGCGATCGACTCGACCAGCTTGGTCGCGGCGCGATCAGCGAACCCTTCGAGTGTCAGCAGCTGATCAGCGGTGAGCCGGAAAAGATCCGCCGGCTCGCTCGCGTATCCCAGATCGAGGAGCTGATCGATGATCGCGGGGCCGAGCCCCTCGATGTTCATTGAGCCACGGGCCGCGAAGTGGAGGAGCAGCTCGCGGCGCTGGGCTGGGCACAGCGGGTTGAGACAGCGGCGCACCACCTCTCCCGGCTCACGCACCAGCCGGCTGTCGCACGCGGGGCACTGCTCGGGCATCTGCCACGGGACCGCTCCCTTGGGACGCTTCTCGAGCAGGACCCGGACGATTTCCGGGATGACATCGCCGGCCTTGTGGAGCAGCACCGTGTCGCCGATGCGCACGTCCTTGCGTGCCACCTCGTCTTCGTTGTGCAGCGTGCAGCGGCGTACCGTCGACCCGGCGACGACGGTCGGCTCGAGGATCGCCACCGGGGTCACCGCCCCGGTCCGACCCACCTGCACGTGGATGTCGAGCACCTGCGTCTCGTGCTCCTCGGGCGGAAACTTGTACGCGATCGCCCAGCGGGGCGCGCGAGAGATCTGACCCAGCTCGGCCTGTTCGTGGAGCGATGCAACCTTGATCACCACGCCGTCGGTGTCGTAGTCGAGCTGATGGCGTCGCTCCGACCAGTGCTCGAGGAAGGCAAGGACTTCGTCGACAGACCCGGCGAACTGGCGGTGGGGGTTGACGCGGAAGCCCAGCGCCTCCAGCGTGGCGAGCACGTCCGCCTGGCTGCGAGCGGACCCCGGCGGATCGATCTGATACATGAACGTCTGCAGACCGCGCCCGGCGGTGACCCCCGGATCGAGCTGGCGCACCGCGCCCGCGGCTGCGTTGCGAGGGTTCGCATATCCGGCCTTGCCCCCCTCCTCGAGACGCGCATTGGTGGCGGCGAAGGCGCCTTTCGGAAGATAGACCTCCCCTCGCACCTCGAGCTCATCGGGAAGCCCGCCGTTCACGGCCGCAAGCGTCATCGGCACGGAGCGGATGGTGCGCACGTTTGCGGTCACGTCCTCGCCTTCGACGCCGTTTCCTCGCGTCGCCGCACGCACGAAGGCGCCCTTCGCATAGGTGAGCGACATGGCGAGCCCGTCGATCTTCAGCTCGCAGACGTAGCCACCGACCTTGCCGACGGCGCGCTCGACTCGGACGCCGAACTCGCGCACCTCGTCGGGGCTGAAGGCGTTGTTGAGGCTCAGCATGGCGGTCCGGTGCCGGACCTTGGTGAAGCTCGCGGCTGGTTCGCCTCCGACTCGCTGCGTCGGCGAGTCGGGAGTCTGCAGTGACGGGTATGCCAACTCGAGATCGACCAGCTCGCGGAACAGCCGATCGTATTCCGAGTCACTGATCTCGGGGGCGTCGAGCACGTAGTACTGACGCGAGTGACGCTCGAGCTCCGCCCGAAGCGCGAGTGCGCGCTCGCGCGCCTCCTTGGGCACGGCGGTGCCAGGTGCCGGCGTCACGACTCCCCCAGCGGCCAGAGCGTCGCGTCGGCGACGGCGAAGATCTTGACGCCGTGCTCGTCGAACTTGATGACCAGCTCCTCCCCTGCCCTGGTCATCGTGCTCTTCAGCACCGTGCCGTCTCCGTAGCGCTGGTGGCCGATACGCATCCCCTCGCTGAATCGCTGCGGCGCCAGGGTCACGGGATTCGGCCGCGTCGCGTATCCCACCACGGCGCGGCGCACGGTGCCCGACGCGCGGATATCCCCGAGCGAAGGCGCGCCGGGACGCAGCGCGACCTCGAGCATCTCCCGTGGGATCTCGCCGAGAAATCGTGACGCCTCGGCGAGTTGGGGGGCACCGTACAGGTGGCGCCGGAATGCATGCAGCAGGTACAGACGGCGCCGTGCCCTGGTGATCCCGACGTAGGTCAGCCGCCTTTCCTCAGCGATGCCGGCATCGCCTTCCTCGAGCGCTCGCGAATGGGGAAGCAGCCCCTCCTCCATGCCGGCGATGAACACGACTCCGAATTCCAGCCCCTTGACCATATGCAGCGTTATCAGCGTCACGCCCTGTGCATCGTCGCGCATGGTGTCGACGTCGCTGACCAGCGCGACGTTCTCGAGGAACTGGACGAGCCCGTCGGGCGGGGGAACGTCGGCGTACTCACCGGCGAGCCCGGCAAGTTCGAGAACGTTCGCCCAGCGCTCGGCGCCTTCCTGAGTACCGTCCTGGACCATCTCGCGATACCCGGTGTCCTCGAGGACGCGCTCGATGAGTACCGGCAACGGCACCCGCTGCGCATCCCCAGACAGGCGCTCCATCAGTCCCGCGAAACCGCGCAAGGCGGCCATCGCAGCCGGTCCGATCGCATCGTCGACGTCGAGCCGCTGCGCCGCTTCGAGCGGACTCAGCCCCTTCTTGCGGGCGAGCTTCTCGAGCTCGGCAACACTGCGGTCGCCGATCTTGCGCCGGGGCGTGTTCACCACACGCGCGAAGGACACCGCGTCGCGCGGGTTCACGCAGAGCCGAAGATACGCAAGCACGTCCTTGACCTCACGGCGGTCGTAGAAGCGCAAACCGCCGACAAGCTGGTAGGGGATCCCTCGGCGCAGGAACACCTCTTCAAATGCCCGGGACTGGGCGTTGGTGCGATACAGCACCGCGCACTCGGCGAGGGAGACTCCCTCGCGTCCGATGAGATTCTCGATCTCGGCGCCGACCGCGAGCGCCTCCTCGCGCTCGTCGTACACGCTGATGAGCCGCACCGGGTCCCCGACGCTCTGGTCGGTCCAGAGGCGTTTGGCCGCCCGTTCGGTGTTGTTGCGGATCACCGCATGCGCGATGTCGAGGATCGGCTGCGTGGAGCGATAGTTCTGTTGGAGGGTGACCGTCTTGGCATCGGGAAAATCCCGCTCGAACGAGAGAATGTTACGCACGTCTGCGCCCCGAAACCCATAGATGGAGTTGTGGGTGATCAGTCCGTTGGCGATGAGGTTGTGGGTATTTGCGACATCGAGGTCATACACGGCTTGCCGCCCGGAGGACCGCGTCACGGTCTCGACGACGTCCAAGCCCCCGCGTTCATCGAACATCACCATTCCCGGAAGCAGCGATGAGGCGGGAGTGAAGGGCAGGGATGTCACGAACTCTCCACGCCCGGAAGCGTTACCTCCAAGACATGCTGTGAAGGCAACCTCGACGTCCATGACCTCACGGATGCGCTCCGTGAGACGCATGACTTCGCCAAAGTCATTTCGACAAGTCTCGAAGCGCCAGCTTCCGTTGGATTTCGACGGCCGGACACTGAGCCCTGCGCTTTCGAGCGCCGCACGGCCGGCCACGTCGTTACCTCCGATCGATATCCGGTGCATCGGCGTGGTACCTCGGCGATCGCCACAAAGGACGATCACGACTCGGCGCCTAGTGGAGTTGCGCGAGCGTGGTCTGTAATGCGGATGGTCAATGGAGAGCTGGCGATCGACGAGAAGACGTTCGCCGCCATTGAGGCCGATCACAGACGCAAAGACCCGGTCGATGTAGACCTTGTCGTGGACAAGCCCATTCGCCGACCGACCACGCCGCGGAACGAACGGTAACGTCGGAATCTGGTATTGGAGCGAAAGGATGTATTCCTCGGCTCGGGCTTCGTTCTCGCTCGCGTGAGTCGAAACGATCCACAGAGCGTCGGCGCGCTCCTGCATGGACCGCTGCCGGTATCCGACTATCGGCTTGACCTGTCCGTTCGTGTGCACCTGCGACGTGCCGAGCCGGAAGCCCGTGCCACGCTTGTTCATCAGGTAGGTGAAGTAAAGCTGCGGCGTTGTACCGAGATGGTGTCCGGCGAAATGGGTGTGTTCGGGTGTGCTGGTGAGCGTGCGCCCCTGAGCTGTGGTGACTGTTACGGCGCAATCGGTCACCCGCGAGCGTACGTCAACGACTTGCGCTGGACGAAAGGTCCCGCTCCCATATCCTGACATCACAAGCTCGCCGGGGCGGACATCCTCAACCGGCCGCTCTGACCCGTCAGCCATCTTGATCATCGTCCCCGCGACGAGGCATTGATCGTCATCGCCCACTACCGTCACGTTCCGGTGTTTCGCTCCGAGGATCTTGACCAGCTCGTACTGCGCGCGGTTCGTGTCCTGGTACTCGTCGACGAACAGGTGCAGGAATCTGTCCTGGTAGCGCTCGCGGACCGACTGGTCCTCCCGCAACAGCACGACTGCGCGAAACAGCAGATCGTCGAAATCGAGCGCCGAGGCGGCGTCGAGCTCGGTCTCATAGGCGAAGTAGATGCGCGCGATCTGCTCATCGATGGTGCCGGTCGCACGCGCCTGGAAATCGCGTGCGTCGACCATCTCGTTCTTGGCTGCGCTGATCGCGTGGGCGACACGGCTGGGCGTCAGCCGCTTCTCGTCGATGCCCTCGGCGCGAATTGCGTTGCGCAGCGCGGACACCCGGTCCGACTCGTCGTAGATCGTGTAGCCCGGGGGAATCCCGATGGCATCGCCGTCGCGGCGCAGCAGCCGGGCTCCGAGGGAATGGAAGGTCCCGAGCCACATTCCCTTGATGCTGTCGCCGATGAGCTGCTCGACCCGCGCGCGCATCTCACGGGCCGCCTTGTTGGTGAAGGTGACTGCACAGATCTCGTCCGGACGCACGCGGCGGGTGGCGATGACGTAGGCGATGCGGTGGGTAAGCACTCGGGTCTTGCCGCTGCCCGCTCCGGCAAAGATGAGCAGCGGGCCGTCGGGCGCTTCCACAGCCTCACGCTGCGGTGGGTTCAGGCCGTCGAGCAGGGCGCTCGCCCCGATCGTCGTGCTCAGGCGGGCGCCCCGGTGGCCGGCGCCGCGTGCCCGGCCGCGGTGTGGTACGCGTCCGTTCGGCGGTCGGTGAGCAGATGGTTGCGCGGCGTGCGATGTCGCGCGCGCTCGACCGAGTCGAGGTCGACGTCGGCGACGAGCAGCTCCTCCCCGTCCTTGCTTGCGGGACCGGCCACCGGCCAGCCGTCGGCTCCGACGATGATCGACGCGCCGATGAACGCGACCTCGCGCTCGGTACCGATCCGATCGGCGCACGCCATCACCACACCGTTCTGCGCGGCGGTGGCCATGGCGACGTAGTTGCCCTGGCAGTAGCCGCGGTCGTCCCAGACCATGCGCTTGAACGACGCCACCCAGTTGGTCGGGACCGCGATGATCTCCGCACCGCCGAGCGCGAGCGCGCGGACCGGCTCGGGGAACCACAGATCGTAGCAGATGATGATGCCGACCCGGCCGATCGGCAGATCCACGATCGGCAGCTCGTCACCGGGCACGAACCAGGATTGCTCGTTGTAGAAGAGATGCAGCTTGCGGTACGTGGCCAGGCGCCCCGAGCCGCCGACGAGCACCGCGCTGTTGTGCCGGCAGTCGCCATCGCGCTCGTTGAGGCCGGCGACGACGTGGCATCCGTGCGCGGCGCACACGTCCCGCAGGGCGCGGACCGTCGGTCCATCGTCCGGGTCTTCCGCGCAGCGCTGCGCCTCGGTCTCATCGGCGAACACGTACCCGCTGGACGCGAGCTCCGGAAGCACGATGAGGTCCGCACCCTGGGTCGCGGCATCGGTCGCCCAGCGCACCGCCTGGGCACGGTTCGCCTCGAGCTCGCCGACACGCGGCTCGTACTGGGCAACTGCGATGCGCACCGGTCTGCTCATACCTTCACGGTAGCGCAGCGGTGGCGGCGCCAGGCAGCCGCTCGATGCCTTCCGCGATGCCGCACAGCACCTCGTGCGGCAACGTACCTGTGAGGTCGCCCACCTCGTCGGCACCGATGCGGACTCCATCGCGTTCCCCGATGAACATCGCGGCATCGCCGGCCACAATCCCGTCGCCGTCGGTGACGTCCACGGTCACCTGATCCATGCTCACCGCGCCGACGATCGGGCAGCGGCGGCCGCGAATCGCCATGTGTCCGCGGTTGGAAAGGGCGCGCGGCAGCCCCTGGCCATAGCCCATGGCTACGGTGGCAATCCGGCGCGGGGATTGCGCGCGCCACGTCCGTCCGTACCCCACGGTGTCACCCGGCTGCACCGCCCGCACCTGGGCAACGCGCGAAAACACGTGCATGGCGATTCGCAGCGAGACCGGCGCCGGCACCGGCGGGTACCCGTAGAACGCGATCCCGAGGCGAACCAGGTCGTGGTGCATATCCGAATGCGCGAAGATCGCCGCGCTCCCGGATGTGTGCAGCAGAGGGTGGGGCGCCACCGTACGGACCGCCTCCACGGCGTCGAGGAAGCGGCCGTGCTGCGCGATCGTGAAGTCGAAATCCCCACCGGCATCGGCGAAATGTGTGAACACACCCGCCAGCTCGATGCTCCCTTCAACCCCGCGAAGCAGCTTGACGATCGAGTCCACCCTCTCGGGGAGGGCGCCGAGCCGGCGGAGGCCGGTGTCGATCTTCAGGTGAGCACGCGCACGCCCCCCGGTTGCGGTCGCCGCGGCAGCGAGCGAGCGGATCCCGTCGGCATCGAAAACGCTGACGTCGACGTTCGCTGCGACCAGCTGCTCAAGCATCGTGGCTGGACTCCAGCCGACGACCAGTATCGGCGCCACGAACCCGGCACCGCGCAGTGCGAGCGCCTCCTGCGGGAGGTACACGCCGAGCCAGGTCGCCCCGCCATCGAGCGCTGCCCGCGCGGCGATCGACATCCCGTGGCCGTAGCCGTTCGACTTGACCATCGCCATCACCTCGGCGGGCCGGACCAGTGCGGCCACCGTCGCGGCGTTGCTCGCCAGGGTGTCGACATCGATCTCCACCCAACGGAGAACGTCCCCGGCGGGCGCGCTCACGTTCCGACCGGCACCGGCTCCCGGGCTGGGGCGCCCGCCGTCACCGTCACCCGACGGACCAGCCCGAAGGGCGTCTGCTCATCAGACTGCCCAAGCGGGTTGTCGGCGACCATGGCGAGCACCGATTCGGCGTCCACACCGACGGTGGCGAACACCTCGGCGGCCATGTCGTTGGCGTCGATGATCGCCACCGCGAGACGCCGCCCGGTGCGCCGGCGCACCTCGGCCGCGATCCGCTCAGCCTCTCCAGGGGCATCGAGCGGCGACTTGGTCGCCCAGCGGTCGTAGGGAGGGAGATTGAGCGATGAGGGGCCGTCGATGGCGTTGACGCGGTTGCCGGCGACCCGGTAGAAGACGCCTCGCATCCCAAGCGGCCGGGTGACCGCGGCAACCGCGGCGGCGAGGAGGATGCGAGGCACGCCCGCCTCGTCAATCGCCAGTTGCATGGTGGTCGGGTGGGCGAGCCCGACGCCGGTGGGCTCATGGCTGACGTATCGCGACAGCCATCGCGCCGCGCGCGAGACGGGAATGTCCTCGATGGGATACGAGCGCCCCTGGCTGATCGCGAGCGCCTTCTCGCTGACCAGCAGCACGTCCCCGTCCTCGACGCTGACCCCGTCGCCTTGGAAGCGTGCGAGGCTGTCCGAGATTGCCTGGACAAGGTCGGTCCCCGGGCTGATCAACATGGATCGCATCGGGAAACGCGCCCAGATGCGGCTCTTGTCCTCCAGGAAGAGGTGGCGGCCCCAGTTGAGACGGGCGCCCTTGAGCAAGGTCTCGCCGTTCGCGGTCCTGGCAGCGGTGGCACGGTCGCCTCTGCGCACAAATCCGCCCGCGTAGCTTTCGTCGTCGAGGGCACGTGTCGCGCCGTCGATGTAGATGCGCAGCCACACCTCGGCGTTCACCGCACGCCAGAAGAACATCGATTCCTCGACCTCACCCGCGCACGCGCGCCGGAAGCACTCGGCCACCGCCGCGGCCTTCCAGTACGGACGAGCGCGGAACGAGGGTGAGCGCATCAGGCTCTGCAGCACCGCGCGCTGACGCCGGTACCAGCGGAACTCAGGCGTCGTGAACCCGATCTTCTTGCGACGCCGCGCCACCGCCTTGGGCAGCACGCCACTGAGCGCCTGGCGAACGATCGCGCGGGTCCAGCCGTTGTGGATGATCGCGCTCCGGGGCAATGTCAGGATGTATTCGACCAGCTCCTGGTCGAGGAACGGCAACCGGGCCTCCAGCGAATGCGCCATCGATGCACGGTCCTCATAGCGCAGCAACGGCGGGAGGCTGTAGGTGCGGAAGTCCTGGAGCAGGCGTCGTTTCAGGTCGTCGGCGACGCGGTCGTCCTCGGGTGGGCGCCGCCCTCTCATGAACGACGGCGAAAGCAGCGACGCGACGTCGACCCGGTGTCCGCGCTCGCGAAGCCGGCGGCGGACGAGAGGCGCGACGATATCGCGCAACAACCACGCCTCGTGGGCAAACTCCGCGAAGCGCCGCTCGCGCAAGAGCTGACGGAGCAGGACGTATGGGTAGTGGTCGTATCCCGCGAGCAGCTCGTCCCCGGCTTGTCCGTCGAGCGTGACCGTCACCTGGCGCCTCGCCAGGCGCATCACCATCCACATCGCGAACGGCGCCGACGACACCATGGGTTCCTCCATGTGCCAGACCCAGGCCTCGAGCTCGCGGATGAAGTCCTGATCGGTCGGCTGCACCGTGCTCGTGTCTGCGCCGGTGGTGTCGAGCACGCTCTTGATGTAGGAGCTCTCGTCGATCCGATCGCCCGGAAACACCGCCGAGAACGTCTTGAGGCGGTCGCCGAGTGACTCGGTGTCGGGAACGTGGTCCCGGAGCTGTTGGGCCATCACCGTGCAGATGGACGACGAATCGAGACCGCCGCTCAGGCAGATGCCCACCGGGACATCGGCAACCAGGCGTCGTTGCACCGCACGCTCGAAGATCGAGCGGAACACCTCCGGGCTGGGGTCGCCATCCTCGGAAAGATGTGGCGTCCAGTAGGTGGTCTCCGAGATGGCGCCGCCCTCGATGACGGTGAACGCGGCGGCAGGGACCTGGCGCACACCACGAAAGAAGGTGCCGTCGTTGTGGTCGAAGAGCCCGAAGCGAAGGTACTCGTACATCTGCTGATCGTCGACCTCGCGCGGGAAGGTCTCGTCCTGCAGGATCGCTTTGATTTCCGAGGCGAACACGATGCGGCCGCGGTGGCGCGCGTAGAACAGTGGCTTGATACCGAAGTGATCGCGAGCGAGTACGAGCCGTGGCGCGGCCGCGCGTTCGTCGAGGATCGCCAGCGCCCACATCCCGTTGAAACGGCGAAAGCAGTCCGTCCCCCATTCCGCGTAGGCGTGGAGCACCACCTCGGTGTCGCAGGACGTATGAAACGCGTGGCCACGCGCTTCCAGCTCCGCACGCAGCTCGCGAAAGTTGTAGACCTCGCCGTTGTAGACCATCTGCAGCCGGCCGGCGTCCATGGACACCGGTTGGTTGCCGTGCTCGAGGTCGATGATGCTGAGCCTGCGAAAGCCGAGCGACGCGACGTCATCTTCGAAATGGCCGTCATCGTCCGGGCCGCGATGTCGCAACGAGATGGTCATCGCCGCCAGCAGCGCGCTATCCGGTGGTCCCCAGAAACCCGCTATCCCGCACATGTCACGAGTGCTCTGGCGTCACATCGGGATGATCCATGACTCTCGCAACGGTACGACACACGGACCACGGCGCCAGGGACGCTGCTCGAAACGACCTCTAGAAGTCCATGTCGTCGTCGTCCATGCCGCCGCCGCCGCCGCCGTGGGAGTGACCGCCACCCGTGGCTGCCTCGTCCGGCTCCGGAGCATCGGCGATCAGTGCGTCGGTGCTGAGCACGATCGTGGCAATCGACACCGCATGGGTCAGCGCTGAGACGACCACCTTGGTCGGGTCGATCACCCCGCGCTCGATGAGGTCCCCGTAGGTCTCGCTGATCGCGTCGAAGCCGTGGTCGCCCTCGGATTGGGCCACCTCGTTGACCACGACCTGCCCTTCGAGGCCGGCGTTGTTGGCGATGATGCGCAGCGGCTCGCGCAGAGCCCGGGCGACGATGTCGGCACCCACACGCTCGGAGCCGGCGAGATCGAGTGCCTCGATGACCGGGATCGCGCGCAGCAGCGCCACGCCCCCACCGACGACCACGCCGTCCTCGATCGCCGCGCGCGTGGCGGCGAGCGCATCTTCGACGCGCGCCTTGCGTTCCTTCATCTCCACCTCGGTGGCGGCGCCGACCTTGACGACGGCGACGCCCCCGGTCAGCCGGGCAAGCCGCTCCTGGAGCTTCTCGCGATCCCAGTCGGAGGTGGTCTCCTCCATCTGGCGGCGGATTTCCTCGCAGCGCGCGTCGATCGCTGCCCTGGTGCCACCACCGCGAACGATGGTGGTGGCGTCTTTGGTGACCGTGACCCGTCCCGCCACACCGAGGTGCTCATCGCGCACCGCATCGAGTCGAAGGCCGGTCTTCTCGCTGATCACCGTCGCCCCGGTGAGCACGGCGATGTCCTGAAGGATCGCTTCACGCCGCTCGCCGAATGCCGGCGCCTTCACAGCCATCGCGCTGAACGTTCCGCGCGCGCGGTTCACGACCAGGGTTGCGAGCGCTTCGGCCTGGACGTCCTCGGCAATGATGAGCAGCGGCCGTCCCGCACGCATCACCAGCTCGACGCTGGGCAGAAGGTCGGGCACCGCCGAGATCTTGGCATCTGTGACCAGAACGCGCGCGTCGGAGAGCACGGCCTCCATGTTCTGCGGATCGGTGACGAGGTAGGGTGAGATGTAGCCCCGGTCGAACTGCATACCCTCGACGACCTCGACCTCGGTCTCGATGCCGGTGCCGTCCTCGACGGAGACCACGCCCTCCTTGCCGACTTTATCGAAGGCATCCGTAATCATGGCGCCGATCGCCTCGTCACCCGAGCTGATCGTGGCCACCCGCCGGATGTCGTCACCGCCCTTGACGGGGTGCGACCGGGAGCGGATCGAAGCGACCACCGCGTCCGACGCGACCATCATGCCGCGACGAAGCTCGTTGGGTGGCGCACCCGCGGCGAGGTTGCGCAGCCCCTCGTCGAGCATCGCGCGCGCCAGCACGGTTGCGGTCGTGGTCCCGTCACCGGCAATGTCGTTGGTCTTGATCGCAACTTCCTTGAGCAGCTGGGCTCCCATGTTCTCGAAGTGATCCTCGAGCTCGAGCTCGCGCGCGATGGTCACACCGTCATTGCTGATCAGCGGGGGACCGAACTTCTTGTCGAGCACGACGGAGCGGCCGCGCGGGCCGAGCGTCACCGCGACGGTGTCGGCGACCAGCGCAGCGCCGCGCGCGAGCGCGGCCCGCGCCGGAGCCTCGAAACGAAGCTGCTTGGCCGGCATCCTGCCTAGCTCTTCTTGCCGTTCTTCACGACGACCGCGAGGATGTCCTTCTCGGCAAGGATCAGGTACTCGGTCTCGTCGATCTTGACCTCGCTGCCTGCGTACTTCGCGTACATCACGCGGTCGCCGACCTTGACATCAAGTGCGACGCGCACACCGGTCTGCTCGTTGTAGCGGCCGTTGCCGACTGCCTCGATGATGCCTTCCTGAGGCTTCTCTTTGACGGTATCCGGCAGGACGATGCCGCTCTTGGTCATCTCCTCGCGCTCGACTGGTTTGACAACGACGCGATCGGCGAGGGGGCGAAGGTTGAGGGACACGATGGGACCTCCTGGAGCTATTAGCACTCTTACTGGGTGACTGCTAACACTCTAACGAACCGAGTGCCAATGGCGCAAGCCCGTCCGCGCGGGTGGCGCGGTGGTTCAGACGGCCGCTGCAGAAGCGGGCGGCGGCACCGCGGGACGCCGCGCCGGGCGAAGAAACAGGGTGAGCCCGACCGCGAGGAACGCTGCCCAGAGGGCCGCCTGCAGCGCCGTCGGCGCCGCACTGTAGCCGACGAGGCCGTGGAGCACGTCGCCGATACCGTTGTTATCCGGGAGGGTCCGGCTCATGTCCCACAGGGTCATTGATCCACCCGGAAGGACACCGAGCCTCTGGAGGTTCTGCACGGCGTCGGCGAGCAATCCAGCGGCGACGACCATGAGCAGGCTGCCGACTATCGCGAAGAACCGCCCCAGGTTGATGCGGACCCCCACCCGGTACATCGCGAAGCTCACCCCCAGCGAGATCCCCAGGCCGATGACAGCACCAATTCCGAGTTGGAGCGGAGAGCTCTGGTAGGTGATGGCCAGCAAGAAGATCACCGTCTCGACAGCCTCGCGGCCGACGGTGACGAAGGCGACCACAGCGAGCGCGATCCCGGAGCCACCGGTCACCGCCCCCGAGACCCGGTTGCGGAGTACCCGCCCCATGTTCCGGCTGTGGCGCCGCATCCAGAACGTCATGTACGTCAGCACCCCGACGGCGATGGCGAACACCGCTGTCTCGAACCACGCCTGCTGGGTCGAGCCGACGAAGGCATCGCGGCTGACGACCCAGAGCACCACGCCGGTTGCGGCGGCGAGGGCGACCGCGATGCCGGCGCCGGCGAACACGTAAGCGAAGAGGTCGCGCCTGCCGGCTGAGGCGAGGTAGGCGAGGAGGATCGAGCAGATCAATGTGCCCTCGAGACCTTCTCGCGCGAAGATCAACAGGCTTCCGATCACCGCACGGCCTCCATGGACAGCGTGAACCGCCTCTCGCGGCTCGTTAGCTTAGCCTAACCTAACGGCGCTGTGGCTCCTCCACCCAAACCGCCCTGGCCGTCCCCGTGTCGACGTTCACCTCCTTGCCTCCGGCGCCCAGCGTCCATCCGCCGGGCGAGCGCGCAACAACAGCGACGTCGACGCCGGGAGTCAGGCCGCACTGATCAAGGATGCGCAGCAACTGAGGCGCCTCGTGCTCGGCGACCTCCGAGATCCGCGCGACCTTGGCGCTCTCGCCGTCGTGCAGGTCCACGAGGCGGACCAGGCGGCGGCCCTCCGGAGGAGTCCGGCCGGGAATGATGTTGCCGTGGGGGCAGGTGTTCGGCTTGCCCAGGAGCTGGTCGAGGCGGTCGAGGACGATCGCCGACATTCCATGGGTCAGTGCCGTCGCCTCGACATCGGCGGCCGCCCAGTCGAGCCCGAGCACATCGGTGAGCCAGCGTTCCACGATCCGGTGCCGGCGCACGATTGTCGAGGCGGCCTCGGTTCCGGCATCGCTCAATTCCACCGAGCGATCGCCCGCGATCCGGATCCAACCGTCGCGGGCGAGCCGTTGCAGCGACACGCTGACGGTTGGGGCACTGACGCCGAGCCACTCCGCAAGGCGGCCGGGACGGGGCACCTCACCCTCGTGCTCGATGTAGTAGATCGCCTCGAGATATCGCTCGACCGTCTCCGACCGATGGGCGGGCGGGTCATCAGCGGTCACGCCGGCGGACACTACGCGCACTCCGCAAGCGACGGGTCGACATCGAATCCGGGCGCGTCCGGACCGTGGACTCGGAGGCGGTGCCATCCGGCCGCGGCGATCATCGCGGCGTTGTCGGTGCACAGATCGAAGGGCGGTACCACCACTCGGATACCGGTGAAACGCGCCCCGACCGCCTCGCGGAGCGCGCGGTTGGCCGCAACGCCGCCGACCACGGCCACGGTTTCCGCGCGGCATCGATCCGCGGCTGCCGCCAGACCGGTCACCAGTTGGTCAACTGCGGCGACCTGAAAGCTGGCGGCCAGGTCGGCGACCACCTGCGCGTCCTTGGGGGTGCCCGCGGGAGTCAGCGACTCCGCGCCGAGATCGCGAACCATGTAGCGAACCGCGGTCTTCAGCCCGCTGAACGAGAAGGCGCCATCGATCCGGGTCCGGGGCAGCGGAAAGCGCGTCGGGTCTCCCCCCGCCGCGACACGCTGGATGGCCGGGCCGCCCGGGTACTCCAGCCCGATGAGGCGGGCAACCTTGTCGAAGGCCTCCCCTGCGGCGTCGTCGCGGGTGGCGGAGAGCCGCTCCGCCCGGCCGTGCTCGCGAAGCACGACACACTCGGTGTGACCACCGCTCACCAGGAGCGCGAGGTAGGGCGGCTCGAGCTGGGCGTCGGCGAGCCAGGCGCTGTAGACGTGCCCGGCGAGGTGGGAAACCCCGACGATCGGCAGATCGCGCGCCAGCGCAGCGCACGACGCATACATGGTTCCGACGACCAGGCAGCCCGCCAGACCCGGACCGCTCGTCACCGCGACCGCGTCGATGTCATCCCATCCGCCCGGCATGGGCGCGAGCGCCGCGTCGACCACCGTCGCCAGACCCTCGAGGTGAGCGCGGGCGGCCAGCTCGGGGACGACCCCGCCGTGCGAGGCATGCAGGGCGATCTGCGAGGACACCACCGACGAGCGCACCTCGCGTCCGTCGCTGAGCACCGCGGCGGCGGTCTCGTCGCAGGAGGTTTCGATCGCGAGGAGGTTCAGGCGGACGGGTACTCCATCGATGGTCCGCCGCCGACTCCGGCGACATCGATACCACTGAGGATCGCGCTGAACCCGCGCTTGAACGCCGGCGCGTGGATGCTGTCACTCCACATGATCACCGCGTCCTCGCCGTTGTCGGTGTAGTACCCGCGCCGGCGCCCGATTGCCTTGAACCCGAAACGCTCGTAGAGCCGTATGGCGTGGTCGTTGCTGTCGCGCACCTCGAGGGTGATCCATCGTGCTCCGAGCGCATACGCACGCTGCACCAGGGCGGCGAAGAGCACGGTGCCGTACCCCTTGGAGTGATCACCCAGGCGCACGCCGATGGTCGTGATGTGCGCCTCGAGCGCGACCCGCCACAGCCCCGCGTAGCCGACAAGCTCACCATCCTGCCTGAGCACGATGTATGACGCCTGGCGGTTCTGGGACAGCTCACTCGCGTACGCGTTCTTCGGCCACGGGGACGCGAAGACCTGACGCTCGATGGCCTGGACGGGAGCGATGTCCTCGTAGCGCATCGGCTCGACGGAGAGTCGCGGGACGACCTGCATACGGACCCTGAAACTGCCTGTGATCTTGGTCTCAGCATCATAACCGCGGCCTTGTGACAGGGCACCCCACGACGGATGTCACGCCAGGTTGCTGACCGGCATCGAAGCCGTGCGCGTCGCCGAGGGACACGGCTGGTTGTGACCTCGCTGCCCAGGCCGGCGCTCACTCGGTGTAGAGCGCGGTCAGCCCGGCGAGGTCGAGCCGGGGACGCGAGAGTGCCAGCACGACCGCGTGCGCGAGCGCCTCGGCTGGATCGATGACCAGTGAGTCGATGGCGAGGGTCTCTGTGCTGAGCACGCCCGCGCCGCCGTCGTGGAATGCGGCCGCCGCGAGTCGCTGCGGCGATGCGGCCGTCGACCGTCTGGCGACATAGAGGGCGCCGCGCCCGGCGTCGGCAACCACCCAGGGGTCACCATCCGCCCCGGTGTGTGGCCAGGCCGCCACGACCTCGAGCGCACCGATGCCGTGGAGCGGCAGGCCCTTGGCCTGGGCGATCCCAAGGGCGCCGGCCATTCCCGCGCGCACGCCGGTGTAGGTGCCCGGTCCGGTGACGACCACCACCGCGACCTCGACGATTGGGAGCACGGCCTTGAGTGCGGCGGGCAATGACGCCCCGACAGTGTCTCCACGCAGCACGACACCTTGGATCCGCTCCCCTTCCGGTGTCGCCACGACCACGACCGTCCGTGACCGGGCCGCCGTGTCGATGGCGAGCACGCTCAACGCGCCGTTCCCCTGCTCCATACCGGCGCGAGGCGCTCGGGAACCCTTGACGGCGTGAGCCGTCGCGCGCCGTCGTCCTCGATGTCGATGACGATGCGAACCTGCGTCTCGGCGAGGAGGTCGGCGTACTCACCCCACTCGACGACAACGACCCCGCCCGACTCGAGCATGTCGTCGATATCGAGGAGGCGGATGTCGGCATGCGGGCCGAGGCGGTAGAGGTCGATGTGGTGGAGCGCGCGTGCGCCAGCCCGGTACACGTGATGCAGGACGAAGGTCGGACTGCGCACCACTGCGGGGTCGATGCCCATGCCGGCGGCGATCCCGCGCACGAGCACCGTCTTGCCCGCACCCAGCTGACCGCTCAAAAGGATGAGGTCCCCGGCCTGGAGGCGCGTGCCGAGACGCTCCCCGAATGCCAGGGTGTCGATCTCGGTCGTGGATCGCACGCCGGTCACCGCACTGGTCACGCGAAGTGCCGCGACGTCGGGCGCGGAGCCGGGATCTGCGCCCCTCCCTCGCGATCCAGGACCACGACCCCGGATCCAGCACGAAGGCGGCCGGCTACCGTGAGGGGGGCGAGCTCGTCAGGCCAGGTTTCCTGCAACGCCGCGGAAGCAGCGGCCGGCACCGTCAGCACGAGCTCGAAGTCCTCGCCGCCGCCGAGGGCGAGGTCGGGCCAGGCGCGGCCGAAGTCGGTCACCAGGGCGGTCTCGACGGGAACCCGGTCGAGCCAGATCTCGACCCGGCAGGCGGACATCTCGCTGATCCGCTCGAGCTCGACGATCAACCCGTCGCTGATGTCACCCCCGCAGCGGACCCCACGAGCTACGGCGTGCAGACCTTCGGCGATCCGTGGGGCGGGGGCGAGCTGCGCGGCGACCCAGGCGCGTTCCTGGCTGGAGAGGTCACCACCCCCATCGAGGAGCAGCCGCAGTCCGGCCGCTGCCCGGCCGAGCGTCCCGGTGACAAGCACGAGATCCCCAGGAGCTCCGCGATCGCGACGCAGCGCCTCTCCCGGGACGAGGGTGCCGCCGACCGACACGTCGATGACCAATGGTCCGTCGATGGCGCTGACATCTCCTCCCGCGACGGCGCATCCCGCCTGTGCGGCGATCGCACACAGCCCGCGTTGCATCTCCAGGACGTCCTCGGCGACCGTGGTCCCGGGTGCGCAGAGGGTCACGGCGCACCACGCGGGTCTGGCCCCCATCCCGGCGAGGTCGGACAGTGCGACGGACAGTGCGCGCGCCCCGAGCTTCCGGGGCGTGATCCACGAGCGGCGGAAATCCACTCCCTCGACGAGCGCGTCCTGGCTGATCGCGACCTCCCTCCCAGGCGCCGGCGCCCAGACTGCGGCGTCATCGCCGCTGCCAATCGTGAGCCCTGCGGAGCTGGTCCTCGCGATCTCAGCGAGCGCCTTGAGCAACTCCGTCTCCCCCACGTCGACAAGGGTCGGGCCACCCGTGTCGAAGTCGCGTTCCCGCATACGGCCGAGCCTCCAACGTCACACGTCCGCAATATCTCCAGGCGGCCTTCAGGGTACTGTGGGCGCGTCGACGCCGAGTTGCACTCGGTACACCGATGCCGCTAAGGTGCGGGCGGGGAACGCACTGACCGATGCCCTCTTCGGGTGTTTGGCGGGCAAAACGCACGGAGGACTTGCATTTTGACGTTGAGCCGGAAGGTGGCCCTGACCGTCGCAGGTGTCATCAGCCTTCTGGCCACCGGCCTCGGAGCCATTCCAACTTCTCAGGCGAACAGCTCGAATCCGCCGAGCTCTGCCATCGCAGCGCTGCAGCAGCGGCGCGCGCAACTCATCGCAGAGCTCGCCGCGATGCAGCCAAACCTGAGAGCCGCGGGTGGATCGGTGGGTTCGGCGGAGGCACTGTTCAACGCGCAGCAGGCCAAGGTGCTGCAGGAGCGCAATCAGCTCGCGCGACTCAACGCTGCCCTGCTCTCGCTGAGCAGTCAGCTCGCGAGCAACGACGCTACCGTCGCACAGAACAAGCTGCAACTCGCCGCGATCACGCGTGCCACCTACGAGACCAGCGGTGGCAACCAGGTCCTCGCCGCCGTGCTGAGCGCGCCGTCGTTCAACCAGGCCATGGATGAGTTGAAGTCCGCGAACCAGGTCTCCCAGCAGGTGCTCGCTCTGGTGCAGCGTCTCGCCGGCGCGGACCGGGCGATCGTCACCGAGCAGGCCAGCATCCGTCACGACGCCGCGCAGGCCGGAGCGCTCGAAGGGCAGCTCGCGGCGCAGAGCGATCAGCTGCTGCTGCTCATCGAGAACCGCAACGCGGTGTTCGCGGGCTTGAGCGGTCCCGCGCGTCAGCTCGCCACCGAGATTGCCAACATCGACAACCAGATCGCCTTCCTCGAGGCGGGCCCCCACGTGGGTTCCGGGCCGTGTGGCGACCACTTCGCGTACGGGTTCTGCACGTACTACGTCGCGACTCGACGCTGCGTCCCCTGGCTCGGCAACGCCAAGGACTGGCTCGGCGCCGCAGCGGCGATGGGGTACAAGGAAGGTCGGGTCCCGGTCGCCGGCGCCATCGTGGTGTTCCGTCCCGGTGTCAGCGGCGTCAGCTACCTCGGCCACGTCGCCTATGTCGAGGCGGTGGGACCCGCGCAGGGGATACCTGCGGGATCCTTCAAGCTCTCGGAGATGAACTACGCCGGCTGGAACGTGGTCAACTACCGAGTCCTGAGCGACAGCGACGTATCGATCGAGGGGTTCATCTACGGGAACTAGCGGCCTCGATCGCCTGTCTGAGCAGCTCCTGAGCCGCCGGCAGGGTTTCGATCAGGTCTGAGGCAAGCGCGCCCGCCCGGCCGCGACGAACCTGGACCATCAGGCCTGCCTGCGCGTGGATCGCCACCCCGGCAACCGCGGCATCGCGCGGTGAGAGCCCTTGCGAGAGCATCGATCCGATCAGTCCGGCGAGCACGTCGCCGGTGCCACCGGTCGCCAGGGCCACGACTCGGTGCGTATCAACGTGGGTCGCGTGCGCGTTCGCGGCAACCACCGTCCCGGCCCCCTTGAGCACCACGATCACATCGTGAATCCCGGCGTACCGTTCGGCCACACCGATGCGATCTGACTGGACCGCGCGGGTGTCGATGCGCGCGAGGCGACCCATCTCGGCCGGGTGGGGCGTGAGCACGATCGGCTGACCGCACGATCGCCAGTTGAACCCGGAGGCCGCGGCGATGTTGAGGGCGTCGGCATCGACGACCGCCGGACATGGCAGCTCGACGAGGAGGTCGAGCAGGGCGGCAGCTGTCTCTGGTGAGCGCCCGAGCCCGGGACCGATCACCAGCGCGTCGGCACCGCGCATGCGCTCGCGGACCGCCGGCAGCGCCTCGGACGTCAAGGTGCCGCTGCCCCCGTCCGGGAGCGGCGTGGGCATGACCTCGAGACAGCCGGCGGCGACGATGGCGTGGATCGCCTCGGGGACACAGACCTCGACCAGCCCTGCCCCGCCGCGCGCGGCTCCCATGGCTGCGAGCCGCGGAGCACCGCTGAGAGCTTTCGAGCCGGCGACGACGACGACGCGGCCAAAGGTTCCCTTGTGGCCCTCCTCGGGGCGGTCGGCGAGCAGCACACCGCTGGGCACGTCCGGAAGCGCCGCCTCGCGACGCGGGCGCTCGCTCACCGCGACCGCGATGGCGAGGCCTCCGTCATGGGTCAGCGAGAGCGCTATTGGCGTCGGAGCCCCGCGAACGTGCACGCGGGGCGGCCCACCCCGGCCGCGCACCACCTCGATGTCGCGATACGCGGGCATCGGATCTCCCTGCGACGAACAGAGCTTTCGCACCGCCTCCTTGGCAGCCCAGCGACTCGCCCAGCGTTGGGGTTTGCCGGCGCTGATCCGTCGTTCACCGGGTGTGAAGATGCGCTCGGCAAACCGTGGCTGCCGCTCCAGGAGTGCTGCGATGCGCGCTACAACGGTGACGTCGACGCCGACGACCAGGGTCATTCGGCAGTTATTCCACGGTCACCGATTTGGCGAGGTTCCGCGGCTGGTCCACGTCGCACCCTCGCTGCACCGCGACGTGATATGCGAACAGCTGCAACGGGATGACGTTGAGCATCGGTGAGAGCACCTCGGAGCACGCCGGCACCGAGATGGTTCTGGCAAACCCCGCGTCGAAGGGATCCTCGCCCTCGGTGACGATCGCAATCACCGGCGCATCGCGCGAGTGCACCTCCTGCACGTTGCTCACCATCTTCGGCAGCGTTGCCGAGCGAGTTGCGATGGCGACGACGGGAACCTCGGGATCGAGCAGTGCGATCGGGCCGTGCTTGAGCTCGCCTGCCGCATATCCCTCGGCGTGCACGTACGAGATCTCCTTGAGCTTGAGCGCACCTTCCATCGCGATCGGGAAGTTGATGCCGCGACCGATGTACAACGCACTGCGCGCGTGCGCGAATTGCTGGCCGAGATCAACCAGCTGCGGTTCCAATTCGAGGGTCCGCGTGAGCAGGTGTGGAAGGTGCTGCAACTCGGCCAGGAGGTGCTGATGCTCGGCGACGTCGAGGGTGCCGCGCGCATCGCCGAGTCGGAGCGCGAGAAGCAATCCGCACGCCATCTGGGTCATGAAGGTCTTGGTCCCGGCAACGGAGATCTCCGGGCCGGCCTGCATGTACAGGGCGCCATCCGCCTCGAGGGAAAGGGCGCTGCCCACGACGTTGGTGATTGCGATGACCCGCGCACCCGCCTTGTGCGCCTGGCGCACGGCGGCTAGCGTGTCCGCGGTCTCCCCCGACTGCGACACTGCGATCACCAGGGAGTGCTCATCGACGAGCGCCTCGCCGTACCTGAATTCGCTCGCCGCCTCGACCTTGCAGCGCATCTTGGCCAGGTGCTCGATCGCGTATCCGGTCACCATCGCCGCGTACCATGCCGACCCGCAGGCTACGATGACGACTTCGCGCACGTCCGCGATCCGATCTCCTTCAAGGCCGAGCTCGGGAAGCACGACCATGCCGAGGTCGTCGACGCGGCCGCGAAGCGCGTTGCGCAGCGCCTCGGGTTGTTCATGGATTTCCTTGAGCAGGAAGTGCGGATACCCGTTCTTCTGCGCCTGCTCCGCCTCCCAGTCGACCGTGACGACTCGCGCCTCGACCGCCGTGCCGTCGAGCTGCTGGACGGTGATGCCCTCGGAGGTCGCGGTGACGATCTCACCCTCACCGAGCAGGGCGATCCGCTTGGTGTACGGGATCAACGCGGTGATGTCGCTGCTGACGAAGACTTCCCCACGTCCGAGACCGACCACGAGGGGAGCGTTGAGGCGCGCCCCGACAACGCGATCCGGTTGGTCCGCTGAAATGACCACGAGCGCGCACGCACCCTCCATGCGGTTGAGCGCGCTGCGCACCGCGGCCGTCAGGTCGCCGTGGAACTGGTCCTCGATGAGATGAGGCACTACCTCCGTGTCGGTTTCGCTGAGGAACTCATGGCCGCGCGCCATGAGCTCTGCGCGCAGCTCCCGGTAGTTCTCGACGATGCCGTTGTGGATGACGTGGATGCGACCCGTGCAATCCTGGTGCGGGTGCGCGTTCTCCACGGATGGACGTCCATGAGTGGCCCAGCGCGTGTGACCGATGCCGACTGTCCCGGACGGCGTTCCCTCGGCCTCGACCTGACGGGCGAGGTCTGAGACCTTATGGGTGTTCTTCACCGTGGTGACGTCGCCGGAGGCGTCGATGATCGCGATCCCGGCGGAGTCGTAGCCCCGATACTCGAGGCGCCGAAGGCTGTCGAGCAGGATCGGAGCTGCGGGACGGGGGCCGGCGTAGCCGATGATGCCGCACATGGGGACCTCAGGGGAACGTTGGGTGAGCCGTCGGGTTACGTGGGACCGGGAGTCGGCGACGGGGTCGGGGTCGGGGTCGGGGTTGGCGGCGGGGTGGGGATCGAGCCGATCTCGATGGTCACGCTGATCTTGGTGGTCTGTGACGTCACGCCCGCCGGCAGCACCACACTGACCGTTTGCGTGAAGTTGCCGAAGACGCCATTGAGGAAGATCGGTGAGGTCGTGACCGAGTCGATGCCGTTGAGCAGGTCCAGGGGTCCGGTGATCTGAATGCTCTGGGGGCTGTAGACGACGCCGACGAGAAGGTGGCCCGGCGACACGGCGCCGTCGGTGCGCGGGGTCACCGCGACGATGCGCTTGGTGATGTCGGCGGTGATGGCGATGCTGACGCTGACGCTGGTCGGGAGGGGGTGGACGTCATTCAACCTGACCCCCTTTGCGTCGTAAGCGAGCACCTGCAGGTCCGCCTGGAAGTTGGCTTTCTGCGAACTCAGGTCGACGGTCACGTGCGCCTGGATGGCGGTCAGCTCGCGCTGGGGTCCGGCGATCACGACTGATGAGGGCGTCCGCTGCTCGACACCAATCTGATATCCCACCGGCGGCAGGTTGGTGATGACGATCGTCACCGGGACCGACTTCGACTTGAACGCATCAACGTCGACCTGCACGCTCGTCGGCGGATTGATGAGCTCGATGTTCGCGGCGTCGCTCACAACCGAGACCGGGATCGAGTAGATCCCGGTGTGCGTCACCTTGGACCATGCGACCGTCACCGAGAGCGCGCTGGAATCGAGTGACTGCAGCGCGTTCTGATCGCCACCGACGCGAACCAGGATGTCCTGGACCGGGTGCACGAGGACGAACTCCAACGGGATGCTGCTCTGCGGGACGGGCACGGCGATGACCTTCGTTCCCGGCGGGTTCCCCGCGTAAACGATGCCGACCCAGGTGACAAAGGCGATCAGAAAGCAGCCCACCTTGAGCCGCCAGTTGCGCCGGATGAATCCCGGGATGATCACGGGTGCGACCGCCGCCCGAGCGTACGCAATGTGCCGACCCTGGCCAGCGGGCGCAGCCTTCCGATGCGTCCCTTCCCGCCCTGTTTCGCGAGCAGGGTGACGAGCATCTCGTGCAACTTGGCCTGGTCGAGACCACGGTAGATCTTGCCGTCGTACGCGATGCTGATGAGGCCGGTCTCCTCGCTCACGATGAGCGCCACGGCGTCGCTCTGCATGGTCAGCCCGAGCGCGGCTCGATGGCGCGTGCCCATGCGACCGAAACCGGGCAGCGTCTCGGCGAGCGGCAGCACGCACCCGGCGGCGACCAGACGATCCTCGCGGACGATCACCGCCCCGTCGTGCAGGGGAGAGCCCGGAACGAAGATGGTGGCGAGCATTTCCGCGGTCACCTCGCCGTTGATGTGCACGCCAGTCGCCGCGATGTTCTCAAGGCCTGTCTCACGTTCGAACACGATGAGCGCACCAACCTTGCGCTCTGCAAGCGAGCCGGCGGCTCGCAGCACCTCGTCGACGATCTGCGCGTAGGCGAGCTCGGTATGCCGCCCCAGCAGGGTGCGCACCGGGCCGAGCCGGCCGACCTGGTCGAGGGCTCGACGCAACTCCGGCTGGAACAGGACGATCGCCGCGATCACGATCGCCTGGGTCCCATTGTTGAAAATGAACTCGAGCAAGCGCAGGTGCAGCAGCCCCGCGCCCCAGCCAACTACGAAGATGACACCGAGACCGAGGAGCAGCTGCACCGCCTGCGTGCCCCGGATCAGCTTGAGCAGCTGGTACAGCAAGAACGCCACGACGAGGACGTCGAGGACGTCGCGCCAGCTGAGGCTCTGCAGGAAGAAGTGCGCGTTGCGCAGCAGGTCGGTCATGCCGCAATCACGCTGTCGCGTGGCGCGTAGATGAGCGCCAGCAGCGCCTGCTGCACCCAGAGGCGGTTCTCCGCCTGGTCGAAGACGATCGAGTGCGGACCGTCGATCACGGCGTCGGTGATCTCCTCACCGCGATGCGCCGGCAGGCAATGCATCACCCGAACGCCCGGGGGCGCCAGGGCCACCAGCGCATCGTTGACCTGCAACGTGGCGAAGTCCTCGCGACGCTGCTGCTGCTCGGTTTCTTGGCCCATGCTGGTCCAGACATCGGTGTAAATGATGTCGGTGTCGCGAAGCGCCGGGGCGGGATCGTGGACGACTTCGAAGCGTGTGTCCGGGCTGCGAAAACCCGCCGCCTTGTGCAGCACCGCGGAGGACGGCTCGTAGCCGGGCGGGCAGATGACCCGAAAGTGCACGCCGAGACGCGCCGCGGCGTAGATCCATGACGTGCACACATTGTTGCCGTCGCCGATGTAGGCGACGGTGGCTCCGGTGAGGTGGCCGGTGACCGATCGCACCGTCAGGCAGTCGGCGAGGACCTGGCAGGGGTGCTCCGAGTCGGTCAGCGCGTTGATCACCGGTGATGACGCGGCTCCGGCGATGGTCACGAGATCGCGGTGCGACACCAACCGCGCGACGATCCCATCGGCGTAGCGATCGAGGATCCGGCTGATGTCGGCCGCTGACTCGCGCTCACCGAGCTGCACCTCGGGATTGAAGAGCGCAATCGGATGCCCGCCGAGGCGATGGATCGCGACCTCGAAGGAGACCCGGGTGCGATTGCTGGGGCGCTGGAAGATGAGCGCCAGCGACCGGCCCGCGAGCGGGCGGCCGAGATCGCGCCCCGACTTGGCCGCGAGAGCCAGGTCGAGGACTGCAGTGATCTCTTCAGTGGTCAGGTCCGCGATGCTGAGCAGGTCGCGGCCGGCGAGCGAATGGGTCATCCGGCTCATATGGTTACACCGTCGCGGCGATCGCGCGCCCCGTCACGAAACCGGCGCGAATGGTGACGCGCGCTATACCGTGCGCGGGTGGACATCGCGGTCGTCGTCAATGGCGGGGTGGCCGAAACCCTGCAGTCGACCCCACTGCTTCGTACCCTGCGAGCCGGCTTTCCGACTGCGCGAATCGTTCTCGTCTGCCCGTCGACGGCTTCAGAGCTGGCTGACGGCATTCCGCCCGTCGACCGGGTGATCCCGCTCGCCGGGCTGCGCGGCGCGCGCGCCGGCGGCATCCGGCTATGGCTCACGCTGCGCGGCCTCAGACTCGATGCGGTTTTTCTGTGCACGTCTGGCGGAGGGCCGGCCGCGTCGGCGTACTTCGCGGGTGTCGCCCAGCGGAGTGGCGTCGGCGGCGGGATGCGAAGCCTCCTCCTCACCGGCAGGGTCCGACCCGGTCGGGTCGAAAATCGCGCCCAGACCTGGCTTCGGCTTGCCCAGGTCGCCGGGGTACATCAGGAGCTGCACAGCCCGGTCTTCGAGCCGGGACCCGAGGCGAGGCGCCGAGCCGAGCAGGTACTCCACGGCAGCGGGCTCGCGGACGGGCGACTCCTGGTCGCGATCGCGCCGGGCACCGGATTTGCGGACACCAACGCTGCGCCGGCGGCTTCGACCGCGTGGGATCCCGAGCGCTGGGCACATCTCGCCAACCAGCTCGCCCAGCGGCACGGCGCCGGAATCCTCCTGGTCGGCTCCCCGCAGGATCGATACGCCGCCGAGCGGACCAAGATCGACCTCCGCGCGGACGCGACCGACCTCGTCGGCGAGATCGATCTCGCCACCCTTGCCGGGGTGGTCGCGCGCTGCGACCTGCTGGTCGGCACCGACACGCCCCTGCTCCAGCTCGCCGCTGCCATGGGCACGCCGACCGTGGGGCTGTTCGGACCGACCGACGGCGCACGCGGCGGGGCGTACGGCCGCGCCCACCGCGTGATTCAAGCGCTGACCCCGCCTCACTACGAGAACAGCCCTCAGGACGAGGCGAGCATGGACCAGATTCGCGTGGAGGACGTGCTCGCCGGGATCGAGGCGACCATCTGACCGCGTGAGCTGTCGCTCGACTCCTAGCGGATGTACATCAGCGCGCGCTTGAGCACGTCGAGGTTGTCAAGCGCGTAGCCGGTACCGCGCACGGCGCAGAGCTGCGGCTGACTGTCTCGGTGGACCTCGATGCCGGACGCGGCCGCGATCGCCGCGTCGAGGCCCTCGAGACGCGCGCCGCCGCCGCAGAGAATGATTCCCTCACGCTCGATGTCGCCGATCAGGCGCGGCGGCGTGTCCGCGAGCACCCCGTCGAGCGCTGCGAGGATCGGACGGAGGTGGCCGTCGAGACAGGCAGCGATCTCCGTCGAGGTGATCGTGAGGGTTCGTGTGCCGCCGTCCACGCGCCCGGCGACCTCGAGGCGGCGCTCCTCGTGGGGCCCGACCCTTGCGAGCGATGCGATCAGCTCCTCGACCGTGGCCGGGTCCAGGATGGCTCCGTGCTCGGCACGCACGTGGTCGGCGACGCACGCGTGGAGGCGCAGCCCACCGTGGCCCGCAAGGCACCTGCCGCTCACCGTCCCCTCAAGGGCCAGCGACGCCACGTCGGTCTTGCCGGCTCCGATGTCGATGACGAGGTGGCCGTTCGGGCCGTTGAGCCGCACTCCCGCCCCCATCGCAGCCGCGAGCGGCGCGTCGAGGAGGTAGACGGTTCGGGCGCCGGCCAGCGCGGCCGCCTCGAGCAAGCCCCGACGCTGCGTGCCGGAGAGCGACGACATGACGGCGATGACCACGTCGGGCTTGAAGATGCGCTGGCGTCCGGCCGCGCGGATCATCGCGTGGTTGATGAGCCAGCGAGCCGCAGCTGCGTCGACGATCTCCCCTCCGGCGAGCGGGCGGTGCAGGCGAAGCTCGCTGTCGTCGGCAGCCGCTTCCAGGGCGGCGGTTCCGAACAGCGCCGCCTGCACCTCGCCGCCACGTATCGCAACCGCGGTCGGCTCGGTGCCGACCATGCCTTCACCCTTGACGATGATCCTCGTGGTCGTCGTCCCGAGATCGATGCCGACCTTCTTGCCCAGCACCTGTTCGTCGAGCCTCAGTCGCCGATAACACCGGTGAGGTCGCGCACCTCGCTGCCGGGCTCATCGGTGGTGACCTGCTCGACGTCGGCGCCGAGGCCCGCGAGCTTCACCTCCAGGTCGTCGTAGCCGCGCTCGAGGTGGAAGACATTGTCGAGCTCGGTGACACCCTCCGCGCAGAGCCCGGCAATGACCAGCGCGGCGCCTGTGCGGATGTCCGAGATGCTCATGCGCATCCCCCGCAGCCGCGCCGGACCGTTGATCACCGCACTGCGCCCCTCCACGCTGATCCGAGCCCCCATCTGCTGCAGCGCGGCGACGTGGCGAAAGCGGTTCTCGTACAGCGCTTCGCTGATCACGCTGGCGCCGGTAGCCTGGGTCATCAGCGCGCAGAACTGAGGTTGCATGTCGGTCGCGAAACCCGGGTGCGGCCACGTGGTCATGTCGACGCCGCGCAGGTGCGAGCAGCTCACACGCACGTGGTGCGCGCCTTCGACGATGTCGCACCCCGCCGAACGAAGTTTGCTGAAGAGCCAGCGAAGGTCGCTCGGTCGCATCTGGTCGACGACCACGTCCCCATAGGTTGCGGCGGCGGCGATCATGTACGTGCCGGCTTCGATGTAGTCCGCGGTGACGTTGTGCGTCGTTCCGTGGAGCAGACCGCCGCTTCCCTCGATGACGATGAGCTCGGTGCCGACCCCAGTGATGTGCGCGCCCATGCCGATCAGGCACCGCGCCAGGTCGTAGACATGCGGCTCGCGAGCCGCGTTGCTGATGACCGTGATTCCCTCCGCGAGGACCGCCGCCATCATCAGGTTCTCGGTCCCCGTCACGGTCGGCATGTCCAGCGCGATGCGCGCGCCGTGGAGACGGCGCGCCCGCGCGAAGTACATTCCGTCGCGCTCCTCGACCTCGGCGCCCATGAGGCGCAGCCCCTCGAGGTGCTGCTCGACCCGGCGCATACCGATGTCGTCCCCACCCGGCTTGGCGATGCTCGCCTCGCCCGCGCGCGCTACCAGTGCCCCGAGGAGGAGGAAGGAGCCGCGCATCCTCTGACTCAGATCGGCGTCGACCTCGGTGGTACGCAGCTGCGCGGCGTGCAGGCGCCAGGTGTGCGAATCGGGTTGCTCGATGGCGACGCCAACATGCTCGAGCATCCGCGCCATCGTGGAGATGTCCTCAATGTCCGGGACGTTGCCCAACTCGACCTGCTCGTCGGTCAACAACGATGCCGCCATGACCGGGAGGGCGGCATTCTTGCTGCCCGAGATCGCGACGTTCCCCTCGAGGCGCCGCCCGCCACGGATGCGCAGGAGTTCCATCTGCGCTTACCGTACTCGACGGTGGCGGCTGAACGGGTAGATTAGGGTCAGGAATCCAGACGGATCGCCGCATCGCATGGGGAGAGACCATGGCAACTGCAACCCTTCCCTCCGACACCTCCGTCGAGCAGCTGCTCGGCGACCAGGCCGCGTACCTCCTCGAGCACCGCAGCGAGACGGTGACGCGCTCGGTGCTGCACCTGCCCGGGCCGGATTTCATGGATCGCGTCTGGACCGGCAGCGATCGATCAAATCAGGTCCTCCGCAACCTCAGTGCCATCTACGACCACGGCCGTCTCTCCGGAACCGGGTACGTCTCGATCCTGCCTGTCGACCAGGGCATCGAACACTCTGCTGGGGCATCATTTGCACCCAACCCCGAGTACTTCGACCCGGGGAAGATCGTCGAGCTGGCCGTCGAAGGCGGCTGCAACGCGGTCGCGTCGACCTTCGGCGTGCTTGGCGCGGTCTCGAGGCGCTGGGCGCACCGGATCCCGTTCATCGTCAAGATGAATCACAACCAGCTTCTCACCTACCCGAACGGGGCCGACCAGATCATGTTCGGGACCGTCAAGGAGGCATGGAACCTCGGTGCCGTCGCCGTCGGCGCGACCATCTACTTCGGGTCCGACGGCGCCGAGCGGCAGATTCAAGAGGTGTCGGTCGCCTTTGCCGAGGCTCACTCCCTCGGCATGGCCACCATCCTGTGGTGCTACCTGCGCAATCCCGCGTTCAAGAAGGACGGGATCGACTACCACCTCGCCGCAGACCTCACCGGCCAGGCGAATCACCTCGGCGTCACCATCGAAGCCGACATCATCAAGCAGAAGCTGCCGACCACGAACGGAGGTTTCACGGCACTGAACTTCGGCCGCACCGCGGAGGCCGTCTACACCAAGCTCACGTCGGACCACCCCATCGACCTCTGCCGCTACCAGGTGCTCAACTGCTATGCCGGGCGAGTGGGGCTGATCAACTCCGGCGGCGAGTCGATCGGGGCCGCGGACCTCACCGAAGCCGTCCGCACGGCGGTCATCAACAAGCGAGCCGGTGGCACCGGATTGATCAGCGGACGGAAGGCATTTCAGAAGCCGATGCGCGACGGCGTACAACTCCTCCACGCCGTCCAGGACGTGTACCTCAACGGCACGGTGACCATCGCGTAGCACGTGGACTACGAGGACATCCCCCGCAATGGGGACGAGCGTTCGACGCTGCTCGCGTTCCTCGAGTGGCAGCGCGCCACCCTGGCGAAGAAGTGCGCGGGTCTGGAGGCTGACCTGCTGCGCTTGCGGTCGGCGGAGCCGTCCACCCTTTCGCTGATCGGGCTGGTGCGGCACATGGCCGACGTCGAGGCCGGTTGGTTCCGCAGAACGCTCGGTGGCGAGGATGTCGCCTACCACTACTCGAGCGATGACGACATCGACGGTGAGTTCGACAACGTCGACACGGCCGACGTCGATGAGGCGTTCGCGACGTGGCGCGACGAGTGCGCTCGCGCCGACGAGATCGTGTCCCGGCGTGCACTCGACGCCACCGGGTACCGGCGCACGGGACAGGAGGTCTCGATGCGCTGGATCCTCATCCACATGATCGAGGAATACTCGCGCCACAACGGCCACGCCGACATCCTCCGCGAGCGCATCGACGGGGCGACCGGCTACTGACTCAGGCCCTGCCTTCCTCGCGCTGCAACTCCTCGCGACCGATGATCGAGAGATGGACCTCGTCCGGACCGTCCATGAACCGAGCCGAGCGGGCGTAGGCAAACATCTGGGTGAGCGGCAGGTCCTGGGACACGCCGGCGCCACCGTGCACCTGAATGGAGCGGTCGATCACTGCCTGAGCGACGTTGGGAGCGACCACCTTGATCGCCGATATCTCGAACCGAGCGCCGCGGCTCCCCTGGGTGTCGAGCAACCACGCCGCCTTCTGGCACAACAAACGCGCCTGTTCGATCTCGACACGCGACCTCGCAATCTGCTCCCGCACCACGCCCTGCTCGGCAAGACGCTTGCCGAACGCGGTGCGGGACTTGGCGCGCTCACACATCAGTGACAACGCCCGTTCGGCGGCGCCGATCAGGCGCATGCAGTGGTGCAGGCGACCCGGACCGAGCCGGGCCTGGGCGATCATGAATGCCGCGCCCTCATCGCCGATGCGGTTGCTCTGCGGGACCCGGACGTTCTCGAGCAGCACCTCGCAGTGGCTACCGGGATCGTCGAACCCGTACACCTTGAGCTGGCGCACGATGGTGACGCCGGGCGCATCGATCGGCACCAGCACCATGGTGTGGCGCGCATGGCGCTCCGCGTCGGGGTGGGTCACACCGATGAGCAGGATAACCTTGGTGTTGGGATGGGCGGCCCCGCTGGTGAACCACTTGCGGCCATTGATGACATAATCATCGCCGTCGCGGTCGATGCGCGTGGCGAGCTGGGTGGGGTCGGAGCTGGCGACGTCGGGCTCGGTCATGCCGATGCACGAGCGGATCTCGCCTGCGAGCAGCGGCTGCAGCCAGGCCTCCTGCTGCTCCGGTGTACCGAACTGCGCGAGCACCTCCATGTTGCCGGTGTCGGGCGCAGAGCAGTTCATCGCTTCGGGGGCGATCGCGCTCCAACCCATGATCTCGGCGAGCGCGCCGTACTCCAGGTTGGTCAGCCCCGCGCCGAAGCGCTTGTCGGGGAGGAAGAGATTCCAGAGCGCGCGCCGGCGAGCCTCGGCCTTGAGCTCCTCCATCACCGGCGAGATCTGCTGCGGAATGGTCTCCGCAGAGAAGCCGCGCCAGTATTCCGGCTCCGCCGGCCGGATGCGCTCGTCCATGAAGCGCCAGACCTTCTCGCGAAGCTCGCGGACCCGCTGTGTCTCTTCGAAGTCCATGCTCAATCTCCTCCGTCGGCGTCGAGTCTCGCCAGCGCCTCGAGACCGCCCTCGACGATCGCCGGCACCATCTCCCCCATCCCTTCAAAGCCTTCGCCCACGGTCATGCCCATGAGGAATCGCGCCGTGATCCCTTCGGCGATGATCGCGAGCTTGTAGGCGCCGAGCGCGATGTACCAGTCGAGCGCCGACATGTTGCGCTGGGTGCCGGCTGCGTAGTCGCGGAGGATGTCCGCGCGCTTGTAGAAGCCGTCCTCTGTCGTCAGGGCTCGGCCGTGCAGCGTCCTCGCCGCTGCCTCCCACTCGTCGTCGGCCCAGTACACGCAGAGCAGGCCGAGGTCGCAGAGCGGGTCGCCGATTGTGCACATCTCCCAATCGATCACCGCGACGATCCGCGCCGGATCCGCCGGGGCATACATCACGTTGTCGAGTCGATAGTCTCCGTGCACGATCCCCGAGGCTGATTGCACCGGCAGCTTCTCGTCGAGGCGGCGGTGCAGCACCTCGATGCTGGGCAAGTCGCGGGTCTTCGATGCCTCCCACTGCTGCCACCAGCGCCGGACCTGCCGCCCCAGAAACCCATCGGGATGACCGAAGCCTGCGAGGCCGATCTCGCCAGGATCGATGCGGTGCAGCTGGAGCAGGGTGGCCACCAACGCTGACGACATCTCTCGCCGCGTCTGCGCGGAATCCGGAAAGTCGGCGGGCAGGGCGTCGCGCACCACATGGCCGTCGACCCATTCCATGATGTAGAACGGAGCGCCGATGACCGAAGCGTCCTCGCAGAGGGCGATCACATGTGGGGTGGGGATGCCGGTGCCGCGGAGGGCGGCGAGCACGCGGTACTCGCGCGACATGTCATGGGCGGTGGGCAGCACGTGCGCGAGCGGAGGACGGCGAACAACGAAACGACGTACTCCGTCCTCGACGGTGTACGTGAGATTCGATCGGCCGCCGGGGATCACCTCACCGTGGAGCGCACCTGCAAGCCCTCCGACGCGCGGCCCCAGGTAGCGCTCGAGCGCTTCGAGGTCGAGCCCCGGAGGTGAGGTCACTGCGTCGGCGGATGCCCGTGTCGGCGCCGCCGTACCTCGGCGACACGAAGGCGCAGCGTGGCGCGCTCGAGCTCCATCGCCGCTTCGTAATTGCCGACGTCCTGGGTGAGCAACTCCTGCGCGCGCTTGCGGGCCTCCTCCGCGCGTGCCTCATCGATATCCTCGGCGCGTTCGGCGGCATCCGCAAGGATGGTCACCTTGTCGGGGAGGACCTCGAGGAATCCTCCCGCAACGAAGAGGACGTGCTCCGCGTCGCCATTGCGAACCGTCACCTGACCCGTTCGAAGTGGGGTGAGCAGCGGTATGTGATGGGGCAGCACGCCGAGGTCACCGTCGATGCCGGGAGCAAGCACGAAGTCGGCCTCCTCGCTGAGGATCCTCCCCTCAGCAGTGACCAGTTCGACTTGCAGCTTGGCCACGCCGCCTATTCCTTGGCGAGCTCGGTGCCGGTGGATGAATCTGTTGCGCTGGTGGTGCCACCCGCGGTGTCAGTACTGGAGGCTGCATCGGCGCCCGCCGCCGCGGGGGCGTCTGTGGTCGCGCTCCCATCGGTCCTCGCCGCTGCGTCGTCTGCAGTTGGCGCCTCCGCCGATGCAGGCGCCGGCTTCCCTTCAGCGGCATTCGCCTCCGGGGCCGACTCCCCCTTCGACGCGGCCGCGCGCTGCACCGCCTCGTCGATGGTGCCCACCATGTAGAACGCATCCTCGGGCAGATCGTCGTGCTTGCCGTCGAGGATCTCCGCAAAGCCGCGGATGGTCTCCTCGAGGGGCACGTACTTGCCCTCACGTCCAGTGAACACCTCGGCGACGAAGAACGGCTGCGAGAGGAAGTTGCGAACCCGCCGCGCCCGGCGAACCGTCTGCTTCTGATCCTCCGTGAGCTCCTCCTGTCCGAGGATCGCGATGATGTCCTGGAGTTCCTTGAACTCCTGAAGCACGCGCTTCACCCCCTGAGCCACCCGGTAGTGCTCCTCGCCGACGACGTTCGGGTCGAGCACGCGGCTGAACGACTCGAGTGGATCGACCGCCGGGTAGATGCCGGCCTCGGAGATCGACCGGCTCAGCGTCACGGTCGCGCCGAGGTGGCCGAAGGTGGTCGCGACCGCCGGGTCGGTGAAGTCGTCCGCCGGCACGTAGATCGCCTGCACCGACGTGATCGATCCCTTGTTCGTCGACGTGATCCGCTCCTGCAGGTCACCCATCTCGGTCGCAAGGGTCGGCTGATATCCGACCGCCGACGGCATCCGCCCGAGCAGCGCCGAGACCTCAGCGCCGGCGAGCGTGTATCTGAAGATGTTGTCGATGAAGAACAGCGTGTCGGCGCCCTTCTCGTCGCGGAACCACTCGGCGATGGTGAGTCCGGTGAGGGCGACGCGCGCGCGAGCACCGGGCGACTCGTTCATCTGCCCGTAGACCAGCGCGGTCTGATCGAGCACCTTGGATTCCTGCATCTCGCCGTAGAGTGCGGTTCCCTCGCGGGTGCGCTCACCGACTCCCGCGAACACCGAGTAGCCCGCGTGCTCGCGCGCGATGTTGCGGATCATCTCCATGACGATGACCGTCTTACCGACTCCGGCTCCGCCGAAGAGTCCGATCTTCGAGCCTTTCGAGAATGTGCAGATGAGGTCGATGACCTTGATCCCGGTCTCCAGGATCTGCGTGTCGGTGGACTGCTCGGAGATCGTCGGCGCGATTCGATGCATGGGCATCCTGCCCTTGCCCGTGAACGGACCTTTGCCGTCGATCGTCTCGCCGATCACGTTGAACATCCGGCCAAGCGTCTCCTCGCCGACGGGTACCTGGATGGGCGCGCCGGTGGCGCGGACCGTGTCGCCGCGACGCACGCCTTCGGTGGTGTCCATGGCGATGCAACGTACCGTGCTGTTACCGAGACTCTGCTGCACCTCGAGGACCAGGCGGTTGCCGCCCTCGCGATCCATCTCCAGCGCGTCGAGGATCTCGGGCAACCGCTCGCCACTGAATTCCACGTCGACAACCGGGCCGATCACCTGGACCACCGCGCCGGTGCCCGATTTCAAGTCCACAACTGCCATCTCTCTCCTCAGCCCTCCAGCGCGGCGGCGCCGGAGACAATCTCCATCAATTCTGTCGTGATCGACGACTGCCGCACTTTATTGGCGGTGAGGGTCAGGTCCTCGATGAAATCGCTGGCATTGTCAGACGCGTTGCGCATCGCCACCATACGCGCAGCCTGCTCCGACGCGCCGTTCTCCAGCACCGCCCGATAGACCTGCGCCTCGACGTACCGGGGCAGCAGCGCGTCGAGGACATCCTTCGGATCCGGCTCGTACTCGAAATCGGCGCTCACCGCCTTCGCGTCCTCGGGCGCAACCACGGGAATCACGCGCTGCAGCGTGGTCTGCTGCCTGCCAACGCTGATGAACCGCGCGTAGACGATGTCGATCTGCTGCACCTCTCCAGATTCGTACTGCTCCATGGCGACCCGTGCCGCGGGCAACACGTCGCCCATGGTCGGCTTGTCGCCGAGCATGCTCTGATCGGCGATCAGGTCACGATGCAGCCGTCGGATAACATCGCGGCCGCGGCGACCGATGGTCACATACGAGACCGGTACCCCCGACTTGGCGGCGTCCGACAGGGCGAGACGTGTGTTGTTGCTGTTCAGCGCACCGCACAGGCCGCGGTCGGCAGTGACAAGAATGATCAGCCGCTTCTGCACGTCACGCACCTGCAGGAAGGGATGCTGGTACTGGGGCGACCGCCGCATCAGCTCGGTCATGATGCTGGCGATCTCGTCGCTGTAGGGCCGCGCCGCGAGTACCCGCTCCTGGGCTCTGCGCATGCGCGCGGCCGCAACGAGCTCCATCGCCTTGGTGATCTTGCGCATGTTCTGGACGCCCTTGATGCGACGGCGCAGATCACGCAGGCTCGGCATCGAACGTCAGCCTCTGATGCTGCGACGAAGTGCGATGATCGCTGGGCCGATGGTCATCCCGCGAAGGTCTTCTTGAACTCTTCCACTGCGGCGCGCAGCGACTTTTCCATCTCGTCGGAGATGCGCCCGCTCTTGGTCACGTCCTCCTCGATCTCAGGGTGGGAGTGGTCCATGAAGCGCAGCAGGCTCTTCTCGAAATCACGAACACGATCGAGGGGCACATCGTCGAGGTAGCCACGCGCTCCCGCGAAGATGCTAATGACTTGCTTGGCGAACGGCATGGGCTCGTACTGCGGTTGCTTCAGCAGCTCGGTCATACGCTGACCCCGGTCGAGGCGGTCGCGGGTTCCCTTGTCGAGGTCGGCGGCGAACTGGGCGAACGCGGCCAGCTCACGGTATTGCGCGAGGTCGAGACGCAGCTGGCCGGCGACCTGCTTCATGGCCTTGGTCTGCGCGTCTCCACCCACACGGGAGACGGAGAGGCCAACGTTGATCGCCGGTCGGATACCGGCATTGAAGAGATCGGTCTCGAGGTAGATCTGACCGTCGGTGATCGAGATGACGTTGGTCGGGATGAACGCCGACACGTCGTTGGCCTTGGTCTCGATGATCGGCAGCGCCGTGAGCGTGCCCCCACCCTCCGCATCGCTCATCCGCGCGGCCCGCTCCAGCAAACGCGAGTGCAGGTAGAAGACGTCACCTGGATACGCTTCGCGCGACGGGGGACGCCGGAGCAGCAGCGAGAGCTCCCGGTACGCGTCGGCGTGCTTGCTGAGGTCGTCGTAGATGACCAGCGCGTGACCGCCCTTCTGCATGAAGTACTCGCCGATCGCGCACCCTGCATACGGCGCGAGGAACTGCAATGGGGCCGGGTCTGACGCGGTGGCGGCGACGATGATGGTGTGCTCCATCGCACCGTGGGTCTCGAGCGTGGCCTTGATCTGCGCGACCTTCTGGGCGTTCTGCCCGATCGCCACGTAGATGCAGATGACCCCGGTGTCGTTCTGGTTGATGATCGCGTCGATGGCAATCGCGGTCTTGCCGGTCTGACGGTCGCCGATGATCAGCTCGCGCTGACCGCGACCGATCGGGATCATCGCGTCGATGGATTTGAGACCGGTCTGCAGCGGCGTGTCGACGTTCTCGCGCTGGATGACTCCGGGCGCGACGCGCTCGGTGGGCAGCGTCTGGGCCGTCTCGATCGGACCGCGGTCATCGAGTTGTTCGCCGAGCGCGTTGACGACGCGGCCGACCAACTCGTCGCCGACCGGCACCTCGGCGATGCGCCCGGTGGTGCGGACCGTATCTCCCTCTTGGAGGTGCTCGTAGGGGCCGAGGATGACCGCCCCGACGCCGTCCTCGCGGAGGTCCAGCGCGAGCGCCAGCACCGTCCCCTTGCCTTCGGGCCCGGGCAGCTCGAGCAGCTCGCCGGCCATGGCGTGCTCGAGACCGTAGATGCGCGCGATCCCGTCACTCACCGATGTGATCACGCCCTCGTTGGCGTCGACCACTGGTGCCTCAAAGCTCGCGATGCGTTGCTTGAGGATCTCTCCGATCTCGTCGCTGCGTATGGCCATCAGTTCGTCGTTCCTCTCTCTCGATCAGGCAAGGGCTGCCTGGAGCTGTTGAAGGTGAGTACGCAGGCTGTCGTCGATGACCCGATCGCCGATGCGGATCACGAGGCCGCCGATGATGGATGGGTCGGTGCGCACGGTGGTCTCGACGTCCTGGCCGAGCTGCTTGCGGAGCGAATCGCGGATGCGCTTCTCGAGGGCGTCGTCAACGGGAATAGCGGTGAAGACCTCGGCGCGCACGACGCCGGATGCCTTGTCGGCCAAGGCGTCGTAGTGGGCCAGGATCTCGCGGACGATCCCCACCCGGCGGCGCTCGATGAGCAGCCGCGCAAGATTGCGCGCTTCGGGCGAAACGCCGTCGAGCAGTTGCAGGCCTTCGCGGACCCGATCCGCAAGACTCGTCCTGGGATTCACCAGCGCTTCGCTGACCCCTGCATCGCTGAGCGCCTCGACGACAGCTGCGAGCTGTTCACGCCAGCCGGCGATGTCACCCGCCTCCTGGCCGAGCGCGAAGTACGCCTCGGCGTAGCGGCGGGCGAGGATGCTCGCGCGTTCCATGTCAGTTCTGCCCAGCCTTCGCGGACGGGTTGTCCGCCACCTTGGTCAGTGCCTCGTCGATGAGGCGTTGATGCGCTTTGGCGTCGATCTCCGCTCCGAGCAGGCGCTGGGTCGCGGCGACCACGAGGTTGGCCACCTCGGCACGCAGATCCTGGATGGCACGATCACGCTCGCCACCAATCTCGCTGCGCGCGCGCTCGATCAACGCCTCCGCGTCGGCCCTCGCTTTGGCGAGCACTTCTGCGGCTTCCGCTGTCGCCCCCTGGTGGGAACGATTCAGAATCTCGCGTGCCTGGGTGCGCGCCTCCTCCAGCGTCTGCTCGACCTGTGCCTGCACCTTGGACAGGCGTTCCTCTGCCTCCTGGGCAGCGCGCAGGCCGGCTTCGATCTTGCTCTCACGCTCTGTGGCCGCTTTCATGATGCGCGGGTACACCCATCTACCTAGAACGAGGATCATCAGGATGAACGCGATCAGCTCGGCGAAGAACGTCCCATTGGGCGTCAGCAGGCCGGCTTCGGCAACCACGGTCGTCACAACCCTTATTTGATGCCCGAAGCGATGACGTAGATGAAGAAGAAGCCGAGCGCCAGGTTGATGAAGTACATGCCTTCGACCAGGCCGATGATCAGGAACATCGTTACCTGGAGGCGCCCTTGAGCCTCGGGCTGACGGGCGGTGCCGGCGATGGTCGCGCTACCGGCAAGGCCGTCGCCGATGGCGGCACCGATCGCGCCTCCGCCCAGTGCTAGTCCGGCGGCGATCAGTCCCCCCATGATTGCAAGTGCGTGGGGCAGGGTGCTCATGCGGTCTCTCTCCTCAGCTCGTTGCTGTGTGTTGCTGCGCCGTGATGCTCTTCCTCGAGACCTTCACGGGCCATGCCGAAATAGATGATCGTCAATAGCATGAAGATGAACGCCTGAATGGTGCCGATGACGAAGACGTCGAAGACCTTCCAGCCGGCCAGCAGGATGATCCATATCGGCGACAGCGCGGTCTGGATGAATGATGATCCCGCAAACGCGGTGTATGCGAGCGTCAGCAGGTAAACCATCACGAGACCGCCGAATATGTTGCCGAAGAGCCGGAGTGCGAGGCTCAACGGCTTGGCGACCTCTTCGATGATGTTGAGCGGCGTGAAGAGCACGCGAGCAACGAGGGGCAGCTCGAACGGCTTGGTAAAGCGGCGCAGGTATCCGCGGAAGCCGAGGACATGAATGCTGTACCACTGGACTATGACGATCACCGCGAGCGCCATCGCAAGTGTGAGGTTGATGTCAGCCGCCGCTGGCTCAACAGGCTGCGCGATGGGGAAGGCGTCGAGCCAGTTTGCGAGCAACACGAAGATGAAAATCGTCGCGGCGATGGGCACGACGAATCCCTCCGCCTCGTCCGATACCATCTCGCCGGTCAGGTTGCGGATATAGTTGAGGAGTAGCTCGAGGACCATCTGGAGCCGGCGCGGCTTTCCGTGCCCGAGCGAGTACGCGACGCCGAAACCAAGTCCGAGCGTGAGCACAATCGCGATCCCACTGGAAATCAGCGTGTCGTAATTGAACGTGCACAGGAACGCGTTCCCGCAGACCTGGATGGTGGGATGCGTCCCGGGGATGTCGGCGATGATCATCGGATCCGCAACGACTCACGCAACGCCGCTGCGGCGAGAACGACCTGGGAGATACCGAGTCCGAGGATGACCAGCCAGATGTTGGCCACCCCAAACGCGAGCCCGATCGCGATCCCGATCAAGCTCAAGGTGATGATGCGCAACAGACTGGTGGCGAGGAAGGGAACTGGCAGGGCGATCAATTTCGCAGCCAACGCGCCGTTTATCGAGCCGATGGCGAGCCCCGTCGCCAGCGCGCCGCCGGGACCCGGGTGCCCAAGCAGGACCCCCACGACGGCCGCAATCACCGCCGCTCCCGCGCATGTCAAGGCGGCGTTTCGCACCAGGCGCAACGCAGCTGCGACGGTCGCTGGACGTGGAGAAGCGCCTTCCGAGATCATGGCTCCTCACACCGCCTTACTTGGACGATCAAACCAAGGCAACGATATCAACTGGACCTCGCGACAGGACGCAGCCCCGTCTCAGCTGAAACGCCTGAACTGGAAAATCGCGACGTAACAGGCCGCGGCAATCCCAACCGCGAGTCCAATGACGACGCCGATCGGGCTCGTATGCAGGAGGAGATCAACGCCGGCGCCGAGGAACAGCGGCACGACGAGCGCCACCGCGATGCTGATCCCCAGTCCGGCAAGCTCGCTCCCGGACGGCTGGCGGGTCGGTCGTGAACCGCTCAGTCGAGCTCGCCGCCGTGGTGGATGTGGGATGGGAGCGATCGGCGCCCCTCGACGAGGACGTCGCCCTCCTCGACGGCGACGAAGGGGAGTCGAGGGGTTCGGCGCCGATTTCGCCAGATCAGCGCCACCAGTGACACCACCAGCAGACCCAGCGCGATATCGATGATCCGGCGGTGCCCGTAGATGGTCAGCGCGAGGCATCCGAGGATCGCGGTGACGAGATAGAAGGTGACCGCCGTTTCCAGCGGGGTCATGCCGACTGCTCGGAGCCGGTGGTGGAGGTGGCCGGCATCGGGCGCGGCCGGGTTCCGGCCGGCGGCGGTGCGCCGGACGATGGCAAAGGCGGTGTCGCCGATCGGAAGCCCGAGAGCGATCAGCGGCACCAGGATCGAGAGACCGACGACGACCTTGGCGACGCCGAGGATGGTGATCAACGCGAGCACGACCCCGAGGAAGTGGCTGCCCGAATCGCCCATGAAGACTCGGGCGGGCGGGAGGTTGAAGACCAGGAAGCCAAGGCAGCACCCCATCACGGCTCCGCTCAGGGTGACGATCCCGGTCTGGGCGGGGTTCGCCCCGATCCGGTTGATCGCCGCGAGCAGGCACACCCCCGCGACGATGGCAATCACCCCGGCGGCAACCCCATCGGCGCCGTCGAGCAGGTTGACGGAGATCTGCATCCCAACCAACCAGAGGACGGTGACCGGCGCGCTCAGCCACAGGAGGTCGACCACCGATGTGGAATGCCCGCCCGGGATGGCGAAGAACGTGATGCTGATGCCGAGCAGGACCGTCAGGACGCCGACGCCGATCTCGATGGCGAGCTTGCTGCGCCAGGAGAGATCGAGAATGTCGTCGACCGCCATGGCGACGGTGATCGCACCGGTCACCGCCAGCACCTGCCAGCGATAGGTGATCCCCGATCCAAAGATGGCGATCGCCACCGCGAAGCCGGCGAACATGGCGATGCCGCCCAACCTCGGGGTGGCATCGGGGTGGAGGTGACGATCACCATCCGGCTCCGCGACCGCCCCTGTTCGGCGTGCGAGCCATATCGAGGCTGGCACCGCCGCGGCGCATACCGCGCTCGCCACCAGGAACGGCGGGAGCGCCGTGAACCACGGCGACACTGCCGCGATCACGCCGGAGGCGCTTCCCGATATGGCAGCGGGAAGCGCCGGCACAGGGCGCGGCTGCGCTCGCGGACCTCGGCGCGGACCTCGACGTCGTCGAAGGCGGTGAGCATTCGGTGGATGAGACCTGCGATCTCGTCCATCTCCGCTTCGCCCATGCCTCGCGAGGTGACCGACGGGGTGCCGAGCCTGATCCCATTGGGATTGAACGGGGTCCCACCGTGGCCGGGGAAGGTGTTGGCGTTCACCGTGACGCCGACCTCATCGAACGCGGATTGCACCGCCCGTCCGCGCAGCCCCGTCGGGCGCAGATCGATGACCATGAGGTGGTTGTCCGTGCCCCCGGTGGTGAGGAGCAGGCCACGCCGCAACAGCCCCGCGGCCAGCGCCTTGGCGTTGGTCACCACCCGCTGGGCGTAGTCGCGGAAAGCCGGCTCCGCGCACTGCTTGAACATCACCGCCTTGGCCGCGATGGCGTGCATCTGCGGACCGCCCTGCACGCCGGGGCACGCGGCTTTGTCGATAGCGTCGGCGTTCACGGCTCGGCAGAGGATGACGCCACCCCACGGCCCGCGCATGGTCTTGTGGGTGGTGAACGTGACGAAGTCGGCATGGGGCACCGGGCTCGGATGCGCCCCTCCTGCGACCAGCCCGGCGAAGTGGGCCATGTCGACCATCAGGTAGGCGTCGACCTCCCGGGCGATCTCCGCGAACGCCGCGAAGTCGAGGATCCGGGGATACGAGCTGTAGCCGGCGACGATCATCTTGGGACGTACCTCGAGGGCCCGCCGGCGCACGGCTTCCATGTCGAGGACGCCGCTTTCCTCGTCGACGAAATAGGGCTCGAAGTGGTAGATCTTGCCGCTGAAGTTCACCGGGGATCCGTGACTGAGGTGGCCTCCCTGGTCGAGGGCCATGCCCAGCACTTTGTCACCGGGATTCAGCACGCTGGCGTAGACCGCCATGTTCGCCTGGGTGCCCGAATGCGGCTGGACGTTCGCGTGCTCGGCGCCGAAGAGCAGCTTGGCGCGGTCGCGGGCGAGGTTCTCGACCTGGTCGACGATCTGGCAGCCGCCGTAGTAGCGCTTGCCCGGGACACCCTCGGCGTACTTGTTGTTGAGCCACGAGCCGAGCGCCTCGAGCACCGCCACCGACGCGAGATTCTCCGAGGGGATGAGCTCGAGGGTTTCCTCCTGGCGCTCCAACTCAGCGTCGAGCAGAGCGGCAAGCTCCGGGTCGGTGGCGCGCACCGCCGGCTTCTCGGTGAACCTGGGGTCTGCGAGGGCGCTCCGACGAGTGTCGACAGGTGTGCTGGTCACGGGTATCTCTGCCCCTCCGTACTGATTGACGGGATGCCCCCGAGAAGCGAGTGCAACACGGTGGCGGGAATCGGGCCAACGCGAAGCACGCGGGGGGTGGTGGTCGTGCAGTCGATGATAGTCGAGGGGAGTCCGCCGCAGCGACCACCGTCGACGATGGCGTCGATCTCGCCGCCGAATGCTGCGGCCACCTCGGCCGCCGTGCCCGCGGGCGGTTTGCCATGGCGATTCGCGCTGGTGGTAGCGAGTGGGCCGGTGCGTCGGAGCAGCTCGAGGGTGACCGGGTGGTCGGGCACACGAACGCTGAGCGACTCCCCGGTACGGGGTATCTCCCAGCGACGCCGGCGGAGCTCGCACACGATCGAGAGCGCGCCTGGCCAGTACGCGCTCGCCAGGGCTCGTGCCGCCGCGCTGAGGACCACGTCATCCTCGATGTCCGCGATCGTCGCGGTCAGCAGGGTGAGCTCGAGGTCGGCCGGCCGCCGTTTGATGGCGTAGATGCGGTCGATCGCGGTGGCGCTCGATGGATCGCACGCCAAGCCGTACACGGTATCGGTCGGGATCGCGACCACACCGCCGCGGCCGATCCCCAGGACCGCCTCGTCGAGGGTCACGGGATGAGCACGTCGACGACCCGGGCTCCGCCTGTGAGGTCGGGCGCATTGGTAACGGTCGCAGCCGGGAACGCCACTGCGAATAGCGCGCCAACCTCGGCTGCGCGCCTCGGGTCGATCTCGAGCAGCAGGCGCGACGCGGTCACATGGTCCTGCAGCGACTCGAGCAGCTCCCAGTAGGCATCCAGTCCGAGCTCTCCTCCCAGCAGCGCGGTGTGTGGCTCGAAGTCGCGGACGTCACGGTCCACCGACTTCAGTTCGCCGGTGGTGACGTAGGGCGGATTGCTGACGATGAGGTCGAAGTGCCCGAACAGGGAATCCGCCCATGAGCACTCCACGAAGCTCACGTCGACATCGAGTCGCCGGGCGTTGTCGCGAGCGACCTCGAGTGCCGGCGCGCTGAGATCCGTCGCGACCACCTCCAGACCCGGCAGTTCGGCGGCGAGGGTGATCGCGATGCAGCCGCTGCCGGTGCCGAGGTCGGCGACCCGCGCGGATGTGGCGACGTGAGAGCCGTCGCCGGCGCGCGGAGCCAGTGCAGCCAGCGCGCGCTCGACGAGGGTCTCCGTCTCCGGACGGGGCACGAGCACGTCAGGAGAGACGGTGAACGCGCGCCCATAGAAGTCACGGGTCCCTGTGATGTACGCGACCGGTTCACCCTTGCCGCGCCGCCGCACCAGCTCGCGAATCGCCGTCAGCTCGCGCTCGTCGAGGGGCCGGTCGAACTGCAGGTAGAGGTCGAGCCGTCCGAGACCGAGCGCCCGGGCGCAGAGCAGCTCCGAGTCGAGGCGTGCCGAGCTGCTCCCGTGATCGCCGAGGTAGGTGGTGCTCAGGCGGAGCACGTCGATAAGGGTTGGTGTGCCGGACGCCACCTCAGGCGTTGTCTCCCGGAGACTCGCCGTCGGGATCATGCTCGAGCAGACGACGCGCCTGGTCCTCGTTCGCCAGCGGCTCGATGAGCAGGTCGAGGTCGCCGTCGAGCACACGCGGGAGTTGATGCACCGTGAAGTCGATGCGGTGATCGGTCACTCGCGATTGCGGAAAGTTGTAGGTGCGAATCTTCTCGCTGCGGTCCCCGCTGCCGACCATCGATCGGCGCGTCGCCCTCAGCTCTGCATCGCGCTTGGCTTGCTCGAGGTCGTAGAGCCGGGCGCGGAGCACACGCAATGCCTTGGCTCGATTCTTGATCTGTGACTTCTCGTCCTGGATGGTGACCACCAGACCGGTCGGCAGATGGGTGATGCGCACCGCCGAGTCGGTCGTATTGACGCTCTGACCTCCGGGTCCGGTGCTGCGATAGACATCGATCTTGAGGTCGTTCTCGTTGATGTGCACCTCGACGTCGTCAGCCTCGGGGAGCACCACGACGGACGCCGCCGACGTGTGAATGCGTCCCTGGGCCTCGGTCTCGGGAACACGCTGCACACGGTGCACGCCTGACTCGAATTTGAGACGCGAGTACGCGCCCTGACCGTGCACCTCGAAGACGATCTCCTTGAAGCCGTGGCCGGCGGTCTCGTTGCGATCGAGCACCTCGATGTGCCAGCGCTGGCGTTCCGCGTAGCGCGCATACATGCGGAACAGGTCGGCGCCGAAGAGCGCCGCCTCATCGCCTCCGATGCCTGCTCGAATTTCGACAACGACGTCGCGGTCGTCATTCGGATCGCTCGTCAGCAGCAGCGCTTGCAGCCGTTCGTACTCCGCCTCGGCGGCGGCGAGCTGGTTCTGCTGCTCCTCCTCCGCCATCGCAACCATCTGGGGATCGGTCTCGCTCTGCGCCATCTCGGCGGCCTCACGAGCGGAGGCCTGGGCTACGCGCCATCGACGCGCCGCCTCGACCACCTCACGCAGCTTCGCCTGCTCGCGCGAGAGCTGTTGCACTCGGTCGAGGTCCTGGTACGCGTCGGGCGCGCTCAGCAGCTCCCCCAGCTCGACGTATCGCGCCTCGAGCGCAGCGAGTCGCTGTTCGAACGCGCTCATCTCGTGCTCGGGCATCAGCGTGTTCCTGCAGCTTCGAAGACGGTGCCCTCGCCGTGACGCGCGGCGTCGAGTGCGGCGATGGCGACCTCGATCTGCGCGTCGTCCGGTGGCCTGGTGCTGAGCAGTTGCGCTCCGAGGACAGGTGCAAGAGCGATCCTGCCTGGGAGCGTGTCACGAATGCGGATGAGCGCGCGGATGACCTCGTAGGACACGGCAGCGACCAGCGGCACCAGCGCGATCTGACAGACGATTCGCACCGCGGTGGGAAGGAGTCCGAGCGGCGCGAAGACACCCACGCTGACCAGCGCGACCACCACGAGGAATCCGGTTCCACAGCGCGGATGGAGCCGGCTGCGACTACGTACGTGGTCGACATCGACAGTGTCGCCGGACTCGAGTGCGTTGATGGCCATGTGCTCGGCGCCGTGATACTGAAACAGCCTGCGCACGTTGGGAAGCCAGCCGATCAGGAGCAGGTAGCCGACCAGAATGACCGCCCGAATCACGCCCTCGATGAGCACTGATGAGATCGATTGTGTGCCGCGATGCAGCAGCCCACCGAGCAACAACGGCATGCCGATGAACAGCGCAAGTGCGAAGACGAGCGAGGCGACCATAGCGCCGCGGATCGCCCCCTCGCCAATCTGAGCCTCCTCGCCGAGCTGGACGATCGCAGACCACTGGAGCGCGCGCATCCCAAGGTGGATGGTCTCGTACAGCCCCGCGACCCCTCGCAGGAATGGACGGCGCCAGACACTGCGCGTATATACGCGCGATCGCAGCACGTCCGTGCACACGACGATCTCGCCATCCGGACGCCGTGCGGCCACCGCGTAGCGGTCGCGCCCGCGCATCAGCACACCTTCGATGACCGCCTGGCCACCATAGAAGAACGTGCCCGGCGGCGCGCTCACCGCATTGACGGCAACCGTGAGCAGGAGGTCGCGGCAACGCTGGGCGGACCTCATGAGCGGCATGCTACCCCGGCTCCGGCGCCACGTCGGGGCGCCGCCCGGCTCAGTGCTTCTGGGCGCGCTCGGCGCGGCGGCGGAAGCGTTCGACCTGGCCGCCGGTGTCAACGATGCGCTGTGTCCCGGTGAAGAACGGGTGGCACACCGAGCACACCTCTGTCTTCAGCTCAGGGAGCGTGGATCCGGTCGTGAAGCTGTTGCCGCACAGGCAATGCACTTCGGCGTCAACGTGATACTCGGGATGGATGCTGGCTTTCATGGGCGCTCTGGTTCGCGGGGAAGGGACGAGTTCACGATACCACGCCTGCGTAAGGCTCAATCCAGCGCCATCGAGACCGGCCTGGTGAAATTGCCGTGCGACACGGTGGGCAGCCGTTCGACGAGATGGTGATATGCGGCGGCGAGGCCGATGCCATCGCCGGGAAGCACTCCGCGCCGGCCCAGTGCCTCGATGAGCCAGTCGTGGTCGCAGTTCAATGACCGCCACTGGATCTGGCGAGCCCCCATCTCCACCACGGCGCCGGCGGTGCGGTCCAGCTCGGTGGTCGAATCGGTGAGGCCCGGGAAGGTCAGCAGGTTGAGGCAGACCTGGCCGCCGGCGCGCGACATGACCCTGCCGCACTCGATCACGTCCTCGATCGAGTACCCGACCGGCCGGTAGTAGGCGCGAAACACCGGGTCGCTGAACGAGATCGCACTGATGCGCACGCTGTTGCACCCTGCATCGATCAGGCGCTGGAGCGTCTGCGGCCGGCTCCCGTTGGTGTTGACGTGAATGGTCGCCGATGGATGCGCTCGACGGATCGACCCCACGGCGTCGGCAAGCACGTCGTCTCGGGTGAGTGGCTCACCCTCGCATCCCTGACCAAACGAGACGATGGCCGCGTCGTCGCCGGCAAGATGAAAGCCGGCCATCCCAGCGAGTTCATCCGCGGTCGGGGCGAACCGCATCCGCGGTTGCGGGGCCGGAGCTTCACCATCGCTCTGCAAGGAGATACAGCCGAGGCAGTCGGCATTGCAGGCGGGCGACGCAGGCAGCGCGCCCTCGTAGCGGCGAAGAAAGGTGTTCTGGGCTGTGTAGCAACGCAATTCCGTGGCACACACGGCGAGATGCTCCACCAGGCGGTTCCCTCGGAGAGCCTCTCGCGCGGCATCGATTGCCTGGGGGAGTGCGTCGCCGGTGTATCGAGCCGGCTCCCACCAGCCGAATCCGTCCGTATTGAGCGCGGCAACCTGGAGCTCGTCGTGATGCTCCACGACTGCCGCGTACCCATAGAGCGGGAGCCGGCGGCTGCCCGGCAGGGGGCGGCTCGCGGGCAGGAGGGTGCGCAGATGACCCACCGGCAGCACTGCGGCTACCGGGAGGAGGTCTGCCTCGACGTCGATGGGCCGGTTCTTGGCGTCGAGTGCGACCGCACGCCGGCCGGGAAGGTGCATCAGGGTCGTGCCCTCGGGGAGAGGGATCAGCTCCGATGGGTCGATGGCCATGACGCGGCTGCCGGAGCGAGCTGCGGGGCGGAAGCCACCGAGGACTTCGAGTTCACCGTCGGGTCGAGCAACCACTGGACGCATGACCCGATTCTCCCTTGTGCATTGACACGACCGACTATGTGCGTGTATGCTTACCGTAAGTTATGGCTAACGCAACCGCGATCACCGCACTGGCCGACCCTACCCGCCGCGCGATTTTCGAGCGCCTTGCCAACGGGCCCGTGGCGGTCGGGGTGATCGCGCGAGATCTACCAGTGAGCCGGCCGGCAGTGTCCCAGCACCTCAAGGTATTGAAGCTGGCGGGGCTGGTGAACGATCGCCAGGACGCCAACCGGAGGCTCTACAGCCTTGACCCGCGCGGGCTCGAAGAGGTGCGCGCCTACTTCGACCGATTCTGGAATCACGCGCTCAACTCGTTCAAGCAAGCAGCCGAACAAGGGCAGGAGGAGGTCCCATGACCGTCACGGAGGCAGGCACATCTGTCCGCGCGTCAGTCCTGGTCGAGGCGCCGATCGACCGCGCATTCAAGGTGTTCACCGAGGACATCGGCACCTGGTGGTCGCCTGACCACCACATCCTCGAAGGCGACCTCGCCGGAATGGTCTTCGAGCCTCGGGTCGGCGGCCACATCTACGACCGCGCAACCGACGGCCGCGAATGCCGCTGGGCCAGAGTGCTCGCCTACGAGCCGCCCCAGCGCGTGGTGTTCAGCTGGGACATCAACAACCAGTGGCAGATCGAGACTGATCACGACAAGTCCAGCGAGATCGAGGTCACCTTCCGCCCGGAAGGACCCGACCGGACTCGGGTCGAGCTCGAGCACCGGCACCTCGATCGGCACGGCGAGGATTGGGAGTCCCACCGCGACGCCGTGGGGTCGCCGGACGGCTGGCAGGTCGGACTGGACGCGTTCGCAAAGGCTGCAGCTGCCTGACCAGTCAGCGCAATCGGACGGCCACGGTGGACACGCTGCCGTGGCCGTCGTGCGATGTGAGCGCCCTCATCGCGCGGTCGAGCGCCAGATGCGGATCCACTCCCGCCTGAGCTGCCTGTGTGGCGAACACACTCGCAGCCTCAATCACGGCTCGCTCACGATCGGCGCGGGCATCCACCGGTCGATCCGCGACGAAGGTGCCATGGCGTCCTCGCGACCTGATCGAGCCGCGCTGCTCCAGCTCTCGGTAGGCGCGAGCGATTGTTCCACGCGCCAGCCCAAGATCGGCCGCCAGCTGCCGGATCGTCGGCAGGCGCTGCCCGACGGCCAGGATGCCGGCCGCGGTCATCATGGCGATCTGGCTGCGGATCTGCTCGTAGGGCGGCACCGCCGACGTCGTGTCAACTCGCAGGATCATCGAGCGTTGACGGCAGCCACCTCGCGGTCCACGCGCCAACTTCTGGGATGGCCGATGAAGATCCATGCAGCCAGCGCAGTGACATCGACCAGCACGCCAAGCCAGGGGAGGACCTGGCTGAGGATGGTGACGGACGTGACCTCTCCTGCTGACACTAGCTCCCATCCACCGGTGAGGAGCATCAGGGCGACTGACGCCCCGGATAGCCCGTGGATCGAACTCGCCCGGACGGCATCGTCGGCCTCGACAGCGTCCTCGATCATTGCGGGTTGCGGCCGGGCCACGATCGCTCGCAGCGTCGTCTCGATGGCAATGGCAAACGTCACCAGCAACGCCGACGCAACCAGCAGGAAGGTTGAGCTGGGGTCGAGTGGTCGCTGCGGATTCTTGGGCACCACTCCGTACAAGACGGCGAGGCCGACGGATACAAGGGGAAGGATCCTGATCGCCCAAATAGCGGCCTTGGGGACGTAATCCGCCAGGCTCCTGGGCAAGAGCGCAGCCCCTCGGACACTGTTCGGTGTCCGAGACCTCAAGAATGTTGCTTCGGCTACCACGGTGGCGACGAGGTATCCGCCGATCGCCAGCGCCACCCAGCTATCCCCCAAGGGAAACGGACGCTCCGAGATGCCGACATAGATCGGTGACGCCAGAAACCCGAGGCCTGCGCCTGCAGCCTGCAGGGTCCGGGTCTTCCGAAGATAGCGGCTAACCACCGGGCGGTTGATTTCCGTGAGCTCGAAGCCGTATCGACGAGCCCAGGCCGCCAGGCGTGTCTCGCCCGGGGCCATCGCGGCGAGAACCAGGGCAACGAGGGCGAGTACCGCGCCGGCGCCGACGAACCCCCACCCGGCGGCAGTCAGCTGCGAGGTTTGGGCCACGTTTATCTCCGTGTGCGTTCGGCGCCATTGGATCACTGTATCAGTACATTGATACAATAAGCGAAGATGCAGACGCTGTCAAGCTAGGGGTCCCGGCGAGACAGCAGGGGCACGGGGCCGCGGAGCCGAGCGACGAGGGGCTCCCCGCCCAGCCCGATCAGCCGGAGCGGCGCTGTCCCCCACCGACGAGCGCCACCGATCCGGCACCCACCGCGAAGAAGAGGCAGATCACCACTCCCACAATGGAAATCGTGGTGATCGGGCCGATCACGCCCGAGAGCAGCAAGCCGGCGATCATCAGCGCGCCGATGCAGGTGCCGATCGTCAGCCAGTAGGTCGAAGGCGTCACCCAGGTGGTGCGGAGGGTCCCGCTGGGCGGCTTCGAGAACATCGCGAGCATGAAGAAGTCGGCGACCGGGAGCACGGTGGACCCCAGCGGGCCGAGGGGCGGGGCGGGCGAGTCGGGGACCCGGGTGAAGCGATTGGGCATGCGGCCCAGGGTATTACGCGGCGGCGAGTTCGTCCGGGATCGCGGTCACAACGTGACTTGCTCCCGCACGGAGCACGCGGATCACCACGAAGCGCTCGATCGGCCCGTCGACCATCAGCCGCTGGACGTCGCGAGGGCTCTCCACCGGGCGGCCGTCCACCTCGATGATGATGTCGCCGGATCGAAGCCCCGCAGCATCGGCGGGACTGCCCTTGACGACCTCCACGACCTCGAGGCCCTGACGCCGGCCCAGTGCGCTCTCCAGGCGCGGCGGGATCGGGCGCGAGACGCCGGCGACGCCGAGGTGAGCGCGCCGCACCCGGCCGTCGCGCACAAGCGCTCCGATGATCCGCTGCGTGGTCGCATTGATCGGCACCGCCAGGCCGAGGCCCACACCCGCCAGGGCGGTGTTGATACCCACGACGCGACCGGCGGAGTCGGCGAGCGCGCCACCCGAATTGCCGGGGTTGAGTGCGGCGTCGGTCTGGATGACGTCGTCGATGACCCGCACCTGGTCACCGGAGCGTGTCGGGAGCGAGCGGCCGAGCGCGCTGACGACCCCCGCGGTGACGCTGCCGGCGAGGCCGAGAGGATTGCCGATGGCCACGACCAGCTGACCGACCCGCAGCGCCGCCGCGTCGCCGAGCCTCGCCGGTGCAAGGTCGCCGTGTTCGGCAACCAGCACGGCTAGGTCGGAGAGCGGATCCCGGCCTCGGACCCGGAACCGCAGCCTGCGGCCATCGGCGAGGTCGAGCCGGCCGCCATCGCCGCCGCCGACCACGTGAGCGGAGGTCACCAGGTAGCCGTCCGAGGTCAGCGCGACGGCCGAGCCACTTCCGGCCGGCGCGCGGCGATTCCCGTCTGGCGCGACGGTCACCGCCGCGACCGACAGTGCCAGCGCGGCGGCGACCTGGGTCAGCGTGCGCGAGTAGGCGTCGAGGAGCTCGCCGTCATCGACCGGGCCAGGAGGGTCAGGCGACATCCGGCCCCTCGGCGCGGGCCTTCTGGACGGCGGTCAGCGCACCGCGCAGGCTCTCGATCCAGTCGGACTGGTGCTGGCCGACAAGGCGGACGCACCAGGCGAGCGCCTCGCTGCGACTGCGCGCCACACCCGCCTCGATCAGGGTGTCGAGCACGCGGCGATCCTCGATGCGCAGCCGGGTCATCACCGGAACCCCAAGGGTGGTGAACAGCTCCTCGACGCAGCCGCACCGTGCTCCCCAGGAGACTTTGCGCCCGAAGAGACGCTCGGCATCTCGGGCCACACGAACGCGAGCCTCGCGCGTCTCGCCGCGGAAGCGAGCGATCCTGGCGCTGCGCGCGGCGGCCCTGGCGCCCTCGGCAGCATCGGCAGGGAGCTCGGGCTCATCGATCTCGCCGACGATCAGGATCTCGTCGTCGTCCGAGGTGATGGTCGGGGCGGCCCGGTACAAGCCTTCGGGGAGGCGGCCGGCGAACCAGCCGGTGAGTTCATCGTCAGTGAGCGGCGCAGGAGCGTTTGTTGTTTTCATGATTACATGATTACACAACAACTCTCGGGAATCAACCTACGCTGAACCTTACGTCCGCTCCTCCGACGAGGGCATCTCGAATCTGAACAACGAGGCCCCGGTGAGGTTGTAGCGCCGGCGGGCGAAGAGGTAGCAGATCCAGCCCAAGAGCGTGTTCAGCCCTTTGTCGGCAAGGCGCTGCATCACCGAGATGGCCGTCGCGATGTCGAAGCTGACACCGAGGGCCACGAGGAGCCCGGCGGTGCTCGCCTCGACCGCGCCAAGGCCTCCCGGGGAGAAGCTCAACCACGCCGCCCCCTGGGTAACGGCGTAGACGAATCCCGCGCTCGTCCAGGAGACCCTCCCCGGAGCGACGGCCTCGGAAACCGCCCAGAGCAGGGTCACCGCCATCAGTGCCTGTCCGACGCTCAGGGGCAGCCATCTGTATGTGTCCGGGTGGCGAAAGAGCACGCGAGTATCGCGATGCAATTCGTCGACCGCGGGACGCACCCGTCGAAGCAGCGGCACCTTTTCGACGATGCGGCGGACGCGCGTGTAGAGACCTTCGACGGTGAGTGTCGCAACGATCGCGATCACGAAGATCATGGGGACGACGACCGCGATCGCCACGTAATGCAGGCCGATCGCTTTCGGCAGGGCAAGCGCGAAGAGCATGAAGACGAAGAGCAGCTCCTGTACTGTCTCAGTCGCGACCACCGCGCCGAGATGCACTCCCGCGGCCTTCGAGAGCAGCAGCGCGCGGGTCAGCTCACCCAGCGGAAGGAGTGCTGTAGCCTGTCCGGTCTCGGTGAGGAAAACCGTATCGCGTAACGGAAATCGGATGCCCAGCGCGCGGTTGAGCGTCCACCATCGCACTCCCTGCACGACGTAGAAACCGACCGCAAGTGCGACGACGATCGGCACGTACTCGAGGTTGAAGCGCTGGAACGCCACGCCGATCTTGTGCGGGTCGGCGTAGACGAGCAGTGCAGCGATCGCGCCGAGCGCGAACAGCAGCGGCAGATATCCCAACCAGTGGCGTCGCGTACGTGTCCGCGGGCCGGCCTCACCGCCACCTCCCCCACTGCGAGAACCCTGCTCGTCGAGAGGGGCGGCCTCCGTCACCATCGCCCGATGGTAGGCGCAACCGCTCGAACTGGGATGGAATCCGTCAATCCGGCGGGGCGCCGCCCGGCCAGGGCAGCGCGGCAAAACCGATCGTCCCCGGACCCGTGTGAGCGCCGAACATCGGGCTCAGGGGAAGGCTCTCGCAGCGGACCGCATCCACCGCACCGGTCAGCGACCTGGCGAGCTCCGCCGCCTCGTCGGGGGCGTCGGCGTGGAAGACCATGAGCCACAGCGGACCCGACCCCAGATCCTCGACCGCTGCGCGCTCGAGCTGCCGGATCGCACCCCCCGGCGTGCGCGTGAGCGCAACCCTGCCGGTGCGACCACCCTCGACCAGCTTGAAGACGGGTCGCACCCGAAGCGTGTTGGAGATGCCGGCGAGCAGGGAGGGGACGCGTCCACTCCTGGCCACGTAGGTGAGGGTGGCGAGCGCTCCGTAGACCCGCACCTGCGAGCAGGCCGTGCGCACCGCGTCCTCCCAGTCGTCCGAAATCGCCATCGAAGCGGAGAGGCATGCGGCGCACCGGGCGATCAACGAGAACCCGGCAACCGCCGTCCCGGTATCGATGACCGTCACCCTACGCCGCCCCTCTTGGGCCGCGAGCATGTCGGCGGCCAGGCTGGCCGTGGAGTGCATGCCGCTCCAGCGCTCGGGGATGGTGAGACAGAGGATCGTGCCGGCGTCACAACGCCGGAAGGCATCGAGGTACGCGCCCGCGGACGGGGTCGCCGTGAGGGTAACGGCCCCACCTCGTAGGAGCCGGTAGAACTCCTGGTAGGACTCCGTCCTGCCGTCGTCGACGAACTCCCCGTCACCGACGCCGATGCGCTGCGGCACCACCGCAAGACCCTGCTCGAGGTTCTCCTCGAGGGCCGCCCCGCCATCGACCACGAGCGCTCGATCCCGCAGCGTCATCAACCGTACCCAAGCCGCATCATTGGCGGCATCATGATCTCCCCGTGGGTCGTGGCGGGCTGGAGTCTCCTTGCCTACCTGGTTGGAGGGCTGCCGGTCGGCTGGCTGCTGGTGCGGTGGCAGCGCTATGGGCTCGACCTGCGCAAGTTCGGGACGGGCAACATTGGGACGAGCAACGTCTACCGGCACGCCGGCATCGACGTCGCCATCGTGGTCGGACCGCTCCAGTTCGCACAGGGATTCCTTCCTGTGCTGGCGGCACGTCTGGCCGGCGTCCCCATCGAGGTCATGATGCTGGTCGGGGTCTGCGCGGTGGCCGGCAACGGCTGGCCCGTGTACATGAAGTTCAACGGTGGCCGCGGGGTCGCGGTCGCGACCGGCGCAGTCGCCGCGTTGTCGGTCGCGGGGTTGATCGCGCTGCTGATGTGCTTCGCCTGGGGAGCGATTCGCGGCCGCATCGCGCTTGCGGTCCTGGCGGGCTTCGTCATCCTTCCGGTGGTCGTCTTCCTCTTCGGCGGCCCCGGCGGCTGGGTCCTCGGGACGGGCTGCATCGCGATCCTCATGCTGTTGCTGCTGCGCCGCCTCGAGGGTCTCCCCAGCGACGCTCGCGTGTATGGCCACTTCTGGCGGCGCGTGTATCAACGCCTGGTGTTCGATGAGCGGCCCGGGCGGCCGCTCATGGGCCCGCGCACCGATCCCGGCGCGGAATCCCTCCGCCACTGAAGGCTGAGGCCGTCGCTCAGTCCTGGTAGACCTCGCCAAACGGATACCACCACTCGGGCGCTCGTCTGATTGCGGCCTCGAGGCCGATCGCAACCCGCTGCATCACCTCGGCGTCGGTGTCCTCGGGTTCGATCGGCACGGGTGCATGCACGACCAAGCGGTAGAGCCCTCCGATCCGCCAGCACTCGACCGGCAGCACGGGCACCCGCCCGACCCGTCCCACCCACGACGCCGCGGTGCTGAAGGCCACCTTGCCTCCGCAGAAATCAACCACAACAGTCTCACCGCGATCCGGGATGTCGCTGAGGATGGCGGCGAAACGACCGCGCCGGACGGCGCGGATCAGGCCACGCGCCGCGTTCGAGGACACCAGCACCTCGAGGTCCTGACGCCGGCGCGCCCAGGCGGCAATCCTGGTGACCAGGTCAGGTCCGACCGGCGCCATCACCGTGGTCACGCGCAGGCCGGAGGCGAGCCCGCAGCCCGCTGCGACATCCCAGCTGCCGAAATGCGCCATCGCGAACACTCCCCCACCGCTCTCCTCGATGGCTCGCGACGCGTGCTCGAGCCCGTAGGCGCGAAAGTGCCGGTGCATCTGGTGCGCCGGGACTCCGTACTGCCAGACGAAGTCGACCGAGGTGCGCGCGTAGTTGCGGAACGACGCGAGCGCCCGCCGCCTCGCCGCGCGTCGATCGAGAGTCGGCTCGAGGCGCTGATGGTTCGCGGCGCAGCGTTCACGCCCGGCCGGCGAGCACGAATAGATGCAGGTGCCGATCAGGTCCGCGAGCCCGTAGCGTCCCGATCCGAGCACGCGCAGCGCGAAGCTCGCTGCCAGGAGCCCGGCCCGAAGCGATCTCGGCGGTGGTGCGAGCAGGGTCGCCGCGGGGGATGTGCCCGCGCTCAAAGCACCTTGGGGGCCTGGTCGGGCTGGAGCGCGACGTGGTGCTTGGCGATGATCTCGCGCACCGTGCCGCTCTGGGCGCGCATCACCAGGCTGTGGGTCTCTGCCCACCAGTTGTGATACCGCACCCCGCGGAGCAGGCCCCCGCCGCTGATCCCGGTGACCGCCACGCTCACCTCACGGCCGGGCACGAGCTGCTCCATGCTCAGCGACGCCTCCGGGTCGAACCCGGCGGCGCGCATCGCCGCAGCCTCGTCCTCGTGGCGCACCCACGGACGGCACTGCAGCTCGCCGCCCAGGCAGCGCATCGCGCATGCCGCGACGATCGCCTCGCGTGTCCCTCCCGACCCGATCATCACGTCGATACCGGACCCGGGCCAGGCAGCCATCATGGCGAGCCCGACGTCACCGTCGCTCACGATCGCGACCCGGGCGCCGAGCGCGCGCAACCGCTCGAGCAGGGCCTGATGCCGGGGCCTGTCCAGGAGCACGACGGTGATGTCCTGCACCTGCACGTTCATCGCGAAGGCGACGCGCCGAAGATTGTTCTCAGGTGTGTCGTTGATGTCCACGGCACCACGCGCCTGGGGACCAACCGCGATCTTGTGCATGTAGGCAACCGGCGGCGGCAGGAGAATGCCGCCGGTCTCGGCCGCGGCGGCCACGCTGAGGGCCTGGCTCAGCCCGCCGGCCACGAGGCTGATGCCGTCGACGGGGAGGACCGCGAGGTCGACCCGGTCGCGCCCGCCACCGATCGTCCGGCCCGCAACCAGGCGGTTGTTCGAGCCCTCCGGGCCGATGACGATGCGGCCCTCGAAGGGCATGCCGGTGAGCGCGTCCTCCATCGACGTCTGCCCCGCATCACGGGTGCCGCTCTTGTCGCCTCGCCCCAGCCAGCGACCCACCGTCAGTGCCGCCGCCTCGGTCGCACGGAGCAGCTCGAGGCCCCGGTTGCGACCCCGCGACACCCTCGCGGCTGACGTTGCGCTTCGCGCGGCCGTGCTCATCGGCTGCAGCGTAGCGGCCCGCCGCGGCTACATGATCCCGACGAGGGCCGCTCCGGAGAGGTCGGGCGTGAGCCGCGTCACCGCCAGTGTTGCCGGGTCGACGGCGGCGAGCCAGGTCGCCGTCCCGCTCACCAGCGTGCCGTAGATCGGACCGGCAGGCGCCCACGCCTTAGGGGTGAAGCCGCCGACATTGCGGGCCAGCGCGCTGCCGGTCGCGAGGTTGAGGACCCGCAGCGTCGGAGTCAGCGTGGCGCCGCAGGTGTTCTGACTCACGGGGATGGTCACGTAGGCGAGCGCGTTCCCGCTGGACCCGAACACGGCGTCGCCGGCGAGATTGGTCCCGGAAAGGCTGAAGTTGTGGAGGACCGAACCCGCGGAGGCGATGCGGATCGCGTTGGTGGCTGTCGTGGTGGACGCGAAGCACACCGTCTCGGTGCCTGGTCCGACGTTGCTCAGCGGGCAGGAGGCATCAGCGGTCAGCGTGGTCACGGTGCCCGACGCAGGATTGAGGATCGCCGAGTACACGGATTGCATCTGCATGTCGAAGGACCCACAACCACAGCCGCCGGACGGCACCCGCGCGAATGCAATCCCCGAGGCATTCCAGGCGATCAGGTAATAGGACCAGCTCGCCGGTGCGTCAGCTGTCGGGTGATGCGGATCTGAGATGCGGTCGGCGACGACTGCGGGGGGCTGACCGGCGCGGACCACGACGATACGGTTGGTGATCACGCCGCTGCGTGCTGGATCCGCGGTCGCGTATGCGTACGAGGTGCCATCTGGACCGATCACGACCCCGGTCGCGTCGCTCGGCACCGATCCAAGGGAGCGCACGACGCCTGACGGTGTGAGCTCATGCTCGGCCACGTTCTCCGTCCAGTAGGCACCGCCCCCACCTGCCGCGGTCATCCACGCCAACGTTGGGGTGATCTCGGTTCTCGCGACCAAGTGTCCCGAGCTCGTCAGGATCTCCAGCCACTCGTGGCCGGCGCCGGCCGGAACTGTCGTGACAAGGTAGGTTGCCGGCGCCGGAATCACCGGCTTCGGCGCCGGGGTGGCTGGCATTTGAGTTGTCAGCGCAGCGGCTGGACGAAGGGTGTGTGGCGCTGCGTCTGGGAACGCAACCGAGCCGGTGGTTGTCCTCAGCGTGATCGCCGAGACTGCCCCACAGCCGGTGAGCATCACCAGCAGGGCCGGTAAGGTGAGCGCCGTGCGGGTCGGGAGCATCGAGGTAGCCTCCGTCGTCAACTGGTCTGAGTGACCGTGCAACGGAACCCCGCGAGGGCGGTTTCGCGTAACGAATTGCCGAGTCCGGCGTTGCGCGCCGGGTCAGACCGCGCTCGGGGTCTCGGTGGGAATCGCTGCGGCTTGAGCGAACTCGGACATCAGGTCGCCGGCGTTCATGCCCTTGGTGGCTGCAACCATGAAGGCACGGAACAGCGGGTGCGGCCGTCCCGGGCGGGAGCGGAACTCGGGATGGAACTGCGATCCAACGAAGAAGGGATGGTCGCGGAGCTCGATGATCTCGACGAGCCGACCATTCGGCGAGGTCCCGGAGAACACGACCCCGGCATCGGCAAGCTGCTCGCGGTAGTGGTTGTTGAACTCGAAGCGATGGCGATGGCGCTCGTACACCACCGGCTCGCCATACGCCTCGGCTGCACGCGTTCCCGGGGTGAGCTTGCAGGGATACACGCCCAGCCGCATCGTCCCTCCCTTCTCCTCGATGTCGCGCTGCTCCGGGAGAAGATCGATGACGGGGTGTGAGGTGAACGCGTTGAACTCCGTCGAGTTCGCGTCAGAAGCGTCCAGAACCTCGCGGGCGATGTCCACGACGGCGCACTGCATTCCCAGGCAGAGCCCGAGGTAGGGCACCTTGTTCTGCCGGGCGAATCTCGAGGCGAGTACCTTTCCCTCGATGCCGCGATGCCCGAAGCCGCCGGGCACCACGATCCCGTCGACATCCGCAAGCGGGCTCAGGTCCTCGTCGAGGTGCTCGCTGTTGACCCAGACGAGTTCCAGGTCTGCTCCGCAGTTGACCGCCGCGTGGCGAAGTGACTCGATGACGCTGATGTAGGCGTCGGGCATCTCGACGTACTTGCCGACCAGGGCGATGCGGACACTCGGCTTTGGAGCGGCGATGCGGTCGCAGAGATCCTGCCATTCGGTCAGATCCGGGGCCGTGGCACTGAGGCCGAAGAGCTGCACGATGTACTCACCGAGACCGGCTTCCTCCAGCATCAGGGGGACCTGGTAGATGGAGCTCGCGTCAGGGACGTTGATCACGGCGCGAATGTCGACGTCGCCGAACAGCGCGATCTTCTCTTTGAGCGGGTGACCGATCGGCTTCTCGCTGCGCGCGATGATCGCGTCCGGCTGGATACCGATCGAGCGCAACTGGTTCACGGAGTGCTGAGTCGGTTTGCTCTTGAATTCCTCGCTCGCGTTGACGTAGGGCACAAGCGTCAGGTGCACGTAGCAGACGTTGTTGCGCCCGACGTCGTTCTTCATCTGACGGATCGCCTCGAGGAAGGGCAGTGACTCGATGTCACCGACCGTCCCGCCGACCTCGACGATGACCACATCGGGTTGTGGCAGCTCGTTTTCTGCCACGCGGAGCACCCGGTGCTTGATCTCGTTGGTGATGTGCGGGATCACTTGCACGGTGCCACCGAGGTAGTCGCCCCGGCGCTCCTTGGCGATCACCGATGCGTAGATCTTTCCGGTGGTCACATTGCTCGCCTTGCTGAGCGCGACGTCGACAAAGCGCTCGTAGTGCCCGAGGTCGAGGTCGGTCTCGGCGCCGTCATCGGTGACGAACACCTCACCGTGCTGGTACGGCGACATCGTGCCCGGATCAACGTTGAGATACGGATCGAGCTTCTGCATCCCGACGTGCAGGCCGCGCGCCTTGAGGATCGTTCCGATCGACGCCGCGGTAATTCCTTTGCCGAGAGAAGAGACCACTCCGCCTGTCACGAACACGAACTTCGCCATGCGCAGAGCCTCCCGGGATGGTTTGATCGATTGTATCAGCAGTCCTCGATGCGCACGCACCGATGTTCGAATCCGACGGTCAGCCGGCGCCTCTGACCTCGAGGAATACCACGCGGGTGTCGTCGCTTTCGCCGCTCGACCCCGTCAGCACGAGTTTCGGCTGCGGCTCCCACGTGCCCTCGGCGAGCCCCATCTCCTTGGCGAATTTCCCGACCGGATCGTACTCACCACCGTCACCCGCTCCGTATCGTGCCGGGACAACGATGCTGGGCTCGACGGCGTTGACGAGCTTGGCGGCGTCGATCGCTCCTAGGGCGTCGCCGCCACCCACCGGGATGACCAGGACATCGACGTGACCGAGACTGTCGATCTCGTCCTCGGTCAGCTGACGGCGAAGCCGCCCCGCGAGGACGACGCGGACGTCATCGACGGAGACCCGCATGACAGTTGTCTCCCCCGCGGCCAGGCCGAGAATGCTCACGCCACCGATCTCGAACTCACCGGGACCGCACACCTCTTGGACTTCGCCATCGCGGTGGCGAAGCCGATCGGGGTCGGTGGCCCCCTCGGTTCGGACGATAATTCCCTGGGTGCCCTTGGCGAGGCCCGGGAGCGCCGTCTGCGGCGGATCGACGACAACTGTCATCTCGCGTCCGCGAAGACGCACGCACGAGTGGCCGTGATAGGTCAGTTCCATGGACACCTCCAGTGTGCCGCCTGAGCAGCCCTAGCCGCTCCCGACGACCAGCTGGAGCGTCCTGGTCGTCCCGTTGCGATAGACGGTCAGCGTGACCTGCTGGCCGGGCGCCAGGCCCAGGACGCTCGGGTCGAAGGGATGACCCGCATCGATCGAGGTGCTGCCGACGGCGGTGACCACGTCCCCGCCGATCAGCCCGGCCTGTGCCGCCGGACCCGCCGCGGTGACCGAGAGGATCAGGGCGCCGACGGGCACTCCGGCCGCCGCCGCGGTCGCCGGATCGATGACCTCCGAGGCGGCTCCGAGCGATGGTATGGGCACGCTCCCTACGCTCCCGGTCGCCGCAGCCACGAGGTTGGCAGCACCGGACATCGAGAGTGCTACCAGTCCGGGAGCTGCCGTGCCGGCGTCCACGACCACGCCGATCACATTTCCGTTGCCGCTGAGCAGCGGAGCCCCATCCTGACGGGGGTCCGGCGTGGCATCAACCGTGAGCGCGTCGTGCACCACCGGCTCGCCGTCGCTGAGCGCGAGGGTGACCCCGACCGAGCTGATCGTCCCGGTGCTCAACGTCACCGGTGAGAACGGGCTGTGGGCCACTGCGATGGCCAGGTCCCCAACCCGCGGGGTGACCGTCGCGAAGGTGAGCGGGGTGAGGTTCTGGGCGCCCACCGCCTGGAGCAGCACCACCCCATGGGCAGGGTCCGCCCGAACGATCGTTGCCGGGTAACCGTGCCCGTCGGCGGTGGCGATACGCAGGGGAAACGCGCCCTGGATCGCATGGACGCTCGAGAGCACCAGGCCGCTGGCCGACACCACGAACCCGTCGACGATCCCGGTCGGACCCGTGAGCAGCGATGCGGGTGTCACCGGCCTTGTCAGCACTTCGACGATCGATGGCGACTTCGATTGCGCGATCGCGCCCGCGGTAAGCGTGTCGCCGCCGTTCCCGGATCCGACGACCGTCTGCGTGATGACGCGCTCGACCGGGCCAAAGCGTGCATAGATCCCCCAGGCGGCGACGCCGCCCCCGACCAGCCCGATCACCGCGCTGAGCACGACCGCCGCCAGGAGCCGGTCACGCGGTCTCGCCGCCGTGGTCATGCGGTGGCTGCCGTCGCCCTTCGGCCGAGATAGCGAACGATACCCGCGGCGTTGCTGTGAACACCGTTGAGGATCTCGAATTTCTGGTGCGCGCCCTCGGGAAGGGTCTCGGGAGCCGACGCGAACGTCTCGGCGAGGGCGGCCGCAACATCGTCGACCCCCGCGTCGGCCGCGTCCTTGATCACCCCAGCCGCAACGTCCACCCAGGAGTGGAGCATCTCCTCGGCTTCGGCGAGGGTCGCCGCAGGATCCGCAACCGGGCCGTAGTGGGTCAGGACAAGCCGCTCGGGGGCCAACGCGGCGAAGCGGTGCAGGCTCTCCACCGCCTGCTCGAGATCGAAGTCGGGCGGTGGCGTGGCCGGCCGGAGGACGCCGAGGTCGGGGAGCAGTACCCCGACAGCGTCGCCGACCAGGAGCGTCCCGGTCTGCTCGTCGAGGACCGCGTGGTGATGCTTCGCATGTCCCGGGGAGTCGACGAGCACCAGGTCGCGGCCATTGCCCACGTCGACCCGGTACCCATCGCCGGCGGCGATCAGTCGATCCTCTGGGACCGCCGTCATCCGTCCGTACAGGCCGTCGAGGAGTGGCCCGTAGACCCGCGACGCGCTGTCGATGAGCCGGCTCGGGTCGACGAGGTGGCGCGCGCCGCGCTCGTGCACGACGACCGTGGCTGATGGGAAGTCGGCCGCGAGCTCGCCCACCCCGCCCGCGTGGTCAAGGTGAATGTGGGTCACGATGATCCAGCGCAGGTCGGCTGGGCCGAGGCCGAGCGCCGCCAGGGCCGCGTGCACGGCGGGGACGCTCGATTGCGAGCCGGTCTCGACCAGGGCCGGCATCGGGCCATCGATCAGGAATCCGGCTGTGAGCTGGTCCATGCCCCCGAGCAGGGTGTCGAGCTGGCGTACCCCCGGCGCGATCTCGATGGCGTCGCTCACTGCCGCAACGACCTCGGCTATGGGGTTGGGCTGGCGGTTGCCTGCTGGGCGAGGAGCGCCTGCAGTTGCTGCAGGTCCTTCTGCACCTTGGCCTCGTCAACCCCGTAGAGGGTGAAGTTGCCCGCCATCAGTGCCGCCTCGGCAGCGGAGTTGTCGATCACGATCTGATTGTCGAGTGCGATGATCCGCTGCTGCAGGGTCCCGGTCGGAATCGGAGTTGGGGTTGCACCGGGGCTGGGTGATGTGCTCGGCGACGGCGAGGGTGTGGGCGATGGAGTCCCGCCTTGATTGGGCAGGCCCGGAATCGGCTGGGTGGTGTTGAACAGCGCCTGCAACGCTTCGGCGAACGAATTCCCCTGCTGCACCTGGTTCTGCGTGCCAACGATCACCTTCTGCAGCTGCGGGAATGCGGTCCCCCCGTTGGCGGCCGCGGTCACGTAGAGCGGCCGGATGTAGAGGAAGGAGTCGTTGTTGAACGGCAGGATGATGACGTTTCCGAGCGTGACCGTGGATCCGTGCTGGCTGAGCAGGCTGATCTCCGAGCTGATCGTCGGATTGGTGTTGATGTTGTTGTCGAACTGCAGCGGCCCCAGCACGTTGTCTGCGTTGTTGAGCCGAACGGCAACCAGCTTCGGATCGTTGGTGCCGGTGTAGTCGCACTGCGCGGCAAGCCACGCGGTCATGTTGTTCGCCGACGTGCCGCCTCCGTTGGCCCCCGGAGAAAAGGTCTGCAGCAGCACGAACTGCGGCGTGGTCGTTCCAGGGAGAGTCACCTCGACGTAGTACGCGGTGGTGGCCTGGTTGGTCCCGTTGAGACTCTCCTGGGCGATGTTGAAGAGGTCAGCACCCTGGTAGAACACGCCGGCACTATGGATGTGCACCGAGGCGAAGGCCTGCGCCTGAGCGTTGAACAGGTCTTCGGGATATCGCAGATGCGAGCGCAGGTACAAGGACATCCGGTCGAGTGGTGTCAGCAATCCCGGGTAGATCGCGTTCCAGGCAGCGGTGATCGGCTCGTTGATGTTGACCGCGTACAGGGTGATGGCGCAGGTCTTGGCGTCGATCACGGCCTTCACCGCGTTGCGCATGTACGAGGTGCCGTCGGCCTGCTGGTACGACTCGGGGAACAGCGACGTCTTGACGTAGGCATCCGCGATCCACATCAGATGACCGGACCCCGGATCGACGACGATGTACGGGTCGTGGTCGACTGTGAGGAACGGCGCCAGCGACGTGATCCGGGTGCTGATCTGCCGGTTCACCAGCGCCCGGCTGTCAGACGTGAGCGAGTTGTTGAGGAAGAGGTTGAAACCGCCGAAGTCCTCCAACGACAACGCCAGCTTGTCAATCGGATTGGTGATCGGGATCCCCACCTCGGTGCCATTGGCGTGCACGGTGTTGTCGCCGCTTCCCGAGGGATAGTTGAACTCCGCCTGGGTCGTGCCGGAGACGACGTTCTGGGTGGTGGCGAGACCGCAGTAGATGCTCGGATCGGAACTGGGGTTGTTCCCGAAGGAGAGGTCGGGCGGCGAACCCGCCGTTACCTGGGCCATCGGCTGCTGCCCGACGAGCACCTGCGGCTTGCCCTCGCCACCGACAGCAATGACTGACACTGCGGTCACCCCATACCCGTGGGTGAAGTTGAGCGAGGAGTTGACGAAGGAGGGGTTGGGAATGTTGCCTTCGGCGATCTCCCGGGGGCCGACCATCACCTCGATTGGCTTGCCGGTGCCCGGTGCCGGGTACCGGTCCACCGTGATCGTCGGGTAGGTCTGATAGCTGCGGCTTCGATCGATCTGCGCGAGGGCGTCGGGAAGTTGCGTGGTGTCCTGAATCCGCACGTTCTGCAGGGTGCCCGGATCCGCAGCCAGGTCCGTGAGAGTCGGAGGGTGCGGGGTGCCGAAGCTGCGGTTCTCCACCTGCGGGTTCGGGCCTGTGTCCTGGAGTCGCCAGGCGTAGCGGCTCGTGGTGAGGAAGTCGCTGATAGTCGGGGTCTGCGCGGTCTGCCCGTTCGGCCCGACGCTGGTTGCCTGGTACACCGCCGCGGGAACGCCCTGGGTGAGCCCGGCGACAAGCAACCAGCCGCCGAGCATGGCGCCGAGCGCGATCGCGGTGCCGGTGGACGCCCGCCGCGCGCGCACTACGATGAGGACCAGGGTCGCGATGGCGAGCACCAGCGCGAGCACCTGCAGGAATCCGAGCACTGGCTGCACCACCGCACGCTGGGTGGCGTCGAGCCCCGCGTAGTTCCCGCCCTGCGTGTGTGCGCTCGTCGCCAGGTGGTACACGCCGAAGTGTGCGCCGAGCGCCGCGAGCACGAAGACCGCGGCGAGCGCGATGCCCCCCGTGATCACCGCAACCCGGAGCGCGTCCTCGGGCGAGCGCCCGGGCGGTGACTCGAGCGGCAGCGGCAGTTCCTCGGGCGCGTTCATCACGGTGATCGCGACCACCGCCATGGCAATCGACCCGAGCAGGCCCAGGATCACGCCACCCCAGAGCAGAGCCATCAGGTCGTCGATCGCGGGAAGCGTGAAGACAAAGAAGGAGAAGTCCTGATGAAACACCGGATCGGTGGCGCCGAACGGGACGGAGTTCATCCACAGGAGGATGTCCTGCCACTGACCCGACAGCGTCGATCCGCCGATAACGCCGCCGAGCACCGCGATGACGCCGCCGCTCCAGAGCACGATGCGCCGACCGCGCCGGTCGAGGTTTGCGGCCGCGATCGACCAGCCGATGGTGCTCCCGCCGATGAGCAGCGCCACGATCGCGAACCCCACCAGGAACAGCACGATGTGCGCGATCAGCGGCGTCCAGAACACGTTGGTATGGCCGACGCTGGCGTAATAGAGGTAGCTGGCGCGCAGCCCGAGCAGCCAGCGAATCACGATGAGCAGCACCACGATCGCGACGATCACACTGATCACGATCACCCGCCTGCGAAGCTGCCCGGGCGGCCTCACGATCCTTGGGCGGGCACGGCGGCGCGCGAAGATCTGCTCTGGATCGAAGCCGAAGGCGCTCATGGGCTCACCGAGTGTACAAGCGGACCGTCCGCGCGCCGCAGGAGGTCAGCGTCGTTGGAGGAGCAATCGGACGTCGAACGGGTCCCGCCGGCGGCGCACCCTACGTGAGACCTCGGGCCTGATCTGCACCATGTAGGGCTCCTGCTGGCGCAGCACCTCCTCGATGGCATCCGCGATGAGCATCCCGGGATGGACCGTCGGCACGCGCTCGCTGAGGGCCTCGGCCATTCGATCGGTGACCTCGGTCAGATTGAGTTCGTGCGCCTGCTCGAGCACGTCGAGGCAGTCATCGAGACGCCTGAGGCGCAGGCGCCTGTCCTCGCCGTCCATCGATGTCATCGTTCCACCACGTTAGCGCACCGGCACCGAAAGCGCATGCGGGATCACGTCGAAACGGGGACGCGCCTCCGTGGCCGTGTGGGCGCGATGCGCGTTCCGGTCACTCGAGCGACCTCGACCCTGGCTGCGGGGAGCGTGCGGGCAAGGTATTCGCCGGTCGCGCTCCGCGGGTTGGCTGCAACTTCTTCCGGTGTGCCCGCAGCCACGATCTCACCGCCGGAGTCGCCACCTCCCGGCCCGAGGTCGATGATGTGGTCCGCTGTCTTCAGCACGTCGAGGTTGTGCTCGATGACGATCACCGTGTTCCCCGCGTCGACGAGACGGTGGAGCACGTTGAGGAGCTTCTCGACATCCGCGAAATGGAGTCCGGTCGTCGGCTCGTCGAGGATGTAGAGGGTGCTTCCGGTGTCGCGCCGCGACAGCTCGGTGCTGAGCTTCACGCGCTGCGCCTCGCCGCCACTGAGTTGCGTCGCCGGCTGTCCCAGGCGGATGTAGCCGAGCCCGACGTCCTGCAGCGTGCGCATCCGCCGGAGTATCCGCGGCTGATTCTCGAAGAGGACCGCCGCCTCATCGACCGTCATCTCGAGCACGTCGGCGATGCTCTTGCCCCGGAACTTCACCTCGAGCGCCTCGCGGTTGTAGCGCCGCCCCTTGCAGACCTCGCAGGCGACGTAGATGTCCGGAAGAAAGTGCATCTCGATCTTGATCATCCCGTCGCCGGCACACGCCTCGCATCGGCCGCCCGCGACGTTGAAGGAGAATCGACCCGGCTTGTAGCCACGGACCTTTGCCTCGGGCAGGCGTGCGTACAGGTCACGGATGTCGGTGAAGACACCCACGTAGGTGGCCGGGTTGCTGCGCGGGGTCCGACCGATCGGGGACTGGTCGACGTCGATCACCTTGTCGATGTGCGCCATGCCTTCGACCCGGTCATGGGCGCCGGGACGCTGCTTGGCCCGGTACAGAGACTGCGCGAGCTTGCGATACAGGATGTCGTTGACGAGCGTGCTCTTGCCGCTGCCGCTCACCCCTGCGACGCAGATGAACGAGGCCAGGGGAAACGTCACGTCGACGTTGCGCAGATTGTTCGCCCGTGCCCCACGCACCACCAGGCTCTTGCCCGACGCGGGGCGGCGTATCAGGGGCAGCGGGATGCTCCGCTCGCCACGGAGGAACTGCGCGGTGATGCTCTTCGGGCTTGCGAGCACCTCCTCGACGGTCCCTGACGCCATGACATAACCGCCGTGCTCGCCGGCGCCGGGACCGATGTCGACGACCCAGTCAGCCGCGCGGATGGTCTCCTCATCGTGTTCGACCACCAGCAGCGTGTTGCCGATATCGCGGAGCGCCACGAGGGTGCGGATCAGCTTGTGGTTGTCGCGCTGATGGAGCCCGATCGACGGCTCGTCGAGGATGTAGAGGACGCCCATGAGCTTGCTGCCGATCTGGGTGGCGAGCCGGATGCGCTGCGCCTCGCCGCCTGACAGCGTTGCCGCGCCGCGGTCGATCGTGATGTAGTCGAGGCCGACGTCGTGGAGAAACCCAAGGCGCTCCTTGATCTCCTTGATCACCTGCTTCGCGATTGTCTCCTCGCGCTCACTGAGTCGCAGCACATCGAGGCGACGCATCGCACCGCTGATGCTGTGCTTGCAGAACTCGGCGATGTTCATGCCGTCGATGGTCACTGCTAGGTACTCGGGCTTGAGGCGTGCGCCATTGCAGACCGGACACGGCTTCTGCATCATCAGCCGCTCGATCTCCTGTTTGACCCAATCGGACTCGGTCTCGCGATAGCGCCGTTGGAGGTTGTTGATCACACCCTCGTAGCCCGCCTCGAAACTGCGCGAGTGGCCGCTGTGCGACACGTAGCGCATGCGCACGGTCTCGTCCTTGGGAAGCCCGTAGAGGATGAGCCGGCGCTCCTTCGCATCCAGGTCGCTCCATGGAACGTTGAGCGGGATCTTGAAACGCCTGCAGACGGTCTCGAGCACCTCCATCATCCAGTGCTGCGAGGGCCCTCGCGTCCACCCGGAGAGCGCGCCTTCATCGATGCTCAAGGACGGATCGGGCACCACAGCGTCGGGGTCGACCTCGAGGCGAACGCCGAGGCCGGTGCACGCGGGGCAGGCTCCGTGCGGACTGTTGAACGAGAAATTGCGCGGTGCGGGCTCTTCCATGGAGATGCCGCAGTAGACGCACGCATAGTCCTCGGAGAACAGCATCTCCGCCATGCCGCTCTCGGGGTCGGCGGGGATGAGCAGGATGAGCCCGTCGCTGAGCTTGGACGCCTGCTCGAGCGACTCGTTGAGGCGGGACCTCAGGTCGGGTCCGATGATGATGCGGTCGACGACGACCTCGATGTCGTGCTTGAACTTCTTGTCGAGCGTCACCGGCTCGCTGAGGTCATGCAGCGTCCCATCGATCCTGACGCGCACGTAGCCAAGCCGTTTGGCCTCCTCGAGGACGTCACGGTGCTCACCCTTGCGTCCCTGCACCATCGGTGCGGTGATCAGCAACCGGGTCCCCTCGGGAAGGAGCAGTACCTGGTCCGCGATCTGTTCGATCGATTGTTTGCTGATCTCACGTCCACAATTCGGGCAGTGTGGGTGCCCGATCCGCGCGTACATGAGTCGGAGGTAGTCGTAGATCTCGGTGACGGTGCCGACGGTCGAGCGCGGGTTCTTGCTCGTGCCCTTCTGATCGATGGAGATCGCGGGACTCAGGCCTTCGATGTGATCGACATCCGGCTTCTCCATCTGGCCGAGGAACTGGCGTGCGTATGCGCTCAACGACTCGACGTAGCGACGCTGACCTTCTGCGTACACGGTGTCGAAGGCAAGCGACGACTTGCCGCTCCCCGATAAGCCGGTGATCACGATCAGCTTGTCGCGCGGCAGGGTCAGGTCGATGTTCTTGAGGTTGTGCTCGCGCGCGCCTCGAATGACGATCTGATCGTTGGGCATTGACCGTCTAGCGTACCCAAGCGTTCGAGGCGGACAACATCCGGGTCACGAGCTCCGGCACTCTATCACAACCGGCGTACATCTGTTCGGTGTGAAGGAGAGGCGAGTGCTCGCCCGTCAACCCACGATCGAATCCGCCCGCCTGCTCGGTTGCCGCGACGCGCGGCTACTCGGTCGGAGGTGCGCTCGGCGACCCGGCCGCGGCGCCTGCGACGGCCTCGGCCTTTTCTTTCTTCTCGCGGCGGGGGCCCTTGGGGACGAGGCGCATCTTCACCTCGCCGTCGACCACCTCGACGATGACCTGGTCACCAGGACCGTGCTTGAGGCGGAGCAGCTCCTCGCTCAATGGATCCTCGATCACCCGCTGGATCACCCGCCGCAGAGGACGAGCTCCGTAGATCTTGTCGAATCCTTCGGTGACGAGCTTCTCCTTGGCGTCATCGGACACAGTGAAGGTGAGCTCCTGCGCAGCGAGGTGGATTGCCACCTTGGCAAGCAGCAGATCAACGATCTGGCGCATCTGCGGATGGTCGAGCCGCTGGAAGACCACCACCGCGTCGACGCGGTTGAGGAATTCGGGGCGGAACTGCTTCTTGAGCTCGTCCATGATGCTGTCGCGCATCTTGGTGTGCTCCTGCGACGACGTCCGCTCGTCGGGAATCGCCGGCTGGAAGCCGAGCGACATGTTGAGCTTGAGGCCGTGCACACCGAGGTTGCTGGTCATGATGATGATCGTGTTGCTGAAGTTGACCGCCTTGCCCTTGGCGTCGCTCAGCCTGCCGTCCTCGAGGATCTGCAACAGCATGTTGAAGACCTCGGGGTGCGCCTTCTCGATCTCGTCGAAGAGCACGACCGAGTAGGGACGTCGGCGCACCGCCTCGGTGAGCTGGCCTCCCTCGTCGTACCCGACGTAACCGGGCGGGGATCCGACCAGTCGAGCGGTCGAGTGCCGCTCCATGAACTCGCTCATGTCGAGGCGGATGATCGCGTCCTCGTTGTCGAAGAGGAACGCCGCGAGTGCGCGCGAGAGCTCGGTCTTCCCGACGCCGGTGGGCCCGAGGAACATGAACGAGCCAATCGGCCGCTTGGCGTCCTTGAGCCCGGCGCGGGCTCGACGCACGGCTTGCGAGATGACCTTGACGGCCTCGTCCTGACCGATGAGGCGCTTGTGGATCTCGTCCTCCATCCGGAGCAGACGCGATGTCTCCTCCTCGACGAGGCGTGACACCGGGACGCCGGTCCACGACGAGATGATCTCGGCGATGTGCTCCTCCGTGACCTCCGGGATGTTGGCACCGAGTTCGTCGCGCCACTTGGCCTCGAGGGAGACGTACTTGTCCTTGAGCTTCTTTTCCTTGTCGCGGAAATTGGCGGCGGTCTCGTAGTCCTGGGCGGCGATCGCCTCTTCCTTCTGCGTCTGCAGCTCGCGGATCTCACGCTGCATCTGGCGAAGGTCGTCCGGCGTTGTGGTGAGCTTCATGCGCACGCGCGCGCTCGCCTCGTCGATGAGGTCGATCGCCTTGTCCGGCAGCGAGCGGTCGCTGACGTAGCGCACCGACAGCTCGGCCGCGGCCTTGAGCGCGTCGTCGGTGATCGTCACACGATGGTGCTTGTCGTACAGCGGCCGGATGCCGTGCAGGATCTCGATGGTCTCGGCGAGCGTGGGCTCGTCCACGAAGACCGGCTGGAAGCGGCGCTCGAGCGCGGCGTCTTTCTCGATGTACTTGCGGTACTCGTTGAGCGTGGTTGCGCCGATGCACTGGATCTCGCCGCGCGCGAGCGCAGGCTTGAGAATGTTCGCCGCGTCGATGGCACCCTCAGCGGCGCCGGCACCGACCAGGGTGTGCAACTCGTCGATGAAGAGGATGACCTCGCGCGACGCGCGAATCTCGTCGAGGATCTTCTTCAGGCGCTCCTCAAACTCACCGCGATACTTGGTGCCCGCGACGAGCGCGCCCATGTCGAGCGTGAGCACGCGCTTGCCCATCAGCGACTCGGGGATGTTCCCAAGGATGATCTGCTGGGCGAGGCCTTCGGCGATCGCGGTCTTGCCGACGCCGGGCTCGCCGATGAGCGCCGGATTGTTCTTGGTGCGCCGGCTCAGAATCTGCACGACGCGTTCGATCTCCATCGCGCGCCCGATCACCGGATCGAGTGAGTTCTTGATGGCAAGGTCGGTGAGGTCGCGGCAGAACTGGTCGAGCAACGGTGTCTTCGAAGGCTTCTTCTGGGCCTCCTTCGACTCCTCGTCGATGCCTGACTCGTGGAGCAACTTGTCGATCTCACCACGAACCTTCTCGAGGTTGGCGCCGAGATCCTCGAGGACGTGAGCGGCGATGCCCTCGCCCTCGATGAGCAGGCCGAGCAGCAGGTGCTCGGTGCCGACGTAGTTGTTGCCCATGCGCCGCGCTTCTTCAAAGGAGATCTCGATGACCTTCTTGACGCGCGACGTGGGAATGATCTGTTGAATGATGATTCGCTCGTTGCGCCCCAGCACCGACTCAATGGTGCTGCGCACCTTGTTGATCTCGACGCCGAGGTTATTGAGGACCTTGGCCGCAAGTCCCTCACCTTCACGGAGCAACCCCAGCAGCAGGTGCTCTGTGCCGATGTACGAGTGATGCGAGCGCTCAGCCTCCTCTTGGGCAAGCGTGAGCACTTTCTTCGCCCTTTCGGTGAAGCGCTCGAACGGGTACAAAACCGCCTCCATTGCCCTTCCGGCCCCCCCGATGATGGAAGAGGTCAGAGCCCGGGCACTGCCGTAACGCCACCATTATGCCCGGCATGGCCGACAGCTAAGCAACTTTGCAAAACGGCCCGGTAGCTTCGCCGCAACGGCCGCGTCGCCGCGCCGCGCCGGCGCAGGCGCTCACTCCGTCAGCGGCGGCCGGGCCGGGACTGCCTACTGCCGGGGTGCCGCCGGCGCCACGTCCACCTCTGCGGCCGGGACGTCGATGGGCTGCGCGTCGGCGTCGACCTCGGCGGTTTCGCCTGCGCCCGCATCAGCTTCTGTATCGACGACGACCGCACCAGCGCCCGCGTCAGCTTCCGCATCGACGGAGCTGGCGCCCGCAGAGTCGGGTGCCGCGGCGGGCTCGGCGGCTGCTTCGGCGTCTGCGCCGTTATCGGGCGATGCCTCGGGGTCGGGGGCACTTGCGACCGCAGTATTAGTCACCACAGTGGTTGCGGCCGCATCGTCGTCGTCGTCATCTTCGGGGTAGTCGTATGACGGCGGGGTGATCTCCGTGCCCTCGCCGGTGGGGCCACCACCGTGCAGCTGGCGCAGCGACAGGCTGATGCGCCGGCGCACCTTGTCCGCGCTGAGCACCATGACCTCGACTTCCTCGCCGACCTTGAGCACGTCTTCGGTGCGTTCGACGTGATCCCAGGAGAGCTCGCTGATATGGAGCAGGCCCTCGACCCCGTCGGCAATCTGCAGGAAGGCGCCGTATTTCTTTGTCTTGGTGACGATGCCGGGAACGGCCTTGCCGGGCGGGAACTGGTTCTCGATCGTGTCCCACGGATCCTGCGACATCTGCCGAAGGGACAGGCTGATGCGCGACAGCTCGGGGTCGAGCTTGATGACCTTGACCGAGAGCTCGTCGCCGACCGTGAGGACGTCGCTGACGTTGTTGATCCGATCCCAGGAAAGCTCGCTGATGTGGATGAGGCCGTCGGCGCCACCCAGGTTGACGAACGCCCCATAGGAGGTCACGCCGCTCACCTTGCCGGTGATCACGTCGCCGACCTTCAGCTTTTCGAAGAGCTCCTCGCGCAGGCGCGCGCGATCCTCATCCTGGGCGGCGCGCTGCGAGACGATGAGGCGGTTGCGCTTGCGGTTGACCTCGAGGATCTTCACCGGGATCTTGGTTCCCACCAGCTCCATGAGATTGCCGCTGAACTGGCGGGCGACCTGGCTGCTTGGCAGGAATCCGCGGAGCCCCATGATGTTGACGATCAGGCCGCCCTTGTTCTGCTCGCGGACCTCCGCGTCGAGGATCTCGCCCTCGGATTCCTTCTCGGCGACCGCCTGCCAGATGCCTTCGGCGCGTGCCTTGCGCAGGCTGAGCACGACATTGCCGTGCTCGTCCTCGGGTTGAATGATGTAGACCTTGACCTGGTCACCGGAGTTGAGCGTGACCGGCTGCTCGCCGCGCGCCGAGAGCTCGCGGTTGGAGATGATCCCCTCGCTTTTCGCGCCGATGTCGACGAGCACCTCGTCGGGATCCACGCGGACGACGACACCGTCGACGATGTCACCGTGGGCCAGGGCCCTGATCGAATTCTGGTCCTCCCGCAGGAGGTCCTCCATGGTGAGCGTCTCGGGCTCCTGTGCCGTCGTCGGGGTCAATGCACTCCTTCGCTCTCGCTCCTGCCTTCAGAACATTCCTTCTCGCCGGCCAGAGGGCGGGATACTCCCGCGGAACGATCGTACCTGGGGCGGTGAATGGCGCGTTTGCGCCAATGCCATCACGATCTCGCCGAGTGTACCACCCGGGGCGGATCGATCTCCCTTCGCCAATTCGTTGCAACCGCTTGGCTCGCCCGCGACAGTGCCATCAGCGAGGCGTCGCATTCACCATGCGACGCTGCCCACGCAATGCGAGTGACCATCACCTGCGAGGAATGCGGCGAGCGCCATCGCCTCGAACGACGCGTCAGCGAGCCGGGACCGATCTGGATCGTGTGCCACAACTGTGAGCTTCCGCTCCAGGCGGTACTCGATGGAGTGACCACCCCGACTACAGCCCCTGCAGCCCAGCCCTCCCGGACTCCGTCCGCGTGGGCCGGCGTGGTCGACTTCCGCAGCGTGGCCTGAGCGGCGTCGCTCCCAAGGGGAGCCCCGCCATCAGCCGGCAGTTGGAGTAGGGGGACGCGGAGCCGGCGCAGCCATGGTCCCGGACACGGGACCTGAGCTACGCTAGCCGTGATGGCGACCACCTCCGCGCCCACGCCGACGAAGACCCCGGCACCGGCGAAGTCGCCCGATCGTCAGGAACGTGATCAGCGCGAGTTCGGATGGAACGTGGTGGTCTGGAACGACCCGATCACGTTGATGTCCTACGTGGTCCTCGTGCTGCGCCGTCTCTTCGGATACGACCATCCCACGGCCACGCGCCTGATGCTCCAGGTGCACAACGAGGGACGCGCAGTCGTCGCCACCCAGCCGCGTGAGCAGGCCGAGGTGTCGGTCGCGCAGCTGCACTCCTTCGGACTCCAGGCGACCCTGGGCCGTCCCTGAGCCGAAGGAGCTCCGGGACATGGCGCAGGTGCTCCGCCGCCGCGGACGCATTCAAGTGCGAGTCGACAGCCGCGAGCGGGAGGCGCTGATCGGCATCCTCGACTCACTTGGTCCGCGCCTCGCCGCGCCGCTGGCATCGGCTCCCCGGGCCTATGACGACGACGACCTGCAGGCCGAGTACGACCGGTGGGTCCGGCCTGACATCGATCGGGGTCGCGAAACCGACCTCGGGATGGTGCGCGACGCCTTGAGCGCGGGCGAGGACACCCTGCCCCTCACCGAGGCACAGGCACTCGCCTGGCTGCGGGCGTTCAACCACCTGCGCGTTGCAGCAGGAGAGATCCTCGGCATCGAAGGCGATGGCTGGGAGGACACCGCCACCGAGACGACCAAACAGACCCCCGAGTACGGCGTGCTCATCGCGCTCGGATATCTCCAGGAGGAGCTGGTCGTCGCCCTAGGGTCATAGCGGCAGGACGATGTGGTGAGTTTCGTTATCCGTCGACCTGGAGTGATGCCGGCTGTCCTTGCTGCGGTCGCGGCTGCCGCCACCGACACGGCATACGTCTCGCTCATCAGCTCGCAGAACGCGACCGGACCAAACTCCGGCATCGTGCCTTTTCTCGAGGGTTACATCGCCGCGATCGCCGCCGCCGCCGTCCTCGCCGTGGCATTGATACTCAGAGGACAGACGGTGCCTGCATGGGCCCTCCTCGTCTCAACAACCACCGGGAGCGCGGCTCTCGGTTTACTCGCCATCTTCAGCATCGGTCTCGCACTGCTGATCACAGCTGTCCTGCTGGGGGTGGCCGCGTTGCGCCTCGAACAAACCGTCCCGCGACCAACCAGATGGGTGCCAGCCCTCCTCGGCTCCGCCATCGCCCTCGGCGCCCTCGTCGCCGGATTTGCGCTGTGGGGCTTTTAGCGACAGGAGTAAGAGGACCTGGCTTCGGTTCGTCAATCGGCGCCGAATGACGCCCACGACTCCCGAACGAGCCTTAGCGAGCGGCGGACGGTGGGTGGCATCGTGGGGGGCAGCGCCGGTCTGCTGCTGGGCGCCGCGCAAGACGGTCCCAGAACGCAGGACGGTAGGGAGTCAGACCCAGCGGCTGAACGGCGAGGGGCCCCGCGATGACAGGACCCACGTACCACGCCGCCGACTAGTAACGAGTGACCTTCATGGAAAAGTCCAGCGCCACCGCCGAATGGGTCAGTGCGCCGACGCTGATGTAATCAGCCCCTGCGAGCGCGTAGGCCCGTGCGTTGGTGACCTGCACTCCACCGCTGACTTCAACCGTGGCGCGGCCGCGTATCAACTGCATCGCCTCGCGCACCTGGCCGCACGAAAAGTTGTCGAGCAGGATGTGCGACGCCTTGTCGGTCAATGACTGCTCCAGCTCTTGCAGATTGCTGACCTCGACGTGGATCTCCATCTCCGGGTACGCCTTGCGAGCGGCGCGCAGCGCCGGCGTGATCCCGCCGACCAGCGCGAGGTGCGTGTCCTTGATGAGCACCGCGTCGTACAAACCCATACGGTGGTTCACCGCACCGCCCATGCGAGTGGCGTACTTTTCGAGCGCGCGCAGACCGGGCGTGGTCTTGCGCGTGTCGAGGATCTTGGCCTTGGTCCCTTCTACCGCCTTCACGTACCGGCCGGTCATGGTCGCGATCCCGCTGAGGTGCTGGAGGAAATTAAGGCCAACCCGCTCGGCGGTCATCATGCCGCGAGCCGGGCCGAAAAGCCTCGCAACGATCTGGTCCGCCTGGACCTTCTCACCGTCTTTGGTCTTTGCGTCGAACTGGATCCGCTCGTCGACCCGCTGGAAGACACGCTGAGCAATGCTCAAGCCCGCGATCACACCGTCTTGCTTGCAAACGATCTTGCCCCGGCAGGTCATGTCCGCAGGAATGACAGCCTGGGTCGTGACATCCCCCGCTCCGACGTCCTCGGCAAGCGCCGCCTCGATGAGCATGTCGATGCTCTCGGACGAAAGCGCCTCGGTAATGGGTCTAAAGGTGACGGTCAAAGCGTGCTCCTCTGTCCTTGTGCATGACGAGGTCGCCATGCCATTGATCGCTTGCTTGGGGGAGATCAGAACGGAGATGGCAGCCGCGGCTCTCCTCACGAGCCAGGGCGGCCGTGCACACCAGCGAGGCCGTCGACGCGGCCGCGTGCAGTTGCAGCATCGACAGATCCGTCGCACCGGCGGTCGATGCGGCAACTGATTGGCACTCTCGAGCCGCGGCCTGGAGGCCGGCTGCGTCACGTACCACGCCGGCTCCGGCCCAGAGCGCATCGTGCAGGGTGTTCCACCCTTCGCGCGGATCGAAAGCGGATTCCCGAGGCGTTGCGGTGTGCGTCACGGAACGCGTGCCGGCCGGCGGTGACTCAGCCGCCCATCCCAGCGCCGTGTGCACCGCGCGCCTGGAGAAGACGAGAGACTCGAGGAGGCTGTTGCTGGCGAGCCGGTTCGCGCCATGCACACCGCTGTGGGCGACTTCGCCGCAGGCGAACAGACCGGGGATGGTGGTTGCGCCGTCGATATCGGTGCGGACCCCGCCGATCATGTAATGCGCGGCCGGAGCAACGGGAATGGGATCGTGTGCGATCTCGAGCCCGTACTTCGCGCACGTCGACGCGATGGTGGGAAAGCGCATCGCGGCTCGAGCGCCGAGCGGGGCGCAGTCGAGGTACACGCAACGCTCACCGCTGCGCGCGAGCTCTTCCCAGATCGCTCTGGCGACCACGTCACGTCCCGCCAGCTCACCGCGGGGGTCGGCGTCGAGCACGAATCGATGACCGTCGCGGTTGACGATGAGCGCACCCTCGCCACGCACCGCCTCACTGATGAGGAAACGCGGCGCGCCCTCCATCGCAAGCGCGGTGGGGTGGAACTGCGCGAACTCCATACCCGCGACCTCGGCTCCCGCCTTGTAGCCGAGCGCGACGCCATCGCCGGTTGCCGACTTTGGGTTGGTGCTGTTGCGCCACAGACGGCTCGCCCCACCGCTGGCGAGGACGACCGCCGACGCGGTCAAGGTCGTGCTCTGCGACTGAGCCCCGTTGGTGGTGATCGACACCCCGCAGCAGACGCCGTCACTCGTGGTGACGATGCCGGTGACATCGGCGTGCTCGACGACCCGCGCGCCGCTGGCGCGAAGACGTCGAATCAGCGCGGTCTCCACCTCGAGCCCGGTGCCGTCGCCGCGCGCATGCAGGACACGCGCGCGTGAGTGGGCGGCCTCCTGCGCAAGCAGCAACTCGCCGTCCTGCGTGTCGAAGGCGACGCCCCACTCGATCAGCTGTCGGATGCGGGCGGGACCTTCCTCAACGAGCACGCGGACGGCCTCGGGATGGCAGAGACCACGCCCCGCAGCCATCGTGTCCTCGTAATGCAACTCCGTGGAGTCGTCATCGCCCACAGCAGCGGCGATGCCTCCTTGCGCGAACCGGCTGCAGCCGTCGTCCAGAGCTCCCTTGGTGACCACCGCCACGCGGGCGCTGGGTGCCGCGGTGAGTGCTGCAGAGAGTCCGGCGATGCCGCTGCCGACGACGACAACATCGTAGTCAGCCGGTGCCGCCGTCGTGATCACGCGATCGCCTGCTCAGAAACGTGGTTGCGCGCATCCGCATCGATGTCCGCCCACGTCACTGTGGCGCGGTGGATCTTCGACTTCATGATGACCCGCTGCATGATCTCCCCTAGACGCCACGACCAACGGGCGCTGTGTCGACCCCCAGCCGAACGACATCAATCAACCGTGTGCCACCTATTCTAGCAGCCAGCACGATTTGGTTTGTGGGGACAGCGGTTTCGACCTCGGTGAAGTCGTGCGGCTCCACCACGGCGACATAATCCACGTCCAGTCCGGCCGCGTCAAGTGACACCCGGACGCCCGAAATCAGCGTGGCTGCAGCGCGTTCGCCGCTCTCGAATCGAGCCAGCGCCTCGGCCAGGCCGATGGGGATGGCACGCGCTCGCAGCCGGTCTTCCTTACTGAGATAGACGTTTCGGCTCGAGATCGCCAGACCGTCAGGATCGCGAACCGTCGGGCAGACCACGATGTCGACCCCGGTGTCGAGGTCTCGAGCGAGGTGGCGCACCACGGCGCTCTGCTGGGCATCCTTTTGCCCGAAGTACGCCCGATCAGGCAGGCCCGCCACGAGCAGCTTCGAAACAGCCAGCGCCACACCGTCGAAGTGGCCGGGCCGGCTGGCACCCTCGAGGCGGTTGCCAAGCGGGCCGTCGACGTGCACCTTGGTGACCTGACCCGGCGGGTACATCGCCTCGACGCTCGGCGTGAAGACGGCAGCGACACCGGCGGATCTGACCACGGCAAGGTCGGCTTCGAGGTTTCGAGGGTAGCGGGCAAAGTCCTCGCCGGGTCCGAACTGCGCGGGGTTGACGAAGATGGTCACCACGACGCGGTCGTTCTCCATCACCGCGCGGTCGATCAGGCCGCGATGTCCGCCATGCAGGGCACCCATGGTCGGCACCATGCCGACGCTCAACCTTTCGGCGTGGCACTCCGTCGACCACCGGCGCAAGTCTGCCGGGGTCTCGAGGACTCTCAGGACCTCAGTGGAACGAGTGAGCATCGTCCGGGAATCGCCCCTCGCGCACGTCCTCGGCATAGGCACGCGCGGCGGCAACGATGCGACCGCCCATATCGTCGTAGGGTTTCACGAATTTCGGGACGCTGCCCCTGAGGTGGCCGGTGATCCCCAGCAGGTCATGGATCACCAGCACCTGGGCATCGCAGTCGGGGCCCGCGCCGATACCGATGGTGGGGATGGCGAGGTCGCGCGTGACGTCGCGCGCGAGGTCCCGTGGAACGCCCTCGAGGACCACCGCGAAGGCACCAGCATCCTGCAGCGACCGCGCGTCCGCGAGCAGACGTGCCCGGCCATCGGCGCTGCGTGCCTGCACCCGCATCCCCCCGAACGCGTTGACCGATTGAGGGGTGAGACCGAGGTGGCCCATCACGGGGATTCCGCGCTGGGTCAGGTGGGCGACCGTCTCGACGACCCAACCGCCACCCTCGAGCTTGACGGCGTGCATCCCAGCCTTGAGAAAGTCGCCGGCGTTGCGGACGGCATCGCCGCACGACTGCTGATAGCTGCCGAAAGGCAGGTCGCCGACCAGGAGCTGCTCGGGCGCGCCCCGGGCCACCGCCCGGGCGTGATGGAGCATCTCGGCCATGGTCACGGGAATGGTGTTGGCGTAGCCGAGGACGTTATCCGCGAGCGAGTCCCCTACCAGGAGCACCGGCACCTCCGCCTCGGCGAGCAGACGCGCCGTCGGGTAGTCGTATGCGGTGAGCATCGCGAAGCGGGTGCCCGCGGTCTTCCAGGCCGCGAGGTCGTTGATGGTGATCGCCACCGTTCAGGCCACCTGGACGGCGTCGGCCGAGCGACCGTCAGCGCCGGAACCGATCAGCGACTCCATCAGGCGAGTGAGATGCAGGTACAGGTCGCGGGCCTCCGGGTGGGCTGCGAGCGCGTCCAGATGCGCGGCGATCGCATCGGTGTCGCCCCGGGCGACCGGGCCGGTGAGGGCTGCTACCGGGCCGGCCTGGCGGGCATTGTGCGCGGCTCCCTCGAGCAACGCCGCGAGAGCTGCGTGAGCGTCGGCGTGATTCACCCCGGCAGCCTCGAGCAGCTCGGTGGCCTCCGCGAGCAGCGCGAGTGGGGCGTTGCCCGCAAGCACGGCCGCGGCGTGGTACAGCGGCGCCTGCGCCGGGTCGATCGCGAGTGGGTGGGCTCCCAGGGCGGCAACGAGACTGAGCAGTTGTTCGCGGAGGAGGCCGCTCGCCTCGACCCGGAAGAAGGCGGCGGAGAGGAGTGACGCGCTGGCCGGACCCGCCAGCGCCTGGAGCGGGTGCAGGACCCCGACGCTGGCTCCGGCATTGCGCAGTGACGCGATCACATCGGTGCCGAAGCGAGCGCCGAGGTGCACGACACCCCGACCTCGAAGCGAGCGACCGCCAATCGCGATCGCCTTCGCCACCTCGCCTATCGCCCCGTCGGGGACGGCGAGCAGGGTGAGATCGGCGGACATGACGGCCCGGAGCGGCGTCGGCACCGTACGCGCGCCGACCGTACCGGCAAGGCTGCGCGCCACCTCACCTCGGCGGCTGGCCACGGCGGATACGCGGTATCCGGCCTCGTATGCCGCGATGGCGAGCGCGGAACCGGCGCGACCGGCGCCGACGATCGCAAGCGACGGCGCAGCTGCTCCCTCCACGTCTCGGTCCTCCTTGGATCCAAGCGTTATCGACCCCTGACCATTGCCCGTCGCCGGCGGCTCATCCTCGAGGCGTTGTTGACGTCCCCGGGTTGACTGGTCCGTCGACGGCCGCTATGGCCGGACGATCTGAGTGTACCCTACGCTCCGGCCGCTGCCTCAGCTGGGGGCACGACCTCGGGATCCGGCGGCGGAGGCGGAGCGTCGCTTCCCGGGCCGGTTCCGTTGACCGGCGCCACGCCGTTGTGCGGCTCAACTTCGTCGATGATCCGCGCCATCTCCGGTGCGTCCATCGTCTCCACCTCCACGAGGCGGTTGGCGAGGGCGCGGAGCACGTGCTCGCGGTCGCGGAGCACTTTTTTCGCACGCTGGAAGGCGTCGGCGACGAGCTGGTGCACCTCCTGGTCGATCTCAGAGGCGATGCCCTCCGAATAGTTGCGCTGCTCGCCGAGGTCCCGGCCGAGGAAGACCATCTCGGGACGCTCGCCGAAGGTGAGCGGGCCGAGCTTGTCGCTCATCCCCCACTCCGTGACCATCTTGCGGGCGAGGTTGGTCGCCTTGCGGATGTCGTCGGAGGCGCCGGTGGTGATGTTGTCCTCGCCGAGGATCAGGTCCTCCGCGCAACGGCCACCGAGAATCTGCGCCAGCTGGTCGACCAGCTCGGCCTTGCTCACCAGGTAGCGGTCCTCGATGGGGAGGCTCATGGTCCAGCCGAGCGCCTGGCCGCGGCTGACGATGGTGACCTTGTGGACTGGGTCGGTGTGCTCGAGCGTGGTCCCGACAAGCGCGTGCCCCATCTCGTGGAACGCGATGGTGAGCTTTTCCTTCTCGCTGATCATCCGGCTCTTGCGCTCCGGACCCGCGATCACCCTTGCGATCGACTCCTCGAGGTCGTTCATCACGATGACCTTGCGATTGCCGCGCGCCGCGAGAATCGCGGCCTCGTTGATCAGGTTCGAGAGATCGGCGCCGCTGAACCCAGGTGTCTGCTTGGCAAGCACCTCGAGGTCCACACCGGAATCGAGCGGCTTGTTGCGGGAGTGGACTTCGAGGATGGCGCGGCGACCGCGGATGTCCGGGCGGTCGAGCATCACGTGGCGGTCGAAGCGGCCCGGACGGAGCAGCGCCGGGTCGAGGACGTCCGGGCGGTTCGTGGCCGCGATCACGATCACGTGCTGATTCGTCTCGAACCCGTCCATCTCGACGAGCAACTGGTTGAGGGTTTGTTCGCGCTCGTCGTGGCCGCCGCCAAGGCCCGCGCCTCGCTGCCGGCCGACCGCGTCGATCTCGTCGACGAAGACGATGCACGGCGAGTTCTTCTTGGCCTGGTCAAACAGGTCACGGACCCGGCTGGCGCCGACGCCGACGAACATCTCCACGAACTCCGAGCCGCTGATGCTGAAGAAGGGCACGCCGGCCTCGCCCGCGACAGCCTTGCTCAGCAGGGTCTTGCCGGTCCCTGGCGGACCGACGAGCAGCACGCCCTTGGGGATGCGGGCGCCGACAGCGACGAACTTGTCGGGGTACTTGAGGAACTCGACGATCTCGTTCAACTCCTGCTTGGCCTCGTCGACACCGGCAACGTCGACGAAGGTGATTGCCGGCTTGTCTCCGGCGAGCAGGCGTGCGCGGCTGCGGCCGAAGGAGAGCGCCTGGTTGTTCCCACTCTGTGTCTGGCGGAAGATCCACAGCAGGATCAGCGCCATGAGCCCGAAGAGGATCAGGTTGGGAAGGATCACGCTCAGCAAAAAGTTTCCCCCACTTCCGGAGTCGACTTTGTAATTGTAGAAGCCGGCATCCGAGAACTCCTTTGCGACGACGTCCGCCGAGGTTTCAACGGTCGTGTACTGCGTGCCGCTTGCCGTGTACCAGAGGATCGTCTGACCGTCGCTCTGGATCTCGGCGGGATGATTTGGATCCTTGCTGAGCGTATTGGCAGTGTCGGAGCTATTGGCCTTGAAGTTTGCGATCGCTTGGTCGAGTGCGCCAGCACTCTTGGTCGCTGCCGAGTTGCTCGGGAACGTCTTGTAGAGGAGTGCCGCGACCACGATCACAGCGAGCGCGATGAAGATGTAGGTAAGGCTGCGACGAGAGGGAGGCACGAATTCAGTCTACCAGGGGTCCAAGATCTGAACCCCGCGGGCCACGGTTGTCAGGGTCAGAGCGACGCGCGACCGCCGGCGTGTTCCAGGAGGCGCCGCTGGCGATCAGCCAGGACGACCAGCCGCCGGCGCGCACCTGGGAACACAGCCTCGAGCGCCGGGATGACCTCGTGGCGAATCCGGCTTCGCAGAAATCGAGGGTCGGCGTTGCTCGGATCCACGAGCGGCTCGACCCCGAGCGCAGCGCAGTAAGCGATCGTGGCGTCTCGCCAGACCCGGAGCAGCGGGCGCACCAGGCCGCGCTCCCGCTCCGCCATGGCCGGGATGCCGGCAGGGGAAGCACCGGCAAGCAGGCGCATCAGCACTGTCTCGGCCTGGTCATCCGCGGTGTGACCGAGCGCGATCACCGCCGCTCCAACCCGGGCCGCTTCCTCGCGCAGCGCCGTGTGGCGAGCGGTGCGGGCGTGGTCCTGCACCGACCCGCCGGGCTCGACCCGCACTTGGAGCGCTCGGAAGTCGAGGCCGCGGGTGGACGCGAGCTCAGCGACGACCTCGGCCTCGCCGGCGGAGCCGGGGCGAAGCCCGTGGTCGACGTGAGTAATGGTCAGGTGCCAACCACGAGGTGGCGCAAGCCGGGTGAGCGCATCGAGCAGCGCCGTCGAGTCCGGACCGCCGCTGCAGGCGACAAGCACGGTCTCGCCCGGCAGGATGACCGCCCGCCGGTCCGCGGCAGTCGCCACCGCACGGCGCACGCGGGCCACCGCAGCGACGCGTTCACGGGGCGTGAGCGTGGCGAATCCTGTGGACATGGTGGCGGTTCCTGGATTCGAACCAGGGACATACCGGGTATGAACCGGCTGCTCTACCACCTGAGCTAAACCGCCAAGCAATCTGCTGGGGAAAGAAATTGCGGCGGTCGGATTCGAACCGACGACCTTCGGGTTATGAGCCCGACGAGCTTCCACTGCTCCACGCCGCTCTCAGAGGATACCGCACGCGACGGGGCACTCCTGGCGGACCGCTGTATCAGTGCGGCGTCGGCGAGGGAACGGTCAGCGGCCTCGCCGTCGGGGTCGGGCTTGGCTTGGCTGAGACCGATGGGCTCGGGGTGGGTGTGGGCGGTGGCCGGAACGTCGGCAGCGGCACCGATACCCCGCCATTTGCGGGCAGGCCACCGTGCGGCGGCACGATGACGTAGAGGTGCTCGCCGGGGAAGACGTAGCCGAGCAGGCGGGCCTCCTGTTCGAGCCAGGCGATCGTCTGTGCATCGGCGATCTCGCGCTCGCGGTCCGAGATCTGCCGGGTGAGCGATGAGTTCTGAGCTGCGAGCGCGCGCACCTGGGCGTCCAGGTTGCGGCTCTGCGCAACCTGCCCATAGACGGCGAATGCGACCAGCCCGCAGATTCCCGCGATGAGCACGATGGCGATCCGGCGGAGCGTGATCGGGCTGTCGAGCGCAGGACGTTGCGTGGAACGGATGGCGCGATCCTCTCCCCGGCGCGGTGTGAGACGAATGCAACGATGTGAACGCCGGGTGTCGGCATAGGATGGACTGCAATCCCGCTTTTGACAAGGCCATAGGAACGGGGATCAGCCGGCCGTGTCTCCCCAGCGGTTGAGCCAGGCGGCGGCGTCGAGGTCGTGCAGATCGACGCCGTCGTCGCGGGCGCGGACCTCGAGCGCACGAAACCGCTCCGCGAACCGGATCGCCCGCGCGCGCAGCGCCTCCTCCGGGTTGACGCGCATGCGTCGCGCCAGCGCGACCACCGCGAAGAGCAGGTCGCCGACCGCCTCCTCCGCGTCCAGCTCCCCAGCCGCCCAGTCCTCGCCGCGCTCGGACTCGCGCGACATCTCGGCGGCGATGTCAGCCACCCGGCGCAGCGAGATCTGCACCCCGTCTAGCGCAGCCGGCGCCGTGGGCGTCTCGTCGAATCCGACCCTTGCCGGGCGCTTCTGCACCCCCTGAGCGTGGGCGAGGGCGGGGAGCGCGGCGGGAACACCGTCGAGGAGCGAGAGCCGCTCGCGCTTCTCCGACGTTTTCAGCTTCTCCCAGTTCACCACGACACCCGCCGGACCGTCCACCGACACGTCGCCAAAAACGTGCGGGTGGCGATGGATCATCTTTGCACGCACGTCTGCGGCGACGTCACCGATGTCGAAACCACCCTCCTCCTCCATCGCGATCGCGCTGTGCATGAGCACCTGCAGCAGGAGATCGCCGAGCTCCTCACGCAGCGTCGTCGAGTCGCCTCGATCGATCGCCTCGAGCACCTCGTAGGTTTCCTCGAGCAGATATGGACGGAGACTGCGGTGCGTCTGCTCGCGGTCCCATGGACACCCACCCGGTGCACGCAGGCGCTCGACGACTTCGTTGAGCGCGCGCAGCGCTTCGACGGCCTCGTCACGCATTGGCGTTCGACCTTGCCGCGACCGGCTCGCGCAGACGCGCCCGCACCAGGCGGCCGAGCTCGCGGAGGATGGGGGTGAGGGTCGTCTGCCAGGAATCGCCGACGTGGAGCTGCGATGGCGTCGCGGTCACACTGCGGAACTGGGCCGCCACGCTCTGCAGGTCGAGCCCGTGATCGAGGGTGAGGCGGATCACCACGCCCCTGCCACGCTCGGTGTCGACGCCGAGCGCCCCGGCGGCGGCGGCGAGGAGGCGGACACGGAGCGAGTCGATGAGCGCCGATGCGGGCGCCGACATCGGTCCGAAACGATCGACCAGCCCGCGCGCACGCTGGTCCAACTCCGACTCGCTGACGCAGGCGGCGAGCTCCTGGTAGCAGCGCAGCCGCAGGCGCTCGTCGCTGACGTAGTCACCAGGAAGAAACGCGGCGACCGGCAGCGACACCGTGACCTGGGCAGGCGACTCGACAACCGGTTTGCCCTGGAGCGTCGTGACCGCGTCAGCGAGCAGGTGGTTGTAGAGCTCGAGTCCCACCGCTGCGATCTCGCCGTGCTGCTCCTCACCGAGTAGGTTGCCCGCACCGCGAATCTCGAGGTCGCGCATCGCGAGCTTGAATCCCGCACCGAGGTCCTGGAGATCTCCGATGACGTCGAGTCGCTTGTCCGCCTTCTCCGTCAAGGAGCGTGCAGGCGGGTACATCATGTACGCATACGCGCGCTGACCCGCGCGGCCGACACGGCCGCGCAGTTGATACAGCTGCGCGAGCCCCAGCCGGTGCGCGTCATCGATCACTATCGTGTTCGCATTGGGGATGTCGAGACCGGACTCGATGATGGTCGTGCACAGCAGCACGTCGATCTCGCCGTCACCAAAGCGCCGCATCACCGATGCGAGCATCCCCTCCTGCATCTGACCGTGGGCAACCTCGATGTGCGCCTCGGGTACCAGCGCGCGCAGACGGTCGGCGACCGCCTCGATGCCGGCGACGCGGTTGTGCAGAAAGAAGCACTGGCCGCCACGGGCCAGCTCGCGGGTGATCACCTCGCGTATCAACGAGTCCTCACGAGCGGTCACGTACGTCTTGATCGGCTGACGCTCTTCCGGCGGCGTCTGGATGACCGACAGGTCGCGAATGCCGGCGAGCGACATGTGCAGCGTGCGCGGGATCGGCGTCGCTGACAGCGACAGCACGTCGACGGCGACGCGCAGCTCCTTGAAACGCTCCTTCTGCAGCACCCCGAATCGCTGCTCCTCGTCGATAACCACGAGCCCGAGGTTCTTGAACTCGACGTCGCGCTGCAACAGCCGGTGGGTGCCGACCACGATGTCCACAGCGCCGCTGCGCAATCCGGCGAGGGTGCGCGCGATGTCATCGTCGCTGCAGAAGCGCGAGAGCTGACGGACCGTGATGGGGAACGCCGCGAGGCGCTCGGTGAAAGTGATGAAGTGCTGCTGGCAGAGCACCGTCGTCGGCACGAGCATCGCCACCTGGCGGCCGTCGGTCGCGGCCTTGAACGCCGCGCGCACCGCGAGTTCCGTCTTGCCGAACCCCACGTCTCCGCAGACGACGCGGTCCATCGGGCGAGAGGCCTCCATGTCGCGCTTGATCTCCTCGAGGACGAGCACCTGGTCGGGCGTCTCCTGGTACGGAAAGGAACCTTCCAGCTCCTGCTGCCACGCACCGTCGGGTGCATAGGCGTGCCCCTGCGCCTGCTCGCGCCGCGAGTAGAGGCCGAGCAGCTCGCGGGCGACCTCCTCGGTTCGCTCCTTGACGCGCCGGCGGGTGCGCTCCCATTCACCGCTGCCCAGCCGTGAGAGCTTTGGATGGGATTCGGCGCCACCGACATAGCGGTCGACACGATCGAGGTGCTGGGTGGGGACGAAGAGTCGATCGCCTTCGGCGTACTCGAGGAGCATGTACTCGTGCACCGCGCCGCTGTCGTCGGTGACCGCGCGCATCTCGACGAAGCGGGAGATGCCGTGGTCGCGGTGGACGACGAGGTCACCGGGTGCGAACTCGAGCACGAATGCCTGGCGCGCCGCCGTGCCGCTTGCGGCGCGACGTGAACCGCGCGCCGATGTCGACACCGCGCTGCGGGCACCGCGCGCGAGCACCGAACGGCGTCGCTTGCTCGCGCCGAACAGTTCCGCATCGGTGTACGCATGCACCGACCCGTCCGCGACGGCGAACCCCTGGCTCAGGTCGGCGGAGGCGACCACGATCGCGCCCGGAGGCAGCGGTGTCTCGGCGGCGGTGAAGTCCATCGCATCGACGGTGTCGGCGCCGTGCTCGGCGGCGAGCTCCTCGACACGATGCTGCTGACGCGACACCACCAGCACGCAGCCGCGCTCCTCCCGCTCGTGGAGCGCCTCGCGGACGAAGGCATCGAAACGGCCAACGTAGCTGTCCACACCTCGCCAGCCCAGGTCGCCCGCCGTCGGCACTCCCTTCGGCGCCTCGCGGAAGAGCTCAAAGCAGGGAAGGCGGTCGAGCGCGGCGAAGAGCGTCGCCACGTCGACGAGCCCGGACGACGCGCCGCGCGGCAATTCCCCGCGGGCCTCCTCCTGAGCGCGGAGCCCCTCGATCTCGGCGGTGTGGCGTTCGGCCGCAGCGATCAGCCGGTCCCGGCCGCCGTCGAGGAGCACGATCGGCGTGTCGAGATGATCGAGGAGCGTCGACGCATGGTCTGTGCCGAGGTAGGGGAAGAACAGGTCGAGGCCCTCGTCGTAGACACCCGACCCGAGCAGGTCCACGTCTCGCTCCCACTGCTCGCGGACATCCGCGCGCAGGGTTGCGGCGTCGAGCCGCGACACGGCTCCCAGGGCACGCGCCACGGAGTCGTGGCTGAGATCCAGCTCGCGCGCCGGCCAGACCCGCGCAACCTCGAGCTTCGCGATCGACTCCTGGGTCGCGGGGTCGAAGGCGCGCAGGTCCTCGACGTCATCGCCGAACCACTCTGCCCGCCATGGTCGGTCCCGGTCCACACCGAAGATGTCGACGATGCCACCGCGGACGGCGAAGTCCCCGGGGACCGACACCGCACTCTCGCGCCGATAGCCCAGCTCGACGAGGCGGGCGATGAGCTGATCGCGCGGGAGCTTCTCGCCGCGCTTGACCTCGGTGACGCCGGCGCGGACCACGTCGCGCGAGAGCGTCGGACGCAGCAGCCCCCGCGGCGAGGCCACCACGGTGAGCGGCCCCGCCCCGGCGTTGAGACGCATCAACGTGGCGAGACGAGCGCGGGTCACCTCCTCCGAGGGCGGGACCCTGTCGAAGGGCGGGGTGTCCCCGGCCGGGAAGATCGCTACCCCTTCGCCTCCGGCCCAGACCAGCGAATCGGCGTAGACACGCTCCGAATCGGCGGCGACGACCAGGACGGTTCTGCGCGTCCGTTCGCGCAGCCACCAGGCGATGAGGCCGACCGCGCCCGAAGGCACGCCCGCGACCGTCCCGCCAACCGCGGCCGCGAGTCCGGCCAGCTCGGGGAGCTGGTCGAGGCGTTCTCGCAGCGTCGCCGACGCCACCGCGGTTGAGGTGGGGCGAGGATCAGTCCGGGCCGGCACGGTTCCAGACATTCATCGCCGCCTCGAGACCGTCGCGCATGATCGCCACGGACATATCGGCGCCACGCTTGACAGCGGCCTCCGCTACGGGTCGTTCCTCGGGCAGAAACGGGTCGAGCACGTGCTCGATGAGGTCGTTGCTATCCCCCGCCCGGCCCACTCCGATCCGGACACGCGGGAATTCGTCACTGCGCCAGGAGTCGATGAGCGACTGGACTCCCCGGTGACCCGCGGCGCTCCCACCGAACTTGATCTTCACGCGCCCGAGGGGAAAATCGGCCTCGTCGTGCACCACGATGACATCGCGGGGCGCGACGCCGTGTTTGCTCGTCAGCTGCGCCGCAGCTTTCCCGCTCAGGTTCATGAACGTCTGCGGACGCGCGGTGAGCACGTCGTAGCCGTCGATGGTTCCTTCACGGACGCGCGCCGACCCCTCGCGCCGCTCGCGGCCGAACTTGCCGCGCCGCTCGAGCTCGTCAAGGCACATCCAGCCGACATTGTGCCGGGTGCGCGCATATTCGCCTCCCGGGTTCCCGAGGCCGATGATCAGCTGTGCCACGGTGACCCACGGTCAGGCACCGGCGACCTCGAGCTCGGGTACTTCGACGCCCGGGAGCAGCGCACGCGTCAGCGCGGTCATTCGCACAGCCGGTTCGGGGTCGCGGTGGTCGTGGCCGAGACAGTGGAGCAGGCCATGGACGGCGAGCAATCGAAGCTCCGCCGGCCCATCCGGGGACTGCTCGACGGCGCGTTCGACCGAGATCGCCAGGTCGCCGACGCGCCCCGGATCGCCGGACGGGAAGGCGAGCACGTCGGTAGGCGCGTCGACACCGAGGAAGCGCCCGTTGAGATCGCGAAGTTCGGCATCCCCAGCCAAGCGCACGCAGAGGCTCGCGCGTGACCCGACGTCGAGGTGGTCGCCGCAGGCCCGCAGGAGCGGTCCAAGGCGCGCAGCCGCAACGACACGACGCTGCCGCGAGGTGAGAGATGGATCGCGGATGACGCTCACCCGCATGGGAGCAGTTGCGTCAGGTGCTCTTGACGCGACGCTTCCGCGCTGCAAGCAGCTTTCGCTTGCGACGCACGGACGGCTTCTCGTAGTGCTCGCGCCTGCGAACCTCGGAGAGGATGCCGTTCTGCTTGATCTTCTTGTTGAACCGTCGTAGCGCGCTCTCAAAGGTCTCGCCTTCGCGGACCTTCACTTCCGACACGGTCGGAAATCACCTCCTTTCGGCTGGACCGCGCCTCGTCAGCGCGGAACTCAAAGTCTACCTTGAGTCCTCGTCACGAAGGAGAGCGGCGGTCAACTCGGTCATCACCGCCCCCGCCCCGCCCGAGAGGATCAGGGTCGCCATCCCGTCCAGGTCGGTGACCCCCTGGTTCACGATCACCAGCCTCGCGCCTTCTCGAACCGCCTCGACCGGAACCGAGGCAGCGGGCCACACCGAGAGCGTCGATCCCACTGTCAGGCAGACATCGCAGAGGCGCGCCTCCTCGAGCGCACGATCCATGTCGCCGGCCACCAGTGGCTGGCCGAAGCTGATCGTGGCCGTCTTGAGCAGGCCGCCGCAGAGCTCGCAGTGAGGATCCTCATCACCCTCACGGACGCGATCGAGCGCAACCTCGATGGGCATGCGCCGATCGCAGTCGAGGCACATGGCCTGGGATGACGTGCCGTGGAGCTCGATCACGTTGACGGTGCCCGCCTTCTGGTGGAGCCCGTCGATGTTCTGGGTGACCACGACCGGCGCCAGCCCCGCGCGCTGGAGGCGGGTGACCGCCAGGTGCGCCGCGTTCGGCTGCGCATCCGAGAAGCGCCCCTCCAGTCGAGCGCGCCACCGCTCCACGCGCACCGACCGATCCTTGACGTAGTTCTGGATGGTGTACCTGGCGGGATCGGTGGTCTTCCAGACACCGTTCGGCCCACGGAAGTCCGGGATGCCCGACTCGGTCGAGATCCCGGCGCCGGTGAACACCTGTATGCGGCGCGCACGACGGAGCCACGGCAGTGCTGCGGCCAGACCCGGTGTGGAGCTGCCGGTCGTGACGGGACTCGGTTCCATCCCCGAATTCTCCACCCCCCACGACGACCTCCTGTCGCCGCCTCAGCCCAGAATCGACCCTGATGACCGGCATAGCGATCCCAGACGCCCCTCCCGCCGCAGCGCTCGACGACGAGCAGCGCATTGCAGTCGAGCACGGCGACGGTCCGTGCCTGGTCATCGCCGGGCCGGGCAGCGGCAAGACGCGAATCATCGTGGAGCGCTTTCACCGGCTTTCCGCGCTCGGTGTCGGGGCCCGCAGGCAGCTCGTCCTGACCTACACACGCAAAGCCGCTGACGAGATGCGCGCTCGTGTCGAGCGAGCGCATGGCTCGTTCGCCGACGACGCGCCGCTCACCAACTACCACTCCTTCGCGCTTCGGGTCGTCCGTGAGTGGGGATGGCTGCTCGGCATCTCCCCGGTGCTGCGCATCGCCGACGCGGCGGAGCGCTGGCTGCACGTCGAGGCCGTGCTCGAGGAACTGCGCCCGCCACTACTCTGGAACCCGCTCCGGCCGCACGACCTCATGGACCCGCTCCTCGACGTCATCGGGACGGCAAAGCAGGAGCTGGTCACACCCGATGCCTACACGGCCTGGGCATCGGCCCGTCTCGAGACGGCCGACGACCCGGCGGAGCGCATCGTCCTCGAACGCCATGCGGACATCGCGCGGGTCTACGCGCGTCTCGATGAGCGCTACCGGCGCGCCGGCGTCTTCGACTTCGACGACTGCATTCTGTACGCCGAGCGGCTGATCCGCGAGCAGCCGGCAGTGCGAAGCGCGATCGCGGACCGCATCAGCCACGTGATGGTGGACGAGTACCAGGACACCAACTACGCGCAGGCAAAGCTGGTCGAGACACTGGTGGCGGGTCACCGCAACCTGTTCGTGGTGGCTGACGATGACCAGTCGATCTACAAGTTCCGCGGTGCGAGCCGCGCCAACCTCGATCGGTTCTCCCGTGAGTATCCCGAGCATCGCCAGCTCGTGCTCACCCACAACTACCGTAGCACCGAGCAGATCGTCACCGCGTCACGCGCAGTGATCTCCGTCGCCAGCCCGGCAACGCGCATCGAGAAACAGCTCGTCGCCGATCGCGGTCCGGGTGCAGCGGTCGAGGTGTGGCAGGCGCCAGACGAACGCAGTGAGGCGATGGCCGTGGCGCGCGAATGCGCACGCCTGGTCGCGGGCGGCACCAGGCCAGCCGACATCGCATGGCTGTTTCGCCAGCACATCGACATGCAATCCGGGATGCGCGCGCTGCGCCAATGCGGAGTGCCATACCAGATTGCGGGCGGACGCGGCTTCTTCCAGGAGCGGGAGATCAAGGATGCGCTGGCGCTGCTTGCCGCCATCGACGATCCCGACGACGGACAGGCCGTGCTCCGCTGCCTCACGCTCCCCAGCTGGGGAGTGACGACGGCCGGACGGGTGGCCCTGGTGCGCGCCGCTCACGAGCATGACCTTCCGGTGGCGCAGCTGATTGCCGACGCTGCGGTTGCGGGACTCGATGACGCGGACGTTGGAGCGGCGCAACGCTGCGTCGAGGACATCCAGCGGCTGCATGCCGAATCCCAACGCGAGGATGTCCGCGACCTCTTCCAGCTCGCGCTCGAGGCCAGTGGCTTCCTCGGCATCATCGATGAGCAGTCCGGTGTCGCCAGGCTGCAGATGGGCGCCAACCTGAACAAGCTCGGCGAGCTGCTCGAGGCGTTCGCCGACTGGAGCGACGACCGGCGTGTGAGCACCACGCTTCGCTACCTGACTGTGCTTCGCGACAGCCGTGAAGCCGGCGAGCTCGCAAGCATCGAGCCGATCGAGGATGGTGTCGTGCTGCTGACAGCGCATGGCTCGAAGGGTCTCGAGTGGCCGGTGGTGATCCTGTCGCGTTGCACTGAGCGCCGCTGGCAGGGGCGTGGCACGTCGTCGTTCGATCTGCAGCTGCCCGATGACCTCGTCCCCGAGCCCCCGCCACCTGGCGACGTTGCCGTCGACGAGGAACGCCGGCTCTTCTACGTGGCGTCGACTCGTGCGCGCGACCGTCTGATCTACACGTGGGCGCGTTCGTATCCGCAGCCGTCCAGCGACGAGGCCTGCACGTCCTTCCTGACCCAGGCGATGTCCTTTCGTGGGGAGATCCTCGCCAAGGACGTCCCCGTGGACAGCACCGTCGCCATCCGTGCACCGCGTCCCGCCGGGACTCCGGTGCTGCAACGGCTCGCCATCGCCGTGTCGGACCTCGGCGTTTTCCGGAGCTGTCCCCGTCGCTATAACTACCAGCGTCGCTGGCATCTTCCGGTGCGCACCGACGCGCGCAGCTGGTACGGAACGATGATCCACGAGGTCCTGCGCTCCGCTGCTACTCAGCGAATGGCCGGCGAGGTGGTGAGCCCTGACAGGGTCGCTGCGATGTGGCAGACGGCGTGGGAGCAGTCGCACGGTCCCAAGGGCCGGCATTCCGACCTGCGCGCTCACGGTGACGAGCAACTGCGCCGCTACGTGGAATCCCCGGGCTGGACGGACACCATCATCAACAGCGTGGAGGAGCCGATCACCATCAGCCTGGACCACGCTGACGTCGCCGGCCGGTTCGATCGTGTGGACACGCGCTTCGACGGCATTCCCACGGTCATCGACTACAAGACCGGACGCCCGAAGGATGAGGGCGCGCTCCGCGCCGATTTGCAACTCCGTGCATACGCGGTGGGGCTCGCGCAGCGAGAGCATGCGTCAGAGGTCGCGATCGAGTTCCACTACCTGCAAGGTGCCGTGACGCGCGTCATTGCCGACAAGGGTTTCCTGCGCAAGGCGCACGGCCATCTTTCCGCAACGGCGCGTGACCTGGCGGTGGCGTCGAGCACCGGATCATTTCCGCCCAAACCATCGCGGTGGCAATGCCAGCGATGTGATTTCCGCACCGTCTGCGATGAGGGACGCGCCGCCAGCCTCGAGGAGTGATGGTCAGCGAGCGGTCGACCCCATACTGGCCCTCGTGAGTCAGGTGAGGATGCCGCGAGCGACCGCCTGACCACCGTGCGACGAGCGTCAGGGTGGCGACGTCCTCGCGCGGTAACGTTCATCGGTTACGCCGTTGCCGCGGTTTGCTTCCTCGCCATCCGCTTCGCGACCAATGGCGTCCTCGGATTCCACATCGACGAGCTCTATTACATGGCGAGCGGACGGCACCCGGCTTTCGGATACGTGGACTACCCGCCTATCGTTCCGCTCCTCGCTCGGCTCGAGACCGGTCTGCTCGGGGTCACACCGTGGACCCTTCGCCTGCTTCCGGCACTTGTCGGTGCGGTCAACGTCATGTTGTGCGGGGCGTACGTTCGCAAGCTCGGCGGCTCGCTGGGGCTTCAGGCGCTTGCCCTGCTGATCGGAGTGACCGAGCCCATTCTGCTGGGCACCTATCTCTTCCAGACGGTGGTCTTCGATCAGCTGGCGTGGATGCTGTCCCTCTACTGGTTTCTCTCGCTCATCATCGATCGCAAGCCTCGTTATTGGATCCTGCTCGGCCTAACGCTCGGCATCGGACTGGAGATCAAGTACCTGATCCTTCCGCTGATTGCCGGTATCGCCGTCGCGGTTCTGGTCACCCCATCGCTGCGAAAGGATCTGCGGACGAGAGGTCCGTGGATCGGGGCGTCGCTGATGGTCCTGATCTGGCTGCCGAATGTGGTATGGCAGATTGCGAACGGCTTTCCCACGCTCACCTACGCCCTCAACCACCAGGGAGTCATCACGTCCGGCGGCGGCGCTGCCAACTTCCTGGTCTATTTCCTCATCCTTCTCTTCCTGCTGACACCCCTGTGGATCGCCGGCCTCATCTCGCTCTTCCGCAATCGCGGTCTGCGCCCAATTGGCATTGCCTGCGCGGTTCCTCTAGTGGTCTATTGCCTCGTCGGGAAGTTTTACTACCCGGCGCCCACCATTCCCATCGTGATGGCAGCCGGTCTGATCGCGCTGTCGCGTATCACGCGTCCAAGACTTCGATCGGCGCTCGCAGTTGCGATCGTACTCGCGAGTCTCATCGACGTGCTGAGTCTCGCGAAGATCACAGTTCCGAGCACGCCACCGGATCGGCTTCATGCAACCGGCCTCGATACCCTCGATACCGATTTCGCGAGTACGGTGGGTTGGAAAGAGATCACCGGTCAGCTGACGGCGATCTATCAAGCGCTCCCTCCATCTGAGCGCGCCTCGACCGTGATCGTCTCCTCCGACTATGGCGTCGCGGGTGCGCTGCAAATCTATGGCAACCCCGCGCTTCTGCCGGCGAGTTTCAGTCCGCAGTTGAGCGATTATTACTGGCTGCCGAAGCAAGTGTCTGCAACCTATGTGCTCATGGTTGGGTATCAACCTTCGGACGTTGCGTGGATGTGCTCGGCCGCGAAGGTGGTTGAGCATCTGACTGTTCCCTATCAGGTCGTGAACCTCGAGCAGGGGGCGCCCGTCACATTGTGCACTCTCAAGGCGCCATTGCCCGCGGTCTGGGGAGGACTGCGGAACTTCTCGTAAGCGCGCGGCCGCGCGCATGAAGACACTGCTGTCGGCGAGCACCGAACAGCGTGGTCCATGTTGCACGGCGCGCCACCATTGAGCGCCCGAGGCAGTTCGGCGTCAGTCCTCCACCTACGCAACCAAGGTTAGTGCCAACCACGGCCGCAACCGCTACACCTTACTCGCGAGCCGCCAGATCGTCCAGCATCGAGTACAGCCGTCCCGCCACCCGTCCGGGATCGACGCGATACGCACCGTGCTCGTACTCGTTGGTGATCCAGGGGCTGCAGTTGCCGAGGAGCTCGACGGTCTCGAGAGCCATCCGACGTTCCACGTATTCGTCAGCCCAGTACACGGTGCCAACCACCGGGACCGTGTTGGCACGCAAACGCACCACGTCGTACAGAGGCGGCCAGCCCCCATGCTCCGCCAGCACCTGCGCGGCCTTGCGAAGCGGCTGCAGCGGCGGGAGTTCCTCGAGCATCCACGGAAACACCGCTTCACCCGTGAAGTACGGAGCGGGCTCCCTGTCGAGCGCATAGCGGGTGTCCGACTGACGCGCACGTTCCGCGGCCCAACGCGTGGCGGGCCCGCTCGAATACGCCGCTTCGTGCAGAACGGTGTAGATGGGATTGGTGGCGGGCGACATCATGGCGGCGACAGCCTCGTGCACTGCCCCCCCGAGCATTCCGAGCTGTTCGAGATCGTTGTCCGCCCGCTCGACGATCCCATGCACCTCAGCCGCCCCATGCTGGTGACCCAGCATCGCGCCGAGCATGAGAAATCGCCGTGCGCTGAGCTTCTGGCCATGGCCGTCTACGTCTTCACGCGTCTCGAGATGATTGATGATGCGTCGCACCCGAGCCGCGTCACCCGGAAACCGCGCGTAGAACTCCGCGTTGAGCGTGGCCACGTGGCTGAAGAGTCGCGTACAGACCTCCTCGGTCTGATGCAGCACCGGCGCGAATCCGCCGGTGATGATCACCCCGCGCAGGTGCTCGGGCAGGAACGACAGGTACGTCAGCGAGCAGAACCCCCCGAAGCTCTGACCGAACACGTACCAGTCGGCGTCCTCTCCGTAGAGCGCGGCTCGGAGCCGGTCGGCGTCGCGAACGATCGAGTCCTGGCGGAAATTGCGCAGGTAGTTGGCGAGCGTCACGGGATCCGGCAACGGCAGCGCGCGAGCGTCCAGCGGCGTGCTGAGGCCGGTGCCACGCTGATCGAGCAGGAGCACGCGATACCGCGTCAGCAGCTGTTCGAGCCAGCTGCCGCGATGGTCCGGAAACCCACTTTCAAAGCCTGGGCCTCCCTGGAACCAGACGATCGCCGGGAGCTTTGGATCATCCGCGTGCTCCGCGGCGACGACCTCGCGCGCAAAGACGCTGATCTGTGGCCCGGACGGTTCGTTCCAGTCGACCGGAACATCGATCCGATGCGCGGTGACGACCATGCGGTCGATGGCGACGCGAGAGGACACGCGCGGATTGTGGCCGTTCCCGGCGCCCGCACGATGTGCTTAGGGGTGGAGCCGGAACTCTCTCCAGAAGCCGACGAGCGACGCCTCGTCGCCCTCGGGCTCGACGTCCTCGGGGAGCTGCGTCCGCCACGGGAGCATCAGGTCGAAGACGACCTCCTGGATGGTCCAGAGGATGTCCATGACCTCAGTGATCTTGACCTGGCGGCGAGCCAGGGATGCCTCCACTGTGGACATCGCATCGACGTCCCCGGTCTTGCGGACCGCGCCGCGGGCGAACACGAAGACCTTCCGTGCCCGTTCGGCGACGTCGGGGGGGACTTCCTTGATGCCCTGGAGATGCGTCTCCTCGCAGAGTTCGATGCAGCTGTCCACCCGTTCGACCAGCCGGCGGAGTCGAGTACGCTCGACGACCTCCCGGCGGTGACGGCGGCGAGCGGCGTGCACCTCTTCAGTGGCGCTCCCGATGAGAAGCCCCGGGTCGACTACTTGATTACGCTCCAGTACCACGGGTTCTCGTATCACGGTGCTAAGCGTACCGGCTGTGGTCATTGACATCAACAGCACATTTAGGGTGAGATTGATGCATGGATCGCATCAATGCCGACCTGCTACGGACATTTGTCGAGGTTGCCAAGGTTGAACATCTCGGAAGGGCGGCGGAAGCGCTGCAAGCCGATCAATCGACCGTCTCCCGCAAGGTCGCCCGCCTCGAGCAGGAGGTCGGGGTGCCGCTCTTCGAGCGGATCGGCCGGAATATCCGCCTCACCCAGGCCGGACGCCGGCTGGTCGGGCGTGCCGAAAGGATCCTCGACGACATACGCGACGCCATCGCCGACGCCGAGGGAGCCGTGGCGGCGGAGAGCGGCCGGGTCTGCGTCGCCTTCCTGCACACCGTTGGGGCGCGCTGGCTTCCCGAGCGCCTCGCCCGCTTCCTCGAGAGCTACCCGTCGGTCCGCTTCACGCTCGAGGAGGGCACGACCGCCGAGGTGATGAGCGGCGTCCTCGGCGGCGACTACGACCTCGGCATCCTCGGGCCTCCCCCGACCGGGGTGGCCGACCTCGAGATCCACCCACTCTTTCGTGAGCGCGTGGCGGTCGTCGTCCCCGCGAACCACCGGCTGGTGGGACGGAGCTCGTGCACCCTCGAGGATGTCGCCGGCGAGCCGCTCATCCTGCCCCGCTCACGCAGTGGGCTGCGCCGCGTCATCGACGCAGCGTTCGCGGCCCAGGGCCTGACCACTCACGTCGCCTACGAAGGCGACGACTTCACGATCGTCCAGGGCCTGGTCGAGGCCGGTCTCGGGACGACGCTGATGCCGATGCCCCTGCCGGTGCCGAGCACCCGGGTGGCGGTCATCCCGCTTCGCGATCCACCGATCGCGCGTACCATGGCCCTCTGCTGGGATCGGCGGCGCACTCTTCCTCCAGCCGCCAACCTGTTCGCCCAGCGGCTGATCGCCGAGGCCAGCGAACCCTTCGATCTCGCCGCCAGCGCCTGAACCCAACAACAGCTCTTCATGATCATCGCAATCCTGCTCGTCGTCGTCGCCGCTGTCCTGGCGGCGGTCGGCCTTGGCGCGCTCGTGCTCAGCGCCCGAGCGACGACCGTCCGCCCCTCCCAGGCGCCGGCGATGAATCAGGCTTTCGCGGACGCCACCCAGCAGGCCGCTGGCCTCGTCGCCGAGGCACGGACGGCGGCCCTCCACGCCCACGAGGCAGCGATGGAGGAGGTCAAGGAGCGCCTTGGCGCTGTCGAGACTCGCGAGGCGGTCATCGCCGAACGCCACAAGCACCTTCGCGAGCGTCGCGAGGTCTTCGATGACCGTCGTTTCGCCTACCGCAAGCGCCGTGACGAGATCGAGGAGCGACGCACCAAGGTCGCGGAACAGGGCGAGGAGATCGCTGCCACACTCCGGGCCAAGGCGGCGCTCGACCGCGATGCCGCAGCCGCGCTGGTGCTCGAACGCGTGCAATCCGAGCTCGTCGCCGAGCGCGCAGCCCTGGTCGAAGCGACTGTCGCGGACATCATCGGCGAGCGCGTCGAGACGAGCGCCAACGACCTCATCGTGCAGGCGGTGGAGCGTCAGGACGCCTCGAACGTGGACAGCGCACCGAGGATCTCCCCGTCCTCGCTCGAGGGTCTGGACGAGCACGGCCAGGAGCGCGTGCTCGCGGCACTCGCGGTCATCGCCGAGCAGACCGGCGCCGAGCTCGGCGTCGACTCCGAGAAGCACCAGGCGACTCTCCGGACCGTCGACCCGATCGGGCGCGAGATCGCCCGGCAGGCGGCGCTCGAGGTCGTCGACCGGCGCATCCAGGCGTCCGAGGTGCCGCCACTGATCCAGAAGACGCGGCGCACCACCCAGCGTCGGGTGGTGGAGATCGGCGAGCGCGCGCTGTGGCTCATGCAGATCGACGGTCGCCCCGAGCTCGCGGAGCTGGTGGGGACGCTCCACCATCGCTTCTCATACGGTCAGAACGCCCTACTCCACTGCGAGGAGACCGGACATCTTTGCGGCGTCATCGCTGCCGAGCTCGGCCTCCCGCAGAGTCTCGCCCGCGAGGCCGGGATGCTCCACGACATCGGCAAGGCAGTCGACCATGATGTCGAGGGAGTGCACGCGATCATCGGCGGCGAGCTGTTGCGCGTCCTCGGCGTCGATCCCGGGATCGTGCATGCGGTCAAGGCACATCACTTCGACGAGGAGCCCTCGACCGACCTGGCGATGCTGACCATCTGCGCCGACGCCATCTCGGCCTCACGTCCGGGTGCACGGCGCGACACGCTGGCCACCTACCTGCTCCGGCTCGAACAGCTGCAGACCATCGCCACCCGCCACGGCGGCGTCGATCGCGCCTTCCCGCTGCAGGCCGGCCGCGAGCTGCGCGTGTTCGTCAAAGCGTCCCAGGTGAAGGACACCGACATGCCGCCGTTGACGGCCGAGATCGCGCGCGAGATCGAATCGGAGATGCAGTACCCCGGCGTGATCAAGGTGACGGTGATACGTGAGACCACGGCGATGGCGACGGCGCCCGCGCAGCTCGTCCCGGTCCGCGCGACCGTGGCCGAGCACGCGGGTCATCACGAGCCGGAGGCCGGCGAGGACGTCGACGACGCGGCCGACGCATCACAGGACGAGGGCCTTACCTCTGCGGATGCGATCGCGCCAGGTCATTGAGGAGAGCCGCCTCAGCCGCGGCTGAGATGCTCGTTGACGACGCGCGCCGTTTCGGCGGGGCGTTCGTGAAAGAAGAGGTGTCCACAGCCCTCGAACGGGCGCAGCAGCGCGCCTGGAATCTGGCGAGCAAGGATGCGCGCGTTCTCGAACGGCGTGACCACATCTTCGGTGCCGTGGAGCACCAGCGTCGGCGTCGTGACCTCGGAAAGCCGTTCGAACGAGTCGTCCGGCTGCGACATTGCGTTGAGCTGCGCCGAGAACACCCTCGGCCGAACCGGGTTGCGGCTCCGCTCGCGGACCTGCGCCTCGATGAACTCGGGATGGGCGCGCTGAAACTGCTGCGAGTACAGCACCGTGCACGCCATCCGATATGCGTCCTCGGGCGTCCGCGCGCCCCTGCCGAGCAATGCCGCCTCGTGTTCGGGCTCGGGGTCGACGCCGCGGTCACCTCCCGGCGCGGTGGCCGCGAGGACCAGGTGGTCGATTCGATCGGGGTGATCGGTGACGACGTGCTGCGCGATCAGACCTCCCATCGACGCCCCGAGCACGGCTGCGGCCGCCACGCCCGCAGCGTCGAGGACCGCGATGGCATCGCGTGCCATGTTCCTGAGGGTCACGGCGCCGCCGCCCTCGGACTCACCAAGACCGCGTGGGTCGAAGGTGATGACGCGGTGGTGACGCGCGAGGTCCGCGACGATCGGGTCGAAGACGGTGGCTCGTGCTCCAAGGCCCGGTATGAGCAGCAGCGGGTCGCCATCGCCCGCCACGTACACGGCGAGTGCCACCCCGTCGGTGGTCGTCGCGGTCATCCGCGTGCTCGGCATCGCTGCACCATAGCGGGCGGCCGGTGTCGCACCATGCACGCGGCCATGCCCCGCTTCTTCGTCGGCCACGACCAGATTGCGCACGAACGCGCAACCCTGTCGGCCGCCGACTCGGCGCATCTTTCGCGCTCGCTCCGCGCTCGTCCCGGCGAGATCATCGTCGTGGTCGAGGCAGGGACAGTCGAGCACGGCGTGCTCCTGGAGGACGTCACGCCCACGCGCGTATCGGGAAAGGTGGTATGGAGCAGGGCCGTCACGGGCGAGCCACGCCTCGCGGTGCACGTGCTCCAGGCGGTGCCGGCCCAGGCGATGGACGCGACCGTCGAGGCGCTCACCGAGGCGGGCGCGGCATCGATCCGTCCGGTGCTCACGGGCAGGACCGTGCCCCGGCCAGACGTGTCGCGTGCCACAACCCGGTTGGAGCGCTGGCAACGAATCGCCTCCGAGGCAGCGCAGCTCGCCGGCAGGGCCGCACCTCCCCAGGTGCATCCTGTGGCCCGCTTGGCCACGGCACTCGAAGGGTTGCCGGCAGGCACTGCGCTGCTCGCGTGCGTCGCACGCCCTGACGCGATGCCGATCCTCAGGGCGGCGCCGTCCCCGCCGGCGCGTACCGGCCTCGTCATCGGCCCGGAGGGCGGATTCGACGACGCCGATCTCATGCTGCTCGACGAGCGTGGCGCGACCTGGGTGCACCTCGGTCCGCGCACGCTGCCCAGCCGGCTTGCCGGAGCGATCGCCACCGCTCTGCTGCTCGCCGGCGCGGGCGATCTCGACTCCACGGCGGAGCCTACGCCGCAATGAGCGTTCCCACCGAGCGGCCGCTGCGCGTGGCGCTGACAGTGCTCGGATGCAAGGTGAATTTCGCGGAGATGGCGGAGCTCGCCGGGCACCTCGCGGCAGGTGGCTGCGAGATGGTGCCCGAACGCGAGCCCGCGGATGTTCGCGTCCTGAATTCCTGCACCGTCACCACCCAGGCTGACGCCACCACCCGTCAGCGGATACGCCGGCTCCGCCGCCTCGACCCAGACGCACACCTGGTGCTCACCGGGTGCAGCGTCGACGCCAATCCGGGCGCCTACACCAATGTCGACGCCGTCTTCGCGAACCGCGACAAGAGCAGCATTGCCGCGCATGTGCTTGCCATGTCGGAACGACGCCCAGCCGCAACGGCAGCGGGGTCAGCGGTGGCACGCGCTCGTGCCTTCATCAAGGTGCAGGACGGCTGCGATCATCGCTGCACCTACTGCATCGTCTGGAGCGCCCGCGGCACATCGTCGAGCATCACCGTCGACGTCGTACGCGATCGGGTCAAGACCGCGGTCGCGGCCGGGCACGGCGAGATCGTGCTGTGTGGAGTCGATCTTGGTTCGTACGGACGCGACATCGGCACCGACCTCGCGAGCCTGCTGGAGTCGCTCCTCGACCGGTGCGGCGCGGCGCGCATCCGGCTGAGCAGCATCAACGCCAACGACGTGTCACCTGCGCTGATCCGGATCAACGCGCATCCGCGGCTGTGCGCGCACTGGCACATGCCGCTCCAGAGTGGGAGCGACCGCGTGCTTCGCGCCATGCACCGCGGCTATCGACGCGCTCAGTACCTGCGCATCGCCACCGCGCTGCGGGAGGCGAACCCCCTGACCGAGTTCACCACCGACATCATGGTGGGATTCCCCGGGGAGACAGCCGACGACCATGCGGCGACCCTGTCCCTGGTCGACGAGGTGGGATTCCTGGCCGGTCACGTCTTCCGGTGGTCGCCACGACCGGGGACGCCGGCATCGGATCTCGGCTCGCGGGTCGATGACGCAACAGCTCGGCATCGCAGTGCCGAGGTGCGCCGCGCGACGCGCCGGTCCGGCGCCAACTCCCTCGCTCGAGCCTGCGGCCGAGTCCACGAGGTCGTCTGGGATGAGGTCGACACCGTGCGCGCCCATGGCATCACCTCCGGGTATCACGAGGTTACCGTCGAACACCCGGCGGCCGTGCGCCCCGGCGGCCTGGACATGGTGCGCGCGGAAACCGTCGAGGGCGACTGCCTGCGCGCTACCCTGCTGCGCTCATGAGCGATTGCATCTTCTGCGCCATTGCGGCACACGACCTGCCGGCCACCATTCTCCGCGAGGACGACGAAGTGGTGGCGATCCGCGATGTCAACCCGCAGGCGCCAGTGCACGTGCTGGTGATGCCGCGCGAGCACATCGTCTCGGTGGCGGAACTGACCCCGGCCCAGGATCACCTGTGGGGCCGGCTTCTCCATGTCGCCCAGTCGATCGCCGAGGACGAGGGCATCGACGAGAAGGGATTTCGACTGGTGGTCAACACCGGCGTCGACGGTGGTCAGACCGTCGATCACCTGCACATGCACATGCTCGGCGGACGTCGCATGACCTGGCCGCCCGGATAGGGGTTCGCCAAAGAGTCGCGCGACGCGCACACCGTTACCGGTGACGCGCCGCGCTTAGAGGGGGGGCCTGTGAGTGATTACGCGCTGGACGCGTGTTCGACGATGCGCTCGGGCTTCCCGGCGCCGCTCGACGTGGTCACCGGAATTCGCTGCGGCGCGGCCTTCTGCGCACGTGGGATCTCGATCGTCAGCACGCCGTTCTCGAACGAAGCCTTGATGTCCTCGGCGCGCACCTCGGCGGGGAGACCGACCTGACGGAACAGCGACGTGGCGCGGCGCTCGCGGCGCACGTACGTTCCTTGGTTGCTGGTCTCTGTCGAGCTGTGCCGTCCCGTGATGGTCAGCACACCATCGTCGAAGGTCACCTCAACGTCGTCCGGGTTGAATCCCGGGACCGACGCTTCGACGAAAAACGCGCCATCTGTCTGGCGAATGTCGACGGGAAGGCTGCTGTAATCGACGCCGTTACGGGATGCTGTCGTGGGCGAGAACGCCTGGAAGAGATGATCCATCTGTGTGTGCAGATCGGAGAGGTCACTCCACGGATTCCAACGAACTACTGCCATGTCCAGGTTCCCTGTATGAATGTCTCCGGGTCCGCACTATCGCGGCTAGATCATTTTTACCCGCGTCGACACGCCGATAAACATCCCCTCAGGTGCACGCCGGAGCTACCCCCGGAAGGCGTCGCGGAGTGAGTCGAAGATACCCTTCTTGACCTCGGCGGGCTTCCCTTCGCGTCCTTCGAGCTGCTCGTACAGTTCGCGGTCGTGGTGGGCGAGATGGGTCGGCACGACTACGCGAACCACGCAGATCAGATCGCCACGACGCCCGGTACGGACGTGCGGGACGCCGAGCCCGTGCAGCTTGATCTGGCGTCCCGGCTGCGTACCCGGAGGCACCTCGACCGGGTGCTCACCGTCGACGGTCTCGATCGCGATGGTGTCGCCGAGAACGGCCTGCGGCACCGATACCGGCAGCTCGTAGAGGAGGTCCTGGCCGCGCCGGACCAGGTTCGGGTGCGGCTTGACCCGGAAGCCGAGGTAGAGGTCGCCCGATGGCCCCCCGCGCGGCCCCGGCTCGCCCTCGCCGGTCAGTCGCAGGGTGACGTCGTCGTCGACGCCGGCCGGGATGGTGACCTCGACGGTGTGTCTACCCTGAACCCGTCCCTGGCCGCGGCAGGCGGCGCAGGGGTCGGCCACGACGCGCCCCTCACCGTGACATGCCGGGCATGTGGTGACGTTGGTCACCTGGCCGAAGATCGACTGCATCTGCCGGCGAACCTGGCCCGCACCCCCGCAGGTTGCGCACTGCGTGGCGCTCGTGCCCGGTCGCGCTCCGGAACCACCGCACTCGGCGCATTGGGTCGCGCGCGGCACCTCAACGGTGCGCTTGGCGCCGAACACTGCTTCCTCGAACGTGACCTCGATGTTCATGCGCAGGTCGTCGCCGCGCTGCGGACCGGTTTGCGAACGCCGCCGCCCGCCACCACCGAAGAACATGTCGAAAAGGTCGAAGGCCGAGTCGAAGGAGAAGTTGCCGAAGTCCGGCTGAGCCCCGTCGGCGACATGTCCGAACGCGTCGTAGCGCTGGCGTTTCTGAGGGTCGCTGAGGACCGAGTACGCCTCGCCGACCTCCTTGAACTTCTCCTCCGCGGCCTTGTCACCGTTGTTGCGGTCGGGGTGGAACTCCATGGCCAGCTTTCGATAGGCGACCTTCAACTGCTCCGGGGTGCAGTCGCGCTGAACCCCCAGCACCTCGTAATAATCGCGCTTGATGGTCGCCATGGGTCAGCTCGCTGCAGGGGCTTTTCGAGGATGCACGACGCGCACGATTGCGGGCCGGAGCAGCCGGTCATGCAGGCGGTAGCCGGGGACGAGCTCGTCTACGACGGTATCTTCGCTGACCTCGTCGGATTCCTCGCCCGCGATCGCATCGTGGATCGCCGGGTCGAATCGCTCTCCGATCGCCGGTACCCGGACAACGCCGAGCCGCTCGAGCGCGGTTTCGAACTCACGCACCACCAGCTGGAGCCCGCTCACGAAGAACTCCTCGGCGCCGGCCTCGCTCGCGTGCTCGACGGCGCGGCGCAGGTTGTCGAGCACCGGAAGCAACGCACGCGCGGCGTCCTCGCTCTCGTAGCGACGCAGGTCAGTCACCTCCTGGTTCTTGCGTCGCTTGAAGTTCTCGAAATCTGCAGCCAGGCGGAGGTATCGGGCATCGCGATCGTCGACCTCCACGGCTTCGGAGACGTCGACCTGGGTCGGCTCCACAGGAGCGGGCTCGTTCAGGTCGTGCTGGTCCGATGTCATGCGCTCACTATGCCCACGCTCAGCTCAAAGCACGCCCGACGGCGCGGCCGACGCGCTGGGCGACATAGCGCACCCGTGGACCCACCTGCGCGTAGGCCATCCGGGTTGATCCGAGCACACCGATGGTGCCGCGGCGCTCGGCCCCGGCTCGGTACGTGGTCAACACCAGGCTGCACCTCGACAGCTCCGCGAGGCCGCTCTCGCGACCGATCATGATCTGGACGCCGTGGTCGAGGTCCGCGGCACTGATCAGCGCTGCGAGCATCCGCTCCTCCTCCACCACCTCGATGACCTGCTGGAGCAATTCCACGTCACCGAACTCGGGCTGATGGAGCAGGTTGCGCACTCCGTCATGAAGGATGAGCGTGTCCTGCTGCGCGTCGCAGACGGTCATGAAGGTGACGATCTGGGCGAGCAGGTCACGCTCGAGCGTGGCGTGCTGGCCCACCGACTCCGGAAGCCTCGACATGGCTGCCGCGCTGAGGCCGACCACCACCGCGTTCAACCCCGAGGCGATGGCGCTCAGGACCGACTGGTCGGTGGGCGCCGACAGGCTGAGCGCATGCTGGCGCACCAGGTTTCCCTCGAGCACCAGCACCAGCAGCGCTTGGGTGTCGTTCAGCTTGACGAGGTCGAGGTGCTTGACGCGGACGCCGAGGGCGCGGGGGGCGGTGACCAGGCTGACCGCGTCGGCCGCCTGGGCGAGTGCGGCGGCAGCGATCTCGAGGATGTCCTCGACACTTGTCGGCATCACGCTGAAGAAGGGATCGACCTGGCGTCGTACCGCCGCCGGGACGTCCTCCTCATCCATGAGGAAGTCGACGTAGTATCGGTAGCCGAGGTCGGAGGGAACGCGGCCCGCCGACGTGTGCGGCTGGATGAGATAACCGACCTCGCTGAGTGTGGCCAGCTCGTTGCGGATCGTCGCCGATGACCACGTGGCGAGATGGACGGCGAGGGATGCCGAACCGACGGGCACACCCGTGCGGGTGTAGTCGGCGACCACCGCCTTGAGGATCTGCTGCTTACGCTGATCTAGAGGGACTTGTTGCACTTGAGACCGGGAGGCGACGGTGCAGCCTGCCTATCGTCGGCGTTAGCACTCGTCAAGGTTGAGTGCTAAGCGTACCAGCTAGGCCGCCACGTCGCCGACGAGTCGCAAGGTCACCTGGTTGAGCACCGCCTCACCCCGGGCGGTTGCCCTGACCCGGTCGCCGTCGAGGACCACCAGCCCCAGCTCCTCCAGCGAGCGGGCCTCCCCCACCCTGGTGGCGTCGATGCTCACCCCCTCGCGCAGGCGGAGTCCGAGCATCACCCGCTCCTGCTCACGCATCCCCGGCCTCACCATCTCAGACCCGGTGATGCCGAGGGTTCCCGTGCGCAGCGCGCGGCCGTAGGCGGCGATCCCCCGTCCGTGCCAGTAGCGCACGGACACTGCGCCGGGCTCGACCTCGAGGCCCAGCCGCGCCGCCGCGGCCGCCGGCAGGTGCCCGTGGGCGCCCACCCCCGCTGCGGCGTAATAGCCGTTGCGCCAGTAGACGAGGTTGTGCCTGGACGCCTCACCCGGAAGCGCGAAGTTGCTGACCTCGTACTGCGCGTAGCCGGCGCCCTCGAGGAGGTCGACCGCGATGCGGTGTTGGCGCAGCGAGCGTCCACCCTCGACCGGCGTGACCTGGCCGCGCCGGACCTGGGTGTGCAGAGGGGTTCCGGGCTCGACGGTGAGCTCGTAGCTGGAGATGTGGGTCGGAGCCGCCGCGACCACCCGGGCAAGCGTTCGCCGCCACCTGGTGTCGCCGAGACCTGGTACGGCGTAGATCAGGTCACAGTTGATCGAATCGAAGCCCGCCGCGCGGACCTCAGACACCGCCGCCAGAGCGCGATCCGCGTCGTGGACCCTGCCCAGAAAGCGGAGCGCATCGGCTTCGAGGCTCTGCACGCCGACGCTGATCCGATTGACGCCGGCATCCCTCCAGATCCGAGCGCGCTCGGTGCTCGTGCTAGAAGGATTCGCCTCCATGGTCACCTCGGCGTCGACCGCTACCGAGAACGTGCTCCTCAACGTCTCGACCAGGTCCGCAAGCAACGCGGGGTCCACCAACGAAGGAGTGCCACCACCGATGAAGACAGTGTCGAGGGTCAGCCGTCCCAGGCGCTCACCGAGAGCCCGGACCTCGGTGGCCAGGGCTGCCATGTAGCCGGCCGAACCCGTCGACCCGGCAACGCTGGTGAAATCGCAGTACTCGCATTTCCGCTCGCAGAACGGTATGTGGAGGTAGAGGGAGCGCACCTCGTCGTGGGCGGGGGTCATGGGGTCGGGTCCCTCGGCTGGCGGTCCTGCGCTGCGGCGTCGTCCAGCCGCTCGACGTTCGACTTCGCGCCCTTCGGCCGAGCCCCTTTCGGTGGAGTGTCCTTCGCGGTCGGCTCTTTCTGGGGACGAGGGCCTCGAGGCGGCGGCTTGATCCGCATGCGCCGGTACAGCGGCGGATAGATGTAGAACGTGGCGACAAAACTAAGGACGTCGATGACCGCGAGCCCCGCCACCACGACCGGTGTGGTCACGATGGTGGGCGTGCTGCCCGCATTGGCGGTCGAGGACGATGGCGATGGCGACGCGGCGGCGCTCGCCGCTGGTGACGCCGGAGTCGTCGGCAGCGCAGAGGCTGTGCTCGAGGGGGATCCCTTCCCCGGGGTCGACGTGGAACCAAAGCCGCCGATGACAAAGGTCAGTGCGACGAAGAGCGCCAGCCAGATGAAGTACTGCATGACGCCCGCCATCGCGGACTCCATGAAGCGCAGCGAGCGCGACTCCTTGGTGATGAATTTCGCTATCGGTGCCGCAACCAGCGCGGCTGCGAGCACGACGAGCGGGTTATAACTGAGGGCGAGCAGGTAGACACCGAAGACTGGCTTCGGTGATGTGAGCGTGAAGTACGCCGCTGCCCCGACCACGAGCTCCGCGGCGGCGATGCAGGCGATGAGGATCGCGTACGAGCGCCTCGCCCACGGCACGAAGGGTTCGTCGATGCGCCGCGCGCGCGCCGGCGGCCCCCCCTTGGTCGCCTTCGCCGATGACTGCTGCTTCGCATTCGCCGACTTGGGGTCGGGGGCGCCGTTGCGCTCCTTGAGCTGCGCCGTCTGTTTTGCCAGGGAGACCTCGGCGCGGGCGGCGCGTTCCACTGCATCGGGCCGGCGGCGCGGGCGTTTGCGTGGGGGATTCGGACGCGGCATCAGCTGTCCACCTACTCCTCGTCCATCTTGAGCACAGCCATGAACGCCTCCTGGGGAATCTCCACGTTGCCCACCCTTTTCATGCGGCGCTTGCCCTCGCGCTGCTTCTCGAGCAGCTTGCGCTTTCGCGTGATGTCCCCGCCGTAGCATTTGGCAAGCACGTCTTTGCGCATGGCGGATACCGTCTCACGGGCGACGATCTTGCCACCTATGGCCGCCTGTATGGGTACTTCGAAGAGCTGACGGGGAATCAACTTGCGCAGACGCTCGGCCAGCTTGCGACCGTGGGCGTTCGCCCGGTCGCGGTGCACGATCATGCTCAGAGCATCGACTCGCTGTCCGCCGACGAGTATGTCGAGCTTGACGAGCGACTCGGCACGGAACCCGGTGATCTCATAATCCAGTGACGCATATCCGCGACTGCGCGACTTCAGCTGATCGTAGAAGTCGTGAATGATCTCGCCCAGCGGCATGTCGTAGATCACCGCGACGCGATCGCCCGGCTGATAGTCCATGTGCTGGAACTCGCCGCGCCGCTCCTGGCACAGCTCCATGATCGCACCGACGTAGGCGCTCGGGACGATGATCGTCGCCTTGGTGCGCGGCTCTTCGATGGCGTCGATGTTGGACGCATCCGGAAGCATCTCCGGGTTGTCGATGGTGATCACCTCGCCGGAACGCAAGCGCACGCGATACTCGACCGTCGGGGCCGTGGTGATCAGCGAGAGGTCGAACTCGCGCTCGAGACGCTCCTGCACGATCTCCATGTGCAGCAGGCCCAGAAAGCCACATCGGAAGCCAAAGCCGAGCGCCGCCGATGACTCGGGCTCGAACACCAGCGCGGCATCGTTGAGGTTGAGGCGCTGCAGCGCCTCCTTGAGGTCGGTGACATCATCGGAGTCGACGGGGAAGATACCCGCGTAGACCATCGGCGTCACCGCCCGGTAGCCCGGCAATGGATGCGTGGTCGGGTGGACTGCGTCGGTCACGGTGTCGCCGACCTTGCTATCACGGACGTTCTTGATGGAGGCGATGAAGTACCCGACCTCTCCGCACACCAATTCGTCGACGCGGGTCATCGCCGGAGCGAAGACGCCGACCTCGTCGACGACGAACTCGCTCTTGTTGTGCATCATCCGGATCCGCATCCCGCTCGCCAGCCGCCCGTCGACCACGCGCACGTAGACGACGACGCCGCGATACGCGTCGTACTTGGCGTCAAAGATGAGCGCTCGCAACACGCCATTGCGATCACCCGTGGGGGGTGGCACCCGCTGCACGATCGCCTCGAGCACCTCGTCGATACCGATGCCCTGGCGCGCGCTGGTGAGGATCGCATCGGCCGCCGAGATGCCGATCACCTCCTCGATCTCGCGCCGCACCAACTCGGGGTCGGCGTTGGGCAGGTCGATCTTGTTGATGATGGGGATGATCTCGAGGTTGTTTTCGAGGGCCTGGTACACGTTGGCGAGCGTCTGTGCCTCGACGCCCTGGGTCGCGTCGACGACCAGCAGCGCGCCTTCGCACGCGGCCAGCGACCTTGATACCTCGTAGGCGAAGTCGACGTGCCCGGGGGTATCGATGAGGTTCAGCTCGTAGGTGATCCCGTCCGCGGCGGTGTGCGCGAGCCGCACCGCCTGCGCCTTGATGGTGATCCCGCGCTCACGCTCGAGATCGAGCTGGTCGAGCACCTGGTCCTGCATGTCGCGCAACGCCACAGTCCCGGTTGCCTCGAGCAGCCGGTCCGCGAGTGTCGACTTGCCGTGATCGATGTGCGCGATGATGCTGAAGTTCCGGATCCGATCGAGGCGCATCAGTGAGGAGCGGAGACCTAGGGTCCCGTCGCGCCGTCGCCGTCGCCGTCGTGCGCCGAGCGCAGGATCTCCGCGATGTCGCCGGCGCCACGCCGGCCGCCCGTCAGCCCCGGCTTCACCCGATGCGCCAGCACCATCGGCGCCACGTGCTCGACGTCGTCGATCGCAACCGCGGCGCGGTCCTCATGGGCTGCGAGCGCCTGTGCCGCCTTCCGAGTCACGATGTCGGCTCGATGCCCATCGACCTCGAGCTCGATGCTGAGGGACGCGATGGCGACCAGGATGTCCCTGTCGACGACGACATCGGAGAGTGTCGCCATCGCGCGCGCGATACGGTCCGCCTCTGCCCGCTCGGTGGGCTCGAAACGTGCTGCAAAGGCAGCGGGGTCCTCCTCGAACGCCTCGCGACGCTCGACGATCTCCACCCGCTGGCGGACGTCGCGGATGCCCTCGACATCGACACACAACCCGAAGCGGTCGAGCAGTTGCGGACGCAGCTCGCCTTCCTCGGGATTCATGGTACCGACCAGGATGAAGCGCGAAGGATGCGACACCGAGACTCCCTCGCGCTCGACCGTGTTCTGCCCCATGGCGGCGGCGTCGAGGAGCACGTCGACGATGTGGTCGTCGAGGAGATTCACCTCGTCGACGTAGAGGATGTTCCGGTTCGCCTCCGCCAGGACGCCCGGCTCGAACTCCTTCTCGCCGCGCTTGATCGCCGCCTCGATGTCGATCGCGCCGACGACACGATCCTCTGACGCATTGATGGGCAGTTCGACGACGCGCATCTGCCGGCGTCCGCGCGGCAGAGTGTCGCCACCCGCCACCCGCTCGGTGCACTCGAAGCACTGCAGATCGGCGTCATCGGGCGGGCACCCGTAGCGGCAATCAGCCACGACGTCAAGGCCCGGCAGGAGTTTCGTGAGCGAGCGGACCGCCGTCGATTTCGCCGTTCCCTTCTCGCCGCGGATCAGCACTCCCCCGATCGCGGGATTGATCGCGTTGAGAATGAGCGCTTGTTTCATGGTGTCCTGTCCCACGATTGCCGTGAACGGGAACACGCTTCGTCCGGTTTGCATCGTGGTCATTGTGCCATGCGTCCTCGAAGGCTCTTCTCGACGCCCTCGAGGATCGCCCCCTGGGAGAGATCGAACAGACCGAGGTACTCACCACCTGAACGATCGGCGAGGTCCCGGCACGCGTTGAACCCGTAGCCGCCGAACAGCGGCGGGCGGTTGTGGGAGCCGACGCCGGGCAGCGGCCGGGTGGTGTGGTCTCGCGCCGAGTCGATGATCAACGTGTGCACACCGTCGGCTCCAAGCTGTTCGGCGACCCGTTGCGCTTCGACGAGTGGTTCCTCGCCGAAGAGGGAGATGTTGCCCCTGCCGTCGCTGATGAGCACGAGCAGCGGATAGACGCTCGGGTCACGCAACCGCTCGGTGCGAACGATTCGCATCCCCGCGACAAGTCCATGCGTCAGCGGCGTGGTGCCCCCGACGGTGAGGCGCTGCAGGCGCTGCTCGGCAAGGTCGACAGACGATGTCGGCTGGAGCACGACCCGCGCAGCTCGACCGGAGAAAACCACAAGTGCCACCTTGTCGCGGCGGAGATATGCGTCGCGAAGCAATGAGAGCACCGCGCCCTTGGTCGCCTGCATACGCTGCTCGGCGTCCATGGAAGCGCTCGCATCGACGACGAAGACGATCAGCGTGCCGGTGCGCCGGCGGCGCACCTTCTGACGGAGATCCTGGCGTTCGAGGTGCAGCGCAGGACCCGCGGTCCCGGTGTGTTCCTCGGCACGACGCCGCACCTGGTGCGGGGCGGCCGCGCGCATGGTGGCGTCGAAGGCGATGTCGGTGGTCTTCTCGGTCTGCGTCGCCCGGACATAGCGGCCCCGCTTGTCGCTGCTCTGCGACGAGCTCCGCTTGCCGGTCTTCGAACGCGTCCGTCGATCGCGGGGGAGTGCGATCTTGCGCACCGGGAAGAGCTCACCCTCGAAGAGTTGCTCGGCGCTCCGTCGGGTCACCGCCTGGGTCGCCTGCTCGCTGCCCTGCACCTGACCCGGGCTCTCGCCCTCCTCGCCGGACCCCGAGTCGTCGGGAGGCGCATCGCCGTCCTCCGCGGTCTGCTCGGAGATGGTCGCGGCCTCTGCCTCCTCCGCGATTTCCTCGAATCGTTCGCGCGCCCGTTCGGCGGCGGCTCCCGCCGTCTGGGAAACCCCGTCCTGGCGATTGCGGCGACGATGGGCGAGGGCCAGCTCGGCCGCCGTGGTGGCGTCGGCGGTGGTGACCACCAGGGGCTCGTCGGCCGACGGTGTTCCGGCCGCTCTGCGACGCACCGCAGCATCTGCCTCGTTCCAGGCCCGTACGGTGCGAGCGGCGCCATGGACCACGATGTCGGCACGGTGACCGAGGGCGCCGGCATCGATGCACACCAGCGCGATGAACCAGTTGATCGTCGGGGTGACCTCTACCCGCGGGAGCAATCGCTTGGCCTCGACGATCACCGACCGGAGGTGATCCTCACTCGCCTCGAACTCACTGTCGAGCCCGGCGGCATCCTCGCCCCGCCAGGCGTCACGCTCCATGATGCGCACCCGCTCGTCGACGTCATGAAGACCGGTGATGTCGACGCAGAGCCCGAAGCGGTCGAGCAGCTGAGGACGGAGATCTCCCTCCTCGGGATTCATCGTCCCGACCAGGATGAAGCGTGACGGGTGCGCAAACGAGATGCCCTCGCGCTCGACGACGTTCCACCCCATCCCGGCTGCATCAAGCAGCACATCGACGATGTGATCGTCGAGCAGGTTGACCTCGTCGACGTAGAGGATGCCTCGATTGGCATCGGCGAGCAATCCGGGCTCGAAGCGCCGCTCGCCGAGCTTGATCGCGGCCTCGGTGTCGATGGTGCCGACCACCCGGTCCTCGGAGGCGTTGACGGGCAGCTCCACGACTCGGGTGCGACGTCGCTCGATGGTCGGGGCGGTGCCGGCGCCGTAGCGTCCGCGACAGTCATCGCACCAGTTCGCCGGGGAGGCAGGGTCGCAGCGATACCGGCATCCGGCGATCACATCGATCTCGGGTAGCAGCCGGGCGAGGGCTCGGACCGCCGTGGACTTGGCGGTTCCCCGCTGGCCGCGAATGAGCACGCCGCCGATCCCCGGGTTGATCGCGTTGAGGATCAGCGCGGTCTTCATGTGCTCCTGGCCGACCAGCGCGGTGAACGGCATGAGCGAACGTGCGTTGGGCATCGAATCCATTGTGCCAGCGGTGCCGAGCATCGAGACCTGATACAAAGCCTCGATGCCGAGGCCGCTGCGTGTCCTGCTCGAGGCCAGCTGCCTCGCCGACGGCCGCAAGGACGCTGGGATCGGGCGCTACGCCCGCCAGCTGGCGGAGGCGCTCGAGGGGGTTGCCGGGCTTCAGGTGACTCGATCGGTACCCGCCTCAGCGGCGTGGAGCGAGTCCCGCCCGGCACGGTTTCTGCGCGCCCAGCCCCAGGTCATCGGCGACGCCATGGCGCAGCATCCGCACCTGGTGCACGGGGTCGGCGGGGAGCCGGTGCTTGCGTTCCCGATGTCCCGGCAGGTGGTCACCGTCCACGACGTCGAGATGTGGCGGGGCTTGGTGACGGATGCGGCCGATGGCGCGCACCGCCTCTACCCGGCGGTGCTTGCGTCGGCCATTCGCCGCTGCGCCGGGGTCATCGCGGTGAGCCGGAGCACCCGCGATCAGGCGGTCGAGGTGCTCCATCTCGACCCGGCTCGCGTGCACGTGGTGCCGCTCGGGGTCTCGCCCTCGTTCTCGGGGAGGCCAAAGCTGCACGATGCCCGCATCGCCGAGGCGGCGGGCCTGGAGGACACCTTCGTCCTCTGGGTGGGGAGTCTGCGCTGGCGCGACCCGCGCAAGGGTCTCGACACGCTCCTGGAGGCGATGGAGCGCCTCGGCGACAGCGGCCCTCCACTGGCCATGGTGGGTGCGCTCGGCCCCGAGGCCGACCGGCTCGCCGCCGAAGCATGGCGGCGGCGGGTACGCCTCGTCCTCTGTGGCCGGGTCGACGACGCCGATCTGGCGTCGCTGTATCGCCGAGCCTCGGTCGTGGCGGTACCGTCGACCCACGAGGGTTTCGGGCTCACTGCCCTGGAGGCGATGGCGTCGGCGGCCCCGGTGGTCGCGACCTCGGCCGGCAACCTCCCCGACCTGGCTGATGGCGCAGCGAAGCTGGTGCCCCCGTCCAGTCCTGCAGCGCTCGCCGATGCACTCGACGCGGTGCTGAGAGACCCGGTCCAGAGCGCTCGCATGCGCCACGCGGGCGTCGCTCGGGCCGCCGAGTACTCCTGGGAGCGGACCGCGGCAATGACCGCCGAGGTCTATGGGGAGGTCGCGCTCACTGGCAGGAGCACGGGCCGGCGCGGCTGAAAGCGACGCTCTCGGTCAGAGATCCTCTGCGATGGCTCGACGCTGCTTATCGTCGAGCGTCACCGCGACCGCGCACCCCGGGTGATCCGCGCCGGCGACCACCGAGGCTCCGTTGCGGATCGCCTCGCGCTGCTCCGGTTCGAGCCTGAAGCGCAGGTAGTGGGCGAGCGGAGTCTCCCCGGGCGGAAACACCGCTTCCGGAACACCGCGAACCGGGGTACCGGCGATCTCGAGGAACACGGTGTGCTCGACACCGTCCAGTCGCAAGGCGGCTGCATTGAGGTCCGCGGGGTCCGCGACTTCGAGAAAGAGGGCCGCGGAGAGCTCGCCCGGAGCGGGCACCACCGCGTTGAATGCGCCCACCTCGTCGGCGACTTGCTCGGGGTCCTCGATTCGCTCAGTCCGCAACGCCTCCTCGATGGTCGAGCGGATGGTGTCCCGGTTCTCGAAGACGAGGGCCAGCGAATGGCCGAGGTGCACTCGCCGGAAGCGCTTGAGCTCGGCGATTCGCCTCCGCTCGTCCCCACGCATGGCCTCGTACGCCTGCCCGACCCTCACCTCATCCAGTCGGAGCGGGGTGGATCCCTCGAGCGTCATCGGTACCTCCGAGTGTCGCTGGAACCGGTGGCAACGGACTTCCTCCAACTGTTGCACACCGGCGCGGAGCCGTGTCGATGGAATACCTGACCTCTCCGGTATGATTTTGTGATGGCGATGATCCCCTTCGACCGCAGCGTGCTCAAGGTGAACCAGGTGATCCTCATGGTGGTGATCGCGGTTGGATACGTCACCGGGCTCGCCTATCCCGGCGCGGCCTGGGTCCTGCCGGTCCTCGCCGTGATGATGCTCGCCGGGGTTGCCTCACCCTCGCTGAACCTTCCTCGCCAGCTGTACGTCCACGTGCTCCGGCCTTCGGGCATCGTCAAGCCGAGGATCGTCCACGAGGATCCGGCTCCCCATCGATTCGCCCAACTCGTAGGAGGAGTGTTCCTGGCGGCGGCGAGTGTGTTCGTGATCACCGCCATCCTGCTGGTGGCGTGGGTGCTCGCCTGGATCGTGGCCGCGCTCGCGTTCCTGAACTTCGCGTTCAACATCTGCGTCGGCTGCATCATGTATGCCCAGCTCGTCAGGTTCGGCGTGCTCCCTCTCGGCCGCGAGCCGGCGCGATGACCCTGCTGCTCGCGCCGCTGATCGCGCTGGTTGCACTCGCCGCTGTCGCGCTCATCCTCCGGGCTCAGCGGGGCGGCCAGCGCGTGCTGGTGGGCAGCGTCGTCGAGCGTTCACGCGTGGGCAGCAGCCTGCCGTCGATCCTGTACTTCACCGGCGCCTCGTGCACCATCTGCCACACGGCCCAGAAGCCGGCACTTCGAAACCTGGCCGACGGACTGACGCAGAGCATCGAGATCCGCGAGATCGACATCGCTGTCGAGCCCACGCTGGCCCGCGAGTACAGGGTGATGTCGCTGCCGACGACGATCGTGCTCGACGCGGGCGGCCAGGTCGCCGACATCAACGTCGGCTTCGCGAGCGGCGAGAAACTCCGCCGCCAGCTCGTCGGTGCCGGCATGCCTGTCGCGGCCTAGTTTCTCCGCGTACCCTGAACGCATGGCAGTCACGGCGCGTCCCCCACGCACCCGCGCACTCGCCCCCGCCGACCTCTACCAGATCGACGAGCTGCTCGGGGACGACGAGCGCCTGATCCGGGACACCGTCCGCGCGTTCGTGCGCGAGCACGCGCTGCCGGTGATCCCGGAGCACTTTGAGGCGGGTACATTCCCGCGCGAGCTCGTCCCCGGTCTGGCAGAGCTCGGGCTGCTCGGCATGCACCTGCGCGGCTATGGGTGCGCGGGGACGTCGGCGATCGCCTACGGGGTCGCTTGCGAGGAGCTCGAGGCCGGTGACAGCGGGTTGCGCTCCTTCGTGTCGGTGCAGGGATCGCTCGCGATGTTCCCGATCTGGGCCTTCGGGAGCGAGGAGCAGAAGACACGCTGGCTGCCCGAGATGGCCGCAGGGCGCGCGATCGGCTGCTTCGGGCTCACCGAGCCGGATGCCGGGTCCGATCCCGCCTCGATGCGCACGGTCGCCCGCCGCGACGGCGGCGACTGGGTGATCGACGGCACCAAGATGTGGATCACCAACGGCTCGATCGCCGACGTCGCGGTGGTGTGGGCGCGTACCGATGGCGGCGTCCGTGGCTTCCTGGTGGAGCGGGGCACGCGCGGCTTCACGACCTCGGACGTGCACAACAAGCTTTCCCTGCGCGCCTCGGTGACCTCGGAGCTGTCGTTCGCATCGGTGCGTGTCCCCGAGAGCTCGGTACTGCCGGGCGTGACCGGGATGCGGGGCCCGCTCTCCTGCCTCAACGAGGCACGGTTCGGGATCGGCTGGGGTGCGATGGGCGCCGCGCGCGCCTGCTTCGAAGCCGCGCTGGACTACAGCCGGGCGCGGCGCGCCTTCGGCAAGCCGATCGCGGCGATGCAGCTCACCCAGTTGAAGCTGGCCGACATGGCGACGTCGATCGTCCAGGGACGGCTCGTGGCACACCGCCTCGGGACCCTCAAGGACGCAGGAGCGCTGCAGGCGGTGCAGGTGTCGGTCGCCAAGCGCGCCAACGTGCGCGCCGCCATCGACATCGCCCGGTCGGCACGGACCATCCTCGGCGCCAACGGGATCACCCTCGAGTATCCCGTCTCGCGACACATGGCGAACCTCGAATCGGTGCTCACCTACGAGGGCACCGAGGAAGTGCACACCCTGATCATCGGCAAGGAGCTCACCGGCGAGAACGCTTTCGGCTGACCTCTCATGCCGCCTCGTCCCATCCCTCGGTTTCGCGAAAGGAGTGGTGACCGCGGCGGGCGACGATCAGGTGGTCGAGGATTGGGACACCGAGCAGCGCTCCGGCACTGCGCAGCGCGGATGTGACGACCCGGTCGGCGCGGCTCGGCGACGGGTCGCCGCTCGGGTGGTTATGGCCGATGATGACTGCAACTGCGTCACTGCGCAAGGCGGGTCCGAAGACGTCGCGAGGCTGCAGGCGCGAAGCGTTGATGGTCCCGACCGCGACGGTCTCGCGCCGGATGGGACGGTGACGCGCGTCGAGCAGGAGCGCCACCACCTGCTCGCGCCGGGCCCGACGCAGGCCGTCGAGCATGAGCAGCGCGTCGCGAGGCGACGCGATCGCCGGGCGATCATCATCGGTCCAGCGCTCCGCCAGCTCCCACATCGCGGCGAGACGCTCCGCGCGCTCGCGAGGGACGCCATGCTCCCTGGTGAGGCCCGCCGCGTCCAGCGCCCTGCGCTCCCACCAGGGGATCCGCGCGACGCGGTTGGCGACGGCGCTGAGGTCGGCGGCCGGCGCGGAGCCGCCCAGCGCGCGAGCGAGCAACTCCGCTTCGCCACTCCTGGGATCGGTCTCTGACTGCACCTCGCGAGTATACACACAAACATGTGTATGTGTGCCGGCGAACGGCTATCGGGTCAGCAGCATGCCCACGACAAAGATGACCACGATCACGAGCCCGGCGACCCCGACGGCGACCCATCCCTCGCCGAGCGCGAGGATAGACGCGCTCGCAACGACCGGGGGCGTTTGGGCGGCGCGGGGCGGACCGACGATGTCGTCAGGGGCGTCGACGGCGATCAGCTTGACCCGCCCGGGGGCGTCCTCCGGGAGCTCGGCGGGATCGAGCAGCGCCGGAGCCACGGCGACACTGCGCCGGCGACGCGGTGAGCGCGCCTCAGACACCCCGCTCGCCTTCCGCTATCAAGGCGGCGAGCACCTCGTCGGCGAACGAGCGATACGCCGCAGCGGCTTCCGATGACGGAGCCATCACCGTGACCGGCTCCCCCGCGAGCGCTGATTCCTGGAGGCGGACGGTCACCTTGATGATGGTGTTGAACACCCGAAGGTTGGGGATGGCGCGCAGGCCCTCGAGGAGGTCGCGTGAGAACCTCGTGCGCATCACGACAAAGGTTGGAAGCAGGCCGAGCACGCGCAGGTCCGGATTCAGCTCCTGACGCACGTGGTGCACCGCACGAAGCGTCTCCTTGAGTCCCTTCACGGCATACCCGGACATCTGCATCGGAATCACGATGAAATCGGTGGCCGCAAGCACGCTGATGGTGTGGAACGCAAAGCTTGGCGGGGTGTCGAAGAGGATGTAGTCGTAGTCGCGACAGTCGCGATCGAGCGCGCGGCGCAGCCGGGTCTCGGCGTCAACCGTGGTCGGGAGCCCGGCTTCGACCGCGGCGAGATCCGGGCTCGCGGGAAGGAGGTGCAGCCCCGCCCATTTGGTTCGGACGATCAACTCGTCGACCGACTGCTCGGGCTCGAGGATGGCGTCCGCCACGGTGTGGTGGAGGGCGTAGGGGTTGAACCCCAGACCCGAGGTCAGGTTCGACTGCGGGTCCATGTCGACGGCGAGGACACGTCGCCCTCGCTCCGCGAACACAGCCGCCAGCGTCGCGCAGGTGGTTGTCTTTCCCACCCCGCCCTTTCCGGAGATACAGGCGATCGAAACGGCCACCGCGACCGGTTAGTCTAGTGGAGGCCGCCGCAACCGGCGCACCAGCGGGGGCAGATTGCGGGCGAGATCGATCAGCGTGCAACCACGTTGACTGACGGGCGCATCGGTGGGCTGATCGCCCGGTCGTCCTGCCACACACGGTTGAGACGCCTCTGCAGGGTGGCGATCAGGACAAGGCCGCCGGCGACCGGCACCAGCAGCCAGCAGATGGTCTGTGTCGGTCGCAACTGCACGTCGGTAGTGCGGCCGATGCGGTCCTCGATGATGCGCACCCGCTCGAGGGTCATCGCCACGGCTATGGCGCTGAAGGGCAGAAGCAGTTCGAGATAGGGGATCAGCAGTCCACCGCCGAGCAACCCATATGCCTGGAGGACCGAGAAGTGCGGGTCGAACGGCAGGTTCACGTTCAGCACCGCGAGGACGATCCTCACCACGCCGGCGAGGCTGACCATCCAGCCGAGCGCCCAAGGAATCGCAACCGCAAGGGTGGACCTTCCGGGAATCACGTGCATGCGGGTGTCGAAGTTGCCGGTTTCGCGGGTGACCCGGTTGTGCCAGACGAGGCTGTAGACGCCGAGGGTCACGATCGAGAGCGCGACGACAGCGAGCGGTGACCGGCGTTTGCCGACCGGCCCGAGCGACGGCGTCATTGCAGGGGCGCTGGTCTCCGTCGACGCTACCCCGGTGACCGTGACCTCCGTCTCCGCCGCCGAGGGAGCATCGGTGTCCGACGTGCCGGCGGGCTCACCGGTCTCGGAAGCGGGCACGGATAGGGGCCACGACCACGACGCGGTCGCCGGCTCGACTGTCTCCGGGGAGGCGCTGTCCTCCGCTGCATCGGGCGTTGTCACGGTCACGACAGCGGGCAGAGTGTCCGGTCGCGATGCGGTATCGGTCATCCCGTGTTCCTCGTGTACGGCGCCGCCTCGGGCGATGCCGCGTGCTG